>Ga0129307_1000118_pt1 | contig 132236 bp, 126 predicted proteins | sample P1105metagenome_FD_94437 | JGI IMG/M metagenome (GOLD analysis project Ga0129307, IMG submission 94437) | Capybara group fecal microbial communities from Wisconsin, USA - P1105 metagenome | ecosystem: Host-associated > Mammals > Digestive system > Large intestine > Fecal | place: USA... | reverse complement strand
TTGCTCCATGAGCAGGTGAAAGAACCTGCACCGGGGTTCATTGAAGCCTGGCCCTGTCCGTTCTGGTTCCACATCTCGTAGTCGAATCCGCCGATGTTGCCTCTTACCTGCTGGTCAGCAGCAAAAGCAGAAGGAACCGAAGGGACACTTGAAGCTACCATCAGCGCTGTAACGCTTGCGCCGACGAGCCTCTTGAAGATGCCCTTTTTCATGTTGATCATTCCTCACTTTCTAATGATGAATAAAATAAATTACTATACCAAGAAGAAACATAAAAGCCCATTTGCTTTCTCTACCCTCGTCCTCCTTAGTACTCACAATAATTTTATTACATTTCTGTGAATAATTCAAGTCAATTCTTGCTAACAATAATTTTGCCCCTCCATTTTTTCGCTATATTTGTACAAATACGTTTTTCTATGTTGCACGATTTTATACATTCCGACTGTATAATGTCACAATTGTGCAATTCCGTGTATATATCTTCGTTTACATATAGTATTTTTAGTATATAATATTACTACGCTGCAACTCCGCAAAAAACACGATAAGTTATGCCCGGCACAAAAAATCACACCCTGATGTCATCGGCTTTTTTAAAATAAACATATCACTTTTTGCTCTTTAATGTGCAAATTGTGCTACGGTATTATTCCGTTCATAACAAAACGATCTCATTTTGGCCAGAGAAAACAGCTCCCGCAAACCGCAGAAACATCTGTGTTTTTTCTGTTGATTGCCATAACAAAATATAGTATAATAATATCAGAAAACGCGGAGAGTTTACGTCAGCAGCGGCTCCCGCCGAACAGCTGACCCAAAGGAGGAATATAATATGAAACGTGAGCTTGGAATAGCAAGGTGCGGTCTTGCCTGCTGCCTGTGCAGCGAAAACACAGAATGCAAAGGCTGTAAACGGGACGGCTTTCTCGAGCTTTCCTGGTGCAAGGACGCCGAATGGTGTGAGAACAGGAAATGCGTGATTGGAAAGGGTCTCAGGGGCTGCTATGAATGCGAGCCCGAAAACTGCCGCAAGGGTCTCTACGCAGAAAAGATAAAGGCGCGCGGCTTCGCGGAGTTTGCAAGAAGATACGGCGTTGAGGAGCTTCTGGACTGCCTCGGGCGCAACGAAAAAGCGGGCATAGTCTATCACCGTGAGGGCATTATGGGAGATTATGACGAATTTGACGACATCGAAAAGCTGATAAGCTTTATCAGGAACGGGACACATTCAGAAAACGGAGACTGAAATGGTAACGGGAGATCAATTAAAAAAGGAACTTGCGGAACTGGGCGTCGGAAAGGGCATGGCTCTGGAGGTGCATTCCTCTCTCAGCAGCTTCGGAGAGCTGGAGGGAGGAGCTGTTACCGTTATCGACACCCTCAAGGAGCTCGTTACCGAAGAGGGAAGCATTTTCATGCCCGCTCTCAGACTGAGCAGGGAGCTCGGGCTCACCGATGAGGATAAACGCCTCGGGATCACAGTAAAAATAAAGATACTCGGCCCCGATGCGGAAAGAACTGCAATGGGCATAGTAGCTGATACCTTCCGCAGAATGCCGGATACCTTCACGGGTCGTGATACCATAAGCACCTCCGGCTGGGGAAAGCACGGCAGGGAAGCTCTGAAGGGCGGTCTTGATTACGCCATACACAACGGCGGAAAAGCGCTGCTGCTTGGAGTTGATATATACAAGCTGACCGCCATGCACTATGTTGAGGGCATAACTCCCGGGGATATAAACGCGCAGTTTGCTCCGGACGAGAAGATAAACAGGATATATCCCCCAGATCAGTGGTTCATAGAAGCGGGACACCCGCCGGTGAAGGCGTGGTACAAAATACAGTCCGCAGCATACGAAAAAGGTCTTATAAAGGAAGCCACCATAGGCGGCTGCAAGGTCATGTTCTTCGATATATGGTCTGTGGTATCGATTTACGAGAATGAGCTGAGAAACGATCCCTACGGTCTGTGGGGAATGGAGAAACAAGGAGGCCGGAAATGAACGCGTTATTTTCTGTTATCATCCCCGCCCACAACGAGGAAAAATACATAGGCAAATGCCTGAAAGCCATAAAAGCTGCGGCAAAGGAGAGCCGTGACAGCGTTGAGATCGTCGTAGTTGCGAACCGCTGTACGGACAGGACTGCCGATATTGCAAGACGCTTCGGAGCCGTTGTTACCGAAAACCATGACAAATGCATAAGCAGTATCAGAAACTCGGGCGTAAGGGCTTCGCACGGCAGGATAATAGTCACCATAGACGCTGACAGCATCATGGCAAGAAGCACATTTGCGGAGATAAAGCATTTCCTCTTTTCAGGAAAATACATCGGCGGCGGAGCGGTCCCGAAATTCGACCGTATGTCCCTCGGTATCGCTGTTTCCTCCGCTTATGTCGCCCTTAATCTCATACCGATGATGATAAAGAGCGGCGGTCCCCTTTCGGGAACTATGTTCTGGTGCAGGCGCAGGGATTTCGACAGGATAGGCGGTTTCGATGAAAGCCTTGTGAGCCTTGAGGATATGGACTTCGCAAGACGGCTCAGGGCTCTCGGAAAGACCTGCGGAAAAAAATACGGGACCCTGAGAAAGTCCCGCATTGTGACCTCAAGCCGTAAATTCGACGAATTCGGAGACTGGTACCTGCTGAAGGACCGCAGACTGACAAAGGCCATATTCAAGGGCAGAGACAGGAAAGCTGCCGATAAATTCTACTATGATGTGCGGTAGGGCCCCTGTCTGAAAAACCTCCCGCAGCGATGTATCACTCTACGGAGCGTAGATTGACTTTTGTCCGGATACGGGTTACAATGAGGATACGGACAGGCTCCGTGATACAGGAGGCGATAAAATGGATCAGATAAAAACAGGAGCACTGATAAAGCAGCTCAGAACAGACTCGGGACTTACCCAGAAGCAGCTGGCGGACAGGCTCTGTGTCAGCGACAAGGCGGTCTCAAAGTGGGAGTGCGGGAACGGTATCCCCGACATATCGCTGCTTTCAGAGCTTGCGGAAATATTCGGCACCGATATACAGACACTGCTTTCAGGCAGTATGAATAAAAACGAAAGCGGGAAGGGAAATATGAAGAAGCTCAGATTCTATGTATGCAGGGAATGCGGCAATATAATCACCTCCGCCTCGGAGGCTTCCGTTACCTGCTGCGGCAGCAGACTTGCTCCCCTCGAGGCAAAAAAGGCTGAGGATGGGGAATTGCTGAAGGTGGAGGACATAGGCGGTGAATGGTTCATATCCTCGGACCATGAGATGAAAAAGGAGCACTATATCTCCTTTGTGGCATATATCGCCGACAGCTCCGCCATGATGTTCAGACAGTACCCCGAATGGGACCTTCAGCTCACTCTGCCCCTTTACCGCTCGGGACGCCTTGTGTGGTACTGCACACAGCACGGGCTATTCTATCAGGATATACGCAGGAGCGCAGCTCCGCAGAACAGTCAGCAGTCAGAGCATTGACAGTATTCTTGCCAAAACACACAGCCGCAGGAGATGATCTCCTGCGGCTGTTTTTTACTGCTTTTGCTTTCAAACAGCCGTTTTGGCCTGAAAACAATTCAAACCTTGACAAAGCCATAACAAATGTGGTATCATAAATAAGTATATATAAATATATTTAAGGAGGTCACGCTATGGATACTATCAATGAGATCACAGCAAGGATCCGCGAACTGCGCGAGGTATGCGACTATTCGCAGGAAAAGCTTGCACAGGAGCTCGGCCTTACGGCAGAGCAGTACGCAAGCTATGAAGAAAACGGTGATTTTCCCATTAGCGTCATCTATGAGATCGCCAATAAATTCGGCGTCGATTTCAACGAACTCGTTACAGGAGAACCCAGCCGTATCGACACATTTCAGGTCGTCCGCCGTGGCAAGGGCAGAAGCATAAGCCGTTTCCCCGGATACCGCTTCAAGGATCTGGCATTCCGCTATGCGGACAAGGTCATGCAGCCCCTTCTCGTTACTCTTGAGCCCTCCGACGAGCCCGCAAAGCTTGTAAGCCATTCGGGTCAGGAGTTCAATCTCGTGCTCAAGGGCACCGTTGCCGTCGTCTTTGAGGATCAGGAGATCGTTCTCAACGAGGGAGATTCCATATATTTCAACCCCACATATCTCCACGGACAGCGCTGCGTCGGCGATTCAAAGGCAAGATTTCTGACTGTTATCGCTGAATGATCAGCTTTATAACGCATATATAAAGGAGTTTTTACTGAAATGCTTTTAGACCGTTATCTTCCTCGCATTGAATTCGATTCATATGAGGATTTCGTACAGAATTACCGGGTAAACGTTCCCGATAACTTCAATTTCGGCTGGGACATCGTTGACGAATGGGCAAAGCAGGAGCCCGAGAAAAAAGCTCTGGTATGGCTCAGTCACGACAAAAAGGAGCGCACCTTCACATTTACCGATATATCAAAGCTCTCCAATCAGACCTGCCACTATTTCCGAAGCCTCGGACTGAAAAAGGGCGACGTCGTACTGCTGATACTCCGCCGCCGCTGGGAATACTGGGTAATCGCCACCGCTCTTCACAAGCTGGGCGTTATACTTATCCCCGGAAACCTGCTCTTCACGGCGCATGATATAGCCTACCGCGGCAATATGGCAGGCATTTCCGCCATAATCGCCTGCGATGACGAATACATACGCAGGCAGATTGACGAGGCAGCTCCCCAGATAGATACTCTCCGCAAGAAGATAGCCGTTGCGGAGCCCCGCGAGGGCTGGGACTACTTCGAGGACGAGATAGAAAAGTATCCCGACACCTTTGAGCGCCCCACCGGCGATCAGGCTACCAAATCCACAGATACCATGCTCATATACTTCACATCAGGCTCAACAGGTATGCCTAAAATGGTATGTCATAACTTCGCACACCCCCTCGGCCATATCGTTACCGCCAAATACTGGCATCAGGTACAGGAGAACAAGCTCCATATGTCCATATCCGATTCGGGCTGGGCAAAGTTCGGCTGGGGAAAGATCTACGGCCAGTGGATATGCGGTGCCATACAGTTCGCATACGACTTCACGGGCAGATTCAACGCCAAGGACATACTCGAGGTAATAAGCCATTACAAGCTCACTACCTTCTGCGCACCTCCCACTATGTACAGATTCATGCTTCAGGAGGATATGACGCAGTACGACCTGTCCTCGATACAGAATTTCTGCAACGCGGGCGAGCCCCTCAACCCCGAGGTATTCAACCGTATCTACGAGCTTACGGGCAAGAAGATGCGCGAGGGCTTCGGTCAGACCGAGGGAACGGTTCTTATTGCAAACTTCCCGTGGATAGACCCCAAGCCCGGCTCAACCGGCAAGCCCTCTCCTCTTTACAATATCCGCCTCCTCCGTCCCGACGGTACGGAATGCGAGGACGGCGAGGAAGGAAGCATCATGGCGTGCGGCATAGACAAGCAGCACCCCACCGGCCTTTTCTGCGGCTACTACAAGAACCCCGAGCTCACCGAGGCTGTTCTCGGCGGTGAGAACTACGATACCGGCGACGTTGCATGGCGCGACTCCAAGGGCTATTTCTGGTTCGTCGGAAGAAACGACGACGTTATCAAGTGCTCGGGCTACCGCATAGGACCCTTCGAGGTAGAGAGCGCTCTCCTCACTCATCCTGCTGTAGTTGAATCGGCTATAACAGGCGCACCCGATCCCATAAGAGGTCAGGTGGTAAAGGCTACGGTAGTACTGGCAAAGGGCTATACTCCCTCTCCCGAGCTCACAAAGGAGCTCCAGGATCATGTAAAGCACGAGACCGCACCATATAAATATCCCCGCGTCATCGAATACGTGGACGAGCTCCCGAAAACTCTCGGAGGCAAGATCAAACGCGCTCAGATCCGTCACAACGACGAGGAAGCAGCAAAATAAAAATACGGCTTGAAGCCGTGCATACAGAAAGCCGACGCATGAGCGCCGGCTTTTTATTTTTACATATGTTCGTTTCTGAGGTGGATCACTATATCCAGGCAGAAGCTGTGATCGTCGGTGATAATATCCACGGTGCCGTCGTACTTATGCACCGTATTCACTATATTCGATATACCGAAGCCGTGGAGCTCCTTATCCGCCTTGGAGGTGACAAACCTGTCATGGTCCTTGAAGGTCACGGACTCGAATATAGGATTGGATATTTTCAGAAAATAATAGCCCTGTCTGAAATCTGAAACTATGCTTATCTCCTTTGGCTGACCCGACTTGTCCTTTGAACAGGCCTCGACAGCATTATCGATGGCATTCGAGAAGATTATGCAGCAGTCCGCGTCCTTTATGCCCATTGTCGGAGCAAAGCCGCTGAACACTATGGAGGCGCCTGCTTCCTTTGCCCTTGCGTTCTTGCTGCTCAGCAGTGAATCCACGATGATGTTTCCCGTATCGAATTCTTTTTTCTCAAAGGAGGACATATACTCTATATCGTTGATATACTCGACTGCCTTTTCCGTCTCGTTCTCCTCGATAAGGCTCCTCAGACAGATTATATGGTTCTTGAGATCGTGCCTGAAGCTGCGGAACTCCGAATGGAGCTGATTTATCTTCTTATAGTATTCCACCTGATTTTCTATCTGATCGGTAAGCACGGCGGATACCGCCCTGTGACGCCTTACCGAAGCCGATGAGTGAACGGTCATCAGCAGTACAGCCACAAAGCCTATCATGGTCGGTATCATTACGGCCTTGGATATTTTTTGAAGTGCAGGTTTGCCCGCCGTCTTCATGAAAAGATTAACAAGAAGCGCCATTATAAGTATCAGTACATAATGCTTTCTCGGTACGGAGCTCAGCGCCTGCCGCAGCGTTATCTCCATCTTCTTTTTCCTGATAACAAGTATAATTATCAGCAATACGAGCGATTCAGCCGTCATGGAAACAGTATCCAGTCCGGTGCCTCCGGCAAAGAAGGCACGGAAGACCGTGGAATAGGTCTGACTCGTCAGAAAAGAGCATATGGTGATATACACCACATTCAGCCTTATGCACCCGAATATCAGTGAATAGGCCGCAAACCGCCCGAACATCAGGACTATCAGGATGCACAGCTTTATGATAAACGGTCCCGCCATAAAGTATGTCTTTAGCAATGGAGCAAGTGCAGGTATAATAAGCACCGCAGCGACAAAAACATATCCGTGCTTTCTTCTCAGTCCCGTCAGGAGCTCTATGGTCATGTAGACCATAAATGAGCAAAGCAGGCTTGCCGCAAAATAAACGTATATCATAGCGCTCACCCGTCAGAACGCATAGCGCCTGATAAAATCCGAAAAGGCCTTCTTGAAGGGAGAAAGCTTCATTTTGCTTATAAGCGCCCTTTCGTTGTTGTCGAACAGTATATTCGCAGAATCGTGGGAGACTATATGCCTTAAGCCCACAAGATAGGTTCTGTGGGATCTGAAGAACATATCCTGCGGGAGCATCTTTTCCACCTCGTTTAAAGTGCCCTTATAGAGAATGCTCTCCTCTCCGTCCCTTATGTAGCAGTATTTTCCCGAGGCCTCGGCATACACTATATCATGTATGTTTATCCTTTTGGTGACGTCGTCGGTCTTTACGAGTATATAATTGCTGTCATCGAGCTGGCGCAGGTAGCTGTCCATGGCGTCAAAGAGCTTGTCCTTTTCCACGGGCTTCACGAGGAAGCGGTAGGCATTGACCTTGAATGCGTCAAAGACAACATGGGGATAGCTCGTAAGGAAAATTATGGGTACATTTATCTTTCTCTGTCTCAGCATATCGGAGGTCTCGAGTCCGTCAAGCCCCTCCATCTGATAATCCATGAAGATAAGGTCGTGTTTTATTGTGCTGGCAAGAAGATCCCGTCCGCAGGAGTAGTCATAGTAATCGGTATCAAGATGGTGGAGCACCGAATATTCGTCAAGATATTCCTTGAGTATCTTGTGGAATGTTTCCTTGTCGTCGCATATTGCAATTTTCATAATATTTTATTCAGCAGTTTTCTGCATAGTCTCCTTTCGGTTTAATTAAAGTACGAACAAAAAAGTCCGTTCACTCTAAAAAAACTATCATTCACTCCGATCCTGTTGTCAGCGGCGGAGGGGACTGCTATAATTAATGCATATTTAAGAAGCGTAAGCAGACCTGATCCAAAAGGAGGTATGAATAATGGGAGATTTCTTAGAGTGGCTGTTAGCGGCATTACTTTGAGTTTAAAGAAGCGGCCGGACTGATATGTCCGTACATTGTCATAACGTTCAATGCAAAAATGATTCAGTATTAAGATCCATCAAATGTCAGAACAAAAGAAGTTGTAATATAATATCCGAAGGCGCTCCGGGCCTGTCCGCAGCAGCCTTTGTTCGCCGCGGACAGACAGCATTTCATGTATGCTCTTCAACCGGTACAGCAGCCCGCCCAAAAGCTCTGTACCACGCCTTCAGCGGGGAGCTCCCCGTATTCGGAAGACTGTTCTCAGCATACATTTCTGCTTAAAGCACCTTATATCGCTTTATCAATAGTATTCTATCATTATCGGCGCCTTTTGTCAATAGTGAGCTGCTGTGATAAATGCTCTATGATTCGTTCACCTGTGTAAATCGGCCGCAGAATACGGCAGGTTTCATAAGTGCAACATACAACTGCTTTCTGAAAGGTAAAAACAAGGGGGGCATACCGTATGCAGTTCTTAGATAAACAGATTCTGATGTTCAAGGATCTGTTATCCTACAAGACCAATATAAAATACAAGGATATACCAAAGCTTCTGAAGTATATACGCGAAAACCTCAACGTACTCGGTATAAGTCCGAATAACAGGACGTTATTCACGCTTCACGGAGAAGACAGGGAGCAGGAGGATGTTGAGATAGAGGTGCTGATACCCGTTAACGGCAGATTAAGCGACGTACAGATGTATGATTTCAAGGCTCTGTTCAAGCTCATGAACGCAGTATCGGTGCGGCATGAGGGTGATTTTTCCCTTATCCCAAACACCAGGGAAGGGCTTCTGAAATATATAGAGCAAAAAAAATATGAATCGGTCACAGCACCCTATTACAGGATAATACGGCTCGGTACGGACAATGACTGCATAATAGATATATATATAGGGATAAACAGCAATATCCTTTAAATACAGGTTCAATGGCAGACGCTTTGCGTCTGCCATTGACTTTTATTGACACATACCGTCCCGTATGCTATAATTAATCATCAACGGAGGACCGTAATTTTCGGCTGTCTCCCCAATCTGTATGAAAAGGAGCATTATCACGAATATGAAGGAAAACAGGCATTTCAGCATACTATCCCCCTGCGGTGAGGACGCAGAATACAAACAGATGTCGGAAACTACCTGCCACGACCTCGGCCTTGACGCCTTCTGCCGTGAGGTGACAAGCGACAGCAGGGAACAGATCCTCATAATGAACATACTCTCGAATATGACCGCCGATCCCGGCACAGCCGTCTACAGGCAGAAGGTATTTGCGGATATGCTCAGCTTCCCGAAGCTCAGGGAACAGCTGACCGAGCTGTTTGAAAAGCTTGAATTCATAAGGGGCTTCAGCACCAACCGTATGGAAACGGACGAGAAGCTTGGCTTCTGGCACCTCATGCACAGGCTCGACGAGCTCGACGACTATATAAAATGCGTGGAGGAGCTCAGGGACTGCCTGTCCGCCTTTCCCATAACCTCGGAGGGGCTTTCCGGCTTCCGCGATTATGTCTGCGAGCTGTACGACGAGGCATACTTCGCGGAGATGAAAAAGGATATTGCCGCCCTTAAAGAGCGCTCGTCGGATATAAAGAGCGTCACCCTCGGCGTAAATGTGAACCAGCGGTTTGAAGCCGTCAGCATGGGACTTGTATCCGTAAACAGCAAGCCCTTCAGAAAATCGGGAATAGTCGGCAACCTCGCCGACGCGGTGTCCTCAAAGGACAGGATACAGAAGGACAGCGAATGGAACGGCAGTATGCACTATCATCAGATAGAACGGTACCGCAGCCATAAGATCACCTCCGCAATAGAACAGGCAGGCTCATACATTGCAGTAACAAAGACTCCCTTTGTGGACGGAAGAATCAGATCTACAGTGGTACAGGCTCCCGTGGGGGACGGCACAGCCAATTCCACCCTGTATCTCGACAAGGTCATGAACAGAATGCTGGATTCCCTTGTGAAAAAGCTCCGCGACGTGCTGACGAAGTACGCCGACGTGGCGATGGTGAACATATCACGCATAGTGCCCGAATTCATGTACTACACAAGGCTTGCGGAATTCGTGAGCCGCAGGCTCGGGGAGGGCTATACCTTCTGCGAGGCCTCGGTCATTGAGGCCGGGGACGTTTCCATGCGTGCAAAGGATCTCTACAACCCCAAGCTCGCCGACGTGGCAAAGGCAGAGGAGATAGTCCCCAACGATCTTGTTTTTGACAGCAGTCATACCATATACATACTCACAGGAGCCAACCGCGGCGGCAAGACAACTCTCACCCAGGCCATAGGGCTGCTTTTCGTGCTTGCTCAGGGAGGAGTGTTCGTACCCGCCTCGTCCTTTGAATACAAGCCGGTGGACTGCGTATACACCCATTTCCCCGCAGACGAGGACAAGACCCTCGACCTCGGACGTCTGGGCGAGGAATGCGTCAGATTCAGGACTATATATTCCGACTGCACTGAAAACAGCCTGATACTCCTCAACGAGACCTTTTCCACCACCTCCTTCGAGGAGGGCTTCTACATAGCCGAGGACTCGGTGAAGGCTCTCATAAAGAAGGGCGCAAAGACCATCTACAACACACATATGCACAAGCTTGCGGCAGATACGGAAAAGCTCAACAGCGAGGTACCGGGCAAAGCAAAGACGGCTTCCCTCGTGATGAGAAGCGAAAACGGGAACCGCCTTTTCAGGGTTGAGACCGCTCTGCCGGACGGTCTGTCATACGCAAAGGATATTGCGGAAAAATACGGCGTCACATACGAAATGCTTACAGAATAGAATATATAAATGCCGCCCTCCTTACGGAGAGCGGCATTGCTGTTATCTGCCTGCGTATTCCTTTATTTTCCGGACTATGGTATTGTCATCGCAGACCGAGACCTGCATTACGGCAGAGCTGTCAACGGGTCTGCCGTCCCGAAGCTCGCAGCCATACGTTGATACGACAGTGTATCCGTTCCTGTTTTCGATGACGAAGCTTTCGCTGGTGACATCGGTGTTCCACTCCAAAGCCACGTATTCATAGTCCTCTCCGGACCATTCGTTCTGTGAGGGCTCAATAAAATACTCTCCCTTTGCGTCTACGTCAACATAGCTCCATTCATAATCGCGGAGCATATCGAAGACGGTCTGCTTTTCTTCCTCCGAGAGCTTTCTTCTTTCGTTCTTCATCTCGTCGGTGCTGTACTCCCAGTCCAGATCGACGAACATATTCATGCTTCCGAAATCGTCCCCCAGTATCTCCCTAATCTTGTCCTTCATGCCGGGGTAATCCGTGCTGTACACCTTCAACTCCCTCTTGTTTTCAGAATCGGTGCAGCGGTATTTGAAATAATTACCGTCGCCCCACTCATTTTCGATCTCCATGGAATCTACGGTGAGGATATTGTTGCAGAGATTCAGCATGATGCGAGTAAACTCCGTATCAGTGAGCATATCAAAGGTAACAGTATCGTTGAAGGCATACCACGGGCTGACATTCTCCCTGTCGGTAAAGCCCTCTTCCCAGGTGAGGCCTGCGAAGAACTCCTCCAGCTCCCGGCGCTTTGCGGGTGCAAGTGCTGGCCTCGGTCTTACACTGTAAATAGTGCCCTGTGCATCTAACTGAACGTCTGTATGTGGCAGCTCATCAATATCTCCCTTGTAGGAATTGTATATCCAGAACTCCTTCTCCGCAAAGCCCCTGAAGGGATATATCCCGCCGTCTTCGGGATATGTGACGGGCTCTGCTTCAGCCTCCGCAGCCGTGGTCTCCTCCACGGTCGCCGTATCTTCCTCGGTGCCGATTATCTCCAGTATAGCAGACATGAAAAGGTCGTAGTCTATCCTCCAGCTTCTGTCTGATGACGAGCCCTCAAGTATCACAAGTCTGCCGTCGTCGATCCTGTAATTTATCTCTTCGTATGTGAGTATCCCTTCTCCGCAGACACTGTTCACGGATATGACTCTGGCCACATTATCCCTGTCGCAGATGAAATACGGTCCGTTCATATCCTCTGCCGCCTGATCGGCATAGGAGCTGTCAGCTGTAAGCTCCTCATAATCGTAATTATTGAAGAGATCCGCAAGCCGTTCACGCCGGGTATCCGATAATTCCATACATTCGGAAATGCCGAGGAACTCGCTAATGCTCCGATACTCTCCCGTATTTTCCCGCTCTTCACATTTGCAGACCTTATAGTCAAACTCCGCAAAATCCCCGAAGGGAGCTGTCTTCTTTTCTGCCGCTATTTCAGACTCCGCCGAGATAACGGAGCCGTTCCTGAAATGCTTTACTGCCTTTATACCTCCTGCCGTACAGCCGACAGCCAATACAACAGCGGCGGCTGCACCGAGCACCTTCTTCCACACGGGACGTCTGTACACTTCAACGCCGCTTACGGTACTCTCGTATTCACCCGTACTGCTGTTGACTTTATCATTGAATTTTCTTTCGCTCATTATGAACACCTTCTCTTTTTCCGCGTCATCACGGGGCGGGAACTCTGCCGCTATGCGTTCAATAATGTCCTGTCCTTTGTTCCCGAGAATATCAAATCCGTTCTTCTCACTCATGACATCACCTTCCTTCGCCCATATCCGTAAGTATTTTTCTCAGCTTTTCCATGGCGCGGCTCAGCCTCTTGCGCACCGCGTCGGGTCTCATGCTTACCATATCGGCTATTTTTACAGAGCTTTTCCCGTAATAGTATTTCTGCATCACGATCGTTGAATCGGGCTCGCCGAGAGACTTTACGGCGTCAAGGAGCGCGTGCCCCGTTTCCGACCTTTCCGCAAGCTCGTCCACTCTTTCGTCCGAAGGAAGCTGCATCGCTTCACTTCCGTCTATGGATACCGTTCCCGTCCCCGGACTCAGCCTGCGGAACATATCCACAGCCCTGCTCCTTGCGATAGCCGCCACAAAGCCCTTTATATCGCCGTTGTAGCTGCTGTCGGGGTCGTATCTCAGGAATATGTCCGAGAACACGTCGCTGACGCACTCGTCTATATCCTCGGTGGAAGCGCAGCTCCTCAGGCGGTTGAAAACGATAGTGTATACATATTTGTAGTATTCGTCGAAGATAAGCCTGTGCGCCCTCTCGGGAGAGCTTTTCATAAGCTCCCTTACCCGTTCATCGGTCATAGTAGATCTCCTTTTTTGGCAGCTCGCTGCCGAAGCATTCAAATGCGCATTTGTCACGCTCTGTAATATATACTCGGATAAAATCATGCCTCTGTGACCGCTGCCGAAAATTTTTCTGCATATAACGCAAAACCGCCCGAAAGCATTTCAGGCGGTCTGTTTCATCAGTATTTGAACTGTCCGTTGCCTATGAATTCGCATATCAGCGAATCGGGAGTAATATCCGCTCTGTCGATGGGCTCAAGCTGCTCCAGCACCTCGATACACTCCTTTATCTCGGGAACTTCGCTGAGCTCCTGAAGCTGCGGGAGAAGGTCGTCGCGGTACGCAGAGAGCTCGTAAGCCATGAAGGTATCCACATCGAAGTCCGAACGGTATTTGTAGGGCATTATGTACTTGTTCTCGCCCGCCTCCACGCTGTGGAACATATTCATAGTCTCGCGGAGCGAACGCTTGCGGAAATTCCTGTCGCGTATCATGCGGCGCATAAGACGCACTCTCGACGGGTGAAGGAGCAGTCCCTCGGCCGAGATCCTCGTGCGAACGCTGACGTATATCTTGCTTATCATGCTGTCGGGAACCGTTATTACCTGCGGATTGAGGGCATGGATACCCTCGAATATGACTATTTCCCCCTTGCCGCGTTTGAACATCTTTCCCGAGCCGGTACGCGTTGAGGTCTTGAAGTTGTACTTGGGCAGCTCTATCTCGCGACAGGCGCTTATATCCTCTATCTGCCTGTTGAGGAGCTCCCTGTCCACTCTCAGCGGCGATTCAAGATCCATCTTTCCCTCCGCCGCAAGAGCTTTCTCCGCCTCGGTGAGCGGACAGAACCAGTTGTCCATTGACAGGGTATGGGTCTCGTGTCCCATATCGTCAAGGAGCTTTTCTATCATCATGGCCGTGGTGGTCTTGCCGGAGCCCGAGGGTCCCGAAAGAAGTATTACGGGCTTTTCGTTGCGTGAATCCGCTATCTGATGCACTATGCTCGTGAGCTTGTAGAGGTAATCCTCGTTTACGGCTCTTACATATTCCCTGGGATCTTTTTCTATCCCCTGATTGATCCTTGCTATCTCGATATTCATGTTTATCTCCCTTATTTAGCAGCCGCAGCGGGACTCCCCCAATGTGCAGCGCAGAAAATGATATATTGATATTATATCATATTATCTTAGCCATTTCAATATGTTTTTGCCGGCTTTCCCGCTGCCGTGAAGGAAAAATAACGTAAAAATAAAGTTTTTTGACTGTTCTCTCTTGACAAACCGCCGAAACTGTGATAATATAGATGTACAATATCCCTAAAACATTGATGAGGAAGGCTTTTCCGCGTCCGTTTCAGAGAGCAGCCGTCAGGTGCAAGGCTGCACGGGCAGGATATACGGCATACCCCCTCTGAGTGCGCCCAATAAGCGTCGGGAGCTCCCGTTACAGAGCACTTGAGATACGGACAAAGCTCCGTGTGAATCAGGGTGGAACCGCGGTTGATGAATCGTCCCTTTGCCTGTTTTTGAGGCCCGAGGGGCGTTTTTTGTTTATATACCGGCAACGGAGGTGAAAATATGACCAATATAAGGTATAACGAGCAGGAGGAAGCCTATGAGCTGCCCTACAAGCTGTGGGACGGTCTGATGACAGTCCGCTTCTATACCGAGGACGAAAAAGCAATAATAGACCGTATATCGGAGATCGCAAAGAAGCTCGCAAGACTGGACAGCGGCAGGAGCACTGTGGCATGGCTGCTCATAGACGAGGGCTTCTATGAGGGCAGCGACGCGGAAGCGCTGGCAAAGCTCCTCAGGCTCAGGAACGTATATGTGGATATAGACGATGAGGAAACAGTGGTCTGCTTCGATACAGGCACCGACGACGGATTTATGCAGAAGGACGTCCATATCGAGCTTTTCGGCGAGCTGTTTGAAATAACCGGCTGGGTCGAATGATTTTTTACCGGAAAAAACGATGAATATTTATGCATTCCGCATTATGAATTATTAAAAAGGAGAGATCATCATGATCAGATTAACATTAAAGGACGGCAGCATCCGCGAGATCGGGGCTGCGTCGCCCGCAGGAGAAATAATCAAGGGAATAGGCATGGGCCTTTACAAGGCTGCCTGCTGCGTAAAGATAAACGGTGAGGTAAAAGACCTCCGCACAGTTATCGACAGCGACTGCGATTTCGAGGTATGCACATTCGACACCCTCGACGGCAAAAAGACCTTCTGGCATACCGCCTCACATATACTTGCACAGGCCGTAAAGAGACTCTATCCCGCCGCAAAGCTGGCGATAGGTCCCGCTATCGACAACGGCTTCTACTACGACTTCGACCTCGAAAAGCCCTTCACTCCCGAAGAGCTGGAGAAGATCGAGGCTGAGATGAAGAACATCGTCAAGGAGGATCTTGAGCTTGAGAAGTTCGAGCTCTCTCCCGCCGAGGCCATAGCAAAGCTCAAAGAAATGGACGAGCCCTACAAGGTAGAGCTCTGCGAGGAGCACGCCGACAAAGGCGAGCCCATCTCCTTCTACAGACAGGGCGAGTTCATCGACCTCTGCGCAGGTCCTCACCTCGTATCCACAGCTCCCGTAAAGGCCTTCAAGCTCATATCCTGCACAGGAGCTTACTGGAGAGGAAACGAGAAGAACAAGATGCTGAGCCGTGTATATGCTATCGCCTTCCCCAAGGCCTCACAGCTTGACGAGTACCTCAAGATGATAGAGGAGGCAAAGCTCCGCGACCACAAGAAGCTGGGCAAGGAGCTGGGACTCTTCATGTTCGACCATACGGCTCCCGGTATGCCCTACTGGCTCCCCAGAGGCTGGAAGCTCTTCAACGCTCTCCTTGAGTACTGGAGAGGCGTTCACGAGGATCACGAATACACCGAGATCTCGGGTCCCGTACTCTCAAAGAAGGAGCTCTGGGTGACCTCGGGACACTGGGATCACTATCAGGACGGTATGTTCGTTATCCCCGCCGAGGACGACAACGAGGTATACTGCGCTAAGCCCATGAACTGCCCCAACGCTATCAAGGTATACATGAACAAGCAGCGTTCCTACAAGGAGCTTCCCCTCAAGTTCAATCAGGTGGACGTTATCCACCGCAAGGAGAAGTCCGGCGAGCTCAACGGTCTCTTCCGCGTTCAGCAGTTCAGACAGGACGACGCTCATATCCTCGTAACAGAGGAGCAGATCGCTTCCGAGATCAACGACATCATGGATATTGCCACAGAGATATACAAGACCTTCGGTCTCGAATACAAGGCGGAGCTCTCCACACGTCCCGACGACTACATGGGAGATATAAACGTATGGAACAAGGCCGAGGCTGACCTCAAGGCCATACTCGAGGATAAATACGGTCCCGACGGCTACGAGCTCAACGAAGGCGACGGAGCATTCTACGGCCCCAAGATAGACCTGAAGATGAAGGACGCTATCGGACGCGAGTGGCAGATGGGCACTATCCAGCTCGACTTCCAGCTCCCGCTGAACTTCAGGATGAAGTACATCGCCTCCGACGGCTCCGAGAAGCAGCCTGTAATGATACACCGCGCTATATTCGGTTCGTTCGAGAGATTCATCGGTATCATCACCGAGAACTTCGCAGGTGCATTCCCGTTCTGGCTCTCGCCTATGCAGGTAGGTATCGTTCCTATAAGAACAGACCACAACGAGTACGCTAAGAAGGTAGCAGACCTCCTCAAGAAGAACCGCATAAGAGCAGAGGTGGACTACACCGACGACAATATGAAGAACAAGATCAGGAAGTTCAAGGACTACAAGGATCCCTATGTTGTCATTATCGGCGACAGCGAAGCCGAGAACGATCAGGTATCAATCAATATCAGAGGCAACAAGCAGCTGAAGAACGTGCCTCTCGACAAGTTCATAGAGATGTGCCGCACCATGAACGAGGAGCACTCTCTCGATATAATCGACACTCTGTAAGCAGCAATCAACGCTGTGATCTGCTGCCGTATGCATATACCCTATGATAAATCATGATCTACCATAACAGACAGGAGAAACATATGGAATATCTCGAAAACCGGGAGCTCTCATGGCTTAAATTCAATAAAAGAGTCCTCGAGGAGGCGACGGATCCAAATACCCCGCTCCTCGAAAGACTTTCATTCTCTGCTATATATCAGAGCAATCTTGACGAATTCTTTATGGTGCGTGTGGGAGCCATCACCGACAAGGCAAAGAACAACAACACAAAGAAAGACGGAAAATCCGGAATGACTCCCTCTCAGCAGCTCAACGCTGTATTCACAGAGGTACGCAGGATGCAGCCCTCGGTGGAGGAGGCTCTCCGCAGCACCATGAAAGAGCTTGCCGCCTACGGCTACGAGCACGTCACCTTCGACAAGGCAACAAAGGAGGAGCAGTCCTTCCTCGAAATGTACTTCAAGCGCGAGCTCAAACCCTTTATCTCAGGCGTGGTGGTGAACGACGCCCTGCCATTCCCCTTCCTCAACAACAAGGAGATATACGCGGTAGTGCAGCTCGGTCCCAAAAAGGACACCTCTGTGGGTATAATCCCCGCAAATACCAGCCGCTCCGAGCGAATAATACACCTCGGAAAGGACGGAAAGCACTTTATACTCGAGGAGGAGGTCGTTCTCCGCTTTGCGCATTTATTCTTCAAGAACTACAAGGTCATGGACCGCGCTCTCATAAGAGTCACAAGGAGCGCCGACATCATGGTATCGGGCAGAGGCCCCGAGTTCCGCAGCCGTATGGAGGAGCTTGTGGACAAGCGCCAGAAGCTGGCTCCCGTGCGCCTTGAAGTCTCGGACGTGTTCAGCCGTGATGCTCTGGATTACCTCTGCAAGAAGCTCAAACTGAAAAACGTCCGCGTTTTTACCTCGCGGATACCCCTTGACCTTTCTTATCTCTATACCCTTCAGGAGTACGACGCCGATCCCAAGCTGCACTACGCGCTCCGTGCGCCCAGAAAGCCCGCGGCTCTTTCGGATACACGGCCCGTTTTCTCGCAGGTAAAAGCAAGGGATATACTTCTAAGCTTCCCCTTTGAGTCCATGAACCTTTCATTCATCAGGCTCCTTCAGGAATCCGCCAACGATCCCAAGGTGACCTCAATAAAGATAACTCTTTACCGTCTTGCCCGCAGCAGCAAGGTCATCGACGCACTCTGCACGGCGGCCGAGCAGGGCAAGGAGGTACTCGTCATGATCGAGCTCCGCGCACGCTTTGACGAGGAAAACAACATAGAGTGGTCAAAGCAGCTCCAGGAGGCAGGCGTAAAGGTGATCTACGGCCCCAGAGACTGCAAGGCTCACTCAAAGCTCCTGCTCATTACCCGAAAGGCTCAGGGCGGCGGCTTTGACTACGTGACACAGATCGGCACGGGCAACTACAACGAAAAGACTGCCGCTCTCTATACCGACCTCATGCTGCTCACTGCCGACAGGGACATAGCTGTCGACGCAGAAGCGGTATTTGCGGCGCTGCTCAGCGGCTCCTTCGTGGAAAAAACGAACAAGCTCCTTGTATCGCCCCTTGCCCTCAGACCTCAGGTGCTGGCAATGATGGACGAGCAGATAAGCATAGCAAAAAGCGGCGGCAAGGGATATATCGCAGCAAAGATAAACTCCCTCAGCGACAACGTTATAATCTCGAAGCTGGTGGAGGCTTCTCAGGCGGGAGTAAAGATTGAGCTCATCGTCCGCGGTCTCTGCTGCCTTATTGCGGGAGTCCAGGGCTTTACCGAGAATATCACCGTCCGCAGCATAGTGGGACGCTTCCTCGAGCACAGCCGTATATTCATTTTCGGCAGCGATCCGAAAACTCAGAAGATATACATAGGCTCCGCCGACTATATGAGCAGAAACACCATTCGCCGCGTGGAGGTAGCAGCCCCCGTGGAGGACGAAAGGCTCAGAAGGCGTATCAGGGAGATGTTCCGCATCCTTATGAAGGACAACGTCAAGGCAAGGATAATGCTCAGCGACGGCAGCTATATCCATGAACGCAGGAACCCCGATACTCCCCTCAATTCGCAGGAATACTTCTACGACGAGGCCTACAGGCGCCTTGAAGACAAGACCGCAAGGCAGGAGCAGATGCGCATAAACCGCGAAAAGGGCGCTGCAAGGAAAAAGGCTGCAAAGCCCCGCGGAAAGACGGCAAAAAAGACTCAGACAGCAGGCAGAGGCAGAAAAAAACGGATATGAATGCCATATATGCCAAAAAGCAATAAAACACTTGAAACTTGTCTCGTTTTATGTTATAATACTTTGTATAACCTTCTGATAAGGTTCAGGGAAGATATATGGAAAATTCGTTTCTGAGGTTTTATAAATGATAGGATACTATAATTACACGGTAATTCTTACATATTTGAGTCTCGTTTCCTCGGTCATAGGTATGTTTTTTGCCGTTGGCTGCGGAGATCTGGGACCTCATCCCGAGTATGCCATAATATGCCTTATGGTCTCGGGACTATGTGATATGTTCGACGGAAAAATAGCGCGTACCAAAAAGGACCGCACCGAAAGCGAGAAGAAATTCGGCATACAGATCGACTCGCTCTGCGACGCCATCTGCTTCGGAGTCCTTCCGGCCATTATCGGCTATTCAATAGGCATGACGGACTGGTGCGACCTGCCGATACTCATAATATTCCCGCTGTGCGCTGTGATAAGGCTGGCTTATTTCAACGTCGCGGAGGAGGAAAGGCAGTCAAAGACCGCGGAGAACCGCAAGGTCTACGAGGGTCTGCCCGTTACCAGCGTGGCGCTGATACTCCCGCTGATATACAGCTTCCACAAGGACATCGGCGACTGGTTCCCGGAGGTATACGGCGGTTCGCTGCTCGTTATCGCCATCGCCTTCATCACACGCTTCAAGGTCAAGAAGCCGAGCATGAAGACCATGCTGTGCTTTATAGGAGTGGGTGTCCTGGAGCTGATATGGATGCTGTACAAAACAAAAACAAAGTAAGCTTTGACGGCTGCTGCGGTATGCGGCAGCCGTTCTTTGCAAAAAAAGCCTTTACTTTATGGTAATTTTATATTATAATAACTGTATACAAAAGTAAAAAACGGAGGGCAAAGGAGAAGGATATGAAAAGGATAATATGCGCAGCTCTTGCAGCTGTAATGATAATGTGCTGTCTCACCGGCTGCGGTTCGGGGCGCGATCCGAAATATATCGGCAAATGGGAAGCAGACCAGCTCACCTTCGACGAGACCACCTCCTCCGAATTTCTCGGAGTGCCCATATCTGCGCTGTTCCGTTTCGACATAGGAAAGGACGGCAAGGTGGAATGGAAATCGCCCATTGACAACCCCGTTGTGCAGAACGCAAACTCCGATACCGAGATAAAGTGGAAGGAGACGGAGGAAAACAAGATACAGTTCACCGTATACGACCTTACGGACAATAACAAGAAAGAGACAATGGAGCTCGTTTACCGTGACGGAAAGCTCTGCATCGAGGAAAACGACTCCCTGATAACGCTGAAAAAAGTTGACGAATTCACACAGATAGACATCGATAAGCTCAATAATGCCGCTCACGCTATACAGGATTACGGTATAGTAAACTGATAAGGAGAACAAGATGAAGAAACTATTTTGCTTATTTGCCGCTGCATTTATGCTGACCTGCGTCCTTTGCGGATGCAGTAAGATCAAAGGGAAGCCTGACAGCAGCTCGGGCGTATCAGTGCCTGCCGAGACTACCCTTGCTCCCGAGGGAAAGGCTTTCTTCGGAAAGTGGGAGGCCTACAAGGCTCTGGTATACGGCGAGGTCTACGAGAACGAATACGCGGGCTTTCCCATAAGCGCCGTTGCAAGACTTGAAGTGTTCGAGGACAATACAGCCGTTTTCCGCGACGCCCTCAACAAGAGAGGCAAGGAGGTCGTATACAATTACAACTGGACCCTGGACGAAAAGAGCGATACCCTTCACCTCGTGAACAGGGACGACAAGCTGGACTGCGTCATCGAGCAGGGTCAGATGATAATCACCTATGCCGATTACGATGACGGAACAAAAATGTACCTCACAAGAGTAAACGAGTTCTCGGATACAACGGCGTCCACCGAGGCAGGTCTCGACAAGCTGGATTTCAGCGCCTACGAGAAGAAATGGGAGGCCGTGGAGGTAAAGAACGGCGAAGAGGTATTCACCGAAACACTGGGCGAATATCCCGTGAATGCGGCATTCCAGCTGGAGATAAAGCCTGACAATACCGCCGTGATGAATATCATCGGAGAGCCCCAGACCTACGAATGGGAGGCCGAAAGCAAGGATCAGCTCTATATGTGGAGCGGCTACGAGGGCTTTGCGGTCACACTGAAGGACGGCGAGCTCATGCTTGACGATGAGAACGGCATGGTGCTGAGAATGAAGCGGGTGGACAAGTTCACCGAATACGATTTCGAGGCAGCCAACGAGCTGATACCCGACGACGAAAACATAATCCTCAATCCCGAGGAAGAACCCACAACATGATATTACGGGCCGCAGAGGTACCTTCCCCTGCGGCTTTTTCAAAGGAGAAACACTATGCATAAGGAATTCTTAATGGGAAATGCAGCTATCGCAAGAGGCGCAATAGCCGCAGGCCTGAACGTGGTCTCGGGCTATCCCGGAACTCCGTCCACGGAGGTCCTTGAAACTGCGGCCAAGGTCAACGACGGCTCAATATACGTTGAATGGTCGGTAAACGAAAAGGCAGCAATGGAGGTGGGCGCAGGGGCAGCCTACAGCGGCGCACGTTCCATGGTGACTATGAAGCAGGTGGGTCTGAACGTTGCTTCCGATCCTCTCATGAGCCTTGCCTACATAGGCGTAAAGGGCGGCATGGTCATTCTTGTGGCAGACGACCCGGGTCCGATCTCGTCTCAGACCGAGCAGGATACCCGTCATTTCGCCTCGTTCTCGAAGCTCCCCTGCTTCGACCCGTCGTCCGTACAGGAGGCCTACGATATGATACAGGAGGCCTTTGAGTACTCCGAGAAATATCACACTCCCGTGCTTTTCAGACCTACCACCAGAGTCTGTCACGGCTACGCTTCCGTTGAAGTAAAGGACAAGGAGGAGTACAAGGTCCACAAGCCCGAGGGCTTCGTGAAGGACTCCTCAAAGTGGGTCATCTTCCCCCGTCTTTCCTATAATGCACATATACATATCGAGGAGCGCAATGCGGAGCTCTCAAAAGTATTCTCGGACTACAGGCGCAATATCATCACTGAAGCCGCAGACAGCAGCTGCCGCAAGGGTATAGCTACCCATGGCATAAGCTATACCTACGCTATGGAGGCTCTCCGCGGAAAGTCCGCTCCCAGAGTTTTCAAAGTGTCAACTCCTTTCCCGTTCCCGGAGGAGGCTGCGGTTAAGTTCCTTGAGGGACTGGAGGAGGTGCTCTGCATAGAGGAGCTTGATCCCATAATCGAGCGGGAACTCACCTATATCTGCGGAAAATACCACCTCAATACAAAAATTCTCGGCAAGCTCACTCATAACGTAAAGACCGCAGGGGAAAATACCTGTGCTTCCGTTGCCGGAAATATCGCAGACTTCATGGGCTGGGAGAAGCCTGCCGCCGCTGAAATGGAAGCTCCCCCCGCTCTTCCCGTAAGACCGCCGGTGCTCTGCGCAGGATGTCCTCACAGAGCTTCATTCTTCGCAGTAAAGGAAGCCATGAAGGGCAAAAAGACCGTATTCTGCGGCGATATAGGCTGTTACACCCTCGGAAACGCCATGCCCCTCGACATGGTGGACACCTGCCTCTGCATGGGCGCAGGCGTGAACATCACACAGGGCATTGGCAGGATCGCTCCCGATACCAGCTGCTTTGCATTTGTAGGCGACTCCACATTCTTTGCCTCCGCCATAACAGGCGCTGTGAACGCAGTATACAATCAGGCGGATATGACCCTTGTAGTCCTCGATAACTCCACAACTGCAATGACAGGCCACCAGCCCCACCCCGGCACAGGCCGTACCATGATGGGCGAGGTAGTGGAAAAGGTGAGCATACAGGAGGTCCTCAAGGGCGTTGGCGTAAAGACTGTCGAGACCGTAAATCCCCTTGAGCTCGGCAAGGCCATAGACACTGTAAAGCGGGTATCCGCAGAAAAGGGCGTAAAGGCCATAATTTTCAAGTCGCCCTGCGCAGTCCTCATAAAGGGAAACAAGCCCGCAGTCATCGACGCGGACAAGTGTATCAACTGCAAAAAATGCATAAATACTCTCGGCTGCCCGGGAATAGTCCTGAAAAACGGCAGTGCGGCAATAGAAAGCTCACTTTGTACAGGCTGCGGGCTCTGCTCGCAGGTATGTCCCGTGAAAGCGATAGGAGGCGGCGGAAATGCAGAGTAATATACTTATATGCGGCGTAGGAGGTCAGGGTATCGTCCTTGCGTCGAAGCTCATCGCCGCCACGGCTATGGCTCACGGCATACCCGTAATGAGCGCCGAAACTATCGGTATGGCTCAGAAGGGCGGAAGCGTTTTCAGCTTCCTGAGAATGGGCGATGACATCTACTGCCCAATGTTCCCCGAAAAAACTGCTGATATTATTATCGGCTTCGAGCCTGCCGAGGCAGTCCGTATGCTGCCCTATCTCAAAGACGGCGGACAGGTGATAGTCAATACCCACCCCATAATGCCCATTACCGCAGCTCTCAGCGGCTCCGACTACACGGGCGCGGAAATGCTGGATTATCTTGATCGCAGCTCCGCAGAGGTGGTGCATGTGGACGGCATAAAAGCCATTGAGGACTTAGGCTCTCCCAAGGTGCTGAATATGGTGATGCTTGGCGCGGCAGTCCGCAACGGCGTACTGCCCTTCTCAGTTGACGATATAGAGGACGTAATGAAAAAGACTGTAAAACCGCAGTTTATAGAGCTTAACAGCAAGGCTCTCAGATACACCTTATAATTGCGGAAACATATTTAGGGGAGCCCGCCCTCGGGCTCCCGAAATAAACGTAAAATGTACGACGGGAGCCCGAGGGCGGGCTCCCCTACAGGATATCCATTAAAATGAAAGGTTTGATAAAAATGCAGATAACACAGCAGCAGCTCGATCTGGTCAACGACCGTATACGCGCCCTCGTTGAAGCTGGCAGCTTCTACGGAAAAAAGCTTGCAGAGGCAGGCATTACTCACGTTGATTCTCCCGAGGACTTCACAAAGCTCCCCTTCTCCGAAAAGAAAGACCTCCGTGACGCTTACCCTCTCGGACTCATGACGGCTCCCGAGGAGGAGATAGTCCGCATACACTCATCGTCGGGAACCACGGGTACTCCCGTAATAATCCCCTACACAGCCAAGGACGTTGACGACTGGGCGATAATGTTCAAGCGCTGCTACGAGACCGCAGGCATAACAAACATGGACCGTATACAGATAACCCCCGGCTACGGCCTGTGGACTGCGGGTATAGGCTTCCAGAACGGCGCCGAGAAGCTGGGTGCCATGGTAATCCCCATGGGTCCCGGAAATACCGACAAGCAGCTCCAGATGATGCAGGACATGAAGAGCACGGTTCTATGCTCAACTTCATCATACGCGCTGCTGCTTGCAGAGGAGATAGAAAAGCGCGGCATCAAGGACAGGATTCACCTGAAAAAGGGTGTTATCGGCTCGGAGCGCTGGAGCGACAAAATGCGCGAGCGTATCCACAATGAGCTTGGTATCGAGCTCTTCGACATATACGGCCTCACCGAGATATACGGCCCCGGTATCGGCATAAACTGCCCTGGTGAAAAGGCTATGCACTACTGGGACGACTACCTCTACATCGAGATAATCGACCCCAAGACCGGCGAGCCCGTTCCCGACGGCGAGCAGGGCGAGATAGTCATAACCACTCTTGTCAAGGAAGGCGCTCCCCTTATAAGATACCGCACTCACGACCTTTCAAGGATAGTTCCCGGCAAGTGCAGGTGCGGACGCTGCTATCCGAGGATAGACGTTATCATGGGACGTACCGACGACATGATGAAGATAAAGGGTGTAAACGTGTTCCCCAGCCAGATCGAAGAAGTACTGGGCTCCTTTAAGGAGATCTCCAGTGAGTATCAGATACGCATATCCCATCTGGACGGCAAGGACACCATGCGTATCTACGTTGAGTCCACAGGCGATGTGGACTTCGACGCACTCAGCAAAAGAATAGCTGAAAAGGTCAAGAGCAGGATAGGCTTCACCCCCATTGTAAAGGTAGTAGAGGTAGGCGTGCTCCCGAGAAGCATGAAAAAGACCGCCCGCGTCATAGACGAAAGATTCGACTGACGCAGAACGACTTATCATTAAGGAAGCATAATGAACAGTAACGAATTGATCGCGCTTCTCGTAACAGTACTGCTGATAATATCAGGGGTATGGCTGTACAGAAGGCTCCGCAGACCCGACATAACGAAGCTGTACAATGCAAAGACCGTCCTCACGGACAGGGAATACGACTTTTACAGGACTCTCAAGCCCCTTGCAGACGAGTACGGTCTCAGTATATTCACAAAGGTAAGGCTGGCAGACCTCATCGAGCCCAAGCCAAAGGCGGAAAATCCCTGTTGGATGGAGTGCTTCAACAAAATAAAGGCAAAGCACATAGACTTTGCCCTTGCCGACGAGGATACGGCTATCGTTGCGCTCATCGAGCTGGACGACAACTCCCACTCCCGTCCCGACCGTATAGAGAGGGACGATTTCGTGAACGCCGTCCTTGAAAATACGGGGTATACCCTGCTGAGAACCTACGGCGACCTTGATGTTATCGAGGAATTTCTAAGTATGTAGGGGCGGATATTATCCGCCCTTTATGACAGAATAACAGAAAAGGACTGCTATAGCAGTCCTTTTGTTATATCTTTACCTTTTTCTGTATCATCATAATAGCGGCTAAGAGGAGGAGTCCCACTGATATCCATATAGTTCTCATGCCGAGCATAGCAGAAACAACTCCGCCGAAGCCTGCGCCTACAGCGAAAAACAGTATGATACCGAAGAAATGCAGGGACTTGTACAATGCGTCCCTGTTCTTATCACGTAGGAACTGCGAAAAGCTCTCCGTACCGCTTCTGAGGTTGCCTATGCACATGGTGCTTGCGTAGCCGTAGCCCCTGACCGTCCTGAATGTCTGTACCTGCATGGCGCAGGCAAAGGATACCATCATATTCGCGGGCATATCAAGTGCCGATGGCATAAATCCCACAGCAGCGAGGACTATCATCTCGATGATAATGATTATCTGTCTCCAGTGGAGAGACTTTATATCCTTGTATTTGTTCTCTATCCTTTCGGCTATGAAAATACCAAGCGCAAAGGCGATAAGCGGACACATATAGCGCAGTCCCCTGTGTATTTCGCCTGTCATGAAGCTCTGACTCATGAGGACTACGTTTCCCGTCTGAGCGTTGGCAAAAACTTTTCCCCTTATGTTATAGGTATATGCGTCCTGCAAGCCGCCCGAAAAGGACAATAATGCGCTTAATGCAAAGCTCTCCGATGTCTGCATATGTCTCTCCTGTTAAATAAGCCATAGTACGCGAGGAACTATGGCTTATAATGATTTTATGAAGTTTATTTTTATCAGAATACCATTTTAGCTTCAAGATAAGCAACGAGGTCGTTGATATTGACTCTTTCCTGTTGCATGGTATCACGGTCGCGGACTGTTACGCAGTTGTCCTTTTCGAGAGTATCGAAGTCGTATGTGATGCAGAAGGGAGTTCCTATCTCGTCCTGACGGCGGTATCTCTTGCCGATTGTGCCTGTCTCGTCGAAGTCCACCATGAACTTCTTTGAGAGCATATCGTATACCTCTTCGGCCTTGGGTGTGAGCTTCTTCACGAGAGGCAGTACAGCTGCCTTAAAAGGAGCAAGCGCAGGGTGGAAGTGCATGACAGTTCTTGTTTCCTTCTTCTCGTTGCCGTCCTTGTCAGCGGAAACTATCTCCTCCTCGTCGTAAGCCTCTGTTACTACCGAGAGGAAGAGTCTCTCTACGCCGAGCGAGGGCTCGATAACGTAGGGAATGTACTTCTCGTTGGTCTCGGGGTCGAAGTATTCAAGGGACTTTCCGCTGGTATTGATGTGCTGTGTCAGGTCGTAGTCGGTTCTGTCGGCAACGCCCCAGAGTTCGCCCCAGCCGAAGGGGAAGAGGTACTCGAAGTCTGTGGTAGCCTTTGAGTAGAAGCAGAGCTCCTCCTTGTCGTGGTCACGGAGACGGATATTCTCCTCTTTAAGACCGAGGGAGAGCAGGAAGTTCTTGCAGTAGCTTCTCCAGTAGTCGAACCATTCAAGGTCTGTACCGGGCTTGCAGAAGAATTCAAGCTCCATCTGCTCGAACTCGCGTACACGGAAGATGAAGTTTCCGGGAGTTATCTCGTTACGGAAGGACTTGCCCACCTGAGCAACGCCGAAGGGAACCTTCTTACGGGTAGTTCTCTGTATATTTGCGAAGTTTACGAAAATGCCCTGTGCAGTCTCGGGACGTAGATAGAGCTCCGACTTGCTGTCCTCGGTAACTCCCTGGAAGGTCTTGAACATAAGATTGAACTGACGTATATCGGTGAAGTTCTGCTTGCCGCAGTTGGGGCAGGTAATGCCCTTTTCCTTGATGTAGTCCATCATCTGCTCGTTGGACCAGCCTGCAACGTTGGTGCCGTCGAAGTCCTCGATGAGGTTGTCCGCACGGTGACGTGTCTTGCACTCCTTACAGTCCATGAGGGGGTCTGAGAAGCCGCCGATATGTCCCGAAGCCACCCATGTCTGGGGATTCATGAGGATTGCGGAGTCAAGACCTACGTTGTACTTGTTCTCCTGTACGAATTTCTTGAGCCATGCTCTCTTGATGTTGTTCTTTAGCTCAACGCCGAGAGGGCCGTAGTCCCATGTATTTGCAAGACCGCCGTAGATCTCGGAGCCCGGGTATACGAAGCCCTTTGACTTACAAAGGTCAACTATCTTGTCCATTACTTTTTCATTGTTTTTAAGCATAATAAGCAACCTCGCTTTTATTTTATAATAGTCAACTTATATTTTACCGCAAACGCGCTGAAAAGTCAAGACTTATGGAGCTTTTTAAAGTTTTTCCCGCCTTTCGGCGGGAAAAACAGAGATATTCAGTGCATACGCCGCTCCATGCACTAATACACAGAAACAAAAACAGGACAGTTTAAGGGGTTCCCCAACTTTTGGCGGTTTTCGGGCTACCTTAAATTAAAGAAGGTGAAGCCCGAAGCAAACAGGGCGGCTCCGATAAGTATCGCCAGAAATAGGGCTTTCTTTATTTTATGCTTTATTTTTATGAGTATTATCAGTACGATGATAAATAAGATAATAGCCCAGTACTGAGAGAGAAAGCCTGTTATGGTGTTAATGATAGAGTCCATTTTCTGCTCCTCCTTATTGTAAATCGTTATTTTCTTCTTTTTTATTGGTATCACTGAGGAACTCCTCAACGATATACCGCGGCCGCTGCTTGACCTCGGCGTATATCTTGCCGATGTACTCGCCTATGATACCGAGGCAGAAGAGCTGCAAACCGCCTATAAGCCATATGGAACACATTGTACTTGACCAGCCGTGCTCCGAGAAGCCGCCTATCTTGGCGATAAACGCCCATATAAATGCAAAAATGCTCGCCAGCGACATTACAAAGCCCAGCGTGGTTATGAGCTTCAGCGGCTTGGTGCTGAATGAGGTTATGCCGTTTACCGCAAAGGACAGCATTTTCCCGAGGGGATACTTGCTCTTTCCGGCAATCCTCTCATGGCGCTCGTAGTACACGCTGCAGCTTTTGAAGCCTATAAGGGGCACCATTCCCCGCAGGAAGAGATTTACCTCCCTGAAGCCCGCAAGCTCATTGAGCACCCTTCTGCTCATAAGGCGGAAGTCAGCGTGGTTATATACTACCTCTGCTCCCATAAAGCTCATGAACTTATAAAAGAACTGCGCTGTGGAGCGCTTGAAGAAGCTGTCGGTCTTTCTCTGGCTCCTTACGCCGTAGACTACCTGATTTCCCTCATAGTACTTCTTCACCATCTCGTCGACAGCATTGATGTCGTCCTGGAGGTCGGCGTCCATGGTTATACACATATCGCATATATCCTTCACGGTCATAAGTCCCGCAAGGACTGCATTCTGATGACCGCTGTTGCGTGCAAGGCTCAGCCCCGAAAACAGCTCAGGCTCAGCCTCGTGAAGTGACCTGATGATCTCCCATGTGCCGTCGGCAGAACCGTCGTTTACAAATAATATGCGGCTTTTTTCCGAAATAAGACCTTGTGATATAAGTGTTGAGTATTTATTCTTAAGCTGTCCCGCAGTCTCACGGAGCACGTCCTGCTCATCGTAGCACGGAACGACCATATACAGTATTTCAGGCGATCCCATGATTTTTCCTTTCATTGAGCTTTTTCTTTAGTATATCACAGCAGCCGCTCCCTGTCAATAAACCGCTGACCAATTTTTGTTGTCGGAAACTGTCCGCCAGTGGCGTACAAGCGTATTCACCAAAAATACAGTTGCGGAGGTGCGTAAATTTGGCTTTCTGTCAATTGATTTCAGACCTGAAATGACATATAATATATCTTGCTATTAAACTATCAAAGAAATAAAGGATGATATATATGGGAAATAAAGTCGTTAAATTCGGCGGAAGCTCTCTTGCCGACGCCAATCAGTTCAGAAAGGTCGCCTCTATCATAAAGAGCGACGACAAGCGCAGGTATGTGGTGCCCTCCGCCCCCGGAAAGCGCTTTTCTGACGATATAAAGATCACCGATATGCTCTACAGATGCTGCGAGCAGTCGGGCAGCGGTGTCGACTTCTCAAAGGATTTCCAGATAATCAGGGACCGCTATAACGGCATCATTTCCGAGCTTGGCATGGATATGTCCCTCGAGGAGGAGTTCAGCAACATAGCAAAGGAGCTCAAGGAGCGTCCCGCAAAGGACTTTGCAGCAAGCCGCGGCGAATACCTCAACGGCAAAGTGCTGGCAAACTACCTTGGCTTCACATTTGTTGACGCAGCCGATGTCATAATATTCGATACAAACGGCAATCTTCTCCTTGACGAAACCGTAAAGGCTGTGCGCGAAAGGCTCAGGGGACTGGAAAACGCCGTTATCCCCGGCTTCTACGGCAGAACTACGGAGGGATACATCAAGACCTTCTCCCGCGGCGGCTCAGACGTTACGGGCTCTATAATCGCAAATGCGGTAAAGGCCGATATATACGAGAACTGGACCGACGTATCGGGCTTCCTGGTAGCAGACCCGAGAATAGTGGAGGAGCCCGACGTTATAGAAGTAATAACCTACCGTGAGCTCCGCGAGCTGGCCTATATGGGAGCCTCAGTGCTCCACGAGGACGCTATCTTCCCCGTGCGCTCGGCAGGAATACCCATAAATATCAGGAACACCAACGCTCCCGAGGACGCAGGCACCATGATAGTGGGCGACGATTACGATTTCAGCAGGGAGAGCCTCAGCCATACCATTACAGGTATCGCAGGCAAGAAGGGCTTCAGTACGATAAACATCGAAAAGGCCATGATGAACAACGAGACAGGCTTCGGCATGAAGGTGCTCAAGGCACTCTACGACAACGGCCTTTCCTTCGAGCATATGCCCTCGGGTATCGACACCATGAGCATTACTCTCAGCACCGACAAGCTCGATCCCGTCCGCGACAAGGTGCTTGCAGATATACGCAGGGCAGTATCTCCCGATCATCTTGAGATCGAGGACGGTATCGCTATTCTGGCGGTAGTGGGACGCCGCATGAAGAACACCCGCGGTACCGTTGCGCGTATCTTTGCTTCACTGGCACACGCAAGGATAAACGTAAAGATGATAGATCAGGGTTCCAGCGAGCTCAACGTTATCATCGGCGTCAGCGAGAACGACCTCCCCGAGGCTATCCGCAGGATATACGATATGTTCATCAATTCGGAAAAACAGTGATCAAAAAAGAGAATGCATCATGCATTCTCTTTTTTTGGTCTGTCGAAAAAAAGCGGGCATAAAGCCCGCTTTTTACATATCGTTTCTGTTTTCGAGAGCCTTGAAAAGCGTAACCTCGTCGGCATACTCCAGTATGCCGCCCACGGGAAGTCCGAAGGCGAGCCTCGTGACCTTTATGCCCATAGGCTTGAGGAGACCCGCTATGTACATTGCGGTAGCGTCGCCCTCAACGGTGGGATTAGTGGCCATGATGACCTCCTCCACACCGCCCTCCGCTATCCTGCCGAGAAGCTCCTTTACCCGCAGCTTTTCGGGAGTTATTCCGTCCATGGGAGAAAGCAGACCGTGAAGCACATGATAAACGCCGCCGTATTCCCTTGTACGCTCGAAAGCCGTGACGTCCTTGGGATTTTCAACAACGCAGATAACGCTCCTGTCACGCTCGGGATCGTCGCATATAGGACATATCTCCCGCTCTGTCAGGTTCTGGCAGCACTTGCAGCAGTGTACGTTTTTCTTAGCGTCGATAAGCGCCTTTGCGAAGTCCTCAACAGCCTCCGTGTCCATTGACATGACGTGATACGCAAGTCTCTGCGCAGACTTCATGCCTATTCCCGGAAGAGCAGCAAACTTCTCCGCCAGTATCACCAGCGGCAGCGCATTGTGGTCAGCCATTATCTATCAGAAAAGACCGGGGAGAGATACTCCGCCTGTGATCTTGCTCATTTCTGTCTCTGTAGTGCTCTCGACATTGTTTACAGCCTCGTTTACAGCGCTGATGATAAGATCCTGGAGCATATCTATATCCTCGGGATCAACGACCTCGGGCTTGATAGTAAGAGACTTGATGGTCTTCTTTCCTGTGATCGTGACCTCAACAGCTCCGCCGCCTGCTGACGCAGAAAACTCTCTTGCCTCAATGTCCTCCTGAAGCACTGTGATCTGATCCTGCATCTTCTGAGCCTGCTTGATCATCTGATTCATGTTCTGAGCGCCGCCGCCATTGACATTCTTGGGTAATCTTGCTTTCATTTTAAATTCTCCTTTGAAAATATGATTCTTGTTTTATATCAAGCAAATTTCATTTGCTTTTAAACGTTTTCCTTTTCCACAGCAGTTTCTATCCTGCTTTCCATAGCCTTCTTTACTATCTGCTCGGCAAGATTCTTCTGCTCTGTGACAGTGGTCGCGCATTTTGCCTTGATTATGAAGCGCTGTCCGAGAACATTGGCTACAGCAATACCAAGGGAATTGGCGTTCTCCTTGACCTTGAATAGCTCCATGAAGAAGCGGTTCTGCGCGGTTATGAACATATAGTTGCCTGCCGTGCCCGCAAAGGAGCCGTCAAGACTTCCCGCAACGGCGGGATTTATCTTCCTGAACTCCTCCAGGACCTCGCCCCAGCGCTCGCAGGGGATAATATCCTCGGGCTTGAGCTTCTTTATGTCTATTGTGGGTATGATCTTTTCCTCGGACTGGGGCGCAGTTGCCTCCAGCACCTCGGGCTGCTCCGGAGCCTGCACCGTATTCTGAACAGCCTTCGGGACAGAGCTGAGCTTATTCTCCAACTGTTTTATTTTATCATAAATTTCGGAATTGTCAATACTTTCGGGAACATTCCTTACGTTTCCGCAGAGCTTTATGAGGGACATCTCGAATTCAACACGCTTATTCATAGCCCTTTGCATACGCTCGCGGCACTCCTGGAGCGCCGACAGCCTGTCCATCACCGCAGGCAGATCGGACTTCCCAGCAAGAGCTTTGAGCCGCTCAAGCTCGTCGGGCATACATACTATCAGCTTGTCCGCAGTTGCGGGAGAGGCCTTCAGCAACATGATGTTCCTGAGCTGAGTTATGAGCTCCTCACAGAGCCTTGACAGATCCTTGGACATATCGTAAAGATCCGAGGTTATGGAAAGGGCTTTCGGAACGTCCTTGTCGGATATTGCGTCCAGCATATCGTAGAGGTAGTCCCTTCCTGCGATACCTGCGGCGGCAGATACCGCCTCGGCGTCTATTTTCTCCGCGCAGACCGAGCACTGGTCGAGGAGGGATACCGCGTCGCGCATACCTCCGTCCGCAAGCTTGGCTATCATGGCTGCACCGTCCTCGGTGAGGTCAAGCTCCTCCTGCTGAGCGATGTAGCTCAGGCGCTTTGCGATGTCCTCGGGCTTTATCCTGCGGAAATCATAGCGCTGGCAGCGGGAAACGATAGTTGCGGGGACCTTGTGTATCTCGGTGGTGGCAAGTATGAACTTCACATACGGCGGAGGCTCCTCCATGATCTTCAGCAGGGCGTTGAAGGCGCCCTGTGAGAGCATATGCACCTCGTCTATGATGTATATCTTATAGGCTCCTCTTTCGGGAGTATATACCGCAGCATCGCGGAGGTCGCGGATATTGTCCACGCCGTTGTTGGAGGCTGCGTCGATCTCGACAATATCAGTAAGTGCACCGCTGTCCGCGTCACGGCATATGTCGCACTCGAGACAGGGATTGCCGTCCTTCATATTGCGGCAGTTCACCGCCTTGGCAAGGATACGCGCACAGGTGGTCTTGCCCGTGCCTCTCGAGCCAGTGAAAAGGTATGCATGGGCGGTCCTGCCGCTTTTTATCTGGTTTTTAAGAGCTTCCGTGGTATATTCCTGGGATATGACGTCATCGAAGGTAAGAGGACGCCATTTGCGGTAAAGTGCCTTATACACAGCCTTTTCTCCTTTCGCTCAGTTCTCCTTGCTCTCAGAGCCTTTCAGCTCAACGAACACTTTATACTGCTTTCTGAAGCCGTTGGGATCCTCGGGGCCCGCGATAAGAGCCTGCTGATAGAGCTCCTCACCCTTTTCACGGTTCCCGAGAAGAACGTTTGCGAGAGCCGCTCCGCAAAGAGCCTCCGCATAGTTCTCGTGCTTGTCTATGGATCTGCCAAACCATTCCAGCGCAGAAGCGCCGTCGTTCAGCTTAAGGTACATATTTCCCATTTCGCAGCAGATAATATCCCTGTACTTGTAATCTCCGTCCATGAGCCCCGAATATATCTCCCGCGCTCTTGCGGCGTTTCCGTTCTCGACGTGGCACCGCGCGATGAATATGGGCAGCTCGGGGATATAGAAGCCGTTTTCCTGCGCCTTTTCATAGCATAGGATAGCATTGGGAAAGGCGTTCATTATCTGATAGCATCTTCCGCGGTAAAACTCATTCACACCCGTTTCCTCGGCAGTGAGCTTCATATCTCCGTTGCCCAGATCGGTGAACACCTCGAGGGCTCTGCGGAAATCGTTCCTGTGGAAGAGCTCGAGCCCCTCCTCGAAAAGCATTGAGCTCCGCTTAAGACCCGCAAAGGCGGTGCCGATAAGGCTCTCGTCGTAGCGGTGAAAGAGCTTGCCCTTGAAGTCTGCAAGCTTCAGCAAGGTTAGACCCGCAACGCTCACCGTAAAAGCGGTGATCATATTGTTGAACAGGTCGAACCAGCCCAGACCGTCCCCGCCTTTCATGAGGGCAGAATACACCGTATAGACAAACATATACAGAAACGCGAATGCAGCCCCCGGGACAACGGATCGCTTTATACACAGCCATACTCTTGCTGCACGTCTTGCAAGGATCGAACGGAACATATTCCACACCCCCGTCAAAAAAAATTCCGGAACATAGATGTGCAGGCTTGCTGCGGCACACAACACGCACCGCTTAATGCTGCTCGGTCTCCCGCCTGACATGGTTCACGGGGTCTTGTTGCACAGGGCCCACACATCTATATTTCGGAATTTCATACCCGTTTATACGAGCAGACGATGCTCTTTTAATATGATACCACAAAGCGGGGGATTTGTCAAGAAAATTTTTTCGGCAAGAGGCTCCCGAGAGCCCTGCATGGAAGAAAAGGGGCAGAAGCGCGCTTACCCGCCGCAAAACGGTTAAAACGCCCTTTCCGCCCCTGTTAAGGAGGTTTATCTGCTCTTTACGGTATAGAACTTTTCGACATAATTGTAGCCGGAATCAAAAAGTTCAAAGGATACTCCGTCCTTCATTTCACGGAGATTAAAGTATATGAGTCCGTCCCCGATCAGCTTATATATAAGTCCCTTGTCGGGTATCAGGCAGTAAACTGGAGTATAACCGTCCTGACTGTTGTTCTGATTACTATCGATCATTATCAGCTTTCCGTCAAATTCAGCCATTTCTCCGCTTAAAAGCGGCTGTCCGGCTGTAATTCTGAGTTCGGATACATAGTGCTCCATTTTTTTCAGGTCGTAGGTGTGGAGCTGGTTATAGGTATGCAGAATGAGTCTGTCCTCGTCAGCATATATTATCTTTGCCGCAGTGACCGGCACCTCGATGCTGTAGCTTTCGCCCACTACCTCGGAATTGGTGCTGTCCTTGTTCATTGACGTCAACAGAGAGAAATGTCCGGCTCCCGTGTAGCTGCCCTTTACATCGCCGTATCCGCCGATCTCGTCTGTATTTATGAATTTTCCCTTTTCAGGGTCATAAACATATGTCTCACCTTTATCGGAATTGGTAAAATCCATATTTGTCATTCTGACATTCATCGACTGATCTGTACTGAACACAAAGTATTCACTTTCGTAATTTTCTTTATACACATGCACGTCCGTGATCTCCAGCGAGGACAGATCCAGCTTTTTTACGGTATTTACAAATTCCTCGCCCTCCTTGTGTTGATAAATGAAGAAAAATCCGCCGCTGCCGAAACAGTTATCCAACAGGCATATCTCGTTCATATCCTTTGCACTCCAGCTGTAGATCTCCTTGAGCCCGCCGCTTTCCGGATCATAGCGGAACATGGACCAGTCAAAAAACAATCCTATAATTTCGGTAGATGTGTCTATACAAGGATATACGACATATACATAGCAGTATCCGTTTTCGCTGAAGCAGTTGACCGCATATCCCTTTACGGGCTTATCCACAAGCTTTTTCCAGGCGGAAATATCCTCGTCGTTGTTGTAAAACTGCCCGGCATTCTCACTTTTAAAGCATACGGGTATCTTCTCTCCGAAATCAAGGCCGCTTATGTCTATGCAGTTCAGCTCCGCAGGAGCTTCCCCGGAAGACATGGTCCAGGATACCTCTATGGTGTCAAAGTCCTTCTCCTTATACGCTCGGAAGACTCTTTCCGTGGTCTCCTGCACCTCTTTGACCGTCTGCTTCTCCGTCGCGGGCTCTGACGTTGTGACTGCGGTCTTCTTCGTCACGGACTCTACAGTAGTAACTGCGGTATCTGTGCCGCCGTCCGGGATCTCCTCCTCAACTTTCTTTTTATTGCAGCCCGCCAGAAGAGCCGCAGCGGCAATAACAACCGCAAGTATACGCTTATTCATTATCCTTCTCCTCAGTATGTTTTTATATCATCTGCAATCCTTATGGTATATGCTTTGCGAACCGTTCGGAAAACACGGAAAAAGTCATTTTTTCCTTATGATATAGAACTTTTTGACAACGTCGATCGTACTCGGCGGAGCTGCTGTTTTCCGCTCCGTATCCATACAGCAGAAAGTTACTCCGTCCTTCATTTCACGGATATTACCGTACGTAAGGCCGCTCCCGGCCAGCTTATACAAAAGCCCGTTTTTTGGCATCAGGCAGTAAACGGGAGTACGGTTGCTCAAAGCGTCGCCGACCACTATCAGTTCCCCGTCGAATACAGCCATTTCTCTGCCTAAAAGCGGCTGTCCCAATGAAAGTTTCAGATCGGATATATAGTGCTCCATTTTATTCAGATCGTAGGTGTGGAGATCGGTACCCGAGTATAACATGAACCGATCCTCATCGGCATATATTAAAAGGTCTTCAGAAAAAGGAACACTGACGCGGTAATGATCGGTGACTACCTCGTTCTTCATTTCGCCGCCATTTGCAAGGGAAGTGACAAATGACGTTCCATAGTTGACAGTCCCGTATATTTTTACGAAGTATTCGTTCACATTGTCCAGTTTTGTGATTTTTCCTTCTTCACGGTCATAGATAAAAACCGCATTTTTATCTTCTTCATATTTATGGTTCTCGTATATTCCGACATTATTGAAATGAAGAGTATCGAGGTAAAGCGTTACATCTTTTTCTGCTGTGCTGTATATGTCCGTGACGCTGAGCGAGGTCAGATCCAGCTTTTTTATGCTGTTCAGGGTATCATCGCCGTCACTGCGGGTATAGATAAAGAACAGTCCGCCGCTGATGAGTACCATTTCCGTACGGCAGCACTCGTAAATATCCGCTGCCTCCCAGCTGTATATCTCCTTGTTCCCGCCGCTTTCCGGGTCATAGCGGAACAGCGACCAGTTATACGCAAAATTTCCGGAGCCGTAGCCGTAACCGGAGCCGACACCGGCAGGATAGATCACCTCGATATAATAGCAGCCGTTATCCTCAAAGCAGTCTATTGCGCAGCCCTTTTCCGGCTTATCCACGAACTGCTCCCATTTGCTGACTCTGCTGCCTGTGAAGTTGGTGTCATAAAACTGCCCGGCATTCTCGCTTTTATTGCATACGGGTATCTTTTCTCCGAAGTCAAGGCCGCTTATATCTATGCAGTTCAGCTCCACGGGCGCCTCATTGGAAGACTCTGTCATGGCCACCGTTATGGTGTCGAAGTCCTCGTTCTTATACTCTCTGAAGGGTCTTTCCGTGGTCTCCTGCACCTCTGTGACTGACCGCTCCTCCGTCAAGGGCTCTGCCGTTGTGACTGCGGTTTCTGTGCCGCCGTCGGGTACCTCCTCCGCCTTCTTTTTATTGCAGCCCGCCAGAAGAGCCGCAGCGGCAACAAAAACCGCCAATATTCGCTTATTCATTATCTTTCTCCTCAGTATACCAGCCTATAATGCCGTTCATCGCTTTATAGTTCATGACATCGTTCTCGTCCTTAATTCTTTCATTTCCTGCAATACATGACATAGCAAAGGAAAGGCATTTATCCGTGATCTTGTACGGGTCTGACCAGATACTGTTGCCTTTGACCTCCCTGTCCCTCATAGGGAACACAAGTCCGCGCGCGGGATCCGCATACAGGGCTGATTCTATTCTTTTCTCGCCGGAGCTTATAACGATACTGTCGCCGAACACATCGAAATACGTTCCGAGTCCCTCATATCCGAAGATATAATGCTCTCCCTTTTTCAGGTCGTATACATTCACTTCATATCCGTTGGAGCTGCCAAAATCCCCGCGGTTCACCACAAGCCTGTCCTCGGAGGCGTATACCAGCTCGCAGTTCGTAAGCCCCGTGGATACCCTGTATCGGTCGGTTATCACATCATATTTCCGTGAACCGTAGGGCTTTTCCTTCCATGCAAAAAGCTTGCCGCAGAGCTGAGGGTACGCCTCCGTACATTCAATGTCCTCCCCGTCGGCAGGCTTATAGGCAGAATAAAGCTCCTTCCACTCCTTTGTCTCAAAGTCGTATTCCTTCATGGAGTAATCATAACCAAGAGAAAGGAAATTCTCTCCCGTATCCGAGGTATGCATTATCTCTCTGCCCTTGGGCTCGTAACCGGCAGCCACAGGCTCAAGTCTCTCCTCAGTATATTCAACGATAAGCCTGTCTGAGGTATTCTCAACGATACGCTGGGGATAATAATCGCTGAAGAAGTCCTTTTTAGTGCCCGGTATGGGAACAAGCCCGCCTTTTTCCTCATCAAGGCGACAGATGCCCTTTTCAACGGTAACGGCAAAGACCTCGCCCTTTACCACATGGAGCTGAGTGATAAAAAGGCTGTTCCCGGGATCGGAATGCCTGAATATCTCCTTGCTTTCATTGGTGGCACTGTTAATACGGAATACGGAAAGCTCATGACTGCTCTCAGGACATAGGATGTCATAATCAATGACCGCATATATGTCATCGCCGTATATGCCGGCTGTCAGCACGCTGCCCTTATATGGCTCATTGCAGCTTTTTTTCCAGCTTTTGAGGTATTTCTCATAATATACCTCGTCAAAGCTGTCCTTGTTTTCTATCAAATAGCGGCCGCCGTACTGCTCGTTCTTGCAGGGAGCGATACGCTTGCCGAAATCCATATCTGCCATTTCCTTATGGTGCAGCTCAAACGGAGGCGCCTTGTCCATGACGCTCCGGGACACGTTGATTGTCTGGAAGTAGTCCTCACTGTACTCCCTGAACCCCTGCTCCTCCGTGTCGCCTACAGGCTCATCGGCAGCTCCGCCGCTCTTCGTACTGTCTTCGTTGTCGCCGGTCTCGCTCTCCGTCTGTATCTCGCTGACATCGGGCTCGCTCTCCTTTTTCCCGCTGCACGAAAAGCAGCAGCCTATCATTGAAATTGCCGATAATAACGCAATAATCCGCTTATACATTTTCGTTCTCCTTTGTATACCACACCAGCAGATCAGTTAGCCAGCTGTAATTCATGTCTCCGACTCCGTATTCGGGAGCTCCCTTGGGAGCATAGCCGATAATGTATGAAATACTGTTATCCGCGACTCTGTAAGAATCCTTGGTGAAAACGTCGCCGTCAATCTCTATCTGCCCGAAAGGGAACGCAATTCCGAGCTCGGGCTTTACATAATATGCACTCGAAAACAGGCCCGAGGTTATGACTATGCCGTCACCGAAGACCATGCAGACCGAGCCGAGCAGCGCATAGTTGTAGACATAATGCTCACCCTTTTTCAGATCGTAGACATTCAGGACAAAACCGTTCGAACCGTAATCCCCGAGAGTCACCACCAGCTTGTCCTCCGAGGCGTATATCACCTTGCATTCCGTAAGGCCTGTGGATATTCTGTATCTGTCGGTTATTACATCGTATTCTCCCGAGCTGTCCTTTTCCTTCCATACGAAAAGCTCTCCGCAGAGCTGAGGGTATTCCTTCGTACCCGAAATATCCACATAGCAGGGCTTGAATGCGGAATAAAGCTCCCTCCACTGCTTTGTCTCAAGGTCGTATTCCTTCATGGTGCAGTCGTCGCCCGTATGCACGAATTTCTCTCCGTTATCTGCGGTATACACCGTCTCGTCGGACTCAGGCACGTAATCGCTGTCAACAGGCTCCAGTCTCTTCTCTGCATATTCAACGATTAACCTGCCTGCGCTGTTTTCTATTATACGCTGATTGAAATACTCGTTGCGGAAATCCTTTCTGCTGCCCGGTATGGGTATGAGCTCACCCTTTTCCTCGTCAAGAACGCATATCCCCATTTCACGGGTAACGGCGCAGACTCCGCCTCCGACCTCGTACAACTGAGTGACGCTGAGACTGTTTTCGGGATCGGAATACCTGTATATCTCCTTAACCTCGTCAGTTGAATCATCTATGCGGAATATCGAGAACTCATGACAGCCGCCGGGACATAAAAAGTCAAAATTGACGGCGGCATATATAGTCACGCCGTCTATGAATATATCTGTTATCTCGCCTTTATAAGGCTCCGTACAGCTCTGCTCCCAGGCTCTGATGTCTCTTTCGTAATCCTCCGCGTCAGAAAAAGCTGTCCCGGAAATCCTGTAGCGTTCGCGGTACTGCATATCCTTGCATACCGAAATGCGTCTGCCGAAATCAACCTGTGAAATTACTTTATGGTGCATCGTCAGCGGAGGCTTCTTATCCACAATGTTCTTTACCACATTTATGGTGCGGAGATCCTCTTTGCCGTACTCCCTGAAGGGCTGCACATCTGCGATCCCCACAGGCTCATGGACAGCACCGTCAGACACGTCGTTTTTCGTCCGGATTTCGCTGTCTTCGGACTTGCTTTCCGTTTGTATCCCGCTGACGTCGGGCTCGCTTTCCTTTTTATTGCTGCACGAAAAGCAGCAGCCTATCATCGAAATTGCCGATAATAACGCAATTATCCTTTTCATTATGGATTCACCTCCGAAATGCCATTTAAAGAAGTATATATAAATAAGTGATTTCAGAGCACAAAAAAGACGATGATTTTTATGTTAAAATAAAAAAATATATCATACCCCGGATATATCCGTTAATATTATTTTACAGGTATCGTCCTCCCGTGTCAATACTCTCCCCAAAGCCCGTTATACCGTGGATAACGGATAAGCAGCGGAGCGATTTGCAAATTTTTTTCAGATATGGTATAATATAATGATTTGAGTTTTCGGTGATCGGTCATAATGATATTACGGGAAACTTTTTTCCGACGATATACTGCCTCATCTCTCTCATACGTCCATCCACCTCATCCCATAGGAGTGATCATGAGTACAGAAACAGTAATGAGATACAACACACCCGCAGAAAGCTTCACAGAAGCCCTCCCTATCGGAAACGGCCGTATCGGCGCCATGATCTACGGCAACCCTCTCAGTGAGACAATAGCCCTCAATGAGGACTCGGTATGGTCCGGCGGTCTGCGCCACAGAATAAACCCCGACGCAGAGGAAGGTCTTGCGGAGGTCCGCAGTCTGCTGAAGGAAGGCAGAACAAAGGAAGCAGAGGACATAGCGTTCAGCAAGCTTCAGGGAGTAACTCCCGATATGCGCCGCTATGTGCCCCTCGGCGAGCTGAAAATAGAGCTGGAGGCGGCAGGCAAGGCCCGCCGGTACGCCCGCAGTCTCGACATCGGCAGCGCTGTTGCCGACGTATCCTTCACGGTCAACGGCGTGACTTATACAAAGGAGTATTTCGTTTCCGCTCCCGATGAAATAATGGTCGTGCGCATATGCGCTTCGGAGGCCTCGGCCGTATCCCTTTCCTGCTGCATAGAGGGAAAGGACGATAACTACGACGACAACCGCCCCTGCGGTGAGAATATGCTGATGTTCAGCGGTGGCACCGGAAGCCGCAGCGGTATCGGCTTTGCAGCCTGCCTCGGCGCTTCTGCCAAGGGCGGAGAGCTGCGCACACTGGGCGGAAAAATATATGCAAAGAACGCAGACGAGGTCATGCTCGTGCTGTCGGTACGCACCAGCTTCTACTGCCAGTCATATGAGGAATCGGCTCAGGTAGACGCGGAAATGGCTTTGCGCTGCGAGTTTGACGAGCTATACTACCGCCACGTAAACGATTACCGCGAGCTCTTCGACCGCGTGGAGCTCTCTCTCAACGACAACAGCGAGACAGACCTCTCCGAGCTCACCACCGACCAGCGTATAGACCGCCTCAAGGGCGATGAGCTGGACAACAAGGAATGTGAAAGACTGATACACGACAACAAGCTCATAGAGCTGTTCTTCAATTTCGGAAGATACCTTATGATCTCCAGCAGCCGTCCCGGCACTCAGCCCGCAAACCTTCAGGGCATATGGAACGATCAGATGTCTCCCCCCTGGGGCAGCAGATACGCCCTGAATATCAACGCGGAGATGAATTACTGGCCCGCCGAGAGCTGCAACCTGTCGGAATGCCACCTGCCGCTGTTCGACCTCCTCGAAAGAGTGTGCGGGAACGGCAGAGTCACCGCCAAGGAGATGTACAGCGTGGACAAGGGCTTTGTATGCCACCACTATACCGATATATGGGGCGATACAGCTCCTCAGGATATGTGGGTGCCCGCGTCGGTATGGCCTCTGGGCGGAGCATGGCTGGCTCTGCATATCTTTGAACATTACGAATATACTCTCGACAAGGACTTCCTTGCGGCAAAGTACCACATAATGAAGGAAGCCGCGGAATTCTTCACGGAATACCTCATGGAGGACGGCGAAGGCAGACTCATCACGGGTCCCTCAGTATCCCCCGAGAATGAATATATAGACAAAAACGGCGACAGAGTGAGCCTCTGCATGGGTCCCGCCATGGATTCACAGATAATCACCGTCCTTTTCACCGACGTTATACAGGCAGCCGGGATACTGGGCGTGGATAGGGATCTGTGTGAAAAGCTCATATCCATGCTGCCAAAGCTCCCCAAGCCCAGAGTAGGCAGATACGGACAGATAATGGAGTGGTCCGAAGACTACGAGGAGGCGGAGATCGGTCACGATCATATCTCCCACCTTTTCGCACTCTATCCCGCAGAGCTAATATCTCCCGACAAGACGCCAAAGCTGGCAAACGCCGCAAGAGCCACCCTTGTCCGCAGACTTATACACGGCGGCGGACATACGGGCTGGAGCTGCGCATGGATAACGAGTATGTGGGCAAGACTCTACGACAGCCGAATGGTATACGAAAACCTCAAAAAGCTGCTCTCACACTCCACTAACCCCAATATGACCGACAGCTATCAGGAATTCCAGGTAGCGGGCAACTTCGGCGGAACAGCCGCCATAGCGGAGTCGCTCCTCCAGAGCTGCGGAGGAAGGATACACCTGCTCCCCGCTCTGCCCGACGAGTGGAAAAACGGCCATATCACGGGACTCAAGGCCAAGGGCGGCTTTACCGTTGATATATACTGGGTGGAGGGCAGACTCACCCGCGCAGAGATAATACCCGATACGGACAGCGAATGCCGCGTGCGCACCGACTGCGTGGCAAGCATACTCTGCGGCGGAGAATCAGTACCCTCCCGGCTCGAGGACGGCGATATTGTTTTCGCAGCCTCAAAGGGCAGAAAATACACTGTCAAAGCATAAGGACACTTCTCTTTCAGGAGGAATAAATGGACATTCGTAAAATCGTTTCACTTGCCGCGGCAGCTGCCGCAGCCATATCGGCTGTAACAGCGTGCAGTACGGGCAGAAAAACAAAGCTGACGGCTTCCGTTCCAATAATCGAGGAGACGACCGCAAAGAAGACCACAGAGCCCACTACCACCGAACCTCCTCCCACCTTTCCCGATTATCCCGTGACTTATCCCGCTATCGAAAAGAAGGACGCGGGAAATCTCTACGAGGCGGAAAAGGCTCAGCTCAGGGGCGGGGCAAAGGCTGCCGTGGACAAGCCCGATTTCAGCGGCGACGGCTATGTTACGGGCTTCGGCGATAGCGGCAAGGCCTCGGTGGTATTCGAGATAGACGTTCCCTCAAACCAGCACTATGACCTGTCCTTCAATATCTCCTCCGAAAAAGAGGTAAACTGCCGCATAAAGCTGGGCGACGAACAGCTGACGGTATTCAAAACGAAAAACGACGGCAATTTCACCTATATCACCCTTTACGGAGTATTCCTCACCAAGGGTAAGCAGAAGCTGGAGATAACCCCCGAAAACGGCGATATGTGCATAGACTATCTTAAAATAGAGAACAACACCTCCCTCAGCGATATAGGCTATAACGCCAAGGGAGAGCCCGTAAACAAGAATGCGGGCGAGTCCGCAAGGGAGCTGCTGAGCTTCCTCTCGGAAAACTACGGAAAATATATCATAACGGGACAGTACGCCTACGGCGGAGGCAATTCCGAGCTGGACCTTGTATACAGCATCACGGGAAAATATCCCGTTATCCGTATGTCGGAGCTGTCCGTGCCCCGCGAGAGCTTCGACGAATGCTTCAAGGAGGTGGACGCCGCGGCGGAATGGTACCTGAACGGAGGCATTTCCTGCGTAAGCTGGTACTGGAGCTCGCCCTCGGACAAAAAAAGCGGCATCCGCACGGAGGATACCGACTTTGACCTTTCAAAGGCAGTTACCGAAGAAAATATTGCCGAGCTCACAGAGGAGGAGCTCCGCGAGCTTTACAGCAACGGAACTATCTCAAAGGAATGCTACGGCATAATGATAGATATTGACAATATGGCGGGTCAGCTCACCTCTCTGAAAAACAGAGGAGTACCCGTGCTGTGGAGACCTCTCCCCGAGGGCAGCGGAAGCTGGTACTGGTGGGGAGCCAAGGGCACCAAGGACTACAAATGGCTTTGGCAGCTCATATACGACCGCTTTACAAAGTACTTCGGCCTTGATAATCTCATATGGATATGGAACGGCCAGAGCGAGAGCTCCCTTGTGGACAAACGCACCTTCGACATTGCCTCCGTGGATCTTTATCTCGGCGGTGAGAAAGACTACGGAAGCCGCTACTACGAGGAATTCGCAGCCGTACAGAAATTCCTGGGCTCGGACAAGCTCCTGGCGATCAGCGAATGCGGAAGCGTTCCCGATATGGACGCAGCCTTCCGCGACAATGCCGTATGGTCCTTCTTCGGAACATGGTACGGTAAGTACATACAGGACGAAAAGGGTGCGTACAGTGAGGAATACACCAGCAAGGACGCTCTTATAAGAGCATATAATTCCGACGGAGCAATGACTCTCGACGAGTACAGAAGTCTCCGCGGCATAGAGCCCGCTGAAGAAAAAAACACCTGAGGAGGCAGATCATGAACGAAGAATACACATCAAAAAGACCGGCCTCCGCGGCGCAGAACGAGATAATGGAGAAGATGCTCCGCGAGATCTCGAGGAACGACCATATTGCCGTAAGCTTCAAGCTGTGGGATACTCTTGTGATGACACCATTTTCCCAGCCCGAGGATATGTTCGCCTTCATGGAGGAGGACTTCTCCCTGCTGAGCACCTCGGAGAAAAGCTTCACGGAGCTGAGAACAGAGGCTCAGAGGGCGGCGGAGAAAAAATACGGCGCAAAGAGCTGCGTCACTCTCGACAGGATATACGATATATTCGTAAAGCTCAGCGGGATAACTCCCGCAGGCAGAGAAAAGCTGATGACAAGGGAATGCGACCTGATACACCATTTCACTTTTCCGAGGAAATGCGGAAAGCAGCTCTTCGACACGGCAAAGAAATGCAGGAACAGGATCATCGTCACCTCCTGCTCGGTCTATCCCCGGGATGTTATCGTAAAGATAATGTGCAGCTGCGGATACGGCGAATACGACGGGCTCATCATTACCTCAGAACAGAATATCCCCGATTCTTCGGTATCGGGCTATCTTGACGCAGTGATAAAGAAGGCTGATGCCGACCCTGGGAACATACTCCATATCGGCGGAGAATTCGACAGCGATGTGGAAGCTCCCATTGCCAAGGGAGTAAGAGCGGTCATGCTCCAGTCTCCAGAAGCTCTCATGGTCAAGTCCGGCAGGCTCAGGGGCTACGTTCAGGAGCAGCATATCTATGACCTGGACGAGGAAAAATTCATGGCACTGAGATGTGCCTTTGCCCTCTATGCAGCCTATGGCTTCGACATACCACAGAATAAGATCCACAGAAGCGACTTCTGCTGCGATCCTCATATGATAGGCTTCATCGTGCTGGGACCCCTGTCCCTCATAAAAGACTTCCGTCCCGGAAACGATATGCAGAAGACTCTTGTCTCCGCAATGGAAAAGGATCCGCGGATAATGGAAGGCAAGAGCGATTTTGAGGATATGATGTACTCCCATTTCGGGGATTTCCTCGGGAAATACGGCAGCGAAGGCTGTCAGCTCCCGCTGGAATTTCTCGAAAAACACAGCTATTCGGGAGACCGTGAGATCATCTCAGGGCTGCTTTCCGACAGCGACAGGAAAAAATGGGGAAAAGCGGAGAGCGAGCCGAAGCTTGCTCCCATAGTGAAAAAAGCTCCCAAAAAGAACGGTCTTCAGAAATTTGCCGACAGCCTTTTCCCCGAAGGTACAAAGGTCAGAAATCTGACCGAGGGTCTCCTTCACGGCAGAAAACGCCGCTGAATGACAGCAGATGTCCCTGTATACCGTAATCTGACAGCGGCATTCGACGGCAGATAATGACCGCACGGTTATTCTACATTTCTCGTTTATAAGTTGCATAAGAACTTAAAATACCTCGTTGATACTTCCTTTTGATGTATGCTATCATTATGAAGCGGCAGAAAAACTGCCCTACAAAAGGAGGTAAAAAAATGAATAACAAGGTCAAGGTACTTATCGGCGACGACTCCGCCGAAACAGGCGTGAGCGCTGCAAATAAGCTCCGTGAACGCGGAATGTATGCATACACAAGACGAAGGGACTGCGGCGTCATCCTCGAGTCTATCAGAAAAGACCCGCCCGATGTTGCCGTAATGGACATATCCACTCCCAACGGCGACGTAATATCGGTAATGAAAAGCGTTAGTGAAGCAGGTGTCAAACCGCCTGTTTTCATTATAACTTCCGCCTACGACAACGAATTCATCGAACGTCAGGTAATGGAAAACGGCGCTTCGAGATTTTTGCTCAGACCCTACAGTGCAGACGACCTTTGCAGCGCTATAAGCTCCGCATTGGGCGACAGGGCCAGCAGTCTCAGCGACGATATGGAGGTGGTAGTGACCGATATGATACACCAGCTCGGTGTACCTGCTCATATCAAGGGTTACCACTATCTCAGGACAGCTATCCTCTATTCAATAGAGGACAAATCCCTGCTGGAAAGCGTAACGAAGCTGCTCTACCCCACGGTAGCAGGGATCTATGACACGACATCCTCCCGCGTTGAACGCGCTATACGCCATGCTATCGAAATAGCCTGGGACCGCGGGAACGTAGATACGCTCAACTCCTTTTTCGGCTATACCGTGGACACCGGAAAGGGAAAGCCAACTAATTCGGAATTCATCGCACTCATAACGGACAAACTCCGCCTGCGCTACAAATCTGCGCTGCGGACCCACTGACGAGGTATGAGCCGTGATGATCCCGCATATTATATCAAAGGCTTATGAACTTGAAATGATCCCGCGTTAAACAACCCGCGGCGTCAAACAAAGAATAAAAAGGAGAATTATCATGGCTTTCAAGAAAATCGACGTCAGTGAGCTTTCATTCAATCCCTTCGATAAGATCGGTAAGCAGTGGATGCTCATAACAGGCGGAAACAAGAATAACTTCAACACCATGACCGCTTCGTGGGGACAGCTCGGAGTGCTCTGGAACAGGAACGTCCTGACCTGCTACGTAAGACCTACACGCTATACCTACGGATATATCGAGGATAACGAATGCTATACGGTATCATTCCTCGGTGAGGAGTACAGAAAAGCCCTTTCCTTCTGCGGCTCACATTCGGGCAGAGACTGCGACAAGGCAAAGGAGACAGGTCTTACTCCTGCCGAGATAGACGGCTGTGTGACATTTGCAGAGTCAGAGCTTGTCCTTGTATGCCGTAAGCTTTACAGCTACGACTTACAGGAAAACGGATTTCTCACAGATGACGGCATCCCTGAGAAGTTCTTCAACGGCGACGCTTATCACCGCGCATATATCTCAGAGATAGTCGGCGTATATGTAAAGGAATAAGGCTATTTACCGAAAAATCTGTAATAAGTAATCCTCTCTTATATTTACAGTAAACAGGATATACTATCGGAGGGATATGATGAAAAATAACGTTTTTAAAAATATTGCGATGCAGAACGGAATAACTGAAGAAGAGGTGAGACGCGAGATAGAAAAATCCATTGCAGAAGCCTGCAAAAACCCTGATTCTCCTATAAATAAAATAGGCGCAGGAAGTGTTCCTACCGTGGAAGAGGTAATGGAGCACGTACTGCGCGAGGTAGCCAAAAGCAATATGAACTGAAACAATCCCCCTGTTACCGCAGGGGGATCATTTTTTTACCGGATATTTGGACTTTTCATCGGTAAGCCCGAGTATATAGTCCGTGCTTGTGCCGTAAAACTCGGCAAGCTTTATTATTATGCTCACGGGAACATCTCTCAGCCCCCGCTCGTATTTGGAATAGAGGGACTGATCGCAGAAAAGATAGTCCGATACCTCGCGCTGAGTTTTGTCGCTGTCCTCCCGCAGATTTCTTATTCTGACGAACATACATTCCCTCCTAAAAATTGTAATTTTACAAATTTCTTCAATTTATATTATAAAGCAGGAGAGATATTTTCAAACATTATAGGACTATTTGTCCTATATAATATTTGTAAAATTTACAATTATTGTACTTGCATAATAATTTGTAAATTCAAGGGAAAGTATTGACAAATATAAACAAAGGGTGTATAATATATTTAGGACGTATTGTCCTAAATATATTATGGAGGTATTTATATGAATGCAAATATCTTTTTTTCTTTTGTTACAGCATTTTTCGTCGGTATATCAGCAAATTCTGCTGTTGTTACCGATGACGATCATACTGAGAATACAGAAAAAATATTAAAAACCGAAACCTTTAATGTTTCTTATAAAAATACATCTTACAGCGGAACCTTTGAACGTCTTGAATGTACAGCCAATATATATGATAACAAAAAAGTTGAAATAAGAGTAGTACATAATCCTCAAAGAGATAATGGACATTCTTCCATTGAATTCGGAAAAATAACATATCCTGAAGACACTTATTATACCAAAATAGATCTATCAAATTCTGTTCTTCATGCTCCAAATACACTTTCAAAAAAAGAAATAAATGAAAAAGGTATAACCGGATTTGATTATAAATACTATGCAGATATATATGGCTTTAATACCAGCGGTGAAATTTTCACCGTTACTTTGATACCAACAATATATTTAGATTCTCCTGTTACTGTAAATGTGTTTGGCCATGAGATATTTATTCCATCGGAATATGATCCTTACAACGATTCAATATATCGTCTTGACGTCGATAGAAACGGTCTTGTTGACGCTGTTGATGCCTCTTGGATATTAAAAATATATTCAGAAAATTCTACAGGTAATGACATAAAAACAATTGGCGAATTATTTGATAATGAATAGGAAAGGAGCATTTTTATGAGATGTATGTACTGCGGAAAATCAATAACCGAGGACGAAGCCGTTTTCAGGAACGAGGATACCCCCTTATGCTATAATTGCAGCGCAAATTTCGGCACCTCCCTGTCATCGGGCTCAGGCGAGCCGCGCTGTGCTAACTGCAAGGTAACACTTCAATTGATCTCAGAAAGGAACCAGATAATGACATTCAAGGTCAGTTCTTTGCTTATGAAAGGCAAGGGCGGCGGCGGTCCGCTCAGGTTCAAGCTCTATGAATGTCCGTCCTGCGGTGAATATCGGTTTTTCAAAAACAGCTGAAAAACAAAACCCCTTGCAGACCGTGAGTTGTCCGCAAGGGGAAATTCTTATATGATCAAAAAAGACCTTATTCAGCAGAGTTGAGCTTCTTAGCGAGCTGTGACTTCTTTCTTGCAGCCTTATTCTTGTGCATAAGACCCTTTGCGCAAGCCTGATCAACTCTCTTGATAGCAACCTTTACAGCCTCTGCCTTGTCAGCAGCGCCGTTTGCTACAGCTGCGTCAGCCTTCTTGAGGATAGTCTTGAGATTGGACTTTCTTGCCTTGTTGGCAGCAGCCTTTGTTGCATTGACCTTTACTCTCTTCTTTGCAGACTTAATGTTTGGCATTTCATTACACCTCCTTGAAATAATGCAGACCAATGACCTTCTGCATTTACAGATAACGGGAGCAAACACGGGTTTGCCTGCTCCTCGACAGCTGCAACGCACAGCTGCCATACTGAGACAAATATAATTATAACATTTTTCCACAGTATTTTCAATATCCAAAAGTGAAATAATAGTAATAAATATTTTCCACAATTAAAGCAAAATGCACAATATGGAGGAATACATGGATATTCGCACAGATCTCGCCTTAGAGAGCTTTTCCGCCGACGAGCTCCCCGACAGCGTTCACATCAGCTTCCGCGGCAGCGCCTTCAGGATCACCGAAATAATCATTGACGACGACAGCCTCCTTGACTCAACAGGCAAGGGCAAGGGAAGATACATCACTCTCGAGGGTGAGCGTCTGAGCAGATTTACCGAGGATTACCGACTCATGGCACAGGAGCTCGCGCAGGAGCTCTCCGCTCTCATTCCCGAGGGAGAGATACTTGCGGTAGGTCTCGGCAACAACGATATAACTCCCGACGCCATAGGTCCGCAGACTGCCGCAAAGCTCCTTGCAACGCGGCATATCGCCGAACAGCCTGACTGCTTCGGCGACTTTCTGACCTCCCTGCGCCCCGTGAGCACCTTTGCGGGCGGAGTAATGGGTCAGACAGGTATCGAGACCGCGGAGATAGTACGGGCGATCGCTGCGGAGCTCCGCCCTGCCGCTATCATAGCCATTGACGCTCTCGCCTGCACGGACATAAACCGTCTGGGCTGCACCATACAGATAAGCGACACGGGGATCTCTCCGGGGAGCGGCGTTTCCAACTGCCGCAAGGAGCTGTCGGAGAAGCTGTTCGGCGTTCCGGTCATAGCCATCGGAGTTCCGACAGTGGTGGATATGCATACTATCGTGAGAAATCTAACGGGAAAAACCATAAACGTGGAGCTGCCAAACATGATGGTAACTCCCCGCGATATTGACCGTCTTACGGAAAGAGCCTCTCAGCTCCTTGCATTCGGTATAAATCTCGCATTGCAGCCTAAGCTGTCCTTTGAGGACGTGAGAGGACTGTTTTAAATTCATAATTATTATGCGCGGGACAAAATCTGTAGAGTCTGATGCCTACATCGCCCCGAATGATTTGATCTATTTCACGGGCTGTCGAGGACGCCAGCCCCTACATGGCTAATGGCTCGGGCGGATAATACCCGCCCCTACAGATTTATTTCGTTCCATGCATAATATATAATGCGCCGTAAGCGATGTACGGGTATCGGTTTTAATCATTGTGAGCGAGCTTGCAAACAGCAACGTGGCTGCGGTCGAGCTGGCTCAGCTCGTCACCACATGAATTCAACATCGGGAGCTTTTACCATGTTGATCTCCGGCTCGGGCTCTGAGAGCTGCTGCTCCTTTTCTTCCCTGAGGATAGCCTTAGCAAGCTCCTCCATTTCAACGATCTCATGGAAATAGTCGTTCAGCGGCTGCAATGCCCTGAACACCTCAGCAGTATGCTCGGCTATCCTGCGTGAAAAGAGCTCCTCAGGGTCGCTGACCTCAGTGTACACACTGAATCCCTTTTTCACGAAAAAAGGCTCAAGTCCGGGAACGGGACAGGGCTTTTTCCGCTTGTACTCGTCACCGCCGACGGTAAGTCCGTGTTTTTCAACAAGTTCTGTTATCATGTTGAGAAAGGGCCCGGAGTCTTCAAGAAGTCCGCTGCGGAAACGCTCCATAACGGCAGCTTCAGGCTTGGAGATACGGAATCCGAACTCCGCCCCCTCGGGAGAAAGCTCAAAATACAGTGTGGGAGTCCTGTTCCAGTACCATGCGTCATAACGGACGTATATCCACATAGTATCGCGGTAATGCAGATACGGAGCAAAGTTTTCGTCGCGGTATATCCTGCCCACCTTGTATATCATGCCCTCCGTATCGGCAAAGGGAGCAAAAAGCTCCTCGCCGAGGGCTTTCATGGGCTCGAATACCTTCTCCGTGTAGACAGATTTACGGGGCTCGAACCATTCCTTATTGTTGTTGTGTCTTATACCGAGGAGGAATTCCGGTGCCTCCTTTGAAAAACCTTCAAACATTGTTTATCCTTTCCTAAATCAAACTTTAGCAGCATGCCGCTGCACCCTTGTGAATTCAAAACAGTCCGGTGGACTGTTTTTGAGAGGGTGACTCTCTGCTGTGCAGGGAGATGTCCGCAGGACAGAGGGTGCCGAGCCCGATCAGGGACGCCTTGCAAGAGAAGGCGTTTCCTACATAGCCAACAGCTAAGGGCTAAAGGCTTCATAATTTAACGGCAAAGCCGTTCAATTATGATTTATTATAGCACATGGAGCAGCATAATTCAAGCGGTTCGGATGATAGCCATAATTTTACAGCAATATCGTCCTAATTTTTCTCCTCACAGGGGTGGAAAAGTTTTCAACATTGTGTTGAAATAGCTGTGGATTCATATGTTCGATTGTTGAGAACACTGTGGAAAATGTGGAAAACAACGCAGAATACACTTTTTGGAAGCCAATAAAAGTTGAAAACCCTGTGGATAATCAGGGAAAATGTGTAAACAATAAATATGCGTTGTGGAAAACGACTCCACAACAATTCTAAGTAAAGGATATGATTTGTATGAAAAAGCTTTTAGCAATATGCTCCATATTTTTTACTGTTTGTGCGACTCTCACAGGCTGCGGAGACAACAACGACGGCCACTATTCGGACGACGGAAACGGTATCGTCACAGAGCACGTCACAACGGAGAAAAGATATGAGACAACTGCCGAAAGAACCACGGATTCTGTCAGGGACAGAGTCGAGGACGCCGCCGACGGTATCGGTGATGCGGGCAAGGACCTTATCGACGGAGCCAAAAATGCCGCCGATGATATAATCGACGGCGCCGACGGCGAGCCCGAGCACGAAACAACGACAGCTGTGACCGATCACAGATAAGCAAAGGCGGACTTAAAGTCCGCCTCGAGCTGAGCCAGCTCGACCGCGACCACGTTGTCGCTCGTAAGCTCGCTTACTTTATTAAAAAACAATGCTCGTACATCGCTTACAGCACAATGTACGAGCACTTTACATTTTTAAGAAACGCAAAAAGCGTCCATTTATAATTAATGTGAACTCAATAACCGCCTTATGGCGGTTATTGCCCTGAACAGAGTTCAGGGGGCGCAAATTCTTTATAATTTGAGGAATTTGCGCATCACATTACTTTATGTCAGGCTCATTTTGCCCTGAAGGGCAAAACAAGGTGCAGGAAAAATTATCGGGATATTTATTTTTTCCTGCACCCTGACAACTGAAAATCGGCTTTCAAAAGCTGTATAAAGCCGATTTTCAGTTGTTGAGCAGACATTAATTAATCAACAGCACAGCTCTGCCATTGCCTCTGCCATTATCTCCGCATTTTTCAGCAGATTGTCCACGGTTATGAACTCGTCGGGACTGTGCATATGTCCGTCCTCATCGGGAAACTCCGCACCGAAGGCAACTCCGCCATCTATCTCATGGACGTAGGTGCCGCCGCCGATAGCTATACACCGACCTTTATCGCCTGTTACGCGCTCATATACACGGAGGAGCGCCTGCACGAAATCACTGTTTTCATCGGTACAGTGGGGCTCCACGCCCTCGCAGGAATCGATGTCAAAGCCCGCTTCACGGAGCCTTCCGCATATTATCTCGGTTATCTCCGCCTTTGTACGGTCAAGAGGAAAGCGTATATCGATACCGCCCTTGATACGTCCGTTTTCGGTACTCAGCATGGACAGCACACAGGTCATATCTCCCGATAATTCGTCGCTGAAGCCCAGTCCGCAGCTCTTTCCGTTGAACTCGCCGTGGGGGAAGAGCTCCCCGAGGGAGGAAAGCAGCATATTCTCGCCGTAATAGCCGTAAAGAAACATTGTTATGGCATTGTCGCCCTTTTCCGGAGTTGAAGCATGAGCAGAAATACCCTCGTAGACTGCGTCCTCTTCCTCCTCGTCATCGTTCAGAAAGGTAACGGTGCAGAACTGCGGAACAGCGTTTATCACCGTTCCTGCCTGTATATCGAGGATCTCCTCATCGTCAAAATCCGATGAAAAATACACTCTCAGCATACCCTTTTCCGCATTTATCACGGGATACTCGCCGTCGGGAGTGAACACCATTGACGGTAAATCGCGCTTTTTGCGGTAGTACTCCATATCTGCGGAGCCGTTCTCCTCGTTGGTGCCGAAGATAAGGCGGACGCCCTTTTTCAGCGGCAGTCCCAGCTCCTTTACGGCTCTTGCGGCAAAGAGCGCCGCAACGGCAGGTCCCTTGTCGTCAATGGCACCGCGGCCCACAAGTTTGTCCGTTTCGGGCTCGTACCTGAGCACAAAGGGATCTGTAGTCCAGCCTGCACCCACAGGCACCACGTCAAGGTGAGTAAGTACGGCAAGCTCCGGTGCAAGGCTGTTTATATCCGCAGAGCCTGCGTAGTTATCAACATTATCGACGATAAATCCGTACTCCCCGCACTTTTTCAGCATAAGCTCCAGCGCTCTTGCGGGCTCGTGACCGAAGGGACAGTCCTTGTCCGCTTTTCCCTGTATACTGGGTACTGCCACGAGCTCGCCGAGAAAATCGATCATTTCCTGTCTGTGCTCCTCGAGATATTCTCTGATCTTAGTCATTCAAGCCTCCTGTATATGGTCGTATAACACAAAAAACCGCAGTATGGCTACTGCGGCAGATTTTGCGTGTACACAGCGTCTCCCGACGCCGTGTACCAAGAAAGAAAGGATAAATATGAAAAGAATTAATCAGTTAACAATTGCCTTTTCTGTTTCCTTATCAAAGATGTGGATCCTGTTGGGATCGATAGCGACCTTTATTTCATCGCCCGATCTTGCAGTTGATCTGGGGCTTACTCTTGCTGTAAGCGGGATACCCTCGCATACGAGGTAGAGGTAAGTCTCAGCACCCATCAATTCTGTGATCTCAACGTTAGCGTCGATAACACCTGTGGAAGCGTTTGAAAGGTACATTTCCTCATCGTGGATAGACTCGGGACGAACACCGAGGATGATTTCCTTGCCAACATAGTGGTTGAGCTCTTCGTTAACCTTTGACTCGGGAACGATGATCTGATACTTTGTACCTCTTGAGCCGTCGCCGCCGAATTCAACGATGAACTGACCGTACTCTTCCTTGAGAGTAGCGTCGATGAAGTTCATCTGAGGTGAGCCGAGGAAGCCTGCAACGAACTTGTTTACAGGGTTCTCGTAGAGAGCCTGAGGAGTATCTACCTGCTGAACGAAACCGTCCTTCATACATACGATTCTGTCGCCCATTGTCATAGCCTCAGTCTGATCGTGAGTTACGTAAATAAATGTAGTACCCAGCTTCTTGTGGATCTTTGCGATCTCGGTTCTCATCTGAGCACGGAGCTTAGCGTCGAGGTTCGAGAGAGGCTCGTCGAGAAGGAATACCTTAGGTGAACGAACGATAGCACGGCCGAGAGCAACTCTCTGTCTCTGACCGCCCGACATTGCCTTGGGCTTTCTGTCGAGGAGGTGTGTAAGGTCGAGGATCTTAGCTGCCTCATTTACCTTTCTCTCGATCTCTTCCTTGGGAACCTTACGGAGCTTGAGTCCGAAAGCCATGTTATCGAATACTGTCATGTGAGGATAGAGAGCGTAGTTCTGGAAAACCATCGCAATATCTCTGTCCTTGGGAGCTATATCATTAACAAGACGGTCGCCGATGTAAAGCTCGCCCTCTGAGATCTCCTCAAGTCCGGCGATCATACGGAGAGTTGTTGACTTACCGCAACCGGATGGTCCAACGAGAACGATGAACTCCTTGTCTCTTATCTCTAAATTAACATCCGAAACAGCTACAACGCCGCCCGGATATTTCTTATAAATGCCTTTTAGTGTTAAACCTGCCATTTAATCCAGTCCTCCAGTTCAAAATTTTATGCCGATACATTTGTACATTATCAGCTATGATAATATAATAACACATTATGAGATTTTTTGCAAGTTGCTAAATCGCCAAACTTACAAATGGTTGTTTATTAGATTTGCCGAAAAAACAGCGGAAAAACGCTTACAAAAAAGGTCAAAATTCATTGGTTCAAACAAGTTTTCAACATCTTTGTGCAATAATTCCATACTATCTCCGATTGCCAGTTTTTCGGGCAAAACCAATGCTCCGAGAGAAACTCTCATCAGCAGCTCGACGTGATTTCCCACAGCTGCAAACATTCTCTTCACCTGATGATACTTTCCCTCGAAAAGCTCTATAAAAGCCAATTTATCGCTCAATTCCGAGACTGCCGCCCGAGCGGGCAGACAAGTCTCCCCGTCGGCGAGGGTAATGCCCTCCGCAAATTTGTTAATATAATTATTCTCAAACGGTCTGTCAAGTTTCACAATATAAATTTTTGAGATATGACGCCTCGGCGAGAGCATTCTGTGAGCCAGCTCTCCGTCGTCGGTGACCAGCAATGCGCCCGTTGAATCCTTGTCCAGACGGCCTGCGGGGAACATACCCTTTGTGCGCATTTCGGGCGGTATCAGACTTATGACGGTCTCTCCGTCCTTATCGTCCGTAGAGCACACATAGCCCTGAGGCTTGTTGAGGAGTATATAACGGAAGCGGCTGCTTCTCAGAGCCTGCCCGCATACTGTCACATCGGCGTTTTCCGCATCTATCTTCACATCGGGACGCTTCACGGCGGCTCCGTCAACGGTTATCCTGCCCTTTGCCGCAAGCTCCTTTATCTGACTGCGGGAGTACTCCGTGCGCTCGGAGATATACTTATCGAGTCTGACCTGTGCCATGACTGCTCCTTCCTGCATAAACTGCCTGTACTGCCGAATAAGCTGTAGTATCATATCCCGACAGGAGCGATAATATGAAAAAACCGTATTTTACAGTCCTTGCCGCCGCGGTATTCGCCCTTACCGCCTGCGGCAGCAAAAAATCTGCCTGCTCTGCCGTAACAGCGGGAGAGCCTTCACAGCGCACAGACTATTTCGCCTCTCACGGCTGGGAGGTGGAGGAGCTCTCGGAAAGCACGGTTACCATACCTGCCGTATTTTCGGAGGTGTACGAGAAATATGCTCTCATGCAGGACAGACAGGGGCTCCCCCTGAGAGAATATGCGGGCAGGGAGGCCCGTCTTTTTACATACAAGGTAAAAAATTACAGCCCTGAAAGCAGGAATATGCTCGCAGAGCTGCTTGTATGCGACAATACCGCAGTCGCCTCGATGATATACAGCGAGGACGGCGGAAGTATCTCTGTTCCCGTCAGCTGACTCAGAATACGTTGAGAAGATTGCCGACAACGGGTATCCTGTAAGCCTTGCCCTTGACTGCGCCGATGATGAAAACAATGAGTACAGCCAGGATAGCAAGCCAGATAACTAAGTTAAGAATAACTCCAAGCACGGGGATAAATGCAAGTATTACCCTTACAACGCTCATAACAATGAGTGTGATGAGCCATGTAAGACACTGATTTGAGTGGAATTTGCAGTATGTTGAGTTCTTATCGCCGCAGATAGGAAGGAAAAAGAGTATCGGGATAATGTAAGCGATAATTGCAAGAGGCTTATTTTTCTCTACCTCCTGCGGAACGAATGTCTGCTCCGTGTTGATGTCGTTGAACTGCTCAAGGAAATTATCCATGTTTCATACCTCCGTTTTATTTATTACGGAATTATCTTCCGCATTTTCCTGTTTATCGTCAAATTCGCTTATAGCGGCAACAAAGCTGTCAACATCGGTGAAATCCTTGTAGACCGAAGCGAATCTGATATACGAGACCGGGTCTATGTCTCTGAGTCTGTCCAGGACCAGCTCGCCTATCTCCGTGGATCTGGCAACAGTCCTGAGTGCGTTTGCGTAATAATTCTCCACATAGTTTGCGATTTCGGTGATCTTCTCGGCGGAGACAGGTCTCTTCTTTATTGCCGAGACTATTCCGTTTATGAGCTTTGCCTTATCGAAGAGCTGGACGCTGCCGTCCCTCTTCTCCACCATGAGAAGCGGTATCTCCACTGCCTCATAGGTATTGAACCTCTCGCCGCACCTTGCGCATTCTCTCCTGCGCTTTGTCTTGTCGTCAACAGGCCGCGAGTCTATTACCTTCAGTTCTTCATATCCGCAGTAAGGACATTTCATAATTCCTGCTCCCTGCCGTAAGGCTCGGTGAGCCTTGTAAGTTTATTATAGCTTGACACAAGATCGCTTATACCGCTCCAGCCGCTTCTGTACAGCTCGAGGATAACAGAGCAATCGGGATTATAGCCTGCAAGTCTGTCAAAAAACTGTCTGAAATTGAATCTGCCTCTTCCGATGAGGAGACAGTCGCCCATTTCTCCGGAATCGCTTATATGAATGTGTACCGTTCTGTCTCCCGCCGCCTCAAGGAACTTCACCGGCTCCTCACCGAAGCGTATGGCCTGCTTTGTATCGAGAACGAAAGCGAATTCATTTCCCAGCATGGTCCTTATTTCCTTTATGAATGCGGAGCTTGCGCTCTTGCAGCGCGAAACATTCTCAACAGCCACGGTAACTCCGAATTCCTGTCCGAGACGGTAGAGCTTTGAATAGCGCTCGCAGTATATCTCGCTGTTGCAGAAGGACGAGGGCTTGCCGCCGTGAAAAACGAATATATCCGCTCCCACAATATTCATGAAACGGAAGTAGAGCTTGTAATATTCAAGCATATCGCTGACTCTGCGCTCGTATTCCGAAAAGAACATCTGCGGCTCCATCTCACATGTAAAGGGGTGGACCGAGGGGCATTTAATATCGAATCTTTTCATAAGATTGGCGATACCGTGAGCATAATTTCTTTTAAGCTCGGAATGGGTATTGAGAAACAATTCAACACAGGAAACCCCGTTTACGGCAAGGTCGTAAAGAGCCTCCTCCACGGGCTTCGGATAAAGGCAGGCAGTTGAAACACCCGTTATCATCCTATCCCTCCTTGCGCTGAACTGATTATATTTTTATTATACCATATTCCTCCCGAAAGTCAATAAGAAAATCAAAATTTACATACTTCTTTTGTTTACATTTTCCTCTGTGATATGCCGCGGCACAGAATCTTTATGTCAAAGTATGAGCGTCGGACATATCATAACGGGGAGGTGTATAAATATGCTCAGGGAGATAATTCTCTCCGTTATAATAAGCGTCGATATACTGCTTGCGGCAGCATCATTCAGCGGCAGCGGCATACGGATACCGCTTTTTTCCGCCGCTGTCATAGACCTGATATGCTCGGCAGTGCTCTATGTTTCCATGACCTTTTCAAGGCTCATTGTCAGGGTGCTGCCGCTGAGGGTATGCAGGATTTCCGGAGCCGCAATGCTCATCGCCATAGGTGCGGCTGCCATAGTGAAAAGTCTCGTCCGTCACATGGCGGACAGGGGAAGACTGTCGGAAAGGCTCCGCGGAAGCCCGCTGGCGGTAAAGCTCTTCCTTGACGACACAGCAGCCGACGCCGATCATTCAAAGGTGCTCACGTCGGGAGAAGCCGCTGTCATAGCGCTGGCAAGCTCCGTTGACTGTGCAGCCACGGGACTTAGCTGCGGATATGACGATATATCCGCTGTGACAGCTTCCGCCGTCACCTTTCTCTGCGGAGCCTTTGCACTTATGCTGGGGGCTTTTGCAGGCAGAAAAATATCCTCCGCAGGCCATGATCTCTCATGGGTGGGAGGACTTCTTCTTATAATTTTTGCTGTATCCACAACCTGATCCTATATCTCATACACAACGATCTCGGGAGGATCGAAAAGTCTCGGTTTTCCGAGTCCCGCGGATACAAGGAGCTTCATACCGCCGTATGTATATACTCCCTTTGAGTTTTTCGGGAAAAATCTTCTCTCGGGAGAGAGTACGGCTTTTCCGAACAGTCTTACCGAGCCGCCGTGAACATGGCCGCTGAAGGTATACTTTGCTCCCCATTTTGCGTATTCTTCGCCGAAAAATGGATTGTGCGCTATCAGAAGCACTTCTCCTCCGGGACATTTCCCGAGGAGCCCTTCCATATCCGCTGCCGTGATACTGTCAAGATCACGGTAGCCTCCGTTTTTCTTGTATACGGTGTAGCTCTCAAGGAGACCGTATATTTTCAGCTCCCTGCCGCGGATATTCACGGTGGTATGCTGATTTTTCAGCAGTATCTGATCGTTCCGCGCAAGCATTGCTTCAAACTCGCCGCGCTTTTCCTCGTATATGCTCTGCTCGTGATTGCCGTATATCATGTAAACCGGAGCTATTCTGCAAAGCTCCCTCAGCACCGCCCCGGCGCCGCTGAGATCCCTGACAGAACGGGATATTATATCGCCGCTGAAAATGATGATGTCGGGCTTTTCTGCCGCGACCCTGCGGCAGAGGCGGGTGTTTTCCTTTCCGAAGCGCCTCTTGTGGAGATCGGAAAGATGAACTATTTTTATGCCGCTGCCAAGCTTTTCCCGCCTTACCGTGAGCATGAAGAGATTTTCATAAAGAGCCCACAGCAGGAAGGCTGCCGCAGCTGTAAAGAGGATTGATTTCACTTACGATTCCTTTCCGGTCAGGCTATTTCAGAAAAAACGTTTCCATAAAGCTGCGGGGCGCCACATAAGTGATGCCCCGTACAGGTTTTATATTCTTTCAGCCGATCATTCGGGCTTATTCCTCGTTATCATCGTCCCCGGGCTCTGCTTCAACGACCACCTCGTTCTGCTCCTCAAGTGCAGCCTCGGCTTCTGCCTCCTTGAGCTGCTCCTCGGTGAGCTGCTCGACCTTTTCGGTCTCGGCGCTGTCGTCATGCTCGGCACGGGTGAAGGCAACTACATTTGCGCCCTCGTTTACTCTCATAACGCGGACGCCCTTTGCGATACGTCCCATTATGCGTATATCGCTGGCAAGTATCCTGATGATGATACCGTCGCTGGATACGAGGATTATATCGTCCTCCTCGTCAACTATCTTTATACCGCAGACCTTTCCGCGTATCTCGTCAACCTTGTAGTTGGTGAGACCGTAGCCGCCGCGGTTCTGTATACGGTAGCTCTCAATATCCGTCTTCTTGCCGTAGCCGTTCTCGGTAACGGTAAGGAGGGAAGCTCCCTCGCGGACTCTTGCCATACTTACAACATAATCTCCGCCGCGGAGCCTGATAGCTCTCACGCCGTGAGCCGAACGCGAAAGGGCTCTTATCTTGCTTTCCTCAAGGCGGATAGCCATACCGTTATGAGTTGCAACGAAGAGCTGAGCGCTGCCGTCCGTCATGCGGACGCCTGCAATCTCATCGCCCTCGTCAAGTCCGATAGCGATAAGACCGTTCTTGCGGACATTCTTGTAGAGCGAGAGGTTAGTCCTCTTGATCTTACCGTTCTTGGTAGCCATGGTTATAAACTTGTCGTCGTTGAAATCCGTGGTCTTTATCATGGCCGCTATCTTCTCGTTCTCGGTGAGAGGAAGCAGATTTATGAGATTGAAGCCCCTCGAGGCCTTTGAGCCGTCGGGTATCTCATAGCATTTCAGCTTGTACATTATTCCCTTGTTGGATATGAACAGGATATTGTCGTGAGAGCCGCAGATGAACATTTCCTCCACGAAGTCCTCCTCACGCTGCTTCATGCCCGTGATTCCGCGTCCGCCGCGGTGCTGTGTCTTGTACTCTGTCAGCGGCATACGCTTGATGTAGCCGTTGTTTGTGAGAGTAACGACGCAGTCCTCCTCGGGGATAAGATCCTCTATATCCACCTCTCCGCTGACATTCTCGATGTCTGTGCGGCGCTTGTCGCTGAACTTCTTGCGGATAGTGTTGAGGTCGTTCATTATTATCCCGTAAACCCGGTTAACGTCTGCAAGTATATCCTCATAGTCGGATATTTTCGTGAGAAGTCCGTAGAGCTCGTCGGTTATCTTCTGTCTCTCGAGACCTGTCAGCTGTCCGAGTCTCATCTGCACGATAGCCTCGGCCTGTTCCTGTGAAAGACCTGTCTGAGCCTCGATGTGAAGACCTGTCAGGTCGTACTGTGCGCGGTCAAGGAGCGCCGACATATCAACGTCCCTGAAGCGCTCTATCATGCGGTCTTTAGCCTCCTGAACGGTAGCGCTTGAGCGGATTATGTCTATAACCTCGTCAATATAGTCCGCAGCAAGCACGAAGCCCTGCAATATATGAGCTCTTTCGAGCGCCTTGCGGAGATCGAAGCGGGTCCTTCTCTGTATAACGTCTACCTGAAAATCAAGGTAGTGCTGGAGCATCTGCTTGAGGGTAAGTATCTTCGGCTCGTTGTTCACAAGAGCCAGCATGATGATACCCACAGTGTCCTGGAGCTGTGTGAGCGCAAAGAGCTTGTTGAGCACGATATTGGGTATAGCGTCCTTTTTGAGCTCGATAACTACTCTCATACCGTCCTTGTCGGACTCGTCGCGGAGATCGTAGAGTCCCTCTATGCGCTTTTCCCTTGCAAGCTGGTTTATGCTCTTGAGGAGCCTCTCCTTGCGGAGCATATAGGGTATCTCGTCGATGATTATGCAGTTCCTGCCCTTGATCTCCTCAAAATGGGTACGGCTGCGGAGTATGATCTTTCCCTTGCCGGTGGCGTAGGCTGCGCGGATACCCGCTCTGCCCATGATAATGCCGCCTGTGGGGAAATCAGGTCCCTGGATATGCTCCATGAGCTGCTCGAGTGTGCAGTCGGGATCGTCGATAAGGAGCTGTAGGGCGTCTATTACCTCGCCGAGATTATGGGGAGGTATATTCGTCGCCATACCTACGGCGATACCCACGGAACCGTTTACGAGAAGGTTCGGGAAGCGTGAAGGGAGCACCGAAGGCTCTTTCAGACGGTCGTCGTAGTTTGATACGAAATCAACGGTCTCCTTGTTGATGTCGGTAAGCATATCAAGTGTGAGCTTTGCCATTTTCGCCTCGGTATAACGGTAAGCCGCAGGGCCGTCGCCGTCTATGGAGCCGAAGTTTCCGTGACCGTCAACAAGGGGATAGCGCATGGAGAAGTCCTGCGCAAGTCTTACAAGTGCGTCATATACCGATGCGTCGCCGTGAGGATGATAACGTCCCAGTACCGCTCCGACCGTATCGGCGCACTTACGGTAAGGCTTCTCGGGAGTAAGTCCGTTTTCATGGAGCGTATACAGTATCCTTCTGTGTACAGGCTTCAGACCGTCTCTTACATCGGGAAGAGCTCTGGAAACAATTACCGACATGGCGTAATTGAGCATGGAATTTTCCATTTCATTGACTATCTCGGTATTTATTACCTTTGAGTTGTCTGTGTAAAGCATTTTTTCCTCCTGAGAGAATTAGTTTTTATTGTCGGTTCGCATTATGCGGATCAGTTTTTCAGCTTTCTTACTATATCCAGCTCGGCCTCGGAAAAGTCCTTTTTTGGAAGCACATAGAACATCTCCCTGCCCTTCAGCAGCAGAAAGAACTCGTCATATTCAGAGAGCCGGAAGCTTTCGTCAATATTTATCCTTGTCTTTTCGGGAAGAGGATCGGACTTCAACGCTTCCTCTCTCTCCTCCTCGGGTATATCGCTGAGATCGTCGGCTACCGTGGATATATCCACATACTTATCGGCAATGCCGATGGAGTACAACGGCTCGCCCAGCCTTTTCACTGATTCTACCACGTTCCTGCGGGTCTTTTTCGGATTGTACCATTCCCTTAACGCAAAGGCGCAGGCAATGACAAATCCGAGGAATACCGAATATTTCTGTTTTGCGGTGCCGTCACTCACAACGAATATGCCGAACAGCAGTATCGCAGCGGCCAGTATGCCGAATATCGCCATATACAGCCTGCTCTTCGGAAATACCAGCTTCTTCTGAAGCTCGAGATAAGCTTTGCTGAAAATATCCGCCGGTATCCTGTATTTCTTTTCAAGCTTGTAGTTTTCTTCCATTTTAACTCCAGTCATATATCAAGATCCTGTGCGAACTTGGCATTCTTTTCTATGAAATTGCGTCTCGGCTCCACCTTGTCGCCCATGAGTATGCTGAATGTCTCATCAGCCTTGAGGGCGTCCTCCATGCCTATCCTTACGATAGTACGGTTTTCGGGATCCATTGTAGTCTCCCAGAGCTGCTCGGGATCCATCTCACCGAGACCCTTGTATCGCTGCACCGCAACGTCATTATATTTTCCGTTCTCGGAGAGCTCTGCGATGTACTTGTTTCTTTCCTCGTCGGAGAACGCGTAGCGCACATTCTTCTTGCGCTCCACCTTGAAAAGCGGCGGCTGTGCTATATATACATTTCCGTTGGTTATGAGGGGCCTCATATAGCGGAAGAAGAATGTGAGCAGAAGGGTCCTGATATGCATACCGTCAACATCGGCATCGGCCATGATTATTACCTTGCCGTAGCGGAGCTTCTCAATGTCGAAGTCCTCGCCGATACCCGTTCCGAGAGCCGTTACCACGGGCTCCAGCTTATCGTTGCCGTAGATACGGTCGATACGGGCCTTTTCAACGTTGAGCATCTTTCCCCACAGAGGAAGTATAGCCTGATAACGCCTGTCGCGTCCCTGCTTTGCGGAACCGCCCGCAGAATCTCCCTCGACAATGTATACTTCCGTATATCTCGCGTCGCGCTCGGAGCAGTCGGCAAGCTTTTCGGGCATTGAATTATTGCCGAAGGCATTCTTCTTGCGCTCCGCTTCCCTTGCACGCTTTGCAGCCTCTCTCGCTCTTGAAGCCGAAAGGCACTTTTCAAAGATTATATTTGCAGTATCGGGATTTTCCTCCAGAAAGTTCATGAGCTTCTCGGTGACGAGCTTCTCAACGAAAGGCTTTACCTCGGGATTTCCGAGACGTCCCTTTGTCTGTCCCTCAAACTCGCATTCCGTGAGCTTTACGGACACGATAGCGGTAAGACCTTCCAGAACGTCCTCTTTTCTCAGGCTCTCTATTTCCTTCTTAGGAGCGTCCTTGCCCTTTTTATTGCTGTCCTTCTCCTTGAATTTTCCGAATTTCTTTCCGTATTCGTTTATTACCTTGAGAAGAGCGTTCTTGAAGCCTGTCTCATGGGTACCGCCGTCCTTTGTGTGGATATTGTTGGCAAAGGAGAACACCACGTCGTTGTAGCTGTCGTTGTACTGCATGGCTATCTCCGCAAAGGCGTCGCCCTGAGTACCCGAAACATATATAACATCTCCGCTTATGGCTTCGTTTCCGCGTACTGCGTTAAGATGCTCGACAAACTGACGGATACCGCCCTCATAGTGGAGAGTTTCACCGATAGTCTCTGTCTTGTTGCGCTTATCCGTGAATACTATCTTGATTCCCGCATTGAGAAATGCCTGCTCGCGGAGACGCTTCAGGAGCACCTCGTACTCGTAAACTGTGCTCTCGAATATCTCGTCGTCAGCCTTGAACATTACGCTGGTACCTGTTTCTTTGGTATCGCCGATGACCTTTAGCTCCTCGTCGTAGTGGCCGCGCTCGAAGCGCTGGAAGTAAACGTGCTCGCCGTCCTTTACGGTGAGCTCCAGCCATGATGAAAGGGCGTTTACTACGGAAGCGCCGACACCGTGGAGACCGCCGGATACCTTGTAGCCGCCGCCGCCGAATTTACCGCCTGCGTGGAGTATGGTATAAACGACTGTTGCAGCCGATATGCCCTCCTTCGGGTGTATACCTACGGGGATGCCTCGTCCATTATCGGAAACGCGGATTATATCGCCCTCAAGTATCTCTACGGTTATCTCGGTACAGTAGCCTGCAAGGGCTTCGTCTATGGAGTTGTCCACAATCTCGTAAACGAGGTGGTGGAGTCCGCCGGGACCTGTGGAACCGATGTACATACCCGGTCTTTTGCGGACTGCCTCCAGTCCTTCGAGGACTTGTATGTCGTTTTCATCGTAGTTGTTGTTCTGCTGACTCATGATTTACCTCCAATGATTTTGGTCGTATATGTCATTAACCCAGTTTGTGGGATTATTGTCGATGTAACCGCAAATTTCGAGAAATTCCTTTTCACTGCGGATTATGTGGTCGTGAAATGACCTTTGCCATACCGAAAAACCAATTTGTTTCGTTGATATTGTTTTTAAACCATTAATAATCAGATTAACAGATTTTGTAGGGGAGGCCGCCCCCGGCCTCCCGTTATTATCCGTATCATAATCTGAAACGAACAGAATCATATGTACATGGTCTGGCATTATAACGTATTTTTCTAAGGAAACGTATTTATAAATCTCGTTTATTTTGAGAATATTATTATTTACGATTTTTCCAATTTCCTTTAATCTCACATTCGGGAGGCCGAGGGCGGCCTCCCCTACTTCCGTTATTTCTGAAAAATAATGTATTCTGTTTTTGGCACATATGGTTATAAAATACAATCCGTTAGATGAATAATCATAATTTGCCAATCTGATATATTTGCGTGTCAGACCTTCCATTTCAGAATCCTCCGCCTTCTTTAAGGCGTTTCCGCAATGTTGCTGCCGAAAGCTGGGAGATATATACCCTCTCCCTGCCGTTCTTCACGGTTATTATGAAGCTTTTCGGCATTTCGTAGGTGGTATATATGCAGTGATGCTCCTTTTCGGCACGTTCCAGCAGCTTCTTGGTGCACTTTTCAACAGTTGTGTTCTCAATGTCGAAAATTCCGACCACGTCCCTGAGTTCAACGGAGTAGTTATTCCCTACATGAAGATACATTCTCTTCCTCCTCGGATATGCAGCCGCCGCCTATACGCAGTATCTTTCCCTTTATTTCGGGCAGAAGTGCATTTTCATTTGGAGTGGTTATGAATACCTGCATACCCCTGATAATGTCAAACACGAACCTCTGACGACTCTCGTCCAGCTCACCCATAACGTCATCAAGAAATATAACAGGCGGATCCTTGTACTTCTGCATATATATCTCAGCCTGTGCCAGCTTCATTACAAGCGCGGCGCTCTTGATCTGTCCCTGGGAGCCGTAGTCCTTGGCACTGACGCCGTTTATCTTTATGAGTATCTCATCGCGGTTCACGCCAGCATGGGTGATACCCGTTCTGATGTCGTATTCCGAGGTTTCGGCAAGCTTTCTGTAATACTGTTCAAATGCCTCCTCGCCGCAGGGCTTTTCAAAGTCCTCGGGACGGAAAACGTTTGATCTGTATTCAAGCTCCAGCTCCTCTGTTCCTCCCGAGATAGTACGGTAAAGCTTTCCGCATATCCCGTTGAACTTTTCTATATATTCGCGGCGTTTATAGGATATGACCGAGCCCTCTCTCGAAGCCTGTCTGTCCCATACCTCAAGGCTGCTGCGGTCAGTAATGCCCTGCATAATGCCTTTGAGGAGAGAATTTCTCTGATTCATCACCACATTGCTCTTGTTGAGGTGCATGACAAAGACGGGATCCAGCTGTGAAGCTGCCATATCCACGAAATTGCGCCTTTTTTCAGGCGATCCCTTTATTATGTCCACATCGTCCGGTATGAAGGCTATACACTTGAAAACGTCAAAAAGCGCTCTCGTGCCCTTCTGCTTCACTCCGTTCAGATGTATGGTCTTCGGATTTGCAACGCTTTTTGTCATCTCAAAGGAGATCTTCTGCTCGCGGACGCTGTCAAGGAGCTTTATTTTCGACTCCATGCGGTTCCCGTCAAGGCAGATATAATCCTTTTCCTTTGAGCCGCGGAAGCTTTTGCAGCCGGAAAGTATCCACATGGCTTCAAGAAGATTGGTTTTTCCCTGCGCATTTGGTCCCACTATGATGTTATACTTGGGATCGGGCGCAAAGGATACGGCTTTTAAGTTCTTGAAGCCGTCTATATCAGCATAGGTGACTATCACTCTACGGTCACCTTTCGGCCGTCAAGCTCTATCTCGTCGCCGGGACGGATCTTTTTGCCCCTCATGGTGCATACCTCTCCGTTCACAAGGACCTCTCCGTCCTGTATGAGCTGCTTTGCCTCTCCTCCCGAGCCCACAAGGGACGCGAATTTCAGAAGAGCGTCAAGCTTGATGAATTCCGTCGTGATCTTTATCTTATCAGCCATGATTATCAGCCTTTCGGTATCACTTTTTCTTGATCTTTACTATCTTTCCGTTTTCATCGCGGGTATATTTTGCCGCAAAGGCAGGATTCTGCGCGGCGAGCTCCTCAAATGCCTCCGGGTGCTCCTCGCAGAACATATACGCGTACATTGCCTTTGTCCTTATATTCTTTTCGCTGTTCTTGTCGGCTATCTTCTGGGAAAGCTTGTTTCTGATGAATATACAGCTGCATACCGCTCCCGCAGCAAATACTGCGCCGAGGGGCAGCAGGAACCAGTGCTGATCGCAGGTGAAAATGCACGCTAACGCCGCGATAGCAAGGAAGACCACCAGACAGCTCCCGAGACCGGATACAAAAGTAGCCGTCGGTGAATAGCGGTACGATCTGTATGTTATATACATTTTTGTTCCACCCCGTCAGTTTTTCAGCTGTATGGGCATTACCAGGAATATGAAGCTCTCGCCTTCAAGGGGAAGTATCTCTATTACCTTCATTGCTCCGTTGAAGCGTACCCTGATCTTGTCTCCCTCGGCAGCTCTCAGAGCTTCGAGGACGAGCTTGTTATTGAAGCCGATAGTAACAGTTTCTCCCGAAATATCAGCAGAAAAAGCGTCGTTTATCTTTCCTATGCCGGTCTTGCAGCTTATTTTCATAACTCCGTTTCCAACCTCGCAGCGGATAGGAGACTTGTTCTTGTCGTCGATGAGCAGCGAGCAGCGCTCGAGACAGGTGACAAAGTCCTTCTTGCTGAGGATAACCTCTGTCTTGCAGCCCGAGGGTATGCTGAGCTTATAATTATGGAAAACACCCTCAAGGAGTCTTGATATTACGATAACTCTTCCCAGCTCGAAAATTATGTGACGGTCGTTGGTGCAGACCGTGCAGAGCTTTTCGTTATCGTCGTCCTTGATAAGGGTGGATACTTCAAGAAGAGCCTTTTTCGGCACTACAAAGTGATACTTTTCACCGCAGTCCGTGAGCTCGTTCCTGATAGCAAGCCTGAAGCCGTCTATAGCTACCATATTGAAGCTGCCTTCCTCGATGTCAAAGAGCTCGCCTGTGAGAACGGGCTTGCTTTCGTTGAGGGAAGCAGCATAGCTTGTCATATTTATCATTGATTTGAGGATAGACTGCTTTACGGAGAAGCTCCTTGCAGAGTCTACCTTGGGCAGCTCCGGATATTCGTTTGCAGACATCGCGGGGAAGCTGCACTCCGTAGCGCTGCATGAGATATTGATAACAAGATTTTCATCGATGTCGAAGGTTATATCATCTCCGGACATACGTCTTGTGAATTCGCTGAAAAGTCTTGCGCTTGCAACAAATTCGCCCTCTCCCTCGGTAGAGGCGTTTATTGAGGTGCGTATTCCCATTTCGAGATTATATGCGGTGAGCTCGACGCTTCCCTCCGACACGCGGACCTTTATACCCTCGAGAGCAGGGATAGTAGATTTGGGTGAAACAGCTCTTGAAACGTTGCTTATTGCTTCGCTGAGCTCTGTCTTATTACATGTGAATTTCATTTTAAAAGCCTCCGAAGAATACCTTATCACGGAAAATAAGATATAATAAGATAATAATATATATTTTTATTGTTGTTGTTATTGTGTCGGTTGAAAAGTTGGAACTGCACTTATTTGCAGATATACTCCGCAAAGCCCGTCCACACAGGTATGTGGTGAAATTATTGAAAGTGTGGAAAGCCTTCCGGCTTGTCCCTGGCAGTGTTGGAAGTGTGAGAAAATGTTGAGTTGAAATGAAAAACAAGTTGAGAAAAAAGTGGAAAGGCAGTTTTTGTTATTTTTTTATGCGTTTTATTTCACAATGCTGTTGGGTGTTGAATGTTCCTGTTGTTGAAATGACTTCCGCTCATCTTCCTGTTAAATTTTACAATGCTTTATGCTTCGTAAAAAATCAGGGACGAGCTTTTGAGGATAAGTTTTAAACATTGTGTTGAAAACTGTGTTGAATGAGCGGCATTCCACTTTTTCAACTGTTGATCATACCTTGCTCTTGTCCTTGATGTTCTTGATGATGTCGTTTACAAGGTTCTTGAGATTTGCGTCCTTTTCCATAGACTCGGTAACGCTTGTTACAGAGTAAACTATGGTGGAGTGATCTCTGCCGCCGAACTCGGTACCTATGGAAGCAAGGGGCATCTGAGTGATCTCTCTTACTACGTATATAGCCACCTTACGGGCTGTGGAGATCTGTGCCGAACGCTTGCTGGAGCGGAGATCGTCGGGAGATACGCCGTACACCGTGGATACCTCCGAGATGATCTTCTCCACTGTAATCGGTATGGGCTGCTCGTCTGTGAGCACGTCGCGGATAACGCTCTGCGCCATTGATATTGTTATGGGACTTCCCGCAAAGTGGTTGAGAGCCTTCAGACGTACAACTGCGCCTTCCAGCTGTCTGATGTTGGATTTCAGGCGGTTTGCCATGAACTCTGCCACCTCGCTGGGCATCTTGAGCTCAAGAAGCTCTGATTTTCTGTTTATGATAGCAAGCCTTGTCTCGTAATCGGGAGCTGATATATCGGCTATGAGACCGCCCTCGAAACGGGTGCGGAGACGCTCTTCAAGAGTGAGGAGCTCCTTGGGCGGCTTATCCGAGGTGATGACTATCTGCTTGCCCTCCTGGTGGAGCTTGTAGAAGGTGTGGAAGAATTCCTCCTGCATACGCTCTCTTCCGGAGAAGAATTGTATATCGTCTATGAGGAGTATATCCGCATTCCTGTACTTGTCGTGGAAATCGGATATGGAGCTCTTGTTGAGAGCGCTCACAAGGTCGCTGCCGAAGGTCTCGCTGGTAACGTAAACGATATTGAAGTCGGGATGATTCTTTCTTACCTCGTTGGCGATAGCTGTGATGAGGTGGGTCTTGCCCATTCCCGAAGGACCGTATATGAACAGCGGATTATAATCGGGAACTGCCTTTGAGCCGCAGTTCTTTGCCACGGATTTGCTGCACGCAAGGGCAAATTCGTTTGAACGTCCCTCGATGAAGGTATCGAAGGTATAATCGTAATTCGCAAATTTATAGGACTGCTCCAGCTCGGCGTGCTTCTGCTCCAGCTCGGCGTCCGTGGGGACCTTTATTTTCTCCGGCTCGTCGGACTCGACATTGATGACGATATTGACATTCAGGCCGAGAACATTTAGGAAAGCGTCCTTGAGTACGGCGTCGTATGTAGTCATTACGATATTCTTCTGAAAATCGGTCTGTACGCTGAAAACAGCGTCAGATCCGTTGAAGCTTACGGGGACAAGCGGGTCTATCCAGGTCTTGATACCGATCTCGGGAATTTTTCCGTTTTCGAGGCAGTAGCTTTTTACGTTCTCGAAAACCTCGTCAAATGAATTCATAGGAACCTCCGAATTAATGTAAGTTTTGTTGGAGAAAAAATAACGATACTCTCCTATAATAATATATGATACTATTATATCATAAAGGAGAAAAAAAAGCAAGCGAATTCCTATGTTCAAGAGGTAGAAAAAAACAGTTCTTTCAACACTCAAATTGACAGATTGTTGAAAACTATGTTGAATGATTTTAAAAAATACCCGCATACATCGGTATTCAGAGAATGAAAATGTTGAATAACAGGAGTGGATAAGATTTTTAACGGAAAAAACAGACTTTTTTTCAGCTTTCTGCAATTCAGCCGTGAAATCGGACAAAGTGTTGAAATTTTAAGGCCGCACGTTAAGAATATATTGGTAAAAAAACAGAAAATAATTCCCTCATCGAAAAAATTTCATTTATTGCTTGACACAGAGAGCTTTTTAATATATAATAATTTAGTGTAATGCAGGGCGAAGTGTCTCTGCACGCAGATCATGCTTGTCAGAGCTGTCACATCGGACGGCTCTTGTATACAATTCGCAGAGAGGAGGACACTGAATATGAAAAGAACATATCAGCCTAAGAAGCTCCACAGAAAGAAGGAGCACGGCTTCATGAAGAGAATGGCTACAAAGAACGGCAGAAAGGTTTTAGCTCGTAGAAGATCTAAGGGCAGAGCAAGATTAACTCACTGACGAGGCTGACCACAAAATCATTATTTTGTGGTCTTTTTTGTTAGGACGGCTATATGTAGGTGAGATTATGCTTTATACGGAAATACTGAACGATAACAAGGACTTCCTTGCCCTCTACAAAAGAGGCAGGTACGCCGCTTCAAAATATTCGGTCATATATGTAAGACCAAACGGTAAGCCCTTCAACCGCCTCGGCATAACCGCAGGAAAGAAAGTGGGCAACGCCGTCTGCCGCAACAGAGCCAAAAGACTTATTCGTCTTGCCTACAGGAACGCAGAGCTGAAGCTCCCCGTGGGTATGGATATTGTCATAGTGGCAAGAACTGCCATATGCAGTGTGAAATCAGACGAATACTGCGGATATATGAACAGGTACGGAGTGAATGAGATCAATAAGATGTTCAGGAGCTTCGACAGCAAAGAAAAGCGCGTATGAAATATATCGTTCTGGGGATCATTAAATTCTACCGGAAATTCATATCCCCCCTTTTTCCGCCAAAGTGTAAATATTATCCTACGTGCAGCACCTACGCTCTGGAGGCTGTAAGGCGCTTCGGCGCAGTGCGGGGATCGGCTCTTGCCGTGTGGAGGATACTCCGCTGCAACCCGTGGTCAATGGGCGGCATAGATCATGTTCCCGAAAAATTCACGTTCAGAGTTAAAAAGTACGACTTCACGGATCCCGATTACGGTGAGAATGAAGACAACAAAAAGATTTAAGAGGGATGAATATTGAACGCACTTTATGATATTATCGGCGTGCCTTTCGGCTACCTGATGAGACTTATCTATTCGCTGTGCAACAACTATGCCATAGCGATTATACTTTTTACGGTAATCACAAAAATACTGCTCTTTCCGGTCAATTACAAGACCCAGAAGGGCGCGGCAAGAATGCAGCTTCTCAATCCGAAGCTGGAAAAGCTCAAGAAAAGCTTCGCCAATAATCAGCAGAGATTACAGGAGGAACAGCAGAAGCTTTATCAGCAGGAGGGCGTGAACCCCATGGGCTCATGTCTGCCCGCTTTTATACAGATGTTCCTGCTTTTCGGCGTTATTGACGTTATTTATAAGCCGGTGACCCATATTCTCAATATCTCGAAGAATATCATCGACGCTGCCTGCGGTATTGCAGGTGCCGATACAAGAAACCTCAGATGCGAGCTCATGACAATGGAGCACCTGAGGGATAACGGAGACAAGTATTCCGCTCTGGGAGAAAATTTCCTCTCAAAGGTTACGGAGTTCAATGAGAAGTTCACCATATTCGGTGCTAATCTCGGAAAGACCCCCACTATACACCCCGAGGGCGGCTGGACGAAGGAAGCGCTCATACTCTGCGCTATCCCCTTCCTTGCAGGTCTCTCGCAGCTTCTCGTGTCGGTATACAGCCAGATACACCAGAAAAAGACAAATCCCGCAACTCAGCCCGGCGGCGGATGCATGTCCGTTCTTATGTACGGTATGCCTCTTCTCTCGGTATGGTTCGCATTCCAGGTGCCCGCAGGTGTCGGCTTCTACTGGATATGGTCATCAGTATTTTCATTCATTATAACCTTTGCGCTTAACTGCTACTTTACTCCCGAGCGCATAAAGGTGATAAATGAGAAGGAAAAAGAAAAAGCAAGAATCTACGCAGAAAAACATCCGAATAAGAAAACCTTCATGCAGAAGATGATGGAGCAGCAGGCTGCTCTCGATCAGCAGAACGGCGGTTCTTCGGCTTCAGGAAAGTCAAAGGGAATCTCACGCTCTGAACAGAGCAGACAGAACCGCGATAAGATCAAGGAAGCAAGAAGACGCATGGCTGAGAAATACGGTGATTCTTATGAGGATAATGATGACGAGGATTAAATCCTCAGGGAGGTAAAAGTATGACTGAAATTTTCACAGCAAGATCCGTTGACGAGGCTAAGGAACTCGCAGCAAAAAAATTCGGAAAAAAAATCAGTGAGATCAGCTTTGAGATCATCGACGAGGGCAAGAAGGGACTTTTCGGTCTCGGCTCAAAGGAAGCAAAGGTAAAGGCTACAGTTAACGACGGCGCTGCTCCCGCAGCTGCTGAGGTGCCAAAGACCACATCTGCTCCCGCGCCCAAGGCTGAGCCTGTGACAAAGACCGTCGCAGAGGAAAAGCCTGTTGTAACTACAGAAACAACGGCAGCTCCCGAAGCTGCTGAGATAAAGGCAGATGCTGCTGACAGTGTTCCCGAGGAAATCGACGACGAGGAGGCTTATTCCCTCGACAACTTCACTCTCATCGAGGACGAGGCTCTTATCAATCCCAAGGTAAAGCTTGCAAAGGATTACATAACCAGCATTCTCAGAGCTATGGGAGTTGACGCAGAGTTTGTCGTATATCAGAACGAAACAGGCGCTATCGTCAATATCGAAAGCAACAACAACGGTACTATCATAGGCAGACGCGGTGAGACTCTTGACGCTATCCAGTATCTCTGCTCCATTATTGCCAACAAGGGCGACAAGGATTACTACAGGATCACCATCGACTGTCTCGGATACAGAAGCAAGAGAAAGGAAACTCTTGAGCAGCTGGCTGCAAAGGTGGCAAAGTCTGTCCTCAGGACCGGCCGTTCACAGCCCCTCGAGCCCATGAATCCCTACGAGAGAAGAGTTATACACTCGGCTATATCCAATATAGAGGGAGTTTCCTCACGCTCTGTCGGCGAGGAGCCCTACAGAAAGATAATTATTTCTTCAAATAATCCCAGAAGCGGCGGAAGAAGAAATGACAGGCGCGACAACCGCGGCGGAAGAAGAAACGACAGACGCGGAGGCGAAAGAAGAAACCGTGACAGAGAGGTAAATATGGAGCGCAGAAGCGTTGACCTCTCAACAAGCTTTGAAAAGGATTACAAGAGACCCAAGCCCGAGGACAGCATCGAGGGCGGCCTCTACGGAAAGATCGAACTTTAATATCTGAAACAACGGCGTTATGCCGTTGTTTTTTTAGGAGTGATAAAATGTCGACTATTGCTGCTGTTTCGACTCCGAATGCAATGGGCGGTATAGCCGTTATAAGGATCTCGGGCGAGGACGCCCTGAAGGTGGCGGAGAGGATATTCTCCCCTTACGGCAATAAAAAGGTCGCGGATATGTCAGGATATACCTGTGCCTACGGTATAGCTCATGACGGCGGTGAAAGACTTGACGACTGCATTCTTACGGTGTTCCGCGCTCCTCACAGCTATACGGGTGAGGACATCGCGGAGCTCTCCTGCCACGGCGGACTTTACGTCACCAAAAAAGTGCTGCGGGCGGCTCTTAAAAACGGAGCTGTCAACGCAGAGGCAGGCGAGTTCACGAAAAGAGCCTATTTAAACGGAAAGCTGGATCTAACGCAGGCAGAGGCAGTAATGGATATTATTTCCGCAAAGGGCGAGCGGGAGCTAAAAATGGCGGAAAGCCTCCGTGAGGGAGCTGCCTTCAGGAAGGCTGAGAAATGCTCGTCTGTGCTGCTGAAGATACTGGGTGACCTTGCGGCCTGGGCAGATTATCCCGAGGAGGATATTCCCGAGGTAAAGCCGGAGGTTCTGTCAGAGGAGCTGAAGGAAGTCCGCGACGAGCTCAGGTCTCTGGTCAGAAATTACGACAGCGGAAGGATACTTCGCGAGGGAGTGGCAACTGCTATAATAGGACGTCCGAACGTCGGAAAATCTACACTTTTCAACTGCCTCAGCGGCTGCGAGAGAAGTATTGTCACCGAGATCGCAGGCACTACGAGAGATATTATCGAGGAGTCTGTGAGAATCGGCGACATCACTCTCAGGCTCTCGGATACGGCAGGTATCCATGAAACGGACGATGTTATCGAGGGTATCGGAGTTGACATGGCCGAGAAAATGATCGATAAGTCAGAGCTTGTTATAGCTGTTTTTGACGGAAGCTGTCCGCTCACAGAGGACGATCTGTATTTAATTAATAAAATTAATAAAAATAAAACAATAGCCGTCATTAATAAAAATGATGTGGAGCAGCTGATTGATACTTCCCTGCTTGCGGACAAGATTAAACATATTGTATATATTTCCGCGAGGGAAAGCAAAGGAGTAGATGAGCTCCGGAGAAATATAGAGGAGATATTCAGGCTTAACGAAGCGGATTTTGACACTGCTACAGCTGCAAACGAACGTCAGAAAAGATGTGTTGATAAAGCCCTTGAAGGTGTTGAAAATGCTATTTCATCACTTGAAATCGGTGAAATGCTGGACGCGGTAAATGTTCTCATTGATGAAGCCGAGCAGTCACTTCTTGAGCTTACAGGAAAAAAAGTTACCGAGGCAGTAGTTGACGAAGTATTCTCGCGCTTCTGTGTCGGAAAATAATGTTTCATGTGAAACATCAAAGGAGGGAGAAAAATGACATATAAAATGGGTGAGTTTGACGTGGCTGTGGTAGGCGCAGGACACGCAGGTATAGAGGCAGCTCTTGCTGCTGCAAGGCTTGGCTGCAAAACAGTCATGTTTACCATATCCCTTGACCAGATAGCTAATATGCCCTGTAATCCGTCAATAGGCGGAACTGCAAAGGGACATCTTGTCAGAGAGATCGATGCACTTGGCGGTGAAATGGGCAGAGCTGCGGATAAATGCTTTATTCAGAGCAGAATGCTGAACAAGGGAAAAGGTCCCGCAGTTCACAGTCTCAGAGCTCAGGCTGACCGTGTGAAGTACCACGAGTATATGAAGCAGATATGCGAAAAACAGAAGAATCTTTTCGTTAAACAGGCTGAAATAGCCGATATAATTACAGAAAACAATAAAATAGTCGGAGTAAGGACCTCTCTCGGTGCGGAATATTCGGTAAAGGCGGTGATAATCGCCACAGGTACCTATTTAAAGGGAAAGATCCATATTGGTGAGGTTTCATATGAAAGCGGACCTGATTCGGCCCTGCCGAGCCGCTCCCTTTCAAAAAGCCTTATGGATAATGGAGTTGAGCTCCGCAGATTCAAGACCGGAACACCCTGCCGCGTAAATAAAAGAAGTATTAATTTTGATATTATGGAAAAGCAGGACGGCGACGATGATATAGTCCCATTTTCGTTTGAAACTGACAGAGAAGGACTTGAAAATGTTGTAAGCTGCTATGTGACATATACCAACAGTAAAACACATGAAGTGATACTTGCAAACCTTGACCGCTCCCCTCTTTACTCCGGAAGAATAGAGGGAGTAGGTCCCAGATACTGTCCGTCAATCGAGGACAAGATAGTAAGATTTTCGGACAAGCCCCGTCATCAGTTATTTGTGGAGCCCATGGGACTTACAACCGAAGAATACTATTTGCAGGGTATGTCCTCATCACTCCCCGAGGACGTTCAGCTTGCATTTCTCAGAACAATAGACGGACTTGAAGACGTTGAGATAATGCGGCCTGCTTATGCTATAGAATATGACTGCTGCAATCCGCAGCAGCTTCTCCCAACTCTTGAATTCAAGAAAATAGGTGGACTATACGGTGCCGGACAGTTCAACGGGAGTTCAGGCTACGAGGAGGCTGCCGCACAGGGTATAGTGGCAGGCATAAATGCCGCACTTAAAATAAAAGGCAAGGAGCCGATGATACTTGACAGAGCGAGCTCATACATAGGAACTCTTGTGGACGATCTGGTGACAAAGGGTGTTTCTGACCCTTACCGAATGATGACCTCACGAAGCGAGTACAGACTTATTCTCAGGCAGGATAACGCCGATCAGCGGCTTACTCCCATCGGTCACAGGATCGGACTTATTTCCAATGAAAGGTACGAAAAACTTCTTGAGAAGGAAAGGCTTACCTCTGAGGAGATCGAAAGAGTATCCAAGCTGAATGTTGCTCCAAGGGATGAGATCAATGAGTTTCTTGAAGAAAAGGGAACCGCTCCCCTATCTACTGGCTGCAAGATGTCTGATCTTATCCGTCGTCCGCAGCTTAATTATAACGATCTTGCGCAGTTTGATGAGGAGCGACCTGAGCTCCCGTGGGATGTATGCGAGCAGGTCGAGCTTCAGATAAAGTACGAAGGCTACATACAGAAACAGCTCCAGCAGATAGAGCAGATGCGAAAAATGGAGTCAAAAAAGCTGCCTGCCGATCTTGATTACAGCCTTATTTACGGACTCAGACTGGAAGCCGTTGAAAAGCTTAATAAAGTAAAGCCTCTTTCAATTGGTCAGGCTTCAAGAATTTCGGGAGTTTCCCCCGCTGACATTTCCATGCTGACTGTCTGGCTGATGCACGAGAAGGGAGAGTAATATGCTGCCTGATTTTGAATTATCTTGCTCGGAGTTTGAGAGTGCGGGATTAACACTGACTCCTGAACTCTATAAGAAGCTTGATACCTATGCCGAATTTCTTATTGAATATAACAATAACGTAAATCTGACTGCCATAACGGATCCGGCGGAGGTGTTGAGAAAACATTTCATAGACAGTATTCTCCTTTCAAAATATGCGAAAATACCGCAGAATGCTGCCGTTATTGATATTGGAACGGGCGCCGGCTTTCCTTCTGTTCCGCTGAAGCTGTACCGCCCCGACATCAGTATTACGCTTCTTGATTCTCTCAACAAGCGTATTGTTTTCCTTCAGCAGCTTTGTGATAAGCTTGAGATTTCAGCTGATTTTATTCACGGACGTGCCGAGGATATTTCAAAAAAACCTGAATACCGCGAAAAGTTCGATATTTCCTGTGCACGAGCAGTTGCCAATATGTCGCTGCTCAGCGAGCTATGCATACCTTTTGTTACTGTTGGCGGCTTGTTTCTTGCAATGAAGGGGCCTTCGGAAAATGTTTCATGTGGAACAAATGCTGTGGAGCTCCTGGGAGGTCAAATCACTGATACTGCGGAATACGATCTCTTTGATGAAAAGCGCCGTATTGTTATTGTAAAAAAAATATCGCAGACTCCGACAAAATACCCGCGTAACAGCAGTCAGATAAAAAAGAGAAGCCTGTGATTTGCTTATAAAATATGTTTTTCACCGCTGTTTTGTCGATAAACAGCGGTTTTTTTATGTAGAAAATGCATTCTGTATGTGTTAGAATATTTTTAAAGCAATATTCATACGGAGGTAAATTTATGTCGGGTTTTCTCAGCTTTACAAAAGAAAAACTAATAAATAAAGTCATTGAAATCAATGTTGCGGACATTATTCCGAATCCCCATCAACCGCGCAGCTCTTTCAATGATGATATAACTGCTCTTGCAGAGTCTATTGCACAGAACGGTATTTTACAGCCTATTTCTGTCCGGAAAAAAGGCAGCAGATACGAGCTCATAGCCGGTGAAAGGCGGCTGAGAGCTGCTAAAATGTGTGGTATGGAGGTTGTCCCATGTATAGTTCATGAGGTCAGCGACCGTCATTCAGCTATTCTGGCACTTGTAGAAAATATTCAGCGGCAGGATCTTAACTTTTTTGAGGAAGCGGCGGCAATAGAACGTCTTATCTCACACTACGGAATGACTCAGGAGGACGCTGCTGCGAAGCTCGGACGCGCACAGAGCACCGTTGCAAACAAGCTTCGGCTGCTCAGACTCACGGAAAAAGAACGTCAGCTCATAACCGATCACGGACTCACTGAGCGTCACGCGCGTTCGCTGCTCAGGATCGGAAGTGCAGAAGACAGGCTGTTTATTTTGCAGAAGATCATTAAGAATAATCTGAATGTTGAGCGCTCGGAGCATCTGATAGATGAATTCATCGGCAGTCAGCATGACAAGGCAAGCTATAAGAAGCGTTCCATTGTATTTCAGAATGTAAAGATGTTCGTTAACACTATTAACAGAGCTGTAGAGACAATGCAGGCTGCGGGTATATCCGCTGATTCCCGCAAGATACAGAGCGAGGACTACATTGAATACAGAGTGAGAATACCGATCCAGAAGAAGGTCTGAATTAATTGTTTCACGTGAAACATTACATTTTTACGGATTGCTTTGTACAAAAATGTTTCATGTGAAACATTTTTTAGAAAAAATTTCTTTGTTTCATATTTACATTGTACTTAAAAAGTGCTATAATAGTATAAGTAAATCTGAAAGGAAGATATTATGGGCAAGATCTTAGCTGTTGCCAATCAGAAGGGCGGCGTAGGAAAAACCACGACTGTAATAAACATCGCAGCATATCTCGGTTCAAGAGACTTCAGGGTACTATGCGTTGACTCGGATCCTCAGGGTAATACCACAACTGGCTTCGGAATCAAAAAGAAGTCCGTAAGTGCTTCGACCTATGACGTTATCACGGGCAAGTCACGCATACAGGAAGCAGTAATACCTACGGATTTTCAGAATGTGTGGATAGTTCCTGCTACGGAAGATCTTGCAGGCTGCGAGATCGAGCTCGTTGAGTATGAAAACAGGGTAAACAGACTCAAAATGCAGATACTGACCTGTAAGGATGATTATGATTATATCCTGATAGACTGTCCTCCCGCGCTGGGTACCCTTACTATCAACGGTCTTGTAGCTTGTGACAGTATCATCGTGCCTATGCTCGCGGAGTTCTATGCCCTTGAAGGACTTTCACAGCTTGTGAATACAGTTAAAATAGTTAAAAATAATTATAATCCCGCATTGCAGATAGAGGGCATACTTTTCACCATGTTTGACGGCAGGCTAAACGTTGCAAATGACGTTGTAGCAGAGGTCGAGAAATATTTCCCGGACAAGGTCTTCAAGACAAAGGTTCCGAGAAATGTGCGTATTTCCGAAGCTCCCAGCCACGGAAAGCCTGTAATGTACTACGATAAGGGATCAAAGGGCGCAGAGTCCTATGAGCTTGTGTGTCATGAGCTCCTGGGAGAGCCTCTTGTGCTCCCGAAGAAGAAAAAAATCTTCTCTTTCAAGAAAACAAAGAAAGGAAAACGTTCGTCTTGACGAATGAGGTTTGAACTATGGCAAAAGGTGGTTTAGGTGCAGTTCGTCTGGATTCGCTTTTCAGTGATAACAGCAACGAGGTGCAGGTAAAAAAGACCCTGCGTACCGCTGAATTGGAGCCCAACCGCGACCAGCCCCGAAAGGTGTTCAGCGATGAGGCAATCACTGCTCTTGCTGATTCCATACGGGAACACGGTATGCTTCAGCCCATTCTCGTGCGTCCTATCAGCTCGGGCGGCTACCAGATCGTGGCAGGCGAGAGAAGATGGCGTGCGGCAAGAATGCTCGGCCTTGACGAGGTCCCCGTTACCATACGGGAGCTCAGCGATCTCGAGACAATGCAGATCGCCATTATCGAAAATCTTCAGCGTGAGAACCTTAATCCCGTGGAGGAAGCGGCAGGCTATGCGGAGCTTATTGACAAGTTCGGCATGACTCAGGAAAAGGTTGCAAAAATGGTGGGACGATCCCGTTCCGCAGTTGCGAATGCAGTAAGACTGCTCACACTTCCCGAAAGAGTCCGCAAAATGCTTGAAAACGGCGATATTTCCGTCGGTCACGCCAGGGCGCTGCTGGGATTTGAGGACGAGGAGATGCTCATTGCTACCGCTCTCAGGGCGGCAGGCGGCGGACTGACGGTAAGGCAGGTGGAAAAGGCTGCGCAGAAGTCTGCGGAGCGCACCGAGGAGACTTCCGCTGCGAAGTCCAACAGGAAAACAGATAATTATTTCAAGGAAATGGAGCTTTCTCTCAACGACAGCCTTGGCAGAAAGGTCAGGGTGGAGTACGGAAAGAACAAGGGAACTCTCATACTTGAATTTTATGATAAGGAAGATCTTGCGGCACTGGCAAAGAAGCTCGCAAAGGAAGAATAAGGAGAAATAAATATGATAGACATTAAGCTTATAAGAACCAATCCGGAGCTGGTAAAGGAAAACATCAGGAAGAAGTTCCAGGACGAAAAGTTAGCGCTCGTTGACAAGGTGACCGAGCTGGACAAGCAGTACAGGGAGACCAAGCTTGCCTGCGACAATCTGAGAAATACCCGCAATGTAAAGAGCAAGGAGATCGGCGGTCTCATGAAGAACGGCCGGAAGGAAGAGGCCGAGAAGGTAAAGGCCGAGGTCACTGCAATGGGTAAGGAGCTGGAGGAAAAGGAGCAGCTCGAGGTTAAGCTTGAAGCTGACATCCGCGAGATCATGCTGGTAATACCCAATATCATCGACGAGACAGTGCCTATAGGAAAGGATGACACCGAGAATGTCGAGGTAGAGCGCTTCGGTGAGCCCGCAGTTCCTGCATTTGAGGTACCTTACCACGTTGACATCATGGAAAGGGTAAACGGTATCGACATCGACAGCGCACGTAAGACCAGCGGAAACGGCTTCTACTATCTCTGCGGAGACATCGCACAGCTCCAGAGCTGTATACTCTCCTATGCAAGGGATTTCATGATAGACAAGGGCTTCACATACTATATCCCGCCCTTTATGATAAGAAGCAACGTAGTTACCGGCGTTATGAGCTTTGCTGAAATGGAAGGCATGATGTACAAGATAGAAGGGGAGGACCTCTATCTCATCGGTACCTCCGAGCATTCCATGATAGGCAAGTTCATTGATACTATCGTACCCGAGGAGGAGCTTCCCAAGACTCTCACCAGCTATTCACCGTGCTTCCGTAAGGAGGTAGGCGCTCACGGCATAGAGGAGCGCGGAGTATACCGTATACACCAGTTTGAGAAGCAGGAAATGGTCGTTGTCTGTAAACCCGAGGAGTCTATGGACTGGTTCCACAAGCTCTACAGCTATACAGTGGAATTTTTCCGCACACTGGATATACCCGTCCGTACTCTTGAGTGCTGCTCGGGAGACCTTGCAGACCTGAAGGTAAAGTCTATCGACGTTGAGGCATGGTCGCCCCGTCAGAAGAAGTACTTCGAGGTAGGAAGCTGCTCTAACCTTGGAGATGCACAGGCAAGACGTCTCGGTATCAGGGTAAAGGCTGAGGACGGCAGCAAGTACTTTGCACATACGCTGAACAATACGGTTGTTGCACCTCCGAGAATGCTTATCGCATTCCTCGAGAACAACCTCAACGAGGACGGTTCTATTCGTATTCCCAAGGCATTACAGCCTTATATGCGCAAGGATATTATAAAGGTACCCGAGAAGAAGTGATGGGATTCGTAATATATTTTGCGGTACTTGCTGCAATTGCTGCCATTGGTATACTGTTTTACAATTATAACAGAAAAAAATACACTGTCTGTGTAAACGCTTTAATAACACAGTGTGAAATACGGGAGAAAAATTTTTCGTTAGAAGATAATTCATCTCTATTCAGAAAAACATATATTTACACGTGTGAATATTATTACGAAGGAAAGCAGTATACGTATAAATTTCAGCAGGGCGGATCTTTTCAGTATGCATTTGCGATTGGTCAGAAAACAGAGATCTATATTGACCCTGACAGACCTGATAAAGCAATATTAAGCCATACACCTGATAAGATCGGACTTATAGTCCTGCTTTCAATACTTGGATTGCTGGCTCTTGCAGGTATAATGATTCTTGTATTAATAATGATACATTCAAAAATTGGTCCGGTTTAAGCCGGACCGATTTTTTTGATAAAAGGGCTAACGGCTAATCTATGTGTCCGTCGCCCCACTTTGCCGCTGTACAGAGGCACATTGTTATTACGCCAATAGTTCCGCCGAACATTGAACCTAAAATAAAACTTATCATGCTATCAACTCTTTTTCTTTTTTTGCTGATATTATTATGTGCATTTTTTCTTTATATAATCATTGCTGAGTATGAATATTTCCGCAATATACAGACATAATAAAAGAAAATCTTTAAATTTGTTGCAAATGCCACTTTTCACAGCCCTGTATTTATGGTATAATTAACCCATAACGCGACAGCGTAAATAATGAAAAGAGGTAATTACCAATGAATAAAATAACCAACGACATTTACTACATCGGAGTCAACGATCATCAGATCGACCTCTTTGAGGGACAGTACGACGTTCCCAACGGAATGGCTTATAATTCATATATAATATCAGACGAGAAAACAGCTGTTTTCGATACAGTTGACGGAAACTTCTCGGATCAGTGGCTGGACAATATAGTGGAGGTGCTTGCGGACCGCACACCCGATTATATCATCATTCAGCATATGGAGCCCGATCACTCCGCAAATATAAAGAAATTCCTTGAAAAGTACCCCGGGACTACAGTGGTAGGCAACGCAAAGACCTTCGGTATGATAGACAATTTCTTCGAGGGACTCACAATCGCAAACAAGCTCGAGGTAAAGGAAGGGGAGAAGCTCTCCCTGGGAAAGCATGAGCTCACATTCGTGTTTGCTCCAATGGTGCACTGGCCTGAGGTAATGTTCACCTACGACAGTACGGACAAGGTGCTCTTTTCCGCAGATGCATTCGGCAAGTTCGGAGCTCTTGACGCTGAAGAGGACTGGGCCTGCGAGGCACGCCGCTATTACTTCGGTATCGTAGGCAAGTACGGTATGCAGGTACAGGCTGTACTGAAAAAGGCAGCCGCACTGGATATACAGACTATATGTCCGCTCCACGGCCCCGTTCTTAAGGAGGATCTGGGCTACTATCTGGGACTTTACAACACATGGTCAAGCTACGGTGTGGAGTCCGAGGGAATATTCATTGCTTACACATCGGTTTACGGCAATACAAAGAAGGCTGCTGAGCTTCTCAAGGAAAAGCTTGAGGCAATGGGCTGCCCGAAGGTTGCTATTGCAGACCTTGCAAGAGAGGATATGGCTGAGTCCGTTGAGGACGCATTCCGCTACGGAAAGCTTGTTATCGCTACAACGACCTATAATGCCGATATATTCCCGTTCATGAAGCACTTCATTCTCGACCTTACAGAGAGAAATTACCAGAACCGCACTATCGGTATAATCGAAAACGGAAGCTGGGCTCCTCTCGCAGCAAAAACTGTAAAGGCAATGTTCGAGAAATCGAAGAATATCACATGGACAGATACCACAGTATCCATAAAGTCGGCTGTAAAGGCTGAAAATATCGCTCAGATAGAGGCTCTTGCAGAGGAGCTTATGAAATAAAAAAGGCAGATGATTACTTTTCCCGCCGTATACGGGGGGAAAGTACCGCATACGGCTTTTTATAAAAAGGAGGGACTGAATATGAAAATTACGCTCAATCCCGATAAAGAAGTAGTTGACAGGATAAAGGAGGGTCTGAAGCGGAAGGACGGCTACTGTCCGTGCAGACTGGCAAGGACTCCCGAAAACAAGTGTATGTGCAAGGAGTTCCGCGACCAGATCGCAGATCCTGAGTTTGAGGGCTTCTGTCACTGTATGCTGTATTACAAGTCACTGGAGGACGAAAAATGAACGAGATCATTATAACCAAGGAAAACTTTGACGAGGAGGTCCGTAATTACAAGGGACTTCCCGTACTTCTCGATTTCTGGGCAAGCTGGTGCGGGCCCTGTATGATGCTGGCTCCTGTCGTAGAGGAGATAGCTGACGAGTTCGACGGCAGGGTAAAGGTCGGCAGCATAAATGTTGACGAGCAGCCTGAGCTTGCGGCAGCATTCAGAGTTGAGAGCATACCTATGCTGGTAGTTGTCAGGGACGGAGCTATCGTAAAGCAGGCCGTGGGACTCCGCCCGAAACAGGATATACTGGATATGCTGGAAATTGAATAACAACAAAAAGCTCACTGATATTTTTCAGTGAGCTTTTTTGCGTAAACTGCACGGAAATGCTCCTCAGCTTTGTATATATTAGTGAAGCGACGCTTCCGACGGAAAGGAGGACTTCACCATGAATGATAATCCGGCGCTGTATGCATTCAATAAATTCGGTGATACCGTTTTGCGGGCTGCCTTTGCCATGACGGGAAACTATACCGAGGCAGAGGATATAACTCAGGAGGTCTTTCTGACTCTTCATGCAAAGCCGCAGAGCTTTGAGTCCGATGAACATATGAAAGCATGGCTGCTTCGGTCAGCCATAAACCGCTGCAAGAACCTGAGAGCAAGCGCCCGTATAAGAAAAAATACGCCTCTCGATGAAAACCTTGCAAATACTCTCAGCTGTGAGTTCACAGCAAGGGACAACGAGATAAGAGAGAGTATAGAAAAGCTCCCGGAAAAGTATTCATCGGTCATTTTCCTTTATTATTACGAGGATTACAGCGTAAAGGAGATAGCTTCGATACTGGGAAAGAATGAGAATACGGTGAGCTCGCTCTTGCAGCGCGGCAGAAAAAAGCTGAAAACAGAGCTTGAAAAGGAGGGTTTCATATATGAAACGAGATGAATATAACAGTTTTCTTCGCAAAGTGAAGTGCAGCGACGAGTTCCGCAGCCGTATGCAGCAGAAGCTCAGCTCAGCTACCGCTGAGACGACAGAATATGAGGACAGCGTAAGCGGTACAGACGTCATTACAGCAAAGCACCGCTGGGGTAAATTTGCAGCTATGGCAGCCGCATTCGTCATTGTCTGCGGAGCTGTAGGCGGCGGAGCTTATCAGCTTGTGCGCTATAACTTCAAAACAGAGCAGAGAACAGGCGCCGACAACCAGATTGATACTGACAAAATAGACAGAAATGCTCCTATCCTTGACAATATGAGAGCTAATAAGGACTGTTTCACCACTGATTTAGTATTATGGAATGGTTACGTTGGTAATGTCTGCACTCTTTCAGATGTGGATACAAACAAGTTCTTTGAGTATATGGATAATTACGGTACGCCAGCCGATCTGTCTGCCGATGACTTTACTTCTACGCTGAGAGCTATCAAATTATACTTTGACTGCAAAACGGGCGAGATGAAAAATCACTGTTATGCTTTAGAGCTTTACGATAACGGCTTATTCATACTGCGTGAGAACGACAAGGGTCATGTAGTAAAGGACGAAGAAAGGGAGAGCTATCACATCTTTTCTAACGGCTACAAAGTGTTTCATGAGCTGCTGAATTTGTATGCAGACAGCGAAACTATTGCCGATTTTGAACAGGTCACGGAAAAAGAGATTGAAGAGCAGCTCTTAAATGGTTTCAGGAACGGAATATTTGACAAAGCTGACTATTTTGTACATGTAAACAGACAGGAAGAATACACTGTTACAGACAAAGAAGGATTTGCAAATGAGCTCATGGAGTTTGAATGGGAAAGAGCTTTTGCGATGAACGGCGATGTAAATCATTATTATTTAGGTTTTACTGCAACAGAGGACGGATATTTACAGTTCAGCAGCGGTATGACCTACAAGCTTAAAAATGACAGTGACCTTGAAGCCTACAATGCGGTTCTGAAAAAGCACCTTATAAAAAAGGATTTCGGAGAAGCTGTTTCTGAGGAAGATATACTGAATGCTTTTAAGGATATACCTGAGGATAAAGCGCAGTTTTTCGACAAATCAGGGCTGAAAACCACATTCTGCAAATATAATGAAAGTGATTTTGAAGGCTTCAGAGAAAAGCTTGCTTCTCTTGAATGGGAGACCTGTTCAAAGGTGGAGCTTGAATTTGAACAGGTATTAACTGTGAAAAACTGCCTTATTGACCTAAATGGTATTATCGTATCTGCAAATAAGGATAATCCCTGCTACAAGCTGAAAAATGAAAGCGACAAGGCAGAGTTCAGGAGCATAATTGACGAGTTCATGGAGAGCTTTGAGGAAACAGAGAGCGAATAAACCGGATTTGAAAGGAATAGGAACAATAGAAAGTTGCATTTTTAGAGCTTCTATGATATAATGTTATAAAGTCTCCGCAGTTGTCAGGACTGCGGAGAAATTTTTTCGGAGGTATTACAATGAAGCTCATATCATGGAACGTTAACGGCTTCCGCGCTTGTCTGCAAAAGGGCTTTGAGGACTTCTTCAAGGCTGCGGACGCTGATATATTCTGCCTGCAGGAAACAAAAATGCAGCCCGATCAGGCGGACTTCACGCCGGAGGGCTACCACATATATTTTCACAGCGCCATAAAGAAGGGCTATTCTGGAACGGCTGTTTTCAGCAAGACCGAGCCCATAAACGTGACCTACGGTATCAACGGAACTCACCTCGACGAGGGACGCGTCATCACCTGCGAGTACGAGGACTTTTACTTCGTGTGCTGCTATGTTCCCAATGCTCAGGACGGTCTCAAGCGTATCGACTACCGCATGGAGTTCGAGGACGACATGAGGGCTTATCTCTCGGAGCTTGATAAAAAGAAGCCGGTTATATACTGCGGCGACCTCAATGTTGCTCACGAGGAGATAGACCTGAAAAATCCCAAAACCAACCGCGGCAATGCGGGCTTCTCCGACGAGGAGCGGGGCAAGTTCACGGAGCTTCTCGGTGCAGGCTTTGCGGATACCTTCCGCAGACTTTACCCCGAGACTGTCACTTATTCGTGGTGGTCGTACCGTTTCAGAGCCCGTGAAAAGAACGCAGGCTGGCGCATAGACTATTTCGTGGTGTCGGAGCGCCTTATGGAGCGCGTGGTGAACTCCGAGATACTTACAGATGTAATGGGCAGCGACCACTGTCCCATAATGCTTACGATTGAACAAAAATAGCAATATCATATACGCTGCATGGTTATCACATTGAAATATATACCAAAGTAATTGACAAAAACAGCGGTTTTTAGTATAATATATATGGCATATAATATCTATATACCGATGACATAATAATGAAAGGATTGATGACCATGAGAAAGAGAATATTGTCGTTTATAATGTCAGCTGCGTGCCTTGCAGCGTCAATAAGCGTACCGATGTCACACGCTCAGGATACTGCTCCCGCAGAAGTATCTGCCGAAGATGCTGAAAAGGGCTGTTCCTTCGATGATGTATATAATATGACAGCGGAAGAAGTTGAGGCATTATTTGCGGCAAACAATATCGAAAACGGAAAGGTCTGGACTGCCGGGACCGTATCAGAGTCCATTAAGAACGGTGTATATCCTGCATTTTATCTGAAACCGGATAAGTCCGTTTTTTATATTGAAGCATGGGACGATAACGGCCCCAACAAGATATATTATGCGGATTTTCTCTCTCTGTACGAGAATTACGGTCTGCCGGAAAATTATTTCTGGGCAGCGGGAAAGATATACGAAAGGACAGACGAGGAGGGCGGAAAGTACTGCGCAGCGCAAGTCATCCCGATCGCTCTCAGCTACGATGTGTATATGTCGCGGCTTGCGGCATTCCTGAATTATATCCAGCTCACACCTGATTTTGCCGGCTTCTACGACGAGGATATGAGCGTGGGCTTCTACGGACAGGGAGCAGATAACGAAGAGATGGATATGTACAATGTCCCTCCCGAGAAAGCCGAGGACTTTACTGTTGATTTTATAGGAGACTGCGATGCCTGGGGCGTAAAGAACGTCATGGAGGCAAACGGAGTAGAGTATCAGAAGATATGGTCAAAGTCTGACGTATCCGAGATGCTGAAAAAAGGAAAATTCCCGTCAGCTGTCATAAAGGGCGATAATTTCAAGATCTCCGATGAGCGTATACAGCAGATGAGCGAAGAGGATCCCGAGGCTGTGATCTGTCTTGACGACGGTATCATGTGGTTTGTCGAGAATATGTTCGATAAGCTGGGAGTACCTCCCGAGAAATACACCATGAAGCTCAAGACAATCAGCATAGACGGCGAGAAGTACTGCAAGATAGCTGTTATCCCGCTTACCGTCGATTTCGATAAGTATGTCGGCGATCTTACTGCCGTACTTAATCTTCTCCAGTTCAAGCCTGATTTCTACAAGTTTGACGAAGAGGACGTGAATGAGAAATTCTATGAGAATATGGACGACGAAGGTCTAAGGAACCAGTACTGGATCCCCGACTGGAACAAGTATACCTTCAATGATATATACAATATGTCAGAGGAGGAGATAAAGGCCGTATTCTACAGAAGAGAGCTGGACGACGAGAACAGATACATCGTTTACAATTCCGATAACGTTTCTTACGGCACTACCACAGTGATTATCAATGCTGATAATTATATCAATGAGGATAAGGATGTTGATGTGGACAAGCTCAGGTACTCTCTCGGACTCCCTTATGATAAGTTTGAGATAGGCGTTGAAAGGGACGGAAAGTTCTACAGCTACAGCAACGATAAGGGTTATTATTATGCCTTCAAGAATCCCTGTCTGTGCAGAATAAAGGCCATAGCGGATGATGAAGAGACTGCGAAGAAGCTTTTCGCAGCGGCTATGAATCTGGTAGAGCTCAACAACGATTTCGGATATGCTATCGTTGATAAGCCGGAGACTCCCGCAATGAAGGCACCTGAGACCGTAAGGGGCGACGCCAATAACGACGGCAGCTTCAATGTGTCCGACGTTGTTATACTCAACAGGTGGCTTATATCGGCAGACGGAGCCGAGCTTCCAAACTGGAAGGCAGTCGACTTTGACGGTGACGACAGGATAGACGTTTTTGACCTTGCTATCATGAAAAAGGAACTCGTGAGGAGCTTCTGACCGTTATAGAATGATGCCCCGAAGCAATATATAATTGCTTCGGGGCATAGTGTTTTTGTGTCATTATGTAATGCTGTCAAGTATCAGAGAGGGGATATTGTATCTGCCGTAGGTCAGGCGCTCGGAGCTGGAAAATCTGTAGCTGTTAGCCTCCTCGGCAGTGATGGCGCCCTCGTTGTAGGCTGTCAGGAGAGCGTCGTCGGACATTCTCAGGATAGTGTCCCTGTCAAGCTCCTTAAGATACCCTGCGTTGTACATACCTATATTGTACCTTGCTATCAGCGACTCGGGACGGGAGAAGCAAAGCAGGGCAAACATAAGAGTGAATATCACAGCGGCGTGCTTTGCGAACCTCATATCATAGCGGAACTGCTTTATGATTATAAGTATGAATATGAAGCCCAGCAGCACCATGAACCAGCTGGTATAGAATCTCAGCTCGGTAAGTCCGTATCTTTCTATATACATTACCATTTTGCTCATTGCCGTGGCAATAAGTATGATAGTGAAAACGCTGAGGACAACGCTGTAAAGCTTCAAGGCAAAGGGCTTTTCCCTGCCCGCCTTCTTTGAGTGCAGGCTAATGGCACACAGCACGCCGAGATTTATGAGAGCTACCGCGAACAGCTCGAAGAAGCCGCGCCTTGCGTAATCCGCATAGGTAAATCCCTCCGGCAGATCTTTCATGAAGGCAGAGAGGAAATAGCTTCCCTGAGATATGAAGAAGAGTACATAGAGTACGCAAATGGGAGTTACCGCAGTATACATGATAAGATTGCTTATAAAGCGGCAGTTATACAGCTTCTGGGTGCAGCTCTGCTCGTCGAGCCTGTTCAGCTCGCTGCAGTGGGCGTTTGAATAGAACATACCGAAGAGATACAGGGAGCAGGGCAGCGCCAGCGAGAGCTGAAAGATGAATTCCCATATATCGTCGCTGAATATCTTGTCGAAAAATCCGCTGAGCATACGCTCCACTCCGTCGTCCGCGGACATCAGCAGGACTGCAACAACGGCGGTCAGAGGAACAGTCAGAAGAAGTCCGATCAGTATCTTCTTTGCGTTGGAGCCTGTCTTTGAATTTGAAAGGGAATCGGAAGCAATGCTTGCCTGAGTGCCGAAATGAGAGAAGGGGAACTGGAATACTGCCTTGCACATGGCAAAGGGCAGAAATCTTTCGATCCTCTCGTTTCCCGCTCCCAGGGAGTAGACGAGGTAAGCTCCCGCGCCGAAAAGGAATATGGCGTCAAGGTTTTTTATCAGGTTGTTTGAGGTCACGGAAAAGACAAGGCTGAATATATACATCACCGCTGTCAGGATCTTGTTGAAGCGGGTGAAACGGCAGTTCCTTTTTTTCATATAGATCACCGCCGCAGTGATAATGGCAATGTAGAGTCCCGTAGTGATAAATCCCATAGTGTGGAACAGAACGTATCTCACAAAGCAGAAGGCAGCTATCATCACGAATACCGACAGTATCTTTTCCGCCCCTGAGTATTCGGGCTTTATCTTTTCCTTTTTCAGGGCGGCTGCCTGATATTCAGGAACAGTCTGTACCTCTCCTAAATAATTATCATTCATTATTGTCTCCTCCTAAAAAACGTTTTACTCCCAATGATGTAATGCTATCAGATAGCCTCCTTTTTCAAGCGCAGTTATCTTCATATCCGTACGGGAATTTACATACTTATAAATTATTTCGCCGTCTCTGCGGCTTTCGTCAGGCTTCAGCACAGCATTTACATTTTCTGCAATAAATCTCTCATAATCATCTGTTTCCAGCTCAAGTCTCTGATTTATCGCAATTAGTATACTGTCATCTGAATACCGTTTCAGTTTAACATTATCATCGACTGTTATATCGAATACCCTTTCCATATAGGCTGTTCTCTCCGCGTTGAAATGCGTAAAATGCTTGTCAAAGTAATCCTTTATCAAACAGACCGCTGCTATTATCAATATCAGAGAAAACAGCAGCAGCAGATCACGAACGATACGCCTGAGCTCATTTTTAAACTCCTCGCTGACCCTCATATCACGCACCTGCTATGAGAAAATAGTCGATGCCGTACAGGAGCAATGCGATCTGTACCGCCCTGTACACAGCCAATACCGCTCCCGCCGCTACCGGTACGGGCTCGTCCTTATAGTAGAGCCGCCGGAAGCCTATTGGCAGTATCGCCGTGATAAAAGCTATAACTCCTGCTATACCGAGCAGGTCGCTGCCCCCTGCACAGAGCATTGAGCATACGAGGAAATTAAGCACACACAGCGCTATATCAAGATTGTAGGTATATTTAAGTTCACGTCCTGATGCTGCCGTCTTTTTCATAAGCTTACCTCCCTTAGTTTGCTTACTATAAATATGTGTATAGTATGTTTACCGCCTGCCGCGGTACTGCGGGGACTCCTTATATGCCCCCTGTTTGCGGAAAATTATATATCCTGTACCGTCATAATACTGACTGCCGCCGTTTTTCCGGCTGAGGGAGCCTTATCCTCCCTTGAATACCTGAACAGCTGAGCTATCATGAAGCCCGCACATATTATCCCGAAAGCCGCCAGTACAAGTACGATCCTTTTCAGTATCTTCATATGCCGTCCGCCTCCTATTCCCGTTTGAATTCCAGTATATCCCCGGGCTGACAGTCCAGTTCGTCGCATATTCTTTCAAGGGTCGAAAAGCGCACGGCCTTTGCCTTCCCCGTTTTAAGTATGGAAAGATTTGCGGTGGTGATACCCACCTTTTCGGCAAGATCCTGAGAGGATATTTTCCTTTTTGCCATCATAACGTCAAGATTTACTATAATCGGCATAAGAAACACCTCCGTTATATAGTAAAGTCGTTTTCCGACTTTATTTCTACAGCCTTATCGAATACGTTTTTCAGGACTCTCATTATAAGTCCGAACATAACAGCCATAACGCCGATGAAGGCGAATATGCTGCTCCACAGGCCGAATATCATCAGTACGACACCTGCCGCCATACATATCCAGGATATTCTTCTCAGGCAGCTTGTGTTCTTGTCCACGAACACCTCGTCCCTGCTGATATTCTTCAGCAGCACATGGAGGTTCCACAGCGCCGCCAGCGCCAGTGCGTCGCAGATATACATGGTTATGCACATGGGTATGAACATGGTGCTCCTGTCGAATATGCTTGCAGCTTCATAGGCCATTTCATATTCGTACCACTCGGATATGGTGGGGATGAAGAAGGCTGTGAATATACATACTGCCGCCGCTGCTACTGTAAGAATACGCGACAGAATAAGTGATTTATCCTTGTTCCACATAATAAATGCTCCTTTATTGTTATTCAGCGCCAGAGATCGTAATCGAGGCTTTCGATGTATGACGGTGTATCCGTATCCTTTCCTCTGGTATCCTCTGCTCTGTAAAAGATAGTCTGATCCATAAAGCCCTCGGTGTTTATCAGTGCAAGATAGTTTAAGTCCTTATCAGCGGTAAGGACGTATACTCTCGTATTTTCGTCAGCGACGCCGTCCTGAACGATATAACCGAGACACTCTCCCACATCTTCGCCTTTAAGTGTATTGCCCAATGTTCCGTAAGGGATATAAAGCCTGTCGTTATACTTTATGGCGCTGTATGTATCATCCTTATCTGCAGGAGAAACAAAGGTCTGAGTATTGAATTTTATGGGCTCGTCGGGCAGATCATAATTTATACCGTTTCCGCAGCCACACATCATAAATACAGTCAAGCCAATGACAGCTCCAAGCAATAAACGCTTCACGTTACCACCTCCGCAGCGTTCTTATTTCTTACTGTGACTATAGTATATCACACAAAATATCATTTGTCAATAGGAAATTATCGTTTTTCAATAATTTTTTTCTGTTTTACAAAGCGCTTGTGTTTTTTCTGAAAAAATGATAGAATAATATGTCTGAAATGGCAGCTCTCATTCGATTATATTATTGAATGCATTCAATAAAGGAGGAATTCCGATGACAGACAACGACCTGCGTCTGCTTATGGCAGAATCTGTACAGAAATGTCACAGAGCGGTCTTTGACAGATACTGCAATTATGTTTACGCCGTAGTCATAAGCGTGCTGCGCGGCTGCGGAAGCCGCGAGGACATCGAGGACTGCGTCAGCGACGTCTTTTTGAAGATATATAAACGGTTCGACGAAAATACCGATCTTTCGGGCAGCCTCAAGAGCTTTATCGGAGCGGTCTCGCGGAATACCGCTATAGACGCATACCGAAGGCTCAGCGTAAGGAACAGCAAAAGCGTATATATCGACGGCGAAAGCACGGAGGAGCTGAGCTCCGGCGAGAGGCTCGCGGAAAATACGGAGAAGAAGGAACAGTCCCGTATTATCCTCGGAAAGATAAGGGAGCTTGGCGAACCGGATTCGACTATAATAATCCAGCAGTACTATTACAACCGCTCTGCAAAGGAGATAGCAAAAAGCGTTTCCATGACGGCCTCTGCCGTCCAGAAGCGCAGCAGCCGTGCAAGGCAGAAGCTCAGAGCCCTGCTCTCGGACGCAGGCATCGGTAAGGAGGGACTTATATGACGAAAAACGACCTTTTCGGGGAGCTGAACGATATGGATATTGAAGGTATTGCTCAGGATTTTCCTGTCCTCACCGATGAAGAAAAGGAAAGGATCTATTCTATGAGCGAGAGAAAGTACAATTTATCAGACGAAAAAAATACAGAGTTCAATACAGAAACAGATGTAAGCGGTGTTGAGGTGTACAGGCGGCCGAAGTGGAAGACCGCTTCCATAGCGGCTTCTTTGACGCTGCTTATAGGCGCAGGAAGCTTCGGCGGATACAATATCTCCCGGCAGCTCAGAAACGGCGATAATAATGATCCTGACGTTAATACGACGGCTTCTGAGGATATGTCAGCCGTGTCAACCGCAACTGCCGGGGATCCCCGTACCGAGGAATGCCGTCAGACCGCAGAGACTCTGCTGGCAGAGTATAACGACTTCCTTGAGCCTTTTGACCTTGACGCTATGCCAAAAAACGACTACGGTGGGCCAGTGGAAGGCGATTTCGCAAATATGACCGAAGAGGAACTTGCCGCATTTGCTGCTGAAGAAGAAAAAAGGCGTGAACAGACAGACGCTGAACACGGTCAATATATTGATGAAATATGGTATGAGCTGGGAATAGGCGATTCTTACTATCCGAATTATACATGGCTCGGTTCATGGCGTTACACTCACTATGATATCGGCATGAAGTTCAGCAATACCGACGAGGTAATGTCAAAGGCTCTCAGCTTTATGTCACAGAGCCTTATCGACAAGCAGTTCCCCGGGCTCATAGGCGAGGAGCTCACAGATTATGAGCCGGACCGCTATTACGATCAGAGTAAAGATAAGTGCCCTGATTTCGGTACCTATGCAATGTACAACGGCAGGCTCTACTGTGCTTCATTAAGTTCTTACTCTAATGAGCCTGAAAAAATAGACTCCGCCTACAAGTTCTATAATTACTTGAACGAGCCTGCGGAGATATACGACATCACCGATGATTCATTCACAGCCGTTGTAAAGTATGAATTCACCAGTGTCCCCAACAAGTACGATATGACCATGAAGGTGACAAAAAAGGACGGAAACTGGATAATCGACGATATGGAGCCCACAGGTCCCGAGCTTGACAGGCAGAAGCTTGATGTCATAGATAAGATGATGAACAGCGTTGACCTTTATGACAAGATAAGCGCAAAAAGTGTAAGTTTTTATAAAGCTCCGGAGGGTTCTCCTGCTTTAGTAAAGGATTATTCCGTATTTTATGATATTCTCTGTACAGATAACAGAGCCGCAAGGTCATATAGATTTGGCTATACCGGTGCCAGATACAGCGGCAGTGAGGATATAGCAGATATGGCTGAATACGCTGAAAAAGATATAGATACGGACCATGAAAAAGAAACCGAATCCTATTGTGACGGTGAAAAACGCTATTACTGGCAGAATCCGGAGACTTCTGACGAAAATATAATTTCCAGCTGGAACGATTGCTTTTATCGTGACAGCGACGCCGATAAATACAAAGGCTTCGAAGCATTAAGATTGACCTCCAGTCATGCGATCGAATATGACCTTTCAATAAACAAGCCTGTTCTTTGCCCTGACGGACAGGGACTTGTAACCAATTATCTCTATGAGCTCAATAACTGGGAAATCACAGGCGATATTAGCTTTGAGGGCAGAGACTGCTATGTTATCGAGGGAAAGCGTCCGGAAAAGGACTATGATGAATATGAAATAGATAAATTTATGCTCTACATCGACAAGGAAACAGGAATACCGATGTTAGATATTTTGTACCGTGAAAACGGAGATATAGACACTGTTGATATGTACTTCGATGTAAAGTTAAATGACAAGGCAGAACCTGTTCCCGAAAAGGATATGAGCTGGTTCGACACAAGTATGGAAAACTATAAGTAATGTGTCCTCAATAACCGCCTTATGACGGTTATTGCCCCGAACAAAGTTCGGAGAGCGCAAATTCATTTATAAAATAGGAAATTTGCGCATCACATTTCTTTATGTCAAGCTCATTTTGCCCTTTGACAACGCTGAATTGTCTTAATGCCAATCCAGCGTTGTTGAGCAGACATTAAATAACAGAAAAGCTCCCGGTGGTCCGGGAGCTTTTCTTATCCTGTATACCTGTCTATATATGCCCTTCTGCCTGACATGGGATCCTTGTTCTTCACGGCGCTTATTATAGCTTCGATTATCTCGGGCTGAGTCTGTGTGAGTGAGCGCCTGTCAAAGAGAGCAAGTCCGAACCTGCCGTTGAAGCCGTTGTCCCAGTATACGGGCACAAGCCCGTTCTGAGCGGCTGTTCCGGCGATGAAGCCGTCGTAGTAGGCACGGTTCTCGGTAATGCGGTCGGGAATCCCCGTTGCGGGATTTGCCCTGTCCACGCAGCCGAACTCTCCTATGATAACGGGAATGCCTTTATCCACATAGCGCTCCTTCAGCATGGTGAACTGAGCTCTGATATGTGCCTCGTCGCCCCATGCTGCTTTGTACTTGGGGTCGGCGCTGCCGCCCTCGACTATCTCCTGACCCTTTTCGCCCCACAGGAAGACTTTTTCCTCCTCCTCGCCGCAGTAGTCCCACGGGTCGTAGCAGTGAACGGAGAGTATAATCCTTCCCTCGCCTGCGGTATTTCCTTTATCCTCGGGGAAACGGAAGCCGTATCCTCCGCAGGTGTATTTTATATCGGTGTTCCAGCCCGCCGTCATCAGCCACCTGTGAGTGTTGCAGCCTCCTGCGCTGCGGACCGTGTCAACGAATATCTGGCAGTAATCGTTTATATTCTCGTAGAACTCCGGGACAGGATCATGGTATATCCCGTCGAAGACCTCGTTCATGCTCTCGAATATAAGGTGCTCGTCGTAATCCGCAAAGCGCCCGGCTATCTGTCTCCACACAGCGGCGTACTTCTCCTTGATATATTTCTGATCCCTGCTGTTGCACAGCAGCCAGCCGCCCTTTATTGTATGGTAGCCGTCGCCGTGGATATTTATGATAACGAAAAGCCCCCTGTTGTAGCAGTAATCCACCACCTCGGCTATCCTTTCCAGCCATTCATCGTCTATTTTATAGCCGTTGCCGTCGTCTATCCTGCTGAGGTAGGAAATGGGTATCCTGACGGTCTCGAAGCCCGCCTCCGCGACTGCGTCCACCATTTCCTGTGAAGCCTTCGGGTTTCCCCATACGGTCTCGTCGGGAGTCCCACCGAAATTTGCTTCAAGAGTGTTCCCGTAATTCCAGCCTGCGCCCATTTTTTCTGCTATTTCTTCTGCTGAAACGGTATATATTCTGTTTTTTGATATATCCATTGCTGCAATACCCCCTTTTTTCATCAGCCAAGTGCTGTGAAAAGCCGTCCTTTGTTTAGCCCCCCGACTTCCGAAAGGCGCTTTTCCCCTGATTTCACACATATTATAGCATAGCTGCCCGTTCATTTCAACACTATAGTGCACAGAGAAGATTATTTGCAATAAAGAGGCGTTTTTTCTCACCATGTATTGACAATGGCAGACAAAACTGATATTCTAATAACAGAATGATATTGAATACAAGGGAATGAGGTAATTTCATGTTCTTTTATTTACCCACAAAGGTCTTTTCGGAAAAGGACTGTGTCTTTGCTCACAGGCGTGAGCTCGCTTCACTGGGCACACACGCCCTTATTGTTACAGGAAGGAGCTCATCGCGGAAAAACGGATCGCTCAGTGATACGGAAAAAGCTCTCGGGGAATGCTCCGTGGGCTTTACTGTATTTGACGGAGTAGAGGAAAACCCCTCCGTGGAAACGGTCATGAAAGCCCGCGACATCGGCATAAGCTCGGGAGCGGACTTCGTTATCGGAATAGGCGGCGGCTCTCCGCTGGACGCGGCAAAGGCAATAGCCGTAATGATGAAGGAGTCCCTCGCTCAGCGGGAGCTCCTGTTTGACAGCTCCGCCTCGCCGGCGCATCTGCCGGTAGCGGCAATACCCACCACCTGCGGCACCGGCTCGGAGGTAACGGGAATATCCGTGCTCACCCGCCACGACCTGCGCACAAAGATGTCCATGACACACAAGGTATTCCCGGATCTTGCACTGTGCGACGGAAAGTATATCCTCACTGCTCCGCAGAGGCTCATAGCCGCCACGGCGGTTGACGCTCTGAGCCACCTTATCGAGAGCTACATCAACTCCACGGCCACGGACTACAGCCGGATGATAGCTGATGCGGGACTCGGTAAGTGGAGGGAATGCAGGGGATACCTAAATGGCAGCATACCCCTTGACTATGAGGGAGCTGTCTCACTTATGACTGCCTCAACCATAGGCGGCATGGCTATTGCCCACACGGGCACGACTATCCCTCACGGTCTCAGCTATACCCTGACCTATGAGGGCGGCGTTCCTCACGGCGCAGCTGTGGGAGCCTTCCAGAAGGGCTATGTACAGAACGCCTGCAAGGGAGACAGAGAGCATATCCTTTCTCTCACGGGCTTTGCTGATACGGACGAGCTGGGCAGCTTCATTGCGGAGATCAGTCCCGTAAATGTATCGGCGGAGCTGCTGGAAAAGGCTGCGGACGCAGTGATGAAGAACACGAGGAAGCTTGCAAGCTGTCCCTATGAGGTGAACAGGGAGGTAATGAGCAGTATCATCGGAGGTGTTGTATGTTCTGGCTGATATTGTTCCTTGTGCTTCTGATAATAGCCATAGGCGGTATCATATACCTGTTCAGGGGCTTTCACAGGTTCAGCTTCATAAAGAAGCTTGCCGAGCGGCACAGGCTGCTTTCATGGCTGCTGTGTCTGCTGCCCTTCGGCGGAATTGCCTGCTTTGGGTTCATAAATTCCTTCACTGTCATCGTGGTCATAATACATCTTATGATGTTCTGGATTGCTGCCGACATTACAGGAGCCATAGTGCGGAAGCTCCTCGGAAAAGAACGCCGCCGCAATATCGAGGGAGCCTGCGCCGTTCTCTTTACGGCGGTATGGCTGGGCATAGGGTGGTACAACGCTCATAACGTGGTACGCACGGACTACACGGTGTATACGGAAAAGCCTCTGCCCGACGGCAGTCTGCGCATAGTCGGCATAGCCGACTCTCACCTCGGAATTACTCTCAGCGGAGAGGATTTTGCAAAAGAAATGGAGCGGGTACAGTCGGAGGCTCCCGATATTGTCGTGATCGCGGGAGACTTTGTTGACGACGATTCCTGCCGTGCGGATATGGTCCGCGCCTGCAAAGCGCTGGGCGATCTCGGGACAAAATACGGAGTTTACTTCATCTTCGGCAACCATGACAGGGGCTATTATGAGAGCAGCCGCGACTTCAGCGAGGATGACCTGCGGGAGGAGCTCCGGAAAAACGGGGTAGTGGTGCTGGAGGACGAAACTGCGGATATTCAGGACTTTATGACGGTCATCGGCCGTCGGGACAAGCGGGAGGAGGAGCGTCTCGGTATCAGAGAGCTGACAGAAAAGACCGACAGCACGAAATTCAGCCTTGTGCTCGATCATCAGCCAAACGATTACGAAAACGAAGCAGCTTCGGGAGCCGATCTGGTATTTTCGGGACACACCCATGGCGGCCATGTATGGCCCGCAGGTCCCATAGGTGTGCTTCTTGGCGCCAACGACAAGGTCTACGGCACGGAGACCCGCGGCACCACGCAGTTCATAGTCACCTCGGGAATATCGGGCTGGGCGATCCCCTTCAAGACCTGTACGGTCTCGGAGTATGTTGTCATAGACGTGAAAAATCCATAAGGGAGTGTTGTTATGAATAATATATCCATTGCAAACGAAACTATAAAAATAACCGCCGAGGGCTTCTATGAGCTGGAGGGCAGACGTATCGATCTCCCGAAGACCGACCCTGCGGCAGTTGAGGTGTGGTCTCCCGAAAAAGGCGTGGAGCTCCTTGCCGGCACAATTATCCCCGAGGGAGATATGTGTGATATAACCGTTACCACAGAGGACTCCTTTGCGGCGGCAGGCCGTTTTGAGAACGCCTTTGTTATGAATTTCGCCAACGCCCACAAGGCGGGAGGCGGCTTCCGTCTGGGTGCGAACGCTCAGGAGGAGGCGCTTTGCAGGTGCAGCACCCTCTATGCTTCCATAAGCTCTGAGAAGGCAAAGGAGATGTACCGCTACAACAATACCCATATAAGCTCCACGGAATCTGACTATATGCTGTATTCTCCCGATGTATGCGTTTTCCGCGACCATAAAAGCGGGCTTTCAGCCGAGCCCTTTACGGCGGCGGTAATTACCGTGCCCGCTCCCAACAGGCGGGGCGCAGCGATTTTTGCTTCAAAGAAGGAGGTAGCAGAGGTCATGACAAGGCGTATACGCATAATGCTTGCCATAGCCGCAAAGCACGGTCACAGCGACCTTGTGCTCGGCGCATGGGGCTGCGGAGCCTTCGGAAACAAGCCCGGAGACGTATCGGGATATTTCAGGAAGGTCATTATCGACGAGGGCTTCGGCAGAATGTTCCGAAATATCTGCTTTGCTGTCTACGGCAGCGCAGACGGAAGGAACTACCTTGCCTTCAGGGATACGTTCTCTGTATAAAGCGGGCGGATATTACCGCGCTGTGTACGGAAGCCCATATTTTTTATCCGGAAAAGCTTCTGAGGAAAAGCCTCCTCAGAACGTCAGAATACAAAAAGAAGGACGTACCTTTAAGGTACGTCCTTCCTGTTTATCAGTCCTCTTCCCTGATAAACTTCTGAATGCCTTCAGGGACTTTTGGCTGGCTGAAGAAGAACCAGCATGCTTTCACGGCAGATTCCGTACCGACAGCCATGGCGACAGCTGCAAGAGCGGAGCTGTATCTGAGAAGCACAGATTTCAGTGTTTTCATACATCCTGTCCTTTCTGGATTATTTATTTATTTCAGATTGTCTCTGTCTCATTTTTTCGGCTGTAAGGGCGCCTGCAGCGGTCAGGGCTCCGCAGGCCGCATAAAAAGAGAGCTCAGGGGCAAAAAAAATAAATATTAAGCATAGGATAGTCCACACGCTAAGGAATATCAGAGTTGTTTTTCTCAGGCGCTTTACTGCCTTTTCCCTGAGCGGGTGGTTGGGGTGCTCCACGGGAGCAAAAATCAAAACAGGTACGGCAGCAGCGGCCATAACGGCAGCTGCGGCATAGGGAAAGGCTGCATCGGGCAGCAGTTTTATTACTGCCGTGAATATCAGCAGCACAGCCGCAAGTATCGAAATGCAGCCAAGATGTGTCTTTGCATGATAGCCCCCCGCATTTATGCGGAGAGTCAGAAATGCCGCCATATATACGGCTACCGCGATCAGCTCGCCGGTGATGACGGCGATGAGTATCACAGCGGCGGAATTGAGGACCGTTGAATACAGTATTTCCAGTCCGTAGGCATAGGCTTCCGTGTCCTCGGGCTTTATTATATTGTTTTCCGAGAAGAAAACCGCAGTTTTCCTTGCTAATTTTCCTATCATGAGGGCTCCTTCCTCAAGCGCTTGTATGTGAATATCATGAACGGACATTTACAAGGAAATAAACGGGACAGTTCAGGAGCTGCGGCTTATGATGCCGTATAGTGTGACAAAAGACCGGATATGAGCGTGAAAGTGTTTTCCGCGGAAAGTACGCGCTTTATATATATGTTATTTGCCGTGCGGATATGCTTATTCAGCGTCTGCGGGCTGATATGCTATCATTATATCGGCGGTAAAAATGCCTTTTTCGTATCTGAAGGAGAGTATTCCGTCGAGCTGCTCCACAGCGTCCCTTATGCTGCTTATGCCGATACCGTGACCGTAGCCTGTCTTTTGGGTGGTGAGGTCGTCGGCGTCCACCTCGTCGGAGGTGTTTATGACGCATATCCTCAGCTTCTTATTGCTCTGGATAAGGGATATATATACGTATTTCTCTCCCGCGTCGGAGCGCAGGGCGCCCTCTATGGCGTTGTCCAGGAGATTGGCGATGATACGGCACAGCGGCAGCTCGTCAATGTCCATTTTATTAGGGAATATGACCTTGCAGGAGAAGGGGATATTCTGGGATACGGCCTGGCTCCATTTCATATTCACGATAGCGTCCACTGAGGATATGCCCGTATAGCATATGCCGCCTGCGTCCGATACCTTTGAATATAGCTTGTCGAGGTGCACGACAGCGTCGGGACCCGCGCCCTGACGGAACATTCTTTTTGCTGCTGCCAGCTGGTTGCTTATGTCGTGCTTGAGCTGACGTATCTCGGTATATTTGTTTTCGATGAGCTTGTAGTTCTCCTCCTCGGACTGGAGTCTCTGCTCCATGAGCCGCAGCTTTATGGTGTTGGAGTAGGTATCGAAGAAATCGAAAACGAAAATATTCAGCAGGAATATACCTGCCACCGAGAGCAGGTAAACTATGGTCCTGCGGTGGGAAAGACCGTAGGATACGTATATGCCGTTGAGTATTATGAGACTCAGCAGGGGAACGAATATTATCAGCAGCCAGTTCTTGAAGGGTATCTCCCTCTGCTTGGGCTTCAGGTACTCGGCGATATATATGGAGAACCAGAAGCAGAACAGCTTTGAGGCCGCCATGCCTATATACCGTCCCATGCCCGTGTTCATGCGGGCCTCCGAGTCGCCGAGGTTCATAAGCATGAGGGCTCCCATGGGGAGTATTTCCGAGGCAAGTATCACAAGTGTGAATATCAGGCAGTAGAAGGCTGTGCTTCCCAACTTGTTCTCGAAGAGCACTATGGAGGTGGCTATCATTATAACGGGCAGTATGCCCAGCTTTATCCACGGATTGACATCTGCAAGGGTAAGTCCCATGAGTATGCAGAATATAGCTGAAAACGGTATCAGAAGAACGGGCAGGGGATAACGCATAGAGCGCTTCATTATCTGATAGAGATAGAATACGATTATGCCCGCTTCAAAAAGGCAGTTGACTGCTTCGATAATAATTGCGGAGGCTACCATCAGCTCCACCTGCTCCTGCTGTAATTCATAAAGCTCTCCTTGATATTCTTGATGTGATTGCGGCTGGCGAAAAGGGTCTCGCCGTTTATGAGCATGACCTCGTTCTTGCGTATATAGTCGATATTTATTATGTTCACGAGACTGCTCTTATCAAGGCGGGCGAAGAGCGAGTCCGAGAGCTCGGCTTCAAATTCCGAAAGAGTACCCTTGACGATGTAATTCTCCGTCTTGGTATGTATCTGTATCTTATGGGAGAACACCTCAAGATAGAGTATATCGTCGGTGAGGAGCTTCTCGTCCCTGCCGTTCACCGAAGTGATGATATATCTTGTGTTGCGGTAGTATTCCCGTATAGCGTCGTCGAGCTGCTTCATATATATGGAATGAGGCTGGGTCTTGAGGATATACCTGAAGGCTCTTACCTCGTAGCCCTGACAGGCGAATTTTTCATAGCTGGTGAGGAAAATGATTATTACCTTATCGTCGATGCTCCTGATAAATTCGGCGGTTTCAAGGCCGTTGAGCCCCTTCATCTCGATGTCGAGGACGATAACGGCGTATTTTCCCTCTGTAAACTCGGAGAGCAGGGATCTGCCGTCATTGAATTCGTCGAAGCTGAATTCGTCATCGTAGGTCTGGAGAGAGGTAAGGTCCTCCCTGATCTTGCGGACCGATCTTTCTTCATCGTCGCATATAGCTATCTTCATTTTCATCACCTCCGGATAAAAAAGTGACACGCCCCAATCAACGGCATATTGTCAAAATAAGGCCATAAAGCGTGCCGCACAGTGATTAAATTATACTATACTTTTAAAGGCTTGTCAATGACTTGAAGGAATTTTCGGGCGAAATTGTGAATAATAGATGAACAAATTCCCACATTTCAGGCACAAAAACATACATTTAACGCTTTTTTGTTGAAATATGACCTGAAATCGGTCTATAATAGCTATTGAAACAGGCGCATAACAGGCATAAAGTGTAATGTGTGTTCATTTGCAGCCGATAATGTTCCATAATACAGAATGATATTTTTTGTTCAACAGGAGAAATCATGATGAGGTGCAGTGTTATCATTCCCTATTCCGGACCGTCGGAAAGGGTAGTAAGATTATTCCATTCGCTGGAAAATCAGAATTTCGATAAAAGCGAGTATGAGCTGATATTTGTCAATTACGGCACAAGAGACGATTTTGAAGTGTATGCTGCTTCAAGAAGACCGCGGGCAAGAGTGCGCTGTCTGTCCGTATACGGAGGAAGGGTCGGTCAGGCAAAGAATCAGGGTATAAAGAAGGCGTCAGGCGAGCTCGTTATCTTCATAAACGAGAACGACATCGCTTCGAGGGACTTTATAGCGGGTCACTATAATACATACAGGTCTTACGGCAGACCCGTAATGCAGTTCGGTCTTGCCAAAGAGGTATTTGAGGACAACGAGCAGATGCTCTTCGAGACCAGGGAGCTCATCAGGAACGGTATACGCTACTGGCTGAGAGAGCCCGAGGCATACGGCCTCGACAAGCATAAGAGCTATTATTTCATAAAGGACATAAGGCTGAAAATGCTGGAGACCTACTGCTATGACTTCAATAAGGTGAAGTATAAGATGATATTTACCCAGACGTCAAACCTTTCCATTCCCCTTGAGTGTATAAGGCGTTACGGCGGTCTTGATGAGAATTACCGCGGACAGGAAGTGGAGGACTGGGAGTTCGGCTACCGCATGATGAAGAACGGAGTTGAGATTGTCTATAATCCCGATGTTGCGGTGCTTCATCTCTATGAGAAGCAGAAGTACGACGGCAAACGCTATACAGAGTGGAAGAACAATCTTGACACAATGCTCGGGAAGTACAACGACAGCTTCCTGAACGGACTGGAGGAGTTCAAGAGCTTTTTCGATCCCGTCAGACGCGAGACGATAAGAAGGAACGAACCCGGAAAGAATATCTGGCTCGATGTTTATAAAAGACTTGAGGGCTCAGCCAGAACAAGGCAGTTTGCGTAGATCATAAAGGCTCCGGAATATACCGGAGCCTTTATGCATTGACAGGTGAATACAGCTCTCCCGTATGCTGAACGGGAGCAGACAAAAAAGCCCCTTTAAGAGCAGACGGGCATAGCTACGCTGCTCCCGAAGGGGCTTGTTTTTTATTCAGAAGTGTTTTTCGTCCCGCAATAAGGGAAGGAAAATAATAAAAACAAAGTCCTGAGCTTGTCTGAGGCTATTTGAATACAACGCCCCACGTTGCGCTGACCTTCCGGTACAATCGCATTTTTTCCTTTTTCTTCATCTTCTTGAGCATGAGGAGCACTGCTGCAACTGCCAACAGGGTAAGAACCGCGCCGATGATTATACCGACAACGCCCTTGATAAGGAACAGTGCAAGCGCCCATATGATAATTGCTATCAGAAGAATGATAGGAAGGCAGAAGGTAGTAAAACTTCTCTTCTTGATCTTTATATAGTGCTGAACGTCTCTTATACTGAAGCACTCATAGTTACGCGCGATGAAGTTATCAGGCTGAGCCCATTTGCAGAACTGGGAAAGGCTCTCGAACTTAGCGGTATAATCCTGATAATCGTGGAACTTTTCGTTATATCTGTTTACACGGTAGTAAACGATGATCGAGTTGGGAGCCTGCTGCTCGGCGTCCATAACATGGATTATAGTACCGACCTCGGCCTGTCCCCTCATTGCTTTAGTTACAAGGAACTTTCTGTCTACCGCTTCATCGATATTAAGCAAATAATTCATAGCTATCCCTTTCCTTAAACGAAATTATTTTGCACTCGATAATCACATATAGCCATTATAGCACAGATGTGAGAAAAATGCAAGTATAAACAGGCCTAAAGTATACGCGGCGGAATATTCCGCAATTTTTGACCTGTTTTCAAGACAATAAACGTATAGAAACGGTCATGACCGTTCTTGACAGCAAGAAAATACGATCGCCGCAGGGCTTACATTTTCTTCTTGAAGTTGAGGTTAGCCTTTGCGACTTTCTTTCTGTCCTTTGCCTGCTTGAGCATATCCTCCTTGGACATACCCTCGCCCTCGTTATTGCTTGTGTCATCGTCGTCAAGGAAACTGCTTAATCTTTTTTTGAAAGCGTTCTCGCCGCCGGGCTTTGAGGTAAGAGTGATGCTTACGCTGCCCTGCTGCTGGAAGCTGCCGACCGCACCGCCATGCACGGAAGGTCCGTTATATCCCTGTCTGTAGGGAGCGGCATTCATGCCCTGCTGATACATTGAGTTCGGCATACCGCCGCCCTGGGGATAGCCCTGTGGGTAGCCCTGCTGAGGATAGCCTCCGTGATAGCTGCCCTGAGGGAAGCCCTGCTGGGGATAACCCTGCTGAGGATAGCCCTGTGGGTAGCCCTGCTGGGGATAGCCCTGGGGATAACCCTGAGGATAGCCCTGCTGGGGATAGCCCTGAGGATAGCCCTGCTGGGGATAACCCTGAGGATAACCCTGGGGGTAGCCCTGCTGCTGACCTGCGCCGAGATTCGGGAATCCGCTTGCGCCTCTCTGCTGAGCCTCTTCGGGATGCTCGTAGAGGAAATTGAGGTCGCCGTCCTGAGCCTGATCGTTTGCGGGCTGGGGATCTGTATCCGAATTGAAGGGATTGGTAGTCTCAACGTTGAAGCCGTCTGCAAAATCAGCGGGAGCGCCGAGCTCGGCAGACTCATCATAGCCGCTGAGAAAATCGGGAGTTGCGTCTGCGGGAACAAGGCTTGCTGCGGGTACTGCCTCATCGGGAGAGAGCACTATCTGACAGCTGCTGTTGTCAACGCTGGAATTCACGAGCAGAGAAAGAGCGTCGTCGTCGGGTCTGAAATAGCTGTAGTCGTCGAGAGAAATGAGGATAAGCTGCTTAGCTATGACCTTCTTTGCCGTGATGACCGACATGATGGCTATTTTTTCGGCTGGAACGTTCTCAACTGTGCCCTCGTTTATAGATATGCCCGAAACGCCTGAGAAAATATCGCCGGTGTCAGCGACTATAAGGCACAGACACGCGTCGTAATTCACGAGCTCCGGCCGCGCGATCTTAACTGTATCCGCAAAATTCTTTGCAGTATTGTATAAAGAACCTATTTCCAAATCAAACACCACTTTTCTTTAATTATTAACGCAGACTCCTGCGCTTGTACACATATTTACCTCACACCTGTTTGCTGAGGGCTGCCGCTTTTCTGTCGGCCGCCGCCTTTTTGTTCTCATCCACACGTTTTCTTATAAGGTCCATCCTGTCGGTAAGGAGCTTTTCGTTGTAGATGCAGGCGAGAGAAATATCGTCTTCAGTACCGAAGTGCGATCTTTTTTCAAGATTGTTCTTGATGACTGTTTTAAAGGTTTCGATATTAACGAGCTGACTTGTGATAATGGTATGATAGTCGAGGAAATCATGCTCGCTGCCGAAGGAGGTATAGAGTCCGTCGGTGGAGCCGTAAAGTGCAATGAGCTTTTTGTTCGGCGCATAGAAGCTGCTGAACAGTGAAGCTGCGTTGGAATTGCACAGGGAAGCCGTAACGTTTGCGGGAGCGGATTCGTTGTACTCCATGGGCATTACGGCCTTGCCGTCCTCGAATAAAGCGACGAGGCTTCCGTCTCCTATCTGAAGTCCGAATGTGTAGTTGTCGCCTGAAACGGCGGCTACGAGAGTAGTTCCGTAGTAGGATTCGGGCAGTATTGCCTCGAATTCCTCCTCGGTGAACTTTTCCTTTTCCTTATCGGTTACAGGGTTTTCGGAGAGATGCTTATCAACCTTCACATTCCAGTTTGAGATGATCTGCTTTTCGATATTCCTGATGATAAGTTTATGGTTTACGGGAAGGCTTGCTTCCAGTGCCTCTCGCTCCTCGTAGAACCTGTCGATAGCTTCGATGGTAGCCTCGACGGCGAACTTTGAACCGAGGTGGCTTCTGAAATGCTTTTTGCTTCCGTGACCGTCGGCAACGACAGCGATGGCATAGTGGTCGCCGATCTTAAAAGCAGAGCTGTCCTGACAAACCAGATTGGTCTTTTCGTGGCTTGCGCCCATGACCGAATGGCTGAAGCCGCTGAACATATTTATTCAATCCTCCTCACGAATTTCTAAAGATTACCAGCCTGTATCGAAGGGCACGTCGTCGTCGCCGGGCTGCTTGCTTATCAGCTCCTGGATCTGCTGACCGAGAAGCTTCTGCTTGGCTGCGAAAACGTCCTCCTCAGCCAGCTCGTGAGAAGTATCGTCCGAGAGGGTCATACTCTTACTGCCGATCTGTGAAGAAGTAACAGCGATGATCTTTATCATCTGAGCCAGCTGACCGCCTGTATAAGCGTGAACAACGGTGTCGGCCGAGCCGGTGAATTCAGCGAGTATATTATCGTTTGCTTCCTGTCCGATACCAAGCGCAGCCTTGAGGCCGAACTTGTACCAGCTGTTGGTCTGGAGCTCTCTGAGGCCCTCCTTATAGTCGTCGGAGGGATAGCCGTCCGTCATCAGGAAGATAACGGGAGCGAATGAGAGCGAGGGCGAACTGAGGAAGCTGTTTCTTGACATTCTGTGGTTGAGCTCCTTGAATGCCGCGCCCATGCTGGTAACGCCGCTTGCGCGGAGTCTTGCCCACTCAAAGTCCTCTATCGGGATAGGAGTGGAGTACATCCATCTGACCTCTGTGGAGAAGGTGAGCACAGCGACCTTTACCTCCGTATCAGCCTCTCCGACTCTGCGTATCTCGGGGATGAGCTCTTCCATAACGGTATTGAGCTCGCCCATTTTCTTTCCCTTCATGCTTCCCGAGGTATCTATCAGGAAGAATATAACGAGGCTCTTTTTCGAGACGCTCGTAGCGCTGAGGGGATCGTCGTCAAAGTCAAGAATGCTTTCGTCGGTTTCGGGAGCAGCCACATTCTCTGTCATATCAAAATCATCCAAAGGAGAAGCGTTTTTGTTTTCGTTCACTTCCGGTTCTGTAAAATGTTCATTGCTCATAATTACATACATCCTTTCAGTTTTTCTGCCGTAACGATCATATACAGCAGATTAGATCTGTGCTTTTATCTCGCCGAAATCGATCTCGAGCCCCTGCCATACAGGGAAGCCCTTTCCGGGAGCTATATCGTAGAAAACTCCGTCAGGCATTTTAGCTTTCCAGTATCTGTCCGAACAATTCTTTATGCCCAGAACTCCGGGCTTGAGCTTATTCTCGACAAGTTCTCCCGCCACAGCCGAGAAGTCGTCGGACTCCTGACTTATCTCGCAGGTATAGAACTTGCAGCCAAGGTACAGCGGTGTGCGGTAATCGCGGTTGCTGAAGCCTATGGTAGCGAATTCCATGCCGCATTTCGGGCACTTGAAGGTCTTATCGTTGGGCTTGATGAACATAGAGCTGAAGTTCGTACGTCCGCAGCCGCACTGGATGATCTCTGATCTGAGCCTTATGAACAGCTTCTGCCATTCATTCTCGATTATACGCTTTGAGGGATCGCTTATACCCGTTGTGAACGAGCGGATGAAGGCGTCCTTTATATAATCGGGATAGATCCTCCAGAATTTGATTATATTGTCGTGTATGCCTCTTACGGGGCGGTTTGAAGCGTCGTCGGGGTCATAGACGAAGACTGCGTTCTGACCGTAGTGCTTCAGCTCCGAGGATTCTGTAAGGCATACGTCTCTTACTACCTTTTCTCCCTCCATGGGGTCTCCTCTGAAGAGGAGCTTGAAGAGAACGACAGCCAGAGAGTACTTATCGGTCTGCACATTAGGCTGTGCAAGTCCTCTTACTATTTCGGGAGCCATATATCCGGGTTTTCCTCCGATACCGAAGTTGCTTCCGTCGGGGGCGATGTTATCGCAGTCGCAGACCAGCACGGCACCGGTATTCACATTTATAAAGAAGCCTCCGTCGTTAAGGTCCTGATAGCTTTTTCCTGCCCGGTGGAGCTGTCTGAAAGCGTTCACTATATTTATGACGCAGGTCACCATGGCGCTCAGGGTATTGAATTTTACGGGGCGCTTCACGGCTCTTCCCGAAAGGGGATCTATCTCAAGCTTGTAGGTATTGAGAATATCCACGAAGGAGTCGAAGCCGTCGGGCTTGAGCTCCATTATATATCCGAAGGTACCGTCCTCAGCTTCCTTTGTGAGGTATTTCGGCCAGAGGAACTTGTTGCTGGGAGGACCGTCGCTTATATTGTTCTGAAGGTTCTTGCGGAAGGCTGCGGGCTTGTTCATCTTGCTGATGTCGTACCATTTCAGGGCCCATTTCTGGCCGTTGAAGCGTACGAGGTAGACGGTACCCTGACCGCCGCTGCCGATGACGCTCAGCACCTTGGCCTTGCCGCCGAATTCCATTTCGACTTCCTGGCCTATTTCAAGTTCTATCATGATGTGATCTCATCCTTTCTCTGTTAATCCAGCTCATATTCTTCAGCCGAGGTAACAAGAACGAATCGTATCCCGGTGGCCAAGCAGTACTTATGAACGTATGAATTTTCTATACAATATATTACAAGGCTCGGACAGTAGGAGAAAGCATTAGCGTCGATGAACTTGATGCTTTCGGGGAGAAAGAGCTTCCTGAGCCTTTCACAGCCCGAGAAGGCTTCCGCACCTATGCTGCTCACGCTGGGAGGTATCTCTATTACCTCGAGGCTTGTACAGAATGAGAAGGTGCTGTCCTCTATTTCGAGCACTCCGTCAGGTATCTTCACCACAACGAGGTTTGCACACTGACTGAATGCGCCTTGTTTGATTATCCTTAATCCTTCGGGAAGTTCGAGACCCCTCAGGCGCTTGCAGGACGAGAAGCAGTATTCTCCGATGGCGATGAGGGTGCCGGGGAGCCTGATGGTCCTGAGTGAACCGAATTTATCGAAGCAGAAGGCTTCGAGCTTTGTATATCCGTCAGGTATGGTGATATTTCCGCTGAGTCTGTATTTAAAGGCATTACGGGGAGTAAATACCATTTCGTTGACGTCGACTGTTCTTTTTCTGTGTTCCTCTCTCTCCTGTTCTTCCCCGCTTCCGGGCATTACTTTAAGAGGAGACTCATAGGGCCAGCCAAGAAGGTATGTAAAGCAGGCGATAACGAATTCCGCAGCGTTTTCGGCAAGGAAGAGGTCTCCCAGCAGGAAGCTCTTGGCTTTCATTATGGAAAGCTCGCGGTTCTTATCCTCAAGAAGTATTTTCAGTACGCCCATACGGTACATATTGATGAGCAGGCGGCGTTCCTTGTCGTAATCGGGAACGTGGTCGCTGAGAAGGCCGACGAATCTTTCTTTTTTCATAACGGCTCGGGGGCCGTCGTTTACAACGATCGCACGAAGCTCTTTCTGAAACTCCATTGTATTTTCAAAGCCCTCGATATTCTGCGGAACAGGCGCACCGCAGCTGGGACATTCTGAAAGCTTCGGGTCAAGCGGCGCGTTGCATTTCTCGCATTGCATTTTTACCCCTCCTGACATAAATTATAAGCGCAATAAATGTAAAAAAATTATAGTCATATTAATATCACAAATAGTATATCACTTTTCAATATCAATGTCAAGGGAAAAGGGCGCAGATATGAAAATTTGAATTATCTTTTACAAAAAAGACACACCTTGTTTGTGCATATTTGAAAACTCTTGTACCGGTGGTAATATTGCGAAAAAATATAAACCGCCGTAAGCCCCGTTTAAATTCTGTAATTTTATTATAAAAATAACCTGAAAGTATAAAATTGATTAAAATGCATATAAAATATTTGATATTTTTGTGTATGACGTGGATAGACAGTTTTTAAAATTCAGTTGAAATTTTAGAATAAATATGTTAAAATGAATAATGGGTATCAAAGGAGCCCGAAGATAAGCCGTCGGCTTTTTAGTTTAAGAAAGTGAGCAATGGGGATCACGACGGATACCCTGCGGCTGAAGACGGGCTTTAATTGATTTTAAGGAGGTTCAGTGTACATGAACAAGAAGAGAAAAGGCGTTCTCAGAGCTCTTGCCGTATGTTCGGCGGCTGTCATGATGATGGCGTCAAGCGGATGTGCGAAGGGCGGCCCCGGAGGCCCCGGAGGAAGAGGCCCCGGCGGAGCGCAGCAGGGTGGAAAGATAGCTGTTATTACCAAGCAGCAGCTCAGTTTCTGGGACGACGTAAAGAAGGGCGCAGAGGATGCGTGCAGCGAGCTTGGATATGAACTGATCTATACCGTTGCAGATGGTGATAACGACTACGTTTCACAGGTAGCGGCTATCAACGACGCTATCAAGAAGGACGCAAGGGCTATCGTTATCGCACCAAACGGCACCACAGAGCTGAACGAGGCATTTGAGAAGGCAGAGGAAAAGGGCATAAAGATAATCAACATCAACTCGCTGGCTGATTATGACGGAGTAATATCCCTCATAAGCTCCTCCGAGACAGACGGCGGAGGCGTTGCGGCAAGAAGCGCCGTTAAGGCTCTTGCAGCAAACAAGTACGATTTCACAAAGGGCGTCAAGGTCGGAATCATCGGACATACCGCTTCGACAGCCGAGAAGCGTATAGAGGGCTTTGCAGACGTATTCACACAGCAGGCTGCTTTCAAGGCTTTACAGGCAGGCGGCATGCAGGATATGGGTGCTGCCGGTGACGCTGCTCAGCAGGGCGGCGATCAGGCTCAGCAGGGTGGTGCAGCTCAGCAGGGCGGCGCAGGCGGTGCAGCAGGCAGCGACGACGCTATGGGTGCTATTATAGTAAGCCTCAGAAAGAATATCGTAGAGGGTGAGCGCTGCGCTAAGCGTGATGACGCAAAGGCACAGGCCAAGAAGCTCCTCGGTACAGACGGCAACGGAATCAACGTAATGTTCGGTACGACTACTAATACTACCCTCGGCATATGCGATGCGGTAGAAGAGCTCGGCCTTGCCGGCAAGATAGTCGTTGTAGGCTTCAACTCCGACGAACAGGAGCTCGCCTTCATCAGAAAGGGCGTTCTCAACGGCGTCGTTGTACAGAACCCCTACATCATGGGATATGTTGGCGTAAGATATGCCAAAAAGGTACTGGACGGTACCAACGTACCCAACAGACTTGACACGGGCGCTACCTTTGTTAACGCAGACAACCTGAATGACCCCTTCATTCAGCTCCTGCTTTATCCCGATAGTTATTAATGGAGGTAGAACATTATGGCTAAAGATAAGAACAAAGCAAAAAGCAAATCAATGAGTTCCGGTGTATACATATTCGCGGCTCTGCTGCTTGCAGTAATATATATCATCAATACCCTGCTCGTTGAGAGTATTTACAGTAACAACTCCAAGATGTCAACGAGAACATCTCAGTCGATGAACTGTCTCAACAGGATCAATTCTGAGCTCTCAGAGATCAATATGGATACTCTTGGCATCGCAGCAGGTATAAAGACCGATATGGCTGTCATAACCGACGATACCAACAGACGTTATGCCAATATCAAGGACGCGGAGAACACCTTCAGGAACATTCAGGACGTTACGCCCGATGCTATGAGAAGATTCGATTATGCTATGTCCATAGTCGAGACCTACAAGAAGAGACTTGACAGTCTTGATACTGGTGTCGTTGAAAGCGGAGACTACATCGAAATGGGCTATATCCTGAAGCAGGACATCTATCCCCTTCAGATAAGCGCTTCCGAGATGCTTACCTCAACAATCGACGTTATGTCTGTAAAGATCGCTTCCATGATGAAACAGAACGCTATAAAGACATACCTCCTCATGTCGATGATGATGATCGTTGCTATCCTCGGTGAGATCGCGATCTGGATATTCGCAAAAAGATCCAAGAAGGCAAGACTCGAGCTCGACGAGCGTGAGAGAAGCCTTGCTGAGGTTGACGCAAAGCTCAAGGCTACACGTCAGAAGGCTACCGACCTTGCAGAGATGAACGTTCTTACAGGTATGAAGAACCGTTACGCTCTCGATAACGAGATCAGCGGCAGACTCGAGTCCGAGAGATTCAATATCGCCGTATTCGATCTGGATAACTTCAGAAGCATCAACGATACATACGGCTACGACTTCGGCGACGAGTACCTCGTTGCCGTATCGGATAAGCTCAAGGAGGAGTTCAGCAGCGTTGCGGAGATCTACAACATCACAGGCAACGAATTCTGCTTCGTATTCAACAAGTCCATCTCCGAGAGCCAGGCAATGGGTATCGTTCAGAATATCCACCGCGTAATGACGAGTCCCTTCGAGGTACTCAACCTCAATGTTCAGCTTCCTTGCTCGGGCGCTGTATATCATTATCTCCCCGGCGACTGCCTGAACGTTAACTCGCTCCTCGTTAAGCTGGATACAGCCATGAGAAACGCAAAGATGAACGGCGGCAACATGGTAAATACCGTTATGAATATGTAATATCCGCTGTTTCAGGCGGCTGCCCCTTGGGGCAGCCGCTTTTTTGTCCCGGCTCTGATATGTGCATATTGCACAAAGCAGAAAAAAGATTTTGAAGTAATTCTAATTGACAGATAGTAGGAAAAAGGGTAAAATATACTTATGGAATAACGCAAGGTGGGATACAGGATGAAAAAATTTGCTATCTACAGCTCCCCTAACGGTTATTACTACTATCGCTATGCCGATACGTTGGAAGAACTGGAGGGGACGGGCTTTGAGGAAATAATTTCCGAAGAGCAGCTCCCCGTGGTCTTTGACGGCAGAGGCGGGTATTTTAAATTCAACGAGAAGGATCATGACTTTTGCAAGATAATGGAATCCGACAAGGATGTGCCCCTGTCACTGGAGGAGATGTATTTTGTGAATTCTCCCGATTTCAGACTGGGCTGGATCTCGCCCGAGGGGGATACCTATTCCTGTTCCTATGCAAACCATGCGAAATGTGCGCAGATGATAGCCGGAAAATTCTATCCCAGAGCCCGCTTTGCACAGACCGCTCTCGACAGGAACGGCTGGCTGCAGATAATTGATTCATGGGACGGTACGGAGCAGCTCCACCGTCAGTTCGTATATACCGACAGCGGAAAGATCACCCAGAAGCAGGCCGACAAGCTCTTTGACCTTGGTCTCTACAAGAACGAGGAGGTCATGAAGCTCATAGCCGAAAACGAGAACGAGTGGTGAGCCACTGATATGCCCCCGGCCTCCTCCCCGTTGGCTGAATCGTACAAAACAGCGCGTTTTTTTGTACATTTTTTGTATTGACTATATCATGGATTTGGTGTATAATTATTTTACATCATACCCGATATTTTTTATGTTTTCTGCCACCGGGGCAGGAAACTGTCAGCTCGGGTGGGGGCAAGGAGGAATAGATATGGCTGAACCAAGGTTTATAAAGACGGTTAGCTTCGGGGGATATGAGAAAGCCGGCGTCGTTCAGAGATTTGAATCTCTCAGCAGCCAGGTACACGACCTCAGAAATGAACTCAGAGAAACAAAGTTCATCATGGAAGCGTACAGGAAGGGCAGCGACGAGGAAAAGGCTTATGAAGACGTCCTTGCAGAGGAGAGAGCAAAGCTCACTCAGGTACAGGTGCAGAACAATACCCTCAGCATGAAGCTAAAGGCAACGGAGGATGAGAACAATACCCTCCGCGATGAGATAAAAGGGCTCAATAACGAGCTCGCAGCAATGAGAGACAAGCTCAAGGCGACAGAATCTAAATGCGCCGCTCTTATGGCTCAGGACGAAGCCATGGCGCTCAGCAACGTGTTCATAGAGGCGCAGAAGTCCTCGGCAATGCTGGAGGGCTCCGCAAAGACCAAGGCAGCGGAAATAGAGTACAAGTCTAAGAAGCTTGCCGAGGATACCATCGCGGACGCCAACGTGGTGGCAGAGCAGATAATTTATGAGGCAGAAAAAACAGCCGCAGAAAAGCTTGCGGAGGCAAAGACAAACTGCGAACATATGGAAGCGTCGGCAAACAATATGAAGGCTGCCGCTCTGAACGATATAGACGCCCTCAAGAAACAGCTCCTCATTATGCAGGACGCATTCAGGAGCTTTCAGGAGAACGGCCTTGCAAAGCTTACGGATACAGCAAAGACCGTGGCAGAGACAGAGAGCATACTGAAGGAGGGCGGAGTCCCCGTATTCAGAGAGCCCGGACAGGTCGAGCCCGACGTCCCCGAAAAGCCCATAACCCTTTCGGAAAAGCTCCGCGAGGATATGAAGAACGAGGAGGAAAGGCGCAAAAAGAAGGAAGAGCTGGATAAGCTCAGACAGATGGCCGAATCCATAAATACAGGCAAAGTCAGTTCCGGGCAGGAAGGTGCCGATCAGGAAGAGGAAAGCCCCGCTTACGGAAAGCAGGAAGGTGCTGCCGAAGAAGCACAGGGCTCAGACGGAGAAAAAAAGCCCGTGACCGGCGAGAAGAAGGGCGGAAAGATAGATCTTGCGGCTCTTGCGGCAAAAGCAAAATCCATAGGGAAGCAATAACGGCGGATCTCATTCCCGCTTTTTCATAAGGAGAAAATTTGTATGAATGAACTAATCATAGTAAAGCCCGAAAAATGCGTAGGCTGTAATGCGTGTGTGAGAGAATGTCCAGCCCCCGAGGCGAATACCACCAAGCAGCTGGAGGACGGACGCTTTATAACCATGGTCAATCCCGACAAGTGTATAGCCTGCGGCGAATGCGTCAAGAAATGCAACCACGGAGCAAGAGATTATATCGACGATACCGAGGAATGTATATCCGAGATCATCAAGGAGAAGTTCATTATTCTCGCTTCTCCCGCGATAAAGACCATACTCCCCACAAAGTGGAGAGGGGTGCTTGACTGGTTCAAGAAGCAGGGCTGTACCATATTTGACGTGTCACTGGGCGCGGATATATGCACATGGGCGCATATGAGGACCTTTGAACAGGATACCATAGGCAATATCATCACTCAGCCCTGTTCGGCAATAGTAAGATATATCGAGATCTACCAGCCGAAGCTCCTTCAGAATCTTTCGCCCATACACAGTCCCCTGGCCTGCAGCGCCATATACATAAAGAATTACCTAAGGAGAAACAATCCTATCGCTGTTATCTCTCCTTGTATCGCTGCAAAGCATGAGATCACCGAGACAGGCCTCGTTGACTACAACGTGACCATAAAGAAGCTCATGGATTACTTCAACAGGAACGATATAACCATACCCGTCGATACCTCCGGCGAGTACGACTATAAATTCGAGGAGGCTCAGGGTCAGCTCGGCTCTATCTATTCACGTCCCGGCGGAATGAGAGATAATTTCTGGGCTCACGACCCCGATATCAACATAACCAATTCCGAGGGCGTGCACAAGGTGTACTCGGAGCTTGAGATGTACGGAAATATGCCCGAGTCCAAGCACCCGAGAGTATTCGACGTTCTCTCATGCGAATTCGGCTGCAACATTGGTCCCGCTTCGGGCACAAAGCAGACGGTGTTCGACGTTATGGCTACCATGAGAGCTATCGAGAACGACGCAAAGAGCCGCCGCAAGTCCACGGGTATCATGGGTAGAGGCGACGACAGGCTCTTCAGGAAGTTCGACGACGAGCTGAGAGTATCTGATTTCGTAAGAAACTACAAGCCCTCTATGCCTTCGCCTGTTCCGAGCATTACACAGCTTGATCCCATATTCAAGAAAATGGGTATGCATACCGAGGATCAGAGGAACTTCGACTGCCACGCCTGCGGCTACAATACCTGCCGCGATATGGCTATAGCGGTATACCGCGGACTCAATACTCCCGATAACTGTATCGTACATGCGAAATCGGTGCTTCTTGCAAGACACTCCGCTATCAACAGGCAGAGCGAGTACCTTGCCGAGATAACCGCAGAATGTCTTGAACTGTCGGAGAAGCTCAAGGAAAATGTTTCCAGCATCAACGACAATATGAAGACCATAGGCGAATCCACCACCGCTACCAGCGAGAGAGCTGCCGTGGTAAAGGATCTGCTTGAAAATGTCGTTACCTTCTGCAACGAGAACCCCACTATGGATTCCGACAGCGTTTCACAGCTCACATCTATCCTCGAAACTACTATAGAAGCCTTCGGCGCTCTTGATGACAATGTAAATATGACTAATGAGAGCTCCGAGGTCATCAACAAGTCCATAAACGACATTATCTCACTTGTAGGCGAGATAAACGAGGTGCTTGTAAAGACCGAGGACAGCGGCAAGAAAACCAAGGACGAGGAAAAGAAGGAAGAAGAGGAATGACATGAGCGCCTGACGGCGCAAAAATAAAAAATATCAGCCCGCAGACGGTGAGAACGGCCGCCTGCGGGCTTGCTTTTACTTATTCTTCTTTTTTCTGCTCAGCAGGAGGGCTGCTGCCGCTATCACCAGCGGGACAAGCTTTATGCGGGTGCTGCCTGTGAGGGGACTGTCGGTCTTTTTCGTTGAAGCCGTCGTGACCGCGGTCTTTGCCGCTGTGGCCGTCTGTGTCGTTGCAGGCTGCGCCTCCTCGGCTGTGAAGAGATTCTTTGCGGGTATATCCTCATGGAATATCCTGCCGTCTGCGGCGCGGAAGCGGTCGAAGCCGAATTTGTCTCCGTCACGGTAGATAAAGCTGAAATGAGCGTCGGCACTGCCTATGGAGGTGGAAAGGTAGCCCGAATTAGCATAGGTGAAGTGCAGAGGCTGGGAGCTGTAGCTCCTTTCGTAGTAGTCTGCGGTGCTTACAAGAGTATCTCCCTCGGTCATGAGTATCTCGGCCTCCTGACGGGAGTGATCGTGACCGAAGAGGTACATTATATCCATGCCGTATTTTTCGGCGTAGCTGTTTATGAGCTGCGCCATATCGCAGGAACGGCTGACGTTGTACTGATTTTCGCCTATCCATGAGCTCAGCCTTCCGCTGTAGCTGCTCACGGATTCTGGCTGTATGCCGAGAACGTGAAGTCCGGAATGTGTGGATATTATCACCAGTTCGCCCTTGTAATCCGCGGCGGTCTTTTTCAGAAAGGCTTCCAGACCGCTCAGTGCGTTTTCGTAGGAATAGGCGGTAAGACCGTCCCTTTCGGTCTCGGCAGCCTCGAAGTTGAGTCCGTAGACGATAAGTCCCTTTGCATAGCGGCTGTTTCTGCCGTTTGCCGAAGCGGCAGGAGAGCCGCCCCTGAATATCGTTCCGCCGCCGTCCGTATTATTTTCGGCGCCCAGCCCTGCCGCCGCCGACATGGCAGAGGCCGCGGCTCCGGAGTCATGGTTGCCTGATACGAACACGGCGTCAAGTCCGCCAAGCCGCGAGACTATCCTCGGATAATAGCGCTCCAGCAGGGAGTCCTTATCCATAGTGGGACCGTGTACCATATCGCCCGTGCATATCACAAGTGAGGGGATATAGCCGCCTGTCTGCTTCATCACATCGCCTATGGCTGTGCTGATAAGGTCGTACTGCTCGTGTAAGTCCGAGAAGGTCAGTACCGAATCGGGTATAACTCCCTTTGCTATGACAAAAAGAGCGTCCTCGGAGCGTTCGCGGTAGTGTATGCCGCTGCTGTCATGTCCCTCGATAAGGCAGCTGACATAATGAGTGCCCGCAGGCCTGTCCCTGAGAGTATCCGCCGTAAAGGTCAGTGAGGCGCAGGACTGCTCCTCGCCGTCGGCAAACCATCTTATACTGTCCACAGTCATATCCGGTGGGGACAGTTCCGCTGTGAACCGCGGGGCGGCATAGCCGCTCCCCTCCAGCACATAGCTTTCTGCATGGGGCTGCACCTTTATGCAGCGTCCCAGCTGCCCGCCTCTGGAGTACAGGCTGACCTGTGCTGCCTCGGAAGCATTTTCCGTGCAGGAGAAGGGCTCGCTGCTGTCCTCATTGTATTTCAGGTAGCTGAAACTGCCGTTTTCGGTGTAGCGGAGACTGCCGCCCACGTACTCCCACATACAGTCGCCCTCAGTCCACCAGCTTGAAGCGGTGTAGAGCTCGTTCTCGTGGCAGCAGAGGCTGAAGGATCTTGTATTCAGGGAGGTGTATCTTGGGGTAACGCTGCTCACCATTATCCTTCTGTAATAGCGCCATATATATTCGCTTGCTTCGCTGTCGGAAGCCGTGAAGATGACTTCCCTGCCGCTGCCGTCCTTTACGGTGATGATGTATTCGCCGTCGTCCTCGAAGCTGTTGACTCTGTACCACTGCTGTCCGTCGTCAAGAGTAAGAACACCGCTTTTTTCGGCGGCAGGCTCTGTGATGATGTAGCCGCTCCCGGCAGCCGCCGAGGGGATACGGGGAGAGCTGATTATGCAGAGTAACGCCGCTGCCGTAAGAGCTGCGGTCCTTTTTAAAATATTCATACCGTATCTGCTCCAATCTTTATGAACCGGGTATCTGCCGGATAGATATAACCGTTATAGCCGTTTACCGTATAATAGCATATTTTATCCTTCCTTGTCAATCGGGAAGGCGTGCAGCTCCCCGTAGGATCTGTACGCCCTGAACAATGTCCGGGGAATAAACGCCTGAAAGCGGTTGCTGAATATACACTGATTATACCATATCCCGGGCTGTTTTTCAATCAGAGTTGCATTATCTCCGGAATAGTGGTATAATAAGCTATCTTTCCCTGTATAATGACAGTTAAGCATATATTAATGCGGCAATTATTCCGGCTGCACTTTTTCAGTGAGAAGCAGCTGCCGCAAAAATCACGAAGTTCTTCCGTGACGAAGCAAAGTCCGGCGGAAATACAGTTTTTAATTTTTGGTATTGCAATTTGCGCGGTTTAATGTTAAAATGTTTTAAGTATGATCTCGTGTTAAAGGAGCTGACATAATGTTAAGGATAGCCGATACCGAAAACGGACAGGTGCGCGGCCTGCCCGCAGCAGATCCCAGGATAACCTCATTCAAGGGAATACCCTTTGCCGCTCCGCCTGTTGGAGAGAACCGCTGGCGGGCTCCTCAGCCTGCCGAAAGCTGGCAGGGCGTGCGGGACTGCTTTGAGTTCGCACCCATATCCGTTCAGGATACCCCCGGTATAGGTGACGATATTTACTGCCGCGAATGGCACGTCGATCCGGAGATACCCATGAGCGAGGACTGCCTCTACCTTAATGTATGGACAAATGCAAAGTCCGCAGATGAGCGCAGACCCGTACTTGTATGGTTCTTCGGCGGTGCTTTTCAGTGGGGCTATACCTCCGAGATGGAGTTTGACGGCGAACGCCTTGCAAGGAGAGGCATCGTCGTAGTCACCGTGAATTACCGTCTTGGCGCCTTTGGATTTCTCTGTCACCCACAGCTGACAAGAGAACAGCCTGACGCTCCCTGCAATTTCGGCAGTCTCGACCAGCAGGCAGGTCTCAGGTGGGTTCGCCGTAATATAGCCGGTTTCGGCGGCGATCCCGATAATATAACCATAGCAGGACAGTCCGCAGGCGGCGGCAGCGTAATGGCGCAGATGGCCTGCATGGACAACGAGGGCGATTTCAGAAGGGCAGTGGTCATGAGCGGTATGTTCGGATCGCCCTATAAGGACAATGACTTTTTTCTGCCCCGGAGCCTTGAGGAGGCAGGCAAAAACGGCGAAAGGCTTTTTGAGTATCTGGGCGTGAGGACTCTTGAAGAGGCAAGGAGACTTGACGCCGGTTATATCCGCAGCAAGTATTCCGAGCTTCGCAATAAGGGCGAGATGTTCTTTACCATAGCAGAGGACGGCCGCTTCTGCACACAGGATCCCATGGCGGCTTTCAGGAACGGTACACGTATCCGTGTACCTGTTATGGGTGGAAATACAGGCGACGAATTCACGGAGTTCATCCATGCGGCTGATAATGAAGAGCTTTCAGAAAAGGCAAGGGAGTACTTCGGCAGCAGGGCTGAGGAATTTCTGGCGCTTCCGGAAGCTGAAGTCAGGACGGATCTCGGCTATGCTCCTGTTTCGGCTCCCGAGCTGGGCGTAAAGGCTGCTTTTCTCGGTGAGAACAGGCAGGAGGAACCGAAAGACTGTTACTACTACCGTTTCATTCCGGATATACCCGGCAAAGACGCACCGGGAACGTTCCACTCTGCGGATCTCTGGTTCTTCTTCGAGACGCTGGCAAAATGCACCAGACCTTTCGAGGGCAGACATTACGATCTGGCAAGACAGATGTGCGATTACTGGGCTAATTTCATCAGAACGGGAGACCCAAACGGCTATGACCTCAACGGGAATAAGCTTCCCGAATGGAAGCCCTATACCGATGACGACCGCAGCGAAATGCTGTTCACCGGTGACGGCGCAAGGACATCAACCGAGCAGAACGGCCTTGTCAGGTTCCTGCTGGGAGAAATGAAATAAGAGGAGTATATTTTTATGAGCAAGAAACAGGCATTCAATCCCTATCTCCCCAGCTGGGAGTATATACCCGACGGTGAGCCCTATGTATTCGGCGACCGTGTATATGTCTACGGTTCTCACGATTTCTGGAACGGCTATGTGTTCTGCATGGGCGACTATGTGTGCTGGTCCGCACCGGTTGACGACCTCGGCAACTGGCGCTATGAGGGAGTTATATACCCAAGGAACGCCGACCCCATGAACAAGGACAGTCATATGTGCCTTTACGCACCCGATGTTACCGTAGGTTCTGACGGAAGGTACTATCTCTATTATGCGCTCGACAAGGTGAGCGTCATGTCTGTTGCGGTATGTGATGAGCCTGCGGGCAGGTATGAATTCTACGGCTATGTTCACTATCAGGACGGCACACGTCTCGGCGAGAAAGAGGGTGACGAGCCCCAGTTCGATCCCGGCGTTATCACCGAAGGGGACAGGACATATATGTACAGCGGATTCTGCGGACAGGGCGACAAGACGAGAACAGGTGCAAAGGTCGTTACCCTTGATAAGGATATGCTGACTGTCATCAGCGGGCCGCAGCTCATAATGCCCGGCAGCTGCTACAGTGCAGGCACCGAGTTCGAGGGACACGCCTTCTTTGAGGCTTCATCCATACGCAAGGTGAACGGAAGGTATTATTTCATATACTCCTCCGAGGTCATGCACGAGCTCTGCTACGCTGTCAGCGATGATCCCCTCGGGGGCTTCAGATACGGGGGTGTGCTGGTCAGCAACTCCGACCTGCATATTGATACCTACAAGCCTGCGGATATGCCCGCGAACCGCGGTGCCAACAACCACGGCAGCATAATTGAGATAGGCGGCCAGTGGTATATCTTCTACCACAGACATACCAACGGCACCTGGTTCTCCAGACAGGGCTGTGCGGAAAGGCTCACTCTCAATGCCGACGGCAGCTTCGGTCAGGCTGAGATCACTTCCTGCGGTCTCAACGGCGGCCCTCTCGAGGGCAGGGGAGAATATCCCGCCTATATCGCCTGCAATATCTTCGGCAAGGAGCCCGAGCTCTATATCGGCGATCTCAATGCCCCCCGCATAGTGCAGGACGGCAAAGACGGCGATGAGGAAATCGGATACATCTCAAACATCGAAGAGGGTACAAATCTGGGATTCAAGTATTTCGACTGCAAGGGCATCACCAGGGTCAGCATCACTACCCGCGGCTACTGCGGCGGCGCTTTCGCCGTCAAGACCGCATGGGACGGCGAAGAGCTGGGCGAGATAGAGGTCGAAAGCAGCAACGTATGGAAGAAATTCTCTGCCGATATAAGGATACCCGACGGCATTAATGCTGTCTGGTTCACCTTCAAGGGTACCGGCACCCCCTCCCTCGGTTCCTTCACTCTGGAATGATTTTATTGTGTCTGTCGTATAATTACAGAGAAAACATTATAAATTAAAACATAGGAAAAAAATTATTAAAAAAGCGTTACAAAGCAGTTAAATTTTTGCTTTTCTAACCATTTTTTGCTATGATTACAGGAAAAATTCTGTCCGTTTATCTTTTTTTGCCTTTATTACAGATATTTATTGACAACCTGTATATAATATGGTAAAATTTACAAAGAGCATCAAAGTGGTGCCACATTATATTCGGTATAACCGTAAAAATAAGTCGGCGGCATATTGATATGAAAATTATGAAGGTATGTATCGTACGGCGCTTAATCAGGAGGAATTGTAATGAAAAAAAGAAGAATCTTATCAACAATTATGACAGCAGCAATGTTCGCTACTACACTCGTAGGCTGTGGCAACAGTTCCGGTGGTTCTACAGGTAACAGCGGCGGTTCTGCTAAAAAGGACGGCGTTCAGGAGATCACATGGATGTTCTGGGACGATCTCAATGCTACCGAGGACGCTATCTCACTTGGCTTCAAGGAGACTATCGAGAGATTCAACAAGGATTATGAGGGCAAGTATCATGTAAAGCCCATCACAACAAACCTTGAGGAATACTACAACAAGCTCAATGCTCTTGTTTCGGCAGGTGAAACACCTGACGTATTTATCGTAAGCCCCGGCCCGCAGCTCACAGACTATGTTGAGCCCGGCGTTGCAGCTCCCCTTGATGAGTACCTCAACAAGGACGGCTGGAAGGATACATTCACAAGCGACGCTGTATTTTCACAGCAGACCTACGACGGCAAGATATATGCTGTTCCGCTTAACACAGCGGCTGCCTGCTGCTTCTACAATACCGAGATGTTTGAGAAGGCGGGCGCTAAGGTTCCCACTAACTGGGATGAAATGATCGATACCTGCGAAACCCTCAAGAAAGCAGGCTATACTCCCGTAACTATTTCCGCAGGTACTGCATGGTGCCTCTCAATGGTAGCAGGCTATCTCTGCGAGGCAGAGGGCATTGAGCTTCCCAAGCTCGCTGACGGTTCCGCTTCATGGGAAGACGGCAAGCTCGAGAACGTTTGCAACAAGCTCGTCAAGTTCTCCGAATACTTCCAGAGAACAGCAGCCGGCGATACCAACGATGTTGCTACTGCAAACTTCTACAACGAAGAAGCTGCTATCCTTATCCAGGGTTCATGGGTAATCGGTCAGATGAACGGTGCTAACCCCGACTTTGAATCAAAGTGCGGCGTATTCCAGTTCCCCGGCGTTGAAAGAGTAATTGCCAAGTCAGACTCTCTTTGCATGAGCTCTACCACAAAGAATCCCGAGGCTGCTGCAGCTCTCATCAAGTACTTCACCGATGACATTGCTCAGAAGTACACAGCTGAAAAAGGCGGTAAGATCCCTGTAACAAAGGTTCAGTATGACGCATCAGTAGCTCCCAAGCAGCTCGGATACGTTATGGATGTATTCAGCAACGCAAAGGGTACATTCGGTTTCTACAATGAATCAATGCCTACAACTGAGACAGGCGCTCACTTCGACGACACAATGGTTGCTGTATTCCTCGGCGATATGTCACCTGCAGATGCTGCAAAGGACATGGAGGATTATTACAAGGCTAACTGCAGAAAGTAATTTCCGGCTTATTACGAAACACATATAGGGGCGTACCCTGCGCCCCTATATTCTTTTTAACCATATCGCTTTTCAGAAAGGAGTTGGTACAGGATGGACAAAATGCTTAGGAACAAGAAATCGATCTTGGTTTTCATGCTTCCTGCTTTTATTTTGTTCACACTGGTGCTTTTTATACCGATCGTTCAGTCGGTGTATTATTCATTCTGTGAATATAAAGGCATGACCGCCCCTGTTTTCATCGGACTTGATAATTACAAGGCACTGATCTCCGATAAAACATTCGGTATTGCTCTCAAGAACTCAATGTTCTTCCTCATTTTCTCATGTGTGTCACAGCTTATCATAGGTCTTATCTATGCAGCTGTGCTGACAAACATAAAAGCGGGACGAAATTTATTCAAGAATATAATCTATCTTCCCTGCGTACTTTCTTCGGCAGCCCTCGGTCTGATGTGGATGTTCATATTCAGCCCCAAGCTCGGTATCAACCAGCTTCTTGAAAAAATGGGCGATAAGGAGCCGCCTCTCTGGCTTATGGATACCAAGGGCTATATCACTCTTCCCATGTGGGTGATAGCTTTTGTTGCTCTCTGGCAGTATGTAGGTCAGTCAATGATGCTTTATATGGCTCAGATCTCCGGTATAAACAAGTCTCTTATGGAGGCGAGCTATATCGACGGCTGTACAAAGGTGAAGACCTTCAGATACATAACGCTTCCCCTTATAAAGCCCATGGTAGCTACAGCTATGTCGCTCAATGCCATAGGCTCGCTGAAATTCTTCGATCTTATATTCAACATGACCGAAGGCGGACCCAACCACAAAACAGAGGTACTTGCCACTCACCTCTATCAGCAGGGCTTCAAGTATTTCAAATACGGCTATGCAAGCGCCATAGGCGTAGTACTGCTTGTACTCTGCCTGCTGGTAACACTGTTCATAAATAAGGTCGTAAAGACCGAACAGTATGAGATGTAAGGAGGTGCAGTCAGATGAAATCTTCAAAATCAGCAGCTCCTGAACGTGAGTTTGCCTCAAAGAAAAAGCTTTCACCGATCCAGATACTCCTTTATGCATTTCTGATACTGATATGCATAACGTATATCTTCCCTCTGTTGTGGGTGTTCAATGTATCGTTCAAGACAAATAAGGAGATATTCAGCGCTCCTTTTGCACTTCCGGAGAAAATAACATTTGATAATTTCTCCTTCGCGTGGACAGCAGGACATCTTGGCACAGCGACGCTCAACTCATTCATTGTGTGCGTTGCCGCTCTGGTATTAAGTACGATCATCGGTTCCATGGCTGCATTCGGCATTGCACGTATGCGCTGGAAGGGCGCAAAGCTTGCCATGACCTATTTCCTTACGGGTATGATGATACCCATACACTGCGTGCTTATCCCTCTTTTCACAAGATTTGCAAAAATGGGTCTTTCAAACTCTCTTATAGGACTTATAATCCCTTATCTTACATTTTCGCTCCCGATAACGATATTCATTATGACAGGATTCTTCAAGGGCATTCCCAATGAGCTTATCGAATGCGCTTGTATGGAGGGTGCGAATATCTTCCAGATATTCTTCAGAATATGTCTGCCCCTCAGCAGGACCGGTCTTTTTGTAACGGGACTTATGACTTTCGTCGGCAACTGGAACGAGCTTCTTCTTGCTATGGTATTCATCTCCGATGACGCCAAGAAGACCCTGCCGGTATCTCTGTCAAAGTTCGTAGGACCTTATAATACGAACTATTCGCAGATGTTTGCGGCTATTATAATCGCGATCATTCCTACTATAATTGTTTACTGCGTATTCTCCAACAAGATCGTTGACGGTCTTACTGCGGGCGCTGTAAAGGGCTGATATTGTAACTGCATAAACAGTCGCTGTCATAGTGGTTATGGTGAAATTGATATAATGATTACATAATATGATCCGGAGTGTAAGCTATGAAAGCAAGAATAACTATCAATACCTCAAATATTATCGGTGAGATCGACCCGAGGGTATACGGCTCATTTATCGAGCATCTCGGACGTGCGGTCTACGGCGGCATATATGAGCCGTCACATGAAAGCGCTGACGATATGGGCTTCCGCAAGGACGTGCTGGAGCTTGTGAAGACTCTGAAGGTGCCTGTTATACGCTACCCCGGCGGAAATTTCGTTTCCGGCTACAACTGGGAGGACGGTATAGGCGACAGGTCGAAGCGTCCGAGAAAGCTGGAGCTCGCCTGGAGCAGCATTGAGACCAATGAAATCGGAATAGATGAGTTTCAGGAATGGGCAAGGCGTGCAGACGCTGAAATAATGATGGCAGTGAATCTTGGCACCCGCGGTGCTGAAGAGGCAAGAGACCTCGTTGAATACTGCAATCTTGACACAGATACATATTATGCGGATATGCGCCGGAAAAACGGCTTTGACAAACCCTTCGGGATAAAGCTGTGGTGTCTTGGAAACGAGATGGACGGCGACTGGCAGATAGGGCATAAAACTCCACAGGAATATGCCCGTCTTGCCTGTGAGACCGCAAAGCTGATGAAGCTGACCGACCCGACCATAGAGCTTGTTGCCTGCGGCAGCTCGGCACCGACCATGCCTACCTTCGGCGAATGGGAACGTACTGTGCTGCGTGAGTGCTATGACCATGTGGACTACCTTTCCATGCACAGCTACTATGGCAATACAGATGATGACACCGATGATTTCCTTGCGTCGTCAATGGATATGGATCAGTTTATCGTGGATACTGCGCAGATATGCGATGAGATAAAAGCCGAGAAGAAGTCCGATAAGGATATGATGCTTTCCTTTGACGAGTGGAACATCTGGTTCCACAGCAAGGAGCAGGATAAAAAAGTAGACCGCTGGCAGATCGCTCCGCCGCTTCTGGAGGACATCTTTAACGTCGAGGACGCACTTGTTGTTGGTACTCTGCTGATCACGCTCCTGCGGCACTGCGACAGAGTCAAGGTAGCTTGTCTTGCACAGCTTGTCAACGTAATTGCGCCGATCATGACAGAGACCGGCGGCAGGCTGTGGGTGCAGACCATTTATTATCCGTTCCTTCACTGTTCGGTAAACGGAAGAGGAACGGTATTGCGCACTGACTGCGAATGCGGTACCTATGACACGAAAAATCACTGCAATGTGCCATATATCGAGAGCATTACAGTAAAGAACGGCAGCGGTATTACTCTGTTTGCGGTAAACCGTTCCGGCGATGAGAGCTGCGAGCTTGAACTCAGCGGATTTGAGGGGTACAGCCTCGTATCTCATACAGTTCTGACAGACGATGATATGAAACGCTGCAACAGTGCAGATGAGCCTGACGCGGTCTCACCTGTACAGCAGGAAATAAACGGTGGGGTAAGCCTTGCTCCCCGTTCATGGAATATGCTGAAATTTACTGTTAAGTAATAAAAAAGCCTGCCTGTTCAAATAACAGGCAGGTCATTTTTTTTGAATGGGATAATGCGGGATTTGCGGCAGATTGTCTTTTTACAGCTTGATAACGACCTCAATACCGCTGTCAACAGCTTTGCGGAACTTCTCTCCGTCTGCGGGACTTCCTGCCACTGTTCCGTAGTGTATCGGGATCGCATATTTCGGACGGATAGTGTTCGCAAGCTCCGCAGCCTGTAAAGCATCGGTGGTATAAGTGCCTCCTGCGGGAATGAGAGCTATGTCGCACTTCACCTGCTTGTTGTCGGGAGTAATATCCGTATCGCCTGCGATGTAAATGCGTCCGTGGTCGGGACTGTCGATGATGTATCCAAGCCAGCCGTTGGACTGCGGGTGGAAGGGCTTGCCGATATTGTACGCAGGGACAGCCTCGAATCTGACTCCGAGAACCTCGAATTTCTCTCCTGCGGATACCTGCTTCACGGTCAGACCAAGTTCCTTCGGCTCGTTCACAGAAGCCGGACATACGATGACTGTGTCGGACTTCATGACCTTTTGTATATCATCGGGGGAGTAATGGTCGAAGTGGCTGTGGGTTATGAGAATGATGTCGGCGTCGTGAGCCGCTCTGCTGATGTTGTACGGGTCGGAGTAAATTATCTTTTCTCGTCAATGCGGATACTGCTGTGTTCGTTAATGGAAATAAAATCAAGCATGATATGACCTCCCTGTCGGAATTATTTTTCAAATTATAGCACAGAATGACGGGAATAGCAAGCGGTTTCCGCAATAATTCTTGCAAAAGGATTGAAATAATGGTATAATGAGGTATCTTCGATAACAGGAGCATCGCTATGTATTACTATATTAAAAAAACGCTTGAAAAAACAAAGAAGCTGGACTTCAAAGGCAAAAGCGGTCAGTTCGTTGCCGTGCTGACATCTGCTGAATGGCTGGAAAACAGGGACAGATTCGATATGGGCATAGAAATGGACATCGACCTCTCCGCTATCCATTCCACCAAGGCGGAGGTCAATTACGATTCGCTGACGGGTACTTTTTCTATACCGGACAGGGAGAACATCTCGCTGCCAAACACTAATTTTGCCTTTGCTCTCGATGAAAAGGGCATAGTTTTCATCGACGACAGCGGCTTCGTGGACAAAACGATCAGCAATATTATCAGCTCCAAGCGCTGGACTATGCCCAGCCTTGAGCGCTTCATATATGACTTCCTCGAGCAGATAGTTTCCCGAGACCAGATAATTCTCGAGCGTGTGGATAAGGAACTCGACACGATAGAATCGAATATCCTTGACGGCGAGGAAAAAGATCCGTCGCAGAGAGTCAGCCGTATCAGGAGCGACCTCCGTGATATGCGTATCCACTATGAGCAGCTTCTCGACCTCGGTCAGGAGCTTGAAGAAAACGAGAACGATTTCTTCAACGAGGACAACACCCGCTATTTCCACCTGTTCACACAGCGTGTTTCGCGTCTGCACGACCTGACGGCTTCGCTCCGTGAATACTCCATACAGATACGCGACCTCTATCAGTCTCAGCTCGACATAAAACAGAACCGCATAATGGCTCTGCTGACGATAATCACTTCCATATTCATGCCGCTGACGCTCATCGCAGGCTGGTACGGTATGAATTTCAGGTATATGCCCGAGCTCGAATACAAGTGGGCTTATCCCGCCGTTATCGCGGTCAGCATTGCTATCGTTATTGTAAGTCTCATTTTTTTCAAAAAGAAGAAGTGGCTATAAAAAATCCGGGAACAGCTCAAAGCCGTTCCCGTTTTGTTTTATTCACCCACAACAGGTATCCATATCTGGCTCTTGTAGTCAGTGGACGTCATATCGCCGTCGGGATAAGCCTCGATGTCCATTTCGTAGGTGGGAGTGTAGTCCGATGTGGGGAAGAACTCCGCACAAAGCTCGTGCCAGAGCTGCTGTATAGCCTCGGGCATGGGACCTGTACACTCAGCAACTACCCACGTTCTTGCAGGGATAGTGTTCACACGGAAGCCCTCGGGAGCGACTGTATCGGGAGTACACTCCACGGCGATACCGTAGTCGAAGGTC
>Ga0129307_1000117_pt1 | contig 132337 bp, 99 predicted proteins | sample P1105metagenome_FD_94437 | JGI IMG/M metagenome (GOLD analysis project Ga0129307, IMG submission 94437) | Capybara group fecal microbial communities from Wisconsin, USA - P1105 metagenome | ecosystem: Host-associated > Mammals > Digestive system > Large intestine > Fecal | place: USA: Wisconsin... | reverse complement strand
GTTATTGAAGTTTAATAGTTTAAAGTATTGAAGTTTTTAAAGACGGAGAACTATGCAAGGCATCACGAATGTGAAGCCGCAAGGATTCACCCTGAAGTGAGGCTTTGCATAGTTTGGAGTCGATGATAAATGTTTATAGGTTATAGTTTATTGGTTATAGAATTATGAGGAGACTGGTAAGTGTATTTTTGATTATATTTTCACTGCCGATTCTGGGTAACGCTCAGGAAGGCATCCATTGGATGACATTTCAGGAAGCCGTCAAGCTGAATGAAACCGCACCAAAGAAAATCTTCATTGACGTCTTTACAGACTGGTGCGGCTGGTGCAAAAAGATGGATCAGACAACATTCCAAGACGAAGCCGTGGTCGCATACATGAACGAGAACTACTATGCCGTGAAATTTAACGCCGAGATGAACGACACCATCGTTTTCGGCAATTACACATACGTGAACGAAGGCGGAGTTAACGGACGCAGAGGCGCTCATCAGTTGGCGACAGCCCTTCTGCAAGGTCGTCTATCCTACCCTTCATACGTCTTTTTAAATGAGCAAAACAGGCTTTTGACCGTGGCTCCAGGATATATGAACGCCAATGATTTTATGCCAGTTCTCAGCTATTTTGCCACCGACGCATATCAAAAACAAAGCTTCAAGGATTACATTAAATAACAATGCGTAAAATATTAGTTGTCATATTATTAGCAATAATAACATTGTCGATTTCATGCCGTAAAACACGCGACTTCTCCAATGACAGTTCGCTCAACATCGAACTGTCGTCCGACACAATAACATTCGACACCGTGTTCACATGCATTGGCTCATCAACACGCATACTGATGGTGTATAACAACACTGATGAAAACCTTAAAATCAACTCAGTGCGTCTTGAGCAAGGCAGCGAATCGCCATACAGTGTCAATGTGGACGGTATCGCCGGAACCAACTTCAGTGATGTGGAAATTTACGCTCACGACAGCTTGTATGTTTTTGTGAAAGTCACCATCGACCCAACCGACGAGAACAATCCGTTCTTCGTGGAAGACCGCCTGATTTTCAACACTAACGGTAACGAAAAAGCGGCCCATCTGACGGCTTACGGACAAAATGCTCATTACATCATTGGCAACATCGGCATTTTCCCTGATGAACACGGGCATTACACCAACTATTACTACCCTGTCACCGACTCGGTCAACACCGACGTGCATTGGACTGCCGACAAGCCGTATGTCATTTACAATGTGGCACTTATCGATTCTGATGGCACCCTGACCATTGAGGCCGGCACACATGTTTATTTCCATGGTGGAAGCGGTCTGTGGGCATGGAGCGAAGGTCAGCTGATAGTAAATGGCACAGCCGACAACCCAGTGGTATTCCAAGGCGACAGGCTGGAGCCGTATTATCAGGACGAACCCGGCCAATGGGACCGCATCTGGCTTATGGAAGCTCGCGAAGGCCATGGACACAGCATCAGCCACGCCATCATCCGCAACGGCTTTATAGGGCTGCAAATCCAGCGCATGCTCAAAGACAATAAGGCCCAGACCGAAATCAGCAATACTATAATCGAAAACCACACAGGAATGGGCATTTACACCAATTGCTATACCGTAAACGCATGGAATGTGTCGATTAACAACTGCGGCAATTACTGCATGGCTTTGACAGGCGGAGGCGACTACCTGTTTCGTCATGGCACCATAGCCAACTATTGGACAGGCTCAGCCCGCCAAACGCCGGCCTTGTATTTCGACAACTACTACACCAATCCTACAGACGGAAACACATACATCGTGCCTTTCAACTGCGAAATTGACAACAGCATTGTATACGGCAATCATGCCGATGAGTTTTCGACCAATTTCCACGAGCTTTTAAGCGACACCACCTACCTTTTCAACCATTGTCTGTTGGGAACCTTAAGGCCCCACAGCGACAGCACACTCTACCAGGCCTGCATCTTCAACCAGCAGCCTAAGTTCATGAGCCCAGCCGAGTTTGATTTCCATCTCGACACTCTGTCGCCGGCAATCGGCATAGGCGACCCTGCAATTTCCACAGGATTATTGCGATTTGACTTGGATGGTGTTGACCGCGGCAGCAGTCCTGACGCCGGAGCTTATCAATATATCTACACTCCCGTACGATAGCAGGCGTTCCCCTAAAAGCCTCTATTTCTTAGGCTTTTCACGAATAATATTAAACGTTTTGCTTGTTTCGTTGCCGACACCATCCGTGACAACAATCTGCAATTTGTTGTTCCCGATTTTCAGATTATCATCAACATCGTAAAACAGCAGGTCGTTCTTGGCATCATAAGCTCCTACGACCCATTTACCGTTGATGTAGATATTATATGAGTTGATGCCTGATTCTTTATCTTTTATTTTGACATTCAATCGTTTACATTTGATTATCTTGGTATTGTTCTTAAAATTGTCTGGAGTCACAACAGGTGCGTTATTATCTTCGGCCAAAGCGTAAACGCCTAAACTTCTCACCTGTGTGCGAATCATGCCATCCACTTTTTTGCCGCCTTGACCTGAAAACTTACCGTTTTTGCCAACACCAACCACATAAAGCTTTTCGGATGAAGCATATTTTTCAGCCGGGCGAATCTTTATGTCAATCTTTTTCTGCACCGGAATATCTTCAGTACCAAGCACATAGGCATAATCTGACGCGATATTCGGTATAGAGTCAAGCTGACGCGCCAAAATGTATTCAAACTTATAAAACGCCTTCTCAGGAATCTCGGCTGTAAAACCATCCAGATTAACCTCAACGGCATTCTTGCCATCCACACGATAATAACTTCTACCATATTGATTATCAGCGAATTCATCTAAAGGCTTATCACCTACCAAAGTAAACCGCACCGAGGTTGTGTTTTTGTCAAAATCTTTAACAACATACTTCATCTCTACCCTATCACCCTCTTTTAGAGTAACATAGCCCGATGTTTCGCCATAAAGGTCAAGAATGTTATAGTCGTCAATTTCGGTTCTGACATACCTGATTTTATCGTTGTAAAACTTCCGATAATCAATCAAGCTATTGACATAACGGGTTTCATCATACGAATATTCATTAAATAAAATACTGAATATCAATCTATTGTCAGCATACAGCTCAATCGAATTGACGCCGTTTTTATTATGCTGTCCATCCGACTGATCGTATGTTGAAATGCCAAAATACACCGTTCCGTTAACTTTTATATCTTCATCAATCTTGTAGTTTCCGTTATTACCCGTAACGTTAAGATATACAGCTGAATCATGGCCGTTAACCGATGATAAATCTTTGGGATACAATGCTATACCATTCACCATAGGATTTATGCCGTCAGTGATCTTTAAACCAAAAAGCATAGGATTGACCGGATGTTGTTTGGCGTCACGAATCTCGTAATGCAGATGAGGACCGCCTGAACCGCCCGTATTGCCGCTAAGTCCCAGGACATCGCCAGCCTTAACCGGTATCTCACCCTTTTCCAAAAACAGATTTTGTGCAAACGACTTACTTGCCATCTGCTTCTGCTTCACATATTTACCTATTTTATCATTGAAATTCTCCAGATGGGCGTAAACCGACATATACCCGTCATTATGAGTAACATACACCACATTGCCATAGCCATACGGCGACACCCCGATGCGACTTACATATCCGTCGGCCACAGCATACACCCTAAATCCTGTCTTACCCTGTGTCTTAATATCAACTCCCGCATGAAAAGCATTCGTACGCAATTCGCCAAATGACGCCGAAAGGTAAATCGGAATCTTCACCGGATTGGGATATTGCGGATTACGCGGCTTGTCTTGAGCACACAATACATTGATAATCAAGAAGAAACAAAACAAAAATCTAATTCTCATTTCCAATAATTTTGATGTACAAATATACATAAAAAGTCTTTAATAATAATATTCAAAAAAACTAATGGCTAATGGCTAACAGCTAATGGCTTTTTTGTATATTTGCAAAAAATATTATATGTTTTCCAAAAGAGAGCTACCGTTGTGGAAAGTATTTGTCACACGATTGAGCGTGATGCTGCTGCTTTTAGCGCTAAGCAGATGGCTGCTCTATTGGTTTAACACAGGCAACTTCCCCAATCTGAGCCTTGCCGAACAATTGCGGCTGTTTGTAGTCGGATTGCGATTCGACATCTGGACTCTTATTGTCGTCAACCTGCCGTTTCTGGTATTTTACGGCATTCCATTTCAATTCAAATTCAACAAGACATATTGCATAGTAGTAGATATACTATTTGTGATTACCAACAGCATTGCCGTAGCCCTCAACCACATCGATGTGATTTACTACCGCTACATCGACAAACGAATGACTACCGAGCTGTTTGAATTTGCATGTCACACCGACGACAACCAAGGAAGCTTGATCAAGCAGTTTCTGGTTGATTTCTGGTTTATGGTGTTGATTTTTATTGTCTTTCTGGTTTTGATCATCATCTTGACAAGAAAGACAAAAGTTAAAAAAGCTGTTATAATCAATCCAAAACATTGGTATGCAACGCGTTCGCTGGTATTCTTATGTCTGATAGCCGCATCAGTCATAGGACTTAGAGGCGGTTTACAGACCAAACCGATGAGCATCATCACTGCAGCCAACTACACCAACACCCGCAACATGCCCCTGGTGCTCAACACAACATACACCATAGGTCGCGGATCATCGGGCACTGCTCTTAAAAAACTGACATTCTACAACGACGATATCATCGACAGTCTTTACTCCCCTGTCCACACCAAATTTAACGTCAACCGTTACATCGACGGCAATGCCGAAGGATACAACATTTTACTTATCATTCTGGAAAGTCACGGACAAGAGATGGTGAGCTATTACAACCATCAGCGGCAGGAAAGCATTACGCCCTTCCTCGATTCGTTGCTTGCCCAAAGCTTGGTTTTCAATGGCTTGGCCAACGGACGTCAGTCAATTGAGGCTTTAACATCCTTGCTTTCGGGTTTGCCGTCACTGATGTCGAGAGATTACGTTGAATCGCCATACGCGGCCAACAGGCTCGACGGCATCGGAACGGTGCTGAAACGTCACGGTTACAGCACGGCGTTCTTTCACGGCGGCAACAATGGCACCATGAACTTTAACGCATCGTCTTTTGCCGCCGGTTTCGACACCTACCACGGTCGAAATGAATATGGCAACGACGACGATTTCGACGGCACCTGGGGAATTTCCGACATGCCTTTCCTGCAATACACGGCGACGCATCTCAATACCATGCCCAAGCCTTTTGCGGCCGGCGTATTCACCCTTTCGTCGCATCATCCGTTCACCATACCCAAAGGCTACACCGTGCCCGAGGGCAATTATGCCAGCGAGTTTGAAAAGACAGTGCGTTATACCGACGATGCGATGCGAAACTTTTTCGAGACAATGCGCCAATACGACTGGTATGACAGCACAATCTTCGTAATCGTCGGCGACCACGTCAATCCCGAGCACCGTTTCAACAGCTATCTCAACGGATACGGGCAATTCCAGATAGTGACAGCCATCTATTCGCCAAGCGTTATCAAAGCAAGGAACACAGGCATAATGATGCAGCACACCGACATCGGGCCAAGCCTGCTTGCCGCCATCAATTGTCGCGACACCCTGTTCAGCTTCGGTCGCAACATATTCGACAGCCTTCAAAAGCCTTGTTTTATCAGTTGCCTCAACAACATCTACGAATTCAGCGACGGCGATTACCTGCTTCAGTCGGACGGCACAAACATCACAGCGATGTTCGACATCAAAGCCGACCCATGCCTTAACAACAACCTTTACAAACAAGACGACAAAGAGCATTGGGCCGACATCGACAATCAGTTTAAGCTACGGCTGCAGCAATACAACAACCGAATGATTAACAACAAGTTATATATAAAATGAAAGAAAAGATATTGTTCATTGTCAATCCCATCTCGGGGCATAAAGACAAACGGAATTTCCCTTCGCTGGTGGAAAATCTGATTGACAAGGACAAATATGACTTCACTATATCATGGACCGAGTACGGCGGTCATGCCCGTGAATTGACGCGCGCTGCCATTGCTGAAGGCTACGATATAATAGTGGCAGTGGGCGGCGACGGCACAATCAACGAAATTGGCACCGAAATGATAGGCACCGAACAAACTTTCGCCATAGTGCCATGCGGCTCAGGCAACGGATTGGCCAGGCATCTGCACATCCCTCTGAAGGCCGATAAAGTTATCAAAGAAGTCATCAACAAAGGCGTCAAATCAAAGATTGACACTGCCACTATCAATGGCGTGCCTTTCATCAGCATAGGCGGAGTTGGCTTCGACGCAATTATAGCCGACTATTTCGCCCAAGACCCCCACCGCGGTTTGAAAACCTATGTAAAACTGGTTACCGAGCGTTATTTCAAGTACCAACCTGAATTGTATCACCTGATTTTGGATGACGAAAAAGAGATTGATTGCGAACCGCTTTTTATATCGTTTGCCAACAGCAACCAGTTTGGCAACAACGCCATAGTGTCGCCTCACGCTTCGCTCAACGACGGGTTGCTTGACATTTGCATATTCAAAAAGCCCAGTTTAATCAGCATTCCTGTAATAGCCGAAAAACTGATGACCGGTCACATCAACCATTCAAAAGTTGTCGACATATATCAAGTGAAGAAAATCAAAGTGATAAGAAATCACGAAGACATTGCCAATGTCGACGGTGAGGCCATGATGATGGATAAAGAGCTATTGGCAGAAGTCAAACCTCTGTCATTGAATATATTGCTACCTAGGCATTAGCTATTAGCCATTAGCTATTAGCCATTAGCCATTAGCTATTAGCCATTAGCCATTAGCTATTAGGAGAGAATAAATTTTTAAATTAATATTATGATTAGTAAGTACTTAGCATTGATTACAAGACTCTTTCTCAAAATGGGATTAGAGCAGACCTTGGCAGGCGACATAGCCCAAGGTATCGGTATCATTACACTTTTGGTAGTGTCATTCGCACTGTTTTTCCTGGCAAAATGGATTTTAAAGAAACATGTGGGCGCATTGATTGTAAAAACCAAATTCAAATACGACGACTATTTCCTTGGCAAGAAGCTTGAAAAACGAATAGCCTTCCTGATTCCAGTCTATATGATACAGGGATTGCTATACGCAGTCGCCCCCGACTTGGACATGCTCGACGCATTCATTTTTGCTTTGGCTCGCATAGGCGAAATAACCACGTTTACCGGCATTATCATTTCAATAACCGATTCAATATCAGACATCTACAACTCATTCGACGTTTCAAGGAACAAGCCTGTAAAAGGTTTCATGCAAGTGGCTAAGATAATCGCCATAATGATATGCGTTCTGTTGGTAATCGGAGTGATAATCAACAAAAACATGCACGACCTTATAGTCGGTTTAGGGGCTCTGTCGGCTGTGATGATGCTGGTTTTCAAAGATCCTATACTTGGTTTTGTCGGAGGCATACAATTGACATCAAACGACATGGTGCGCATAGGCGACTGGATTGTAAAAGGCACGGCCGACGGTGAAGTCATAGACGTAGGTTTGACAACTGTCAAGGTTAAAAACTGGGACAACACCATTGCCACCATTCCAACCTACACTCTCATCTCCGACCCTTTCATCAACTGGCGCGGCATGACCGAATCGGGTGGTAGAAGAATTTCACGTTCAATCATTATCGACATAGACACCATCAAGTTCTGCACCCCTGAGATGATTGAGAAATACAAAAAGTTCCAGCTCATCACCAAATATATCACCGACAAGGAAAACGAGATTGCCGAATATAACAAGAAAAACGGTATCGACACAGCCTCTTTAGTCAACGGACGCCGCCAGACAAACCTCGGCATTTTCAGGGCTTATTTGCAAGAATACATCAAGCAGAATCCAAATCTCAACCACAAGTTGACCATGCTTGTTCGTCAAAAAGACCCAACCGAGTTCGGTGTGCCGCTGCAGATATACTGCTTCAGCGCCAAGACCGACTGGCTGTCGTACGAAGCTATTCAGAACGACATCTTCGACCATGTTTATGCCGTAGTGACACAGTTCGACCTGAAGGTGTACCAACGTCCTTCGTCATATTCAATCAACATGTACAACGACAAATAGAATTGCTATTTTTTGTTCCAGAAGGAAGGCATGAAAAGAAGGAGTACTGTGTAAATCTCCAGACGGCCCAACAGCATCAAAAACGACATCACCCATTTTGCAGCGTCGGTCAAACCTGCAAAGGTTGATGCCGGGCCTGTTGAAGCGTAGCCTGGTCCCATATTGCTGAGTGCCGTGATGGCGTTAAAGACGCTCTCTTCTAGATTGCATCCGCTAATTGCCAGAAACATAACTCCGACAATAAAAATTATTACGTATAAGAACAGGAAGTTCAAAGTCTTTAGCAAAATGTCGTTCGAGACCACTTCTTTCGATACTTTCACCGTAAACACAGCATTCGGATGCAGTATCTGACGAATGGTGATTCTCAACGATTTTAGGCAAACCATCAGACGTATGATTTTAACACCGCCCGATGTTGATCCGGCGCACGAACCGCTTATCATAATCAACAGTGTCGGGAACAGGAATAGTCCGCCCCACAGCGAATAATCGTAACATGAACCCTGATATCCCGTAGATGTAATGAGACTTGTCACGTGGAAAAGAGCCGTACGAAAACGTGCCTCGAAAGTATTTTCAGGATATGAGTCGGCCACTGTCAGCACCGTATCCAATTTAGGGGCAACATAATAGAGAGATGTCACTATGGCCACGCATATCACCACAAAAATCAGCCACCAGCGCAGCTCCTCGTTCTTGGCAAAATATTTAACATCACCTCGGAACAAGAAATAATACAACGAGAAGTTGACGCCCGACACCATCATAAAGAAAGAGCAGATATACTCAAGATAACTCGAGTTGTAATATCCGATACTGGCTTGGTGGGTACTGAATCCACCGCTCGACAATGTGGTAAGCGCATGACATACAGCATCATACAGATCCATTGGTCCTGCCCAGTAAACCAAAGCGCAAACTACTGTCAGATGAATGTAAATGATATACAGATGACGGGATGTGACAGCCATCTTCGGATGCAGTTTCTTCACTCCCAACCCCGACATTTCAGCGGCATATAGCGATGTCTTGTTTGATTTTTTGTTCAAGGCAGGCAGGATGGCCAGGAACAGCACGATGATTCCCAAGCCTCCCAACCACTGAATCATGCTTCGCCAAAACAGTATTCCGTGAGGCTGAGCGTCAATATTCTCCATTATGGTCGAACCAGTGGTCGTGAAGCCCGACATAGTCTCGAAAAAAGCGTCGGCTATAGTTTCGATTGAGCCAGAGAATATAAACGGCAACATGCCGAATACACAGAACAAAACCCATGTCATTGTAACCAGCACAAACGAATCCTTCATTGTCAGACCGCCAGAGTCACGATTGTCAGCGCCGTTGCGTTTTACCTTCTCGCGACCAGCCGACAGCAGTATGAATCCGAATATGGCCGTAATCATCGTGGCGGCAAGCAGCGAAATCACATCCTGCTCGCCAGCATGAATATTGTAATACAAGGCTACCATTGAGGCAATCATCATAAAGAATGCCTCAAGCAATATGAAAATACCATAAATACGAGCCTTCATATATCTCTATCTCATGTGGAACCTGCAAAAATACAAAAAACTTTTCAAGTAGATAAAGATTTTGATTTTTTTGTAAAAATGTGAAAAACGCCACTTGAAGTGACAAAAATACCTTTTGAAATCACTAGTAAAATTATAAATTATATCAGCAAATACTGTATCTTTGCGCATATTTTCGAAAAAGAAAAAAATCACATAATATGTTTGGAAAAAATAATGTTTTAAAACTGTTTTTAGTCCTGGCGTTGACGGTCCAGATGAGTATGGCAAAAGCCCAGCAAGCTCAGGATTCGCTAATCATCAGTCTCGACCAGGCCATTGAAATCGCCCTTGAAGAAAGCAACAGCATCAAGATTGCCGACCTCACAATTGAAAAAACCGGCTACGCCCGCAAAGGATCGTACGCGGCCCTCTACCCTAACATCAGTGCTTCGGGAAGCTACCAGCGCACTTTGAAAAAACAAATCATGGCCATGGACTTCAACGGTCAGGCCATGGAAATTGAAGTGGGTAAATGGAACAATGTCAATGCGGGCATCAATGCTTCAATGCCGTTGATCAACGCACAGCTGTGGCAGTCGCTAAAACTGTCGGCTTTAGACGTGGAATTGGCCGTAGAACAAGCCCGTTCATCGAAAATAGCCATGGTTTCGCAGGTAAAGCAATCGTTTTATGCAGTGTTGCTGGCTCAGCAGGTATACGTCGTATACAAAGATGTTTATGACAACGCCTCCAAAAACTTCGAGCATACCGAGCATTTGTACAACACAGGCAAAGCTTCTGAATACGAGTATTTGCGAGCACAAGTCAATGTGCGTAACGCCGAGCCAAACGTTTTCAGTTCGCTGGCCGCAATCGACCTGGCCATCTGGCAACTCAAAGCCGTGATGGGCATTGATCTTGAAACCAAGATTGGCGTTTCTGGCGAAATTGACATGTACAAAGACGAGATGATGGCCTACGACGCCGACCTCATGTCACCCAGCCTCGACAACAACAGCACTCTCTTGCAACTCAACATTCAAAGTCAACAGATCGAGCGTACCGTTAAGATGGCAAAATACCAGTATATTCCAACTCTTGCAGCATCGTTCGCATACAATTACATTGCCATGGGTGACGATTTTAAGTTTAAATGGAATCCTTATTCAGTGGTCGGTCTGAGCCTCAACATCCCGATTTTCGACGGTTTCTCGAAACGCAACAATATCAAGCAATACAAGGCTACACAAGACATTCTGCAGCTCAACATTGAGGATACTGAACGCAATTTGCGCATAGCCATCAAGAATTACAACAACTTAATCGACACCTATATTAAGAATTACATAGCCGCCGAGTCAACTCTTGAGATGGCTCAGAAAAGCTACGACATAGCCGAGAAAATGTACGAATTGGGTAAAGCCACCCTTGTGGAGCTCAACGACGCTCAGCTGGCGCTGGTACAAGCGCAGCTAACCATGAGCCGTACGGTTTACAACTTTATGGTAACGAAAGCGTCGATTGAAGAATTAGAAGGGAAAGAGTTTTAGTGTAGAGTCGATGATTAAATGTTTATAGGTTATAGTTTATAGGTTATTGAAGTTTAAAGTATTGATGTTTTATAGACGGAAAACTATGCAAGGCATCACGAATGTGAAGCCGCAAGGATTCACCCTGAAGTGAGGCTTTGCATAGTTTGGAGTCAAAGATAGTTTTAAGTCACAAAATGAAAAAATAAGTTAAAAAATTATTATATGAGAAAATTTAGCATTTTATCAATCACTGCAGCCGCAATCTTGATGTTATCATGCGGGCAGCAAACCAACAACAACCAGCAGCCAGTCGTGATGGAAAACCCAAAGGTGACCGTCACCACAGTCAACGCTGAATACGTTTCTCAGCTTCAGGTATACCCCACTACCATCACAGCCGACATCGTAAATAACATCGCGCCGCAATCCGCATCACGAATCAGCAAAATTTATGTCGAGATCGGCGACCGCGTTGAAGCCGGACAAACTCTGGCAATGATGGACGAGGTCAACCTTGACAAGGCCCGCCTGCAGCTCATCAACGACTCGCTTGAGTTCAGCCGTTTCGAGCAGCTTCACAAAATCGGAGCCACCTCACAATCCGACTACGAAGCGATATCGCTGAAATATGACGTTTCAAAAAAGACCTACAACAATCTTCTGGAAAATACCATTTTGAAAAGCCCCACATCAGGCATTGTGACTGCCCGCAACTACGACGAAGGCGATATGTATGCCATGACCCAGCCTCTGTTTGTGGTTCAGAAAATCAATCCTGTCAAGATGATTATCAATGTGTCGGAAAGCCAGTTTTCAAATATCAAGAAAGGCATGGAAGTTGACATTACAACCGATGCGTACGGCGAAAGAGTGTTTAAAGGCGTAGTCGACCTCATTCACCCTACAATCAATTCAATGACTCACACCTTTGCCGTCGAGGTGAAGTTCGCCAACAAAGACCTCTCGCTGCGCCCAGGTATGTTCGCCCGTGTCACAGTCAACTACGGCGACAACTTCCGCGTGGTGGTTCCCGACAGAGCTGTCATGAAGCAGGTTGGTTCAGGCGAGCAGTATGTTTACGTGCTCAACCCTGACGGCACAGTAACATACACCATAGTGGAGCTTGGCCGCCGCATGGGCAACAGATACGAGATAGTCAGCGGACTTGACGACAACGCCACAGTGGTGTTGACAGGCCAGACCAAACTTAAGAACGGCGTCAAAGTCGATGTAGTGAAATAATCTTGTAAAAATAAGAGAATCATGAGTTTATATAGAACATCAGTTAATCATCCGGTAACGGTATCGTTGATATTCATCACGGTGGCGATTCTGGGTGTTTTCGCGCTGAGCAAGCTGTCAATCAACCTCTTCCCTGACATGGGAACAAACTCCATCATGGTGATGACATCATATTCAGGCGCCAGTGCGGAAGATATTGAGACTAACATCACCAAGACTTTGGAAAACACCTTGAACGGTGTGAGCGACTTAAAGCACCTTTCGTCATCGTCAAAGGAAAACGTCTCAGTCATCACTCTGGAATTCGAGTATGGCATTGATATTGAAGAGGCCACAAACAACGTGCGCGACAAGCTTGATATGGTGAAGCAGGTGCTGCCAGACGGAGCCGGCAACCCTACCATCTTCAAGTTCAGCATGGAGGACATCCCGATTATGTTCCTCTCGGTCACCGCCAAAGAGAGTCTTTCAGGTTTGGATAAGATTCTTGACGACAAAGTGGCTACACCGCTGGCACGTGTGTCGGGTGTGGGTACGGTGTCAGTGTCGGGAGCTCCCAAACGTGAAATCCAAGTTTTTGTCGACCCTAACAAACTCGAGGCATACAACCTCACGGTTGAGCAGATTTCACAAGCTATAGCTTACGAAAACCGCAACACCCCAGCCGGCAACATCGACATAGGCTCCAACACCTACGCCGTACGTGTTGAAAAGGAATTCAAGTCGGCCAAAGAGATGCTCAACGTGGTTGTAGGCACCTTCCAAGGCACTCCTATCTATTTAAAGGATGTCGCACGTGTCAATGACGGCGAGCAGGAACGCCTGCAAAAGGTGTTCTCCAATGGCATCCAGGGTGCCATGATCACCATTCAGAAACAGACCGATGCCAATTCGGTGCAAGTGTCAAAAGGCGTTAAAAAAGAGTTGGCCAAGATAGCTAAAACCCTGCCGTCCGACATCACAATCAACATGATTTCCGATACCAGCGACAGCATCATCAACACCATCAACTCATTGAAAGAGACCATTTTCATCACCTTCATGGTGGTTATGTTGGTGGTGTTCATCTTCCTCGGCAGATGGAGAGCAACCATCATCATCGTGCTGTCAATCCCGATTTCGTTGGTGGCTTCGGTTGTTTATTTGTTTGCAACAGGCAACACTCTGAATATCATATCCATGAGTGCCTTGACCATAGCAATCGGTATGGTCGTGGACGATGCCATTGTGGTGTTGGAAAACATTACTTCGCACATCGATAAAGGCGCCAAACCTAAAGAAGCCGCAGTGCATGCCACGCAAGAGGTGTCAATTTCGGTTATTGCCTCCACACTCACCATGTTGGCAGTGTTCCTGCCTCTGACAATGGTCAACGGCGCTGTCGGCGTTTTCTTCCACCAACTCGGATGGATAGTAAGTATCATCATGATTGTTTCAACATCGGCTGCTTTGACTTTGGTTCCGATGATGTGCTCGAAGATGCTGAAAAAGAACCCGCGCACACACGCCTGGCACCGCATTGTTTTCACACCTATTAATAAAGGTCTCGACGCACTGAGCCGCGGATACGGCCGTCTCATCAACTGGGCTGTGACACACCGTGCTTTGACGCTCATAATCGCCGTTGTGGTGTTCGCTCTGACAATCGTCACCACAATGCCTGGCATGAAAACGGAATACATGCCTAGCATGGACCAGGGCCGTCTGACCATCAACATCGAGTTGCCAGTAGGCACTCAAGAAGAGATTACCGGTCAGCTTGGAGCCGAATTGGCCGACAAATACATGAAAGAGATTCCCGAGATTAGAGTAATGAACTACCGTTACGGTGTGGCCGACGAAGACAATGCTTTCGCTTCAATGCAGAGCAACGGCACTCATATTCTCTCGATGAACATCAATCTAGGCAGCAAGGAGATACGCAACCGTAGCACCCAGGAGATTGCCGAACAGATTCGTAAAGACCTTAAAGAAAACGCACTCATCAAAAAATACAACGTTTCTGAAGGTATGGGAATGGGTTCGACCACCAGCGTTAAAGTTGAGATTTACGGTTACGATTTCAACACTTCCGACCGCATAGCCCAGCAAATAGCCGGCGAGATGCGCGAATGTCCTGAAATTTCGCAAGTGCTCATCAGCCGTGACGAATACACTCCTGAGATTCACGTCGACTTCGACCGTGAGAAGCTGATGCTCAACGGCATCAACATCACCACGGCTTCGCAATATGTCAGAAACCGCATCAACGGCTCAATTATGAGCTATTTCCGCGAAGACGGTGACGAGTACAACATCCGTGTGCGCTATGCCCCCGAGTTCCGCCAAGGCTACGAAGACATTGAAAACATTGTGCTTTACGGCTCGTCTGGCAACGCAGTCCGTTTGAGCGAGGTGGCCAAGATTGTGGAAGGCCGCACCCCTCCTACCATCGAGCGTAAAGACCGTGAGCGTATCATCACCATCACCGGTATAGTGGCAAAAGGCTATGCCTTGAGTGACGCTGTGGCCGTGTCGGAACAATGCATCGACGACGCTGAGATTCCGGCTGAGTTCTTGGCAAAGATCGCCGGTGACTACGAAGACCAGCAAGACGCTTTCAAGGATATGTTCACACTTATCCTGTTGATTGTCATCCTCGTCTATGTGGTGATGGCATCACAGTTCGAGTCATTGCTCGACCCGTTCGTCATCATGTTCTCTGTGCCGTTTGCCGTCACAGGCGTGCTCATCGGCATCCGCGTCAACGGCATGGCTTTGGGTGTCATGGCCCTCATCGGCATCATGATTCTGATGGGTATTGTGGTTAAGAACGGCATTGTACTCATCGACTACACCAGATTATGTCTCGAACGCGGTATGGGCATCAACGAATCGGTTGTGACAGCCTCGCGCCAGCGTCTGCGTCCTATCCTCATGACAACACTCACCACAGTGCTCGGTATGATTCCTATGGCATTAGGCAATGGCGAAGGCGCTGAAATGTGGAACGGTTTGGGCGTTGTGGTAGCCTGGGGTCTGTCAGTGTCAACACTTATCACACTCGTGCTCATCCCGACACTTTACGCGGTCTTCATCTCCCGCAGGAGAAGACGTCTTGAGAAAAAAACTAAAATCGAATTATCATGACAGCAATATTTATCGCCTACAATCAGGCATATTATGAAGAAATCCAGGGACTCCTTGAGCAGCAGGGAGTCCGTGGATTCACACGTTGGAACGAAATCACAGGCAGAGGTTCGGTAACCGGCGAGGCCCACTACGGCACTCACACATGGCCGACATTCAACGACGCCATCCTGACCTTTGTCGACGACGACAAGGTGGATGCAATTTTAAACCTACTTCATGAGCACGACAACGCCACGCCCGAACTCGGACTGAGGGCGTTCTCATGGAAAATAGATAAAACTATTTGATTTCGAAGTGATAGACACAGGTGTGGTGATACACCTCACCTGGTCTGAGCACTGTGTTCGGGAATTTATCCTGATTAGGCCCGTCGGGGAACAGTTGTGTTTCCAATGCGAACGACTCACGGTTGCATAACGGCAATCCGTATTTACCGGTGGTTTTTCCGTCGAAGAAATTGCCGCTGTAGAACTGCAGACCAGGCTGATCGGTAATCACATCCATCTTTCTGCCCGATTGCGGCTCATACACCGAAGCCACCAGCCCCATTTGCCCCATCGGCTTTTCAGAAATCCAGTTGAAATCATAACCTCCGCCATAAGTCATCTGGTAATGGCTTTGATTGATATCCCTGCCAATTGGTTTCATCTCAGTGAAATCCATCGGAGTTCCTTTCACCTGCATGAACGATCCCGTCGGAATCAGGTGTTCGTCGATAGCTGTGATATATTTACCCTTTATCATCAGCTCATGATCGAGAATCGTGCCTTTACCCTCGCCTTTCAGATTGAAAAACGAATGATGTGACAAATTGCATACGGTTGGCGCATCAGTGGTCGCCTTGTATTCAACACGGAAATCATTATTATCGGTTAAAGTGTATGTCATGGTGATGTCTAAATTGCCCGGGAATCCATCCATGCCATCAGGCAATACTGTGCGAAGCACTATGGCATTGTCGGTTGCCGAAACCACATCCCAAACCACACGGTCCACGCCAAACTCACCGCCGTGCAGGGTATTGCCATTGTCATTCTTGTAAAGCTCATATTTCTTGCCGTCAAGCGTAAAAGCGCCATGACCGATGCGGTTGGCATAACGTCCTACCGCCGCGCCAAGATATCTCTCACCATTATTATTAATGTAACGGTCGATATTATCGTAACCGAGCACCACATCGTCGTAACTGCCTTTGCGGTCGGGCACCCACAACGACACCACTCGTCCGCCGTAATTTGTCACCTGCATGGTTAATGATCCGTTTTTCAAAGTGTAAAGCGACACTTTCTTTCCATCCACCACTGTGTTAAAATCGTTGACATTCATAAGCTTAACTTCATTTTTCTTTGTACATCCGACAAAAATCATGGCGCATAACGCCAATAACAAAATTTTTTTCATATAAAACAACTTAATTATAGATGCAAAATTATGAAATATTTCCCAAATAAACAGATTTTTTAGTAATTTTGTACCGATATGGGAGAAATAACAAGACATAGACGACATTATGAGAGCCGCGTCCGCTGGGAAGCAGTGCTGATTTTCCTCATCGCAATAGCAATCATTGCGGCAATGATTTACTATGTCAGAAACATTAAGGAATCCATCATCGAGCAGCGCTCTACCATCGACCGAAACGAGATGGTGCTCAACCTCACCAACGATTTGATTCAGAAGATGAACGAGACTCAGTCGTTTGCCCAGCTCTACTCTTTCACGGGTGACCAAGACTATCTCAACAACTTCCGGCTCAACCTTCAGGACATCTCTGATATCAAAGATTCCATAATCTTTTATTCTAACGACTCAAGAAACAAAGCCATCCTCAACGACATATTGCAACTGCTCAGACGTAAGGAAATCATAATCAAGCAGATATCGCACCATTACGATATCTTCAATCCTTACGAGAGCATATACAAACTGATGGAAGGATACCAACCCGAAAACAAAACCAAGGTTGTGGTTGTTACCAAGCAGGACACTATAGTGCGCAAAGCCGACAGACAGAGTTTTTTCCAACGCTTGTTCTCGTCCGACAACGCTCACGACAGCATCATTCTGGTCACCACCACAACATTCGACACTATACGTGAGAGCCACGACAACAAAGAAGATATCATGAAAGATATCAAGCTTTACACCGAAAAAGGCCGTAAAGAATACATTGAAAGGATTCAAACACTTGAATATCAATACCAAACATTTATCAAATCAGACCAAATCATTTCCGAGCAGATTTCCGGATTGCTAATCATTCTGCACCAGCAATCGCTCACCTCGGTGATGAATGAGATTCAGAAGAGCGAGTCGGTTATTCAACGGAATCTGAATTATGCCATATATGGCGGCACCACCGCACTCGGCTTTATAGTGTTATGTATATTATTGATTTTCAATGATATTCACAGAGCATCCAGGGCAAGAAAAGCCGTTGAGGAAGCCAAGAAACGCACCGAGGAAATTATGGAAAGCCGCCACAAACTGCTGCTTTCTGTCTCACACGACATCAAAGCTCCTCTGGCATCTATTGTCGGTCATATCGAGCTAATGCAGATGGAAAATCCGAAGGCCGACGACTTGCAGCGTCTAAACTCCATGAAATACTCTTCAGAGCATATTCTTTCACTTTTGTCTAATTTACTGGAGTTCTCAAGTTTGGATCAAGGCAAGCAGCACCTGAGCAGAGTCGACTTCAACCCGGCCGAGTTATGCGATCAGTTGGCTGCCATGTTCAAACCGATAGCCGAAAACAAACAGCTCAAATTCTTCTATCACAAGCACATAGCAAACGATATCTATGTCAACAGCGACGCCTTGAAAATCAAGCAAGTGGTTAGCAACATCATCTCCAACGCCTTGAAGTACACCATCGAAGGTGAAGTTCATTTTGGAGCCTATCTAATAAACAACAAATTGGTTTTCAATGTATTAGACCAAGGCATAGGCATACCAAGCGACAAAATAGATGAAATGTTCAAGCCGTTCAGCAAAGCCGAAAACAACCCGGGATTGGCCGAAGGCAACGGATTCGGCCTATATGTGGTTAAAGGTTTGTTGGAACTTCTCGACGGCACCATAAATGTTATGTCAGAACTTGAAAAAGGCAGTCATTTCGAGATCAAAATACCCGTTAAATTAGTCGAAAAAGCCAAAGTTGGCAGCAAGCCTGTGGCCGAAAGCCCTATAGTGATTGCCAAAAAACAGCTGAATATTCTGCTAATAGACGACGACAACAGCCTGCTTTCGGTGATTAGCGCCATGCTAAAGAAAATCGGGCACAATTCCGACATCTGCCGTTCATACATAGAGTTCAACAAATACATCAATGAGCTCGACAATTACGACGTGGTCATCACCGACCGCGAGATGGGCACCTTCTCGGGCAACGATGCTCTGAAGATGATAAAATCCGTCGACGCTCAAAAGACAGTCATATTGATGACCGCCCGCGACCAATATTCCGAGCGTTACGCTCTTAAAGAAGGATTCGACGGATACATCCGCAAGCCATTTAGCATCAAAGACTTAGCCAATCTGCTAAACACCAACATAGTTGAGGAAGAAGGTCAGCACTGCAACTATAACGAGGATTTTCCGCAGTTGTGTGCCATGTTCAGCAACGACGCCGACGCCATTCGTGCCATTTTACAGACGTTTGCCGACACCACTTCCGAAAATCTGGTGACACTAAACGATGCCGTCAGCGAGCACGATTTTGAGAAAGCACAGGCCATTTGCCACAAGATGCGTCCAATGTTCATTCAATTGGAACAACCGTCGGCCCAATATCTAATCGACATGGACAACAGCCGTGGCAAAGACGCGACCGCCCTACCCGACTGGGAAGAAAAAGGCATCGAATTCATGAAACAATCCGATGCCCTCTTGGCCATGCTGGCCGAAAAATATGATATTTCAGTTTAGTCGCTGATTTCCTCGCTGTGACGGCCGCTTCTTTTACGTTCAATCTCGTCGAGAATGATCTTACGCAGACGCAGGCTCTTTGGAGTCACCTCCAAATATTCGTCATCGCGGATGTATTCCATGTACTCTTCAAGCGACATTCTTACTGGCGGGATAAGCACAATCTTATCGTCAGAACCTGAAGCGCGCACATTGGTTAAATGCTTTGTTTTATTGATATTCAGCACAATGTCGTTGGCACGTGTGTTTTCACCTATCACCTCACCCATGTAAACATCCTCGTTAGGCTGCACAAAGAACTTTCCGCGATCCTGAAGTTTCCACAAAGCGTAAGGCACTGCTGTACCGGTTTCCATAGCGATAAGTGCTCCCACTTCATGTGTTTCCATATCCCCTTTCCATGGTTCGTAATCCTTGAAACGGTGCGACATCACAGCCTCACCCTCGGTGGCTGTCAGCATGGCGCTGCGCAAACCTATAAGTCCACGTGCCGGAATGTCGAAGTCAAGGTTCATACGATCGCCTTTAGGTGACATATTGGTCATCTCGCCCTTGTGCTGTGATGCCAACTCAATGACACGGCCTGCGAAGTTTTCAGGCACCTGCACATTCATCACCTCGATAGGCTCGCATTTCTTGCCGTCGATTTCCTTGAGCAACACCTTAGGCTGCCCGATCTGGAACTCATAACCCTCACGACGCATGGTCTCAACCAAAATACTGAGGTGAAGTATACCACGGCCGTAAACCATCAATGAATCAGGCGAATCTGTGTCTTCAACTTTCAGGGCGAGGTTTTTCTCGGTCTCTCTATAAAGACGTTCGCGCAGGTGACGTGATGTCACGAATTTGCCTTCTCTGCCGAAGAATGGTGAATTGTTGATTGTGAACAGCATACTCATTGTCGGCTCATCGACATGGATTGGAGGCAGAGCTTCAGGATTCTCGAAGTCAGCCACAGTGTCGCCGATTTCAAAGTTCTCCAATCCCATCACTGCCACTATATCGCCAGCCATCACAGGCTTCTTTGTTCTTTCTTTGCCAAGGCCTTCGAAAGTGTATAATTCCTTGATCTGGTTCTTTTCAATCGAGCCGTCACGTTTCACCAACGACACGTTCATGCCAGCCTGAAGAATACCGCGTTTCAGACGGCCCACGGCTATACGGCCTACATACGAGCTGTAATCCAACGAAGTGATAAGCATCTGAGGTGTACCTTCCTCGTATTTAGCCTCTGGAATGGTATCAATAATAACGTCAAGCAGATATGACACATCGTTGGTGACATGTGTCCAGTGATCCGACATCCAGCCTTGCTTTGACGAGCCGAACACCGTCGGGAAATCGAGCTGGTCGTCACTTGCGCCAAGGTTGTACATCAGGTCGAACACAGCCTCTTGTGTCTCTTCAGGTGTGCAGTTAGGCTTATCCACCTTGTTCACCACAACTATAGGTTTCAGACCGAGTTGGATAGCTTTTTCAAGCACGAAACGTGTCTGTGGCATCGGGCCTTCAAAGGCGTCCACCAGCAGCAACACGCCGTCGGCCATATTCAAAACGCGTTCCACCTCACCGCCGAAATCACTGTGGCCGGGAGTATCTATAATGTTGATTTTCACATCCTTGTAACGGACCGAAACATTCTTTGAAAGGATGGTGATACCTCGTTCACGCTCCAAATCGTTGTTATCCAGAATCAAATCTCCATTATCCTTATCTTCCCTAAACAACTTGGATTGATACAGGATTCGGTCCACCAGTGTAGTTTTACCGTGGTCAACGTGAGCGATAATCGCAACATTACGAATACTTGTCATCTTTTTAAATTTGAAAAAAATCGGGCGCAAAATTACGAAAAATTTACAAAATATTTGTTACCTTTGCAAAAAAAAGTTGGATGAGTGAACTGACTCGAGCCGTATTGGTCAAATACTGGGGTTATCCTTCATTCCGGCCCATGCAGGAAGACATTGTCGACTCTGTCATTGCCGGCAACGACACCCTTGCCCTTCTGCCTACCGGAGGGGGCAAGTCGATTTGTTTTCAGGTGCCGGCCATGGCCATGGAAGGCGTATGCATTGTCATCACACCGCTCATCTCGCTGATGAAAGACCAAGTGCTTCATCTCAAGAAAATCAACATACCTGCAGCTGCCATTTACTCGGGCATGCATCCGTCGGAGATAGAGATAGCCTACAACAAAGCGGCGTTCGGAAACCTTAAATTCTTGTATGTTTCGCCCGAGCGCCTCCTGACCGACGCCTTTATCGAAGCGATTAAAAAGATGAAGGTCTGCCTTTTGGCCATTGACGAATCACATTGCATCTCGCAATGGGGCTACGATTTCCGCCCGCCTTATTTAAAAATAGCTGAAATCCGTCCGTATATTCCCGACACGCCGGTACTAGCCCTTACAGCCACAGCCACCCCGAAGGTTGTCGACGACATACAATTCCGTTTGGGATTCAAGCAGCAGAACGTGTTTCAGACAAGCTACGAGCGCAAGAATGTCACATACAATGTAGTTAAGATCGCCGACAAATACGGTTTGATGTACCGCCTGTTCATGAAGATGGATCAAGGCAGCGGCATTGTCTATGTACGCAGCCGCAAGCGCACCAAAATCATAGCCGATTGGCTGCAATCGGCCGGTATCAGCGCCACATTCTACCATGCAGGTATTGACGCCAAAACGCGCGACCAACGGCAAAAAATGTGGATGGACGGCCACATCAAGGTAATCGTAGCCACCAACGCTTTCGGCATGGGCATCGACAAGCCCGACGTACGACTGGTGGTCCACATGGATTTGCCCGACAGTCTGGAGGCCTATTTCCAGGAGGCTGGGCGCGCCGGGCGCGATCTGAAGCCCTCAGAAGCGTTTCTGTTGGTATCCGACACCGACATCAAGCAACTCAAAGACAATTTGCAGCAGTCGTATCCCGAACTGCAACGCATAAAAGACATTTATGACGCATTGGGCAATTATCTGCAGATACCTGTAGGCGCTGGCTGCGGATCAAGCCACGATTTCGACATGAACGACTTCGCCAGCCATTACAACTTCCAGCTTTTGGAAGTGTACAATTCTCTCAAACTGATGGAACGCGAAGGTTTGTTCGCCCTATCCGAGGCTATGGACAGTCCGTCGCAAGTGATGATAAAAGCCAGTCGTGAAGACCTGTATCGTTGTCAGGTGGAGTATCCCGAATTCGATGTGGTCATCAAACATCTTTTGAGAAATTATCCCGGCATTCTGTCTGATTTTGTAAAAATCAAAGAAGAACAAATAAGCCAAAAACTGGGCACCGATGTCTTAAAAGTCGAGCAAACCCTTAAAAAACTGGAGTCTTACAACTTCCTTACATATATCCAACGCAAAGACAAGCCTCAAATCCAATATCTTACCGAGCGTCAGCACACAAGTCATTTTGTATTGTCCGACCAAGTGTACAAAGACCGCAAGGACGATGCCACAAGGCGCGTACAGGCTGTGATCGATTTTGTCAACAATGACGAAGAATGCCGCAGCGTCCAGTTGCTTCGTTACTTCGGCGAGAAAATCAAGACACGCTGCGGCAAATGCGATGTCTGCAACATCCGCAACCAGATGCGTATCAACGATGAGGAATACCGGAACATCAGCGAAATCATTCTGGACGAATTGAAAAAGCGTGTGGTGCCTCTTTACGAGACCCCGTCGCTTGCCAAAACTTATCTCGAGGAGAAAGTGCTTGAAACCGTCCGATGGATGCTCGACAACAATCTCATTGAGCAGGATGAGAACGGCAATCTGAAAGAAAAACAGCAGTGGAGCTTGTTCTAAATCAGCCGGACATAAAAACAAGAGGCCGCCTGACGGCGGCCTCTCTCTGAATTAGGTTTTCAACTAACTCATTAGACCAAATTAGCGGCTGCTTTAAATTTCACAACTTTCTTAGCTGCGATCTTAATCTTAGCACCTGTACGTGGGTTACGGCCTTCACGTGCATCACGTTTAGCTGTTGAGAATGAACCGAATCCGACTAATGAAATACGTTCACCTTTACGGATTGCACCTGTTGCTGCGCCGATGAAAGCATCGAGGGCTTTCTTGGCTTCAACCTTTGTGAGGCCTGCTTTTTCTGCCATCACATTGACTAATTCTGCTTTATTCATTTTGTTAAATTTAAGAAGTTAAAAACTCTTTTGACACGCAAATTTAACTAATATTTTAGAACTTTCAACATTTTTTTTAAAAATTTTGAAAAAAGTTATAAAATAATAATACAAAGCTTATTTAACCACCAAGCTCCAATTGTCGGAAACCCTTGTACCTCTTAGGAATTCAGCGATTCTCATCGATTTTTTGCCAGCCTGCTGAATTTCCAATATTCTTATACTAGAATCATTTAAAACCACCTCCAAATATGATTTTCCATCCGTTTTAAGCCTTGGAATCTCACCCTTTTCCGACGATTTTGACGCCAGTTCGGTAGCAAAAATCTTCAAATCCAATACTTCGCCTTCAGGATTCTGCATTTTGGCATGGGCAGCCGGATACGGCGAAAGACCTCTCACCTTATTATATATATCCTTTCCGGGCATTGTCCAGTCGATATAACAATCTTCCTTGAATATCTTTGGCGCAGCTTTCAAGCTCAGCCCTTCCTGCTCTATGACGACCGACTGGCTTTTGGCATCCACTCTACCCTCCTCTATCATCTTAATTGTTTTCACTATGACTTCATTGCCAAGGTGCATCAAAGTGTCGTGCAGCTCGCCAGCTGTCATTGTATCGCTAATTGCCACTTTCTCGCGCATAATCATCGCGCCCGTGTCAATTTCCTTGTCGAGGAAGAATGTTGTCAATCCGGTCTCCTTTTCCCCGTTGATGATAACATGATTGATGGGGGCCGCTCCACGGTATTGCGGCAGCAGAGAAGCGTGCAGGTTGATTGTGCCTTTGGGCGGCATGCTCCACACAGCCTCGGGCAACATCCTGAATGCCACCACCACAAACAAGTCGGCATTGTACGAGCGCAGTTGTTCCAGAAAAGCCTCGTCTTTCAGACGCTCCGGCTGAAGCACTGGCAATCCGTGTCTCAAAGCACATTCTTTAACCTCAGATGAGTGCATCTGCTTGCCACGGCCAGCCGGACGATCGGGCGTAGTGACAACAACCGGCACATCGTAACCGGCATTCAATATGGCTTCCAGCTGCGACGCTGCAATCTCTGGTGTTCCGAAATAAATAATTCTCATATGTCTTTATATTTATTAAAAATGCCTGACTCTACAGAATCAGGCATTATTTCTAAACTCTACACTCTAGAAAAACTCTAGCGAGCAAGAATTGTTTCAACTTCAGCGATATTCTTGTCAATGCTGAAACCTTCGTTGCTGTTAGGATACTCGGCCTTGACAATCTTATACATTTCAAGAGCTTTATCATAGTTTCCTACCATCTCGTAAGCGTAGCCGGCCCACATCAAAAACATTGGGCTTGTGAATGAGTTCTTTGATTCTTTTGCAGCTTTCTCATAGCACTTGGCTGCTTCAGCGGCATTGTCAAGTTCGAGATATGCGCCGCCCATGGCACCTGTTGCCAATGGCTTTACAATCTGATCTTTGCCTTTAAATTCGCCGAGATATTTGATAGCGTTGTTGTAATCACCTGTGTTGAGGTAGCAGATACCGGCATAGTACTTAGCCAGATTGCCTGCTTTGGTGCTACCGTATTCATTGATGACATCCAAGAAACCCATATTGTTGCCGTCACCATTGAGTGCTGTGGCATAATCGTCATTTTCAAAAAGCTGTTCAGCGCGGAAGATAGCTGTCTGTGCTTCATTCTCGCGTGGCTCCAAATAATATTTCTTAACACCGAAAACAGCAAGCACTATCACAATAAGAGCAATAACCACTGCAGTGATGGTCTTCTTGTTGTTCTCAACAAACATCTCTGTTCTACCTAATGTCGACTCGATTGATTCAAGACGTTCCTCGTCTTTCTGTACGTTTTGTTTTGCCATATTCTATTCACTTTTTTCGAACTGCAAAAATACGGATTTTTATTAAATGACTAACATTTTTTTTAATATATTTGTAAAAATTTTAAAAACACATTTTCAACCTCTTAACTCACTCATTTTGAAGGAAAAAGAGCAAAAATTATACGAATTTCTCTCTGATTATGTCATTGATGAGAGAAAAAAACGCTTCGAGGAGGTGCTGCGTTTCAGAACAAGGCATATCGCCATTGTGCTCGAAGACATCTACCAGTCGCACAATGCCAGTGCTGTATTGCGAAGCTGCGATCTGACCGGAGTACAGGATATTCACATTATCGAGAACAAATGGGTTTACGACATCAACCCTGATATTGTCGTGGGCAGCACCAAATGGCTCGATCTGCACAAGTATAATGTAAACGAATTCAATACGCCGGAGGCTTTCGACCTGTTGCACAGCAAAGGCTATAAAATAGTGGCCACTTGCCCCCATCAGAACGACTACACCCCCGACACCCTGCCTCTCGACCAACCTATAGCCGTCGTTTTCGGCACCGAAAAAACAGGCCTGACCGATTACGCGCTTGAGCATTCCGACATGTACGTGCAAATACCTATGCACGGCTTCACTGAAAGCTTCAACATCAGTGTATCGGCGGCATTGCTGATGTACACTCTCACCCAACGTCTTCACAAAAGCGATATCAACTGGCAGCTTACCGAAGAAGAAAAGCAAGAGATACGTCTCGACTGGACCCGAAAATCATTGAATCGGGTCCGTATGTTCGAGAATAAGTTTTACGAATTGTATCCGGAATACAAATAATTATTCCGTAAATAGTTTTATAATATTCAGAATCACTTCCGAAGCCTTTTCCATGCTTTCGAGAGGCACATATTCATACTTTCCGTGGAAGTTGTGACCTCCGGCAAAGATGTTAGGGCATGGCAGTCCCATAAAGCTCAGATTGGCTCCGTCTGTACCGCCGCGTATTGGCTGAACTTTAGGTTTGATGCCAGCCATTTCAATGGCTTTAACAGCTTTCTCCACTATGAAATAGTGAGGTTCCACTTCCTGCCGCATATTATAATACTGATGCTTCAGATCCAGTTTCACGACATCGCCGTATTTTTTATTCAAGAAAGCGACTATCTCGGTAATAAGCTCTTTCTTCGCCTCGAATTTGGCCCTGTCATGATCACGGATTATGTACCCCATGGTCGTCTCCTCCACTGTCCCCGTGATATCGGTGAGGTGGAAGAAACCTTCGTAGCCCTGAGTATAAGCCGGGCGCTGTTCCACAGGAAGCATGGCGTTGAGCTCCATTGCGATTAGCATTGAATTGACCATCTTATCCTTGGCGTAACCGGGGTGTATATTACTTCCTTGGATGCGGATTTTGGCCGCGGCAGCATTGAAGTTTTCATATTCCAGCTCGCCTATCTCACCTCCGTCAATTGTGTAAGCATATTTGGCGCCGAATTTCTTGACATCGAATTTTGCCACACCACGTCCGATTTCCTCGTCAGGTGTAAATCCTATCTTGATTTCGCCGTGCTTCACTTCGGGATGCTCAATAAGATACTGGGCGGCATACATAATTGCAGCCACGCCGCCTTTATCGTCGGCGCCAAGCAATGTGGTGCCATCGGTTGTAATCATGGTTTTGCCGATATACTGACGCATCTCGGGGAATTCCGACACTCTCAGATACAAGTCTTTCTCGGCATTCAACAGAATATCGCCGCCACCGTAATTTTCAATTATCTGAGGCTTGATATCCCTACCCGAGGCATCAGGCGAAGTGTCGACATGAGCAATAAAACCTATTGCAGGTATATCTTTGTCAATGTTCGACGGAATGGTCGCCATCACATATCCGTATTCATCCAAATCGGCCTTTATGCCCAACGCCTGCAGCTCTTTCTGCAACATTCTGAGCAAGTCAAACTCCTTCATCGAGCTTGGCTGTGATGTCGAATTCTCGTCTGATGTCGTCTCAACGGCGACATATCTTAAAAATTTATCCAATAATTTTTCCATATCTCAATTTTTTATTCTTCAATTTTAGCTCTTTTTGAATCCCAAATCATGTAAGCTATGATAGCCACATACATCACCAGTGCTATCAGCGAAGCCCAAGGTGTTAAAGCGAACAGCGATCCGTCGGCGGTTCTGGCCACCAGATCAATATTGCCGAACTTCAAGATTGCGCTGACAACGCCCATCAAGGCACCGCCTGCGATAAATCCCGATGCGATAAGCGTACCTCTGTCGTAGCGGGCTTTATTAAGTTTTTCATCCTTTGAGCGTGTCGACACAAACCACGACACCGCGCCGCCAATCAGCAACGGAATATTCAAATCGATAGGAATGAACATTCCAAGGGCAAACGGCAAAGCCGGCACTTTCAACAATGTAAGTATCAATGCGATGGCAGCGCCAATGCCGTACAACAGCCAAGGAGCGTTGCCTCCCGACATCATAGGCTCAATCACAGCCGACATAGCGTTGGCTTGAGGTGCCACCAAAGCGCCCTCGCCTACAAAACCGTAAGCTTTATTCAAAATCATGATAACACCTGCCACTGTTGCCGATGCTACCGCCACACCGACAAACTTCCAGATTTCCTGATTCTTAGGTGTAGTACCAATCCAATAACCGACTTTCAAATCGGTGATGAAAGCTCCGGCCACGGCCAGGGCAGTACAAACCACTCCGCCTATAATCAGAGCCGCTGTCATGCCGGCCGCACCGCTCAATCCGGCAGCCACCATAACCAAAGAGGCCAGAATCAGTGTCATCAGGGTCATGCCGCTTACAGGGTTGGAGCCCACTATGGCAATGGCGTTTGCAGCCACTGTTGTAAACAGGAATGCAATCACAGCCACCACCAATATGCCTATGGCTGCGTGACCGAAGTTGCCGACAACTCCGAAACGGAAGAAAACAAATGTCAACAGCAGTATGGCGACTATGCCGATAACAATGAATTTCATCGACAGATCGCTCTGAGTGCGTTCAACCGTCCCGTTTGCCGTCTTGTTGCCTTTGAACTCATTGGCCGCAAGCCCCACCGACGACTTGATCACACCCCACGATTTGATGATACTTATAACACCGGCCATGGCAATGCCGCCAATGCCGATATGACGGGCATAATCCTTGAATATCATTTCAGGAGCCATATCGCCAATGGTCAAGCCGACTCCGGTATTCATCAAATCGATTATATCGCTGCCCCAAATCAAATTCATTCCCGGAATTATGACAAACCACACCAGCATTGAGCCGCAGCAGATAATGAACGCGTATTTCAATCCAATGATATAGCCCAAGCCGAGCACGGCGGCGCCGACATTCACTTTGAACATCAGCTTCACCTTATCCGCCAAGGCCGTTCCCCATGTCAGCACTCTGGTGCTTATGGTTTCCGACCACCATCCGAATGTGGAAATGATGAAATCGTAAACACCGCCAATCAGTCCGCTGATGACAAGCAGCAACGAATCCTTGCCCATCTTCTGACCGCTCACTAGCACTTGAGTCGTAGCTGTAGCCTCAGGGAACGGGAATTTGCCGTGTTGTTCCTTCACGAAATACTTCCTGAACGGAATAAGGAATAAAATTCCCAGCACGCCGCCCAGCAACGAACTCAGAAACACCTGCATATAGTTAATCTCGATTTCATAGCCCTTGCCTTGGAGTATGTACAAAGCCGGCAATGTGAATATGGCTCCGGCCACCACGCCACCCGAGCAGCCGCCAATCGACTGAATGATGACATTCTGCGACAAGGCGTCATTTTTTCTGGCCACATTCGACAATCCGATGGCAATGATGGCAATAGGGATGGCAGCCTCAAACACCTGCCCCACTTTCAATCCAAGATATGCCGCGGCTGCCGAAAACAGAACCGTCATCAGCAAACCCACAACCACCGACCACACAGTCACCTCTTTGTATGTCTTTTTTGGTGACAATATCGGCTCGTAAACCTCACCGGGCTTAAGCTCGCGTTGAGCGTTCTCCGGCAGACTGAATTTTTCGTTATCTTCCATATTATTAAGTTTTACAATTCCAATCCGTAAAGATGCATCTTATTGTACAATGTTTTTCTATCCACTTGCAGCAGACGGGCCGCCACAGTCTTGTTGCCTCTGGCCTTGCGCAGCGCCGCCACAATCTGTTCTTTCTCATCACCTGGCTGCAAAGCCATATCTTCGTCCGGCTTGCTCTTTTGCAAGCGGCTTGTCAGCACCGGCAAAGTATCGACTGTAATCTCCTGATTTTCCGCAAAAAGCGTCGCTCGGCGTATCACGTTTCTGAGCTCACGCAAATTGCCGTCCCAGCGATGCTGTTTCATCATCTCAATGGCATCGGGTGTGATGCGTTTCACGTCTTTGCCAAGCTCTTCGTTAGCCTGAGCCAGGAAATGATAAGCGAATTCCTCAAGATCTTCCAGCCGCTCGCGAAGCGGAGGCACTTCTATCGAAAATTCATTAATACGGTGGTACAAATCCTGACGGAATGCGTCCTTTTCGATGGCCCCCATCAAATCTTCATTCGTGGCAGCTATGATTCTCACATCCACATTGATGTCCTGAGCCGAGCCCACCGGTCGGACTTTCTGTTCCTGCAATGCTCTGAGCAGCTGTTTCTGCACCTCGTAAGGCAGGTTACCGACCTCGTCCAAGAACACCGTACCGCCCTTAGCCACTTCGAAAACACCTTTTTTGTCGGCTATGGCCGAAGTAAACGATCCTTTTATGTGACCGAACAATTCGGAAGGCGCCAGTTCCATCGACAGGCTTCCGCAGTCAACAGCCACAAACGGATTGTTTTTGCGTCCGCTCTGCTCGTGAATCATACGCGCTATGTATTCCTTACCAGTGCCGCTTTCGCCAAGAATCAACACCGACATCTTGGTTGGCGCCACCAGCGAAATATGCTTGTAAACTCTCTGAATCACAGGGCTGTTACCCTTTACCACCGACTGCGTTAACGTTTGAGGCGGCGTTTTAGGTTCCTTCTTAGGTTGGGTTGGCTGCTGCAACGCCGCCTCAATCTTCTGTTCAAGCACATCGGGTGTGATAGGTTTCTTCAAATAATCAAAGGCACCCAGTTTTATGGCGTTGACAGCGGTCTGTACGTCGGCATAGCCCGTCATGATGATGAATGGGGTCATGATTTTTTTCTCACGCAGCTCGGTCAGCAGCATGATACCGTCGCCGTCAGGCAGACGCAAATCGCTCAATATAAGGTCGAAACGCGCCGCAACGTGTTCGCGCAACGCTCCTTCCAAACTCGACGCCAAGGCCACATCCCAGCCATGCTTCTGAAACCATGTACGAAGCATCACGCCGAAAGCGACGTCATCGTCGACAATCAATATCTTCTTTGACATAAAAAATAAATCTGCTCGTCATGCAAAGATAGATATTTTCTCATTACCCATGCATAAAAAAATGCATAAAAATAGAAATCCGACACCAGGCAGCGTCGGATTTCCGTAAATATTGAAAACGAGCAGAAAAATTACTTGGTTATTGCAACCAAATATTTTGTTACACTCCAGAATGCCTCTGGATTTGTAATCACGATTTGAACGGTTGTCTTGTCAACATTCTCGATGCTGTATGAACCAACCGGGTGGCTTGAGATAACCACAGCCTTCTTAGCGTTGAAGGTGATGGTCTTGAGTTCGCGCTTGTCAGCTCTTGTGAACTCCTCGGTAGGAACTTCCTGCTTGAGGACGTTCTTGAGGTTTGACATGATGCCTTTAGCCTTAAGGTCTTTCTTGCTGGCGCCAATGTAATAAACGGCATTCATCTCGTTGACCTGCATCATGTTAGCGTTTGTCAAGCTCTCAATCTGATTGTTGGCGTTGTTGAGATCGCTATTGAGGTTGTCGACCTGTGTGTTGAGGTTGGCAATCTGACCGTCTTTTTCAGCAATCTGACCCTGCAGATTAGCAATCATCTCTTCCTTTTCTTCAAGCTGTGCCTGGAGTTTCTTCACCTGAGCACGGAGGTTGGCGTTGCTCTTCTTTGACTGTGCCAAAGCGTTGTCAAGTGAATCGAGACGAGCGTGGTTAGCAGCCATGACTTCTTTCAACTGGATGAGTTCTGAAACCATCTGTTCTCTCTGATTGCCTTCCTGCTGGACCAAAAGGATACCTTCTGCATCACGGATGGCCTGAAGGTTGTTCTCCACCTCATTGAGGATACCCATTGTGGCGTTGAATTCGTTCTCCATTGTCTGATTCTCGACAACAAGAGCTTCCTTCTCAGCTAATAAAGCCTGATACTTCTTTGAACTCTCAACGCATGAGCTCATTACAAGAGCTACTAATGCGACTGACAAAATTGCGAATGTTTTCTTCATTGTGTTATAATTTTAAATTAGTCTGTGCTAATCCGGATAGTTAGGTGCTAAAACCGTACCAAACTATGATTTTTTAATAAAATTTTGTTAATTCACTGATTATCAATGCGATAACTTTTTCCGCTTTTTTCATTTCCACATCAACTTGTGTGGAATAGTGTGGAATCGTTCCACAAATCTCCACAACTCCTTGATTTTCCTGCGCAAAGGTAGGAATTTATTTGATACCTACAACAATATTTTTTATTTTTGCATAAAATTTTTTCAAATGAATCGGGATATTTTAAAATTGGCCATTCCCAACATTATCAGCAATATAACCGTTCCGTTGCTGGGTCTTGTCGACATGACGCTGATGGGACATCTGAACTCGTCTGTTTATATTGGCGCGATTGCTTTGGGCGGAACCATTTTCAGTGTACTGTATTCATTTTTCAGTTTCTTGCGAGCAGGCACCACCGGCTTCACAGCCCAATCGTATGGCGGCAACAACATTTCAGAAATAAGCCATTCGCTATACCGCTCGACAGCCATTGCCGTTTTAGCCTCCTTATTAATATTGAGTATCCAGCATCCGATAGCCAAGATAAGCCTTTTGCTGTTGGACGGAAGCGATGAGGTGCGCAACCTGGCGATCACATATTTCTACGTCAGGATTTGGGCAGCACCGGCCAACATGCTGCTGTACTGCCTCAACGGATGGTTCATCGGCATGCAAAACACCAGGATTCCGATGACCATAGCTATTGTCATCAACATTTTAAACATAGTATTTAGTGTGTTTTTCGTCATTGTTATGCACCAGAACGTGGTTGGAGTAGCGCTTGGTACAGTCATAGCGCAATACTGCGGTCTGGCCACAGCCGTGATTCTATTATTTGTGCGATACCGGCAATATCTGACAAAAATTGATTTTGCCATCTTGCTCGACCTCAACAAAATCAAACGTTTCTTCAAAGTCAACACCGACCTGATGATCAGAAGCATACTGTTGGTGCTGACCATAGCCTTTTTCACCAATCAGTCGGCCAAACTTGGAGATGACATTTTGAGTGTCAACATGATACTCTTGCAATTCTTCTATATTTTCTCATATTTCACCGACGGATTCGCTTATGCCGGCGAAGCTCTTGTGGGAAAATTCATCGGTTCGCGCGACAGCGACAGCCTGAACAAAGTGGTCAGACAGCTATTCAAATGGGGAATGCTGATCAGCCTGCCTTTCGCCATTCTTTACGCTCTCTTCCCCACTCCATTTGTAAGAATCATTTCCGACAACCAGACAATCATCGAGCAGGTACAACCTTATTATATATATATGGTACTCATCCCCGTGATTACATTCGCCGCCTTCTTGTGGGACGGCATTTACATAGGAGCCACAGCATCCAAAGCCATTCGCAACACCATGATGATATCGTCGCTACTGGTGTTTTTGCCACTTTGGTACTTTCTGGTGCCGCTTTTTGGCAACGACGGCCTTTGGATAGCCTTCCTCGGATTTATGGTCGCGCGCGGCGTCAGCATGACATTATCGGCCAAGAAAAACATACTTCAAGTGATTTAAAATCAGCGGGATGCATATACTATCAAAATCGACATACATCAAAGGCGAGCAATGCGAGAAGGCCTTGTATCTGTTCAAAAACAGACCATTTTTGCGCGACAAACTAAGCATGGAGCAACGTGCCAAGTTCAAACGCGGCACTGACGTCGGTTTGCTTGCTCAGCAATACTTTCCCGGAGGCCTCAACATGACACCCGGTTCGCCGTCACAGTTCGACAAACGGTTTCATGAAACCATGAGCAATCTGAGCAATCCAGCCGTAAATGTGATGTACGAGGCCGTGTTCCAGTATGACGACACTCTGATAATGCTCGACATCATTGTGCGTGACGGCGACAAATGGCGCGCCATCGAGGTTAAGAGTTCGCTAAGCCTCAGCCCCACATACTACAAGGATGCCGCCTTGCAGTATTATGTCCTTAAAGGCTGCAACGTCCCGCTATCCGATATGCAGCTGATGTATCTCAACGCCGATTATGTCAAACAAGGCGAGCTGGATTTGTCACAACTATTTCTGTTTCAATCGGTTAAACAGTATGCCGAAAGCTATCAGGATGTGATAGCCAAGAATGTAGCCAACTTCAAAAATATCATCAAGCAGCCTCATTCCCCAAAGATTCCAATTGGCAACCAATGCGAAACGCCCTATCGTTGCGAGTTTCACGGCTTTTGTTGGAAAGATGTTCCCAACGAAAGCGACAAGCCCTATACCATTGATTATAAACTACTTTACAATCTTTTAGGAGACACCAACCAGCCGACGGCATACCTGAATTTGCTGTTTTACCGGCCCGCGGTGCCTATTTTCGACGGCGACAAGCCTTACACCGAGTTTATCATAGGATTCTCGATTTTATCCAACAACGGCCGTTACGACCGAGTTTACAGATGGAACTGCCTCGACGACCTGTCAAGGTGGAGAGAGTGTCTGCCGCTGTTAACCCAACAGCTGGCCGGATTCAAGCGAGTGGTATGCTTTGCCCCACAAAACATCACGGCATCGCTCCAACGCTTCAATTTGCTCGAGTCGAAAGACTTGAACTACAAGATACTCAATTTGAAAGAAGTCTTGGAACAATCCAACTTCCATCACGAGAAAGTCAAGTCGGATTTTTCACTGAAAAATGTATGCGAAAGCATCTTCCCCGACCAGACTTTGTTCGAGCACAGCCGCATAATCCTAAACGCCTTCAGCGACAATCCGGCCGACAGAATGACGGTCGACACCGATATGGAATCGGAAACCAAGATAATCCAAAAAAGTTATCAACATTTTATAAACAAACTATCATTATTTATACCTTTGCGGTATGAATAACGACAGTAAAAAAAGAACAGGATTTATAAAGGCACAAAGCGTTCCGTCAGCAGTCGAACTACTTGACAGTCAAGGACGTATACCACCACAAGCCGTCGACTTGGAAGAGGTGGTTTTGGGTGCCCTCATGCTTGAGAAAGAGGCCGTGAACGCCGTCATCGACATTTTGTCGCCAGAGGTGTTTTACAAGGAGGCTCACCAGATTATTTTCGAAGCAATCAAGGATTTGTTCACCAAATCAGAGCCGATTGATATTCTAACCGTAACCAATCATCTGAAGTCGACCGGCGACTTGGAGGCGGTTGGCGGACCGTACTACATCTCGCAACTTACCAATCGCGTGGTGTCGTCGGCCAATATTGAGTACCACTCGCGCATCATTCTGCAAAAATACATCCAGCGTCGTCTAATCCAGATTTCGTCCGAAACCATAAAAGACGCCTACGAGGATTCAGCCGACGTGTTCGATTTGCTCGACAGCGCCGAGAACAAGCTGTTCCAAATCAGCGAGAACAACCTGCGTCGCAACTACGACCAGATGCCCGACCTTGTGAAACTGGCCATCGACGATATCGAAAAGGCTAAAAACGCCGGTTCCACCTTGCGTGGCGTTCCATCAGGATACACAGCTCTTGACCGCATCACACAAGGATGGCAGAAGTCGGATCTCATCATCCTGGCAGCGCGTCCGTCAATGGGTAAAACAGCTTTTGCCCTCAATATGGCGCGCAATGCCGCTGTCGATTTCAACAAACCCATCGCTTTCTTCTCGCTTGAGATGTCGTCGGTGCAGCTGGTCACCCGTTTGATTTCATCCGAAACATCGCTGACAGCCGACAAGCTGCGCACCGGACAGCTGGCCGAATACGAATGGCAGCAGCTCAACACCAAGGTGTCGCCGCTTATCAATGCCAAGCTGTTCATCGACGACACCCCACAGCTTTCGGTGTTCGACCTACGCGCCAAATGCCGTCGACTCAAACAGCAGCACGACATTCAGATGGTGTTTATCGATTATCTGCAACTGATGACAGCCAAGACCGAGAAAAACGGCAACCGCGAGCAGGAAATCAGCAACATCAGCCGTTCGCTCAAAAGTTTGGCCAAGGAGCTCAACATCCCGGTGCTGGCTCTTTCACAGCTGTCGCGTAGCGTTGAGACACGTCCGGGCTCCAAGAAGCCTATACTTTCCGATCTGCGTGAATCGGGTGCAATCGAGCAGGACGCCGACATGGTAATCTTTATTTATCGTCCGGAATATTACGGGCTGAGCGAAGACGAAGACCATTCCTCAACCAAGGGCAAGGCTGTAATAAATATCGCCAAGCACCGTAACGGTAAACTTGGCGATGTAGAGTTGCGCTTTGTTGGGCAGTACGCCCGATTTGAAGATTTGGAGCAGATACCGTCCGCTGGCGCCGAACCAGGAGTTGGCAACGATGCCGGCGGCAACGATCAGCCGTCACAATTCGCTCCCAACCCCAACTTCAACGCTCCTAGCGAGCGACGTTTCAAGTCAAGAATGAACGACGACGTTCCTTTTTAAAAGGATAAGGAGGATAAAATCTTATCCTTTATTTGATAATGCGTGTTCCGGCATTAGGATTACCGAGGCTGTCGGCGTCGGTGATAACAGCTTCGTGACCTGTTTCCTCGACAAACTTGATAGCAGCACGCATCTTAGGTGCCATCGAGCCTTCGGTAAACTGACCTTCTTCAAGATATTTCTTGGCTTCGGCTACAGTGATTCTGCCGAGAGCCTTCTCATTTTCCTTGCGGAAGTTGATATAAGCCTGCGGCACATCGGTCAGGATGTAGAATTCGTCGGCTTTCACCTGCACTGCCGCCAGCGATGAAGCAAGGTCTTTGTCGATAACGGCCTCAACTCCAACATAGTATCCGTCTTTTTCAACGACAGGAATGCCGCCGCCACCTACTGTAACGACGATATTTCCGCCTCTTGCGAGCTGTTCGACGAGCTCAATATTATTGATTTCCAATGGTTTTGGAGATGCCACAACTTTACGCCAGCCTCTACCCTTCGGATCTTCTTTAAACACGGCGCCGGTGGCGGCGGCATAATCTTCAGCCTCTTCCTTCTCGTAGTAAGGACCTACAGGTTTGGTAGGATTTTTGAACATAGGGTCGTTACCGTCAACCAAAACACGGGTCACCAAAGTAACAATATTGTGCTTATAACCATTCTGCGACAACACTTTACGGAATCCGGTCTCAATCATGTAACCGATCGAACCCTGAGTTTCGGACACGCAGAAATCCATTGGCATCGGCTGCACCTCGAACATCTTGGCACCGGCTTCGTGCTGAAGCATCACATTGCCCACCTGAGGACCATTGCCATGACCGATAATGAGATTGTCACCATTTTTAATGAAGCTCATCAAAGCCTCGCATGTTTCTGTAACATTCTCAATCTGTTCTTTGTAAGTTCCTTTTTGATTGCTTCTCAATAAAGCGTTTCCGCCGAGAGCCACAACTACTAATTTACTCATAATTATATCTTTAACTATTAATTCTCAAGTTATTTTGCTATCATTCCAACGCCAAGCATCACCAGCAGCACACCGACCCATCTCACCACCGGAATAGCTTCACCCAGGAAAAACATGGCCAGAAGCATGGTGAACACATAGCTGATGCTGGTCAGAGGATAAACCACCGACAGCTGATAAGTTTTAAGCATAAACATGTAAATAACCATAGCTATAACATATAATATCAAAGCCAAGCCCAGCTGCCAGTTGAAGAAACTGCGGAAGAAGGCCCAAGTCATGCTGTATTCCACCACCTTCTCCATTCCCAATTTCATAAAATATTGGGCGACGGCGAGGAAACCCGACTGTATTATCGCTATGATTATCAGTTTAAGCATAAAATGTCCGCAAAATTACGACTTTTTTCAATCCAAATAATAATCTTTTAAAAAGTCTTTGTATTCTTTGGTAAAGGATTGATCGGGGTGTCGCAGTATTAAAATCTCGCTTTCAACCTTATCAACTTGATTTACAACGAATTGCATGTTTATTCTATTAGGTTCTTTCCCTTCAATCGGGACAATTTTCATCTCTCTTTGCAGATATAAGCCCTGATTTTCAGCATTTTTCAAAAACGTCCTCGATTCACGCTCGGGCAGCACCAATGCAAAGCGGCCATCCGGCTTGAGTAATCGTTTCACCGACAGCAGCAAATCATTGTAACTCAACGTATTAGTATGTCTTGCCAAACCTTTTTTGGCTTTTTCAGGAATATTGTCACCAAAGAAAAACGGCGGATTTGACACTATCAAATCATATTTTTTGTCACAATGCCCGACATACTCTCTGACGTCTTCATTTATGGCATGAAGCTTGTTTTTCCACGCCGAATTGCTGAAATTTTGCGCCGCTTCATCGCAAGAATCGCTGTCAATCTCCACCGCGTCGGCGCTTTTGACGCCCTTTTGCGCCAACATCAGCGGAATCAGTCCGCAGCCTGTCCCTATATCCAGCACCTCGTCCTTATCCGACACCTCAACCCATCGGGAAAGCAAAATCGCGTCAGTCCCGATTTTCATAGTCGAGCGATGATGAAACAAAGCGAATTTTTTGAAGAAAAACGGGCGGCTGTCCATGACTACATCTCAAGATACATATCAATCAGGCCTTCGGGAGCATCCACAGTCAACACCTTGTTCTTTTTGTCGACTTTTTTGATGATATCGTCATGCACCGGTATGAGAATTTCTTTTCCATCGCGCATAATCTGAATCACAGCCTGAGTCGGATACTCCAGCACGTCCGAAATCCTGCCCACCTCGCCTTTTCGTTTGTCAACCAGCATAAAGCCTTTTATCTCGCTGAAATAAAAGTCGTCATCATCAAGCTGAGGCATCATCTCGTTGGGTAAAAACACCGCTCTGCCGACAAAAGCCACCGCCTGTTCCATCTTGGTTACATCCTGCAATTGAACGAACATCTTATCCCCGTTTATCTTCAGATTCTCGATAAAATAAGGAACAAGTGTTCCGTCCTGATCCACCAGAATATATTTCAACTCTTTGAAATCCAACGGATTCACCACATCCATCTTGATAGTAACCTCACCCTTCAAACCATGAGTTTTAGTCACTTTCCCAAAAAAGAAACAGTCGTTTTTTGTCATACTTACATTTTTTTGCAAAAATAGTAAAAAGTCTTTAGTCGTTAGTCTTTAGTTTTTAGTGATTAGAATTTTTACTAAAGTCTAAGGTCTAAAGTCTAAAAAAATAGTATTTTTGCAAAAATTTGAAAACGATGTTTGAACATTTGTATACCATTCTGCAACAAACACTTACCATCACAGCCTTTGTACTAGGCATGATGATGATAATCGAATTTATAAATGTTAAAACCAGAGGATTATTATCGACACGACTGCAAGCGTCACCATGGATTCAGATTCTGATAGGCGCCTTTATGGGAGTGATTCCGGGATGTCTGGGCACTTTCACCATGGTATCACTATACATTCACGGCGTGGTCAACTTCCCGGCTCTGATGGCCGCCCTGATAGCAACCGCTGGCGACGAAGCCTTTTTCATGTTCTCAATGTTCCCCGGTAAAGCGTTGACAATCACCGGAATACTGTTTGGACTGTCGATATTGGCAGGCGCCATTCTGCAGTTCACCATGAAAAACAAGTTCATTGGACTGTCAGAGACTTCGTTCCCGCTGCACGACCAAGCCGAGTGTCATCACGACCATCACGAGCACACCGGACGTAACAACCTGAAAAACATCACTTTTGTACGGGCCTTGCTCATCGGTTTGTGCATATTGGTAATCGGCCTGATTCTGGGAGGCGTTATCGACCATGGTCACGAGCACGGACACGAGCATGGCGGCGACGAGGAATGGATACACTACACCCTGCTTGCGATGTTCTCGGTGATTCTGGTTATAGTGATTGTCGCCAAGGAACATTTCCTGCAAGAACATCTATGGGAACACGTCATCAAGGTTCATCTGCCCAAGATTTTCTTCTGGAGCTTCGGCGTGATTCTGGTCATCACATTATTGAATCATTTTGTTGACATTCAATCATTTACCAGCAACAACCAATATCTGGTTCTGCTTTTGGCCATACTGATTGGCATCATACCCGAATCGGGGCCGCATTTGGTTTTTGTGCTGCTGTTCGCCCAAGGCATCATCCCGATGAGTGTTTTGCTGGCCAACAGCATAGTTCAAGACGGCCACGGCGCGCTGCCACTGCTGGCCGAGTCGCGCAAAGCCTTCTTGCTTTCAAAGGGCATAAAAATAGTATTGGGATTAGCCGTCGGATTTGCCGGACTGCTGCTGGGATTCTAAACCTGTCTCTCTTTGAAATAGTATTGTCCGCGCTTCTTGGTGGTTGAGCCATAATCGATTGCATGCACCGGACAATGATGATAGCACGCCAGGCAGGCAGTGCAGCTTTGATGTTGCCACACGGGGAGCCCGTCGCTTATCACAATGTTTTTTGTGGGGCAGCTTCCAGCACAAACGCCGCAATGCACGCATTTTTCGGCATCCACTCTAAATGGCTTGTCGGTAATCATTTTCCCGTTGAAGAAAGCACCCACGATATGGGTCAGAATCCATGGGATATGGCCTTTGATGATATCCGTAACACCCGCTTCCCTACTGATGATTCTTGGTGCTATCTCTTTGATTTTCAATGCAGCGTTATCTATTTTGCGTTTCTCATTCTCCGCAGTATCGGTGTACATTCCCGGCAGGGCCACATAGCTTTCAGGCATCTGAATAGACACCACCGCATCGGCATGCAGGTCTTTTTTGGCGAGATATCTTTGCAACAGATTCATGGCAAGACCGATAGAGTCACCGCAGCTGCACACGCAGTAGCAGTAATGGCCTTGTGCATTGTCGATTGCCATGCCGCTAATGAAGTCGCGCACTATATGAGGCGGTTGCCAGCCGTGAATCGGAAAGCAGAAGCCAATGCGTTCGTTGTCGTCTAAATGATAACGCATTTCGCCTTTCAATTCATCGGGAATGAATAGAAGTTTTTCGCCGGTTAACTCTGCCAGCTGCCTGGCTATCCAGCGGGTGTTGCCTGTGCCTGAGAAGTAGAAAATCATGATTTAAAATTTTCGCAAATATATAAAAAAAAGAGTCTGAATCTGAAATTCAAACTCTTAAACTCCAAAACTATACAAATCCTCACTTCAGGGGTGAGGCTTTAGGCCTCACATTCGTGATTATTTGTATAGTTTTTCCGTTATTATACTGATTTTAACTTCAAACTATGCAAAGCCTCACTTCAGGGGTGAGGCTTTAGGCCTCACATTCGTGATGCTTTGCATAGTTTTCCGTTAAGATCTTAAAGGATATCGATATTCTTTGAGACCTTTTTCTCTTCTTTAGGTCTCTTTGGCAGAACAACAGTCAGAATACCGTGCTCCACTTTAGCTGAGATTTGGTCACGCTCCACATCGTCCGGCAGAGTGTAGTTCTGCTCGTAGTTGGTGTACGAGAACTCGCGACGCAGATAGTGGTGTTTGTGGTCTTCGTCTTTATGTTCTGTCTTGTTCTCGATGGCAACGTTCAGGTTACCGTCTTCATTGATGCTCACGCGGCAGAATTCCTTGCGGATACCTGGTGCCGCAACTTCCATTGTGTAAGCTTTGTCGTCCTCTTTCACATTGACTGCTGGTGCTGTAACATTGTTACGCGGCATAACGTCATTGTCAAATAATTCATCGAACACTGTTGGGAACCAACTGTTTTTGAATACTGGTAACATAATTAATATCTCCTATTTTTAGTTAAACATTCATTGTTTTCGGCCTCGGCTCACCGCCTCAGCTTTCGACCGGAATAATATCAAACTATGTACCAGAGGAATAATGCAGACATTTTGGCATGCTTGTGTGTCATTTTGTCATAAATTATCCGGCTGTGGATTATTTTTTTCTGACTACTTTATGCCGCAGTTTCTATATTATTTCGCACATTGAAGATTACAACTGAAGAATCGCATTGTTTTGTAAATGGTTGATGATGCCTTGATAAAGTGCCACATCCTCCACTCCGGTGATTGAAGTAACTCTTCGTCCGCTGTCTTTCGACGAGCCGCCACAATGGAATATCATCTCATTTTCAGTGCCATAGTCGATAAAGATATATCTATCGTGATACAAGCCTCTTGATGTTTTTAACGTTAAATCCACATTAGGATATTCTTTGTTAAAATCTGTCAGTTCGGTTTGATGGAGCCCATGGTTGATATTGTCACTGAATATTGTCACTTTAACGTCTTGTTTCACCGATTTCAGCAAAACCAAAGTTTTAAGATTTATATAATTGTCAATAATGTCAATGGTTTTCTTAGCAAATGAGTATATCTCATTATATGCGATGTCTGATTCAACGGTTTGTCCGTTATAGAAAAGATAATCCTTTTTGATGTTTGGGTCAGTAAAGTCTTTGATTACTAAAGATAGTTCGTCTCGGGTAACCATCTGCTGTTTGATCTGGCGAATGTCTTCTGTGTTGTTTTGTGTCTGAATGGCAAGCATATTCACTTCAGTGGTCGGCAATACATTTTGTAATTGTAAGATGAAATCCTTCATCTTTTTGAATAGTCTGATTAGTTTCTTGCTTTGATCTACTGCGAGGTCACCTCTTAGAACGGTCATGAGCATATAAATACCTTGTTCCGTAAAAGCATAAGGATTATATTTTATATTGCTTCCTCGGCCGGTGTTCAAGGTGAAAATTTTGCACCTTGAAAGATAATCAACTTCTTCGTCTGTAAGTTGGAATCTAAAAGTCTCATCAAATCTGTCATTATTATTCTTTACTTGCCTGTTAAAGTTTTTTGTCGTATATCCATAAATCTTTGCCAAATCGGCATCCAACATCACCTGGACTCCTCTTATGATGTAAATCTTTGATTTTAAATAATCATCATCGTAAATAGCCAAACCGTTATTTTCCATAAATTTCAGTTTAAATTCGTTAATAAATCCATTCAAAATTACAGGGCAAAAATATAGCAAAAAATCCTCTTTGTCAAGAACTTTAATGTTAATTTTTATTAACAGAATATTCATATTTTTGAACTATATCCTAAAAAAATTAACAATTCGACGATTAAGCCCGCCGGAGCCTTGGCCTCTTCACAAGGAATTAATTCTCGGCAGAGCAGACGAGACGCACACTCCGACCGTTGTAGCGGCAGCCCCAATCATCCGGATCGAAATTGCCATCGCTAAACCACACGCCGCGCGCGTCGTTGCCATCGTTGTACGAAGCCGACCAGTAGTTGCCGTCGGAACCGACGTGGAAGACACCTGTCCCGCTCCGGCAGCCCGCAGCGGGCAGGAAGACTGCGCCGTTGGCCTCGAATTTATTCGTCCAATCTGTTTGGGAGATACTATTGCTGTTGAAACTCGCATCATTCTTGTTGGTGTTGCTTAAGCCGTAGTTTGAACTGCTCCAGTTGTCCGGAAGAAGTATCACGCCATATACTCCTCTCACTGTTGCTTTAGCATATCTTATTCCGCTGCTTGTGCTTCTTGTGTTAAAAACATATACCCATTCGTCTCTTGTCAATGTGCGCCAGGTGTCTGCCAAGCTTAATTTTCTTCATCATATACGGAGTTGTGCCAACCTTAATGTCATCAATGTAAACCTCAGCTCCGCTTGGCTCGCTCTTAATAGTGATATAGCCAAAATTAGGTCTTAACTCGATTTGTTTCTCGATCTTTTCAGCCTTGTCGCTTTTAACGACATCTTCCTCAGGAATATAATCAGCGCAGGTAACTTTATAGCGATGCTCACTACCCACTGAGATAGCGGCGCTGCCATATCCTGTGCCTATTTTATTGCCGTCAACATAAATATCAGCTGTTTGCGGCATCACATTTATCACCAGAGTAGCTGTTTCCATACCCAAAACCAACTCATAAGACTATATTATTTTTTGCAATAAAAAGACCATATCATATTTATTCTGCATCTTCTACTCCAACAGCTTAGTTCCGGCATTTTCAATTAACGTCATCTGTTGTATCGCTATCTGGTTAAGTTTTTCCAGCCGCTCATTTTGCGGCATGCCGTCGTTTATCAATACCGAGTTGAGGTTTTCGAGATTCGACAGGCATATCAATTGCTTGATTTCCGCATAATCACGCATATTACCTTGTAGTTCAGGATTCTGCTCCCGCCACTCCTTGGCAGTCATGCCAAACAACGCCATATTCAAAACGTCAGCTTCCGAAGCATAGATGTAATTGATCTGTTGTTTAGTCAATCTCGCCGGAATGAGATTCCGACTGATAGCACTGGTATGGATGTGATAGTTTATTTTCGCCAAGTCACGCTTTGCGCTCCATTCGTTTCGTTTGTTCTCATCAGCCTTTAAACGTTGATATTCTTTAACTATATAGAACTCAAATTCAACAGAAATCCAGTTGGCGAATTTAAACGCGATGTCTTTATGAGCGAATGTACCGCCATATTTACCTGTTTTCGCCAATATACCAATAGCTCTTGTTCTCGCAGCAAATTCATTAACACTGATTTTAAATCTGTTCAATCCTGATTGGCTTTTAATTATGGCGAATTCGCCATAATTAAAACCAGGATTATATACACTTTCCCACAATCCAATATATTCCAACGTATTACGATTGCGCAACCAATCTGTTACAAAAAAATCGCCATCCTTAGCTTTCAGCATATCTGTCAAGCTGATATAGTCATCTTGATTAATTTTGAAAATTGTGACATCAACGTCTTTAACTGTAATTTTTGCCATATTAATTTATTTTTAAGTTAACATGGCAAAGTTACAACCACACCAAAGAATTAGTCGTATGAAAAACGGCTAATCTTTTCTTCAAATAATAAAACAATAAGTATCAACGGCTTAAGTCACCCCAAACCGAAGATTCTATGTTTTTTATTTCTTAATAAACTTTGACCAAAATTTTTTAACAATTCGCCGAATCAACAGATTTTATTGATTTTTTTTCATTCAGATCACAATCGCGCAGATAAGAAATCCAGAGCCTTCGACAGCGAATTCCATCACGTCTACCAGCACCGGATTCCTTTCCATTCCACGACTCGGCTCGTCCCTCACTCGAGTCTGTTTCATTCCAAGTTATCCTGTGCTTCTCTTTCAGCTTAAGTCAATGCGGATTTTATTTCCGGTGTTAAACTATCGGGCAAGGACGAGGCGGAAGCCCAGACCGCTGTACCTACCGTCCGGGGTGTTGCTGTCCCGATTCGACACTCGGCAGTACTCCGCGGAGTTGAACCAACTGCCACCACGGGGCACGCGGTAAGAGCCTGAAGAAGGCCCTGTCGGATTAGTTTGACTGCCACTGCTGTAACTTCCATACCGGTCCTGGCACCACTCCCAAACGTTGCCACTCATGTCGTAGATTCCCAACTCATTGGGCGATTTTATTCCAACTTGATGGGTTTTTGAACCGCTGTTGCTTGTATACCACGCAACATTGTCTATGCTGTTGCTGCCGCTGTATTTATAGCCGTTGCTCTTGTTTCCGCCACGTGCCGCATATTCCCATTCCGCTTCAGTTGGAAGCCTGAAATTCGCACCTGTTTTCTGATTTAGCTTCCTAATAAACTTTTGAATATCGTTCCAACTGACACGGTATGCAGGATAATTATTGCCGCGGCCATATTGATCTGTCCATCCGCCATTGTACGTTGGTTCATTGCCCATCACAGCTTTCCACAATTCCTGCGTCACCTCGAATTTTCCGATGTAGTAATCACTCAATGTAACACTGTGAGTTGGTTTTTCGTCACCTTCAGCTTCACTTCCTTGTTCCGAAGTACCTCCCATTGTAAATGTGCCTCCTTTTACCGCTACCATCTCAAACGATACACCGTTTACGGTGAAAGTGCGGTTGCCAGATGCTGTCGTCGTGCTTGTTCCGCTGGCCGTACCACTTGTCGCCATGGGCGTTGTCGGCACCGGCTGCTGAGGAACGCTGGCCTTGGTCATGGTCACCGCAAGGGTTTCCTTCTGGCCATCTTTCACTGTCACAGTCTGCGAGAGGTTCTGATAGCCTTCTTTAGAGAAGTATACAGTGTATGTTCCCACCTCCAGGTCTGTCAAAGTCTTAGGCGTTTGTCCGTATTGGCGACCATTTATTGTAATAACGGCTCCTGTCGGGTTGGAAGTCATCTCAAGGCTTCCCACTGGAACACGCACGGCTGTAAGCTTCACGTTTTCAAGCTGAGTGTTAGGCTCTCCGATTTTTATCGTCACCATGTCGGCAGTACTTTCATATCCCGTTTTGCGCAGTTCAACCACATGTTGTCCGAGCTTTATCTTCTTCATAAGATACGGAGTCGTGCCGACCTTCTCATCATCAACGTAGACTTCTGCTCCACTCGGTTCGCTTTTTATGGTTATGTAGCCGAAGTTGGGGTCGAGTTCAATATCCAAGGATTTCTCTTCTTTCTGCGAAAAATAAACTCTTCCTTCTTTAGGGTAATAATTGGCACATTGCACCTTATATGAATGTTCCGCGCCTACTGAGACAGCCTTGCTGGCATAGCCTGTGCCAACCTTCTCATTATCAATGTAAATATCTGCATTTGTTGGCACGGTTCTTATCACGAGCGTCGCCGTCTCCATGCCCAGCACCAAATCATAGCCGCACTTGGGTTCGAGTTTGTTTGGCAGTTTGAACTCAAACTCGCCCATGTATTTTATCACCAGAGTGCCCTGAACTTTGGAAGAGACATAAACCCACATCTCGCCCTGCTGAAACTCTTTGTATATCACTTCCATTCCCGGGCGCGGGAACACCGTGAAGTCAAGCATCTTCTTTTCGTCAAAGCCTTGAGCCTTTACCCTTATTCTCGCTGCTTTGTTGCCGTCCAAATCTGAGTCACGCCCGGCCTTCTCCTTGAGTTCCCTCAAATCCACAATCTCATTGGGGTTCTTATGGAAACTCACCGTTTTCAAAGGACTCTGGGCATAAGCCACCAATCCCAGGCAAACAATTAAAGATAATAGTATAAATCTCTTCATATCAATATTTTTATTTTGCAAAAACAGTCATTATTTCAACAAGTCAAATCATTCGAAAACAAAAGAAGTGTTGTCGATAAGCTCGTTAACCGGCGTTTCGTTGGGCTGCCATGTTCTGACATGAATAACCGGCAACTTGTCGCGCAAGTCAACCATCAGGAACAGATATCCTACGTCGCTGTAGCTGCTGGAGAAGTACTCCTGCCGTAGCTGCACGCCTATCACGTTCTGTTTGCCGCTCACAGTGTTGAAATTGGTATTCGAGAAGCTAAGGTTGACAAACTCGTTATTGTCGAACACTCGGTTGAGCCTTGTCAGATACTGGCTTTTCGACAAAGTGTCATACTTGACCTTCACCTCCTGCTTCATGCGAAAGTCATCGCTCTTCTTCGTCTCCTTCAGCACCGAACCGACAATAATCAGAGCGCTTTCCGAATACACCTGTTGCAGATAATCCTTACGCTGCAAGGCATAAGCCGTTTGATAGTCTTCGAGAAAATTGATCAGGGTCAACCTGGCGTCTTTCGACCACAACTCCTTGTTAAATATCTGACTTTCGGTGATATCCGAGTTGCGGAAGGCTATGGATTTCACCTTTTTCGTCTTGGTGTCGAAACGAAACACTATGTCGCGCAAGAAGCTGACATTATGCGAAAAATCAAACTGCATAGGTAATGCGCGGCATATAACCTCATCGCGGAAATTTATGAAATAGTATGTCGGCTTGCCAACCACCCTCACCCTGCCGTAGCTGAGCAACTTACGCATCAGCGTCATCCCCTCCGGGGTGAAGTAAGGCTCCAGCTCATCGGCTTTCCTATCGCCTTTTTTTGACAATATCTTCTCAATATCATTCATCACCTTTGCATATTCGGCATGAGGCGACGACATGGCATTGATAAACAATTCGGACCGTTCCAACTCGGCACCCATCTTTGTGTCGGAATGCGTCTTGACATCGTCCAAGTTCTTTATTTTCTTGGCTTTTTCAATATTCACAACCTTTCTGGCACTCGGAAAATAAATCTGCTCACCCAGTTTGTCAATAATTGCATAAACCTCAGAGTCAAAGCCTTTTACTATAGTTTTATTCTCCAAATCAATTGATATGGCGACTTCGCTCATGTCGCTGTCAACCATCTTGATATAGCTTAAGCCGTTTTGCGTATAGCCCTTGGCCAAGCCATTGCCGTTGTTATATGAGAAATCCAAGCCCTCCAGCCCGTCATGACCATTGGTAATCTGCAATATAAACTCGTTGTCACCGGCTTTCTCCTGACGTCTTGGCTGTATCGCTATACTGTTGAGCACATCCTCAATATGCCTGTGCAACCACTTGCTGGTCGGATAGCTGTTGAGGTTGTCGTACTTGTAGTAAAGGTTGGCTCCGTTGGGATGCGAGTAACAGAGCATCAAGGCCCAGTAATAATAACGCAGGGCGACGCCATACTTCAGGTTTTCCTCCGCACATCTTCCCTCGGCTATGTACTTGGTGATGGTCTTCTCTCTCTGCGCGCACATTTGGGAGAAGTCGGCTTTCGAGATATACCTGAACACCTTGGCCGAACCATTGGCATCGTTGAGCACCAGGTCGGTGGATTGTTTCTTCAACTGGTCTCTAAAAGTCAAAAGAGCCCTGGTCCTCTGCTCATCGTTGTCAGAGTCGGAGTCGACGAAATACAGACATTGCAAATTCTTATCGTTAAAGATAGCCTCAAGCAGACTCGTCACCGCAGCGTCGTCAGCCTTTTGCAGATTTTTACACTCTCCGCTCTCGCCGCAATAGTATTCGGCATTGGCCTTAAACTTCTCAGCTTCTTTGCGGTTTTTGCGGTTCTCCTGCGAGTGGCAGCAAGCCACAAGCATCATCAAGACTGACAGTAAAACGATTCTCTTCATATATTTTATTCCCATTATGCGTTTATATCCCGCAAAGATAATAAAATACCCGAAACTTTCAACATAATTGACAATAAAAAACCTCAGACTAACGTCTAAGGTCTAACGTCTAAGGTCTAAGGTCTAACGTCTAAGGTCTAACGTCTGAACAGCGGAGAGAAAGGGATTCGAACCCTTGGAACGCGAAAGCGTTCAACGGTTTTCGAGACCGCCCCATTCGACCACTCTGGCATCTCTCCTAACCTTTTTACAAATAAAAAGCAACCCGATTGAGTTGCTCTCAGCGGAGACAGAGGGATTCGAACCCCCGATACATTTCTGTATAACGGTTTTCAAGACCGCCGCGATCGACCGCTCTGCCATATCTCCGCTGCAAAAATACAAAAGTTTTTAATGCGACAAGATTTTTTTGAAAAATTTTTTAAACAACTCACAATTGCCATCGAAAAATCATCTATCTTTGTACCGAATATGACTATCCGCAAGCGACATATCACTCTCATCCCATTGCTAATCATGGCATTGTGTTTCAATGCCTGTCGCAACCGGCTTGTGCCTGAGGAGATTATCGGATTTGAAAATAATTTCAACAGCGACAGCCGGCAGCTGGACAGACTGGCAAAAATGGCCGACAGTTGCGCGGTTTTTTACGCCAGCGACCCTTCTTTTCTTGAAAAAATGTCGCAGATTTATTATCAAAAAGGTGTCAGTCACCACAAGAACAACGAATCGCTTGATGCGGCGCGGGCATTGATAACAGCATGCAAAAGCCAGCAGTCGTTCCTTTCGATTGAAAATCGTCCGACCAACGACGATTATCATTATCTGGGTCAGATATTCGAGCGCTTGGGCGACGTTTATGCCGATGTCAACAGCCTCAAGCCGTCGTCACACTTCTACGACGATGCCCTCTCACAATACGAAAATGCCAACCGTCAGCACGAAGTCATTGATATGCTTTTGAAAATCGGCGATCTTTACCAGCGCAATCACATTCCGAACATTGCCCTTATCAACTACGAGACAGCCGAAGCCAAGAAGAACCTCACCGAGCAACAGTCGGATATCATACAAATCAAAAAAGGCATAGCATTATACGATGTTTTCGACACCGAATCGGCCGATTCAATATATCGAAAAATATCGACAAAAAATCCACATAACATTGAATACCAATATTTTACAGCCTGTCATTTTTACAACGCCAACCAATACGGCAAAGCCCTTCCTTATCTGTTGAATTGTTTTGAGCAAGGCAATCAGAACATGAAACTCCAGTCGGCCGAAATGCTTGCCAGCGTTTACTTCTCGCTCAACGACCATCAAAAGGAGTTGGAATTCGCGCAATATCAGGCCAAAGCGCAGTCGGCCGAAGCCCGTCTAACCCCTACGCGTGTCGAAATGGAGGCTCTGTATGAGCAATACATCAACGAAAACAATCCGAAAAACATTGAAAACTCAGGCAATTTAAGACGTTTCAACTGGATACTGACAATTGTGGTTGTACTCCTTATTATATTAATGGTTGCAATCTATATCGTTTACAGTCGCCGCAGCATAAACAATGCGCCGATCACAGACGGAACATTGCCTAGCCTCCACTCTTTTGATGACAACTACAAGTGTTTTGTCAGTTCCAACATCTACAGCGACATAAAAAATTCACTGGAAGGCAAACAGATTCTTATAAAGACGGTTAGCGACTATCCACGTTTGGCATTGACAAAGAATAAACTTGTTACTTTAACCACCACATTCAACGAATCATTTCCCAACCTAACGCACACATTATTGGAGCTTTACCCCGACCTCACCCCTAGCGATATCAGATTCATCATTTTCAGTCTGATGGGGTTGACCGACCTGGAAATTGCTGTTTTGCTGAAACAAACCTATGGCTCGGCCAACAAGCGCAGCAACAGAATCAAAGATATTTTACATACCGAAGAGGAGTTAGAGCACTTTATTCCAAGTTTTTTGCGCGGTATAAGATACTGATTAAAAGTCACATAACAATCTGTATCTTAATTAGTTACAAAAGTTTTTTCGATATATTTCGATAAAAAACAAGCCCAAAAGCCTTGACAAAATTTTTTCAGCGATGTACTTTTGCAGTCGAAACAAAAAATTGTGCATCATGAAAAAGTTCTTGTTAGTAAGTTTGATGGTTTTAATGGCAGCAAGTGTCAGCGCTCAACAGAAGAAGGCACTGAATTCGTATATTTCATACGCCACTTTCAACATTCCCAGCAACGGGGCGAGTCCTTACATTGAAACATACATTACCTTCGACAAGAGCAGCCTCATTTACACCAAAGATGTCAACGGACAGTACAACGCCACTGTCAATGTAACCATCTTATTTAAACAAGGTGAATCCATCAAGAACTTCGGAAAATACTCGCTCACAAGCCCTTACGTTGACGACACGACCAACATCAGCGGCTTTTTCATGGATATGCAACGCTATTCGCTTGAAAACGGTCCATATACAATGGATGTAACCCTTGAGGATGCCAACAACAAATCGAGCAACCCATTCCACGTTGACGAGATGCTTGTTATAGATTATCCGGAAAATATTTGCATATCGAGCATCATTGGCCTCGAAAGCTATTCCAAAGCCAGCGTTGACAACGGAATGTCCAAGAATGGCTATAATCTCATCCCGATGATGCTTCCGTTCTATCCCGAGACCATGAACAAGCTGTCATTCTACGCTGAGATTTACAACGCCAAAAAACAGCTGGGCGACGACAAATATTTGCTTAACACCTACATCAGCGCCTTTGAAAATGGCACCATACTCAACAATTTCTTCTTCACAAAGAGAATGACAGCCAAAGACATTGATGTCATCATCAACAACATAGACATTACCAATCTTCCGTCAGGCAACTATTACCTTGTGCTGGAAGCCCGCGACAGAAACAACGAAGTGATTGGCTTGAACCGCATGTTTTTCCAAAGAAGCAATCCTTATTACCAAGTGGATAACACAATGCTGGCAAGCATCAACACCGACGAAGTGTTCACCGGAGGAATCCACAACCTGGATACAATTCGCGAATATATCAGGACCCTCTCGCCTATTTCTACATTGGTTGAGAGAGACTATGGCGAGGAACTCATAAAAACCAACGACCTGATTACCATGCAGCAGTTCTTCTACACATTCTGGTCGAGTCGCAACAAGCTCGATCCTGAACAGGCATGGCGTGACTACTACGCTCAGGTACAAAGAGTCAACGCTTCATTCAAAACCCTCACCCACAAAGGCTACGAGTCAGACAGAGGTATTGTGTTCCTCAAATACGGAGCTCCAGACAGAATAGTCCAAAGCTACAACGAGCCAGGCGCCTTCCCTTATGAGATTTGGCACTACTACAGCCTCGGCACCCAGCGCAACAAGAAGTTCGTGTTCATGACACGCGATTTGGTCACCAACGACTTCAAGCTTATACATTCCGACGCTGTCGGCGAGCTCAACAACTTCAGATGGACCACAGAAATCTATCAGAGAACCTACGGCACCTACTTCGATTACGGTGTCGACGGCGTCGCCAACCCTGATTCATACGGCGACAAAGCTAAGGATTACTACGACAATCCAAGATAAAAGCGATTTTTTAACATACCACAATACCACACATACTTTGTTTGATAAGGGATATTGATGCAAATCAAGTCCCTTATCGTTTTTCCCATGACGGAAAACTATGCGAAAGCATCACGAATGTGAGACCTCAAGGGCTTACCCTGAAGTGAGGCTTCGCATAGTTTGGAGTCAAATTAGAAGTGTTTATAGGTTATAGTTTATAGGTTATTGAAGTTTAATAGTTTAAAGTATTGAAGTTTTTAAAGACGTAAAACTATGCGAAAGCATCACGAATGTGAGGCCTAAAGCCTCACCCCTGAAGTGAGGCTTCGCATAGTTTGAAGTCGAATCAGAAATGTTTATAGGTTATAAGTTATTGAAGTTTAATAGTTTAAAGTATTGAAGTTTTTAAAGACGTAAAACTATGCGAAAGCATCACGAATGTGAGGCCTAAAGCCTCACCCCTGAAGTGAGGCTTCGCATAGTTTGGAGTCAAATTAGAAGTGTTTATAGGTTATAGTTTATAGGTTATTGAAGTCAAAAAACTATATAAAGCAAATAGTTTAAAATCATTTCATATCAAAATTTTTTGTATTTTTGCCGTCATGAAAAAAGTGGCGGTAGTCATACTGAATTACAACGGGCAGCAATTTCTGGAGAGATTCCTTCCGAATGTCATCGAGCACAGCTCCGATGTAGCCGATATCGTTGTAGCCGACAACGCCTCCACCGACAATTCAGTCAGTTTCATACAAGAGAACTACCCCGACATCCGCTTGATTCTCAACGAATCAAACGGCGGCTTCTCGACTGGCTACAACCTTGCTTTACGACAGATTGACGCAGAGTATTATTGCCTGCTGAATTCAGATATCGAAGTGACACCGCATTGGATCGAGCCCGTCATAACATTGATGGACAGCGACACCTCAATAGCGGCCTGCCAGCCGAAAATCTTGTCATTCCACGATAAAGAGAAGTTTGAATATGCCGGAGCCGGCGGCGGTTTCATCGACAGATACGGATATCCTTTCTGTCGCGGCAGAGTGTTCCAACATCTGGAAACCGACCACGGGCAATACGACGATGTGAAAGAGGTGTTCTGGGCAACAGGAGCCTGTATGTTCGTGCGTTCCGACATTTATCATCGCTTTGGCGGCCTCGACGACAGTTTCTTCGCCCACATGGAAGAGATTGACTTCTGCTGGCGCGTTAAAAACGAAGGATTCAAGGTGATGTACTGCCCTCAGTCGAAAGTTTATCACATAGGCGGCGGCACCTTGCCAAAAAGCTCAGCCCGCAAGACATATCTCAACTTCCGCAACAATCTGTCGCTTTTGGTGAAAAACCTGCCCGACGGCGCTGTTTTCGGCACCATAGCATACCGTATTTTGCTTGACTGGATTGCAGGACTCAAGTTCCTTGCGCAAGGCAGTTTACCCGACCTTTGGGCTGTAACAAGAGCACATCTGAGTTTCTACAGACATCTGCCGGTACTGAGAAAAAAGAGAAAAACGCTAAAACACACCAAAGTGTCGCAGATTTACCAGAAAAACATTGTTTTCAAGCATTTCCTTGAAAAAAAGAAATTGTACACCGAGCTTAGTGAGGGGGATTTTAGTCGTTAGTCGTTAGTCGTTAGGTAGGTGACAGCTTCGGCGTAGCCTTCAAGGCCGTGACCGGCTATAGCTTTCACACAAGCCTCGGCTGTAAATGAATGCCGACGATACTCTTCCCTCTCGTATATATTTGAAATATGCACCTCAACCACAGGTTTTTCAATAGCACGGATGGCATCAGCCAATGCTATCGAAGTATGCGCATAACCGCCCGGGTTGATAACCACGCCGTCATAACAATCCATAGCCTCATGCAACTTATCAATCAGAACGCCCTCGTGATTGGTTTGGAAAACGTCAATCGCATGCTGTGGAAAGCGCTTTTTCATATCGTTTAAGAAATCGTCAAGCGATTGTGTACCATACACTTCAGGCTCGCGTCGGCCTATCAGATTAAGGTTGGGACCGTTTAGAATAAGTATCTTCATAATCAGCATTTATCTTTGATGAACAACCTGATGAATTCGCCTATCAGCAGCACCGGACTGGTGCCCACAAAGCATACCAGCCAATCGCGCCAGCCCAAAGGCTCGACATTGAACATATCGCTGAGGCAATTGACAATCAGCACCTGCCCTGCCAGTATTATCAGCAACGCCAGATCAAAACCGCCAAAGTTTTTCGATATATGCTTGAGAGCCGATGCTCCAGTATGATAAGCCTTAGCGTTAAAGAGATTCCAAAATTGAATAAAGACAAACAATGTAAATGTCAATGTATGCTCGTAAAGAGTATAGCTCTCGTCGGCCACGATATTGAAATTGAAGAAGCTGAACAGATAGTCGCGCAACGACAAATCCGAAATCGATGCCACATCATAATGCTTGAAATACTGCACAAATCCGAACAGCAACACAAAGAACAACACACCCACAATGAATATATTGTTAATCATCGGCTTAGTAAGGATGTGCGCATTCTTTGAACGAGGTTTTTCTTTCATCACGCTCTCTGAAGGCGGCAACGATGCAAGCGCCATGGCTGCGAAGGTGTCCATTATAAGGTTCACCCACAACATCTGCGTGACTGTAAGCACCAAATCGGTACCCAGCAGGCTGCCAACCATAACAATCAGGCAAGCCGCCACATTGATTGTCAGCTGGAACAATATAAAACGCTGAATATTCAAATAAAGCGAACGTCCCCACATCACAGCGAGGGCTATGCTGCGGAATGAGTTGTCGAGAATAGTGATATCCGACGCTTCTTTGGCCACATTGGTGCCATCGCCCATCGACAACCCGACCTGAGCCGACTTAAGAGCGGGCGCGTCGTTGGTGCCGTCGCCCGTTACCGCGACCACCTCGCCCGCTGCTTGCTGCAAGCGCACCAAACGTTCCTTGTCCATCGGACGCGCCCGCGACATTATTTTTATCATTGGTATGCGGCGTTTGGCTTCTTCATCCGACAACTCTTCAAAATCCTTGCCGGTGATGTGGTTAAAATCGCGTTGGTCGGTATCTTTCCACATTCCAAGCTGACGTCCGATTTCTATAGCTGTTGCCGAAGTGTCGCCAGTGACAATTTTAACATCTATGCCGGCGTTCATGCAGCTTTCGATAGCCTCGGCCACATCCGGGCGCACCGGGTCGGCAATGGCTGCCACAGCCAGGAAAATCAGGTTATTGGCCACCAAATCGTCGGTCATTGGGTCGAACGACTGCTCCTCGGGATCGCCTTCCTTGTACGCGATAGCCAAAGTACGCATGGCTCTGTTGTTATATCCGTCAATTTGTTTTTCAATATCGCCCAAATATGAATCTATCGGAGCCAATCCGTCTTTGGTCAACACTCTGTTGCAATGCCGCAAAACAATCTCAGGGGCGCCTTTTACATAAAACATCGGCTTGTTGAACACTTTTGATTCAACCACAGTTGCCATAAATTTATACTTGGTTGAGAACGGTACCTGCTGATAGATGTGCATGTTTTCCCTGTATTCCAGATAATTTGCACCCATGCCGTGCAACCATAGCAACAGCGCGCCTTCGGTAGGATTGCCTATAACCTTTATCTTGCTGCTGTCTGTAACATCCAGAAAAGCCGTGGTATTTACCGAAATACATTCCTCCAACAGTTTGTCGAACTCGCTGTATATCAACACGTCGCTAAGCGCCATTCGGTTTTGTGTCAAAGTTCCGGTCTTGTCGGTGCAAATCACAGTGGCGGCTCCCATGGTCTCGCAGGCATGCATCTTACGCACCAAATTGTTGGCCGTAAGCATTCGACGCATACTCAAGGCCAAGCTCAGCGTAACACTCATCGGCAAGCCCTCTGGCACAGCCACCACTATAATGGTCACCGCCATCATCAAAGTGCCCAGAGCATATCTGACAAAGTCGAGCCAATCGATGCCGTCGGCGCCTGTCTCAAGGCATGTGAAGTACATCACAAAACGAATAATGATGATAGCAGCTGCCACCAAATAGCTTGCCACGCTAATCACCCGTCCAAGTTTGTCGAGCTGAATATTAAGCGGAGTCTTTATGTTGCTTTCTATCTGCGAGCCCTTATACACTTTTCCCCATTCGGTTGCCTCTCCCACTTTCACCACCTGCATCACGCCATGTCCGTCAATTATTTTGCTGCCACGCATAAGACAATTGGAAGGATAAGTGGCTTCGCGGTCAAACTCGCTCTCCTCGGTGGTTTTGCGAGCCATAGGTTCGCCTGTCAGGTCGGCCTCGTTCACCTGCAGCCCGAATCCGTCAAGTAGCACGCCGTCGGCAGGCACCTCGTCACCTGTCTCCACCATCACTATATCGCCAACCACAATTTCGCGTTTAGGCACCATGGTGACATTGCCGTCACGTACCACCTTGACAGTCTCATCGTCGTTAACCTGGTTAAGAATGTCGAATTTTTTGTTGGCGCTCGCTTCAAATATAAAACCCACACCAGTGGCCAAAATCACAGCCATCAAGATTCCAAGCGGCTCGAGCAGCACACCGTATCCCTCGTCGGATGTATAAAACTGATATACAGCCACTCCGACCGCCAGCACCAAGGCTATCAGCAATATGCGGATAAGCGGGTCTTTAAACTTATATAGAAATTGGTAAAAAAGCGATGCCTTTTTAGGCGGAATTAAAATATTTAAGCCGTGTTTGGCACGGCTTTCTTCAACTTGTGTGGCATTTAAGCCCTGATATTTCATATGGTGAATTTATTTCTTTTTGATGAATGGTATCACATTTTTGTTATTAATGCGCGATTCCATTCTTACACGATAAAAACCATCTACCAATGTCGGCTCTTCCAGCAGCACATCTTCAGCGTCAATCAACAGCATGTTGGTCGACATTTGTGTTGAATCACAATATTTCATGTAGAATGCCGCTTCCTCGCTGATTGCGAAATCGTCGGCGATACTGGCGACATTAGCCTTTGCCATTCTGGCTATTTCATTTTTGGCAAACATCAAAGCGATGCGTTTGGCCTCGTTCTTCGACTTTGAAGGCTCTGAAGCTATATTTCCCTGATATCCAGCCGATTCGTAAGAATAAGTGTTGCCACTGCCCTGCGGTTTGATGCCGCTCTGTCCTGTTTCAGCCATATTCCAGTCGGCATACAGGACACCATTGTCAATTGACATGGACACAATATTGCAAGACAATTCGGCCTTGAAAACCAAACGCGTCAAGTCTTGCACTTTGTTGCGATAATCCATGTCGTCTTTATATCCGGAAATGCCCGAAGCATTGGCATTAGTGCTTCCGAGCAAGGTTTTTCGAGGTGTAAAATTAGATAGCGACTGCATAAAGGTATCCATTATGGCATGCCACAGTCCATGTCTGGTGTTTTGGCTCACGGCGATTGATGTTGTAGCGCCGCCATTTTTATAATAGAGCCACTTTTCAGGTATTCTGTTTGTCACAGTGTCGGTGGTTGAATACACCCACGCTATGTTTCTTTCGGTTTTTGTCAGCCACTCCTCATGCTCCACAAACTCATCTGGAGTGTTCACAACGATCGATATCCTGTCACCATACTCAGGATATTTTTTGGCTCCGTCAAAATAATACATGTATTCGCCTTCGCAACGGGCTTCCTTCATGCGGTCTTTTTTAGAGCCTTGTATAACATTGAGCATAACCACAGCCTCATCGTATTCGGTGTAAAACAATTCGGCTATTTCATATTTCAGATATTGGTTTTTGGTGTTGAATGCCGCCATGCAGTGCGATTGCTGTTCGTTGACAGAGTTTTTATCGCCCACCACTTCGTTGTGGTAATACAATTCGTACACCGACATCAGATTCATTTTCTCCGACACCATGTACATGAACAGCGCGCGTACGATAGCCTGATTGAGAGCCTCATCTTCCTGCATATACATATCCGACACACCGATTGGGCCTGTCGGATTAAAGAACCACGCCGGCAAATCATTCCCTACAGCATATACAGAAGAGCCGTAATTGCGGCTCCCTGTATTTACTGTATTCTCCGTAGCACAAAGGCTAACAGAAATGGTAAAAAATACTATAAGTAATATTTTTCTCACCTTAAATTATTGAAGGTTTTCCATTTCTTTTTCGAAGATCTGTTTGAACTTCTCATATTCGAAGTCTGTTCTCAGCTTAGCATCGTTAGAGACTTTCTCTTTGATACCGTTGAGGAGAGCGTTAGGATCGGCTTCGAGGCAGACATAGAACATGGTGCCTTTTTCTCTCTTCTCGCTCCAACCTGGGATAGCTGGGACTGAATTCTTAATGGTCTGTTTCACAACAGTACGGCTGAGTTCTTTAACACTTTCTTTGAAATCCTGAGCATCGCCATCATTGTAGGTTGAAGCATAGTTTTCAATAACTCTTGAAATTGTAGCTTCCATCATTGTAGCGAGTTCCTGACGTGCATTGTTGGCAGCATTTGATTTTGCTTTTGGTTCCATTGACTCATACTGTGCCAAGAAAGAACCTTCTGCTCTGAATGCATCTGGTGTTGACAAGCAGCAATGTTCATCTTTAGGAGCTGCTGTCTTTTTGCTTGAGCCGCAAGAAATAACAAACATTCCGAGAAGTGCGGCACACATTAATAAACCGATTTTTTTCATTTTAATTGAAATTTTAGTTAACGCCTACTCTATGCTTTTCGGCTTCCGCATAATTATTTATCTGAATTTAATTCTTACTTGTTTGGTTGGCTTGCTGTTACCGGCAGTGAACACGATTTTAACGGTCGGATCGTCCTGCTCGTAGCAATATCCGCTGTTAAAAGCCACTGTCCATTTATCCTTGTCGTATCTGACATCAAAATCATTGGCGCAATCAGAGGTCACCTTAGGCTTGCGTGATGTTGTGATCACTTTGCCCTTATACGTCAAGCGCACCGACATGAAGCCCGGACGGTTTTCCATCAGTTCAACTGTCAACGATTTTAATATATCAGTATACAGTTTTATTATCGCATCTATTCTCGCAACCCTGGAATCATCATCAAAAAGCTCTTTCTTAAGCAGATTCAAGCCTGTGATGTTCTTATTGATTGCCTCGACGCTGCCAACCACTTCAACTTCATCATCATAACGGTCTATCTCGTCGTTGATAAATTGCTCTTGCTTGTTGTACGCATCAATCAAATCACGTCTTTCAAACTCGTTGAAAGGATATCTCATGCAGACAACGTAGTACTCTTCACCTGTTTTCCTTTTGTAATAACGCTCATAGTAAACATCGGCTTTTTGAACTGTTACGCCTTGGATAGCAGGGAGTTTAGCTATCCTGACCTGTGTCTTAGAGGTGTATTCCTCCCAAAACTCCTGTTCATTACCCACTACTACAACTTTACCCGAGCTCTTCATTTCACCTGTTACAATTGATGCTACAGATCCGCAAATTGAATTCAGCACTTCAGTCATTGCGGCACTCTTAGCCTCGGTCAATGTCGCGCCCTCCTGATTTTTAATGTAATAATAATCCTTACGCTCCTCTTCGGTCACCCATGCCGGCTTTTGCTTTGGCACGCATTCAACCCTTTTGAAACCTTTCTTCTGCGCCACGGCACAAAGCGGAACCAGAACAACCACTAAAATAATGAGTAATCTTTTTATCATACCTAACAATTTACTCCGCAAAGATAAACATTTTTATTAGACAATAAAAAATTTTGTGAATTTTATTTAATGTTACTCACATTTTAGAGTACGTATCCGGTGATTTCCTGATTCGGCTCAAGTTCAACAGGTTCTTTGCCGTATTGGAAAATCATCATCTTCTTGCCGCCTTTCAGGTAATATCTGTCACCGACAACCCAGATTGCCGTGGCCTCGCGCAAACCAACCACTTTCATCTCCTGACGCACAGCCAGATATTCGTTGATGCGGTCCTGGCGGGTCTCACCACCATGTTTAATCATCTTGTCGATTTCCGGATGCGGATCAAGATAGTGAGGATTTATCTGGAATGGAATGAGATTCAATGTGTTAAAGCTTGCTGGCTGCACAATAGGCATATCGTTTGTGGTACAAAGTGTAGGGCAAGCGATGTTCGAGCCGGCGCTCCATCCTATATAAGGTGTGCCGTTGTTGGCGCATTCAGCGATTGCCTGCATCAGGCCGAATTTATGCAACTCGGCAACCAGATGGAAAGTGTTGCCGCCACCGACAACTATGCAGTCGGCAGTTTTAACCAGACCCACTTTGTCCTCTACTTCGTGAACCGAAACAAACTTCTTCACGCCAAGTTTCTCGTTAAAAACCTTCTTAACCTTTTCAGTATAAGCGTCATAGCTCTTCGGATAAGGGTTGCCGCCGATGAAAACGCCTGCGAATGGCACAAAAGCCACCTTGCTGTCGGCACCGAGTTTGTTCTTGTCGAAAAATTGTTCGAGTTGGGTCATTGCCCAAGCCAGATATGTTTCACCAAAGTTTGTGGAATTGCTGATTAAAAGTAAGTTTCTCATATTTATAACCGTTAAAATTTTTACAAAATTAAATAATTTTTAGATATGAAATAAATTTTGATATAAATTTGTGTCAAATTAAAAATTTAAAGATTTAAAAATTTAAAGATTCAAAGATTTAAGATATGAAGAAATTAGTGTTATTATTAGCGGCAGTTATCGGAATCAATTTGGCTTATGGCGCAAATGCGGCCAAAAACACCGAATACAATTTAAAATCACCCGACGGGAAAATTGAAATAACAATCAGTGTCGGCGACGAGGTGGTTTATTCGGTGAAGCACGAAAACACTACAATTATCAACGATTCACCAATTTCTATGGAGTTGGGCGACGGAACGGTTTTAGGATTAAAAGGATCGGTGAAAAATATCAAGACCAACACTGTCAATGATGTTATAAATGCCAACTTTTACAAGAAATCAAAAGTCAAAAACAATTATAACGAATTGATTATCAATTTTAAAGAAAATTATAGTTTATCATTCAGAGCATTTGACGACGGGGTGGCTTATCGTTTCTCGACAAAATTCAAAAAGCCGATAATCATCAGGAAAGAAAACGTAAATTATTGTTTTGACGACGATTACGTGGCATATATTCCATACGTGAATGCCCGCAAAGGCGAAGGCGACTTCCTGACACAGCAGTTCTTCACATCTTTCGAAAGCCAATATACTATAGATTCTATTTCAAAGATGGATGTCGAGCGCATCGCTTTCACACCTTTATTAATGTGTCTGAAAGACGGCAAAAAAGCAGTGATTGTGGAGTCGGATCTGGAAGATTATCCCGGCACTTTCTTCCGCAAAGGCAAAGGCAACAGCCTCGAAGCAGTGCAGTCAACCTATCCGAAAGTTGAGGAACAAGGCGGCCACAACATGCTGCAGATGGTGGTAAAAGAGCGTGAGAACTACATCGCCAAGGTCAATGGAACCCGTGATTTTCCATGGCGCGCCATTGTCATTTCGGAAAACGACGCCCAGCTGATGAACAGCGACATGGTTTACAAACTCGCCTCACCTTCCAGAGTGAATGATGTCAGCTGGATTAAGCCTGGCAAAGTGGCTTGGGACTGGTGGAACAACTGGAACATCTGGGGCAAAGATGTTGATTTCAAGGCCGGCGTCAACAACGACACCTATAAATATTATATTGATTTCGCGTCGAAAAACGGCATAGAATATGTGATTTTGGACGAAGGTTGGGCTGTGAACAAGCAGGCCGATTTATTCCAAGTTGTCACTGAGATAAATTTGGAAGAGCTTGTCGCTTACGCCAACGAGCGCAACGTCGGGCTTGTGCTTTGGGCAGGTTATTACGCCATCGACCGCGACATGGAGCATGTGTGCAAGCACTACAGCGAGATGGGAATCAAAGGATTCAAGGTCGACTTTATGGACCGCGACGACCAGAAGGTGGTTGACTTCTACTACCGCATGGCGGCTATGGCGGCCAAATATCACTTATTCGTTGATTTTCACGGAGCTTACAAGCCGACAGGACTAAGCCGCACCTACCCTAACGTGCTGAATTTCGAGGGAGTATACGGTTTGGAGCAATCAAAATGGGACGACGACCTCCATCAGGTTGACTATGAGTGCATGGTGCCCTACATCAGAATGGTGGCTGGCAACCTTGATTACACCCAAGGAGCCATGGACAACGCCACAAAGCACCACTTCCGCGCCATCTACACCAATCCGATGAGCCAAGGCACCCGTTGCCATCAGCTGGCAGAATATGTAATTTTCGAATCGCCTTTCAACATGATGTGTGACAGCCCCACCAAGTATATGCAAAATCAGGAATGCACCCAACTGATTGCCAGTATACCCACCGTCTGGGACGAAACTATAGCACTCGACGGCAAACTTGGCGAATATGCGGTAATCGCAAGACGCTCGGGCGATGTTTGGTATATCGGGGCAATTACCAACTGGGAAGCCCGGGAAATTGACATCGACTTAAGCCGATTGGGTATTGAATGCCACAGGCGCACCACCTACCTAGATGGCGTCAATGCCAATAAAAACGCCGAGGATTACGCGGTTTATTTCGAAATAAATACCGAAAGTGTTTCCACTGCCAAAGTGAAATTAGCGAGTGGCGGCGGCGCTGTTTTGATAATTAACAACTAGTTTTAAAAACCATATGAAAAAATCAGGCCTGTAAAGCCTCTCCGAAAATTTTAACGGAAAAACCATATGAAAAAATCAGGCCTGTAAAGCCAAAAGCTTTACCCGAGACTGATTTTTCATATGGTTTTGAAGTATAATCAATACGTCACTTCCTCAAGAAACAAGGCGTGAGCCGGCATTGAAGTGCCAGCTGAGCAGCGGTCTTTTTGTTCGATGACAGCACGAAAACCATCTAGACTCATTTTCTCCTTGCCGACTTCAAGCAGCGTCCCCACAATCGCCCGCACCATATTCCTCAGAAACCTGTCGGCTTTTATACGAAACACAAGCAAATCACCGTCTTCATACCATCTGGCTTCCATTATCCTGCAATTGTTGGTCTTGACCTGCGTATGAAGCTTCGAAAAACTTGTAAAATCCTGATATTCAAAAAGTATCTTTGCCGCTTCATTCATTTTATCCACATCCAATTTGCCATACACGTAAAGCGCATCGTCGGTGTGAAACGGATTTTTGGCTCGCGTCACGTAGTAGTGATATGTACGCGACTTGGCATCGAAACGAGCGTGAAAATCAGGCTCCACCTGCCAGCAACGAAACACCACAATATCATCCGGCAGAAACACATTCAACTGATACACAAACTGTTGCAAATCTGCAATCGGCTCGCTCTCGAAATGAGCATAGAAATTGCGAGCGTTGACCCCGGTATCGGTACGCCCGCACCCGATAATGCTGACAGTTTGCTTCAGCTTCAGACTTATGCATTTTTCCAACGTCTCCTGCACGGTAACGTCGCCAGGCTGAATCTGCCAGCCATGATAAGCTTTGCCGTTGTAAGCCAGATGTAAGAAATAGCGATTCATAGAAATTTTTTACCCGGCAAAATTAAAAAATATTTGCATTGTTGAAAATTATTATTTATCTTTGTGCTGTGATTTTAACCTCAAAAACTTAAGATATGCCGATTTACATGTTGAAAGATGAGGTATTTGATTTCCCGCCGGTAAGCCGTGCCACCAAAGACGGATTGCTTGCCATTGGCGGTGACTTATCGCCCGAAAGGCTACTCATCGCCTATCGTTCGGGGATATTCCCATGGTACACCGACGGCGAACCTATTCTGTGGTGGTCGCTCGACCCTCGCATGGTCATGGAACCATCCGGCCTGAAGATGACAAAATCATTGTGGAAAACGCTGGAATCCAACCGATACTCATGCTCTTTTGATACAAATTTCGAAGGAGTGATCAGGGCATGCGCCACAGTGCCGCGCACCGACGATCAGATTGAGGAAGAGCCCGACGACGCCGACGAATCAAGTACATGGATAAGCGAAGACATGATATCGGCTTATTGCGAATTGCATGAATTAGGTTTCGCCCACTCGGTTGAGACATATCTTGACAACGAGCTGGTTGGCGGACTTTACGGGGTATCGATTGGCAAGGTATTCTGCGCCGAGTCGATGTTCCACACCAAGGCTGAAGCTTCGAAAGTGGCGTTTTACAATTTATGTCAGTTCTTAATCAGAAACAACTTTGAACTAATTGACGCCCAGCAGGAAACCAGCCACATGAAACGGCTTGGAGCGGCTCCGATACCGCGCAAGGAGTTTATCAAAACATTGAAAAGACTCGTCAACGAACAAAGTTTGGTCGGCAACTGGGGCGACGGCTCCGCCGAACTGATGCATTTGACTGTTTTATAATGATTCTTTAATTCTGACCAATTTTTCCAACAATCCTTCGACGAGGTCGAGACGTAGCATATTGGCTCCGTCCGATTTTGCCACGGCCGGATTGGGATGTGTTTCCATAAACAATCCGTCGGCACCGACTGCAATCGCGGCTTTTGATATCAGTTCTATCATTTCCGGACGGCCACCGGTAACTCCAGCGGTTTGGTTTGGCTGCTGCAGAGAATGTGTCACGTCCATTATTACCGGAACATCACACTGTTGCATATCGTAAATATTGCGATAGTCAACCACCAAATCCTGATAACCGAAGAAATTGCCCCTGTCGGTGAGCATCACCGACAGATTGCCCGACTGCATCACCTTATCGACAGCAAATCGCATTGAAGCGCCCGACAAGAACTGGCCTTTCTTGATATTGACGGTTTTGCCCGTTTTGGCTGCAGCGATCAACAAATCGGTCTGGCGGCACAAAAATGCCGGAATTTGAAGTATATCAACATATTCAGCCGCCATGGTCGCCTCCTCGCACGAGTGTATATCGGTGACAACTGGCACGCCGAATTCCTTTTTGATATTTCTCAAAACATTCAAAGCCTTTTCGTCGCCAATTCCCTGGAACGAATCCAGGCGCGAGCGGTTGGCCTTACGATACGAACCCTTGAAAACATAAGGAATATCAAATTTTCGAGTGATTTTAACAAGCGTTTCGGCTATATAAAAAGGCGACTGTTCATCCTCAATAACGCATGGCCCTGCCAGCAGGAAAAAGCGGTTAGGCTTAAGGCCTTTCAAAAAAGGATAATTGCTTTGAGTTATCATGTTGAAATTTTTTGCAAATATATAAAAAAGCCATTAGCCATTAGCTATTAGCCATTAGATTTTTTAATAATGTTGATACCTTATTAATTATGAGGCTTTAATTTTTTAAACTTTTTTGTTGCATGAATTAAAAAAAAATGTAATTTTGCGTTGTATAATGTATAAAACTGAATACAATTAAAAATTATTTATTAACCAATTCATTAACATTATGAAGAGATTATTTACATTAGCACTCGTGATGGCAATGGCCGTCACAGGATTCGCTCAGGTAAAAAGCGTTTCAAAGAACATCAAGATGAATCCTGCCCAGCAGCAGGTTTTCAAAGGTGATGAGGCTGTTATGGCCAGCTTCCCGTCAGCAACAAGAAACATCATGGTGGCTCCAGAAGTCACAGAGTTGTCATTCACAACTTACGACTGGCAGTCAAACATGGGTCCAAGAAATTTCACAGCTGTATGGCCTGACGGTTTTGCAGTAATGTGCTACACTCTTGCCACCACAACCAATTACTCGGATCGTGGTACAGGTCTTGCAATCTGGGATCCGGCTGTTGGCGAGTGGGAATACACAGAGACACGCGTTGAAACCATGCCAACCGGTATCGCAGCAACTGGTTTCGGATCAATTGCACGTTACAAAGAGAATGGTTTGGTGATTGCAGCTCACTCATCAAATTATTGCCATCTGTTCTTCTGTGAAGATTTCCGCAATGGTAGTCGTGATTTCAGCACAGAGGTGACAATGCCAAACGATTTAGGCCCAGCTTGGCCTGTTGTTCAGTGCTCAGGTGAAAACCTTGACATTGTGCACGTTCTTGCAACCGAATATAATGGAACATCTCCTTATGGTGACCCAATTTACTATTGGCGTTATCAAAACGGCGAATGGACCGCATCAGATGTAATGCTTGAAGCCCTTGATGGCAACCACCTGTCAGACGGCGGTTCAAACATCACCTACTTCATGAACTACGATCCTGCAAAGCCAAATCGCGTAGCATTCATTTTGAACAATGCATGGAGCGATTGTAAAGCCGTCATTTCAGAAGACAATGGTGAAACATGGAGCGAGAGAGTATTCTGGCAGCACCCAGGCATCAACAAAACATACGACAAATGGTACTTCTATCCACGTTGGACAGGCGCCGCATTTGATAATGCAGACAATCTCCACATCGTGTACGAATACAACGGCACAACAGGTGAGCCAGGTTCAGGTACATACTATCCGGCTATCGGTGGTATCGGTTACTGGAGCGAAGTTCTTCCAAAGAACGAGCTTTGCCTTGGTGGTATCGGTAACGTTGGCGAGCCATTTATCATGGATACAACTTACCTGATGCAGGATATCTACCAGTCAGAGTGGTATTGGAGTGATGCGAACCATGATCCTCTTCCGGAATACATCGGCGAGCTTGAAATGGTTGGCGAAGACGGCAACGTCCTTCCACGTGAATCATCAGAAGGCTACTGGCCAAACCAAGAGACATGGGGTGAACACGGTTCATACAATGGAGGTAAAGCCGCTTTCGCAACAATGCATTTTGACAAAGCACGCAACACCATCTATGCATTCTGGTCAATGATTGCCGGTGATGAAACAGCGATGTACTGGAACGGCGATCTCGGTCAGCACTACTTGAGAATCTTCTGCAATGTATCATATAACGGCGGTATCACATGGGAAGGTACACAGCACGTACTCACAGGTTTCGAATCTTCATTAGATGAAATGGTTTACGATCAAGTCATCCCATACGTTTACAACGACGCCGACGGTGACTATCTCTGGGTTTGTTATCAGAGAGACTACACACCTGGCACATACGTACAGGACGACGATGCAGATCCTACTGACAACCAATATGTCGCCGTTAAGGTTTATTTGAACGAATGGTATGATGGTGTTCAGGAGAACAACATCCACGCCGCTCAGACAATGAACGTCTATCCTAACCCAGCTCAGGGTTCATTCCAGGTCAACCTCAACTATGCTTCAGATGTGAACATCTACAACACAGTTGGTCAGTTGGTCAAGACTTACAAGAATGTGAAAGACATCAACGTCAACCTCGAGTCAGGTATCTACTTCGTCAACGCAAACAACCAGACAACAAAGGTTGTTGTGAAGTAATTAGACTTTAGACGTTAGACATTAGACGTTAGATTTTGTAGGGGCAAATTGATTTGCCCCTACATTTTTATATATTTGCAAAAAAATTGTTATGGAGAATTTGAAGAATTATCTGGACGAGTTGGTGGCTAGGAACAACACCGAGGCGTTTATCAAAGACGACCCGGTGCAGTTTCCGCACAGGTACACCGACATTCACGACGTGGAAATCGTGTCGTTTCTGGTGGCAACCATAGCCTGGGGCAACAGAAAAATGATTCTCAATTCAGCCAACCACATGCTGGAAGTGATAGGTCGGTCGCCATACGACTACATAATGTCGGAGGGATTCAAGACGCTGGAGCCCGACAAATGTGTGCACAGAACGTTTTTCAACCGCGATTTGATGTATTATTGCCGTGGATTAAAACATTTATACGAGATTTCCGCCGATGCTCGCAGCAACAATAGTTTAGAGAATATTTTTTACAATGAGGAACATGACGTTTGGAAAGGAATTCAAACTTTCAGGGATTTGATATCCCAAGCCAACGGATGCGCCAGCAAACACATATCCAACCCATGTTGCGACGAGCCCAAGAAAGGTTCGGCATGCAAGAGGCTGCATATGGCATTGAGATGGCTGGTTAGGAACGACGGCATAGTTGATTTGGGAGTGTGGAAACGCCTGCAACCAAAAGACTTGATGATACCTTTGGATGTGCATGTGGCCAGAGTGTCGCGAAATTTGGGACTGATTGACCGCAAAAGCAACGACCGACAGACTGTTGAACTGCTGACTTCAAGACTTAGAGAGTTTGATGCGGAGGATCCTGTAAAGTATGATTTTGCTTTATTTGGAGTGGAATTGATGTAGTTATACCAAGCCTTAAAACCTTAAAAATGTTGATAACTTCGCAACTTTTGCGAGTTATCAACATTTTTTTGTGTTTTTGTTTGGCTAAATGATTATTTTGTTGTACTTTTGTAGGATTATTATATTTGGTGGAAATAGGTAAAAATAGATATAATAACAATAAAAATTCAACAAAATGAAACAAAAATTTACTTTGATTATCACAGCGTTAATGCTGATGATTACCAGTTTCGCCTGGGGACAGACGAGAGATGAAGTGGTTGCGTACACTTTGGACGGCACCATTACAGGCGGTTCTATTGGTTATGCGACAGAAAGTACAATTACACAAAGCGGCATGACATGGATGGTGACAGGTAATACGACCATGAATCCATGGCGTATTGGAGGAAAGAATCTCAGTGGAGTTGACCGTCCTTTGTACTCAACATCCGCAATGAGTGACAACATCACAAAAGTGGTGGTCACAAACGGTTCTGCAACAGCTACAGTCAATTCGATGACTCTTTATGTATCATCGAGTGCTGATTTCAGCAATCCGACAACGGTCACAGGCAGCTTCTCAGCTGGTAGCACAACAACATTTGAAAGACCTGCAGCTACTGATTGGACAAGCAAGTATTTCAAGCTTGTTTACAATATCACTGCAGGCAGCAGCAACCAATATGCACAGTTAGTAAGTGTTGCATTTTACAAAGAAAACGGCGGACAGCAAACTGTTGCTACTCCGACATTCTCACCGGCAGCTGGAACTTACTATGAAGCTCAGAATGTGACAATTGCCTGCACAACTGATGGTGCTACAATTTATTACACCACAGATGGCAACGACCCTACCACATCAAGCGCCACCTACTCTACTCCTATCGCCATCAGCGCAACAACAACAGTGAAAGCAATGGCTGTGAAGACGGGAATGGACAACAGTAATATTGCGACAGCGACATACACCATCCAGCAGTTAACATCAATCACGACCGTTGCAGGATTGTGGGATTTTGCCGAATCTGTTGGAACGACAGCCACACAAGTTAGTGTAACATTTAACAATTGGTATGTTTCAGGAGTTAAAGGCGGACAGGCCATCATCACAGACGGACAGTATGGTTTTGTGATATACCAGAATAGTCACGGATTCACAGCCGGCGACAAACTCAATGGCACAGTGGTTTGTAACGCATTACTGTATCAAAACCATTATGCGGAGCTTACAGGCGTTAAGGCAACAGATTTGACTGTAACATCTGGGCAAGAGGTTCCAACTTTAACCACAACAATCAATGCTCTTGAAGTGAGAAACTACGGTACTCCTGTCAATTTGGGTACATTGACATACAATGGCTCGACATTTGTTGATAATTCAGAAAACACAATCACACCTTACAACAACTTCAATCTCAACCCTAACCCAATTTCATCGTTGGAAAGCGGTAAGCAATACAACGTCAACGGCGTTTATATTGTTTATTGGCAGAGCGGTAATCCTGTAAAGCAGGTCGCTCCACGTAGCGCTGATGACTTTGAAGAAGTTATTACACCTATAGAGACCGTTGCAACACCTACATTCACACCAGCAGCAGGAACATATACCGAGGCACAGAACGTTACAATTGCTTGCGCTACTGAAGGCGCTACCATCCATTACACCTTGGATGGCACTGACCCAACCGCAAACAGCACTACCTATACCACTGCCATCGCCATCAGTGAAAACACCACAGTGAAGGCAATGGCCGTGAAGTCGGGAATGAACAACAGCGAGATTGCCACAGCAGTTTATGAGATTACACAGCCTACTCCACCTGCACAGGAAACCGCTTACACGCTGATTACCAATGCTAACGCTTTGATTGCTGGCGATAAATACATCATCGTAGGTATCAAGGGTGAAAACTATAAGGCATTAGGCAAGCAAGGCACAAACAACAGACCGTCTGTCGACGTGACCCCAGTTGAAAACGTCATCACATTAACACCTGCAACCACCAATGAAGGCGGCGTTTTTGAGTTGACCTTAGGTCAGACCGACGGCAAGTGGACATTGTATGATGCTGTCAATAACGGCTATCTCTACGCTGCCAGTTCAACTAAAAACTACTTAATGGTTCAGGCTGAAAACGATGCCAACGGATTGTGGACCATCGAAATCGCATCGAGTGGCGTTGCGACCATCAAGGCACAAGGTACCAACACCCGCAACTGGATAAGACTCAACACTAATGGTTCCCCATTCTCATGCTATGGCAGCGGTCAGTTGGATGTTTACTTGTACAAAGCAGGTGACGTCCCTACCCCACCGACACCAACATATTACAATGTGGCTGTTGCTGAAGGCATTACCAACGGAACTGTTTCAGTTGACCCAACATCAGCTCTTGAAGGTGCCACCATCACAGTGACAGCTCAACCAGCATCAGGCTATGAATTGTCAACTTTGACATACACTTACGGCACCACAACAACCAACATCAGCCTTGAGACGATGCAGTTTGTGATGCCAGCCGGCAATGTCACAGTGAATGCAACATTTACTGAATTGGCAACTGTGGCAACACCTACATTCACCCCTGCAGCCGGCACATTCATCACAGCCCAGCAGGTGACTTTGGCATGCGCAACCGAGGGTGCGACAATTTACTACACTACCGATGGCACAGATCCGACAGTCAACAGCAGCGTCTACTCCGAGGCTATCGCAGTGAACGCTACAGCCACCATCAAGGCCATGGCTGTAAAAGAAGGCATGAACAACAGTTCAATCGCATCAGCCACCTACACCATTGTCGAGCAGATGACAATAGCCGCCGCAAGAGCTTTGGCCAACAACCAATATGCTCTGGTTCAGGGTGTTGTGACATTCATCGACGGACGCAACGTCTACGTACAGGACGAAACAGCCGGTATCGACCTCTATCTTAACAACAACACCGTTCCTGCAACTTTGGCACTTGGTGACATGGTTATGGGATACGGTAAGAAGACAACATACAGCGGCCTTGTCGAGCTCACAGGAATCAAAGGCAACGACGCCAACCAGTTTGTTATAGTTTCAAACGGCAACACACTGCCTGTGGCCGTAAAGACTATAGCCGAGATTTTGGCTGACTACGCAGGCGACAACATGCTGCAGTCGACACGCGTACAAATCGTTGAGGCTACAATTGGCACTATCAACACAAGCGGCAACACCCCTATCACACAAGGCGAAAGCACATTGAATCTTTACAAGATGCCTGCAGTTGAAGGCCTTTTGGAAAACGACATTGTGACAGTGACCGGTGTTTTGGGATGCTACAACGCTCCACAGTTGCGCATCAACAGCGCTGACGACGTAACCTTCGAACACCCTGTGTATCCTACTCTGGTGGCCAACCCGACCAGCTTGACAGGTTTCAGCTATCAGGAAGGCGAAGGCCCGTCACAAATTAAATCGTTCGATCTGAGTGCAAGCAACCTCACAAGCGCAGCTTATGTCTATCCATCAGAAAACTTCGAGATCTCATCAGTCGGAGGCAATTACTTCACACCTGAAACATCAATCAGAATCAGCGGAGCTGCCACATTCAACAACATCCACATCTATGTCAGACTTAAAGCCGGTTTGGAAATCGGAACATACACCGAAAGCTTAACCATGAGCTCAGAAGGCGCTCAGACGATATCGGTTGAAGTAAGCGGCGACGTGATTGAGCCGGTGCAGCCAAGCAACTACACCCGCATCACCGATCTCTCACAAATCAGCAACGGTTCGAAGGTGGTGTTCGCTGCACGTTTCGACGATAATGCCAACGACTATTATGCAATGACAGCACAGGCATCGGGCAAACCAACCGGTGTGCTGTTCACCAGCGCCACATCTGCCTCAGGCGAGACTCTGCCGACCACAATCGCAGACGCCGACAGCATCTACTTCTGGACCGTGGAAATCGACGGCAGCAATTACATCTTCACCAACAACAACGGTGAAGTGCTCGGCTACACCAGCGGCACCAACTTCGCAACAGGCGGCGACAACACAGCATGGGCCATCACCTACCAGACTTCAGAAGAAGGAGCCATGGTTCCTAACTACGGCGGCTTTGTCGTGACTAACGTGAACAACGCAGTCAGAGCAATCGCCCTGAACAGCAACCACAACTTCGGCCCATACCACACCCAGAACATGACTGCCAACAACTACAACTTCTTCCTCGACATGTTCGCTACCGAAGGCGGCGGCACACTTACATGCGCCACTCCAACCTTCAATCCTGAAGGCGGCACATACTTCGAGACTCAGTATGTTGAGATTGCTTGCAGCACAGCCGATGCAACCATCTACTACACTCTGGATGGCAGCGACCCGACAGCCAACAGCACAGTATATACCGAAGCTATTGAAGTGGCCAGCAATGTAACTATCAAGGCTATCGCCATGAAGGAAGGTTACGAAAACAGTAACATCGCCACAGCCGAGTATAATATTATAATAGGTGCAGTCACCATCTTCCAGCAAGATTGGGAGAACGGCATGAACGGCTGGTCGTTTGTAACAGTGGAAGGCAGCAAGCCTTGGACAATTGCATCGTACAGCGGCAACCATTACGCTTACGGCAACGGCTACAACGGCGGCGCCAACACCCAGTGGTGCATCTCACCCGCATTCAACATCAGCGCTTACAGCAACGTCACATTGACATTCAGAAATGCCAAGAACTACAGCGGTCCTGATTTGGAGCTGTTCTTCTCGAACGACTACGACGGTGAACACCCAGCTACAGCAACATGGGTCGCACTCGAATTCGTCAAATCGACAGGCTCATTTGCATGGGCTGAATCAGGCACTATCGACTTGGCCGACTTCACAGGTGAAAACTGCTACATCGGATTCAAGTACACTTCAACAGAGACTGAGGCTGCAGCTTGGGAGGTTGATGATGTGACATTGATGGGATTCACTTCAGATCCATATCTGACAGTGACACCTAGCGCTTTGAGCGGATTCACACACCATATCGACGAAGGCCCATCAGCATCGCAGACATTTGTTTTGACAGCAGGCAACATCACACCTGCTCCAGGCGGAACAACAGGCAGCATCAATGTTACTGTTAATAGTCCATTTGAGATTTCACTTGACGACGAAGATTATGACGATGAAATCTTCTTCGAGGATGTCACAAATCTTGAGGCAACCACAATCTACGTCAGATTGAACGGTACAGAAATCGGTCAGTACAACGAGACTGTTAACATCTATGCGTCTTCAGGTGATGAAGCAACAGTGACATTGAGCGGTACAGTTACCGAGCAGCCGGTTCCTGGCGATGACTGGAACAGAATCTACTCGCTCAGCGGCCTGGCCAACGGCGATCAAGTGATTCTTGCAGCACGTTACGATGCTACTATAGGCAACGGTTACTATGCAATGCCGGCAGTGGTTTCAGGCAAACCTGACGGAGTGCTCTTCACATCTGTCAACAACGGCGGTGTCGAAACACTTCCTGCCGAGATTGCTGACGATTCTGAGACATACCTCTGGAATGTGACACTCGACGGCGATGTCATCATCCTCGTGAACGCAGAGGGCGACAGCCTCGGCTACAGCAGCAGCACCAACTTCGCCGGCAACGTGAACACCGAATGGAACATTGCCCTCGAAACATCTGAAGAAGGCGCTATGATTCCTAACTACACAGGTTTCGTAATCACCAATGGCACCACCACAAACCGTGGCATCGCAAAGAACGCTTCACACAAGTTCGGAGCTTACTCGACACAAAACCTCGCAAATTCCGACTACAACTTCTATCTCGACCTGTTCGTGCAAGGTGGCTCGGTCACTCCTACCGTGGCGACACCGGTGTTCAGCATGGCATCAGGCACATACTACGAAGCTATCGAAGTTGAAATCACATGCTCGACAGAAGGCGCAACAATTTACTACACATTGGACGGCAGCGACCCGACAGCGGCATCGACAGTCTACACCGAAGCCATTATTGTTGACGAAGACATGACCATCAAAGCCATCGCCATGATGGAAGGCTACGACAACAGTGCTATCGCCACAGCCAGCTACGTCATCATGAGCGATGTCGTGATTATCCTTGAACAGGATTGGGAAGGCGAAATGAACGGTTGGGAATTTGTGACAGTGGAAGGCAACAAGCCATGGTCGGTCGCTACATACAACAACAACCACTACGCTTACGCCAACGGTTACAACGACGACACCGACAATGAGCAGTGGTGCATCTCACCTGCATTCAATTTGAACCAGTATGCAGGACAGAATGTGACACTTACATTCATGAACGCCAAGAACTACAGCGGTCCGGATCTCGAGCTTTACTTCACCAACGACTACGACGGTCAGGATCCTACAGCAGCCGAATGGATTCCGCTGACATATGAAATGTCGACAGGCGGCTACAGCTGGACAGAGTCAGGATTGATTTCACTCAATGGCTTCGGCGGCATGATGTGCAACATCGGATTCCGTTACATCAGCACTCTCAATGACGGCGCAGCAGCTTGGGAGGTTGACGACATCATGATTATCGCCAACATGGGCACCGATCCGTATCTCACAGCTACACCTAACGCTTTGAGCGGATTCACACACACAGTCGGTTATGGTCCGTCAGAGGCTCAGACCTTCGTGTTGACAGGCGGCAACCTGCCTCCAATGCCAGGTTCGACAGCAAGCGGCATCACCATCTCATGCGACAACCCTGCATACGAGTTATCACTCGACGGTATTGAATACTATCCATACCTGGGTATCATAGCCGAAGACGGCACACTCGAACCTACATCGATCTACGTCAGACTGAACGGTGAAGAAGCCGGCGAATACAACGGAATCATCACCATTGAGGACGAAGTATTGGCAGTAGTGTCAGTTAGCGGTCACGTGACTGAGGACGGCATTGGCGAATCTCTCGCCTACAGCGTCAGCGTGTGGAACAACTTAAACGAGCTGATGATTGCAAACAACAGCGACAGCAATCTTGACATGGTTGTCTACAACATCGCAGGTCAGCCGGTCATCAAACAGACTGTTGCCACAGGCAACAACGTGATTCGTCACAACCTCGCCGAAGGCGTCTATATCGTTAGAATCGACAACGGCAAGGAGATGAAGGGAGTAAAGATAGTCGTTAGACCTTAGACCTTAGACCTTAGTCTTTAGTCTTTAGTAGAGCCGCTTCTGACAAAGCGGCTCTATTTTTTGAATCGATATTAATATAAAAAATAGCCGTTGGATTGCAAACCTAACGGCTATTTGACTAACGTCTAATGTCTAAAGGCTAAAGTCTCTTACTCCATCACTCTGCAAACCAGGTTACGATCGCCGAAGGCGTCGTCGATACGGGTAACGTGCGGGAAGTATTTATCCTGGACATCGCTCTTCAATGGGAAGCCAGCCTCTTCACGGCTGAATGGGAAGTTCCACTCGTTGGCCATCAACATCTCGGCTGTGTAAGGAGCGTGTGAGATGATGTTGTCGCCCTGAGGTGCCTTGCCGTCTTCGATGTCTTTGATTTCCTGACGGATCTTGATCATTGCGTCGACGAATCTGTCGAGTTCAGCCAATGGCTCGCTCTCAGTAGGTTCGACCATCAAAGTCTCGTGAACCGGGAATGCCACTGTTGGTGCGTGGAAGCCGTAGTCCATCAGACGTTTTGCGATGTCGATAGCGGCAACACCTGTTGTCTTGTTGATCTGGTTGATGTCCAAAATCATCTCGTGTGCAACGTGACCGTGGTTGCCGGTATAGAGGATCGGATAGTAATCTTTGAGTCTGTCTTTCAGGTAGTTAGCGTTGAGGATAGCGCCCATTGTAGCTTTCTTCAGACCTTCACCGCCTAACATCTTCAGATAGCAGTAGGTGATTGTGAGGATCTGTGCGCTTCCGAATGGAGCTGCTGACACAGCGCCTTTCTGCTCTGAACCGCCGGTCTTGAAGCAGACGTGGCTTGGCAGGAATGGAACGAGGTGTTCTGCAACACCGATAGGACCAACACCAGGACCGCCACCGCCGTGAGGGATTGCGAATGTCTTGTGAAGGTTGAGGTGGCAGACGTCAGCGCCGATGAAGCCTGGGCATGTCAAACCGACCTGTGCGTTCATGTTAGCACCGTCCATGTAAACCTGACCGCCATTGTCGTGAACGAGTTTCACCAGTGTGCGGATGCCATCTTCATAGATACCGTGTGTTGAAGGATATGTCACCATGAAAGCGGCGAGAGTGTCCTTATATTGTTCGGCTTTTTCCTTAGCGTCGGCGAGGTCGATGTTACCGTGGTCATCGCATTTCACAACGACAACCTGCAAACCTGCCATGGCTGCTGATGCCGGGTTGGTTCCGTGAGCTGATGCAGGGATCAAGCAGATGTTACGCTGACCTTCGCCCTTAGCCTCCTGATAACGGCGGATGGTCATCAAGCCGGCGTATTCACCGCTAGCGCCTGAGTTAGGCATGAATGAGATGCCTTTGAAACCTGTGATCTCGCAGAGGTCTTTCTCCATCTCTTTGATCATCTCGAGATAACCTTCAGCCTGTTCTGCCGGAACGAATGGGTGGATGTTACCGAATTCCGGCCAGCTGAGTGCGAACATCGATGTCGCTGGGTTCAGCTTCATTGTGCATGAGCCAAGCGGAATCATGCAGCGGTTCAAGCTGAGGTCGCGGTTCTCGAGCTGTTTCATGTAACGCATCATGTCGGTCTCGCTGCGATACTTTGAGAACACTGGAGCTGTCAGGAATGCTGAGGTTCTTCTCATGCCTTCCTGGATGCCGCAGAAGTTCTGGCAGTTAGGGTCGCAAACGAGTGGCTGGTGAGCCTTGCCGAGAGCTTCAGCTATGACCATTCCGATTTCGTCGAGGTCTTCGCGGCATGTAGTCTCATCGATGCTGATGCCGAAGTGTTGCTTGTCGATGATACGGAAGTTCATGCAGTGTTTCTCAGCGGCTTCTTTCACTTTGCATGTGCAAGCGCCTTCAGGCAACTCGAACAACAATGTGTCGAAGAAGTGTTTGTTGAGCTGTTTCACGCCGTATTTCTCGAGTTCTTTGGCGAGTTTGCCGGCGAGGCAGTTGATATGATGTGCGATTTCTTTAATGCCGTCCTGTCCGTGATAGATTGCGTAGAATCCCGACATGATGGCCAACAATGCTTGAGCTGTGCAGATGTTTGATGTAGCTTTCTCACGTTTGATGTGCTGCTCACGTGTCTGCAATGCGAGACGGTATGCCGGGTTGCCGAGGGCATCCTTTGAGATACCGATGATACGGCCTGGCATTGAGCGTTTGTAAGCTTCTGTTGTTGCGAAGTATCCTGCGTGTGGACCGCCAAAGCCCATCGGCAAGCCGAAACGCTGGTTGCTGCCGAACACCACGTCAGCACCCCATTCACCTGGAGGTGTGATAAGAGCCAAGCTCATCAAGTCGGCTGCGACACCAACCTGCATACCTTTTTCTTTCCAAGCTTTCACTGATTCGCGGTAGTCGATGACTTCACCAAACTGGTTAGGATTCTGGACGATGACGCCGAAGTATTCCTCACCTGCGCTGAAGTTCTTAATATCGTCAACAACGACTTCGATTCCGAGGAAGTGAGCTCTTGTCTTGATGACTTCGATTGTCTGCGGGAACATGTCGTTAGCCACGAAAATCTTGTTGACATTGGCCTTCACCTGAGCACGTGTGCGCTCGTGGTAGAACATAAGCATTGTCTCAGCGGCTGCAGTAGCTTCATCGAGCAATGAAGCGTTGGCCAACGGCATGGCTGTCATGTCGCTGATAACAGTCTGGAAGTTGAGCAAAGCCTCGAGACGGCCTTGTGAAACTTCAGCCTGATAAGGAGTATATGAGGTGTACCAACCCGGGTTCTCAAGAATGTTACGTGTGATAACACCAGGGGTAATCACGTTGTAGTAACCCATTCCGATGTAGCTGCGGAACTGTTTGTTCTTTGCGCCGAGAGCCTTGAGATGGCTGATGCATTCGTATTCGTTCATTCCGCGACCGATATTAAGGTCGTTTTTCAGACGGATGTCGGGAGAGATGATCTCATCGACGAGCTGTTCGGTCGATTTCACGCCAATGACTTTGAGCATTTTTTCAACATCTGCTTCTGTCGGGCCATTGTGACGTTTGATGAAGTTATTGTTAATCATACAGTTATATTTTGATTTGTTATTGATTTCAAAAACGTGCAAATTTAACTTTTTTTCTTCATACTTCTTAAAGAATTTTATAATTTTGCATCATAAATTTTGATAGTTATGAAAAAAACATTGTTTCTTATGATTGCATTGGCTTTTATAGCCACCGGTTGCAATAAAAACAAATCAAAGGACTTGAAATACAACGACAACGATCCTATCGAGATTGCATTGAAAGATTACCACAGAGTTCAACTTAGTTCGGATTATGATGTAACATACACATCGTCAAACCCGCTGGTTTTGATGCCTAACAACGGCTATATCTACGGCAAGAACGTGGGCACAGCCCAATTGACCATGGACAACGGTTACCAAAACAAGACTGTCGAAGTGAAAGTGTCGCTGTTTGTCCAGCCAACTTACGAATTCGGTTGCACGTCAAGTCGCATCAGAGAACTGTACGGCGCTCCATACGAGAGCGGCTACAATGCCAACAACGACTTGGTTTACAGATACACCATGAAGACCGAAGACGGTTATTATTCATACGCTTGCGGCGAGATGGACTTCTTCTTCCAAGACGGAGCCTATATCGAATCGAACATCTACGTCAGAGACGGTCTTGATTATATGCTCGAACGTTATTTAAACGAAAACTTCGATGCAATCGACACCTTGTGGATGCATCTTTCTGAAACCGACTCGATTTTGACCGAATTTTATCGCGACAAAGTTGACGAAACAGTTATCTTAGGCAAATATTTCACAGGCAACGATTGGAATGAGACCCTGCTGTTCTATTACCAGGTATCAGAAGACAGCAAAGGTATCAACCCTCACAAAGCCTTCAACCCGTACAGATAAATCTATTTAGAATTTACTGGCCAACTCCTTGAATTTCGAGCCTCGTTGCTCGAAATTCTTGTATTGGTCGTAACTTGCAGCAGCCGGAGAAAGCAATACCACATCGCCTTTTTCGGCTTTCTGTTTTATTATCGCAAATGCTTCTTCAAGATTGTCAAATCGCTCAGCTTCGCCTTTATAACCTGCAGTTTGGAGCATGTCATACATTCTGCAGCCGGCTTTGCCAGTGTAAAGTATGTGTTTCAACGGATTTGCAATCAGATAATTAATAAGAGGAGTATAGTCAATCTCACGGTCAAATCCGCCCAAAAGCAGGAACTTGACATTTTTAACAGTCTGCACGGCGGCTATGGCTGCCTGAGGGATAGTAGAAATACTATCATTATAGAATGTCACATCGTGGAAAGTGCCAACCAGCTCCTGACGGTGCTCAAGCGGCTTGAAGGTGTACAAATAAGGAACAACCTCATCAACCGGTATGCCGTAGGCCTGAATTGCACAGAGCGCCGCTTTGACATTCAAGCGGTTATGGTCGCCTTTCAGCGGCAGCTTATCCCAATCGACATTAAAGTCGTAATACTGATAATTGAGCGAATGCAGCATCAGCTGTGATGCCTGATAACTGAACTCGCCATTGGTGACGGCCCAGTCGTGCTCATCCATCTTCCTGATTATATTGAACTTGGCGTCACGATACGATTCAAATGTGCCGAAATGGTCGAGATGCTCCTCGAAGACGTTAAGCAGTATGCCGATATGAGGGCTGCGATGGATAAACTGCAACTGGTGAGCCGACAGCTCGAACACTATTATCGATCGGTTGTTGATTTTATCGATGATATCGAAAATAGGGATGCCGATATTGCCGGCCAAGAACGCGTCTCTCCCCGACTCTTTCAGCAAATGATAAATCAGCGTTGATGTGGTGCTTTTGCCCTTGGTGCCTGTGACGCCGATAATCTGCTTATGAAAATCTTCCAGAAACAAATCGGTTTGGGAAGTGATTTTTGAAAGATCGACATCTTTGTCTTTCAACGAGATGCCTGGGGTTTTCAGCACTATGTCGTAATAATTGATCGCTTTCCAGTAATCCTCGCCCGAATAGGTGGCTATCGGATTAAGATTGTTGACATTCAAGTCGTTGAAAGCTTCTGCGTTTCGGTCGGCCACACCGACAGTGGCATGAGGAAGAAATTTCTGTATGAAAGCCAGCGACGATTTGCCTTCGCGGCCGAATCCGAGTATGAGGATGCGTTTTCCTCTTAAACGTTTGAAAATGGTGTTGATTCTAATCATTCAGAGCCTCCTTCAATATGTTTTTAAACTCAGGCGGAAGATTATTGACTTGGTCAAACTGCGAGATGTAATCGCCGACGGTCATATCGCCTGTCGGAATGACGCCATCGAGTATGGTATTTTTCAGAGAGTCATCGTGTCGCAATATATGATTGACACAGGCTCTCACCTCGCCCACGGTGCCGACGCACTCGAAAGGCTTCACTTCAACCGATCCGTCAAGCTGGTCGAGAATCGGACGCAGACCGACATCCGAGAGCAAATCTTTGCCGAATATTCCCGTCAAATCATCGCGACTGATAAATGGCGACAGAGCCAGCCAAGTGAACAGACATTTAGGGCAACGGCCGCACCACGAGTCTGTTTTCGAGCCTGCATTACAGCTTTTGAAAACTTTATGATAGGCCTTGGCGCGACTGAACAGCATGGCTATTTGAAGCTCGTTTAGCGGACGCAAAAAGCTAAAATACTGAATATCAGCATCAATATACTTGGCGACATAGCTTCGGAAGTCGTTTTCAAACTGCACCGACTTGCTGTACTGATGATTAATCTCAGTATCAGGTACTGTAGGCTCGTTGGCCGACGACTCGTTTGACAAGGCTATGTATTTGCTTTGTGTGGCGAAACCTATCAGTATGGTGTAAAACGCCAGCATGGCCGAGAACGGAGTGTGGCCGTTGAGATAGCCTTCGGCGTTCATGCGGAGCATGGTAGGGTCGAGTGTGCGGTGCACAACGGCGGTGTGCTGCTCATCAAGACCGGCGGCGGCTACGCACTGCGTGGTGGCGCCGCGTGGATTTATAATCATCGGGATGATGGGCAGACACGACTTCAGTATTTCCAACGTGACGACGGAATCCTTGCCGCCGCCGACGGGAATGATAGTCTGCTCTTGTAAAAAGCCGTTGTGTGCCGGAGATTTATTCACCAAAAGTGAATGCTCTCGCTTTGCTCGGGTCTCCACTTCGCTCCGCTCCGGTCGAAATGACGGTGTGGGTATAATGGTCATGAAATCGTCGAGACTCGTTGTGATGCCATTAACATAGAAAAATTCTCCCAAACCATTGAAATACAGCTTCTTCCACCAGCGAACCTGGTCATCATCCAAAGCGAACGGCTCGACGACCACCTTTTGTGGGCACGCAATCTTCCAATAGCTAATCAGCTCAATCATTCCAATATGAAAAATCAAATTGTCGAGAAGTGGCTTGGGAATCGCATCCCAATGATAGAACTGACGGGCCGGAATGCGGAAACAAGGGTGAAATTCTATTTGCTTGAGATTTCTCCGCTCCGCTTCGCTTCGGTCGAAATGACGTGGGGTGAGAGCAAAGTCAAATTCAGCGAAAAACTCTCCTTTTTCCACTGAATAATGGAAACCTTTATAACAGAAACGCTCGAATGTTTCTCTCAATTCATCATATTTCGCTTGATTTGACATATGCTATTTCATTTTTAATTCATCCAAATTATTTTACCGCCTCATAAAACGCTTCGTGAATCTTTGTGCGAATGTCGTTCTGTGACAATTTATTGTTGGAAGCGTCAGGATACACACGATTTGACAGGAATATCACTATCAGATTGTTCTCCGGGTCGGCCCAGGCGAAAGTGCCTGTAAATCCAGTATGTCCGAAACTACGCATCGAAGACTGTTTGGCTGGTGTGTAGTATGGTACGCTCGGGTCAACCTCAGGCTTGTCGAAGCCTATGCCGCGACGGTTCATATTATCGGTAAATGGCGCCGATGTAAACTTCCTGATTGTATATTCCGAGAGAAACTGACGGTTGTTGGCGTATCCGTTGTCAAGCAGCAGCTGCATCATGACGGCCAGATCGCGGGCGGCGGCAAAAAGGCCGGCATGCCCCGAAACGCCACCCATCAATGCCGCCGCCTGATCGTGAACGTCGCCACGCAACAGCTGCATTCTGAAAACCGTGTCGTTCTCGGTGGGTGCAATCTTCTCCACATCGATGTGTTTCAATGGTTTATAAAAGATGTGATTCAGATTAAGCGGCTTGTAGAAGTTCTCCTCAAGATATTTTTCAAACGGCATGTTTGTTATCATCTCCACAATCTTAGGCATGTAATAAAAGCCCATATCGCTGTATTTGTACTTCTTTTCAGCCATTGGGGAATCTTTTATCGTCTCGAAAAGCTCATAGCGGAATTCATCCGATATGTACATGCCTTTAGCCACGCGCACAGTATGCTCCTCGTCTATCTCATTGCGATACAATCCGGCATCGGGCTTGCCATTCACTATAGTGTTTTTATATAAAGGTATCCATGATGTCAGGCCAGCCTGATGCGTCATAATTTCAATCAGTGTCACATCGCCTTTGTCGGTTTTGCGCAGATAAGGGAAATAATCGCCCAGCTTGCTTTCCAAGCTCAGCTTTCCCTCGTCGTATAGTTTCATGATGGCGAAAGTGGTGGCGAACACCTTGGTCAGCGATGCAATGTCATAGACATCATCGGCTTGCACCTCGTGCTCGTCGTCGTAGGTAAACGTGCCAAAACACTTGTCGTAGATCACTTTTCCGTCTTTCATGGCAAAAATCTGACAGCCTGGATAAGCTTTCATCGCGATTCCGTCAAGCGCTATGGAGTCGACTTTGGCGGTGTATTTGTTGTCAACAAGCTCAACAGGCAACGTCTCGGGAGTAAGCATACCCTCAAAGCTAAGTCCGTCGCCCTTCTTGTATTTCTTGATGCTCACAGGCAAACGTCCGATAGGATTCTGCCGGCCGGTCATCACATCGACAACGGCATTAACCGACATCGGGTTGTCTTCATAACCGATGATAATGGCTGCCGGATCTTTCTTGAAATCGAACTTATTCAAGGCATACGGGCAGGCAAACAAATCGAACACCACTCTGTATTTGGCGCTTATCTCTTTTACAAACTCCAGCGTTTCGGCAGTGATTCCAAAGCCTTTGTAATGAAAGATTGAGGTGTTCTGCACGCTGACAATCACCACATTATACGCGCCCAATTCCTTGATAATCCGCTGCCTTTCGTTCTTATTCAGCTTTTCGCCAATCAGATACGAGCGCACATTATAGCCCTCGGCCTTGAGTTTTTTGGCCATGTTGTCGGTTTTGCCAAAGGTTATGACAGCCAGCGATTGTGCCTTGTCCAAAGGCAAAACATCGTTCCGATTGCGAAGCATTGTCACGGCCTCGTTGTAGAGACGCTGTTTGAGATTGTCGTATTTTGCCTGATGTAAATCGTTGTATAGCGAATGCTCTGGCTGAATCTGGAGGCGCACAAGTCCAAGGCGGTATTTGTATCGCAGCACCTTTTTACACGACTCCTCCACCCTTTTATAAACTTCATAGTCGTCATGAGCCGCCGCCACAATCACTTCCAAGGTTTGCTGAGGATGCAACGGCATCAGCAGCACGTCGTCGCCGGCCATGAGGGCCCTTAAGCCAACGCTGTCGGGATCGCGTTGCACGTAAGCTCCTTTCATATCAAGAGCATCGGTGAATATTATGCCGTCAAAGCCCATTTCATTTTTCAGCAAATCGGTAACCACGGTTTTTGACAGGGACGAGGAAGTGTTTTTAACCGGTTCAAGCGCCGGCATGTAAAGATGTCCGACCATAGCGCCTTTAACCCCATGTCCGATAAGGTATTTGAATGGATAAAGCTCGGTCTTCTGTATGCTTTTCAGCTTCTTGTCAACAACCGGCAATGTGATATGCGAGTCGTTCTTGGTATCGCCGTGCCCCGGAAAATGCTTCATTGTAGGCAAAACACCGTTTCGCTGCAATGCCAAAGCATACAGTGTTCCCAATTCGGCCACCGATTGAGGGTCGTCGCCGAAGCTGCGCATTCCGATAACAGGGTTGGTAGGCTCATTGTTGACATCGACATCTGGAGCAAAATTCACATTAATACCCAATCGACGGCACTGCTCGGCTATTTGCTGCCCCATATCGGCTATCAACTCACGATTCTGTATAGCGCCAAGCGTCATCTGGAATGGATACGACATGCCGTCATTCAGGCGCATACCCAAGCCCCATTCAGCGTCAATTGCCACCATCATAGGTGTCTGCGCTAGAGACTGCCACTGGTTGGCCTGCTGCAGCAAACGGTCGGCGTCGGTACGGAAAAACGTGACGCCGCCAATATTATATTTAATAACGAGACTGTCGATGTATGGCATAAAAGCCTGATTCGGGTTGTTGGCTCTGACATTGACAAGCTGACCGACCCGCTGTTCCAAAGTCAACGAGTTGAACACTGAATCCACCCAACGGTCTTCATCGGTCTGAGCATTGGCAACCGTTGCCGATAATAAAACAATAATATAAAAACACAGTCTCCTCATTTCTCAAAAAAAGTTATAAGTTCTTCAACATCAAATGGTTTAGCTACAATAATATTGTCCGATAAAAGGAACATCGAAGGTGTGGTATCGACGGCATAGTCGCTCGCAATGGGAGAACTCCAGCCTTCACCATCGCAAATATGATATCCCTTCATCCTCGATTTCCAGAGCGTTTTCTTAACTTTACGCAAATCTTCGTCAACGCTGACGGTCACCAGAGTCACATTGTCGTGTTTCGAAACAAATCTTGCCAAATCCTTTATCATATCAGTGCAATGCGGGCAAGAGGGCGACCAAAACAAAATCAACGTGTATTCAGTATCAATTTCATAAAGGTCAAATGGCTTTCCTTTTATGGTGGCAGCCTTTATCGCCGGAGCTTTCGCCCCTATTCTGACTCTAACATACGACTCTGCTATGGCATTCATCTCGGCCGATTGTTCTTCGCTGGCGTCGACAAACTCAAAATACGGCAGCCTCACCATATAGTCAACCACCATATTGGCTCCAAGAGTCGAGAAACCGCTTATCAAAAACTGATACACATATTTGTACATCTCATAATTGGAGCTGGCATAGGCCAAAACATTGTCAGCCGCAAGAATCATATCGTACACCTGATTCGAGTCGACATAATCGGCTATTGTTTTATTCAAGTATTCCGAGCCTATGAGCGTGGTGTCGCTGAAGTCGATTTGATCGAGCACAGTGACATCGTCCTGCCCTCTCGCAATTGAGAAAGCCGACATCAACGCTGCCATTATCAACCACCTGCCCAGTCTCATTTTTCCAAATCTTTCAGAATGTGTCCGTATTTTTTGGTTGAGATTGTCTGTATGACTTCCATGGCCTTTTCCTGCTCGATACCGGCGTTATACCATTCCACAAGCTGTCTGACGCCGGCTTCAGTTCTAAACGAGGCGAAGACTCTGTAAAAACGCGGCACCACATAGGGCGAGGTTTTTTGCATGCCACCCACCATCTCGTCTTTAATTGCAGGCGTGGCGTTTCTCATTGCCATAATCAAGGCGTCTTGCACATCGGTAACATAGCATTCATCGCAACACTCAAGATGCTCTTTCAAAAAACTCGCGTCACCTATAGTCACGACATTTTTCAGAGCCTTATATGCGGCATCCCTTACATCGCTATTGTTATAATACGACAACAGATGACGCACTTCAAAATGCAACATCGGACAATAGCGACTCTGCAATATGTCCAAGGTGCCCAGCTTCTGCGCATCGTTGCCTTTGATAGTTTCCGTCAAGTATGGCTGTATATCGCCATTATACGAGACAAAAGCCGTTTTCACATCAGCTTGATATGGGCTTCCGATAAGAGGAACCAAGCATTGCAGAACATCAGGATTTGTCATTTTACCCAATGAAAGCACCGACTCTCCAACAGTCTCTTTGTCGCTTGACGGGTCGTTTACCAAATCTATCAGATATGCTATATGGGTTGTGTCTTTTACATCGCCCAGCCATTTAGCCACATCGGCCACAGCATCGCCTTTGGCGTATTTCTTCACCACCCGGTCGCACATGTCCTGATTGGCATAAGGCACCAAAAGATCAAGCGCCTGGCGTCGCACCGTACGATCATCATTTTTCAAAGCTTTGTAAACATATTTCAGCGATTTTTCACCTTTGATGTCAACCATAATTTTCATGCCCTTGAGCATCTCGTCCTGCCCGCCTTTTTTATACATGCTTTTAGCAGTTTTAAACTCAGCTTTACGATTATTCTTGGCATTTTGGGCATTCATGGCAAACGGAACAATCAGCAATATCGCCACAAGCGTGAGAAACAATTTCACAGTTTTAGTCATATCAAAATCAACTATTTTATTTTCAATGATTTACACAAACGTTATCATAGTTTTCATGACAACTTTTCAAATTACAAATATACATTTTTTAACGTAGGAAACATCGAAAAATTTTGTATTTTTGCAACGATTATGACTACAAGTATCTCCACAAAAGAAATCTGGCGCATAGCGGTTCCTATCATGATAGGAAATCTCGCGCAAACGCTTATAACATTTACTGATACGGCATTTCTGGGACATCTCGGATTGATAGCTCTCGGCTCTTCCATGATGGCGGGCATGTATTATTTTGTGTTCACCACCATGGCTATGGGACTGGCCATTGGCATCCAGATAATTATCGCCCGACGTTTCGGCGCTCAGGAATACAACAAAATAGGCAGCATCTTCCAACACGGTGCAGCGTCTATTCTCATATTCGGACTGCTTTTGTTCACGATTATGAGTATCTTCTCAGGCTCCCTGCTCGATTTCATCATAGAGTCGGACAACATCTATGCCGGCGCCATGGAATACATCAACGTGCGGCAGTTCGGCATAGTCTTCGTGTGCTTCAACTACCTGTTCCGCGCTTTGTACACCGGACTTTCAAACACCAAGGTCATTACCTATACCACAATAATCATGGCCACTGTCAACATCGTCCTTGACTACTGCCTGATTTTCGGTCACTGGGGACTACCTGAGATGGGTATCGCCGGAGCGGCGTTGGCATCGTTGATAGCTGAAGTCACTGCCACCATCTTCTTCTTTGTTTACACCTACGTTAAACTAGGCAAGAGCGAATACGAGCTTTTCAAGCATCACGGATACAATAAAGAGCTGACAATCAATATAGTACGCATAGCCACCCCAACCATGTTCCAGAAACTGTTCTCATTCACCACATGGTTCATTTTCTTCATCCTCGTTGAGAAAATGGGCGAAGAGGCCATCGGCATCTCTTCAATTGTACGCAGCGTGTATATGATTCTGTTCATCCCTGTATTCGGCTTCCTCGCCACATCCAACACTGTGACAAGCCGTATCATCGGAGCCGGCAAGGCCGACGAGGTATTGCGCACCCTGTTCAAGATAATCTTCAACTGCATAATATGCTGCATCCCACTGATTCTGGTGTGCGTATTTTTCCCAACTACGGTAATGAGCATTTACACTGACGACATGGTGCTTGCAAATGCAGCCATACCGTCCATATTCGTGATATGCGGAGCTATAATCTTCCAAGCCTTGGGAGCAGTATCGTTCGAAGCAGTGTCAGGCACAGGCAAAACCAATGCCGCGCTGTGGCTGGAGTTCGGCATACTGGTACTTTACATAGTCTACATTTGGATTTTGACAAGCATCACCACCCACGTGGAATGGGTCTGGACCTGCGAATACCTCTATGGAGGCTTACTCGCAATAGTATCAATACTTTACATTAAATTTGCAAACTGGAAAAAGCTAAATATTTAGTTATATGAAGCACTCCAAACTATACAAATCCTCACTTCAGGGTGAGCCCTTGAGGTCTCACATTCGTGAGGCTTTATATAGTTTTTCGTTCTTAATAAAATGCAAGCCTCACTTCAGGGTAAGCCCTTGAGGTCTTACATTCGTGATGATTTGTATAGTTTTTCGTTCTTATATTTGATAGTTAAATAGTTATATTACAATGAAAAAAATTGAAATAAAAGATTTCGAGCTTTACACCACCGGAATTATCAGTATAGCGTGGAAAGAAGGCAAAAACGACATGTTCCTGAACGTCGACCTCGACCTTGCGGCCATGATGAAGTTGTGCAAAATTGAGGGTTTATCGTACGAAACCGTTCAGAAGCTCTCTGCCGACCAGAAGCCTATCACCTTCCACAAGGCATCGGTTTATCTGTTCCAGGAAGACGACCGTCCGGGTCAGTATTGTCTGAGTGAAGCAATGTTTGAAGACGATGGCATCGACATCTACTACTGCGAAATCAAAGGCTGATAACGTTTTACCGGACCTCCCCGACTTCGTCGCAATCGATTTTGAGGCTGCAAATGCTGCAACTACAAGTGTGTGCAGCATGGGAGTCGTCATTGTGCGCAACCGCGAGATAGTGGAGGAATTCTATAGTTTGGTGAAGCCTGTGCCAAACTACTACGACTTCTACACCACCAAGATCCACGGTCTCAAGAAGTCAGACACCGACAATGCGCCGATCTTCCCCCAGGTATGGAATCAGATTGAGAAGAAAATCAAAGGGTTGCCATTCGTTGCGCACGGCTATGAGTTTGAGAAACGCTGCCTAAACACACTGTTCGAATACTACAAAATGGGACGCAAGCGCTTCAAGATATACGACACCCGAAGCGCCTCCGAAATCGTCTTCCCAGACCTAGAAAACCACAAATTGCAAACCGCCGCCTCCCACTGCGGCTACGATTTCAATCAAAAGAACAAGCATCACAACGCCCTAGCCGACGCCGAAGCTTGCGCCGCGATAGCAATGGAGGTGTTTAATCAGTAAATTGTTATTTCTTACCGTATGGTTGTTGCTCTTCGGCTGCCATTAGTGGTGTTGTTTCTTCATTTTCGGGATATGTTCCGATTTCATAAAGATACTCTGGAGCAAAGCCAATTTCGTTATTCCAATCAACGGTAAAAGGATCGAGTGTAAATGCGCGGAAATAGTCTTTATCCTGTAGTTTTTTACATATACCTTTTTGCATCAAAGGAATAAAATCGACTACCCTAACCTCATCATTATTGAAAGTAAGGCGAAGTTTGTAATCTTCAATATATTCAGCGGCAGTTATAGCTAATATTTCGTTGTTTTTCATCATCTTAATGGTTTTATATTCTTTGCGGATTCACTGTTTGACAAACGATTCCAGTTATCCAATAATTCATCTCTATGTAGCTTAAGCCATTGTTTTACAAGACGTTTTGCCTGTGGTGGCAATGATCCTTTTAATATGGTTCCGTCTTTTATTGATACTAAAGCAGACGAACCATCATAATAAACATGAAAATGTGGTGGGTTGTGGTCACCAATAAACATGTAGATCGCGATTCCATAAAATTTGCTTATTTCTGGCATAAAAATTATTTATTAGGCTGCAAAAATACAACAAATTTTCTGGTTTGTCAAGATGTTTTTAACAATAAAAAAGTACGGCGGGTGGGCTCGGCCCGAATCGCGGGGCAGCGATGGCCGATACTTCGGGCCTTGACTTTTTGGATACTTTTTTGTCAAGAAAAAAGCATCAAAGAAACTAGCCCGAGAGGGCGTAATAATCAATTATATAAAATAAATTTGATTGGATGAGATTTCTCGACTTCACTTCGTTCCGCTCGAAATGACGGATAAAAATTCCCCGATTTCGTGTTTCACATAGCTCTCGCTGATGATATGCGACGGCAATGTCTTCTTAGGGCACATTTTGCAATTTTTGAAGATTTTCTCGTAATCGCGTTTGATGTCGTCGCCTAAAAGTTCGTCGTGCTCGCAATGATGACAAGTAACGTTGTCGCCGGCTGTGAATTTGAATTTCTTAAACTCAAACAAATCCTGCATTGTGAACTTGAACGAGGTGGCTCCGTCGCTACGTCGAGCATGATATTGCACAGTGCCGACGCTCTTTTTCAACGATTTCATCGGCTCAATGACTGGGTTTATCACCAACTTCGGACCAGTAAAATCGCTGCAAAGCACATAGAAACCGCCCAACGAAGTGCCAATCATGGCAAACACATCGTTTTCCTTTGCAAAATCGTTGATTTTCTTGATTGAAGCCCCAGCATGATGATCAACTTCAAGCGCACACCATTCATAATCAGGGTAATATAGGTTCAAGAAGCCCACCGTCTGGGTGAACGGCGAGCCTCCGAAACCGTGAATATATACTATCTTTTTCTTTTCCATAATATTTGAGATTTCTCCTTTATTATATGAGATTTCTCTACTTCACTTCGTTCCGCTCGAAATGACGAGGAGGAAACATTAAATCCATTTCACCAGTGGCAGATCCTGGCGGTGAGGCAGCATCGCATTGGTCGGGAAAATGCGGAAGGTGTAATTGAACACCCCTGCCCTGTTGATTGGCAAGCTGATATAATAACGTGCCCAGCCTTCACCTGCGTCAACCATTTGCAGCTGGTCGACACGTATCAGCTTGTCTATCACATCATTGTTCTTGTCGGCGACAACCAGTTCCACACCCACGTCGCCACTATTCAAGCCAGGAGTCTTCAGAGTAATCTCAGCAATGATAACTTCGCCGAAGTTAAGCGGACGCACATCCGGATCAGGCACTTTTATTGACTCCACCTCGATTTTATCCCAATTGGCCTCAATATTGCGTTTCCAATCGACAATCTCAAACGCCTTGGCGTAACGGTTTGCCTTCATCCAATTGGTGCGCTCGATGAGCTTGTTGTAATACTGGCTGAAATAGTCGTCGAGCATGCGTTTCATGGTGTAGAACGGCGCAATCTGCATCATGTCGTTCTTCATGCACTGAATCCACTCACACGGCACACCGGCTTTGTCGCGGTTGTAATACAACGGGATAATCTCGTTTTCGAAAGTGTTGTAAATTGTCTCGGCATCGAGCTCATCCTGATAACGCTGGTCGTCATAGGTGCGCTCCTCCTTGATTGCCCAGCCGGCTTTCGGGCGGTAGCCTTCGGCCCACCAGCCGTCGAGCACCGAGAAATTAAGCGTTCCGTTCATCGCAGCCTTTTCGCCCGACGTTCCGGAAGCCTCAAGCGGACGTGTAGGCGTGTTCATCCAAATATCGACACTCGAAGTCAGCAACTTGCCGATTTCCATGTCGTAATTATTGATAAACAGCACTTTACCGATAAATTCTTTCTTTCTGCTGACCTCAATGATATTCTTGATCAAATCCTGACCTGCCTTGTCGTTAGGGTGAGCCTTGCCAGCAAACAGGAATATCACCGGACGTTTCGGGTCGTTGACAATCTCAGCCAAACGCTCAAGGTTTCTGAACAGCAGATGCGCGCGTTTGTATGTGGCAAAACGGCGGGCAAAGCCTATAATCAACGCGTTTTCGTTAAGTTTTTCAACCGTCTCGATGATGAGTTTCGGGCTTTCAGAGCGACGCTGCATATCGTCGGTAATCTTCACCTTGATAAACTCTATCAAATTATGTTTCAATTCTTTACGAATTGCCCAGAAATCTTTGTCAGGCACATTTTGAATCTTCTCCCACACTGTAGGATCCGACTGGTTGGCCAGGTAATCTTCGCCCAGCACCTTGCTGTACATGCGTTGCCAATTCTTGTCGGCCCATGTCGGCAGATGCACTCCGTTGGTGACATAGCCGATGTGATTCTCCTCGGCGAAATAGCCAGGCCACATTTGCTGGAACATCTCTCTACTGACTCTTCCATGTATACGGCTCACACCGTTCACTTCCTGGCTGAGATTTACCGCCAAAACGCTCATCGAGAATTTCTCGTTCGGGTCGTTGTGACGCATGCGTCCCATGTTCATGAAGTCTTCCCACGAAATGTTGACTCTGCCTGGGAATTGCGACAGGTAAGTACGCATCAGATTCTCCTCAAACGCGTCGTGACCAGCCGGCACCGGCGTATGTGTCGTGAACAAGGTCGAAGTGCGCACAAGTTCCTTTGCCACATCGAAGTCGAGATTGTGCTTAGCAACATAATTGCTCAGCCTTTCCAATCCGCAGAATGCTGCGTGACCTTCGTTGCAGTGATAAATTGTAGGCTTGATATTCAATGCGTTAAGCATTCTGATACCACCTATACCGAGCAAAATCTCTTGTTTGATACGCATCTCGCTGTCGCCTCCGTAAAGCTGGCCGGTGATGGCTCTGTCGTCGGGCGAGTTCTTTTCGGTATCAGTGTCAAGCAAATACAAGCTAATCCTTCCCACGTTCACCTTCCACACTTTTGCATAGACGCTTCTGCCGGGGAATGCGATGCTTATTGTCACCCAATTGCCTTCGTCGTCGCGCACTGGCTCGATAGGCAGCATCGAGAATTTCTGCGGCAGGTATTGCGAAAGCTGGTCGCCCCACACTGAAAGCTCCTGATTGAAATAGCCGTAACGGTATAACAAACCGATAGCCAACAAGTTAGCATTCGAGTCGGAAGCCTGTTTAAGATAGTCGCCAGCCAATATGCCAAGACCGCCCGAATAAATCTTCAGCGATTTCAGCAAGCCGTATTCCATCGAGAAATAAGCTATTTTGTTGTCGTCGGCAGGCTTAACCGACATATATTTCTTGAATTTGTCGTAAACCTTATTCAGTTTGTCAATAAATCGCGCATCGTTTTCCAGCTCCTCGATCTGCGATTTTGTGAGGCCTTTCATCAACGCTATCGGATTCTGCTCCAGACGCTCAAACTCAATCGGATCGATTGATTCAAACAATTCAATGGCGTCGACATTCCAGCACCACCACAAATTGTTCGCGAGTTCCTGCAATTTCTTCATCTGCTCGGAATACACCGGTTCAATCAAAATCTTCTTCCAAGTCGGCGCATCCTGTTTTTTGTAGTCAAAATTTCTTAACACTTCTGAATATTTTTTACTCTGTTTAATATAATCCCTTCCTCCTGATTTTCTTACCGCCAGATCGTAGGCATCCAAATAATTGGCAATCAACTCTTTCCACATCAATGTTGATGCGATGTCGATGGCTTCTTTTGAAATTTCAGCCTTTTCGTCATCTGAGCAGGCTGCCATCTTCAAAACCACTTTCTTCATTTCATCGACCACGGCATCCTCATTGCCTTCTTCTCTGTGCACCACCGTAACCGCCCTCTTGTCAAGGTTTTTGCCGGCTATATATTTGCCAAAGCCCGATACATCCATTGTGATTGTCGGAATGCCGTGAGCTATGCTTTCAAGCGGAGTGTAGCCCCATGGCTCGTAATATGATGGGAACACCGACAAATCAAAACCGTACAGGAAATCGTTGTATTTGATATTGAAAACGCCGTCATTGCCGTTCAGATAGGCAGGTATGAACATCACTTTCACACGGTTGCCCTCATTGTTTTGCAAGCCGTTGTCACGCAAGGCATTGAGCACCATATCCCACTGATAATCATGCACATAATGCGTACATGGATAATCAGTATGACCAACTATTTCCACCTCTTGGTTCAGACGGTGCAGCAAGTCTTTTGACGGGCCCGCAATATTGCCAGGCACAGCTATCACGGCCACTATATCACGTTTCAGATCAGGGTCGTGATTAAGTTTTGCCAACATCTTGATATACAAGTCGATACCCTTGTTGTGGAATTCGTAACGGCCGCTGTTGATCAGCAACAACGAATCGCGCGACACCTCTTTGCCGCAAAGAGCGTCGATTATTTCGAAAACTTTTGCCCGGCTCTTCATCCTGCATTCATCGCTGTTTTCAACCTTTTTAACGAAATCTGAATTGATTCCGTTTATCGTTATAAAATCAGGTTTTCTCAGCAAAAACTGCTCGCATTCCTGTGCCGTGATATCGCTTACTGTTGTGAAAACATCGGCATTCTGGGCCGATTTCATCTCCATCGACTGCTGCGACACTATGTTGAAACGGCTGGCCATGGCTTGCCAGTTATACGAACCCAGTTGGCTGTACAACGGCAGTCCGTTGCCGCTGATAGCACGGCCCAAATAGGTGGCGTGAGTGGTGAAAACAGTTGAAATATAAGGGCAATGCTCTTTTATGTAAAGCACTCCGGCGCCAGTCATCCATTCGTGGAAATGAGCCACCACCAAGTCATCCTGACCGGCATTCCAATCAACAAAACTCTCAATCACCTTACCTGCCGCATAGCCGAACACCACCGGCTCGATGTAATCCCACTGGCCCTGAATCGAGTCGAGCTGATACTTCTCCCAAAGATGTCCAAGTATCTCATTCTTAATTGAATACATCGAAGTGTAATCAATCAGAATCGCTATAGGCTTGGCTGAAATCTTCCATCTTCCAACCCTTACCTTCAGCCCCAGCTGCTCCGACACCTTCTCGCGCCATTCGGCAAAAAGCGATGGGTCTTCAACAAAATACATGGTCTCGTGTGCTTCTTTCACAACGTCAGGACCAATTGTAATATAATGATCACCAAGAAGTTGCTTCAATTCCTCAGCCTTGGTCGACAGCACAGTGTAAATGCCGCCCACCATGTTGCACACTTCCCAGCTTGTCTCAAATAAAAAATCCGCTTTCTTCATTCTTGCTTCTTACTTATTACTTCTATCAATAAAATCCGTTAAAACATTCATATAATTAATGTAATAATCATAAGGCGAGCCTCCCTGATGTTTGGTACACATCGCGGCAAAGTTCTCAGATGCCTGAAGCGCATGCCAGTCGCGGATAATCTCCTCATCCTTAGAGGCTTTCACCTTCTTGAAGCATCCGTATAAGGCCGCCAGGGCATCGTCCTGCATGTCGTTGCCCATCCATGTCGACAGGTCACGCTCCTCGTCTCGGCACGAAAGCGGAATGGGCGCGTCGAAAACGCCCATAGGCTGCAGCTTCTCGACAATCTGATGAGGCGTAACCAATTTGAAATCAGTGTATTTCAAAACAGCATCGGGCAAATACTTCATAAACTCAAATATACCTGTCGAAGCGTCCAAAGCCTCGCCAAAAGTCTCGTAATCAATAAATATATTGACCAACTCCTCATCCTTAGGAATAGAGTTGAGCCAGTTGACGAAATCCTCCACCTTGAATGTCTCGTGGGCGAATTTCAAGCTGATTTCGTCGCTCATCTTCCAATTGCGAAGCATCACTTTCAATTTTGGATTTATCGCATTCACATACAAGTAATTAGGGCTCTTCCATCCCAACACGTGCTTAGCACCCTCGGTCAGTATCAGGTCGAAGCCCATCTCAGCCACGTCAGCGCCTATCTCGTTGGAGTAAATCAATTCGGTATTGTGAAATGTTTTAGGCCTCACGTTGAAAACATCTTTCATAAGACGTTTATGCTCAGCCACTTCCATCTTGAAAGCCTCTTTGTTCATAAGCGACGCCACGCTGTGCGAATAAGTCTCGGCCAGCACCTCGACATTGCCCGTCGCCACCAGATTTTTGAAGCTGTCAAGCGCATTGGGCGCATATTGCTCCATCTGCTCCACAGCTGTTCCCGAGAACGATATGGCAAACTTCATCTTGTTGCCAAGTTCAACTATCTTATTCATCATCAGCTGATTCATCGGAAGATAGCAACGCTCGGCCACTCGCTGCATCACTATGCGGTTATTGTATTCGTCATAATAAAAATGACGTTTTCCTATATCGAAGAAACGATATGTGCGAAGCCTGTACGGCTGATGCACTTGGAAGTAAAAACACAAATTTCTCATATATCTTATTTTTTATTTATTGCTAACTCATAAACATTCTTGATCTTTTTGGCGGCGTATTCCCACTTGAGGTTATCAACCTCTTCCTTGCCTTCCTTGCGAAACACATCGTTCACAGCCTTGTACTTGCACAGTCCGTAAATGGCATCGGCCAGACCGTTGATGTCCCAGAAATCGACTTTCAGGGCATGTTCAACCACCTCCGAAACGCCTGATTGCTTTGAAATCACAACCGGCACATGCAGACGCATAGCCTCAAGCGGCACTATACCAAAAGGCTCTGATATTGAAGGCATTACAAACACATCTGTCATAGCGAACATCTGGTCGACGTCGTTGCCCTTCAAGAAGCCTGTGAAGTGGAAGTTTTTGCCGATCTTCAGCTGAGCCACACGTTTTATCATCTTCTGCAAAAGGTCGCCGGTGCCTGCCATCACAAAATGTATGCTCGGGTCGACCTGCAGAATCTTATAAGCCGCCTCCACGAAATACTCAGGCCCTTTCTGGTAGGTGATACGTCCGAGGAAGGTCACCACCTTGTTTTTTAGGCCGCTGCGCTCGTATTCATCAAGCGATTTGTCGCTGGGCTCGACAGCGTTGTGCACTGTTATCACCTTATCGGGATCGATGCCGTACTTCTCGATGACGATGTTACGTGTCCAGTCGCTCACGGTGATTACAAGGTCGGCCGCCTCCATTCCGCGACGCTCGATTGCATAAACGTCGGTGTTGATGTTCTCGCCCGAGCGGTCAAACTCTGTAGCGTGCATGTGCACCACCAGCGGCTTGCCGGTAGTCTCTTTGGCAGCTATGCCGGCCGAATAAGTCAGCCAGTCGTGGGCGTGAATCACGTCGAAGTCGTATTTAGTAGCCAGCGACGAGCCAATCAGGGCATAACGTGCCACCTCTTCCATCAGATTGGCGCCGTACTTGCCCGAGAACTCGTATCGCGGAGCGAACACCGAGCTACGGAAGCCCTCTGTGGCATGACGTTGCTCCTCAAACATAAGCTCATACTGCTCCGGCCCCACATATGGGATAATGTTCGAACCTATCTCCATGTATTGAACTCTGTCCCAATAGCTTCGCTCCGTCTCGTGGTCAATGTCGACCGTCACGTCGCTGGCGTTTAGCAGACGCACGTTGGTCTGATCTTCATCGCCGAAGGCCTTGGGCACAACAAAAAGCACCTCAACGCCGTTTTTTGCGAGGCCCTTTGTCATGCCGAAGCACGCCGTTCCGAGACCGCCTGTGATATGAGGCGGAAACTCCCAACCAAACATCAAGACTCTCATAGTTTTGTATTTTTTGAGTTATTATCTCCAAAGACATGATGAACAGCATACAACGGGTCATCATTCTTCAGATAATTTATCACATGATTCAGGTACAGCAGTGCCGCCACGCTTGTCGCCTGCGAGATGCAGCCGCGCGCCTCATGAGGCGGATTGCCGTCGTAAATCTCAGATATGCTGCCAATGCCGTTCTCGAATATGGCTTGCTCGAAGCCGTTGTACAAATCTTCCAGATAAGGCAAAGCCGTTTTGCCATACAAACGCACGCACAAATCGGCGTAAGGCATTATCAGCCAAGGGAATACCGTTCCCATATGATAAGCTTGCTCACGCTCGCGATGGTTGCCGATGGTTATACCTTTGTAGTGCTCATCGCGCGGTGACAGCGAGCGCAACCCTCTGATTGTCAGCAATTCGGAACGGGTTATATCGAGAATGCGTTTCTTCTGCACATCTTTCAGAGGCGAGAAACGCAGCGAGCCGGCCAGCAGCATATTGGGACGAACCATCTCGTTTTTCTCGTGCTCATTCACGAAATCGTAGAACATGTCGTTCTTTTCATCATAAAACACAGGCACAAACGACTTCTCCACCTTGTCGGCGATGTCCTGCCACAGCTTCAGATGCGGGTCTTTCTTGTTGGCGGCTTTCAAAAGCTCAACGCCATAGCGCAATGCATTGTACCACAATGCGTTCACCTCGATGGCATATCCTGTTCGCGGAGTCCATGGCTTTCCGTCGCAGAACACATTCATCCATGTCAAAGCCAGATTCTCGTTGCCTGCGTAAAGCAAGCCGTTGTCCATGGCTTTAACATTGAAGTCGGTGCCTTGGATGAAGCTGTCGAGAATCTTTGTGACCACCTCGCCATAATCGTGCCATATGGCTTTTTTCTCCTTGCCCAGCATCGACTCGTATTTCTGAAGGTTCATGAAGAACCAAAGTGGCGAGTCGACTGCGGTGTAATACAAATTCTTTTGATAGTATCTGTGCGGGAAGAATGCGCCTTGCATCCTATCAATCAGATATTTCAGCATTTCACGAAACGTCTTCTCGTCGTTGTTTGCCAGACAGATACCCGGCAGCGACAGGAATATATCGCGGCTGCATGAGCCGAACCACGGGAAACCGGCAAACATTCTGGTGCCCTTCTCCTCCCTGACAATGAACTGCTGCGCCGAGTTTTGCAGGCAATGCTCGAAGCTGTCGCGCGGGATGCGATGATCTATCTGATTTTCAAACTGTTTCTTAAACAAAGACGGATTCTTCTCTTCCAAGCCGGCCGACACCACAATGCAGTCGCCCTGTTTCATCGCAACCTCGAAAAAGCCCGGCACGTAAAGATCTTCAACCGCGTCGTAACCGCGCTCAAACTCGCGTATGTAGAAGACATCTTTGTACCACATCGGGCAGTGAGTGTATTCGTTGGCTTTTGAAATCTGGAAGCAGAGAGTGTCGTAGTTGTCGTACATCTGCCATGCGGCGCCGTTTTTCAGAGGCGTATACTTGCGTTTGGCGTCGTAGTTTTCGTGAGTCAGCATATGGACATTGCGGAATGCCAAGAAAGGCATCAAACGCAGGGTGATTGGCTGCGCCGCCTCCAACAGAGTATAGCGAATCAGTATGCGAGGCTCTTTCTCCTCAAAAATATACTCTTTGGTGAGTATCGAGCTGCCCACGCGATATTTCAGCTTAGGTATTGGCTCGGCGGTAAACTCGCGCAAATACTTGTGTCCGCGAGGCGTCACCGTGCCGTCCTTGTATTCATGCACGCCAAGATGAAACTCTTCCTTGTTGGCCACAATAGTCTCGTCGATTGACGACAGCAGCACATGGTTGTTGTTGTCAAGCTTAGGCTGTGGCACCACCAGCAACCCGTGATATTTTCGGGTGTTGCAGCCGATTATCGTGGTGTTGAAAAACGCTCCGGAACGGTTAGAGCGCAAAATCTCCTTGTTCATTGTAAACTCGAGGTTTACCAGATGCTGTTTGTCGAAAGAGATATACATATTTTTAGAAGTTAGAAGTCAGAAGTAAGAAGTTAGAATTATTGAAACTGCAAATATATCACATTCAATTTAAAAAAACAAGAAAAAAAGTAATTTTTTGACTGAGATTTTTTCATATCTTTGCAGTTTGTACAAACATCATAAAATCATGAAAATTAAAAACATCTTAATCATTTTCGCAATGAGTGTAATAGGTCTAACTTCCTGTGATTCAGAGAATTGCAAACAAAATCCGTTTTTCTCGGATTACGGCACATATCTCGAGGCTCCGGCTTTCGACAAGATTAAAAACGAGCATTATATGCCCGCGTTCATCGAAGGAATGAAGCAGCAGAAGGCGGAAATCGAGGCTATTTGCAACAACACCGAGGCTCCGACTTTTGAAAACACCATCTGGGCTTACGACAAATCGGGCGAGCTGCTCGGCAAGGTGGGCGGCGTGTTTTTCAACATGATGGAATGCATGAACAACGCCGAGATGCAGCAGATTGCCGAAGAGGTGATGCCTCTGATGACGGCTCATGGCGACGACATCGCAATGAATCCGGTGCTTTTCGAAAAAATCAAATACGTTTACGACCACCGCGCCGAAATGAACCTCGACGATCAGCAAAACCGTGTGGTTGAGAAGTATTACAACGACTTTATCCGCCGAGGCGCCGATTTGAACCAGAAAGACCAGGCTAAACTGCGCGAAATCAACGAGAAGCTCTCAATGTTGAGTCTACAGTTCGGCAACAACCTGTTGAAAGAAAACAGCAACTACAAGCTGGTGATTGACAACCAGGCCGACCTCGCCGGCCTGCCGCAGAGCAGCATCGATGCCGCAGCCGAACAGGCCAAGAAAGACGGCATGGAAGGCAAGTGGGTGTTCACTTTGAGCAAACCCAGCCTCATCCCGTTCCTGACCTACGCCGACAACTCGCTGTTGCGCGAAAAGATGTACAACGCCTACTACAACCGCGGCGACAACAACAACGAATACGACAACAAGGCCATCATCAAGGAAATGCTGGCGTTGAGACTGCAAAAGGCACAGCTTTTCGGCTTCGACAACTATGCAAATTACGTGCTTGACGTCAACATGGCTAAAAACGCCCCGACAGTCGACAAATTCCTGGGCGAAATATTCTATTCGGCCAACGAATTGGCAAAGAAAGAGCGTCACCAGATGCAGAAATTGGCCAGTCATGAGGGCAATGCACATGCCGAACCTGTCGAGATTCAGCGTTCCGACTGGTGGTATTTCGCCGAAAAGCTTCGCAAGGCAAAATATGACTTCGACGAGAATCAGATTCGCCCTTACCTCTCATTGGACAACGTCCGCAACGGTATGTTTATGGCCGCCAACAAGTTATATGGCGTTACTTTTGAAAAGAGAACCGACATCCCTGTCTATTTTGAAGGCGTCGAGACATTCGAAGTTAAAGACTTTGACGGCAGCACACTGGGCCTGCTTTACCTGGATTATTATCCGCGCGAATCGAAGAGCAGCGGCGCATGGTGCACCTCGTTCCGCGAAGGCAGTTACGACATCAACAAAGTATGGCAACCAGCTTTAATTCAATTGGTTATGAACTTCACTCCAGCCACAGGCAACACCCCCGCCCTACTCGACTGGGATGAAACCGAGACCATGTGGCACGAGTTCGGACACTCGCTGCACGCCTTCTTCTCGAAAGGTTTGTACAGCAGAACTTGCGGCAACGTGCCTCACGACTATGTGGAGTTGCCTTCACAAATCATGGAAAACTGGGCAGGCGAGCCTGAAGTGATCCGCATGTACGCCAAACATTACCAAACTGGCGAAGTTATGCCTGACTCATTGATCAACAAACTCGAAAACAGCGCATTGTTCAACCAGGGATTCAACACCACCGAGCTCATCGCGGCCTCTATTTTGGACATGAAATATCACGAGCTGACCGACATAGACGAAATCAACAAAATCGACGTCGACGCTTTCGAAAGCGAGCAAATGAAAGCCATCGGCTTGATTCACGAGATTCAGCCACGTTACCGCAGCACCAACTTCTCGCATGTGTTCAGCGGCGGCTACAGCGCAGGTTACTACGCCTACACCTGGGCCGAGGTGCTCGACAAAGACGCTTTCAACTTCATCAAGGAATCGGGCGACCTGTTCAACCCGGAGCTTGCCAAATCGTTCAGAATCAACTGCCTGCAAGAATGCGGCAACGACGAAGGCATGGTGCAGTACAAGAAATTCCGCGGCCAGGAACCGAGCACTGAGCCATACCTCAGAGCACGTGGATTAAAATAACACAAATCGTTGAAAAACATGACAGTAGACCTCTTTGTATCTTGCGTCGCCGACCAGTTTTACCCTATGACGGCAATGAACACCCTGAAGCTGCTTAAAGCCGCCGGCGTTGAGGTGGATTACAACCCCGAGCAAACCTGCTGCGGAAAATTCGCATTCAACAGCGGCTTTATCGACGAGTCGAGAAATGTTGCCGAGAAGTTCATGCACTACTTTCCCAACAACCGCCCCATTGTGGGAATCAGCGCGTCGTGCGTGGGTTTCGTTAAGACAAGATACAGAGAGCTGTTTTACAACTCGAGCCTTCATCTGAAATGCAAACGTTTCGTTGACAACATCTACGAGATTACCGATTTCCTTGTAAATCAACTGCATAAGGATTATTTCGAGGCAGTTTTCCGTCACAAAGCGGCATACATGGACTGCTGCTCGTCGCTAAGGGAACTCGGATTAAAAAACGAGGCACGCCAGCTCCTCGACAAGGTGAACGGCCTGACATTGGTCGAGCTGAAACATCCCGAAATTTGCTGCGGATTCGGAAAAGGCTTGTTTGCGGTACAACACGAGTCGATATCATCGGCAATGGCCGACAAAAAGCTCAACGATGCCATCGAGGCCGGCGCTGAATACCTGATAACCAACGACATATCGTGCCTTATGCATCTGAATTCGTATGCCAAAAAGCAAGGGTTACCGATTGAGGTGATTCACATTGTTGATGTGCTGACATCAGGCTGGGAATAGGTTTTACCCGTCATTTCGACCGAGCGTAGCGAGCGGAGAAATCTCCTCCCAGAATCCCGGATACGATTTGGAAACCACATCGGCGTTATTGATTTCAATGGCGCCGATTTTCATTGCCAAAGGCGCCAGGGCCATCGCAATGCGGTGATCGTTGTGGGAATCAAATATTGGTATAGACGATGTGCACATCGCCTCTACACGGGATAATTCCGTGGTCATCGCCGCCACCCTATCCGACTCCTTATGAACAAGATTGCGCAATCCGGTGAATCTACCTTCGATTCGCAGCCCCGCGCAGGTGGCGGCGATGGTCGGATACAAATCGGGATGATCGATGAAATCGAATTGTAGAGACGGTGTGCACATCGTCTCCGCAGTTTTTTCAATAATAACGTCGCTGCCGTCTTGAACCGATTTCACACCAAACTGCTCAAACCATTGTGCCACAACGGCATCGCCTTGTGTCGAATCCAAATGCAGGTTGCGCAAACGCACACGGCCGTTATCGCTGAAAGCGACTATTTCGTACCAATATGAAGCGCTGCTCCAATCCGATTCAACAGTATATTCAACATCTTGATACACAGAAGGTTGAATCAGTATTTCACGTCCGTTACGCTCAACCTTGGCGCCGTATTTATGCATCACATCGATTGTCATGTCAATATAAGGCAGCGACGACAAATCGCCATCCAAATGCATAGACGATGTGCACATCGTCCCCACAACAGGCAACGCCAATAAAATTGACGAGGCGAATTGCGAACTATCGCTGATATCGACATGTATGTTCGTAATATTGTCAAAAATAGGCCTTACAGCCGTTTTGCCGCGAATTTTCAGCGGGGGCAATCCAATTCCACCCAAATAGTCGATATCGGCTCCAAGGGCCTTTAAAGCATCAACCAGGTCACCAACTGGGCGCTGCCGCATGCGGTCGTTGCCGGTCAGAGTCCATTCGCCGTCGCGAAATGCCAAGGTTGTGGCCAAAAAACGCAGCACTGTGCCTGCGTTGCGGCAATCGATGGTTAGCGGAGTTGTAGAAGTGGAAATCGTGCCTAGAATTTGATTCAAAAGCACCGTGTCGTCGGATGCGGAAAGGTTGTTGATGCGGGGTTTGAAGCCTCCATAATGACAAATCATCAGAGCTCGGTTGCTCTCGCTCTTACTGCCTACAAGACCAACCGTCAAATCGAAATTTTTATTTGCTCCAATAATTTTCATCTTCCATATAATCAATTAAATACGATATCGAATCTAAAATATACTTTAAGTCAACAATCACGTCAAAAACAGGCTTCCCGGGGGCTTCAATCAGCACAAATCTAATGTCGCCACCTTCATTTTTCTTGTCATGACGCATTATCTCCAGCAGCTCTTCAGCCGGTATATTTCCAAGGTTGTATCTGACGAAATTCTTGGCATAAATTTCCTTGTACAAAGTCGTCCATCGGGGGTCTAAACCGCACAATTTTTCCGACAGATACAATGCCGCCACCATACCCAAAGCCACAGCCTCGCCATGACGGATATCCATGCCGCGACAGTTAAGATAAGTTTCAATGGCATGCCCCAACGTGTGTCCGAAATTCAAAATCTTGCGACGGCCGCGCTCGTTGGCGTCGCCAGCGGTTATTTCATCCTTGATCGCGATTGATTGCTTAATAAAATCCTCGGTCGGCGACGCATCCAAAAAAGATTTGTCAACTATAAAACCGTATTTAATAATCTCGGCCAACCCCGACAACAGCTCTCTTTTGGGCAGAGTGGCCAGAAAATCAAACAAAACCAACACCGCCAAAGGCTGTGAAAAAACTCCTATCTGATTTTTAAGTCCTTGAAAATCAATACCGGTCTTTCCTCCTACCGCCGCATCAATCATAGCCAGCAAAGTGGTTGGAATGTTTATGAAATCAATGCCTCTTTGGTAGCAAGAAGCTGCAAAGCCTCCGATATCAGTCACCATCCCGCCTCCAACATTTACCAGCAACGACTTTCTATCGGCTTTATTTTCAACAAGTTGCGACCAAATATACTGAACTGTGTCGATGTTTTTATTTTGCTCGCCTGCAGGAATGACAATTTTTACAAAATCCTCGGTTAAAACGCCCGAATTTTTCAGAATATCAAGGCAAAAACGCTCAGAGTTCTCATCCAACAACAGAAATGTTTTGGTATGAGACCCCACAATCCCGGCTAACTTGGCTAAATTATCTTTATAAACTATCATTAAACGTAACTAACCTTTATCTTGCGGCTATCATCGCTGTCTCCCAACGCAATCTCAACCTTGATATAGTGATCGGGCATCAGCGGATCAATCAGCTCGGGCCATTCCAGCAGGCACAAGTGTCCGCTGTAGAAATAGTCCTCATAACCAATGTCATACACCTCTTCCAGCTTCTTGATTCTGTAAAAATCAAAATGAAAAATCGAGCCTTCAACCGGTGTCGGATACTCGTTGACCAAAGCGAAAGTCGGGCTGTTGACCTCGTCGGTTACGCCCAACTTATGGCACAAGTTCTTGATCAGAGTGGTTTTTCCTGCCCCCATTGGGCCGTAAAATGCGATTATATCGGACTTCTCGCGCCAACTGATCAACATGTCGGAAACCTGCGAAAGTTCGTCTACGCCCTTAATATCGAAGATTTTTTCAATCATACGTGAAAAATCTATTTTGCTTTCATATATGCCACAGGAATCATCATCTCATTCATGGAGATGCCGCCATGCTGGAAGGTGTTCTTGTAGTAATTCACATAGTAGTTGTAATTGTTCGGATATGCAAAGAAGTCGTTGGAGCGCGCGAACACGTATGCCGTCGAGACGTTGATGCGCGGAAGGAATATCTTCTCGGGATCTTTCACCTCGAACATCTCTTTTGGATTGTATTTCAACGACTTGCCATATTTGTATCTCAAATTGGTGTTCACAGCCTTATCGCCCAAAATCTTGACAGGGTTCTTCACCCAAACCGAGCCGTGGTCGGTGGTGACAATCATGTCGCAGCCTTTTTGCGCGATAAACTTAATCATATCGAACAGCGAAGAATGCTCGAACCACGAAAGCATAAGCGAACGGTAAGCCACCTCGTCGTCGGCCAGCTCGCGGATTATCTCCATCTCGGTGCGGGCATGCGACAGCATGTCGACAAAATTATACACAATGACGTTTAACTTATTCTGCATCAAGTTGTTCATCTGCTCGAACAGCTTTTTGCCAGCTGCCAGATTGAGCACTTTGTTGTAAGAATATTTCACATTCTTGCCATAGCGGCGCAATTGTTCGCCCAGCAGTTCGCCCTCAAACTGATTCTTGGTGCCTTCATCCTCCTCGTCAACCCAATATTTCGGATAATGGCGTCTGATTTCCAGCGGCATCAGGCCCGCGAATATGGAATTACGGGCGTATTGCGTGGTTGTGGGCAATATGCTGTAGTAGATATCGTCGTCCTGCACACGGAAATAGCGCTCCACAAGCGGCTGTATGGCCTTCCACTGGTCGTAACGCAGGTTGTCAATCAGTATGAAAAACAGAGGCTTATCGCTGCTGTCAAGACGCGGAAACACCTTGTCACGCATCACGGTGTGCGACATGGTCGGCTTCTGGGCGCCCTTGCCCGACACCCAATCGCAGTAATTGCGTTCGATATAGCGCGAGAACTGCGTATTGGCCTCCTGTTTTTGCATAAACAGTATCTCTTTTATGCCCTGGTCAGCCGATTTCTCAAGCTCAAGCTCCCAACGCGTGATGTTTTTGTACATCGACACCCACTCGTTGAAATCGAGGTTGTTGCTCAAATCCATACCTATTTTGCGAAACTCCTGCTGATACTTGGATGTCGATTTCTCGTCGACAAGCTTTTTATTCTCAAGATTGCGTTTGAGCGAAAGCAGAATCTGATTAGGATTGACCGGTTTTATCAGGTAATCGGCAATATTGCTGCCGATAGCGTCTTCCATAATACGCTCCTCCTCGCTCTTGGTAATCATAACCACCGGAAGATGCGGAAATTCGGCCTTAATCTTCTCCAAAGCCTCAACGCCAGAAATGCCAGGCATCTGCTCGTCCAGAAAAACTATGTCGAAATGACCGTTGCGCACCATTTCCACAGCCTCGCTGCCATCAATGGCGGTTTCAACAGAGTAACCTTTCTGTTCCAAAAAAATAATATGCGGCTTCAGAAGCTCAATCTCATCGTCAGCCCAAAGAATTCTTGCGTTTGCCATAATATCAATTTTTTATTAGAACGTGAAAGATCGCTTATTGTTTTGCAAAATTTTAAAATAATTTCAACTGTATCGACATATTAAATGTTTTACGGTGATAAGGCGACATCCCGTATGTTGCCACAGCGTTTTTATGCTCGATGGTCGGATAGCCTTTGTTTTGCCTCCAATTATATTGAGGATACTGATTGTCAAGGTCTTGCATAATGTGATCACGTGTTGTCTTGGCCAATATCGAAGCCGCCGCAATCGATTGGTACTTGGCGTCACCGCCCACAACACACTGATGCTTAACACCTTTGTATGGATTAAAGCGGTTGCCGTCAATCAGCAACAGCTCGGGTCGTACCTTCAACTGGTCGATTGCACGATGCATGGCCAAAAATGAGGCATTAAGGATGTTTATCTCGTCTATCTCCTCGGCCGAAACTATACCCACGCCGTACGTCACTGCATTTGCCAACACCTTGATTCTCAATTTTTCACGCTGCTTTTCAGTCAGTTTCTTTGAATCGTCAAATTCAGGAAAATCCATTCCACGCGGCAGAATCACAGCGGCAGCCACCACCGGGCCGGCTATACAGCCTCGGCCGGCTTCGTCGCAACCGGCTTCGACAAGATTATCGGTGAAAAACGGCTTCAAATTCATATTGTAATCCCGAATAATGGCAGATATTGGTTCACAATGATTGCCAACATCAATATAATCAATGCGATATCAAACAATTTTGTCTTTTTCACATAACAAAGCGACATCGACACAAATACAGCCAACACCATGAATATCAACCCGTTACACACGACAGGCTTTTGCAGAAACAGCATCATGAAACTGAAACCGAACAGCAACAGTGTAACACTGACCTTCTTACGTGTGCCGATTGAATTGTCGGCGTCGCCCGACCTTATGATCATCAATGAGATACCCACGAAAACAAACACCAGGATTAAGGCAACGGTTTCCATGATTGTCAGGCCGAGTTTTTCAAAGCCGAAGTCATCGAATGCCTGTAAATAGTCGTAATATTTATCAATCAGAGTATGATTAAAATAAACGCAAATCAGCATTATAAAATACGGCATCAAAAAGCCGACTACCGGTATTAAATAAAGCCGCAGCCCTCTGATATTCATTATCATCAACGACAGTAACACCCATATAATCAATATGATAGCGGGATAATAAAACATTGACGCCAAGGCTACAAAAAGCCCGGCATTCAACAGATACGACTCTGGTTTCTCAACTTGATAAATGAGGTAAACCGTCTGCATGGCCATCAGAATGAAGGTGTTGGCAAGAAGGAACGGATAATATTCATCATGTATCTGCACACAGCACATGCAAAGTATCATCACAAAGGCTCCGATGCTACTGTTTCTTGTAACCAATTGATTTACAGACATCATTGAATTAAAAAACAGCACATACAAGCTGAAAACAATAAACACCAGCACCGTCATTACGCTGCCCGAAGAGTCGAACAAACCGGCCAAAAGATTGTAGAGAGGGGTTGTCGGTGTGCCCACGGCAGTGTCGCGAAACTGCGTGACAAACGCAGGTATCCAGAGCACCACCAGAAGCAGCACTATCGCTATCAGCTGAGCTAAGTAGCTATGTCTGAAGAATTTAAGCATGATAATTCATCAGGTCGACGCCAATATCGTGACGGAAATTTTTGCCATCAAAATGTATCAATTTGGCATTATGATATGCTTTTTCACGGGCTTCCTCAATTGTATTGCCGTGTGCTGTAACCGCTATCACACGTCCGCCCGAGGTCACGACATCGTGATTCTCGTCAAATTTAGTGCCGGCATGAGCCACTATGCAGCAAGGGCAAACATCTTCTAAACCAGTGATTTTCATGCCTTTTTTGTATGCTTCGGGATATCCGCCAGAAACAAGCATCACAGTGACTGAAGTGTCGGGGCTTGCTTTATAATGAGCCTCATTGAGCTTGCCTTGGGCGCATTTGTCGAGCAGGTCGGCGAAATCCGAATCGATTCGGGTCATCACGCCTTCCGTTTCAGGGTCGCCCATACGGACGTTGTATTCAATCACGTACGGATCGCCGTCGCAGTTCATCAACCCGAGAAAAATAAAGCCTTTATAATCTATTTTCTCTTGTTTCAGGCCTTCGATTGTAGGCTTTATTATGCGATTTTCAACTTTTGCCACGAAATCGGGAGTGACAAACGGCACCGGGGAAACCGCTCCCATACCGCCAGTGTTGAGGCCCGTATCGCCGTCACCAATACGTTTGTAATCCTTGGCTTCGGGCAGAATGACATAATTGTCACCGTCGGTCAGGACGAACATCGAAACCTCTATACCTTTCAGGAATTGCTCAATTACAACCTTGGCCGAAGCGGCACCGAATTTGCCCGAAAGCATCTCTTTCAGCTCAGCCTGAGCTTTTTTCAAATCGTCGAGTATCAGCACTCCCTTGCCCGCTGCCAAACCGTCGGCTTTGAGCACGTAAGGAGCCTTCAGTGTGGCCAGGTACTTCACCCCGTCTTCCAGATTATCGGCAGTCACGGTAAAGCATTTTGCCGTAGGAATTCCGTACTTCTCCATGAAGTTTTTGGCATAAGCCTTGCTGCCTTCAAGCTGTGCACCACGCTTATCAGGTCCGATGATTTTAACATCTTTCAGGTCGCTGTCGGCTTTGAAAAAGTCGACTATTCCATCAACCAATGGCTGCTCGGGGCCCACTACAACCATGTTAATGTAATACTTTAATACAACATCTTTAATAACCTGAAAATCAGATATATTGATTGACAGATTCTCGCCTACCGAAGCCGTTCCGGCATTGCCTGGAGCGATATAAACCTTCGACACACTTTCACTCTGAGCAATCTTCCAAGCAAGAGCGTGTTCACGACCGCCCGAACCTAAAACCAACACATTGCGTTCAACGGCTGTGATATAATGAGCCTGAATATCCTTAAAATTCACTGTATCTTTTTTGTTGTCACCAGGATACATAACTATCTTTTCCATATTTATTGATTTTATTATTTCAAAACAACTGGAGAGAATGTCGAAATGACGCTGTACCACTGTTCCGCGGCTTTGTCCCACGAGAAATCGTTTCGACGCGCTCTACCCTTTTCAATTAAAGCCGTGCGCACATTTTCATCCATCACCAGCTCCAGCGCACCGGCTATCGACTCAATATTGAACGGATCAATCAGCAGAGCCGCATCACCGGCCACTTCGGGCATCGAAGTGACGTTCGAAGTGATGACCGGCACGTCGCATTTATAAGCTTCCACAATCGGGATGCCGAAACCCTCGAAGTACGACACATAAACCGATGCCAAAGCCGCTGCCGTAACTTGCTGAAGCTCATTCATTTGCAAATGCCCCACAAAAACCACATCGTCTTTATGCCGCATAGCCTCGTAAGCCCTTTGAATCGGCTCGGTCCACCAGCGCTTCTCACCCACTATCAACAGCTTGACATCCGAACCCGTGCGCTCTTTAAATAAATCGTAGGCAGGGAACAATCTTGCCAGATTTTTGCGCGGATGCAGCGACCCGACAAACATAAAATACTGACAACCATCGGTATAGCGGCTTCTTATCAGTGCCTTTTCTCCATCGGCTAAAGGTTTAAAGCCATCGTTGGCTCCGTTATATGCCACGCTGATCTTTTCAGGCTCAACACCGTAATTTTCTACAATATCCTGCTTCGAAAACTCCGAAACCGTTATGATCCGTTTAGCTTTGCGCGCATATTTGGGGAAGAACTTCTTATAATGCCAAAGAGCCACCTTCGGGAAATCCTGCGGGAAATGTTCAAAGTTGATATCGTGGAACACAGCTATTTGCGGCGTTTTCGAGCGCAAGCTCAAGTAAGCGTCGGTAGAAATATAAACGTCGGGTTTTATCCTGCGCAAAACCCTGGCCACCGATATTTCAAAATAAATGATATACAAAAACGGATGTCTGGCCTGAGGGAAAAGCACCACCGGCTTGACATTCTCGGCGAAAATGAACTTCTCATCCGGCTTACGGTCGAAGAGAAAGTAAAACTCGTCCTCAGGGTGCGCCTTGACAATACGGCTCAGCGTCTCGTAGGCGACCCAACCTATGCCTTCCAACTTGTCTTTCAACAGCAAACGAGTATTTACAGCTATTTTCATCCTTGCAAAGATACAAATTTTTTATTATTTTAAGTTTTTCAACTGACCTTTTGCAAATTCATTGCCTTTATCAGCAGCTTTCTGATACCATTCTCTGGCTTTGTTTAAATCTTTTTTTACGCCGTAACCATTCTCATAAAAATATCCCATCCAGCTGCAGGCATTAACATTTCCTTTATCTATCGCTATCTGATTCAATTCCACGGCTTTAGCATAATCTTGTTTTAAACCGCCATATCCATAAAAATAGCATATACCAAGCATATTATATGCGCTACTGTTTCCTTGAGCTACAGCTTTCTGATACCATTTTACCGCTTCATAATAATCTTTATTCACGCCCTCTCCATTATAATAACGATCTCCAAGATTACTCTCAGCCCATGCATATCCTTGTTCGGCAGCTTTTCTAAACCATTTCACTGCTTCCGCATAGTCTTTTTGAACACCTATACCATCAAAATAAAGAGTACCAATAGAATTTTGAGATACTGAATATCCCTGATCGGCTGCTTTTTTATACCATTTAAAGGCCTCCGAATAGTCTTTTTGAACTACTGCTGCACCATTATAATAATAATTACCTACGATTTGCTGCGCTTTGGCATAGCCTTGCTCCGCAGATTTTTTATACCATTTAAAGGCTTCATCATAGCTTTTTTGGACACCTTCACCATTGGAATAGCAATTAGCCAGATAATATTGTGCCGATGCCATGCCTTGATCAGCAGCTTTTCTGAACCATTTCGCTGCTTCGGTATAATCTTTGGTGACACCATTTCCATTATAATAACAAAAGCCTAAGGCCTGCTGAGCGGCGGCATTATGTGATGCCGATTCAGATTGTCTATACCATCTCAAGGCTTCGTTATAATCGACAGGCACGCTTTGTCCGTAATAAAAATTGTCGCCATAATTGACTTGTCCGATAGCATTGCCGTTTTCAGCGGATTTCTTAAACCAATAATTAGCTTGTTTTATATCAGTTTTGGTACCTTCCCCATCAAAATAAAACGCTCCCAAATTGTTCTGTGCAGCAGTTTCGCCTTGCTCCGCCTTTGTCAGCATTGCGCCAAAATCGTCGCCATATTTATAATTCTTAGGAAGATTCAGCGAAGCGGAAGTTTTAGCATCAAGCGGCAAAAGACCGACATATTTATCACCAGCAAACACATGAATATTATGATCGTAACCATAAAAAGTGGCAACATTATCTTTTTCCAAGGTCTCCTGGATTCTAAGTGTCTGTTTTTCAGCGATGTCTATATCCTGAATAAGTGTCTTAAAGCCTTCTTTTTCAAGCCAAAGTGTATGACGTCCAATCAGCACGTTGCCAAGCACGCGTGGCGTGGTGCCGAATTCTTGGCCATCGATTATTATTGTCGCTCCCATCGGGTTACTTGCCACGTCCAGAGTTCCACAAATTGGTTCTGGATCGGGAATAACAATATTTTCATCCTTGCCAAGCTCAAGCAGGACGTTCTTAATTGACGTCTTATGCGAGGCTTTTCTAGCTTCGAGACTATGCGAGCCATCGTTCAAACGGCCTGTCCAACCACCCTTGCCCTTATACTCATTATCAACGTAAATTTCTGATTGTAAATCTGTTGTGATAGTAACACCAACAAAGTTTGCCGACATATTCATCTTTGCTTCGATTGTTTTATTGTCGGTCACTGTGAAAGTCTGCTCGACAGCCGAGAACATCTCTTTCATTACACGCACTTTATGGTCGCCGCTTGCCATTTTCTCAGACAAGTAAGGCGTTTGACCGACTTTTTTACCGTCGACAAATACCACTGCGCCGCTTTCAGGGACACTGGTCACGTGGATGTAGCCGAAAGCTGGTCGCAATGTCTTTTCAACCGTCACATTCTCACCTTCTTTATCAGGGATTGTGGCCTCACCGTTTTCGCTGTGATAGAGTTCACATTCGATACGCCAGTTATGCTTTTCACCGGCTTTATACGATTTGTAAATCTCTTTATCGCCCACATAATCATTGTCGATATATATCGTCGCATTAGGCTGATCAGCTTTGACAATCAGATAGTTATATATTTCTTTTACCGGCTCCTTGGGTGCCGATTTGTTTACAAGCGTTAGCTCATATCCTTTTCTGGGCTGCATATCGAACGGAAAATAAAACTCCACCGAACTCAAATCGTCGTGCGAAATCTTTATGTAAGAGGCGTAATAGCTTATGTAAAGCCACACTTCACCGTCTTTATACTCGGTTTCAAAAAAAGTACGCAAATCACCGCCGAAACTCAGTTCGCGACGCTGTTTGCCGTCAATATTCACAGTTTTTATCTTCAAAACGGCATATGGCTGCTCGTTGTCATCGTACATCTTGTCACGATTGATATTCACGAAGCCCGGAACTTCCTTAAACGACTCATCTTTTATCTCAAGCTGAGCAAATCCTGAGATACACATGAATATCGATAATATCAGGAGTGGTATTTTTTTCATAATTTTATTTACTAATTTTTGCAGCTAAAAACTGGCGATTCATGCGGGCGATATTTGTCACCGAGATTCCTTTCGGGCATTCAGCCTGGCAGGCAAAAGTGTTGGTGCAGCTGCCAAATCCGAGTTCATCCATGCGAGCCACCATTTTCTGCACACGGTCGGCCCACTCCACTTCGCCTTGCGGCAATAGGGCAAACTGCGACACTTTGGCGCCGACAAAGAGCATGGCGCTACTGTTTTTGCATGCAGCCACGCAAGCTCCGCAACCAATACATGCTGCGGCATCCATCGCCAAATCGGCATTGTGTTTGTTGACTGGAATAGCATTGGCATCAGGCACACCGCCGGTATGCACCGAAATATAGCCACCGGCCTGAATCAGCTTGTCCAAAGCCGAACGGTCAACCATCAAATCCTTGATTATCGGGAATGCCTCAGAACGCCATGGCTCAACGGTGATTGTGTCGCCATCCTTAAACTTGCGCATGTGCAGCTGACATGTGGTGGTGTTTTTAAAACGCCCGTGAGGATGCCCGTTGATATACAATCCGCAGGCTCCGCAGATGCCTTCGCGACAATCGTGGTCGAAGGTGACTGGGTCTTCGCCTTTTAAAACCAGCTGCTCGTTGAGGATGTCGAGCATCTCGAGGAACGATGCTTCAGCCGGGACATTATTCAATTGATATTCAACGAATTTGCCTTTTGAAGAAGCATTGCGCTGGCGCCAGATTTTTAATTTTATATTCATAATTCGTTATTTCTTTTTTGCAGGAGATTTATTAACCTGCGGTTAATGCTTTCGCTTCGCTCAGGTCTCGACTTCACTTCGTTTCGCTCGAAATGACAGGGGAAAACTATTTGTAATTTCTTTGTTTCAGTTCAACATTTTCAAATTTGAGCTCTTCTTTGTGCAAAATCGGCTCATTCTCAACACCTTGGTATTCGTAGGCGGCAACGAAGGCGTAGTGTTCATCGTCACGCTGAGCCTCGCCATCAGCTGTCTGGTGCTCGGCACGGAAATGACCGCCACACGACTCGTTGCGCATCAAGGCATCGCGGGCAATCAGCTCGCCCATCTCCAGGAAATCGGCCACACGCAGGGCTTTCTCAAGCTCAGTATTCATGCCTTCGACTTCAGGCACTCTAATATGCTGCCAGAACTCCTCACGCAACTGCTTAATCTCTTCGATAGCCTCCTTCAAGCCCTGTTCGGTGCGTTCCATACCGACCTTTTCCCACATAATCCTTCCCAAGTGGCGGTGTATCATATCGGCTGTCTCGTTGCCTTTTATCGACATCAACTTGTCTATCTTCTGACGCACTGCTGTTTCAGCCTCCACAAACTCGGGCAAATCGGTTGATAAACGCGGCACATTGATCTGGTCGGCCAGATAGTTCTGCATTGTATACGGAAGAATGAAATATCCGTCCGACAATCCCTGCATCAATGCCGAGGCTCCAAGACGGTTGGCGCCGTGGTCCGAGAAATTGGCCTCACCTGCCGCAAACAAGCCTTTCACCGTTGTCTGCAGCTCATAGTCAACCCAAAGGCCGCCCATAGTGTAGTGAACAGCCGGATAAATCATCATCGGGGTGACGTAAGGGTTCTCGTCGACTATGCGTTCGTACATTTCGAAAAGATTGCCATATTTTTCTTCAACTGCCTGACGGCCAAGACGTTGAATTGCTTCTTTGAAATCGAGATATACGGCACGACCCGTATTGTTGACGCCGTAACCGGCATCGCAGCGTTCCTTGGCCGCACGCGAAGCCACGTCACGTGGCACCAGATTTCCAAAAGCGGGATAGCGACGCTCAAGGTAATAATCACGCTCTTGTTCAGGAATATCGGTGGCTTTGATCTTGCCTTCACGCAACAGACGGGCTTTTTCAGCGTCTTTCGGCACCCAGATGCGGCCGTCGTTGCGCAGCGACTCGCTCATCAGCGTCAGCTTCGACTGATAGTCGCCGTGAACCGGAATGCAGGTCGGGTGAATCTGAGTAAAACAAGGGTTGGCCATGCAAGCACCTTTTTTGTAGCACTGCCAGATAGCCGATCCGTTCGACGACATAGCGTTGGTTGAAAGGAAGAAAACGCGTCCGTAACCACCAGTTGCCACCACCACAGCATGAGCCGAATAACGCTCGAGCTCGCCAGTCACAAGATTTCTGACGATGATTCCGCGGGCACGTCCGTCAACAACCACCACATCCATCATCTCGCGGCGGGCGTACATCTTCACTGTTCCCTTCTCTATCTCCTTGCTAAGAGCCCCGTAAGCGCCTAAAAGCAGCTGCTGACCGGTCTGGCCTTTAGCATAGAAAGTTCTCGACACCTGTGCGCCGCCAAAAGAGCGGTTGGCGAGCAGTCCGCTGTATTCACGGGCAAACGGCACGCCTTGCGCCACACATTGGTCGATTATGCTGTTGCTGACCTCAGCGAGACGATAGACATTAGCCTCACGTGCACGGTAGTCGCCACCTTTGACCGTATCGTTGAACAGACGTTGCACGCTGTCGCCGTCGTTTGGATAGTTTTTGGCAGCGTTTATTCCGCCTTGCGCGGCTATACTGTGGGCGCGACGAGGGCTGTCCTGAATGCAGAACACCTTCACATTGAAGCCCATCTCGCCAAACGAGGCAGCGGCCGAAGCGCCAGCCAGGCCGGTACCCACCACGATGATGTCAAGCTTACGTTTATTGGCCGGATTAACCAGCTTCTGCTCGTTTTTATATTTAGTCCATTTTTCCGCCAAAGGACCTGTCGGTATCTTAGAATTAAGTTCCATTTGTATATTAAAGTATTACTTTAAGTAAATGTTTTTAAACGATTAGCCAATAATAAATTACAACAGATGCAAACATCAACACAATGATGGTAGCGAAAAAGTTTCCGAGGAATTCTATGCGACGTTGCCACACGTGGTTACTCCATCCTATCGACTGCATCACGCTGGCGATTCCGTGCGACAGGTGGAACCATATCGCGACAAGCCAAAGCAGATACATCACGCTGAAGTAGTTGTGCGAAAAGATGAATTTTATCTGATCGATGCCGTCAACCGGAGTACCACCCTTGATTTCGGCAAGCTGCATCTTCGACCAGAAATCATAAAGATGAAAAGCGAGGCCGAACAATATGAACGCACCCAAAGCAAGCATGTTTTTCGATGCCCACGACACGCCTTCGGGGCGTTCGTTCACGGCATAACGCTGACGGCCGCGAGCCCTGAAATTCTGATAAGAGAGGATAAAGGCATAGATGAGATGCAGCGCCACCAGAAGGGCAAGCACCATCGTACCGACCAGAGCATACCAGTTGGCGCCTAAAAACTCGCAAATCCAGCGATACCCGTCCTCCGATATAATTGACACCACATTCATGGCTCCATGGAACAGCAGAAAGAACACCAAACCGCCGCCGGTTATAGCCATAATAAGCTTTTTCGTAATTGAGGAAAGACCTTTTTTGTACATTACAGGATGTTTTAAATACAAGCTACAAAAATACGAAAAATTCTTTGAAATCACATAAAGAAAACACGAATTTTTATATAGAGACTACTCCACTTCGGTCGGAATGACACAAAAAAAGAGTGCGGCGGCCGTACGGCCGCCGCACTCGAGCAAATTAGGATTATATTAATTGAAAAGCATATAGCTCGGGATTATGCCGAGTGTGAATGTGCCTAGAAGCTCGCCGTCTGCTGAATAGTGCAGAAGATCGCCGTTTTGGACATAGTTCTTGGCATCAGTCAAGTAAATGTCGCCGTTTTGCGGGTCAACTTTTATACCGTAAAAGAGTCGGCCATTTGACATGATGAAGGCGGTTTCAGGAAGTTCTGTGGCATCGACCGACATTTTGTAAACATTGAGTGTACCATAGCCTCCATTCATGAAAAACACGTTCTCCCCTGTTCCGTCAATGGCCAGACCATCAGGTGAATCCGCGCCTGGAGTAAAATCGAAACGTTTTACGATTTCACGTGTTGCCGGGTTTATACAAATCAAAGCAGGATCTTGACCAGCCATAGGATCCCAACCGCCGTTGCAAATCACCCAGATATTCTTGTTTTTATCGACAACCATCGCTTTTGGCTCATGAGCCACCTCAATCGCAGCAACGAGTGTATCGTTCACACAATCAACAACTTGCACTGTATTATTTTCAAAATCAACATAAGATTTTGACCAATTTGATACAAACACCTCATTGTTGATCTTAACCATACATTCGGTTGTTTTCCCAGTATTAATCAATGTTTTGGCATAAGTGTTAAGATCCAGCGACCAAAGACCTGGAGATGCCAAATCGGAGACATACGCTTTGTTGTTACCGACAGGAAGCATATATCTAGGTGAGGTGAATCCAATTATTTTAGTTTTGTAAAGAATCGTCTGAGCATCAACCCTGTAAATGTACTTACTGTTATTGACTACGATGTACAAGTCGTTGCCGATGATAGTGAGTGACTGCGCCACATCACCGATTGGCGAACCATTCACTCTGAAAAACAAGTTGTTAGCAACAGTGTCTGCCTCTTTGTCATAATATGAAAGCGACGAATTAGCATAGGTAAACGTACCCTCATTCGAGATAAACAAGCCCTTTGTCGTCGGTTGCGGAGCCGGCTGCGGATTGTCTTTTTTGCTGCATGAAGCAAATGCTATCGCAATTGCAAAACCTAAAATTAACAGTTTATTCTTCATAATTATTAAAATTTGTAATTCAAACTTATTTCATAACTCCTGCCCGGCATGGCTCGCCAAAGCACAGCCATATAGTCGACATCTGTGAGGTTGTTTATCTTAAACTCGACATTGAATTTACGGATCTGCTTGCCCAAAGCGACATGATGCAAGGTATAAGGCATCAGGCGGAAACCATAGAACTCATTGGCATTCATGGAGGTCTTACGCTCGCCTGAATATTCCATAGTGTAGTTGATGTTCCACGTTTTCCATTTTACTTCCGCGAATGCGTTGGCATGATGCCAAGGGATGTAAATCAACTGCTGGCCGCTTTCATCAGTAGTGTGGCTGTAGACATAGTTACCCGAAACCGAGAAATTCCAATCGTTGATGAAATAATTCAATTTCAGATGAACCTCGGCGCCGTATGCAATCACGGTGGCGACATTTTCCGGAACCCAATATCTGTATGTGGTCGGTACCCATTGTATCCAATCCTTGACCTCGGAATAATAAGCGCCCAAAGTACTCTCGACCGAAAAGCCTCCGAACTTCCTTGAATACATAAAGTTTCCATCGACGGTGCGACCGTTTTCAGGCTTCAAATCGGGGTTGCCTCCCGGGTTCCAATAAAGGTCGTTCAAAGTTGGATTTCTGAAGTTATGACTGTATCCTGCGTTGATTTTCAAGCCTTTGACAAACATCGAGTTATACGACAACGTCGCTGTCGGGAAGATTCCTGCCGACGCCCAATCGACCCAGTCGTTGCGCAATGTCAGACGCAGATCAAGCGGCTTCACCACTTTGCCGGTCACAGCCGCATAAAACGAAAGTACGTCGCGGTTTTTCGTGCCGTCATAGTTGTTCGACGTCACCTGTTCGTGATCCCATTGCACCTTGGCGTTAAGCTTCCACGACTTATACAAATCCTGATTCAAATCGGCAATCTGGTGAAACACGTTGGCATCGTTTTTCGAGTTGATGGTTGTGGCCGGCATGCCGTTATCGGCATAAGTTTGCAGATAATAATGCTGTTTTTCGTAAAAATATGCCGATTTAACCTCAATCTTACCTGTTTGCCAGTAAGTTTTATATGAAACAAAGTTTCTTGAATATCCGTTTTCGGTGTATTCCTTTGTATTGCTATTGACATTGGGCATTATCTGCGGGCAGTTGCGGTCGCTCCACTGATTCCACGATACAACGGTTATCAGCGAGTTACGGAAACGCCATTGATATTCCGGCATGAGACCGTAGTCAACAAAGTCGCCGTTTTTTTGCTTCATCACCTGATGCGGGATTACGCCTATGTTGTTGTACTCGAAGTCGTTGTCGCTCGATGTACGATAAGCCTTCACCCGCAACAGGTGACTCGCCCATGAATAACCGGCAGTAATGTAAGAGCCGAAAGAATTGAAACTGCCGTAGGTCTGTTTCAGATCGAGGAGCAATCCCTCCCCAAAATGCTGAGTGTTCTCGATGTTGACCGTTCCGCCAAGGCCGCCGCTGTTGGCCGAAGTGCCGCTACCCCACTTCAATGCGACCTGTTCGGTCATAAACACCGGAATGGTGCTGAAGTCGACCTGACCGAGTGTAGGCGCGTTGAGTTGGAATCCGTTCCACAACACAAGTGTGTGGCTAGCAGTGGTGCCTCTGAACGATGCCGTCGCCACACCGCCCGGGCCGTACGTCTTGATGAAGACGGGGCTGTGCTGGATGAGCAGCTGCGACATGGTGATTGTGTTGAGACGTTTCAGCAGAGCGGTGTCCATCTTGCGTTCCATGGCCTGTTCCGCCTGGTTACGCCGTATCGCGTCGGCGTTGACCTCGACGGTCTGCAGCATGATAGTATCCTGTGCCATTAAGGCAACAGACATACCAAGAAACAGCATTACACACAATTTCTTCATTTCTCTCTGAATTTCCGACCGACTCTTATCCCGAAAGTCTCATTTTGTCTTTGATTTCAGGCAGGTCTTCTGACTCACTCCGTACGCCGGCGTCTTCCCGTTTATATGGGATAAACAGTGACATCTGCAGGCGCTGCAAGAGTTTACAGCAGCGGGAACTGTCCGGGGTTCTCACCCGATTCCCTGTTAGGCCTTATAAAAGGCACCTGAAATCAGTTGCAAAAGTAGTAATATTTTTTGATATAGAAATAATTTTTATTAAAAAAATAGCCATTAGCTGTTAGCCATTAGCCATTAGAACTGTTCTACCACAAACCTAATGGCTAATAGCTAGTGGCTAATGGCTAGTCACTCAAAGCTCAACAATTACATCATTTCACCGCGGAGGTATTCATCAATTGCCTTCGCCGCCTTCTTACCGGCTCCCATGGCTAGAATGACTGTCGCTGCGCCGCTCACAGCGTCGCCACCGGCGTAGACACCGTTACGTGTGGTACGGCCATTGTCGTTGGCAATGATACAGCCGTGCTTGTCGGCATTCAGACCAGGTGTAGTTCTGAAGATCAACGGGTTAGGCGATGTACCGAGTGCCATAATGACCATATCGACATCGAGTATAAACTCCGAGCCTTTGATTTCGACCGGACGACGACGACCTGAAGCGTCAGGCTCGCCAAGGCCCATCTTCACGCACTTCATGCCGTTGACCCAGCCATCTTCGTTGCCTAAAATCTCAACAGGATTGCAGAGCAGGTCGAACTGTATGCCTTCTTCCTTGGCGTGATGCACCTCTTCGGCACGTGCCGGAAGCTCAGCCTCTGAACGACGATACACAATATGCACGTCGGCACCCAGACGCAAAGCTGTACGGGCAGCATCCATTGCAACGTTACCGCCGCCGACCACAGCCACCTTCTCACCTACGTAGTTAGGTGTCTCAAAACCTTCTTTATATGCGAAAAGCAAGTTATTTCTTGTCAGGAATTCGTTGGCCGAAACGACGCCGCAGAGGTTCTCGCCCGGGATGTTCATGAACTTAGGCAGACCTGCGCCTGATCCAATGAACACAGCGTCGAAATGTTCGTCTTTCATCAACGACTCGATTGATGCGGTACGGCCGATGACCACATCTTTGAAGAAGTGACCGCCCAAACGCATCACGTTTTCAACCTCGTGACGCACGACAGTCTCTTTCGGCAGACGGAACGACGGGATACCGTAAGCCAACACGCCGCCGAACTCGTGCAATGCCTCGAACACTGTTACGTCGTAGCCGCGCACCAACAATTCTTTAGCGCAGGTCAAGCCTGAAGGGCCTGAACCGATGACAGCCACACGCTTACCGTTCTTCTTGATAGGTTTCACAAGGTTGATGTTGTTCTCACGTGACCAGTCGCCCACGAAACGCTCCAGTTTGCCGATGGCAATAGGTTCGAACTTCACTCCCATCACGCACTTGCCTTCGCACTGAGTCTCCTGCGGGCACACACGGCCGCAAACTGCCGGCAACGCTGAATCCTGGTCAATGACTTGTGCGGCACCGAGGAAGTCGCCTTCCGACACCTTTTTAATAAAGCCAGGGATGTTGATATTGACCGGGCAGCCTGTCACACACTGAGGACGACCGCACTGCAAGCAGCGCTGAGCCTCCACAATGGCTTCGTCGGCAGTGTAACCAAGGCACACCTCATCGAAGTTGTGAGCACGCACGAGCGGATCCTGCTCGGTGATTTTCACACGATGTTTCTTGTCGCGTGGCTCGTCGAGTATGCCGCCGACATGGCATTTGTGACCTTCGGCTTTCTCTTCGTTTTCTAGCTGTTTGTGCTCAAGCACGTTGTTATACATCGACTGACGTTTCATAGCCTCTGCGAAGTCGACCTTAGCACCGTCGAACTCAGGACCATCGACGCAGGTGAACTTTGTCTGTCCACCCACGCTGATACGGCAGGCGCCGCACATTCCGGTACCGTCGACCATCAAGGCGTTCATTGAAACGGTGCACTTGATATTGAGTTTCTGCGCGAGCTGGCACACAAACTTCATCATGATCATAGGGCCGATGGCGATACACTCATCGTAATGATTGCCTTGATCGACAAGACGTTGCAGCATGTCGGTAACCAGACCTTTATATTCTGAAGTGCCGTCATCTGTTGTAACGTAAAGGTTTGACATTGATGAAAGCTCATCTTCGTAGACGAGGAGGCTGTGAGTACGTGCGCCGATGATGACGTCGGCTTTGACTCCGTTATGATACAACCATTTCACCTGCGGGAAGATTGGGGCTATACCCACGCCGCCGCCGATGAACACGTATTTTTTAGTTTTACGCTCCTCGTACGACATGTGGATGAACTCCGATGGACGTCCGAGAGGGCCCACAACATCGAGGAAAGTGTCGCCGACCTTGTATTTCGCCATCTCTTGTGTGGATTTTCCGATAGCCTTGAAAACAATAGTCACAGTGCCGTTCCAAGGGTCGTTGTCGCTGATTGTGAGCGGAATACGCTCAGCTTTTTCTGTCATTTTAATAATCAGGAACTGCCCTGGCAAAGCCGCTCTCGACAAACGAGGCGCTTCAATTTCCATCATAAAGGTGTCCTGTGCTAATTCTTTCTTATTGACTATCAGATACATAATATTGAAAATTTAAATTAAATACCTAAAATTGCATTCAAAATGAACTACAAAATTAGGGATTATTTTTAATAAAAACAAAAATTTTGAAAAATTTTACCTTGCTGTTATCTAATATACAACTGTGACATTTTCATTACCGATTCGCACTTTCAGCCAACGCTCGATTTGATTGCGTAATTCATCGCTAATCTTACCATCGCTGCTTATCAATGCCACAATATGCTCTGTTTCCTCTGCCGTCTCGGCATCAACGGCAGAGCCTCTGGTGAGAGTAAGGCTGGTTATCTCAGGATGCTGCGCAAACAATTCGCGTGCTATTGCAAATGAAGGCAGTTCCTTTTTAGCGAACATATTCAAACGTACGTTAAGCTTTGCTATGCTGTCGTTGAGCATCTTTATCTGCTTATCTGCATGCTCGTAAATGCCTTTCACTATTTCAGTCTCGTCAATATCATTACGCACCACCGTGGCATCTTCATGGATTATGATTTGTGCTCTGGTGAAGCCAAACGAATTGGCTTCGCGGTAAAGCGCCTCCTTGGCTTCATCCGACAACGACTCACCTGCCACATACAGCTCGATTACGGGCGATTTACGATTATAAACAGTCTTGTGATCATATACAAAACTTTTGCCCATATTCTTGTTGTTTCTCACCAAAGTCGCCGCGTTGATTTTGAAGTTGTTTTCCTTAACAACGCTTACAGCCGTTATAATACTTGGCACAACAATAATAATTATTATAACGAAATACCAGCCTTTTTTGATGCGCTGATGTTTTTCATCGGCGAGCACCACTGTAGGAAATCTGAACAATTTCACTGCAAAGAAGGTTGCCATGGCGATGAAAATGGTGTTGATTATAAACAGATATAATGCTCCGCCTATGTACGCCAAGCTCAAGCGCGAGATGCCATAACCGACAGTACACAAGGGCGGCATCAGAGCCGTGGCGATAGCTACGCCCGCAATCACAGTGCCTTGCTTCTTGCGCGATGTCTCGAGTATGCCGGCAAAACCGCCGAACAAAGCAATCAACACATCGTAAATGGTCGGTTTGGTACGTGCCAGGAGCTCCGACTGATTTTCCAATGTCAGGGGACTAAGCAGGAAGAACAAGGTGGATGCCATAATGCTTATCACCACCATAACAGCAAAATTCTTAAGCGAATCGACAAGCAATCGGTTGTCTTCTGTGCCGAGGCCCAAGCCCATACCTAAAATAGGGCCCATAACAGGCGATATCAACATGGCGCCGATGATGACTGGAATTGAGTTGACATTCAAGCCCACCGAAGCTATCACTATTGCGCAAGCCAAAATAATCGCGTTAGGTCCGCGGAATTCTATATTGTTTCGAATTGAATTATCAGCTGTATGATAATCAACATGATCCCACACATCAACAAGAGCTAACAGTCGACGTAAAAAATTCTTCATAGCGTTGGCATTTAGAAATAAAAATGCAAAATTAGTAAAAAAATAGCCCACCTATGTTAATTATTTTATAATTTTGCGGTAAATTAATTGATTTAAAATCCAAATTTCTAAAATGAAAAAAGCATTATTGACCATCTGCATCATGGTTTTTGCCATATGCAATGCAATCGCAGGGCCTGTCGACGCGCAGCGCGCCCAGCAACTCGGACAGCGTTTCCTAAACAACGACCGTATTACTTTAGTTCAAACCTCAGCCACTCGCGATGCCGTTGATTATTACGTATTCAACGTGCCAGGTGACAACGGCTTCGTCATCATAGCCGGCGACGACCGTGTAAAACCGGTTTTGGCATATTCAACCACAGGAAGCTTCGATGTTAACAATCTTTCGGATGGCTTCAGCTTTACGCTCAACAGCTTCAGCGAAGAGATTCAATATGTTAGAGAGCATAACCTTGAGGCTACACCCGACATCGTTGCCGAATGGAAAGCGGTGGCTGAAAACGGCATTATCAATCAAGGCAGGGGCAACCGCGCTGTGGTAGGTCCGCTTCTTCAGTCAACCTGGCACCAGAACTTCCCATACAACAGCCAGTGCCCTGAAGATCCTGAGGGTAACGGCGGTCATGTCTACGCCGGTTGTGTCGCCACAGCCATGGGACAGGTGATGAAATTCTGGAACTACCCGGCTCAGGGAGAAGGTTCGTACTATTATTATCCCGATGGTTATCCGCAACAGATTGCCAACTTTGGCGAGACTGAGTATCATTTCGAGTCGATGCCAAACGACCTCGATTCGTTGAGCACCGAAGAGGATTATTTTTATATCGCGCAACTCCTGCATCATTGCGGCATTGCTGTGGAAATGATGTACGGTCCCAACGGCAGCGGTGCATATTCTGGCGACGTGCCTCCAGCGTTACGCACCTATTTCGGATATTCTTGCGATGACCATATCACCAATTATGGCGGTGGCTGGTGGGGTCAAGGCTACTCCAATGAGGAATGGATCCAGATGCTTAAAGACGGTGGTCTCGACGAAGGCTTACCTTTATATTACAGCGGCCAGGACGACAGTGGTGCCGGCGGCCACGCCTTCGTATGCGACGGCTACGACGAGAACGACTACTTCCATTTCAACTGGGGCTGGAGCGGCAGAGACGACGCATGGTGCGCTATCGGAGCGCTCAACACAACAAAATACGCATTCAACTCAATGAATGGTTTCACAGGGCATATCATCCCTGACTCGGAGGAATATCTCAACCGTCCGGAGGAGATCACAGATTTCAACATCGTGGAAAACGACGACATGACCAGCGTCACCATCACCTGGACCAACCCTGAATACAGACTCAACGGCGAGCTTCTTGACGACTTCAACATCTACGTTTATCGCAACGGAGAGATAGTCTTCATGAGCGAACCTGTCAAAGGCACCGAGATGGAAATCCAGGACATGAACCTCGAAGAAGGCCTATATCACTATTCCGTGATAGCTGAAAACGAGGCTGGATTCAGCAAGAGAAGTTACTTAGACATCCTTGTCGGCGACAAATGCGACATCATTTTCGAACTCACCGACGATGGCGGCGACGGTTGGAAAGGTGCCTGCATCAGCGTGACTGACGAGAAAGGACAGCGCATTGCCAAAGTGACGATGGAAGATAGTTCTGAACAGACTGTAGTGGTGCCGCTTTTGACAGGCAACCTCAACTTCATCTGGAACCACGGATGGTATCACACCTCAGAACTATACGACACCGACTACGAATGCCATTTCGTCATCAAGAACGCTAACGACGAAGTTCTTTTCACCTCAGGCGAGCACAGCGACGGCGTGTTTATGACATACGACAACAACTGCGACGACGCTATTGAAGAAGTTGCCACCAGCAACACACACCTCTACCCTAACCCGACAAGCGGCCTGCTCAACATTGAAGGCGAAGGCACAATGAACGTCATCGTGATGAACGTTTTAGGTCAGAAAGTTCTCGAAACAACAACAACCGACAACGTCACCATCGATTTGAGCGGTTTCGGAACTGGGATTTATATGGTTAGAATTGAGACAGAAAATGGAATTACGACTGAAAAAGTGAACGTGAGGAGATAATTATGGCAACAATAAAAGGAATATACAAAGGCAATTTGCGCAACGAGATGACGCATTTGCAGTCGGGAAACACCATCATCACCGACGCCCCGACCGACAACCACGGCAAGGGTGAGGCGTTCTCTCCCACTGATTTGGCTTGTGCCGCATTGGCAGGCTGCATGATGACCATCATGGGAATCACCGCACAGAGCAAAGGCTTCAACATCGACGGCGCCACATACGAAATCACAAAGACGATGGCTGCCGACCCACGCCGTATCGGACAAATCGACATCGTTATCACCTTCCCGAAAAACGACTACACCGACGCGCAGAAGGCGATGCTAAAACGCGCTGCAGACACCTGCCCAGTTGGGAAATCACTGCATCCGGATGTAAAGATTAATTTGGAAATGAGATTTTAATCTCGTTGAAATTTATTAAAAAAGTTTGAGGTCACAATCTGTGACCTCAAACTTTTTTTGTATATTTGCAGCGAAAATTTTAAAACTCAGTTAATTATGGAACCTTTGAAAAATATGGACAATGGTAACATTACAGTTTACAATTCTTTAGATTCACTAAAAGAAATAGAAGAAAAAATCTTCTGCATAAGAGGCGTTCAAATCATGATTGACAAGGACTTAGCGGAGATTTATAAAGTTGAGACAAGAAGAATAAATCAAGCTGTAAAAAGGAATATTGAGCGCTTCCCTGAACGTTATATGTTTCAGCTCACAAAAGAAGAACAGCAATACTATTATTCTTTAAGGTCACAATTTGCGACCTTAGACACTTTGAAATCACAAATTGTGATCTCAAAGAAAGGCGGCAATAGGTATCTTCCTTATGCCTTCACCGAGCAAGGCGTTTCCATGCTCGCTTCAGTCCTCAAAAGCGAAACCGCAGTTCAAACAAGCATCAAAATCATTGACGCTTTCGTTGCGATGAGGCATTTCATGCAGAAAAACGTCAAACTTTTTGTTGAAATCGACAATATCAAGCTGCATTTAATTCAAACCGATGTCCATCTCAATGAAAACGACAAGAAAATCGAACATGTTTTGACTTTATTGGAGAAAAACCACGAAGAAGACAAACAGCGACTTTTTTTCGATGGTCAAATCTACGACGCCTTCAGTTTCATGGTTTCTTTAGTTCAGAAAGCCGAAAAAGAAATAATCTTGATTGATAATTATGCCGGTGTCGGAACTTTGGACGTTCTTTCAAAAAAGAAAGATAACGTTGATGTTCAATTATTTACCAGCAAGAAAGCCAAGATAACTCAAAGTGATATTGATAAATTCAATTCACAATATCCAACAATAACTTTGAATTATACTGAAACTTTCCACGACAGGTTTATGATTATTGACTCCTCCATAGCCTACTCTATCGGTTCTTCCGTTAAAGATGCCGGGAAAAGATGTTTTGCTGTTACACAAATAAATGAAGAGTGGATGGTTAAGATGATTTTGGAAAGGATTTCCATATAAAAACAATATTCCAATATGGTTTTTTGTTGGATTTTCCATATTGGAATATTGATCGACAATCTGCATGATCATACAAAAATCATCAAAGTTGTCAGAATATAAATGATGAAATTAGGTCTTAACATGGGTTGTAATACAATATCTGTTCTGGTATACATTTAAAATGTATGATTTTAAATATATATTACCTATACCTATAAGCCGTTTTATACACACTAGTATATCCTCGTGTTGTATATGACGGCAAATAGACTTTGTATTGTCCATGAGCAGGAATAGAGCATGTACCATCAGCTAATGTTTGAGTTTTACTAGTACTGCCGTAACGCTTCCCGTTAATTTCATATTCTACATCGACAGTAAAATCATTGATATTTGTAAATATCACATACACATCCCAATCACCATCATAATAAGTAGTGCTGTTTACTCCGCCACATTCAACTTTATCTCCGGATTTAAATGATGCCAACACTAAAAAAGATGTTACAATAAAAAATAATGTAACAAAAATTGATAATGTCTTTTTCATGTTTACTTAATACCTGCTATATCCCATCGGCTCATCGGTTTTTATTGTTTAAACTTTTACAAATATATTTTTATTTTTTTCAGACAACACGGGGTTTGATATACAGCCGTATTATCAGAAATTCTTATAATATACCAATAACATATTTATTACAATCTTCGATTTCCAAAATAATAATTCGTATAATCGCCATAACTATCTTTAATTACAACATAATAAAGAAAACAAGTATCATACCAACCACCTGCTGGATCGTAATTTGGGTTATTATATACATTCAATTTAGCGCCATTCCGTGTCATACAATCATAACAAGTATCATATACTATGGCATATAAATACCCTTGAGAATCCCTAAATACTTTTATACGTACAGAACTTGTATTACGTGCAATAGCATCTCCATCATACAAAACGCCATCTTGTTTCAGACTATTAATCTCCTCTGAATTCGGTTCACTAAACGAACTTAACACCATTGCGCCTGCTATCATCCCGATGAGCAACGACGCTACAATAAATAATTTTTTCATTTTTTAATAAATTTAGTTAAAAGTAGTTAATTAGTATCATTTTAACATCGCAAAGTTAGTGAAACACTAATTCTAGCAGCTATTATAACAGTGATTATAAATCACCAATCAGTGAATAATATTCACGTTATTTATTAGTATTTCTAAAGGTTGCTAGAAATTTAGAAATACTATCGACATTTTCTCTTGTTAAATCTTCCAAAGTAATATTAAAACTCAGATTTGTACTGTATTTTGCCGATAACCCGTAATGTTTCATCACATCTGCCAGAAAATTATGTTCCAAGGCTTCGGAAATTTTTACAAGTATTTCAACATCAATGCTTTGTCGATTGAAGATTTTATAAACGTTGGTTCTCTCGCAATGAATCCTCCGTGCAAACTCCGCCACGCTCAACCCACTTTTGTCGAAAACGGATTTCACCATGTGCCCGATGTGAAGTTTTTGTTGAGTTTCCATAACGTTGCCATTTCTTGACGCAACATAAAAAAGGCGTGGAAGTAAATCTTGCTCGATACCCCGGGTTTCCACGCCCGCCAACTCTAACAAGTCATTCCACGCCATACAAAGATGGCAATTTGGAAACTTTTCTTGAGTTGGCGTCTTTTTAGGACATTGTGGAAATTTGGGTATCAAGAATAGCTTCGAACCGCTACTTATATGTCAATATGTCGTTTTTTCTACATTATAATGTTGTTTAAATTTCTGCAAAGATACACAAAAAGTTTGAAGTGTGGAGTGTGAAGTTTGGAGTTTTTTATACTTTTCCGAAACCACCATTTCCGAAATGGCCATTTCTGATGTATGCCTAAAATAATATACTGGCAATTAATCACCGAAAAAAATTCGGCGAATAATGTGCTTATTCGCCGAAATCCATCTAAAATCAAGAATTTCGTTCAAATAATCTCATCATTCCACAATGCCTTGAAGAAATCGTTGACGTAATACAAATCAACATCACTACTCCTTCGGCTAATACGGTCACGCGACACAATGATTTGTTTTACACCAGGATGCTCTCTGGCAAATTCCGCAAGACCTTTCTTGTGACCGGTTTGTATAGTGTCAGTTGATTTAATCTCGATGGCAACTCGGGCATCACCGATAACGGCATCAACCTCAATATTGTCGTAGGTATGCCAATAAGTCAGTTTCTCCTCACTATCCTTATATCCAAGATACGCCATTATCTCTTGCATCACAAGATGTTCGAAAGCATGACCATATTCCGGAGTCTTTGGAGCAAGCTGATGGCGGCCTGTCAAATAGTTGGCAATGCCCACATCAAAGAAATAGAATCTCGAAGTTTTATTAAGTTTCCGTTTAATGACTTTGCTGAAAGCGGGCACTTCAAAACCCAACAACGTATCACATAATATTTTATAATAGGCTTTAACAGTATTGGCTGAAACACCGCAATCTGACGCCACGTTTTCATAATTTAGAATTTCTCCGTCCGAGATAGCTGCCACCTCTAAAAAACGTATAAAATCATCAACGTTTTGTACAGCGGCTTCTTCCATTATCTCTTCTTTTAGGTAAAGTTCAATATATGATTTCAACCTGTTACGAGCGTTCGCCACCATATAATGACGAGGAATCATACCGTTCTGTATGGCTCTTTCAAGGTCAAAATCAGGAATTTCTGCACTAACTAAAGGAAATAAAATCTCAGGAATTGCACGACCGCCGAGATTGTTGGCACCACTCTTCTTCAGCTTTCGGGCGCTAGAACCACTAAGGATAAAGTAAAGACCTTTGTTAACCATCAGCCAGTGGACTTCATCCAACAAATCAGGCACTTTTTGGATTTCATCCACAATAACCAGCGTTTCTGGCTGATAGCGCAGCAAACTCTCACGAAACTCTTCAGGGTGCTGTCTGAAACGATTTCTCAACTCCGAGTTCAGAAGGTCAATGTAAATAGCATTGGGAAAACGCTCTTTCAACAACGTGGACTTGCCAACCTGACGACCGCCAAACAAGAACATTGCCTCGTCAAGACGGTTCTCTATGTCAAATATTCTATGATACATAACAACTAAATTTCTGCATTGTGATTGCGGATTTTCTTAAAATATCCGCAACGACATTGCAAAAATATATAAATTTTTCATACGCGCAGCCTCTCACATAAAATTTTTACAAAAAAATGTAAGGGCGAAACTTTTTCGCCCTTACATTTCATATTAATTAATAAGGTATAGGGCGAATAATGATTCGCCCCTACCGAAATTAATCGTTGTACTCAGCCAAAACTTCTTTGACTTTGTCTGGTGTCAAACGGCCGTAGACCTTGTCACCAATCATAGCGACTGGAGCAAGACCGCAGGCGCCAACGCAACGGAGGCAGTTCAATGAGAACTTTCCGTCAGGTGTTGTGCCACCGACTTCAACGCCGAGCTGACGTTTCAACTCATCCAAAACCTTCTCAGCACCACGCACGTAGCAGGCTGTACCCAAGCAAACTGAAATCGGGTGTTTGCCCTTTGGAGTCATGGTGAAGAATGAATAGAATGATACGATACCGTAAACTCTTGATACAGGGATGTTTAACTCCTTAGCGACAAGTTCCTGAACTTCTGCTGAGAGGTAGCCGTACTCACCCTGAACCTTGTGAAGCACGTTGATAACTTCGCCACCATCATTACGGAACGATTTGCAAACGTCCTTAATGAATTTGATTTTATCTTCTGATAATTTAATAACTGCCATAATATTCAATTTTTAATTTTCCAACAATTATTTTTCGCTAATCTCAACATGTTCTGATTTGTCGAAATAGTGTGTATGCAGCAGTTCATGTGACTTGTGGCCGCATGGTTCACCAAAGTACTCAGCGTAAATCTTCTTGATTGAAGGATTCTCGTGTGACTTACGGATCGGTTTGCCGGCGTCTTCACGATAGATAGCCTCTGTACGTTTCTTGATGATTTCACTGTTGCCATGGTGATATGGCTGACCAGCTCCACCGACGCAACCGCCTGGGCAAGCCATGACTTCGATAGCGTGGAACTGCTCTTTGCCTTCGCGCACTCTCTCGAGGAGCTTGCGTGCATTTGCCAGACCGTGAGCGATACCGATGTGGATTGGGGTGCCTGCGAAGTCAACCCAAGCGTCACGGATACCGTCCATACCACGGAGTTCTGTGAAGTCGATCTTTGGCAATGGTTTGCCTGTGAATACCTCGTATGCTGTACGGACAGCAGCCTCGATAACACCACCTGTTGCACCGAAGATGACAGCAGCACCTGTTGACTCGCCGAGCGGATCATCGTAATCCTCTGATGGCATATCCTTAAGGTCGAGGTTGAACTGCTTGATCAAGCGAGCCAACTCACGTGTTGAAAGGACGTAGTCGATATCCGGGTTACCGTCTTTGTAGAACTCTTTACGTTTGCTTTCGTATTTCTTTGCC
>Ga0129307_1000116_pt1 | contig 132658 bp, 127 predicted proteins | sample P1105metagenome_FD_94437 | JGI IMG/M metagenome (GOLD analysis project Ga0129307, IMG submission 94437) | Capybara group fecal microbial communities from Wisconsin, USA - P1105 metagenome | ecosystem: Host-associated > Mammals > Digestive system > Large intestine > Fecal | place: USA... | reverse complement strand
TTATTTGCGTATCACAAACTTGTAAGGAAACCTGACAGTTAATAAAAATGCTGAATATCGCCACGAAGTTATCGTATTATCAAGAGATTAAAATCTTAACTTAATGGCATTGGGACTGTCCCCAAATTGCACCGTGCAGGTTGGGGACAGGCCCAAATTGCACCGTGCAGGTTGGGGACAGGCCCAAATTGCACCTAGAGTACTTTCTTGACGCCGGGGATGAGGCGCAGCAGGTGGTAGATCAGAATCCCGGCAAGGCAGGCCAAGGTGACCCAGCAAAGTGCTGCCGGGAACCAGGTGATTGTGGGCTCGAACCAGGTGTAGATGTACTTAAAGAAGTCGCGAAGGGGCGGCTCCAAAAGGAACACCATAATGCTGCCGGAACCGAGGAATGTGATGGTTTTTGCTGCCTTTTCGTTAATGGGCTTGGCCTCGAAAAGGACTTTCAGCCCCGAGAAGATTGCAAGTGCAATGACAAAGGTCATGCCATCCAAAGTTTCTGCGCTGCCTCTCGCACCTACGGCCATATGGCCGATTACGGTATTGGTTATGAAAGCGCAAGCTCCAAGGGCATAAATAATACCCTGGTAGCTCTTGTCGTATTTGTTCTCTATAAAATATCCCATCAAAGGATAAATAATCGTGTTCACAAGAAGGGGCATGGGAATTGCGATGCGGGAATTGCCCCACAAATACTCCACTATGGGAAGAAGTCCCTCAAACACAAGCATTAAAGCCGCCAGATAGCAGAAATGCTCCGGCTCCATGTTCTGTGCCAGAATTCTTAACAATGGCAGAATCAGCAATATCCCCAAATAAGCATACAAGAACCAATACTGGTGAATCACCGTAGTGGAATACACCAGATAGAAAAATGTCTTAATGCTGAAGGTGATTTCGGGATTAAGGTGATAGAAATATGCGTATTCAATAAGGCCGAACACCAAAAGGAGAACAAGGAATTTTACCACCCTGTGAAGATAGATTTCCTTAAGGCTTTCCTTCTTTCGAAGAAGCACGGCGCCGCTTACCATGAAAAATAAGGGGGCGCAGGTCTGGGTGAAGGCATTCAGCGCTAGGGCAAACCAGTAGGTGACTTTGTCCGTTGCCACCAGGTATCGCTCCGCCGCCTCCGGGCCGGTATGTACGTACACAACCATTAAGATTGCCAGAATTCTGATGAAGTCGAGGTAGGGTTTTCTTGTTTTCATAGCTCCTATTTTAGCACATGTGTGCAACTCACATAACAAGGCAGTTTTTGGATAACGTTTTCCCCTGGTAAAGGTTAGCGTCTGCTTCGCGGAGTCGTTCCTCAAAGTCAGCGCCATCCATTGATGCTCCGATGGTGATTGTAAATGAAACCTGTTTTTCTCCTACTTTGGAAGCCTCCGCTTTTTTCCTGATATATTCGAGCTCGCCTCGTGCCTCATTTTCAGAGCCTTTGTATGCGATGACGAACTCTTCCCCACCCCAGCGGGCGCAGATTAAATCGTCGGAAAGGCTTTCCCTCTCCTTCAAAATCTTCCCCAATTCGGCCAGAACCAGATCGCCTTCCTCATGGCCAAAGGTATCGTTAATAATCTTAAAATTATCCACATCAATCATTGCCACACAGTACGAATCCCCGAAGGTTTTCATGTATTCCCTCAATCCGCGGCGCGTGGAAAGTCCTGTCAAAGAGTCGGTTTCTATGTTTTTCTCCTGAGAAAAAGCAGCCTGCAAAAGGGTAATGGTCCATGAAAAGCTGAAAGCCAGGGATATCATGGGATTGACATAGGCGAAGTACGTGCTCCATCCCTCCCCAAGGCTGTATATAGGCTCAACATTTCTGGAAAAATATGTGGCCAGAAGGACTCCGATCACAACTATCCCTGAAAAAATCAGTTCCATCCTGCCGAGATGTTTGGTGGGATGAATATAGTAATTGTGAAGCATGAAAGCCGGAATAATAGCGTAGTAATACGTATGAAAGCCAAGTCCTGACCCCAGAAAGATTGTGGTCATTATGGCAAAAACCAAAACTTCTACACCGCTGATATCAAGGATATATAATGCATGCAGATTAGTCTGCCCGGATTTTTTCAGTTGAGTGTGCGCTCTTTTACATATGAAAAAACAAACAGCACTGATAATAATGCTGAACCAGTTGTACCAGATCAGATACGTGCATTTGTACATGATAAACAGAACATGAAAGAAAATATGGATCAGAATAAACAGAAGAGAAATGTCCGTCATTTTTTTGATAAGACGTTCCATTAAAACGTCGCTGACGCGTGGCGTCTCCATTATAGCAACCTCCCAAACACATAAAAACTTACCTTATATATCATACATCATTCGAGCAATTAGGTGCAACTTGGGGACAGGCCCAAATTGCACGGTGCAGGTTGGGCCTGTCCCCATTTTGCACCGTGCAGGTTGGGGCCTGTCCCTACTTTGCACGGTGCAAGTTGGGCCTGTCCCCAAGTTGCACCATATGGTATATTTGAAGTGTAGTATACAACACACTGGGAGGGTACAATGTATATCAAAAACAAAAACAAGAGTGCGGCCATATGGCTGGCCGTGTGCGTGGTTATCGCGCTGGTTTGCATGTTCTTTGCGAACCTTCTTCAGACCAACTTCGGGAAGGTAAACGTGGTTACGGCCTCTTTCGAAGTCACCGAGGGGCAGTCGAAGCCCTACACAATCACCTACAAGATTTATATTCCCGAGGAAGCCAGGGAAACCAATAAGTTACCTGCACTCCTCTGTCTCCATGGCTATCAGAACGATAAGGAGACTTCCGCAGCTTTTGCCATGGAGGCTTCCAGGCGAGGCATTGTGGCAATCGCCATCGATGAGTACGGCCATGGCTCTAACACCAAGGGCATGAAGGAGCGCGGCTACACCACCTATAAGATTCAGGGCCAAAGCGACGATGGGAACGAGACCGTCATCAAGACCAAACTTAGCGGCGCCGAGAGATTCCTCGTTATGATGAATTTCTCCACTCTCTCATTCTTCGAGGGTGACGCCTACTCCGTAAACGAGCAGAAGTCTGTGCACATCGACGCGGATGCAGACGGCGTCACCGACAGTTCCATGGGCGGCATCGATGCCTACAACTGGGTCAAAACCCTGCCCTTCGTGGATCCCGACCGAATCGCCATCACCGGTCATTCCATGGGCACCTGGGCTTCCTGGAGCACCGCAGCTGCCTGCCAGGACCACAAAGCTATAGTTCTTCAGTGCGGTGAGGTTTTTGGCGAGAACATCTTCGATGAGGAAGCCATCAAGTTCAACAACGTCCTGATGCTTCAGGCAAAATACGACGAGTTCAACTATTTCCGCGACTACAACCAGGCCACCGTGAACGATGCAATGCTCAAAAGCGGCATCAGAGATCAGTTTTTCACAGCCAACGAGCGCACGGATCTGCAGGATAATTACACCTGGAACACCACCTACGGAAGCTTCGAGGACGGCACCGCAAGACGGGTCGAGCTCATAAACACCAACCACAGGCTCACCACCCACAACTCTCACGCAATTTCCGCCGCCATGGATTGGCTTGTTACTGCTCTTGGGGCAAAAACCGAGCTATCTCCAAACAACCTGATTTTCCTGTATAAGGAACTTCTTGTTATGGTAGCCATGCTGGCTGCTATGATTGGCCTTTGTCCTTTGGTGGTTCTTCTATCAAATATCAAGGTCTTCACACCTGCTGTATTTGACAGAGATGCCATCGGCAGAGAGCCCAAACTAATGAGCAGAGGAAAATGGTGGAAAAACGCCTGGATTGCAGTTATCATAAGCGCCATCACCTATCCCTTCATGACTCAGCTTGGTCACGGATTATTCCCGTTACCTGAGGGCATTTTCAGAATGACCATCGGAAACGGATTTTTAATCTGGTACATGACCCTTGCAATTATTTCAATCATTATGGTAATTGTTTCAAGACGTAGAAACGAGAAAAAGGGAATTGCGAACCTAGATTACTATGACCTGGGACTTTCGGGATACGACTGTGCAAGAAAGCTTGACTGGGGATTACTTATAAGAAGTTTCGTGCTGGCAGCGATTGTTGTTGGAATCATGTATGTTTTCGTGCTTTTCTGCCACGATTTCTTCAAACTGGACCTTCGATTCATATGGCCCTTCTTTAAGGAATTCTCACTTGACAGGTTCCTGCAGTTTTTGGTTTACCTGCCATTCTATTCACTGTTCTTCATTGTGAATGTGGGCTTCAAGCTCTTCGGAACCATGAGACAGGTTAAGGATAATGACAAGCCTGTCGGAAACTTTATTAAGTGCTGGATGGGCAACGTATTCGTACTCCTTGGCGGCTTACTCCTTGTAATCCTTCTTGAGTACATTCCCTTCTTCATGGGATACGGCCCCGGCGCGGATTTGCTCTTTGGAACCACCTTCGGCGGACCCTTTATGTCAGCCTTGATTCTCCTGGTTCCTCAGTTTATCTTCTTCACATTCCTTAGCACATGGTTTGAGAGAAAAACCGGCAACATCTACGTTGGTGCCTTCATCTCCGCCATGCTCGCAACCTGGATTGTGACCGGAGGATCTGCGATGTTCTAGAAAAGAAGGTGCGACCTTCCGGTCGCACCTTCTTTTCTATACGGCCGCGGGGCCGATGTGCAGAATGGGGACAGGCCCGGAATTGCACGCTTCGTGTGCAGTTCCGGGCCTGTCCCCATTCTGCACGTCGGCCCCAGCCTACTGCTTTCTACACTGCTTTAAACTTTGATACCTGTCCCCCAAGTTCGTCGGAAATACTCTTGTTTTCCTCGGCACTTGTGCGGATAGTCTCAATGGATTCCACCAGAACCCCAACATTGTTGGCAACTTCGGTTACACCTGCGGCACTCTGGGATGCGGCGTGGGAGATGTCCCCGATGCCGTTATTCATATCCTGGATGGTTTCGTTGATGGCGGTAACGCTCTCTGCAATCTTATCAACGATTTCGTTTACGGAATCCGCGTCAGCATAATATCTTCCTGTAGCCTCGGCAAAACCGTCATAATCTCCGAGGACCTTCTCCTCCATGAACTTGATAATGTTCTCGGCACACTCTGACAGCTTGTCTACCGCGCCGATAACAAGCTCACTGATTTCCTGAATGTTTCCTGCAGTCTTCTGGCTGGAATCGGCGAGGTTTCTGATTTCATCAGCAACTACGCCAAAACCTCTTCCCGCATCACCGGCTCTTGCAGCCTCAATTGATGCATTTAATGAAAGCAGGTTGGTCTGGCCGGCGATTGTAAGAATTTCTTCCGTAAGACCGTTGATTTTTGTTACGTTTCTTGACTCTTCAAGAGCTGCTGAGAGGCGTTCTCTTACTTTTTCCAGCTCTTCTTTCATAAAGTTCTGGTTCTCAAGAGTCTCCTCTTTAAGTTTGGAAGCTCTGTCCTTGATATCCTCTGCCAAAGCCGCGCCGTTCTGGGCCTGGGCATTCATGTTCTCAACGTCCTCGGCAACCTTTTCACTGCCCTTAGCAATATCGGAGAGGGTAGCTGCGATTTCTTCCATGCTGGCGGAAAGTTCCTCGGTGATGGCGGATACGGAGTTGGCCTTATCCACGCACTTGCCGGTTTCGGCATCGACCTTGCCTGATGATGTATCAAGCACCGCAATCTTTCCCTTCAAATCAGCGATAACGCTCTGAAGCTCGGCAATGAAGGTATTTACACCGATGGCCATATCGCCGATTTCGTTGTTTTTCACATTTAATCTCTTGGTCAAATCGCCATTTCCTTCTTTGAGGTCGTTAACGATTCCGTTAACCTCCTTGGCGGACTTGGCCAGAGGCTTTGAAATAATTCCTCTTAAGTAGAGGAAGATGGCAATTGCAAAAATAATAGCAAATACAATGGCGCCCTCGCAGATATAGCAGGTAATTGTGATTCTCTTCTCGCTTCTTGCAAGTGAGTCGTTGTAGCGCTCTGTAATCAGGTTCGTAAGCTCGGTTTCTGAGGCGTCAAGTTTTCTTAAGGCACCGGCACTTACTGCAATTCTGGACTGCAAAGCGGTTCCGCCGCCTTTTTCCTCGGCGGTTTGAAGGATGCCTCTTGCAGCCTCCATGTATGAGTCTGCCTCAACCTTCCAGGCGTCAAAGGCTGCTGATATGTCGGCGTCATCGACCTCAGCATTCATGGCTGTAACTTCATCAAGCTTTTCAGCGGCATTGTCTACATAAGAAGCAAGCTGAACTGCATAAAAAGCAGCGTTTGCGCTGTCGTAGAAGCAAAGGTTCGCCTGAAGCTGAATCTTTTGGAACGCAACCGAGGTGTCAAGCATATTCTCTTTTAAAACACTGTACTTACTGCCTTGGGTATTAAGCTCGGAAATACGAGACATTGTGTAGTAATCAGCCACCATCATTGCAGTAAAGACAACTGCAACAAGACCCATAATGATGGCGATTCGGGTAGAGATTTTCTTCTTACCCTTAGACTTTTTTTCACGGTTTTTGGGCGCACTAAGTGCGCCCTTTTTCTTTTCCTTGGACATTTTATACTCCCTTCCATAGAATAAAATAGTGTTATGTGCAATTTGGGGCCTGTCCCCATTTTGCACCGTGCAGTTTGGGGGCTGTCCCCAAATTGCACCTAGTTTTCGAAGCCGTTAGGATTGTTTTTCTGCCAGCGCCATGAATCAGCACACATTTCCTTGATGCCTTTCTCGGCTACCCATCCGAGTTCTCTTTTGGCTTTGGAAGCGTCTGAATAACATATGGCGATGTCACCTGCACGGCGAGGCTTTATAACATAAGGCACTTTGACGCCTGTTGCCTCCTCAAAGTTCTTAACTACATCAAGGACACTGTACCCTACACCGGTTCCAAGATTGTAGATGTTAAGACCTGATTTATCCTTAATCTTTGCAAGGGCCTTTACATGGCCTTTTGCAAGATCAACTACGTGAATGAAATCTCTTACGCCCGTTCCGTCAGGAGTATCGTAATCGTTGCCAAAAATACCCAGCTCTTTAAGCTTTCCAACAGCCACCTGTGTTACATAAGGCATAAGGTTGTTGGGAATTCCGTTGGGATTCTCGCCGATGGTTCCTGACTCGTGAGCTCCTATAGGATTAAAGTAACGAAGCAGTACTACGTTCCACTCGGGATCGGCCTTCTGGATGTCTGTGAGAATCTGCTCAAGCATCCACTTGGTCCAGCCGTAAGGGTTGGTGCAAACGCCCTTGGGGCATTCCTCTGTGATGGGAATGATTGCGGGGTCGCCGTAAACGGTAGCTGATGATGAGAAGATTATGTTTTTTACATTATGTTTACGCATTACATCGATGAGGCAAAGGGTGCCTGCGATGTTGTTATTGTAATACTCATAGGGCTTCTCAACGGACTCGCCTACGGCCTTGAGGCCTGCGAAATGGATAACCGCATCGGGTTTCTCCTTGGTAAAAACCTTATCCATCTCCTCTTTGTCAAGGATGTCAACTTTGTAAAAAGGCACTTCCTTGCCTGTGATTTTGGCCACTCTCTTAAGTGACTCCTCGGAGGAATTGGAAAGATTATCGATTACCGCAACATCATATCCGTTCTGCTGAAGTTCAACACATGTGTGGCTTCCGATATAACCCGCACCGCCTGTTACCAAAATTTTCATAGTTTAATTCTCCTCAATTACTCAGAAATATTGCGGACAATGCTCTCCATCTCGGACATCTTCTTCTCCATGTCAGCCACAAGTGCCAGCTGGCAGCGGGCTCTGTCCAGGTTGTGATTGTCCCTGTGAATCTTGAAATACACATCTCCCTCAAGGAAGTCAGTAAGGAATCTCATGCCGCACTCCAAAGTCATCATCTTTGCGCCCATGGGAAGCATTTTAAGTTCCTCATCCGTAAGGGAATTGTTGCAGCCCTCAAGGAAGCCCTGGGTGTAAATCTCAAAAAGGTCCAAATCCAGTGAAACCTTGCTTAGATCCACCTCATCCTCAGCTGCAGTGTTGGCGCCAAATCTTATGGCGTCACCAAAATCGTTGATGGAAAGTCCGGGCATAACAGTGTCAAGATCCACCACGCAGACTGCCTTGCCGCTCTTCTCATCCATCATTACATTGTTAAGTTTTGTATCGTTATGGGTAACTCTCAAAGGAAGCTTACCTTCCCTCAATTTATCCATACAAACCGTCATATCTGCCGCACGATCCAGTACAAATTGAATCTCTTTTGCGGCCTCTTTGCATCTGCCGACCTTATCCTCTTTAACCACTTCCTTGAAGCGCTCGAATCTTGCTCCTGTATCGTGGAATCCGGGAATAACCTCACTCAAGTTGTCGGCCTTAAACTCCGAGAGGAGGTACTGAAATCTTCCGAATGCAAATCCTGCTTCGTAAAAATCTTCAGGTTTCTCCACCGCTTCATAGCTCACGGCGCCGTCAATATATAAATACGCGCGGAAGAATGAGTCTCCGGCGTCAAAGAAGGGTTTGCCGTCTTTTGCAAAAACAATGGTCAGAGCTTCCCTCTCGGGATCCCCGCCGTTTGCCTCAACCTTTTCTCTGATAAACTCAGAAACCAGCCCGATGTTCTCCATTACGGCATCGGGGTTCTTGAACACCGCGGTATTAATTCTCTGTAAAATATACTTCCTAACAGATCCGTCTTCCTGCTCAAAGCGGACCATGTAAGTATCATTAATATGTCCGTTTCCGTGGCGGGCGTAATCTATGAATTTCCCGGGAAAATCGAACCTCTCAATTGCTTCTAAAACTGCCTTGTTAGCGGCTACTTCTGACATTAAAAATAAACCTCCTATGGGGGATAGATTTGGCATCCATCCCCCATTTTAGCAAGGTGTTATTCTATTGTAAAGTCACAAGTAGCATCGTCCAGTTTACCGTAATATAAGAGGGTCGTGCTCTCTGTTTCTATTACATTGTCGATTGTTACCACCATGTGGTAGTGACCTTTCTCCTTGGGCAGCTCTGTTGTGGAATCAAATCCGTTGTCACCTGTGATGTGGAACTCTAACAGTGAGTAATCAATGAGGGTAGGCTCACTGGAAACGAATCCCTTAAGGTTAAGTTCAACGGGATGTCCATCATACTTCTTGCTCTTAATGAGAATATTCTGGATTGAAGCTTCTGTCATACCTTCGTGACGATCTCTGTAACCTCTGTTCCAGGTTCCGTCTTTAACATTTTCAGTATCACCTTTTGCTACTGCGAAGGTATCGTAAAGAGTAGATTCCTTGGTTGCAGTGTTATATACATATGAATCGTAAATCAATGTATCGCCATCAATCTGGATTACACCGTACATAGGTGAATTCTTAAGCTGAATTGATGTTCCGTTCTCGGGAATAGGGTTCTTTCCGGGGTAGATAACGGAATCAAGGTTGTCAGCTACGGCGTATGACTTGTTAGCACAGTAGTTGATTGTTACGTAGTGTGTTCCGAGAGGCTCAAGGTTTGTAAGTTCTCTTTCCTTGCCCTGGAAAATCCACTTTGCATGCTCATCATCTCTGCCGTCGTAAATCACGCCTTCAAGCCAGCAGGGTTTCTGACCCGTGTACTTGTTGTTAGCCTGTTTTACTTCATAGGTATAGCCGGATTTGGTGGAAGGAGCAATTTTAATTCCGCCGTAGTCCTCACCATCAAAGTCGTTACCATAGTAGTAGGTTCTTGAACGTGTATATACGTGGTCATGTCCCTGAAGAACCAGGTCTACTTTATAGTGGGCGAACAAAGGAGGAAGAAGGTCTCTTAACTGATCAACTTCACCGTCGTTTGTGTGGTTACCTGTGGACATCATTCCTTTGTGAACCTGAACGATTTTCCATTTAACATCCTTGTACTTCTCAAGCTGTTCAACTAACCAGTTGTACTGAGACTGGAAGTCATCGGGAAGGTTGTTGGTATCGTTTGTGTTAAGGTTGATGAATGCAATGTCATCACCATACATGAATGAATAGCAGCCACCTGTCTTAATATCCAGGTTCTCCTGATCATCCGTATATGTCTTTCCGTTTACGGGATGAACTCCGCCTGCCTTAATATAGTCAGCCCACTTAATGTCAAATCTGTCTGTGAATGAGTATTCCCATTCGTCATGGTTACCTGCGCTGGGCATGATTACTGTGTTAAGAAGGTTCTTCTTAGGTTCGCCAAGGCCCCAGTTCCACTGCGTCATTGTGAGGTTGGCATGTGAATCGTTTGTAAGGTCGCCTGTGAAAGCAACGAACTTGGAGTCAGGTGCCATCTGATATGCTGCATCAAGTACTTTAGCCCATCTGGTATAACCTGACTGGTTGCCTTCCTGACAGTCTGTTAAGTGCACGAATGTAAGCTTATCTGTCTCTGCTTCCTCAATCTTGAAGGAACCAACATCTGAGAAGCCCTTATCCTTAAGACCAACTCTGAAGAACCAGTATGAACCGGGCTCAAGATTCTCAACATGAACCTTATACATATGCCAGGTTACGTTAGATACGTCAACTCTGTCCGCACCCCTGGTTGCAGGAACTGTGATTACATCACTGCTTTCCCAATCAACAGTGTCTTTAGCCATTCCATCGGTAACCTTAACGTACTGAAGAACCTGCTCATCAATCTGGTCGGTGGTTGCCCACGCGAAACCTCTTGAGTAAATGTCTGAGTAATAGCTTACTGCAACACCCTGAGGGCAGTCTTCCTCATTGTATGTGAATGAGGAGATGAACTTTCTCCACTCATCACCGTCGTAAATGTGAAGTCCGTTAACATGGATCGTTGCATCGTTATCTGCAAGTGTGCCTTTGAATCTTACGTAGTTTGCAGGCTTCTCGGCTGTAAACTTGCCCTCTGTATCAGCAGGAAGTTCAAAATAAATGTATTTGCTGCCTGCTTCCTTGGCTGCTTTGAACTTATAATGCCCTGTATCGCCGTCTGTCCATCCAATCATGGACTCCACAGTCTTAAGTGCATCGAAGTCTGTTCCGTCATATTCCATTACGAATACGTCGCCCGCATTGTAGGAATAATCCTTAAACTCCATGTAAAGACGAGCTGTTTCACCCTTCTTATATCCTAAGGTTGCAAATCCGTCTTCCTTCTGCTCTTCGATGGTAAATCCTGAGCCTCTGAAGTTGTAAAACTTAGCCTTGTCTACAGGAACAAAATCCGGGTCAGATGACTTGCAAAGCCATACCTTGTGGATTGTAAGTTCTCTGTCTTCTGTAAGAAGGTTATTGGAATCACAGAAGAGTCTTACTCCTGTAACAGGGAGCTGAACATCTTTTCCTGCATCATCCTTCTTAAGGTTAATCTTAAGAATCTGTCTCTCGTTAGAATCGAAATCATTGTGATGTCTGTACCACTCTTCCTTCTCAGGGTTGGTGGTAAGTACTGCCATTGTCATGTTCTTGGCAGGTGTGAAGTCGATTCTTAACTGATCATATGTGTCAAAGTCGTCATTCGCGATATCGATCTTGATTGTATCGTAGTTATCAACGCCTTTTCTTGAATACTTAAATGTTACAGAACCATCAGCATTAACGGTTCCGGTATAGCCACCGGACTGAGCTACGTTTACCTTAGCGTAGCGGGTTTCAGTAGGTGCTTCTGTTCCGTTTGAGTTAAGGAACTTAATACCATGGATGGTAAATGTTCTTGTGGTGGGTTCGGATGTGTCCGCTCCGGCGTTGGGAGCATCACAGAACATTTTAATCTGCTCAAGGTTCTTGGTAAGCTTAACAGTGTAGAACTGTCTGCCCTCTGTTGTAAGCTTCTCATGACCCTTTAATGCCTTGTCATGTTCCTTCCCATCATCTCCCATTTCGCCGTAATAGGTTCCGAGAACCATTCCGGGATAGGGAGTAATATCGAACTGGATCTGATCAAACTTCTCGTAATCACAATCCTCGATATTAACCTTTAATGAATGCCATGTCTCAACCTGATAAGTTACATCTACGCTGCCATCAGCTTTGCGATCCAGGGTAAAACCGTCAGAATCTGCAATAGTAGCCTTAGGTCCTTTATCAACTGAAGGAGCAACATAGTTAGGGTCTACAAGCTTAATGCTGTTGATGGTGAAGGATTTTGCTGATGAAGCTTCACCGTCTTCCAGAATCGGGTCAACATAGAAGAACACATTGTCAATGTCTTCTGTAAGAGTGTACTCCAGCACCTGTCTGGTGGCTGTCATTTTCTCTTTTGCCCAATGGTCTCGTAACTTTATCTCTGTACCGGCTTTATTTGTTGCTCTTACACCAAGGATCATATCCTGTGCGGGAGTAAGGTCGATAACAAGTTTGCTGTACTTGGAAACATCACTGTCAGTTACTGAATAGAAAAGCTTATACCATACACCCTTTGTGTAATCGATTGTTACAGAACCGTCTGCGTTATCGGTAAATTTATAGCCTGTAACAGTGTCATAATTGTTTGTATCAATTGCAAACTTAGGGCCATCCTGTGCAGGAACTCCTGTAGGTTCGGGTATAGGAGTGGGTTCTGGCTCATCAGCCTTCTCTGCTGTTCTGGAGAAGGTTATTCCGTAAACACCAAATGTATTTCCCGCATCGCAGTTATTGTTCTTAAATCTGATATATTTGGGCTGGATATCTCCGCCAAGTTTATCAGTCTCCGGCAATGTAAAGGTTGCTTCTTCCTTGGAATTGTCCAAAGTTCCAAGTTTTACATATGCAGCCTCCGTATTGTAACAGAGTTCTACCTCTGTTCCATTTAACGCCGTTGTGTATTTAATAGTAACTACATCACCGGGAGTATAGACATATCCTTCGGAAAGGTAACCTCTGAGTCGAAGTTTGCCGTTTATTCCTGCTTCTTCATTTTTGTTACATGAAAACTGAATATTACCGGGTTCGTTAACTGTTCGTGTCCAGTTAGCCTCATAACCCGATTCGTTATTCAGCTCACCGACTGTGGCTACCTGCTCAGTTACCTGAGCAGCATCAGCCGTAAGAGATGTATTGGGTATTGCCCCAAACACCATGCCCAAAGAAAGGACCAGGGCAAGTGTTCTATTTAAAAGTTTAGAGAACTTCTTATTCATTATCCTGTCCTCCCTTTCTGATTGCATTTCTGTACATTATGAATCCTGCTGCTGCAGCAATCACAAGAACTACTGCAAGAATAATCCATACGTTGAAGCCTGCGGCAGCCTCAACAGCAGCTGTACCTACTGCCTCTGCATTGTTGTCAACAGGAGTCTCGTCTTCAGCGCCAAGACTGTCTGCCAAAGCTGTTTCGCCATTGCCTATTGTGATTTCTTCAGCGGTAGCTGCGCCTGCTGTTGCGCCATTTGCTACAGCTTCTTCAGGTGTATCGGCAGGTGTATTACCATTTCCTGCATTGCCTGCATTTCCTGTGTTACCTGCATTTGCTGCGGGAGTGGTAACTCCTGTGGCGGGTGTTAATTCTACTGCTGCGGGAGTAGTAGTTGTGGTTGTGCCTGAAGGAGCACTTGAAGTGTCACTTCCTGCTGCACCTGCTCCGGCACTTGCGCCTGCATTTGCGCCGTTACCTGCGCTGTTTCCTGTCTCCTGATTAACATCTGCTGTTCCTGTTGAAGAAACATTTACATCATAGAGAGGATATCTTAAATCATCACGTCCGCCTCTCATTGCAAGACGAATTCCGGGCTCCTTAGTATCCTTGTTTGCAATTGCAATTGCAAGTTTGTATGTTCCAGCTTTTACAGCATTGGAGATGTTAAGGTTGATATCAACAGAAGTACGGCCGGGTAACCAGGTTGTAATTCCGCTTGAAACTGTCTTTGTATATGCTACGTTACCGTTTGAATCAATGAGAGAGAATTCTAACGGCCAATCATAGTAGAAAGGTGCAACACCTTCGTTGTTAACCACCATATTGATTCTTGTATCCTGACCTGCAGTGATTGAATCAAGCTGGGTAATCTTCTCGATTGCAAAGTTATAACCCATTGCTTTCTGGATAGCGAGAATATTCGCCTCATTCTTCAGTGCGAACAGGTTGCTTCTATCCATGTCACAAGGTGAGCAAGGTCCTAACCATGAAACGTGTGTATATCTGATCTCATTGATTGACTCAACGATCCTTGCATTATCAAGGTGACGAGTGGGGTCTCCGTCAGAGAACTCACCACCTGAATAGTTGTATTTCCAGAAATCGGGCATCTTTGAAGCCTGTACCTCTTCATATGTTGAATGAGGCATGTCAACATCACCGTCATTGATATAACCCAAGAAGGTTGATGTTCCCTGACCATCAAGATAGCCTGCGCCGAAAATATCATTGAACAAACCAAACTTATGCTCAGCAGCATAAGGATAAGGTTTTCTTAATCCCAGTTTTACGTTATGGAAGTACTTGGTGTAGCTTTCCATGTATCTGTTACATGTTGTAGGATCAGGGAATACACCTGTTCCTTCGGGCCATGTGTGCATCTCTGCCCAGTGGCCAAGGCTACCAATCTGTACAAAAGCAGTCATTTCATTATCGTCAAAGTCTTTAGCCAACTGCTCTATAACCTTATCATGGTAACCAATAAGGAGTTCTGAATTGTAGTTAGGTGAGAATCCGCCACCGCCAAGGTTTGCAGGATCATTATAGAATGTTCCCGCATTATCGATTCTGCCTGCGTCTGCTTCAGCACACAGTTCATCATAAAGCCACTGGGGGATATCCATTCTCTTCTCACCGGGCTTCTGGGTCTCAGGGTTATCCATTACAAATCTGAGATTGATTCTTACTCCGTGATTCTTCCAGAAGTCGAGATTGTATTTTTTCCTGATACTCTCAAAATCATAATTGCCCTTTGTAGGCTCGTATTCGCCCCATCTTACTGCAAGATATACAGCGCTTCTGGGGAATAACAAATCACCACTTTCAAACTTTTCAGCTGATGTGGGTTTGCCGTCCTGGCTTATGAACTCTCCGGCCCAGCCAACCCAGCCTTTGTAAGGGTTGCCAAAGGATGCGAAATCCTCAACAGGATAATAATATCCGGCATCTTTTCCAAGATTGAAGGTTGTGGTTACAGCCATAAGTCCATCTGCAGGAATGGCGTAGGTTCCGTCTACACCTCTCCAGCCGATTTCAAGCTTATCGGGATTTCCGATATCAGAAAGGTAGAGCTGCATCTCGATGGAATCATGGTAGTAATTCATCCATACATCGGCAATTTCGTCGCCGATGGTATCATCTGCAACTACAGGGAAGAGCTTAGCGTCTCTTACGATGTAGTCGATGTTTTTATAGGTTGAGAAATTCCAACCTGTATCTTTGCCTGTACTGATGTAATAAAGGTTTACAGTATTTAAATTAGCTGCATCGCTTGTTACCAATGTATAAAGGCGATCTGCACTTCTTGTTGCAACAAGGTTACATGTTGAATCAAGAGAAGTGTTGTAGGCCCTATTGGAAACGCTGTCCCAATCTGCAAAGGAGCCATCATCCACTTTAACCTTTACGCCAACACGGAACTTGGGAACTGCCGCAAAAGATGCATTTGCCGGAGCATATCCTGTGCCTGTGCCGCCCTGTAAGCCCTCGGTCTGTCTGTCAACAGCCACATAGATGTCTGATGAAACATTACCGATCTGAGCTTCCATTACTGAGATGGGAATCACCCATTCACATGCAACTACTTCTCCGTTTGCATATTCTTTATTAACATACTTCTTGTAGTCATAGCCGCTTGACTGGTCACCAATTTTGGTCCATCCGCTGGTGCCGCTGGCTTTGAAGAACTCTACATTTTTGGCATCTGTGTTTGAGAACCAGTCCTGAACGAGGAAGTCAGCGCCGCTGACCTTGAAAGTAGGGGTAGCCTGGTAACCTGTCTTGCTGTCTCCGTCCGCATCAATAAAGAGGTTGGTGGAAACTGCATAACTTGTTGCCCAGTCTCCGCTCTGAATGAAGGACAAAACATAGAGATTCTCAGCATCTCTGAATGCATAAAGATCACCGACTGTATCTTTACCTTCTGCAATCTTCAACTTCTCCGGCCAGTCTTCACTGCTTCCGTCAAAGTTAACTACAGGAGGCTCTTCCATGCTGGGTGTTGTGCAGAAAAGCATCTCTTTTCCGATATTGGGAAGGTAACCTACCTCTCCGTCCTTCTTATCCATGGCACCCACAAGGAATTCACCTTCTGTTTTGCCGAGGCTTTCAAGAGAAACTTTGATTTCTGCCGCAATTTCAGACTTGTTCATGGATACGGTTCCTGCCGGATTCCATGAACCATTCTCGAATTTGTAAAGGGTTCCGTCATTAATGGAAACCTTGTAGTCAATAGCACTTCCGTCTTCCCAGACATCAGACATATCTTCGCCTGTTGTCTCGGTGCTGATATAAATCTCCGCATCCTCTGAAAGTGCTTCCGCACTTACATACGCATAAAGATCTGTTCCGTCTGTAACGGCCTTTAACTCCTTAAGGTTGGGGGTAGAATTTGCTGTGTTGTGCTCAACTGCAAACCATTCTCCGTCACGACCTGCGAAGATTGACTCATTGATTGTTGTTGTAGAATCAGCCTTACCTACTGTAAAGGAGAAGCCCTTCTTCTCGGAACGAATATCACTTGAAACCTTCACGTAAACGCTGTATGTTCCGGGAGAGAGAAGTTTGTCTTTTACCACAAGTTTATTGCCTTCAATGGCAAACTTCTTGTTGTCCTTGCCGTAGAGTTTGGATGCGGCAAAGCTGTATTTGTACTGACCATTACCGCCCTCAGCAGAGAAGAACGCTACTGTTCCTCCTGTCATGGTGTCAGCTGTAATAGCCTTTAATGATCCATTTGTTGTAAGGGTAAAGTCAGAGATTTCCGGACTGTTGGACTCATAATATGCTTCCTCCAAAGTGGGAACCTTAGCCAGGGTAATCTCACCTGCAGGGTAGTCAACCATGTGTGTCCAGTCGCTCTTAACACATCCAATGTGGATAAGAATGCCATCGCGAACAGCAGGTGCATTCTTTGAAATTGATTCCAAAGGGATTCTGTACTCTGCTATGGCATTGTCAGTTGTTCTGACGAATTCTTTGAACTGAGATCCTCCCCATCCCCAGGCTCCGCCTTCGCCCGTGTAATAGTAGAGGTCCGTACCTTCTAACATATAATCGATACCGGCATTGCAGTATCCGTTTGTGTGGTTACCGTCAGCATCAATGAAAAGATGGTCGGTACCATAGTTTTCTGCATCTGCAAGATCTCTGAGTATATAGAGGTCAGTATCAGATACAAAAGCTGCGACTTGAGAGAAGCCGTCTTCATCCACCAGGTACTTCTTAATGAAGTCCCAGTCCGATGTTTCACCGTCGATAGTAATTGTCACATTGTTAGCTGCGCGAACGATTGAAGCTTCGGGCATATACCCGAAGGCCATTGCGAGAGCAAGAGTCGCGGAAACCGCACTTTTGACAATTCGTCTAAGACGTCTTGTGAAGTGTTGCTTAGTCACTTTTCCAAAATCCTCCTTTAACATAATATGTGGTGTCCCTTTATATTTGTCCCTTTTACAACTATCCCTTTATACCTGTGTGAGCCACACCTTCGATGAACTGCTTCTGGAATACGGCGAAGAGTACCAAGACAGGTATTACCGCCATAATCGCTCCGGCCATGATGCAGGCGTAATCTGTAACGTACTGTCCCTGCATGAATGAAAGTGCTGCTGACAAGGTCATCTTGTCTGTTGATGTGTTAACGATCATAGGCCACATCAAATCGTTCCAAGCGAATTTAAATGTAAGAATTCCCAAGGATACCAAACCGGGTTTTACAAGAGGGAGCATAATCTTGATGAAGGCTTTTCCCCTGTTGCATCCATCAATGTAAGCTGCATCCTCAAGTTCCTGAGGCAGCGACAAGAAGAACTGTCTTAGAAGGAAGGTTCCCATTGCCGAGAACAAGTTGGGCAGGAACAGCGCCGGTATTGTGTTTAAAAGTTTCATGCTATACATCAGTCTGTACTGGGGCAGAATGAAGAAGGTTCCGGGAACCATCAAAACTGCCAAAGTTGCTGTAAAGAGGATGTTCTTAAACGGGAAGTTGATTCTCGCGTAAGCGTATCCTGCCATGGCGCAGAATGTAAGCTGCGCAGCAACAGTTACAAGAGCTGAAATAATTGTATTGAGATAAATCTTCAAAAACGGAAGTTTCTCAAATATGGTAATAAAGCTGTCAAAGCGAATTTTCTTAGGTAAAATCGTGGGTGGAATCGCCATTGCCTCGGTGTTTGTTTTGAATGATGTCAAAAACATCCACACAAAGGGGAATACTGCGATTAATACGCCACTTAACAAAACGATATAAATAAGTAATTTGGAAATATTAACCTTCTTTTTCATCAGTCGTAATTCACCCACTTCTTCTGCATCTTCATCTGGAATACCGTAAGCGACATGATAATCACAAATAACAATACGGCAATTGCGGATGCATAGCCTTTCTTAGAGTAGTCGAATGCCGACCTGTAGAAGTACATTACCACTGACTGGGTATACTTGATGGCCTGTGACTTGGGTCCAATCATAAGATAGATTCCGTCGAAGGTCTGGAATGTTGAAATAATCAACATGATAACTACGTAGAAAATTGTAGGTGTCAGCAAAGGTAATGTGATTTTGAAAAACTTTTGCAAGCCGGTGGCACCATCGATTTCGGCTGCCTCGTAATAGCCCTTCGAGATGCCCTGAATTCCGGCGAGCAAAATAATCATATAATAACCTACGTTTGACCAGATGGCCACAACGCATATACACAACATAGCTGTGCTCTTATCGGCAAGCCACTGTCTTGCCGGAACTCCAAAGGAGCCCAAAATTCCATTAAGGATACCGAAATCACCGTTGAAGATCCAACGCCATACCATAGATACGGCTACAGACATGGTGATTGCCGGCAAAAAATAGATAACACGGAAGACCGATACTCCCTTTATCTTTGCATTCAGAAGGACTGCAATTATCATTGCGAGAATAAGGGAAAGGGGCACGATAATGATGACATACTCAAAGGTATTGGCAAGAGTCTGCCACATTTCCTTGTCCTTAAACATTCCAATGTAATTGTCCAGTCCCACGAATCCCATGTCCCTGTCAAAGGCACCGATATTGTGGAAGCTGTCTCTTATAACTCTGAAAAACGGATAAAAATAGAAAATAATAAGACCGATGGTAACGGGGGCTATCATAAGTAGCCCCCAGAAGATCTCGGTCTTTTGTCTATGGTTCAATTTTTTCACGACCGTGTTACCTCAAATGTTTGTTGTTAGTGTTTATTCAGAAGCAAGAAGTGCATCCATCTGCTCTGCGATGTTGTCACAAGCCTCATCGACTGAAACATCACCTGAGTAAGCTGCGATAAGCTCGTTCCACATGATGTCGCCCCACTCTGCAGAAGTCTTTGATGCAGGATAAGGGATTGACATGTTCTCAGCTTCGTCAGCGAAGATTCCCATGTTGTAATCAGGGAACTGTGCGAAGTAAAGATCTGCGCAACCTTTGTATGAAGGAATAGCTGCACCGGACTTACCAAGGATTTCGTTAGCTTCCTTGCCTGCAAGGTACTCAACCCATGCCCAAGCTGCTTCAGGATACTTAGTAGCTGAAGAGATGCAGTTTGCCTTACCGTGGATAACAGATACTCTCTTGCCGTTCATCTTAGGAAGATACTGGCAATCGATCTTCTTAGCGAAGTCTGCATCCTGTACGAATGTAGCTGCGAACCAGTCGCCTGCGTAAAGCATTGCTACCTTACCGGACATGAACTGAATGTAATCAGCGTTCTCTGTAAGAGATGCCTGGGAAGGTGAATAACCCTTCTGAATAAGGTCAACCCAGCACTGGATACCTGCTCTTGTTGCGGGATCCTTGAAGCCTGATGCTGACTTGTCGTCGTTTAAGATGTAACCGCCTGACATAGGAACTGTATTGTAGAAACCACCCTGATCAGCGTAGCCTGCTACCATACCGTAAACGCCCTTGGAAGAATCTGTAAGCTTCTCAGCTGCAGCTACAAGGTCATCCCATGTCCAATCCTCTGTAGGATACTCTACGCCTGCTGCATCAAAGAGCTCTTTGTTGTACCAGAGGCCGATTGTGTCGTAGTCGATTGCGATACCGTAAAGTTTTCCATCAACTGTGTAGAGGTCTGTCATAGCCTGAGGATAGTTGTTAAGATCAATGTCTGAGTTAGCTACAAGGTCATCAATAGGAACGATGATACCTGCTGATGCGTACTTACCGATGTTGGGTCCGTTCATCTGGAATACATCTGCTACTGCACCGCCTGTAGCTGCTGTCTCTAACTTGGTCCAGTACTCGCCCCATGCTGTGGGCTCAAGTACGATTGTTACACCGGGGTTAGCTGCTTCGAAGTTTGCCTTACACTCTTCAAGATAAGGTCCTAAAACATCACTCCAGTATGCGTAGTGGATTTCACCCTCAAGAGCAGGTGCTTCTTCCTCTGCAGGAGCTGCTTCCTCTGTTGCAGCGGGTGCTGCCTCTTCAGTCTTGGTCTCAGCTGCAGGTGCGTCTGTTGAAGCGGTCTGAGTGTTGCCACCACAACCTGCGAGAGTAGCGAGAGCCATTGAAGCGCAAAGAATTGTTGCTAAAAGCTTTCTTTTCATGTTTGTCCTCCCTTTTACTAGGTTTTCATTCGTAAACACTTTTGTTTACTAAATTTTACGAAACAAGTTTAGCGCGTTTTAGTAAACAATTCTATTGCCTATTTTCATAAAATTGACCGTTTCAATTTGTATAAAATTACCTAAGCCCTTGATATATCTAGGCTCACGCCTGTTTCGTTGTTGACATAATGTGGCGGTTATTATAATATTATTTTGAAGTGTTTAAGGGGATTTTGTTTCGTTAAAAATATGTCATTTTTGATCAGGAGAATGTAATGAGTACTATTCGTGAAGTAGCGGCTCTCGCAGGAGTTTCGCCGGCTACAGTATCCAGAGTAATAAACCATGATACCACTTATAAGATGACGGATGAAACAAAGGAAAAGATTTGGCGTGCAGTTGCTGAGCTCAACTATAAATCCCCCTCATCATCCGGTCAGCAGTTTAAGACTGTACGTAACATAGCACGTACCGGAAATTCTTATCGTTTCGGCTGCGTACTTAATGTCCAGGGCGGCAAATATACCGATCCCTATTTCCTCTCGGTTTTATCCGGATTCGAGGAAGCAATGCTTGAGGCAGGACATGAAATTACATTCGTTCATACCAATGAAGAATTCAGTAATAAGACCATAATGTACAACGCCTTTGAGGAGCCCCCCACAGGCCTCATCATTATGAACACCCTGACGGATGATATTTTTGAATATGCAAGAAAGAAGACACCTCACATCGTGGGCGTCGATACCAAGCATACTTCTATTGATAATATAGCTTACGACCATTTCACCGCTGCTTATCTTGCTGTAAAGCACCTTCATGAGCAGGGCTATAAGAGAATAGGTTTCGTAGGTGGTTTCGAGGAAGACATTCCCTCCTGCAGAAGATTTAAAGGATATTTCGCAACCCTCAATGAACTTGGATTGGAATATAATCCCAAGTGGGTTCTTCCCAGTAACTGGAGCGAAGAATTCTGTATGGAGAAGATAAAAGAAGCTTATAAGAAAGGCAACCTTCCCGACGCTTATTTCGTAGCCAGTGACCTGATGGCCATCGCGGTCCTCAGAGCATTCTATGACCTTGGTGTTTCGGTTCCCGGCGAGTGCGCAGTTATGGGCCTTTCAAATATTGAAATTTCCAAGTACTCCAACCCTCCCCTTTCCACAATCGCCATTCCAATCAGGGAGATGGGCCGTGTTGCGGCAAGGACTCTTTTAAACCGAATCGAGGGCGACAATACCCCGAAGAAGGTTATAACGTTGGAGCTTGAAGTATTGAAAAGAAATTCAACCTGATAATATGCATTACAAAGCGCCTGAGTCCATTCGGACCCAGGCGTTCATTCATTAATTCACTATTCTTCTGACCCCGATGACCGGCTTGAAGGTACAGGTGCCGATCTTGATTCCGCCGGAAGGGGTGGAGGCGTGTACCATCTGGCCGTTGCCGATGTAGATGCCTACGTGGCCGGGCATGCAGATGATATCGCCGGGCTGGGCATTGGCATAGTCAACGCCGGTACCGCAGGTGGTCTGAGCTGAAGAGCTCCTGGGAATTGAGTAACCGAAGTCAGCGTAGACTCTGTAGGTGAAGCCTGAACAGTCGGCGCCCTGGGTGAGGCTTGTTCCACCGTGAACATAAGGGTTACCTACAAACTGGCAGGCATAGGTTGCTATCTGTTTACCAAGTTCCGAGCCTGTTGCGTTGGTGATGATTGTTGCTGTGGTCTGCCCCACATTCCCTGATGCAGCGGCTTTCTTTGCTGCCTCGGCTGCAAGGCGCTTACGCTCCTCTTCCTGAAGCTGTGAAATCCTCTTCTGGTCAGCAGCAATCTCATCTTTGAGAGCCTGAGCACGCTTTCTTGACTCCGCAATCTGTGCGGCATAGTCAGCGGCCTGAGCCTTCTTCTGCTCTATCAGTTCATCAAGTATTGCTTTCTGGTCATTTAAAGCTGCCTTCTGATCTTCCAGTTCAGCCTTCTCATTTTCCAGGGCAATCTTAAGCTCTTCTACCTTCTTGGTAATTTCCTGAAACTCTTCTAGTTTCTTTCTGTCGTATTCGTAAATCTGCTCTACGTACTCAGCCTTGTTTAATAGTTCCGACATACTCTTCGCACTGATAAGAAGGGATAAATAGTTGGTTTCTCCCATCTCATACATGTACTGGATACGGATCTTCATGGCTTCGTACTGCTCTATCTCAGTTGCCTTGGCCTCGTCGTACTCCTCCTGAGCCTTGGCAATCTCGCCAACCTTAACCTCTATCTGGTCTTCCAAAACGGCGATATCCGTCATAAGGTTAAGAATCTCGGAATCCAAGTCGGCAATCTCCTGCTCTAAGGCCTCTGCCTCCGATTGAAGGCCGGATAAATTGCTGTTCTCGGCGTTAAGTTTATTTTGTTTGTCGGTCATACCCTTCTGGATTTCCTGAATTGATGAAGCCGAAGCGGGCAATACAGACCCCGCCAAAACACTTACACCAACCACAAAGCCCAGAAGTCTTCTGAATCTCGCCAAGGCTGGCCTCCAAGGTTATAAGTATAGATTAGAGTTCGCAGTTTTTAACTGTTCTGGGGAAAGGAAGGACGTCACGGATGTTGCCCATTCCTGTCAAATACATTACACAACGCTCGAAGCCGAGTCCGAAACCTGCGTGACGAACGCTGCCGTACTTACGAAGATCAAGGTAGAAGTCGTAGTCAGCCTTGTTGAGGCCGCACTCCTCCATTCTCTTCTCAAGTAACTCAAGGTTGTCCTCTCTCTGGCTTCCGCCGATGATTTCACCGATTCCGGGAACCAGGCAGTCCATAGCGGCAACGGTCTTTCCGTCGGGGTTAAGCTTCATGTAGAAGGCCTTAATCTCCTTGGGATAATCTGTAACGAATACAGGGCGCTTGAACTCCTTCTCTGTAAGGAATCTCTCGTGCTCGGTCTGCAAATCGCAGCCCCATGATACCTTGTACTCGAACTCGTCGTTGTGCTTCTCGAGAATCTTGATTGCGTCTGTGTATGTAACACGGCCAAAATCAGAGTTAACCACATGGTTAAGTCTCTCAATAAGGCCCTTGTCGATAAAGTTATTGAAGAATGCCATCTCTTCGGGAGCGTTCTCAAGAACGTATCTGATTACGTACTTAAGCATTGCCTCTGCGAGGATCATGTCGTCTGTAAGGTCTGCGAAGCAAATCTCGGGCTCAATCATCCAGAACTCAGCCGCATGACGGGTGGTGTTTGAGTTCTCTGCACGGAATGTGGGTCCGAAGGTGTATACATTCTTGAAGGCAAAAGCGAAGGTCTCTACGTTAAGCTGACCGGATACTGTAAGGTTGGTGGGCTTGCAGAAGAAATCCTGTGAGTAATCTACGCTTCCGTCATCGTTCTTGGGAAGGTTGTTCATATCAAGAGTTGTTACCTGGAACATCTCACCTGCACCCTCACAGTCACTGGATGTGATAAGGGGTGTGTGCACATAAACGAAACCTCTCTCCATAAAGAAGGAGTGAATAGCGTAGGCAATAAGAGAACGAACTCTGAATACTGCCTGGAAGGTGTTGGTTCTTGCACGAAGATGAGGCATAGTTCTTAAGAACTCAAGGGTATGTCTCTTGGGCTGAAGAGGATAATCGGGAGTTGAAGGTCCCTCAACAAGCACCTCTTTTGCCTGAATCTCGAAGGGTTGCTTAGCCTCGGGTGTAGCAACAAGCTCACCCTTTACAACAACTGCCGCACCAACGTTAAGCTTGGTAATCTCATCGAAGTTTGCAAGCGTATCGTGATAAACCACCTGTAAAGGCTCGAAAAATGTTCCGTCGTTAATTACAAGGAATCCAAACTGCTTGGAATCACGGTTGGTTCTGATCCAGCCGCCTACTGTAATCTCTTTTCCGATATATTTGTCTCTTTCCCTGAATAGGTCTCTGATATCTGTAAGGTCCATTGTATTTCTCCTTTATATTACTTAGCAGGTACTGCTTTGTTGTTGCTTGTTAAATATGTAATTACATCATCGAAAAGGAAGAAGTCTCTGTACTGCTCCTTTGTCATGTCTTCTGTGATGATGGCATCAGCACTCTCAAAGCCATTTTCCTTGGCATATTTTGCAAGTCTTACATCCAAAGCGGCATCGTCAAGCTTAAGTCCTTCCTTCTCTGCAATAGCATGGAATACAAGATCCTGCTTTGCATACATAAGACTTAACTCATCAATCATTGTTGCCGCATCTGTTCCGTAGAGCATCTGTGCTACGGTATCCTTGTCGTATCCGTAAGCTGTGTAAGCTTCAAGCTGCTTGTCTACGGTTAATTTGTATCTGTCAATTAAATCTTCCGGAATCTCTCCAAAGGTTGCATTATTTATAACTGCCTCGACAATATTATTCTCAATCTCAGCATCCACATTGGTCTGCATCTGTGCAAGCATATCGTTTCTGATGGAATCCTTTAACTCATCAACAGTCTTGTAATCCCAATCAAGAAGAGCAACTACCTCATCGCTCATCTCAGGCACAATATAGAATACTTCGCAGGTAAAAACTGCCTCTTTGCCTGCAAGGTCCTCTGCGCTGTAATTTTCAGGGAATGTTACAACCACATCCACTGTCTCTCCGGGCATTGCGCCGATTAACTGATCTTCGAATCCGGGGATAAATGTACCTGAGCCAATCTCAAGCATGTATCCTGCGGAGGTTCCGCCATCAAAAGCAACTCCGTCAATCTTTCCTTCATATGAAAGATAAACCTTATCGCCCTCTTCAACTGCTCTGTCCTTAATACCTACCTCTTCGGTAATGTACTTGGTAAACTCCTGAAGGGCATACGCCTCAACATCCTCTTCAGCCACAAAAGGCTCGGTATAATTTACCTCAAGGCCCTTGTACTCACCAAGAGTAACAGCAGGGACAACTTCCTCTTTAACTTCTTCTGTGGGTGCGGGAGTGGGTGTAGGCTCTGCCACCACTTCCTCTTCCTTGCCACATGCCATAAGTGCCATAGCTAAAAGCGCTACAGCCAGTACCAATGCTAATCTTTTTTTCATAATTTTTCTCACTCTCTAAAACTGAAACATCAAAAAAATATTCACATTTCTTTATACCACAAATTCGGGCATTTCTCCACTAAAACTTACAATAGCGGTGAGAAAAGCCTGCAAATCTGCTCTCTCATTCTAAAGGGCAGGGATCTGGCTGCGTAGTGCTCCGAGGTAATGAGGGTGGAATTCTCCACATCCTTTTCGAAATACTGCCGCATCTCCACTGCCTTCTCCTCGTCGTAGACGATGGCGTTAACCTCGAAGTTAAGGGCGAAGGAGCGGATGTCCATGTTGGCTGTACCATAGCAAAAAGCTTTGTCATCTACTATCATGCCCTTGGCGTGAAGGAATCCCGCGTCGTAGGTGTAGCACTTGGCTCCCGCCATAACAAGGTCTCCGACATATGAATAGGTTGCCCAGTAAACAAAAGGATGGTCAGGCTTACAGGGAATCATGATATTGACCTCAACTCCTGATTTAATGGCAATAAACAGCGCCGTCAAAAGTGACTCATCCGGAATAAAGTAGGGCGTCTGAATGTAGATACTCTTCTTAGCTTTATTTATAAGTCTTACGTAGTTGTTCTTAATGTTTTGCTCAAGGGAATCGGGGCCCGACGCGATGATCTGAACCTCGGAGTAATCCCTTACACCTGATTCCACATTTTCAAAGTATTTATCGGTTTCGAAAAGGTTCTCGTGAGCGGCATAGTTCCAGTCAAGGATAAAGCGAAGCTGCAATCCTGTTACTGCACTTCCCACTATTCGGAGGTGGGTATCTCTCCAGTGTCCGAACTTCTCGTCCTTATCTATATATTCTTTGCCGATGTTGAAGCCGCCCACATATCCGATCTTATTGTCGATAACCACGATTTTACGATGGTTACGATAATTGACTCGAATGTTGATACGCCTTAAGATTGCAGGGAAGAACTCGGCAGTCTTAATGCCGTAGGAATTAAGTTCCTTCCAGAATTTATGCTTAACACTTCTGCATCCCATGGCGTCAAAAAGAATTCGAACCTCAACGCCCTCGGCGGCTTTCTTCTTAAGTTCCTCTAATATACTTAAAAAGAGCTCATCCTTTTTAATAATGTAATATTCGATGTGAATGGACTTCTTTGCAGCCTTAATATCCTCAATCAGCCTGTCAAACTTGGTCCGGCCGTCGGTGAAAATATCTATATCGTTGTCATCGCTTAGGACACTTCCCTGGGTCTCAAGGTTAAACATAACCTGATCTGCAAAGCCCGACAATTTGGGCGCAATAAGCTCAACATCAGCGTGCTTAAGCATGTACTCCTGCTGTCTGATGGCCCTGTTGATCCGGTCTTCAATTCCCTTGGTGACAAATATCTTACGCTTGTGCATATCGGAACCGACAAGAAGATAGAAGATAAATCCCAGAATCGGAACGAAATAAAGTACAAGAAGCCAAGCCCAAACGGACTTGGGGTCACGTCTTTGGAAAAACACGATAATTATGGCAAAAATAAGGTTAATCCATACCAGGTTTTCCCAAATGAAGATTGCTGCTGTTTTTACTCCACTCAAAAATGTTTCCATGCTATATAGTATAACGCAAAATGTTGATTATTGATATAAATGATGATAAAATACCCTTTGTGACGCGTAGGTGTCTATTGAAATACGGAGGATATATTTGTGAGTACATTTACTATTGTTATGATTGTCATCGCGGCCGTTTTACTCGCAGGCGTGATTGTTTTATATTTTCTCGGCAAGAAGGCTCAGAAGAGACAGGAAGCACAGCAGGCTCAGATTGATGCAGCAAAGCAGTCTGTATCAATGCTTATAATCGATAAGAAAAGAATGAAAATCAAGGAATCCGGTCTTCCTCAGATGGTTATCGACCAGACGCCAAAGCTTTTAAGAGGCAGCAAGCTTCCCATTGTCAAAGCCAAGGTTGGTCCCCAGATTCTTTCTCTTGTGTGCGATGAGAAGATTTTCGATTCCATCCCTGTGAAGAAGGAAGTTAAGGCTTCTGTCAGCGGTATTTACATTACTGAGGTTAAGGGACTCCACGGCAAGGCAGCCGCAGCTGAAGTTAAGAAGAAAAGCAAATTCAAAGCCTTCGTTGAGAAGATGCAGGAGAAGGCAGGCGCTAAGCCTATTAAGTAAAAACGCTATTTCTCCTCTACTTTGAAGACCAAAGTAGCGTCGGAATTAACATTTCCGTCCACATATAGTTTGTATTTAAGGGCTCCTTCGATGAGCCCTTTTTCTATGGTCTGAAGGTTTACATAATATTCTGAAGTGTGGGTCTTAACAGGCAGTGACCCAAAGGGCGTTCTGTACATGGTCTCATGTACCATATCAGGCTCAAAGGTAAGCTCCGTGGTGATTTCCCCGGATCTTCTGACCTTTAAACTTTTCTCATCAAAAGTAAGACGAAGGTCTGTTACCACACCTTCGTTTACTTCTTTGGCAAGGACATAGTGCAGCCCGTCTTTATAGAAATAGCTGCCCTCATGTCTTGTCTCCAGGGTATTTTCTTCGTCATCCGCTAAATGCAGGCCCTTAATTGTAAGGGTTATATCCTTTTTCATCAATATTCCTCGATGTTGATGGTTTTGGCGGAAAGAATTCCGTACTTGATTATTGTGTTGGCAAAGGTCTTAAACTTGTCAGCGGCATCACTTACATAGAAACTGTACTGCTGCTCTCCAAGAGCCGGCCTTGTTTCGTTAAGGAGATTGTTGGATTTTAACACGCGTTCCAATTCCTTGGCGGTTTCATAGGCAGGGTTAACAAGGGTTACACTCTCTCCCATGACTTTGCCTATGGTCTTTCTGATCAAGGGATAGTGGGTACATCCCAGAATCAGTGTGTCTATGTCGATATCTATAAGCTCTGCCAGATATCGTCTTGCGATTTCTTCGGTGACAGGGTCCTCAAGAAGGCCCTCTTCAACCAAAGGCACGAATAAGGGGCAGGGCTTTGAGTAAATCTTTACGTCGCCTCCAAGGTTTGTAATGTAGGTGTCGTAAAGGTGGCTTGCGATGGTTCCCTCTGTGGCGATTACACCGATTTTGCCGTTCTTGGTGGCTTCCGTTGCCGCCTTGGCGCCGGGCTTAACCACACCTACCGCAGGAATTGTAAGCTCCTTCTCGATTTCGTCAAGGGCGTAAGCTGATGCGGTGTTACAGGCCACAACCAGCGCCTTGATGTCATGCTCCAAAAGGAATCTTACTATCTGCTTGGAATACCTTGTAACTGTTTCCTTGGACTTGCTTCCGTAGGGAACTCTGGCGGTATCTCCGAAATATATGATTCTTTCGTTGGGGAGTTGTCGCATTATTTCTCTTGCTACAGTCAGTCCCCCGACGCCGGAATCGAAAACGCCGATGGGCGCATTTACGTCTTTGTTACTCATGTTTCTTCCTCGATTCATGTTCCCTGTGGTTAAGGTTTATCTGCTTAAGGATTGAAATCTCCTGATTGTCGATGTGAACCCCTGCAGATCTGGCAGCTGCAGCCTTATCCCTGTTTCTGATGGCACTTATAATCTCCTCATGCTCCTTGACAAGGTTAGAATGCTGGCTCTCATCCTTGATGTACTCGAATCGATATCTGTACATCTGCTCGGAAAGGTTGTTGATCAGGGTAATCAGTCTGTCATTGTTTGTAGCTCCGATAATTATGTCGTGGAAAGCCACGTCCGCTGCGGCAATTATTTTCGCATCTTTGGTTTCCGTCGCTTTTTCAAAATCCACACCTGCCTTTTCAAGGGCTTCGATTCCCTCGTCGGTGATTCGCTCGCAGGCCAATTCTGCGCACAGAATATCAAGGGATCTTCTGACCTCCAAAACGTCCTTAAGGCTCTTCTCGGAAATCTCCGCAACCTCAGCCCCGCGCCTTGGCATCATTATCACAAGTCCCTCTAATTCAAGTTTACGTATTGCTTCTCTTATGGGGGTTCTGCTGACTCCCAGTCTGTTGGCCAGATGAATCTCCATAAGTCTCTCTCCGGGCTTAAGTTCTCCCGTGAGAATGGCCTGTCTTAAGGTCTTAAAGACCACATCTCGAAGCGGTAAATAGTCATCAATTGGAATTGACAGATTATCCTGCATTTAATCCTCCCCTCTTGTCTTCTAGGGTGTTACAAAAGTTGTAAGGGCTACGTCTTTGGCGAGGCCGCTGTTTTTTATAATGCCAAAGCATTCTGCCGCTGTTCTTTGATCGTAGAAAATTCCAAATACTGTAGGGCCTGAGCCGCTCATTAAAGCGTTCTCAGCGCCGTGTTCCTTCATCAGCTGTTTAATGTCATCTATTACAGGGAACTTCCTTATAGTTACATTCTCAAGGACATTTCCCATTCTCTCAATTACTCCGTCAAGGTCGTGGCGGACAATGGCTTTGGTCATGCCGTCAACGTCCGGATGTGCCTTTAATTCCTTCACATTAAGGGCTGTATACACTTCCTTGGTTGAAACTGCAATGTCAGGCTTCGCAACAAGAATTGTGGCGCCGGGAGCCTCGGGCAAGGGTGTTAACTTCTCACCGATTCCCTCTGCCAAAGCGGTGCCGCCTTTAATGCAATAGGGTACGTCCGCACCAATCTTTACTCCAAGGCTGCAAAGCTCGTCCTTGTCTTTCTTAAGGTCATATAATTCGTTCATGCCCATCATTACCGCAGCGGCATCACTGCTTCCCCCGGCAAGTCCTGCTGCCACGGGGATTGATTTCTTAAGGGAAATCTTCACTCCACCTTTGATATCATAGGTGTCTATCATTAACTTTGCTGCCTTAAAAGCTAAGTTAGTCTCGTCTGTTGGAAGGTCTGCCCCGTTTACGGAAAGGCTTATTCCCTCATCCTGCTTTCTTAAGGTCACGTCATCACAGAGGCCGATGGTCTGCATGATCATGGAAACCTCGTGATAACCGTCCTCTCTCTTGCCTAGAACATCCAGACAAAGATTGATCTTGGCGTAGGCTTTGCGTTTAATAATGTCCATTTGCTGTATCTCCCCCTTTGTGGATGCTTTGGTATCTTGCATCCTGTATACAATCTTTGTACTAAATTATATACAATCTGAGGGCAAAAAACAAGGCAACAGACTTTCGCCTGCTGCCTTAGTTTATCCTGTTTACTTGTTTTTTATGCTTCAGCCTGTTCAGGTTTATTGATAAGCTCGTCGAACTTCTTCAAAACCGCGTCGTATGTACGCTTAGAAATATCGGGAAGTTCTCCGCCCCAGGTCTTCTCGGCCTGTTTGAAACCTTTCTTAAAGCCATCCAGCATCTTATTTAATTGTTCGGGGTCATCCCCTGCCAAAGCTTTTGCGAAATCGATGATTCTGTCTGATGTCTGCTCAACACCCCAGTAACCGTCCTCGGCAATGTCAGCTTCAGCCTGTGCTTTGGTTGCGGGATCAACTGTGAAATTGCCCTCTCTCAAAAATGCCCAGATATCGTTGGCATTTCCGTAAGTATTGGCCTGCTTGGACATCAGCTGCTCAACCAGTGCCTTAAACTGAGCTACTCTTGCATCAGCGTCAGCCTGGAGTTTGGCAACCAAGTCAGGATCGGCAATCTTATTCTTATTGCCTGCCGGCTTCTCAGCAACTGCTTCCTTAGTTGAAGGCTCATAAACCACGCCGGCTTCTTCTTTAGCCTTGGTGATGTCGGCTGCTTCGGATTTCGCAGCCGGTGCCTTCTTAGCTTCAGCAGTATATGTGCTGTAGCTGTTCACCGCACTTGTAATTCCGTTTACACTCATATCTGCCTCTCTTTCCGCTCCCTCCATGGAGCATAGTTATCCGTTTCTGTATCTTATATATCGGCTTGTCAGATAATAAGTTAACCCCTATATGAAAATTTTTATACTCTGTTGTAATTGATAAGGCAGCCCTTAAGGATAATCTCTCTCTCCTCATCTGTAAGGTTTCCGAGAGTCATCTCGAAAGGTACAAGGCCCTTATCTGTAACTGTGTATGCTTTTATGACTTCAGCCTTGGTCTCCACCGCCTTCTTTATCTCAGGGATAAAGATGTAGTCAAGTCTCTTGAAGGGAAGATCACCCTCCTTGATAATGAAGGGAAGCATACCCCAGTTAATGAGGTTAGAGCGATATCTCTTGGTGGCATACTCGTTGGCGATGTTAGCCCAGCCTCCAAGAACCTTCTGGCAGCTGGCTGCCTGCTCTCTCGCCGAACCGTCACCGGGTTTAACCGCAAAGATTGTGGAGCCGTATCCGCAAATCTTACAGGAGATATCAGGGAATTCAGCCTTGATAGCTTCCATAACGGGCTTGATATCAGGCTTTCCGTCCTTGGCGCAATTGCCCTCCTCAACTGCCTTCTGAGCTTTCTGCATATCCTTTGCAAGACCTACGTACTCAGGATCCTTTCTTGACAGGGTAAACTCTGCAAGGCCTAAAGGATTAGATCTGTAGCTTGAAGTCTCTCCCGAAGGAATAAGCTCATCTGTTGTAGTTACAGGATCGTGAATCTCTGATACAACCCTTAATACGAGGTTATCGGGCAAGGGTGACATCTTAGGCCAATCCTTAATGTTGGGACCAAACTGGATTTCCTGATTGGGATCCGCAACGCCCTTTGAATCAAATACACGATTCTCATAAATCTTGGTGTCAAAGTGATATTTGTACTTTCCAAATGTACCCTCAAACTCTGTTGCAGGAGTAAGGTAACCTTTGTTGGCTGCTGTAGCGGCAATTGATCTTGCATCCATAAGTGCAACGGATGCAATCTGTCCGCTCTGAAGCTTACTTCCCTCACGGTTGGGGAAGTTACGGGTTGAATGTCTGATGGAGAAGCCGTTGTTTGCAGGTGTGTCTCCTGCGCCGAAGCAGGGTCCGCAGAATGCTGTCTTAAGCACTGCGCCGCTCTCCATAAGTTTCGCTGCGGAACCGTTCTTGATAAGTTCCATGTATATGGGCATTGATGCGGGATAAACACTGAAGGTAAAACCGTCAGAACCTATGAACTTGCCATCCATGATGTCTGCCGCAGCACAGATATTCTCGAATCCGCCGCCGGCACATCCTGCGATGATGCCCTGGTCTACGTAAAGTTTTCCGTTCTTAATCTTGTCTCTTAAAGTGAAGTTTACATTCTCACCCAGAGATACTTTCGCTTTTGCCTCAACATCAGCAAGGATGTCCGAAAGATTAGCGTTCAGTTCCTCAATGGTGTAAGTGTTGCTGGGATGGAAAGGCATGGCAATCATGGGCTTAACCTTACTTAGGTCAATCTTTATGACGCCGTCATAGTAAGCCACGTCAGCGGGCTTAAGTTCCTTGTAATCTTCAGGTCTGTTGTGGATTGCGTAGAACTCTTCGATTTCAGCATCTGTCTGCCAGATGGATGAAAGACAGGTGGTTTCGGTGGTCATTACGTCAACGCCGATTCTGAAATCTGCGGAAAGCTTAGCCACACCGGGTCCCACGAACTCCATTACCTTGTTCTTAACGTAGCCGTTTTTGAATACGGCACCGATGATGGCAAGAGCCACGTCCTGAGGGCCGACACCAAAGGAAGGTTCACCCTCCATGTAAACAGCAACTACGCCGGGTCTGTCGATGTCGTAGGTCTGGTTGAGAAGCTGCTTAACAAGCTCGGGACCGCCTTCACCCATAGCCATGGTACCGAGGGCACCGTAACGGGTGTGGGAGTCGGAACCAAGAATCATTCTGCCGCCGCCTGCGAGCATTTCACGGGCAAACTGGTGAATTACTGCCTGGTGAGGGGGAACGTAAATTCCGCCGTATCTCTTGGCGCAGGTAAGTCCAAACATGTGGTCATCTTCGTTGATGGTGCCGCCTACTGCGCAAAGTGAGTTGTGGCAGTTGGTAAGGACATAGGGCATGGGGAATTTCTCAAGTCCCGATGCTCTTGCTGTCTGGATGATACCTACAAATGTGATGTCATGGGATGTAAGCTTGTCGAAACGAATCTTAAGCTTATCCATGTTATCGGATGTGTTGTGAGCCTTAAGGATGCCATATGCCATGGTGCCCTTTAAGGCTTCCTCCTTGTTGTAACCTGAAGCTTCACCTGAATTCTCCTCTATAAGGGTGGTGCCCTTTACCAGGTAAGCTCCGCCTTTTGTCAATTCAATCATGCTGATATTTTTCCTTTATATTAAATTATTTAACTGTCACCTTATCAAGATGCCAGATATCGTCAACGTACTCTTTAATGGTTCTGTCGGAAGTAAACTTGCCGGCGCTGGCCACATTAAGAAGTGCCATCTTCGCCCATCTCTTCTCATCCTTATATGCTTCCTCAATCTTCTTATGAGCCTCTGCATAGGACTTGAAGTCCTTAAGGATAAAGTAAGTGTCGGCTCTTGAAGAGTTCTGAGTGTTAAGAAGTGAGTTGTAAAGAGGTCTGAAAAGATCCGGGTCGCCCTCTGCAAAGGTGCCGTTAATAAGCTGCATGAGAACCTTTCTGATATCCGGGTCAGAATTGAAGATATCATTGGGGTTGTAGCCGCCGCGCTGCTCGTAGTTTATTACCTCTTCCGATGATAATCCGAAGATAAAAGCGTTTTCTTCTCCAACTTCCTCAACAATCTCAACGTTGGCACCGTCCATGGTTCCGATGGTAACTGCGCCGTTAAGCATGAACTTCATGTTACCGGTTCCGGAAGCCTCTTTGGATGCAGTTGAAATCTGCTCCGAAATATCTGCTGCAGCAAATATAAGCTCAGCATTTGATACTCTGTAGTCCTCGATGAAGACAACCTTAATCTTTCCGTCGATTACAGGGTCATTGTTGACCACATCTGCAACGGAATTAATGAGTTTAATGGTGAGTTTTGCTGTTGCGTAGCCCGCTGCTGCTTTTGCCCCGAAAATAAATGTACGAGGGGTAAAGTCCATCTCGGGATGCTCTTTAAGGTTGTTGTAAAGATAGATTACGTGAAGGATGTTTAAGAGCTGTCTCTTGTACTCGTGAAGTCTCTTAACCTGCACGTCAAAAATTGATCTGGGATCAACCTCGATGCCGTTATGCTCTGCGATGTACTCAGCCAGACGAACCTTGTTCTTGTACTTGATGTTCATAAACTCCTGCTGAGCCTTAGCATCGTCTGCATAAACTTTCAGTTTGGAAATCTGAGGTAAATCTGTAATCCAGTCGTCGCCGATCTTTCCTGTTACGAAATCCGCAAGAAGGGGATTGCCGTGAAGGAGGAAACGACGCTGGGTGATACCGTTTGTCTTATTGTTGAACTTGTCGGGATACATCTCGTAGAAGTCCCTAAGTTCCTGGTTTTTAAGAATCTCGGTGTGAAGTCTTGCAACGCCGTTTACGGAGAAACCGGTTACGATTGCAAGGTGAGCCATCTTAACCTGGCCGTCGTAGATGATAGCCATCTTACGGATTTTCTCGTCGACGTTCACGCCGGTATTGTCGTATTTGTCATGAATCTGGCGGATGAATCTGGAGTTGATTTCCTCGATAATCTGATAGATTCTGGGAAGGAGTCTCGAGAAGAGCTCAATGGGCCATTTCTCCAGAGCCTCCGACATGATTGTGTGGTTGGTGTAAGCACAGGTCTTTGAAGTAACTTCCCATGCTTCCTCCCATGTGAAATAATGCTCATCCATGAGGATTCTCATGAGCTCTGCAATAGCCACTGTGGGATGTGTATCGTTAAGCTGGAACACAACCTTCTCGTGGAACTTGTGAAGGTCGTCGTGTGTTCTTAAGTACTTCTCGACTGCTTCCTGAACGGAGGCGGAAATGAAGAAGTACTGCTGTTTAAGTCTTAATTCCTTGCCGGCATAGTGGTTGTCGTTGGGGTAGAGGACCTCGCAGATGTTTCTTGCCAGGTTTTCCTGCTCAACGGCTCTCTGGTAATCACCCTTGTCAAAGGACTCAAGCTTGAAGCACTCAACAGGCTCTGCGTCCCATATTCTTAAGGTGTTTACGATGCCGTTTCCATAACCCACGATGGGAAGGTCGTAGGGAATGGCCTTAACCGACTGATAATCTTCCTGGACGAAATTGTTTCTGCCCTTCTCGTCCATATATACATTTACATAGCCGCCAAATTTAACAATCTTGGTGTACTCGGGTCTTCTTAATTCGAAGGGATTTCCGTTAACAAGCCAGTTGTCGGGAACTTCAACCTGATAGCCGTCACGGATTTCCTGTTTAAACATTCCGTATCTGTATCTGATGCCGCAGCCGTAAGCGTTGTATCCTAAGGTTGCAAGGGAGTCAAGGAAACATGCCGCAAGTCTTCCAAGACCGCCGTTTCCAAGTGCTGCATCAGGCTCCTGATCTTCAATCACATCAAGGTTAAGTCCCAGTTCTTCAAGGGCTTCCTTTACGGCCTTGTAGGCCTTCAGATTTATAATGTTATTACCGAGGGCACGTCCCATGAGAAACTCCATGGATAAATAGTAGAGTGTCTTGGGGTCTTCCTTCTCGTATTCTTTCTGGGTAGTAAGCCAGTGATCGACCACCGCATCTTTGATTGCGTAGGATACTGCCTGGAAAATCTGCTGATCCGTAGCTTCCTCTAAGGTCTTACGGTACAGAGTTTTGACGTTATAGAGTACACTGCGTTTAAAAAGGTCTTTGTCGAATTTCTGAATAGTGTTCTTCTTCAAAATTTACTCCTCCTTAAAAGCCAAGATTGTTTTTATTTTAGCCTATTTTCTGCATATTTACAACGATGTATGAAAAATTCTCCTTTTCTCCCCTGTCACATCGGGGCTATAATATGGTTATGAAGTCCAAAACTTTCCCGATTATTACAACTGCATGCATTGCAAGTCTTCTTGTATCCTGCTCGGTTCCCGGTTTCAGGATGGAATATGCCACAGAGACTGAGGAATTCCTAAGCATGAATGAGGAACCCCACCTTTATGACAGCGTTCCTGTGGTTATTCCCCACATCGTTACGGATAAGGCCGGCTTTGAAACGGAAGCTGAGAAAGTTGTGGTTTTTACCTCAGATTCACTGCCTCAGACCTTTGATGTCATGGACGCCGATACGGGAAAGAGAGTCTACAGCGGAGTCGTGAAGACCAAGAGACACCCTGCGGGCGGTACTGCGCCTTTGGGATACGGGAATTTCACCGACCTTAAGAAAAACGGAAGTTACTATATTAAATGCCCGGGCCTTGGGGAAAGCTATCCCTTTGTGGTTACCGACGAGTTAATAAGAGGCATTGTGCCCGACGCTTTGGATGTTCTTGATATGGTAAGAGAGAAAAGAATCTCCGTAAAGGCCAGGGACACCAAGGGGGCGGAGATCGAGAAGATTATCCAGGGTGGCTGGATTACGGACGAAAACGGAACCCAGGAGGTGGAGATTGCCGCCGAGACCATGATGACGCTTCTTACGGCCTACGAGCTTTTCCCTCAGTCCTTCGCTGAGTTCACAAACGATGCAGGTGACATTCGAATTCTTGACCAGCTCTATCACGAGTCTGTGTGGATGCTTTCTTTGCAGGATGAGACTTCGGGTGGCGTTTTCAAGAGCCTTTACACCGTTAACGACAACGTGTCTGTAACCTATAACCTGGCTCCCGTTGATTATGCAGCAAGTGCCGCTTTCGCCGCAGTTATGGCGAAGTTTTCCTATGTATATAAGGACGTGGATGCTGAGTACGCCTCCATCTGTCTTAAGGCCGCGGACATGGCCTGGAAGTATCTGGAGAAGGAAAAAGCCATATCTTCCTCCTCATCCTCATCTTCTGTTTTGGCCGCCGCTGCAGTGGAATTATACAGGGCTTCGGGTCTTCAAAGCTACTACACCTACGCCAATGAATTATTGCCTTCAAGCGTTGATATTGAAACCGACCACTGGAATCTTTATTCATCGGTTACATACATGCTTACCAGGAAAGCCGTTTCCGTTGGAAAATGCCAGTCCCTTATGAAGAATCTTATGAAAAACGGGGAGATTATCTCTCAGGCAGCCAGAGACGATTCCTTTATGGTTTCTGTGATAGACGGGGATGATTCCTTCGAAAGTCTTCTTTGGAACATGGTGATTCTTTCCACCTCAAACTACGTCCTCACCAATGATGAGTACGCCAGCGTAATAAGTAACCATGAGCATTATTTTAGAGGTCGGAATTTTACCTCAAAAGATTATATATACGAAAAAGATGAGTATAAATTAAAGGATCTGCGAAGCAATGCAGCTTACATCTACATGCTTGCACAAATCCTTTCAGGTGACTACTTTGTGGCGCCGTCTGATAACGACTATTGATTATTGGTTTGAAACCTCTGCTTTGATTTTGAAGTAAGCTTCCTCAATGATTTTTTGAGTGTAGGCTCCGATGTGCTTGGCCTCCTCCTTCTCCATGGCTTTCATGTCAATGGTAGGGAGGTATTCCAGGATTACATGGGAGCTTTTTACTTTAGGGAAATGGTCCTCAAAAATCGCCGCCGAGTTGTATAAAACGAAGGGCTGAATGAGGCATCCGCTCTTCTGGGCAATCTTGAAGCTGCCCTCATGGAAGGGAAGGAAGGTTCCCTCCTCCTTGTTTCTGGTGCCCTCCGGGAAGATGCAGATGGAGTAGCCCTCTTTTACAAGATCAATGGCTTTAAGGATAATGTTAAGGCCCTGCTTGATATCGCTTCTGTCAAGGAAAAGACAGTTAAGGTTCACCATCCACTGAGCAAGGAATGGTACTTTCTTAGTCTCTTTCTTGGCCACATAGCCCGTAACTCTTTTCACATAAATCATGCTGATTACGATGTCAAAAAAGCTTCTGTGGTTACCAACGTAGAGTACAGGCTGGTCCTCGGGCACGTTCTCAAGACCTCTGACCTCAAGCTTTGTGCCTGCAAGCCAAACAATTGTTGAAAATACCCACTTTATTATGCTTAAGCTTATGTTTCTCATGGCTTTCTTGTTGAACACGCCAATGAGCCATGTGATGGGAAGCAGAATAATGCTTACGATAAAGAAAATTAAAATAAATAAAATAATAATTATGAATCTGATCATTTAAGTTCCTCCGGGTAAAATTCGTGGACGGATTCATTATAATTGGATAGAAGTTTTTTTACAAGTTGGGTTAAAGAATCTTACGATTTTACCGATATATATAATGACCATGGATGGTACTTCCGGCGGAGCATCTTGCCAATGCTTTGTTGGAGGTACTTTTTTGCCCTTTTTTAGGCAAAATCCGCAATATCTATATCATTCCATAAGGAGGGAAAAATATGAAAATCAATTCTTTCAACCTCGGAATGGAATCCACCAATACCTACGCCGTGACCCAGGCTTATCAGAAGAAAGTTGTTGGTTCATATGCGGGTAATGGTGCAAATATGCCCGGAAACTTTGCCGGCTTATTTGACAGGGACGTAAATAACCAATTGGACGGACAGACTTTGAAGAAAGGAGAGGAAGCTACGGAAACTGTGGATTCTTCCGCGTCTGCAGAAAAGGAGACGGCGGGGAATGCCGCAAGCGTTGATGAGATTCTTTCAATGATGAGTTCCGGAAGGCCTTTATCAAGGATTTCCAAAGCTGAACGAATCACGGAATCCAAGCCTTTAAGAGCCATGGATGAGTTCAGACAGCAGCTTATCAGGTACCTTGAAGAGCTCTTTAACAAGGGCAAAAAGTATCGGGACAGCCTTCGTGAGGGGACATCCTTAGCAGAGTGCCACACTGAGGGCACTGAAGCCACCAACCCCGGTCAGGTTTCGCTTCTCTATGAGGAGAATTACTCCTATACCGAGCACGAGGCCTATTCCTTCTCAACTTCAGGCACCGTTGTGGACTCCACGGGACGTGAGATTCAGTTTAATCTTGATGTTTCCATGAGCCGAACCTTCTACACCGAATATGGTCAAACCTTCGCCCAGGCTGTTAATTTCTGCGATCCTCTGGTTATAAATCTCGACAGCGACGTGGCTGAGATTTCCGACCAGAAATTCTTCTTTGATCTTGATTGTGACGGAATTAAGGATGAGATTCACGCCTTTGGTCCCGGCACGGGAATGTTGGCCCTTGACCTTAACGAAGACGGAGTTATTAACGACGGTGGTGAGCTTTTTGGCACCAAGACCGGAGACGGCTTCTATGATCTTTCGAAGTACGATTCAGACCGAAACGGCTGGATTGATGAAAATGATGAAATCTGGAATAAAGTGAAAATCTGGGTTAAAGAGGCAGACGGCACCGACGCACTCTACTCCCTTGCGGACAAGGGCGTAGGCGCCATCTATCTTGGCCGCCAATCCACCAATTTCCACTATAAAGACGACGACAATCTTGACACTGCACGCCTCCGCTCCACCGGAATGTTCCTCTACGAATCCGGTGTCGCCGGCACCATGCAGCAGGTGGACCTGGCTGGGTAAACTGAACCAACAAGGCCCGGATGTGCAGGTTGGGGACAGGCCCCGATTGCACGTAAAAAAGCAGGACGCATATGATATGTGCCCTGCTTTTATTTTGCTTTTTTATGTGCAATCGGGGCCTGTCCCCAACCTGCACATCCGCCTTTGCGGCAATATTCTAGTTCTTCTCTACTGAGATAGTTACTTCTTCTCCGTTTACATTCCAAGACTTAGCATTAGCGAAATCTGTTGTTGTGCTGATTTCGTTTGCAAGAACCTTGGTTGCGATAGCTGCTTCGTTCTTCTTAACGATAGCTGCAAGCTTCTCGTTTCCTGTGATGCCGACTTTGATGCGGTCCATAACCTCGAAGTTGATGTCCTTACGCATGGTCTGGATCTTACTGATAACCTCAAGGACGAAACCTTCCTCGATGAGTTCGGGTGTGAGGTTGGTGTCAAGGACAACGGTTACGCCGTAATCTTCAACTGCCTCAAATCCTTCCTTCTTGGTCATCTCGATAAGAAGATCATCCTTGGTAAGTTCTACCTCTACGTCACCTACCATGAACTTAAGAGCACCATTGGTGTTGAGCTCATCCATTGCCTTGTTTCCGTCAAGAGAAGCAAGCTCTTTCTGGATGCCGCCAAGCTGCTTGCCAAACTTAGGACCTACGGTACGAAGCTGGGGCTTGAAGGAGTAGGATGTGGACTCTCTTACATCGTCGGTGTATTCAACTTCTTTTACATTCAATTCATCTCTGATGATTTCTGTGTAGAAATCGTCAAGTTCTTTTTCAGCCTTGATAAACATCTTGCCGATGGGCTGACGGTTCTTGATGTTGGCAGTATTTCTTGCTGCACGGCCAAGAACTACAACATTAAGAACTTCCTTCATGGAAGCCTCAAGTTCTGCGTCAATCCACTCCTTCTTAACTTCAGGGAAGTCGCAAAGGTGGATGGACTCGGGCTGAGTCTTATCGATGTTATATACAAGGTTTAAGTAAATCTGCTCTGTCATGAAAGGAATCATGGGAGCAGCTGCTTTTGAGATTGTCACAAGAGCTGTGTAAAGGGTCATGTACGCGTTGATTTTGTCCTGCTCCATGCCTTTAGCCCAGAAACGCTCTCTGCTTCTTCTTACGTACCAGTTTGAAAGGTCGTCCACGAATTCCTGAAGTGCTCTTGCAGCTTCGGGTATTCTGTAGTTGGCCAAATCGTCGTCTACCTCTCCAACCGTGGTATTAAGTCTGGAAAGAACCCACTTATCCATAACAGGAAGCTTGTCGTACTCTAAGGTGTACTTGGAAGCGTCGAAGTTATCGATGTTTGCGTAAAGTACGAAGAATGCATATGTATTCCAAAGGGTACCCATGAACTTTCTCTGACCCTCGGTAACGGTGTCACCGGAGAATCTGTTGGGAAGCCAGGGTGCTGAGTTGATGTAGAAGTACCATCTGATGGCGTCTGCGCCATATTTTTCCAAAGCATCGAAGGGATCAACTGCGTTACCCTTGGACTTACTCATCTTCTGACCGTTCTCATCCTGAACGTGGCCAAGAACGATTACGTTCTCATAAGGGGCCTTGTTGAAAAGAAGGGTTGACTCCGCCATAAGTGAGTGGAACCATCCTCTTGTCTGGTCAACTGCCTCAGAAATAAACTGTGCAGGGAACTGAGCCTCGAAAAGCTCCTTGTTCTCGAAAGGATAGTGGTGCTGAGCGAAGGGCATTGCACCTGAGTCGAACCAGCAGTCCAAAACCTCGGGAACTCTGTGCATTTCCTTGCCACACTTGGGACACTTGCATGTGATTTCATCAATGTAAGGTCTGTGAAGCTCAACTGTCTCGGCAGCATCGTTTCCGCTTAACTTCTTAAGCTCTTCTCTGCTTCCGATACACTCCTGGTGACCGCACTCACATTCCCAGATGTTTAAAGGAGTTCCCCAATAACGGTTACGGGAGATTGCCCAGTCCTGAATATTCTCAAGCCAGTTACCGAATCTTCCTTTACCGATGGACTCAGGGATCCAGTTAACTGTGTTGTTGTTTCTGATAAGGTCGTCTCTTACTGCGGTTTCCTTGATGTACCATGACTCTCTTGCATAGTAGATAAGAGGGGTGTCACATCTCCAGCAGTGAGGATATTCGTGCTCGAACTTGGGAGCATCGTAAAGCTGTCCCCTTGCGTCCAGGTCTTTGAGGACTTCGGGGTCTGCCTTTTTAACAAACAATCCGGCAAAAGGAGTTTCCTTGGTCATTTCACCCTTGCCGTCAACAAACTGAACGAAGGGAAGGTCATAGTTACGTCCTACATTGGCATCGTCTTCACCGAATGCAGGGGCGATATGTACGATACCGGTACCATCTGACATGGTTACGTAGTTATCGCATGTAACGAAGAAGCCCTTCTTGTTCTGCTTGTCAGCAACTTCCTTAGCGCAGGCAAATAAAGGCTCGTACTCTTTGTACTCAAGGTCCTTACCCTTGTAAGTCTCAAGGATTTCGTAAGCCTTGTTATCCTCTGTTGCAAGCTTTCCAAGAACTGTGTCAAGGAGTGCCTTTGCCATGTAGTAGGTGTAGCCGTCTGCTGCTTTTACCTTGCAATACTCCTCTGTGGGGTTCATGCAAAGTGCAACGTTTGAAGGAAGAGTCCAGGGTGTGGTTGTCCATGCAAGGAAGTAAGCATCCTCGCCAACAACTTTGAAGCGGACGATTGCGGAGCGCTCTTTAACAGTCTTATATCCCTGAGAAACCTCAGCGGTTGAAAGAGGGGTACCACAACGAGGGCAGTAAGGTACAATTTTGAAGCCTTTGTAGAGAAGGCCTTTTTTCCAGATTTCCTTTAAAGCCCACCACTCAGACTCGATGTAGTCGTCATGATAAGTAACGTAGGGGTTGTCCATGTCGGCCCAGAAACCGACTGTGCCGGAGAAATCCTCCCACATTCCTTTGTATTTCCAAACGGATTCCTTACATTTCTCAATGAAGGGCTCCATTCCGTATTCCTCAATCTGATCCTTACCGTTAAGGCCAAGAAGCTTCTCAACCTCCAGCTCTACGGGAAGGCCGTGGGTGTCCCATCCTGCTTTTCTGGGAACCATGTATCCCTTCATTGTGCGGTATCTGGGAATCATATCCTTAATTACACGGGTAAGAACGTGGCCGATGTGGGGCTTACCGTTAGCGGTAGGCGGGCCATCGTAGAAGGTGTAGGTTTCGCCCTTCTTGCGGTTGTCCATACTTTTCTTGAAAATGTTGTTGTCCTTCCAGTACTTCTCGATTTCTTTCTCGCGGGCAACAAAGTTAAGGTCTGTGGAGACTTTGTTGTACATTTGGTACTCCTTTCTTGTGTGTAAATGCTTCCTTGGAAACAAAAAAGGGTTCGTCCTGTAAAAGGACGAACCCTAGTGAATTCGTTAAACCACCTGTTACAATCGTACAGTTTGGCGATTATGAATCGCTTTACGATACGTTGCTTCGTAACGTGAAGCCTGCGGCAAATCCTACTTTCTTGTTACCACGTGCGCCTGGAATTCTCCGCGCCTTCGATTTCGGTTTGCGACTCGGAAGTGATTTTCGCTATGCAGATACTCGTACCGGCTCTCACCATCCCGGCTCTCTTTGCCTTTCGCTGCTTAGGTACTGTCTTCGTCACAGTCTTTGTATATTTGGCTATGGGTTATTGTAGGCGGTATTTGTGAAGTTGTCAAGTGGGAGAGTTATGTCCCCTCCTCGCCCCGGTGGAACAACTGAATGTCTCAAAGCATCGAAAAACAGGAAAAGCCCAAACCCGTTGCCCATTTTAGCCAAAATTTCCTATTTCATCTTACCGTCCCCCAGTGGGCCAGGGGTGTGGCGGGCTGCCACTAAATTTACTTTTTAGGCGTTTCGTTGTATTATCATACTAATGCACATTCTTTTCGGAGGACAAAACACATGAAGCGAACAAGTCACTTATTAATTCTGTTAGCAATATTGGCAATGATTCTTGTGGGTTGTGGGCACGAGCATGATTTTCAATATGTTAGTTGCGATGCCCCTCTCACCTGCTCTGTCTGTGGCAAGACCGAAGGTGAGGCAGTTGGGCACGAGTTTTCACAAGCAACTTGTACAGAACCTTCCAAATGCATCAAATGCGGGGAAACGCAAGGCGAAGCTTTAGGTCACAAACTTTCTGAGGCCAACTACCAGGACGCGCCTATCTGCTCTGTCTGCGGTGCCACCGTAGGAAGTCCTTTGACTCCCGGATTTGAGGAGCATGGACTTAAAATCAACGTCGAGCTTAACACTGATTATCCCTATGTTACCTCCACATATGATGGCGAGGATCAGACGACCGGTGTGGCTCGTTTCACTGATTTTAAAGCAATTAAAGGTGACGATGTATTGCCAGAAAAGGATGGATATATTTGGTTGTCCATACACGAAGGGATCGAATTTACCGATGAGGCGTCATGGATGCACGGATATAGGCCCGGTTTGTGTTTGGAAGACTATTACGACATAGAAGGGCACGATAATTCCGTCGTCCAATATGAAGGCGAAAGCATTCCGGAGGAATACAAAGGCTTTTCCAGTTATGCAACTTATAAAGTTAGTTTTCACGGTATAGACTATGACTGTGAAAGGCTCTTCAAAGTAGACGAAAACAGTGGATGGATTGGGGATCATCATGCACACTCCGGAGGTACATATTACTTCCATGTTCCGGAAGACTATGACGGAACAGTAATAGGCTTCTATCACTATGATTTCAACCATCTTTGGGACGAGGGATTATATATCTATGACATGGCCGGAGATGATGCATTGTTTCTAAGGCTTAACCCTTCTGCAGCTAACAATTAACGCCATAACACACATTCTTAGATTTCTGACCATATGACATATAAAACCCCTCCTGGTGTAGCCTGGAGGGGTTTCTTATAATTTAATACTCTTCGAAAATATGCATATGCATATTGCAAACACTTGTTCGATATAATATAATAATTATAGCAAAGGTGTTACCTAGCGGTAGGCGGTTTGTCCTCTTATTAGGGGGCGGTGTGCCCCTGTAAGAAAGGGGGTGATTGCCATGGTTAGTTACTCTGATTTAATACAGATTGGACTTTTCCTAGTAGCTTTCGCCGGTCTTATTTATAAGATTGCACATAAAAACGACCGCCAGCCCTGACAAGTCTGCGGTCATTTTTAACCAAAAGATATAGGGCAACCGTCTATCGGTAATGCCTTTGTGTTTATATTATACCATTTTGAGGGCCAAATACAAGTCTAAATCTTGAACTCCCGCGTGTTCACGGTATTATCTTTTATAAGTTAGCCATACAGATTATGATATTCATTCATAAGTTCCGCCGCTAAATTGTACTCCTCCCTGGCATCTTTCAATCGTCCCTCTTCTTCCAGCAGTTCCCCATACGCAGAGCAAATCTTAGCTAAGAATACTTTATCTTCGATATACCAATCTACTTTAGGATAAAAGCCACAATCCTCCGTCTCCCAGTCGCCGGAATGAAAAGACACTTCTCGTGCCAACGTTTTTATTATTGATTTATATTTTTTAAGGTCTTTTTCAACTCCTTTTCCTGTCTTGTACATTTCTGCCACCATATAAATTCCAGCTATATTACCTGTTTCGGCTGATTGCATAAAGTATTTATATGCACATGTATAGTCTTTTGCTATTAAAAATATATGCCCCAACGCCACACCCAAATATCCATTATCACCGGCATCGCCCTCTTTCGTTGTGGCAAGTTCCTCGGCCTTCTTGAATTGATGATAAGCCAAATCGTATAATTCATCTTTATATAGTTTCAGGCCGCTTTCCAACCATCTCCACGTCGCTTTCTTTCTTCCATTTTCGACTAGTGCGCTAGCTTTTTTATAGCAATCATCACAAAGCGTTCGTACCCATGGCAGATCTCGCCTTAATGTACCCTCCTTACCACAGTACTCGCATGTATGAGAACTCATAGCTTCCGCTTCTTTTATTATTTGCGAGATGTTATGTCGTAATCTGGCTTTCTCGTCCTCGAGAGTCCCCTTTAATCCCGGCTCAAATCGGATGCTTACTCCGCTTCCTATAAAGTCAAAAGCTGCCAATCCGCAGGGTGCATCAGCATATCCATAATAGAATCTAAGGGTACCCCATTTCTCCTTAATCTGAACCGGAACAAAATCAATCTCAGCTCCTGCTTCAGAATAGCAATCCATTATTTTTCTGCAGCAGTCCCTAAGCAATTCATACCATCCCTCAGCACATTCAAATCCGTATTTTTGATAAATAGTTCCGTCTTCGCCGTCTTCACTCTGTTTTAAAAACGGAAATTCCTCAATCAATTTAACTTCCCATTCGCGCTTTTGCCTCTTCATTGACTTGCCTTACACCTCGCCTTTACATGGTTCCATCATAAGATAACCATGGTTCCAACTTCTATCTTTTCCAAAAGCCAATCCAAATCATCTTGCGAAATTCTGACACATCCTTTAGTAGAAGAATCAAGGTTTCCTATCCTGTTATTCTTACCTGTCTCACTGTTAATCTCACAGCGCTTAGTGTCTACCGAATACAGTTCGCTATGAATAAAATAGTCCTCAAACATCACGAAATATCCAAAGAATTTTACAGGTCTGTTTTTGCCATAATAATGGCTGATATATTCATCGGAGGATTTGAAAATGATAGTAAAAAAGCCTTCTGGGGTAGGAGTCTCGTTCCCGCCAAATATGCATGGGAATTCACGAACAAGCTTATATCCCAAGACTCGGTTCAGGTCATAATCCTCCCTTAGAGAATAATGCTTACGTATCTCCATCACAGAGACACTTTTATACAGCAAAAGTTCCTTGTTCTGCCGATCCAGTTTCAACAGGTACTCCTTGATATCATTGGAAAACAATTCTTTTGAAAGAATTAACAGGTCCTTGCTATTTAACATCCATTGACTCCATCTTTTCAATAAACGACATCACCATTCGAATAAACTCATCGATATTGTTTTCAGATCCCTTCTCGGCTAATAAGATGACATTTTCAGGAGAATCCTCGCTAAACAAGGAATACCCCGTGTTATATATTCGAAGACGATTATCTATTTCGTCATAATTCCAATCGTCACCATTATGAGGAAATGAATTCAAAATCGTTTTCTTCTTTTTCAAAGTATCTCTATACGAAATCCTATATATACACGTGATATTTTCGTTTGGATTTCCGGCATCCGAGCCATCTTTTGACACCATAATGCAAATGCGCCCGGGATAAGTGTGAACATTCCCACTTTTTGAATCGAAATCAAATGATGTCATGCTTAAGTAATACTTGCATTTTTTTGCTCCATCCAGTTCTTTAAACTGAATCCCTGAAAAGATTCTTCTGTTGTACCGTTTAGGACCATTAAGCCTGGACAGGCCATATTTTGTCATCCATGGAAACTCTTTGCCATCCTTTTGTATCTTCGATAAACCTTCGAAGATATAATTACGCATCTCCAAAGTATAATCGGCCAATTCAGTCAATGCATCCCTTTTATCCATTTAGAACACTCCTTTCAAGAATTCGACCAAATCAATTGCAGCAACCAATGTCTGAACCAGGCCCACTATTGTTATTATTGCTGCTACCACACCCCACGTGGTATTTCGCCTTCTTGCCTGCTCCTCACTTATGAATGCGATTTTCCCTCCTATCTCATCCAAAACTTCCGGAATTCCATTTACCTCATACAGCCCTCGATATGTTTCGCAAACATTATTCCAACGAGACACCATTGAAGGAGCAATAGTATCGTTTACTTTAAAATTCATGGCAGTCATGTTCAGTTTGTTTATTTTTCGCTTTGATGCCAAAGAATATATCTCTATAACCGATTGAAGTTTTTCCTTCATCATCATACATGCGCTTCTTTGGTACATTGCCAACATAGTTAACGGAAGTCCTTCAAATACGCAGTCTGCAACATCTGAATCAGTTATTTCCTTTTTTTCCATGCCATAAACGTAAGATACTGATTGTTTGGAGATACAGCAACACCACCGGTACGTTTCACTCTCAACATCCCTTCCGCCATATGTATACCTGATATCCTTTTCGGAAAGATCTTCGAACTTATGAGAAATATCTTTCAGCCTGTGGAGGTTATATGCTATTTGCTCCATAGTCTCGATTTGTTTAAATCTCTTTCCAACAACAGCAACGTTATGGAAATATGCCTCATTAACTATTGAGTCTTCACTTCCATAGGGTCTAAACACGTTGCCCTTTTTGCTGACAACTATGCCAAGAATATAATCCCTAACCACTTCGTGGAATGATGCATATGAACTGTTCATATATCCGGGATTAACAAGCTTATAGATACATCTGTTTTCGGTGTTCCTGTAAAAAATTGATACAGTTAGAAATGCAACTCCGCCGCAGAACATGTACAGTCTTTTGTCCTTTATCGCTGCCCCATCTATTTCCAATTTGCTTTCAAGTGCATCGTTCCTAAATCTGAATACCCTGACAAAGTGTCCCTGTCGGCATCTCTCATTAAGCAAAAACGTGAAGTCTTCAGAATGGAATCCCAGTTCTTCTGTTCCTTCAATCTTTACCCCTTTTAAATCAATATCCCCTTCGTATCGAAGGGGATATATGATTGTAATAGCCATTAAGCCTTTTTCATATGTTAATCTGTTGTTTGAGAATTCTGCTGTCATAGAATTATTAATTGCCTCGTTTTTTGTTATGCCAATCCACCAAAGAGTTTAAGGCGTCATATACCTTTTGATCTTCATCTGATGTCCCCGATGAACCTTTCCCGAAAATCCCCCAGCAAACCAAAATTACAATTACAGCTACAAGCACTGCCCAAAATAGAGGGATAATATTCTCTATTATCCAAAATACAACTGGTACACATATATAATTAAAGAGTAGTGCCAGTGCCAAGTTTACCACAAGCGTTCTTAAATCCTCTTGGATAAGAATTAAAACCCAAAAGCCAATTACTGAAATCAATAAAAATGCGATATATATTTTAAATGCCGCTCCCAACGCAATCCTTATACTATCCACTGTAATATCCATATTCTGTAATACTTCGTCAGGCATATTTAATCCCTTATAGAATAAGTAGACAGTCGTTGGTGCAGCAATAACCGGTATAGCAAACAAAATCGTGTCAACGATCATTGCTATTCGCATACCTTTTTCACTCATTCTATAAAAGCTGAAAATTATTAAAATAAGGTACACTATTGCAAGTCCAAGAATTATCCATGTTGTCACCTTGTTTCGTAATAGACTCACATAACTGCCTGAAAAAGCGTTCTTAATCCTGCTAAAATAATTTAAGTTTTCATCTTTAAGAATCCTGATTTGAGCAGAGTATCCACCATTCACAATAAACATGATGTATGTAACAATACCGGTAATCAATGAAACAATGCCCATTATCACAGGAATAAGTAAACCCAATGATATAACGCGTTTCATAAGACTGCCTTCTTTTAAACCATCTACGTTATCAACAATTTCTTCTATGCGATCTGCAATAGACATATTCAGGGCCTCCTTCAAAAGATTATCAAGGGTTTATTGGTATTACCTATCCTGTAAAGGATGGGTAATACCTGATATACGTAGTATATCAGCGGTTCGTTAAATTTTTGGCAATTTATCGGGTAAAAAAAGCACTCCTGGCCTTAATAAGCCCAGAAGTGCTTTAGTTAGTAATTTTCTTCTCCTCATCTCTGTTGATGAGATTACGTGAGATTTGCTTGATTAATACTCAAAGTCACGTATATATTCTCGCCGGCACACTCTACCCCTACGTGTATAACTCATAAAAATGGCTCACGTCACGTAGGCTCACCTCTATACTTGAATTTTCCTACGTGAGTATACGGCAGGAAACCCGTTCACTCACGTAGAGATACTCATAGCCTCCAAATGTAAGTCTGATAGATGGAGGAGCGGCCATCAGCAATCGATATAATTCTGAAAATATTGTCTCCATAGAACAATTCCGTACTTACGGCACATAATAAATATGCCACAGCCGATCCTTATTTGCTTCATATATGGAGTTGTCCAAAGGTTCCCACTCACCGGAGTTAACCTCGATGTACCAGCGGCTCTCGTCAGGGTCGTATTCCATCCAGCCGTAATCGCCGTACTCTGAGGAGATTCCTTCAAACCAATACTGGAACTGAGCAGGATCTATGTCCTCATTCAAATAGGCATACCCTTCGGTTTCCTTGTCGTAATAGTTTCCGTCGGAATCAAGAACCAGTCTCTTGTAACCACCGTCCTGGTAATTCGCCTGGTATACCTCTTTGGTTGTAATGAAGTAGGTGCCATTGGCTCCATTCAGATACAGTGTATTCCCAAGCTTGTTGGTATTACCGTAGGTGCCGCTGTCTGTGTAAGGCTCCGCTTCGGATTCATAGCTGTAATCGCTAAATCTTTCCTGGGAATAATTGGCAAACGGTCCCCTCACAGCCCGATATATAGCCCCGGCAGTACAGCCAAATATGCCGATAACAAAGGGCAGCAAGATCATAATCAGCACAGCTATAAAACAACCCTTGCCTGCGCCACCGGAATTTGCGTTCCATGTACCTGTATTCTCAAGTTCGTCCACCTGAGAAACAACCGTAACATTTCCTCCACAGTGCTCGCAGGGCTTCTCTCTGTCTGCCCAGGGCCTTGAATCTTCCGTGCCGCAGTAATCGCAGCGGACCACAGCGGTGGCATTTTCAAGAATCTTACCCTGCTGCGTGAACACTACATCTCTATAGTAGTTTCCGTTCTCGTCGTAATATCCGGTCTGATACTGTCGACCTGTCCTAGAGTCCACCCAGGAAGAAGCGTAGAAAACGTAGTCATGATTTTTACAGCGATAAATTCTTGAAGTAGGGCCTTTGTAGCCTGTGGGCTGATTGCTCCTGCTTCTGGTGGTGTAGCTGTGGTATGAACTGCCTCCGCTCGAATAGGATCTGCTTGAGTGTGAGCTGGAGCTGTGGTAGCTCCTGGAGCTGCTGTGATGGCTCGACGAATGGTGGCTTGAATGTGAACTATGGCTGCTTGATGAATGACGACTTGGCATGATTACTTAAATAACTTTCTGTAAAGCCAAATAAGGATGCAGGCACCCACAACTGAAATAAGGATTGAGCCGATCCAGTTGGTAGCTCCTACTCCGATAAGGCTTCCAAGGAATCCGCCGACAACGCCGCCGAGTAAGCCAAGGACGATGTTAATGATTGTTGAATGTGTGGATTTCATAATCTGGCCAGCAATCCAGCCGGAAACTCCACCGATAATTAATGAAACGATAAATGACCACATAGTGCAATTACCTCCATGTTTTTCTTTTATTATATCACAGTTTATCCATTCCCCGGCCTTCATTCATGCGTTTGATGTAACCCTCAGGGTCCGCCATCAGCTCCGCCATGGCCATAAAAGTCTCAAGCACCATGGACTCCTTATTGCATGCCGCAGTGTTCTTGCCGGTATCATTAATTATGTTGTAGCAATCGATTCTGTGCACATAAAGATCAATCAGCGAATATCCGTGGAACTTGATTCCATCCTTGATATTTCCCGTCTGAAGGTAATGGACGAACTCCCAGTAAAGGTCCTCGTGATCCAGAAGGCTCTGCCATAGCTTGTCAGCGAAGCCCGCATCCTTTCCCGTAGCTTCTGCCAAAAACTCAAGCCTCTCATATACCTTTATCTTTGTAGTATCAATAATCAGATTAGCCATACCGCGCCTCTTACGCTTATGATTTCATATCCTTTAATGACTGGAATAATTCTATATCTGATTGTAGCACTTTCATGTTTGCAGTAACAGGTTCTTCTCCGGGTTTCGTCATGGTAATCTCGATGACGGTACCCTCCGTAACTCCACTCTTAATCAGAAGTTCCATAAAGGCCGCAAACTTCGGATGGTTACTCTTGAAAGTGTTCATTGCTGACATGAATTTCATCATTGATGCTGGGTTCATTGTTTTTCTCCTTGTGGTTCCATTAAGTCAATCGGCTGGCATTTTAAAATGTTCGCCAAAGTTATTATACTCTCACTTGAGGCTTTGTTGATATTTTTCCTTCCCTGTTCGTATTGCTGTATGGTCTTGACGGGTATACCCGAAGCTAGGGCCAGTTCCTGCTGACTATATCCCATACGCTGGCGATATAATTTCAAATACGAATAAGCTCTACTTGCCTGACTTATCTCATTTAGTCTGTCTATTGCCTGCGTAATATCCATTTCATGGTACGGATGGTACATATGAAGAATCGTTTCTATAGGAGTTTCTTCGTCAATAATCTGAAAGGAAACTCCTCTGTACCACTGGTAATACGCTAATAGCCACCCCGTCCAATACTCGGGACTTTTTGAAAAAGGAAGCGTTATTCCCCTTACTTCTTCACAGCCATCATCATCAAGCTCCATTACTTCTGTAAACAGTTCTTTCCCTGACTTCCCTGCAAGTACAGTTGAATCGCCCTTGGAAAATAACACAGATATACGGCTGGAAAGAAACTTCTGATAGAACTCTGTAAGTTCAATTTTCATTTCATTAACAGCAAGGTCAAGCATGTTCCCAAGATTCTGCTGTGCGCATTCCAAATAATTTCTATCGTATGCGTAGATCATCAGGTTTTACCTCCTGTTCAAGAATATGGGACATATATAATCCCCCACGAATGTACTTCTTAACATCCATATTGAAGTAGTCCTGTCTGGCTTTGGAATCTCTGATTTCCTTCTTGGGGTACCAGATTTTGGATTCGACATATTCGGAATCAACAAATTCCAACCTCTCAAAAGCCTTCATACTCTTAATAAAATACTGAAGTCCCAAGTTTCCAAATTTAAGAGCATCACCTAATTGCGCACATGATATAGTGCCGTTAACAAAATCTTTGGCGAAACTAAAATAGCTGTCATCTGCTCTGTAGCCAATTATTACATCAGCATCTGAAGTATCAGCATGAAAGTGTTCATGCAGATATTTGGCACCCTCTATTGCAAGAGGTGTAGTTAAGCTGAAATCTCTGTTAGACAAAAGAAGTTCAATCCAATGAAGACTCGTAAATTCCGGTTCTTCAAGGCGAAGTATTTTTAGTCCCGTCTCATCAATAAGATATTTATTTACAATACCATCTCTGTTCTCATCAGCGGACCACTCCCTGGCTAAATCTATATCCTCAGTGCAGTAAAACCCTCTTCCATAGTCATTATTAAGTTTTCCCTTGCCAAACTCCGGTTTCTGAATAATGAATTCAGACCCATGATATATTGTTCTTTTCACAAAAATCCTCCTCTGGGCGTACTATAATTGTACTCCCAGAGGAGGAGTGTGTCAATCAAACTTCATGTTTTGCGGCGTATGGTTAACATAACTTGTTGGGAATTTTCAGGGTGACGGATAAAAAACGTGAAATGCTTGTTTTTATCTGCTTTTATTTCTCATATCGGGGATATTTTGGGGAATTATGTCAACTAAATTGGCGTTATGTTAACCAATGACTAATTTATGTCAACCAATTCGGTTGACATAACACAAAGATAAGCATATAAAATTCGGATTTTTACGATTTTATCCGCTCGGGGGCAAGATAATAACAGCCCACCCCCTTACCTCGTCAAATTCTTAATCCAGTTCCCCTTCTTATAATGCCAGAAGGCGAAGGGCATCTTGGCGAATTCGTCGGTGCACATCAAAAGGTAGACTATGATGGATGGAAGCTTCAGCACGAAGGCGCTGATTAACCCCAAAGGAACTGCAAAAAACCACATGCAGACAATATCCAAAACCATACCGTACCTTGAGTCGCCGCCGCATCTGAAGAGAGAGGCGATGAGCACGGTGTTTATAATCTGCCCCATCTGGTAGACCGTATTGATAAGAAGCATTATCTTAAGGTAGTGGTTGGCGGTTTCCGACAGGTTAACAAACTTTGGAATAATGGGGCTTATAGCAAGTAATACCAGGCCCTGTATCACGGAAGCCAGAAAGGCAACCTTAAGGAAGGATGAAGCATCGCTTCTGGCATCCTCCAGGCGGTTCTCTCCAATGGTCTTTCCAAGCATGATTGATGAAGCAGCGGAGATGCCGAATCCCACTGTGGTAACCAAATCTCTTGCAACTGTCACAATTGAGTTGGCCGCCACTATATCTGACTCCAGATGTCCCATGATTATTGAATTCATGTTAAAGGCCAGGCCCCACATGGCATCGTTAATAAATGCCGGGAGACAGTATTTTATAAAGTCCTTAACCAGGTATCCCGGTATATTAAACATATTGGAGATGCTTCTTGGCAGGGCCTTCTGGCGATAGAAATCAATAATGCAAATAAGAAGTTCGATTCCTCTTACAATGGTGGTTGCTATTGCAGCACCGATGATTCCAAGTCTTGGAAAAGGGCCCAGACCGAAGATAAGGCAGGCATTAAGAACAATGTTTGCGCCAAGAGTAATGGCGGAAATCATTGTTGAAAGCATTACTCTCTCACAGGCCTTCATAATTGAAAGATAGGGCTGTGAGAATCCTGCAAACAGATATGATAATGCCACGTATCTTAAATACTTCGCTCCTGCTGCCTGCAATTCCGGAATATTGGTCCAGATGCTTATTACCCTCTCAGGGATAAACAAAGCAAGGACTGTAGCAAGGCCACAAATCACCACTGAGATAATAAGTCCGATTCCGAGAATCTTTCCAACCACCGCAGTGTCCTTCTTGCCCCAGTACTGGGAAGCAAGAATGGTTAAGGCCGAAGCCAGCCCGAAGAAAACAATATTAAGAAGGAACTGCACCTGTCCCGCAAGGCTTGAAGCCGAAAGGGAAGTCTGGTCCAGTCTTCCAAGCATAACTACATCCGCCATTGATACAGCGGATGTAATAAGGTTCTGTACAACGATTGGAATTACCAGAACGAAAAGTTCATGGTAGAATCCATCTCTCACTTTAAGAAAATTTCTAGATTTCATAACTTACCAACAAAAGAATTAATTAATTCCACCAAGCATCTCATCGATTATATCAGCCTGGTTCTCATACTCTCCCATCTGTCCTTTATACTCTTCCATTCTCTCATAGTAGTCGGAAGCACGGGTTACGCCCGCTGCCTTTAGTGCGTAGTAAGGAAGGGCCTGCTCATAGTATTTGCCCACAGCTCCAAGGTTTTCTTCCTTGCCGGAAAAAGAATCAAAAAATGCCGATTTTCTGGCAAACCACTCGTTAATATTGTAAAAGTCCTTATTTGCGAGGCGGAATTCCACACTGCTAAAGCTTGCACCCCTGTAGGGTCCGGCATCCTTAAGTTCATTTATCATTGTTATTCCCATAACAAGGAAAACAAGGACAAGGACAATCATTATTATCTTATAGGGAAGGCCAAGTTTAACATTGACCCCTTTATTCATTTGATTATTCTGTGGCGTTATTGACATATTTTTCCTCCGCAGCCTCTATGAGACGTATTGATTTCTTGGCCTGTGAAAGCTTATCAAAATCGTCCATCTCTTCCATGGGGATTCCATAGTAGTATGAAATCATGCATCTTAAGTTCTCCTTAAGCTTTCCATAGGTTTCCATGTGTTCCTCGGTAAAGCCGTCGGGGTGATAGGTGTAATACTTATCATCAGGCTTAAAATTCGTCACATAGGCTTCATATTTCTTAAGGAAGCTGTGGTAGTAGTCTGCCACATAACCGGCCCGTCGCTCAACCCCGGTTTCGAACCCTTCGTAATCCGACTCCGGATCAGCTATAAGTCTCATGAAACTTGAAATCTCGCTTGCAACGTTTCCGTAAGCATCCGCCATGGCGGCTACCGCGTGGTATTCTCTGAAACCTTTCTCCTCATTAAGATAACGAAGATTGTTCTCATACCACATCTCGCTTATGAACTTGTACTGCTCTTTATCCTCATATTTGTCCATGGCCGCAAGCACAGCCACGGAGTTTCTTTTAGCCACGTTTGCCTGGTGCTTGTCCATTATTCTGAAGGCATTTCTCGTAACTACAAATTCAGCAAGAATCAGGGCAACCAAAACCGCGATGACTGCTATGGCGGCAGCTTTCTTGCTGTCCCTCCTGTTCTCCGCAACCACCGTATTTCTGGTGTCCTCAAAGGCCTTCTTATATGCTTTCATATTTGCCCTGTGCTCGGTAAACTGCTGCTTTTTGCTTCCGCAGTTTGGACAGTAGTCACCCTCCAAAGTCAAGGGTGCACCGCAAAAAGGGCATTGTGTTGTAGGTGCTGTTGCCATGTACTCTCCTCTTTATATCTACTTAAGATTCTCGTCGAAATATTTCATGTAATCGTCAAACATCATGTATGTGCCGTCCTCACTTACGTAGACTGCGCACAAATCATTCCACTGTTTCTCGGTTATGATTCCCTCATCCAAAAGAATCCTCTCGGTCTCTGCAGCCCAGGCTTCAACCTGCGCCACCTCATCCTCGGTCATCTGCCTTACACTGAATTCCCTTTCGGCGTCAAAATGCAGGTTAACCGCATCATGGATGGCCCATTTTCTGGCGTTTAATTTATCCGCCTCATCATAAGGGTTCCTGTATTTCTCAAGCGCCTCCATAAACCAGGCCCTGTAGGAGTAAACAGAAATAAAGTAGTAGTGTTCCCAGTCATAGACTCTGTAATTATCGCTGTGATTTTCCTCCTGATAGAACTTCCTTAATCCCTCCAGGTCTCCGGCTTCATACATTGCATTTAGCCCTGCAAAAATCTCCTGCATCTCATTATAGGATGCAGAGTAATGACTGTCCTCAGCTTTATTAACAGCATATCGTATGCCAAAATAGCCAAGAATCAGAACCACCGCCACAGCCAGGATGATAATGATATATTTGGTGCTTAGTTTAACGGTTTTCTTAAACTCCTCATCGGAGTCATCACCCATTTCGGCCAAATCGCTTCTTACATTCTCAAGCTTGTTTAAATAGTCGATTTCGGCCCCTAGAATATTTATGGAGCCGCAGTAATTACAATACGCCTGTGACTCCTTTATCGTTGCTCCGCACTTGGAGCACTGAATCATTTTTTCTTCTTTTTCCATGTATGACCCATCTTTTTATGCATTTGGTACAGGAGAACTGATAACCCTGTTTCTTCCGGACTGTTTGCCGTAGTAGAGCCTGTCATCCGCTTCCTTAAGAAGCTCGTTAAGGCCTACTCCGTCCCTTCTTTCAGTTACTCCGGAGGATATTGTAACACGAATCACATCAGGACCGGAAACAAAAGTGGATTCCTCTATCTGACCTCTGATTCTCTCTAAGATTTCTGTAGCTTCCTTAACAGTCGACTGCTCGAAAACCATAAGGAATTCCTCGCCGCCCCATCTTGCCACGTAGCCCTTGCCCTGAATGTTCTTCTCAAGGATTCTGGAAACTCCCTTAAGAACAATGTCGCCGGCCTCATGTCCGTAGGTATCATTTACTTTTTTGAAAAAATCAATATCTACTATCGAAACACAAAAAGGAGCTTCGTTGGCAGTATTTTTGGTGTAGACCTGATTCAATCTCTTCTCTGCATAACGGCGGTTGAAAAGCTCTGTAAGGCCGTCACACTCGATTAACTTCTTTAGGGACTTCTGCATGGTCTGGGCGTTTCTTGCCATGTTGCCAAGCTCATCCTTTCGTCCCGCAACCTCCTGGTGAAGGAGAGCATTCAAGTTACCCTCGGAAACCGCTTTAAAGTATGTATCCACCTTCTCGATGGCGGAAACGAAGCGCTGTCCCGAAGCGGCACTGGCTGCACCGATTCCGATAACCAGAACGATTCCTATAAGGATAAGTGGAATCAATGCCTTAATCAGGCTCTTTTGAATCTCCTCAGAGGGCTTGCCGGCAAAGATCATGCCCACAATCTTTCCCTCCGAATTCTTTATTGGTGAAAAATAAGCGTAGTAATTCACATCGCCTATGACTGTGTCGGAATAGAAGTTGGTCTGTCCCGCATTTAAAACTTCTTCAAGAATCTTGTCGGGGCATCCGTAGCCCACAGGTCTTACTCCATCTTCTGAGCCGATGGTTGTAAGGATTATGGTGTCGGCATAATAGATGGTTACATCAATGTTGGTACGCTCCTTAAGATCATCCATGAAAGAGTATTCCCTGGTAACCACGGTATCACCCTTTAAAAGCTCATACTTTGTCTTGCCGGAACTCTCCTCTGCCGAAAGCTCGAAATCCCCGGGGTAGGTGTAATCGTAATAAAGAAGCACTGCATTTCCCACATTTTCAAGGTCTCTTCTTGCTTCTCCAAGCATTGCGAACCTGAAGGAATAATAGCCGCAAATTGCAAGAATCAGGCCAAGGCCTATTACAGGCAGTACCGCACGTACAAGAAATTGTTTTTTGATATTCCAGCTTCCGTCCATAGGGCCTCCTTCGCCGAAACTAACCCTCGGCTGTCTCAAGTAGAATCTGCATTTTTTCCAAAATATCTTCTGTATCTTTAAGAAGATTCTCGGCATCCTTATCGATTATGCCGGTCTTCTCGTATTTGTAGGTAAAATAAGGTACTCCAACGGCTGTAAAGCTCATTTTCTTCTTGTAGTTAGAAAGGAACTCGGGAATCTTTGCCGCATTAATCCTTGCGCCGGGATAGAAGGTAAAGGTAATCTTTTCGTTCTTTCCCTTTATTTCCGTAAAGAAGAGCTTATGAGCCGCCACTCTTATAAGGGCAATCCTTAAGAGGTTTTCAACCGATGTAGGCACCGCTCCGAAACGGTCTAAAAGCTCGCCCTTCATATCCTCGGACTCAGCCTTTGTTTCTATGCCGGTGATACGTTTGTAGATATCGAGTTTTTGCACCTCGTTTACAATGTATTCTGCCGGGATAAAAGCGTCTACATCTAAATCGATGACCGTGGGGAAATCCTTGATTTCGTCAATTCCTTTAAGGGACTTAACCGCTTCGTTAAGCATCTTACAGTACATCTCGTAACCCACGGCTTCCATGTGGCCGTGCTGGGTTCGCCCAAGAAGATTACCGGCGCCACGGATTTCAAGGTCGCGCATTGCAATCTTAAAGCCGCTGCCAAGGTCGGTGAATTCCCTTATGGCCTCAAGTCTCTTCTCAGCAACCTCTGTAATCATTTTATCACGTTTGTACATTAAAAAGGCATATGCAGTTCGATTTGATCTTCCCACACGACCTCTCAGCTGATAAAGCTGGGAAAGGCCCATTCTGTCGGAATCGTGGATAATCATGGTGTTGACGTTACTGATATCAAGGCCCGTCTCTACGATTGTGGTGGAAACCAGAACGTCGATTTCTCCCGCCACGAAGTCGTACATGATTTTCTCAAGCTGGTGCTCTTTCATCTGGCCGTGAGCGTAGGCTACGTTAGCCTCAGGAACCAGCTCCTGAATCTTCGCCGCAATATCCGCTATGTTATTGACCTGGTTATAAACATAGTAAACCTGGCCGTTTCTTGAAAGTTCTCTTACGATGGCTTCCCTGACTATCTCTTCGTTGTATTCCAAAACATAGGTCTGAATGGGAAGTCTGTCCTCGGGTGCCTCCTCCAGAATACTCATATCTCTTATTCCGATAAGTGACATGTGAAGAGTTCTGGGGATAGGTGTTGCCGTTAAGGTCAAAACGTCAACGTTCTCCCTTAGCTTCTTAATCTTTTCTTTGTGAGTAACGCCAAAACGCTGCTCCTCATCGATAATAAGAAGTCCCAAATCTTTATACTGCACATCATCAGAAAGAACCCTGTGGGTTCCGATGACGATATCAACCATGCCTTTTCTAAGGTCTTCCACGGTTTTCTTCTGCTGGGCTGAAGAGCGGAATCGGCTCAAAAGCTCCACGCGGACAGGGAAATCCTTAAGCCTCTGGGTAAAGGTGGTGTAGTGCTGTTGCGCAAGAATTGTGGTGGGCACCAGATAAACCACCTGCTTTCCCTCCTGCACTGCCTTGAAGGCTGCACGGATGGCAATCTCGGTCTTTCCGTATCCCACGTCACCGCAGATAAGTCTGTCCATTATCTTGGTGCTTTCCATGTCGGCCTTGGTGGCTTCAATGGCAGCAAGCTGATCCTCTGTCTCCTCGAAGGGGAACATCTCCTCAAACTCTTTTTGCCAAACCGTATCCTTGCCGTAGACGTACCCGTTTCTGTCCTGCCTCTTGGCGTAAAGTTCAACCAGATCCTTGGCAATCTCTTCGACAGCGCCCTTAACCTTGGTCTTGGTCTTAACCCATTCTTTGGAACCAAGCTTATTAAGTTTGTGTTTGCCGGAATCGGAGGCCGCGTATTTTTGCAAAAGATCAAGACCTGTGGCAGGGATGTAGAGAACTCCTCCGTCACGGTATTCAATCTTCATGTAATCCTTGGCGATGCCCTCAACGGCAATCTTTTCAATACCCCTGTATATTCCAAGGCCATGTGTTTCATGAATTACATAGTCACCGATTCTTAGCTCGGCAAAATCAGCAATGGCCTGACCCTGGCCCTTGTAAGGGGAGTATTTCTTCTTTTTCTTCTTCTCGGCGCCGAAAATGTCGGACTCTGAAATGCACACGAACTTAAGAAGGGGATAGGTGAATCCTCTTCTTACATGGCCGTAGCAAACCAAAACCTCTCCGGGAATCACGCTTCTGGCGGGGTCCTCAGAATAAACCGCAGGAATTTCCTGGTCTCTTAAATCCTCTGCCAGACGCTTTGCCCTGGTTCTGGAGCCGGAAAGGAGAAGGACTCTGTAGTTGTCCTTCTTGTATTTCTTTAAATCCTTCACAAGGGAGTCAAAACTGTTGTTAAAGGATGCGATACTTCTGGTTTCAATGTTGAAGGTTGCGTCAATGGAGATAAATTTGGTTTTGCCTTCAAGGGTTGAAAGGGAAACTATGGGGTCGCCCTGAAGTTTTGCGATAGTTTTGTTTGTGGAGTAGAGAATGTTTAGCTGTCCCGGAAGGATGTAGCCCTTCTCAAGTCTGTGGGACATGCTCTCCTTAAACTCCGCCTCGGTGGCCTCGGCGTGCTCCTTTATTCTGCCGGGCTCATCAAGGAAAAATATATGTTTCTCATCTTTGATAAGATCCGCCAGAGATGCCGTATCTTTATAGAAATAGTTTACATAACTTTCCAGGTTGGTGAAGTCATTAAACTCTGTAAGTCGCTCTTTTAATTCTTTGAACTGCTGCTTAACCCTGTGAGCTTCCTCGGTTTTGAAGTCGGCTCTTAACTTCTCTTCCTGAGTTACGGCCTCTTTCTCAATCTTTTTAAGACCTGCTGCCAGTTCTTCCTTACTTAAGATGATTTCTGTTGCGGGGTAAACGCAAAAAGACTGTAACTCCTCAATGCTCCTTTGGCTAAGTACGTCAAAGGATCTGATGGAGTCCACAGTGTCGCCCCAAAGCTCCATTCGAACGGGGTTTTCTTCTGTAAGGTCGTATATGTCAACGATTCCGCCGCGGACTGAAAACTGTCCCGGGGAGTCTACCTGGTAGACTTTCTCATAACCCATCCTCACCAGTTTCTCAGAAAGAGAGGCCAGTTCCAGGTCGTCATCCTTTTTTATGTAAACCATCGCATCCTTTAAAACGCTCAAAGGAGGCTGGGGTGACATGAGAGCATCAAAAGTCGTCACAAGAGTAATGGGCTTTCCTTCCATTATTCTCTTGCATGCTCTTATTCGCTCTTTGGTCAGCTGGTTTCCGTGGATGTCCGCCTGATAGAAAATCAGGTCTCTTGCGGGATAGGAGTAAACGAATCTGTCATAGAGTTTGGCATCCTCCATGATTTCCCTGACTCTTGCTTCAGAGTAGGTCAAAACGACTTTTACTTTGTATCCTTCTGAGAGCCCATAGATTAAGTGAAGCTTCTCTGAATCTACCGGCCCGTTTAGAAATATTGCTTTATTCTTTTTTAGATTGTCCCTCATGGCGGAAAAATCCGCCAACTCGTTAAGCAGGGTCAGTAGTGCTTGCATCGTCTTTTCTTTTCTTGGTGTTAAACTTGTTCATGGCCTTGTCAACGCCATCGGTTAACATTGTCTTAATGGCCTCGGCTGCGGTTTCAGCCGCAATCTCAATAATCTTCGCGTCGTCTTTATTAAAGTGGCCTAACACATGGTCCGCCAGATCTTCACCCTCGATTTTGGCCCCGACGCCAACTCTTATTCTGGTAAAACCCTGAGTTCCTACATTTGCGATAATGCTCTTTAAGCCGTTATGTCCGCCGGCACTTCCGCTCTTTCTGATTCGTAGGTTTCCTGTTGGAAGGTCGATGTCATCTGAAATGATTATAAGCTCGCTCTCTGGGTCAATCTTATAAAAGTCCATGAGGCTTCTTACACTCATTCCGCTAAGGTTCATGTAAGTCTGAGGCTTGGCAAGAACCACCTTCTCGCCCTCGATTACGCCCTCGCCAATCTTTGCGGAGTGCTTGCTCTTATTTACTTTAATGTCACAATCTTTTGCGAGCTTATCGATTACCGCAAAGCCCACGTTGTGACGGGTATTCTCATATTTCTTGCCCGGATTTCCCAGGCCCACTATTACGTACATATCTTTATTCCCTTCTGATTCTCAATCCAAGTATAGCATAAAACCCCGGGCAAGTAGAATCTTGTCCGGGGTTATTTATAGCTTTATAGGTTGCTATACTGTCCTTGCAGGGGGAACGTCGATGGAGACGTCGCTTACAGGGAATGTAATGCAGGGATGAATGTAACCAAACTGAAGGTCAGCAAGACGGCGGCCGTCAACTGACTTGGGAACATATACATCACCCTTAAGAAGCTGTGAGTGGCAATAGCCGCAGATTCCGCTTCGACACTGAGCGGGAGCTGCAATGCCTGCTCTCTCCATGGCAACAAGTAAGGACTCTTCTGATGTGCAGGGGATGGTGAATTCTTTTCCTGCCATCTTAACAGAAAGTGTATACTTGCCTTCCTTGCCCTTAGGGAAGTCTGCATCCTTCTCAGGATTTCTGTACTCACCGAATAATTCGTGACGTACGAACTTGCGGCGGATTCCGAGGGTTGCAATCTCTTTATCTGCAAAGTTGTACATTGCCTGAGGTCCGCACATGAAGATTGAATAATCCTCACCGGCAGGAGCATATTTCTTAATAAGATCAGCTGTAATGAAGCCATGCTCACAGCCTTCTGCCTCAGCGTCACTAAGGACATTTACAAGTTTAAACTTGTCACAGCTCTTCTCAAGCTCCTTAAACTCAGCCTGGAAAACTGCATCCTCAAGAGTTCTTGAACCGTAAAGGAGAATAAGCTTTGCATCCTCGTCACCATCTGCGATGGCTTTGGCAAGTGAACGGAAAGGTGTGATTCCGCTGCCGCCTGCAAGACCGATTACAGTCCCCGCATCGCGAAGAGGCTCGTAGGAAAATACTCCAAGAGGAGCACTTGCTGTAACCTTCTCTCCAACTTTCCAGTTATCAAGAATAAAGTTTGAAGCAAGGCCTTCGCCTGCTCTTTTAATTGTTAACATGTACTTTCCTTCAAGAGCTTCCTTGGGGGAAGATGAAAGAGAGTAAGGACGGGTAATTGTGCTCTCGCCAATCTTAAGAGAAAGGCTTAAGTACTGGCCGGCACTAAAATATGCCAAAGACTTGGTACCTGCTTCTGCATCTGCTTTAAGAACGAAAGTCTTAACATCGGGAGCCGCATCTATAACCTCAGCTACAACAAGGTGCTGAACTGTAGGGTGAAGAGCTGCTGCCAATTCATTTGCCTTATAGGATTTAAGCTCAGGAAGCTTCTTTGCGGGCGCTGCAGCGATTTTCTCCTCTCTGGTAGGAACCATTGCAGTGAATTTCATCATGTCGAGGGATTTAATATTCGGTTTACTCATGATTAATTACCCCCTTTCAATCTGTTAATCACCTGGTTGGAATGCTGGTAACCGATGATATATGAAGAGCTGTATCCGTCACCTCTTGAAGAGTGACCGCCTACAAATGTGAGTCCCGGAATGGTGAAATCCGCTTTCACATGGGCTGTACGAGACATAAGGTGATCCCATCCGGAAAGCTTGTATCCATAAATTGTTCCGTCAGGAGTTCCAAGGTATCTTGCAAAGGTTACGGGTGTAGCAACTGAAATCTCTTCAATGTGAGAACGAATGTCAATTCCCATAAGCTCTTCGTAATCTTTTATATATTTCTCTGCATGAGCATTCTTCCATTTCTTATACTCTTCAGGCTTTAAGTCCTTAGGAATATCGGAACCGTAGCAAAGATATGTGAAGAATAATGTACATGTTCCCTCAGGTGAGCTTTCGGGAACAACCTTGTTTAAGCTGTTAACGATATAAAGGCCTCTTGTATCGTGCTCAACTCTGGGGTTGGGATCATTGACAACAAATACTGTGTAATCCTTAACTCCAAGTTCCTCTGCGGTACAATCACAACCGATATAAACTGTTTCAAGCGAAATACCGAACTCTCTTGCATTGGCAAGTTTAAGGTCGTTCTCGGGAACTTTCTTCTCGTCCATTCTGCTGTAAACGTTGTTGGGAATAACATTTGAAATGATTTCTTTTGCAAATAACTTATCGCCGTTTGCAACAACGCCGTTGATTCTTCCGCTTTCATCCGTAAGGAATTCTGTAACTTCGCTGTTATACCAAACCTCACCGCCGTTATCCTGAAATACCTTAATTAAAGCTTCGGATAACTCATGTGAACGCTTTGCAGGCATTGCTGCGCCGTCCTTCACATAGCCGGTTACCATGTTGAGGTAATGCATGCAGTTTAGTTCATCTGTGGGTACACCAAGGTATCCCCAGTAAGTATTAACGATATTTCTTGCTTTCTCAGGCATACCGAGAGCAATCTGAACTTCCTCAACAGAGTGGGAAGCACAGCGCATGAAGTTTCCATACTTTAAAGCCATCACAAGCTTGTTGGGATTACCCTTCTTCTTTGTGATGTACTCTACTGCCTGTTTGCAGTTAACTACCAGATCAAGGAAAGCCTTAACGCTTTTGCGGCTTCCGGGACAAGCTGCTTCGATGGAATCACAGTATCCGTCTATTCCGCCCTTTACGGTTACGTCATAACCATTCTCTCCCTTGGCGATTACTCGATACATGTTGTTCTCATAACGCCAGTCAATCTTCGCACCCAATTCATCAAAAATTTTATAAACCGTGTCGGGATTCTCGGGTGTACCAACCGAACACAGTTCATGCAATGAAGGCTCAAATTCGAAACGTCCTCTTACGAAGCTGGTTGCACATCCACCGGGGATGTTATGCTTCTCGAGAAGCAGCGTCTTCAAGCCATGCTTGGCACAGTTTGCAGCAGCAACCAAGCCACCGTTACCTGCACCTACGACAATAACATCATATTGTCTGTCCATGATATCCCTCCTTACATATTTGTAGTTTTATTTCAAACTTCAACCACTATCTATTATATTTTATTCCAAATCAGGGTCAAAAACAATATCAGAATCGGTTAATTTATATCGTTGAAATTACATAAAATTAGCGGGTACGATTAATGTTTATGTCTCGAGTGGCTTTATGCGACCGTTCCCACTTAGCGAGGTTTTTTCGAGCTTAGTGGGGCTACGTGGAGCATATAAGCGAGAGCGTGCCCGAGAGGCATAAACATTAACCGTACCCGCGAAGCCTTAGCAGTAACCTACAACACGTAACGGTCACCTTTCTCAACTACAATTTGGACGCCGTTTTCCCCTTTATAGTAGGAGTTGGCCCTGATGGTACCACGAGACTCAACGATACAGTTCTCGATATGCGTATTATCCCCAATGTAAACATAGTTGAGAATAATGGAGTTTTTGATGTAGCAGTTGTTTCCGATATAGGCCTTCTTGAAGAGCACCGAATCTTCGACGGTTCCGTTTACGATACAACCGGAAGAAATAAGGCTGTTCTTGATGCTTGCTCCCGAGTTGTATTTCGCAGGAGGAAGATCATCAACCTTGGAGTAGATGTCGGGATACTGATGGAAGAAGTAATCCCTGATCTCGGGCTTTAAGAAGTCCATGTTGGTGCTGAAGTAATCATCAACAGATGCGATGTTTCTCCAGTAGTCCTTTATCTTGTAGCCGTAGAGGCGCTTCATATCCTTGTAACGGATAAGAATGTCCCGTACGAAGTCGTAACGGTCCTCCTCTGCGCATCTTTCAATCATTTCGATAAGAAGACGTCTTCTTATTACGTAGATTCCGCAGGAAACAGTGCTTGATTTGCTGATGAGAGGTTTCTCCTCAAACTCCTCAATTCTGCTTTCCTCGTTCATCTTGATGGTTCCGAATCTGTCTACGGAAAGATTGGGATCCATGTCCTTACAAACGATGGTGATGTCTGCCTTCTTGTCTACGTGATATTCCAAAACCTTGTTGTAATCGAGCTTGTAAACGCAGTCGCCGGAAGCGATTACAACGTAAGGTTCGTGTGAATCCTTAAGGTATGAAAGGTTCTGGTAGATGGCATCAGCTGTGCCACGGTACCAGTTGGAGTTGTCCGCAGTCATTGCAGGGGTAAAAACGAAAAGTCCTCCCTGCTTACGTCCAAAGTCCCACCACTTGGATGATGACAGATGCTCATTTAAAGAACGGGCATTGTACTGTGTGAACACAGCAACCTTCTGGATATGAGAGTTGGACATATTACTTAAGGAAAAATCGATACTTCTGTAACTTCCCGCAATGGGCATTGCTCCGATGGCACGGTTCTGGGAAAGTTCTTTCATGCGGTGGTTGTTTCCACCTGCCAAAATAATACCTATCGCTCTCAAATCTCCTCACCTGCCTTTATCAAAGTTTTGCCGCTGGCAAGATTGCCGTCGGGGTAATCCTCCGCTTCGGTGACTCCGAAGATACATGTGTTTTTACCTATAGTAACTCCCGGAGGGATAATGCTCTTCTCTCCGACGGTAACAAGTCCGTGGTTATAAATGTGAGGATCGGTCTCGTTCTCCACTTCATCGCCGATACCAAGCTTGCTTCCGGTTCCCACAGTAACGTCCTCAGCTACGATGGCCTTGTACAGCTCACAACCTTCTTCTATGACGCTTCGGTTCATGATGATGGAGTCTCTGACGATGGCACCTTTTCCTATTCTGACGCCGCAGCCGATTACGGAATTGATTACCTGGCCATCGATTACGGAACCTTCACCGATGATACTCTTATCTATTACGCTGTCGCCGGAAATATACTGAGGAGGAAGAATCTCACTCTTTGTATAAATCTTCCAGTACTCTTCATAGAGGTTAAAGTCGGGAACCAGGTCAATAAGCTCCATGTTTGCTTCCCAATAAGAAGAAAGGGTTCCAACATCCTTCCAGTATCCGTTAAACTCATAAGCATACAAAGGAGCCTTCTGCTTGTGAAGGTAGGGAATTATGTGCTTACCAAAATCCAGTCCCGGCTGGTTGGAAAGGGCAATCAAAGAATCCTTAAGTGCCTTCCAGTTAAATATATAGATACCCATGCTTGCCAGATTACTTCTGGGGTTCTCGGGTTTCTCTTCGAAATCTTCAATCTTGTGATTCTCGTCGGTGATTATAACGCCGAAACGGCTTGCCTCCTCAATGGGAACGGGCATAACGGCAATGGTGGCCTCCGCACCGTTCTGCTTGTGATAGTCAAGCATTACTTCGTAGTCCATCTTATAAATATGGTCGCCTGAAAGAATCAGAACATAGTCAGGGTTGTACTGCTCCATGTAATCAATGTTCTGATAAATGGCATTTGCGGTTCCCGTATACCACTCCGTACTCTCTATCTTCTCGTAGGGAGGAAGTACGGATACGCCGCCTATATTTCTATCTAAATCCCAAGGGATACCTATTCCTATATGGCTGTTTAATCTAAGGGGTTGATACTGAGTCAAGACGCCAACCGTGTCAACACCTGAGTTGATACAGTTGCTCAGAGGGAAATCAATAATTCTGTACTTTCCGCCAAAAGCCACAGCGGGTTTCGCAACCTTGGATGTGAGAACACCCAGTCTGCTGCCCTGTCCTCCCGCAAGAAGCATGGCGATCATTTCTTTCTTAATCATATTTGGCTCCTCATGGTAAATATTTGATAATGCAGAGATAAGTATAATAATTATAGCATAAATTACACAAAAGTGAACAAAAGTTAGACGATTTTTCGGCATTTTTTGTGAAAAATAATGGAATTTGTCTTTTTCGCATCAAGTGGCTATAATGTAGTGGATGTAATTAAACTTTGGAGGTTTAATCCATATATGTATAAGATAGATTTCAACAAACCAATTCATATACACTTCATCGGAATCGGCGGAATCAGCATGTCCGGTCTTGCAGAAGTTCTTTTAAGAGAGGGCTTCACTGTTTCAGGTTCCGACAACAAGGCAAGCGACCTTACTGCGTCCCTTGAAAAGAACGGGGCAAAAATTTTCATCGGTCAGCGGGCTTCCAATATCGAGCCCGGTATCGACTGCGTTGTTTATACCGCAGCAATCCACTCCGACAACCCTGAATTTGCCGCATGTGTTAAGGCCGAGCTTCCCATGCTTACAAGAGCTGAGCTTTTAGGTCAGCTTATGAATAACTACAAAACTTCGGTTGCCATCAGCGGAACCCACGGAAAGACCACCACAACAAGTATGATTTCCGAGATTCTTATGTCCGCTGAGGTTAACCCCACACTTTCAATCGGCGGTATCTTAAAGAGCATCGGCGGAAACATCAGAGTGGGCGGTCCCGATTACTTTGTAACTGAGGCCTGCGAATACACCAACAGTTTCTTAAGCCTTTACCCTACTGTTGGTCTTATTCTTAATATTGAAGAAGATCATCTGGATTTCTTTAAGGACCTTGATGACATCAGACATTCCTTCCACAAGTTTGCAAGCCAGATTGCGGATGATGGAACTCTTATTATTAATGGCGAAATCGAAAACCTCTCAGAAATCACTGAGGGTATTAAATGTAAAGTTCTTACCTATGGTATAAGAGGAAACTTTGACTACACCGCAAAGGATGTTACCTTTGATGATTTCGGATGTGCAAGCTATACGGCTGTAACACCTCTTGGAGAGAGAAAGGTTACACTTTCCATTCCCGGAATGCAAAATGTATCTAATAGCCTTGCTGCTCTTGCTTTGGCAGATACACTTAAGATTGGTGATGACATTGCCATCCCTGCTCTTAAGAACTACCACGGTATCGACAGAAGATTTGAGTATAAGGGCAAAGTCGGTGAAGTTACAATCGTTGACGATTACGCTCACCACCCTACAGAGATTAAAGCAACCTTGGGGGCTGCTTCAAAATATCCTCACAAGGAACTCTGGGTTGTATTCCAGCCTCACACCTATACAAGAACCAAAGCCTTCTTCGATGACTTCGCCAAGGTGCTGGCTACGGCGGACCATGTGGTTTTGGCAGATATATATGCAGCCAGAGAGACAGATACCCTCGGAATTTCATCCGAACTTCTTAAAGACAGAGTTAATGAATTCGGTGGTGACGCCCACTATTTTAGAAGTTTTGATGAGATAGAAAATTTTTTATTACAAAAATGTAACCCCAACGACCTGTTGATAACTATGGGTGCCGGAGATGTGCATAAAATCGGCGAAAACCTGTTGGGCAAATAAAGAATCCACATTATCCACATTTTTTAAACCTTTATCCACGGTTTAAGGATGTGGATTATTTTTGCCCAAAATGCACCCAAAACACCTAACCGGATAATATTTTTCCACATTATCCACATTATCCACAATCATCGCAAACCCTTGATTTTACTGGGTTTTTCGGTATTTTTGCTATTCCATTTTCAAAATCCTTATGCTATAATTCATTCTGCTACACATAAAGAGGTTAGGTGAACACACACATGAATCAAATCAAAATTTATAAGGACGGCGAGGCTGACTATACCTCCATCTCAAATTTGTTCATAGATGAGTATATGGCCGGCGCCAATGATGCACAGATAAAGATTTATCTTTATCTTGTGAGGGTAATGAGTTCTCGTTTACCCACCAGCGTTTCAGACATCGCTGACAAGTTTAACTACACTGAGAAGGACGTATTACGTGCTTTAAAGTACTGGGAGAAGAATTCCATACTTTCTTTAGATTTTGATGAGAACAAGTCACTTACAGGCATTCGCATGGAGGATCTTGTAAACAGGCGCAACAAGATTCTTACCATTGTACCGAAGATTGCTCCTGTAGTAACTCCCGAAATCAAAGAGGCAGAGGAATCCGATATACCCGTAAAGCCGGTTTACACTTCCGACGACCTTCTGGATTTCAAGAAATCCTCAGACCAGTTGTTATTCGTTCTCGAGACTTATCTCGGAAAGCCTCTCACCGCAGCTGAGGTGAAGACAATCATCTATATATCAGAGGAGCTTCACTTCTCCGATGACTTGATTGATTATCTTGTTCAGTACTGTGTTGAGCAGGGCAAGAAGAGCTTCAGATACATCGAGACGGTTGCTATCAGCTGGGCGGAAGCAGGAATCACAACACCCAAGCAGGCTAAACGTCAGACCGCGAAATTTGACAAATCCGTATATGAGATAATGAATGCTCTTGGGAAGTCCTCATCTCCCACCAACAAGGAGATGGAATTCATCAACAGATGGACCAAGGAATACGGATTCGGTAAAGATGTTATAATAGAAGCATGCGAGAGAACAGTTTTGGCAACAGATTCTCACCGATTCGAATATGCAGACGGGATCTTGACAAGCTGGAACACATCAGGTGTCAAGAGAAAAGAAGACATCGTTACACTCGATGAGATGTACCGCAAGAAGAAAACAACACGCACCGTAACTAATAACAAGTTTACTCAGTACCAGCAGAATTCTTACGATTATGAAGCTCTTGAGAGGGAACTTTTGAGCTATCAATAAAGAGAGGGAGATATAGGGGTACCATCCATGGCGTTAAGTAATTTGCAGTATAACACTATCCTTAGGGAATACGACGAGACCCGCGACAGGAACAGACGTATTCTCGAGAAAAGACGTGCGGCTATTTATAGCGAACTTGACGGTTACAAGGCCTTAGACGAGGCCGTTGCATCCACCAGTATGGAATACGGCAGGAAGCTCATGGGCGGAGATTCCGGTGCTTTATCGGATCTTCACTTTGCGCTTGCTACGCTTAAGGACTCAAAATTGCAGCTTTTAAAGGCGGGAGGATATCCTGAGGATTATCTTGCGCCTGTATACGATTGTCCGGATTGTCAGGATACCGGATATATCGACGGCCGCAAATGTCATTGCTTCAAGCAAAGAATGATTACCATGCTCTATGAGCAGTCCGGAATCAAAGACTATATCGAAGAGAACAACTTCGATACCCTTTCCGAAGAGTTCTACGAGGGACAGGACCTGGAGAACTTCAGAGCAGCTGTTTCATCCTGCCACGAGTTCATCAACAACTTCCCTGAGGGAGCTCCCAATCTTTTCCTTTACGGAACGGTAGGAACAGGCAAATCCTTCCTTTCCGGTTGCGTGGCAAAAGAGCTTATGGACAAGGGCTACAGCGTTGTTTACTTCAGTGCAATTCAGCTCTTTGATCTCCTTTCGAATTTTGCGTACTCAAAAAAGGACAAGGATTCTCTTTACAATCCTTACGAAGACTTGTATAATTGCGATTTGGTAATAATCGATGATTTAGGCACCGAGATTGCCAACAACTTTGTTACATCCAAGTTATTCCAGTGTTTAAACGAGAGAATGCTTCGAGGTAAATCCACTATCATCTCCAGCAACCTTGCTTTGGAGGAATTGAAGGAGTTCTACTCAGACAGAATTTTCTCAAGAATAACTGCCAAGTTTACTTTCCGTAAGCTTACCGGCCCGGATGTACGCTTACTTATTAAACGAAAACTAAACACCAGAAAGTGAGGATCTCTTATGGCAGTTAGGGAAGAGAAACGAAATCTCGAAACTATTCCCGTTGGCTCCTTAAGGCTTATACCCTTAGAGGGTTGCAAACCTTTAGGCGAGAAAATTGACAGTTACCTTGTTAAATGGAGAACAGAAAGAGAGAGCGAGCATAAAGACAGCTTGGCCTTCTCCGGATATCAGCGCGATTCCTACATCTTAGGAGCAAAGGTTCCCCGTTTCGGTACCGGTGAAGCAAAAGGAACCATTCTGGAATCTGTGAGAGGTACAGACCTTTATCTTTTGGTCGACGTAGCAAACTACTCTCTTACCTATTCCCTTTGCGGACACGAAAACCACATGTCCCCTGACGATCACTACCAGGACTTAAAGCGTATCATCGCCGCAGTCGGTGGTAAGGCTCGTCGTATCACGGTAATCATGCCTTTCCTGTATGAAAGCCGTCAGCATAAACGTACTGCCAGAGAATCACTTGATTGTGCATTGGCTCTTCAGGAGCTTGTAAATATGGGCGTAGACAACATCATCACCTTTGATGCTCACGACCCCAGAGTTCAGAACGCTATACCTCTCCACGGTTTCGAGACGGTACAGCCTGCATATCAGTTCATTAAAGGTCTTCTCACTCATGTTCATGACCTTAATATTGATTCCGATCATATGATGGTTATAAGCCCGGATGAGGGCGGAATGGGCAGAGCAATCTATATCGCCAACGTACTTGGCCTTGATATGGGTATGTTCTACAAGAGAAGAGATTACACAAAGATTATCAACGGAAGAAATCCCATCGTTGCTCACGAGTTCCTTGGAACCAGCGTTGAGGGCAAGGATATGATTGTCATCGATGATATGATTTCCTCCGGAGACTCAATGCTCGAGGTTTGTGCCGCACTTAAGCAGCGAAACGCAAACAAGATTTTCGTCTTCACAACCTTCGGCCTCTTCACCAACGGCCTCAAGCGTTTCGACGAAGCTTACGAGAAGGGCATCATCGACAGAGTCCTTACCACAAACCTGATTTACCAGACACCCGAGCTTCTTTCCCGTGAATGGTACATCAACTGCGACATGAGCAAGTACATCGCTTACCTGATCGACACACTTAACCACGATTCATCAATAAGCGATCTCTTGAACCCCAACGAAAGAATTCAAAACATCGTTCAAAGATATAAAAATGGAGAACTGGCGTAAGCCGGTTCTCTTTTTTATATCTTTCCTTCCTGCTTAGGTTACACATTCTATCTGCCCATAGGAGTGGCGTCAACCCTGCGAAGCACCGCTTCGCGGCTATGGGGTTGACACCTCTCTTATGGGCAGATTCTTAGTAATCAAGCAGGAAAGGGAAATTATGCCCCTTTGGGGCGCATTTCGCCGCCCGAAATCTGGCTGAGGCGATTTTCGCAGTCTGAAACTTTTCTGGGGCGGATAAAAATCGAAAAATCGCAATTTTATATGCTCGTTTCTCTTGTTATGTAAACCAAGCTTCCTCTGTGATGCTCCAAAAAGCAGATAAAATTAGCGTTTTCTTGATTTTTATCCGCCTTTTTCAGCCTTTCTTGAACTCCAAGTCCTAAAAAAAGCGGATAAATTTCGGGTTTTCGCCAATTTTATATGCTTCATTCCTTCGCAAGCCCAAGTTATGTCAACCAAATTCGCCGGACAGGTCTAAAAGAAGCATATAAAATAAGCCATTTCTTGATTTTTATCCGCTCCGAGCGGCAAAGTCCTCCTCAGAAAGGCGAAAATGCGGTTCCTGCAAGCCAAAAAGGGCGAAATCACCCTGCATCCGGCTGCCTTCGGCAGCCACTGATTCATTCCCGCTTGGCTATAAAGAATCTGCCGGGAAAGGGTTGTCAACCCCGTAGCCGCGAAGCGGTGCTTTGCAGGGTTGATAGCCCTTTCCCGGCAGATATAATTCAATGCGGTGGGAATGAATTCAAGCGCCATATGGCGCTTTTATTTTTAGTTCTCCGTAGGCTTGTTATAGGTGATGAAGTTGTTGCCGTTGGCGGCGAACCAGTTGCTTGCCTCGCTCATGTCCTTCTTTGAGAGAGTGCCGGAAACGGGATCCATGATTACAACAGCAATTTCGTTAAAGCCTGTGATAAGGACTGCCTCTCCGCTGTCAAGCATTGCCATTACGGGAATATCCTTGTTTACGTAGTAAAGAACCGCATCCAAAGGACAGCCGGTAAGGTCCAGAACGTCCATGTCAAGAAGAGTATCCTTGACGATGCTGTAAGGAGTCTTGCCGAGGGAGAGTTCTGTGGCTGTATTTCGCACTATACCCTCTCTTGCAAGGATGGTATCAAGGCAAACCGAAACACTATTGCCATCCCCCTCTATGGGAGTTGCTGTTATGGACATAATCTGGTTTCTGGATGATCTGTTTCCTTTGACGAAAACGTAGTCGCCCCGGTCGTTAACCACAACGCCCGAAGCTGCATAGGCCGCGTTGATTGCATGGGCTGCGGATGAATAGATTCCTCTTAAGCCCTTCATGGAGTATGCGTAGTAGAGGGTTTCATCCCTCTCCACCATCTTCATGTTTATGTTTCTGCTGCCCTCGAAGATTATCTCCTTAGGGCTTCTTACCTGAACTGCCTTTTTGCTGATTGTATTCTTGAAAAGGATACCATAGCAGGTCTTAAAGGTCTCGGAGGTGTAGCTGATGACGTTGTTGATTCCGCCACCAGCTTCACTCTTATTTACAATCTGATCGTCGGATACGGATTCATAGCCCGCATCTCCTTTTTTCTTAACCCTGTGAAGAACTATCTGGTTTCCTTCGATGTCACCGGACACCACGTAAATGTCAGCAGGGTTATATGTCTTAAGGATTGCTCCTGCAGTATTTCTTATGTAAATGGCATACATGGGGAACACAATATTCCCGGAGGCATCCTTTATGATGTCTGCACTGTGGGCCATGCCATAGATCAAGTCTTCTCCGATGAAGCCCAAAGGATATACATAGTCACCCTCTTCGGAATCTATGGCTGCTGTGGAGTGGGTCTCCAAATCCATGAGAAGCAGTTCTTCGCAGTTGTATGCATTGTCTGAGGTTTCCCAGACAATCATCTTGCCGCTTTCGGATACAAACAAGGCGTCATCACCGGTCTGCTCCATCATGATGTCAAAGTTCTTGCTCTTGATATCGATGGCGTAAGTGGTTCTGCCAAGGATGATAAAGAGAGTATCTTCCTTGTTGATGTAATGCAAATCCTCCATCTCATTAAGGAGAATGTCAGGGGATTTGTCATAGGGGATGAAAGCCTCCTCCTCGATGGTATTCAATGAAGCGTCATAGTCAAGAATCTCGATGCCCACTTCACCCTCGTGGTTTCCCCTGTTCATATATCCGTAGACGATAAATCTGGCGTTGCCTGTCTCGTCCACGCTTATCATCTTCATGTCATGCTTCTTGTAGGCATTTCTGTCGTCAAGCTCATTTCCCGAAATAAAGCTGTAGAGAATCGAAAGTTTGTTATCTGAAACGCTGTACTCAAAAAGTCTTCCGTAGTTTTTGAACACCACAATGTTTCCGGTTTCGCTTTCGGTGATTTTGAAATCGGAACCGATTACTCCAAGGTCCAGCCTGTTGTTGTCGATTCGGATGTTGTCGGGATTAAGAATCTGCTCAACGTTTCTTTCGAAATCCAGGAGATACATTCGATTTTCCGTATAGCGGATTCGATAGTACTCCTCAGTGTAATAGATGACCTGGGCTTCGCCCTCGCCGCTTGCAACATAGTATCCCAAAGTTACGTTAGTCACGTTACTGGAAATCTGGGTTACTGTGGGCACAGGCTCGGTAAGTCTTACGACCCCCGTATCTCCCCAGGTAACCTGGAAGAATTTGGATTTGATATTAACCTTGGCAAAAGTCGAATTATCTCCTGTGGGACCGGACTCCAGGTATTTTCTAATGGACTGGGCTTCCTCTCTGTCAAAGGTCTTGGCGCTGAAATCCTTGGCGAAATCCACACACTCCTTAAGATGGCAATCGTCGGTCCATATGATTCTGGTATAGTAACGCACAACCGCATTACCAATATCCACAAGGAAAATCAGACTGTACTCCGTATCTTCCTTAATAAGGTCTTTTACAACGTAATCAAACATAACACCGGTATCGGTAGTGTTAAAGTCCGTTACCTGTGTGCTCTCAATAAGACGCTCCCCGGCCACATCCCTGACTTCGTAGGTGATGTCTCTTATATCGCTGCCAAAATCGTCTATCTCTACGCTGCCGGCTCTCTCTGCCCCCAGAATGGTCATGGTGCTTCTCTCGTAGGCATTGTTCATGACCCCGGCATATCCGTGAAGGCAGTTATACCTCTCCCCTTCGTTAACCATGTACAAAAGGGGATAGGTGGCCTGTCTCATCTCGGATGTCAGGTCATTGCTGCTTCGGTTCATGTACTTTCCGAGCACAATAATCGCTATTATAAATGTCAGGATAAAAACCCCGGTTTTTATAAGAATCTGTTTCATTATTTCCTCATGGAAGCGGCAAATCCGTTAACGGCGGCCACATCTTCCGCGCTGCAGGATTTAAGTCCGTATCTTGCAGCCTCATATATTGTTGCAAATTTATCGGAAACCTCGGAATCAAAAATCGCATCAAGGCATTGCCTTGCGGACAGATATTCCAGAGCAGTTCCCGTTTTTTTCTCTATTATAATCCTTCTTTTCGCAATCAGTTTTGCATATGTGCGCCTTATTCTTGCATTATTGGATAAGTCAAAAAGCTTCGGCCTATCCTTTCGGCCCGTTCTCGTCTGCTTTAAACTCTCCGTATGCTCTCTTACGTTTATATCATTATATTCCAAAGGCCTTGTGATTTCTCTTGAAAGCATCTTTCTTATGGCCTTTACAATCATCTTTGCCACTATCCAAAGGGCCGCCAGGAATGCCACAAACATGGCTATGGTAACAACGGTTTCAAGGGCTCTCCAAAAGATTGCAAGAAGGCTGTTATCATCCGTCGGCATCTGAGGCATCATGGGCTGTTCCGCAGCCACCTCTTCGGTCACTTCCTCAGCAGTCTCGTAAACCTCTTCCTTGGGAAGGAGCGAGATGATAAAAATCAAAAATCTCTTTATTGCATTCCCGATATAGGCCATCACATCATTCATAAATGTTGTGCCTGTGCTGACCATAAGAACTAACGCCGCAAATATGGTATATCCTGTGGCCATCTTTACGCCGACGCCATAAATCTTTCTCTCCTGAAGCTTAGTCTCACCTATCCTGTTAAGCTTCACAAACATTGTATACCTGTCAAGGTAATAGACAATAAAATACAGTGAAAGAAAGCCCACAAAGCAATACATTATAAAGAGGCTTCTCGCGCCATCTCCGTAATGTGCGCAAAGCAGTGTAAGTCCAAGAGCCGCAATGCCTGCCCCAACAGGGGGTATTGGAGATTCCGACGCATCCTCATTTTTCTTTCTGACCCCAAAGGACACTGCCACATAAATAACAAGAATCAATGCGAAGCACACCCACTCCTGCCAGTTAATTCCGATAACTTTAAGGCCCATAACCCAAAGGGCAGGCAGCGCCAAGTGGGCTGCAACAAAGGCAAGGGGTTTTCTGACCTTAAGCCTTACAAAGTACAAGCCATAAGGAAAAATTGCCATGAGAATTAAGGCCAGAGGCTTTACCTCCACCTCGGGAAATAAAGCGTATGCGGCCGATATGAATATACCTGCAAAAAGATAATTCATTAGAATCGTCAGGAAACTCATCTACTTTTTCTCCATACATATCACTGTGGTAAAAACAGCATTTTCTACATTTGCTTCGTACTTGTCCCCTTCTTCGCAGAGGATAAAGTGCCTTAAGTCCTTGCCGGTTTCGTGATACTCCCTTACAAAGCCATCAAAGTCGTTGGCTGAAGGAGTACTGACAAAAACCGTCATATAATCACTTTTCTCTTCAAAGACCTCATCCCTGAAGGTTGACCCGAAGTCAAAATGTCTCTTGTCGGTATCAAGCCTTGCAAGGCCACGAAGAATTGCTTCCATATGGGACTCGCCTGTTCCCGCGGGAATAATAAGAGGCTTTCCTGTAATCACATCAGGAATATTGGCAAAAAGCGCCACCCTGTCTCCGGAACCGATGAATTCCATGCACATCCTCACAGCAAATCGGATGCTGTTTTCCACATTTTCCCTGTGCTTCAAAACACCGTCATCCTTAAGGTTAAGGAAAATCCTGACACCCTGTCTTGCGGTATAGCCGTGGGTGTTAACCTTTAAATCACCGGTTTTGGCAGTGGCCTTCCAGTTTATATTCTTTAATTCATCAAATGGCTGATACTCTCTGACTCCCACATATTCAAAGGGATCTTCGATAAAGCGCCTGCGGCTTAACATCTCGCCGGTTAACTGCCTTATGGCCGCCTCGCTTAAATCTCTCTCCAGAGCAACGGGATACACATAAATTTCTGTGTGGCAGTCCTTGTGCTCAACAAACTGTGCCGACATAAAAATATCGGTGCCCACCACGTCAAATCCATCGATGGAATAGAATCCCCTCTCCTTCGCAGTAAACTTAAGCTCCCTCACTACTCTTTTATAGGACGATACGGTAAAGGCCTCATCTCTGTAATATTTATCAGAAACTGAAGTCTCTCCGCTGTCAAAAAACAAAAGGGCTCTGTTGCACTCAAATTTGACCTTACACATGGGTAAAGGAAGGCGCTTAGCATTTTCTACGGTCTGCATAAGCCAGCCCTCATCTCCCTCGTTAAGGGTCTTCTCTTTGAAATTTATATTTACCTTAAGAGACTTGTTCCACAATCTCTTATAGACGACTTGTTGCAGGAAAAACAGGGCCACAGCCGTCAATGCAACAAGAATTACTGTCATTTACTTACATCCTCGGTAGGAACGGGAATCTCAGCCAATATGTTCTCGATAAAGGACTCGGCCTCGCTTCTTTTTGTATATCCGAAATTAATAATCACTCTGTGGGAAAGAACAGGCACCGCCAAAGCCTTAATATCATCCGGTGTCACAAAGCTTCTTCCCTCCATATAAGCCAACGCCTTTGCGGCCTTCATAAAGGCCAGTGTTCCTCTGGGACTTACGCCCAAAACTGCCTTGGCATTACTTCTGGTAGATTCTGTGATTTTAACAATATATTCCTTAATAACATCGTGGACAAAGATGCCCTCGATTTCCTTTTTAATCTTAGTAATGTCCCCGATTTCAGCTACAGACTTAAGGTCCTTTAAAGGGTCATCGTTCATGTAGGTATCAAGGATTTGCACTTCCTCTTCCTTTGTGGGAAGGCCCATGGAAAGGCGCATGATAAATCTGTCAAGCTGAGCCTCGGGAAGCGGGAAGGTGCCGCTGGTTTCAACGGGGTTTTGGGTTGCTATGCAAAAGAATAATTCGGGAAGTTTTAAAGTCTCCCCATCTATGGTTACCTGCCTCTCCTCCATACACTCTAAAAGTCCTGCCTGGGTTCTTGGAGTGGCACGGTTGATTTCGTCTGCCAAAAGAATATTTGCAAATACGGGACCCTTCTTTAGTTCGAACTTCTCCTCTGCTCTGTTATAGACATTGATTCCCGTCATGTCTGATGGCAAAAGATCCGGAGTGAACTGGATCCTTGAAAAGTCAGCGTTAATGGAGAAAGCCAACGCTTTTGCCAATCTGGTCTTACCTGTTCCCGGCACATCCTCCATAAGTACATGTCCGTCGGCAAAAAGGGCAACCAGAATAAGCTTTACGGTCTCTTCCTTTCCAACAATAACTTTTCCGATGTTTTCTTTAAGTTTATTAATTACTTCTGTATTCATTTTGTAATTCCCCCTTATAAAAATCCCTGTATCCCAAATGATTGTCATTGAGATACAGGGCTTTTATTACTGTCTTGCTGAAATTCTTGTCAGCGCTCTTGCGAGAGCTGCTCTGGCTCTTGCTTCATCTATGTCGGGATTTGAACCGTTCAAACGATCCTCAGCCCTCTGTTTAGCAGCCTCAGCTCTCTCCATATCAATTTCATCCGGCCACTCTATAATCTCGGCCAGGATAGTTACCTTATCCTGAAGGATTTCGGCAAATCCGGAGTGAAGAGCCGCCACCTTTTCTTCCTCATCCTTGTGGATGTATAAAAGTCCCGGTTTCACAATCACCGTGGTGGGAATATGGCGCTTATAAATACCAATCTCACCCTCAGTGGTATTAAATTCCAGCATATTCACCGCATCATCCTCGTAGAAGACCCGGTCCGGAGTTACAATCCGTAGCGTAAATTTATTGTCTTCAGCCATAGGTTATCCTTCCTATTTTACCTTTGCCAAAACGTCATCGATGCTACCGCAGTTGAGGAAGTAGCTCTCAGGGATATCATCGTGCTTTCCTTCAAGGATTTCCTTGAATCCGCGGATGGTCTCGTTAATGGGAACATACTTACCTTCAAGGCCGGTGAACTGTCCTGCTACGAAGAAAGGCTGTGACAGGAATCTCTGAACCTTACGTGCTCTTGATACAACAAGCTTGTCTTCCTCAGAAAGCTCGTCCATACCAAGGATGGAGATGATATCCTGTAACTCTTTATATCTCTGCAGGATTTCCTGAACACCACGGGCAACCTTGTAGTGCTCCTCACCAAGAATTCTGGGATCCAGGATTCTGGATGTTGACTCAAGAGGGTCAACTGCAGGATAAATACCAAGTTCTACAATCTGACGTGAAAGAACGGTGGTAGCATCCAGGTGAGCGAAGGTTGTTGCAGGTGCGGGGTCAGTAAGGTCATCCGCAGGAACGTATACAGCCTGTACGGAAGTGATGGAACCGTTCTTTGTAGAAGTGATTCTCTCCTGAAGGGCACCCATCTCTGTCTGAAGTGTAGGCTGATAACCTACGGCAGAGGGCATACGTCCAAGCAAAGCAGAAACCTCTGAACCTGCCTGTGTAAATCTGAAAATGTTATCGATGAATAAAAGTACGTCCTTACCACCCTTATCACGGAAGTACTCAGCCATTGTAAGTCCTGTAAGACCTACTCTCATACGTGCTCCCGGGGGCTCGTTCATCTGACCGAAGACCATGGTGGTCTTGTCGATAACGCCGGACTCCTTCATTTCATAGTAAAGGTCGTTACCCTCACGGGTACGCTCGCCTACGCCGGTAAATACGGAATATCCACCGTGCTCTGTGGCGATATTTCTGATAAGCTCCTGAATAAGTACGGTTTTACCTACGCCGGCACCACCGAACAGACCGATCTTACCACCCTTCTGATAAGGGCAGAGAAGGTCAACGACTTTGATACCTGTCTCAAGAAGCTCAGCCTGTGTGGACTGTTCTTCGAAAGTAGGTGCCTGTCTGTGGATGGGCTCGTAGAAAACCTCTGTAGGAGCAGGTTTGTTATCAATGGGCTGTCCCAAAACATTGAACAAACGTCCGAGAGTATTCTCTCCTACCGGAACGGTAATGGGAGCGCCTGTTGCAATAGCTTCCATACCTCTGACCATACCGTCGGTACTTCCCATGGCGATACATCTTACGGTATCATCACCCAGGTGCTGGGCAACTTCAGCCACAAGCTCGCCACCGTCTTTGGTAGGAATCTTAATTGCTTCATTAATCTCGGGAAGATTGCCATCCTCAAATTTGATGTCCAAAACGGCACCGATAATCTGAGTGACTTTTCCTTTGTTTCCTCCTGCCATTTTTTCCTCCTAATAGTTTAGCTGATAGCTTCCGCACCAGCGATAATTTCAGTTAACTCCTGTGTAATGGAGCCCTGACGAGCTCTGTTATACATGAGTGTCAAGTGATCAATCATTTCCTCAGCATTGTTGGTGGCAGAATCCATAGCCTGCATTCTGGCACCGTTCTCACTGGCAACAGCCTCTACAAGTCCGCCGTAGATAATGCTTGTAACGTACTTGGGAACCAGTAAATCCAAAGCCTCTTCGTCTTCGGGCTCGAAGCACATGATAGCCTTATCATCTGCATCAGCTGCCTCTGACTCCTCCACTTCGATCTCAACCGGTAAAAGTTTCATAAGGGTAGGCTCGTGGCTTACAGTATTCTTAAAGTGGGTGTACGCCAGGTAAATCTCGCCGATTTCATCCTTCTCAAACAAACCAAGAAGGTTGTTAGCCATTTTCATGGCATCAACATAGGTGGGGGCTTCTATAATGTCGGTGTTAACATCAACAACCTCGTATCCCTTTTTACGGAGGGCCTCAGCGCCTCGTTTACCGATAGCATATATTTTAAGTCTCTCCTTGGGAAGGTCGCTTCCTAAGATGAGCTTAACCATGTTTGAATTATAGCCGCCTGCCAAACCTCTGTTGGAGGTGATGAGAATCAGAGCAATTTTGTCTGACGAACCTGCTCTCAAATACTTGTGATTAATTTCACCCGCCTTTGCTAAGATACTCTTAACAGTCTCATACATTGTTTCAAAATATGCATGGGTCTTCTCGGCAGTACCTTTCGCCTTCTGCAACTTAACGGTTGAAACGAGTTTCATGGCCTTGGTGATCTGCTGGGTGCTGGTGATACTTGTTCTACGTCTTTTAATGTCTCTCATTGACGCCATAGTGTCTTCCTCCAAGCTTTAGCAAATCTTACTTAAAATTGCCTTTGAACTCTTCCAATGCTTTCTTTAACTTCTCCTCTGTCGCATCGGAAATAACCTTCTCGTCTGCGATGGAGTTAGGTACCTCGGGATATCTGGAGTTAAGGAACTCGAAGAATTCCTTCTCGAATCTTGTGATATCCTCTACGGGTACATCAAGAAGATATTTATTTGTAACAGCGTAGATAATGATTACCTGATACTGAACAGGCATAGGATTATACTGGGGCTGTTTCAAAACCTCTTTAATTCTTTCACCCTGAGCCAGCTTCTCCTTGGTGTCGGCATCAAGATCTGAACCGAACTGGGCGAAGGAAGCAAGTTCTCTGTACTGAGCAAGCTCTACACGGATAGGAGCGGCAATCTTCTTCATTGCCTTAATCTGTGCGGCACCACCTACTCGAGATACGGAAAGTCCTGCGTTGATAGCGGGACGGAAACCTGCGTTAAACATTTCTGTCTCAAGATAAATCTGACCGTCGGTGATTGAGATAACGTTGGTAGGGATGTATGCTGATACGTCACCTGCCTGGGTCTCAATGATGGGAAGAGCGGTGAGTGAACCTCCGCCGTATTCTTCGCTCATTCTTGCAGCTCTCTCAAGAAGTCTTGAGTGGAGATAGAATACATCACCGGGGTAAGCTTCACGTCCGGGTGGACGTCTAAGGAGCAAGGAGAGTGTACGGTATGCGGTAGCATGCTTACTCAAATCATCATAGATAACGAGTACGTCCTCTCCGTTCTCCATCCACTCCTCACCGATTGCACAACCGGAGTAAGGAGCAATGTACTGTAAGGGAGCCATCTCGGATGCTGTAGCTGCAACTACTGTTGTGTAATCCATAGCACCATACTCTTCCAAAGTCTTAACGATGGAAGCAACTGTGGATGCCTTCTGACCGATGGCAACGTAGATACACTTAACACCCTGTCCCTTCTGGTTAATTATGGTATCGATGGCGATGGCAGTTTTACCTGTCTGACGGTCACCGATGATCAACTCACGCTGTCCTCTTCCGATGGGCACCATGGAGTCAATAGCTTTAATACCTGTCTGCAAAGGAGTATCAACGGATTTACGTGTGATAACACCTGATGCGACTCTCTCAATCTTACGGAACTTGCTTGTCTGAATGGGGCCTTTGCCGTCAATGGGCTGTCCCAATGCATTGACTACACGTCCGAGCATAGCGTCGCCGACGGGAACCTCAACAACTCGTCCGGTAGTCTTTACGATGTCGCCTTCGTTGATGTTCTTGGAGTTACCAAGAAGAACCGCACCAACGTTATCCTCTTCGAGGTTAAGCACCATGCCGTAAATCTCTCCGGGGAATTCCAGAAGTTCGCCCTGCATGGCATTCTCAAGTCCATGTACACGAGCGATACCGTCTGCTACCTGGATTACTGTACCCACATCGGATACTTCCAGTGTCCCGGCATAACGCATAATCTGTTCCTTGATTACAGAACTTATTTCTTCAGGTCTTAAATTCATGGAACATTCGCACCTTTCTTAATAGTATATGGGTTTTACCCCAACTGAATCTTGTATAATTGTCTGGTAAGATCTGAAAGCTTGGATGAAACCGAGCTGTCTACAACTCTGTCGCCGATTCGGATGGTCATTCCTGCGATGAGTGATTCATCAACATCAAATTCCATCTCCATCTCTTTATAAGGCGTAGTAGAAATCAGTTTCTCTTTAATCTGTGCCTTTCTGATCTCGTCAAGGGGAATGGCTGTTGTTACATAAGCCTTTCCGATACCCTTGTCCTCTTTTACCCTGTCGATAAAGTATTCCAGTATTTCAGGAATCTCTTTATTACGCTCTTTGGTAACGATAATCGTAAGAAAACCTGTTATCTCATCGCTTACGCGTCCCTTGAGGACATTCTCGATAACCTTAACCTTTTCTTCCTTTGTGATCTGCGGATGCGTCAAAAGTTTGAAAAGATCGGGGCTTGCATTAAAAGCGGTGAGAATAACCGAAACCTCTGAGAAAAACTCATCGGTTTTATTCTTCTCTACGGCAAGGGAGTATAGAGCCTCGCCGTAAGTTCTAGCTATTCGCTCAGCCATGTACCCTCACCTATTTCCTTCAATGTGGAATCGATCAAATCGTCCTGAACTTTTGTATTGATGGAAGCGGCAACAACCTTGCCCGCCATAGCGGATGCAACGGTGATGATTTCTCTCTTAACATCATCGGCCATTTTCTTCTTCTCCAGTTCAGCTTCGGTTCTGGCACGCTCGATAATTCTGCCGGCTTCCTCTTTAGCCTCGGAGATGATACGGTTCTCGTTATCCATACCTCTCTTTCTGGCATCATCAAGGATTGCCTGAGCTTCCTTATCCACATTCTTCATTTTGGTTTCATACTCTTCTTTTAAGGCTCTGGCCTCTTCCATGTCGGAAGCTGCGCTGTCCAGTTCATTCTTAATCTTTTCGGATCTGTCTTCCAGAATCTTTCTGACAGGTTTGAAAAGGAAGAAAGAGAAGATGAAGCAAAGGAAGAATATAGCGATTAATGTCAGTACCGCATCTGCAAGGAGCTGAAAATCCAAGCCAAAGAGTCTTGAAAGACCTTCCTCAGATGTCAGAACCATGAGATTCGTTGTTAATAGCATCTTCAACCTTCTGCCTCCTTTCTTAAAGTTTTGAAGGCATTATTATTTAACAAAAGGTTTAACGAACATAAGTAACATTGCAACAAGCAAACCATAAAGACCTGTTGTCTCTGCAACTGCCTGACCAAGAAGCATGGTTGACATAATGTCAGATTTAGCTCCGGGGTTACGTCCAACGGCTGCAGCAGCGTGACCTGCGGCAATACCCTGGCCTACACCGGGTCCGATACCTGCGATCAATGCAAGACCTGCACCGATTGCGGAACATCCGAATACAAAGTTTGTGTTAAATTCCATTCTTTTTTCCTCCTAAGAATTGATTTGTTTAGGTTTCATCTCCGTAAGCGTCTGTGATGTATGTCATCGTCAGCATACAGAATACGTATGTCTGAATTGCGCCGGAAAAAATGTCGAAGTAAACATGCAATGCCGCCGGCCAACCTACTGCCAAGTATCTAAGTAATCCATAGATTAGCGACATCATAACCGTTCCGGATAACACATTTGCGAACAAACGCAATGACAATGAAATCGGTACGGCGAAATCACCGATGAGTGTAACCGGTAACCACACAGGCAACCAGGGCGGCAGTGGTGAACACTTTGCTGCCCACAACTCTAACGGCTTGTGATGTTTAAACTCCAGGAAATGGACGATCAGAAACGTCGTCACACCCATAGGGAACGTAACTCCGTAATCTGCCGTGGGCGGCCTTAAGCCAATCAAGCCGGAAATATTACTTACCAGAATAAATATGGCTATGGTTCCGATGTAGTTGCGGAAAACCTTGGCGTGTTTGCCCATGGTACCTTTAATCATGCCGTCCAGAAAATCGATCAGCATTTCCACGACGTTCTGAAGCCCTTTGGGAACTTCAGTGGCTTTCTTCATCTTGTGATTGACAACCAACGCAAAAATTGTCAGTCCAAGAACAACTATCAACAGACATACCTGGGTGGTTGTTATCCAAACCTGGTGTCCGAAGAAGCTGTACTGAAAAATACCGTGCACCATGAAATCTACATTATCGGCAGACAGCACAATTCCATATCCCATAGTCTCACCTCCTTATTATATTATGTCCCTGTCTTCCTCAGGTTCGACCTCTTCCTCCGGTACGTAGGGAGGATATTCGATCTCCTTCCAGGAAAACCATTTAGAAAATCTTTTATGCGTAAACGGTTGTAAATAGACCGCTACCTTCAAACCCATTATCCCCACAAAAGCGGTTATGGGGCTTCCGAAATCAAAGTAACAAATAAGTCCGTAGAGAATGAGCACGACTGCATATCTTGTGATTCCGGTAAGTATCGTATACTTTCTGGCTCCGGCATTTCCTCTGTCAACGCTCTTTGGTACGTTTCTCCACATGTCAAAGGCCATAAGCCCTGCAATGACAACTCCGTACCAGACGCCCAAGACGTAATACCCCTTCCTCTCCACAAAGAAGAAAGGAATCTGAAAAACCAGTCCCCAAAGGACCACGCCGGCCAAAAGTTCTATCAATGTGCGAAGATAAACTCCGGCTTCCTTAATGCTTTTCATGTCTCTTATCACTGCTGTTACTCTTCATAATGTCCTTGGCGAAAATATATACATTTCTGCCTCCGACCACGGCTCCGAAAAAGAAGCCTGCTATGAAAGCCCAGCCTGTTCCAAACTTTCTGTCTATAAATAAACCTGCGAAAGAACAAAGAAAGATCGGCACCAGCATATTAATTCCGAATTGCATGATCAATGTCAATGCTTTAAATACTGTCCGATCTCCTTTCATATTTCTCCTCTCGCGCCTGCGAAACCGCATAAAAACTTAACTTAGATTATACTTTAAAATGGTGAAAATGTCTATTAAATACAGTAAATTCCGACTTGTTTTTTTATTTCTTTTTCAGCTGTTTTTCATTGACTTTTACTTCGCCAAAGTGTACCATTTCAATAAGCTATTAAGCGGAGGGGTTATATGGGGCAAGTTGAACTATATCGCAAGAGACTGATACCGGATCAGAACATAGCACTAAGGGACGATGATATCGTATTTGTTGACGATAACATCCTGGTTACAAGATGGAAAACTTTAAAGCCGAAGAAGGACTTTGATCACGGTTCTTCCTGCTATTTTTTAGGTTCCGGAATTAAGCTCAATAAGTTTTACAGACCAACAGGCGATTTACTTTACTGGTACTGCGACATCGTGGATTACGATTTTGACAAGGATGCCAACAAGTTAACCGTCACGGACCTTCTTGCGGATGTGATTGTTCATCCGGACGGAAGACTCCAGGTAATTGATTTAGATGAGTTAAGCGATGCCGGAAGACAGCATCTTATCACTCAGTCGCAGTTATGTAATGCGTTGGATCGTCTGGATTTCCTTCTTAAGTGTATCTACTCAGGCGATTTCGATGAGATGAAGGAAACCTTAAATAAATACGAGAAACTTTGATTTAAACACAAAGGGACGGAATATTTTCCGTCCCTTCTTTTTCTTATTTCTGACATTATAGCAAAAAATAATTGAATTGTCTAATAAAATACATGTCCGCCGATGTTGATACCGCTAAGGCCTTCAACAGGTGTTCTGAAATATACGCAGTTTCCTACGTTGGTTCCACCTGACATGGCCTCATCCGCTGCCTTAAAGCAGGATGCCGTAGCCTTGCCGGAAGCCATGATTACTTCAAGTCGTCCGCTGCCTACAGGAGAGAACTGTCTTGGTGCGTAGATAACTCCCGCCATGGTGTTGGGGAAGACAGGGCTAAGTACCCTGTTTACTACTACAGCTCCTACCGCCACCTGTCCGGCATAGGGTTCACCGCCGGCCTCGCAGTAGATTAAGCTTGCCAATAAGTATCTGTCACCTTCGGCAAAGGTTACTTCCGAAATATCTCTCCATACGGAGTTTGCGGATAACTGTGATAAACGAAGCTCTTCAGCCAGCTGTTTCTGGAGGGCTGCAATATCCTGCTCCTTGGCCTTAAGTTCTGCCTCGTAAGCAAGCGCCGCTTCCTCAGCCGCCGAAATCTCACCCTCCGTAGCAGAGATGTTATTCTTGGTCTGGTTTACAAGTCCCCAGACTCTGTTCTGCTCGGCTTCAACCTGCTCCTTTAATTCATCCAGTTCCTCAAGTTCCGAAATCTGCTGTTCCTGAAGTTTCTGAATGGTATCTCTTATTTCCTTGTACTCTTCAAGCTTTCGTCTGTCGTAAGCCGTAAGCTCTTCGATGTACTCGGCGGCATTAATCATTGCCGCAAAGCTTCCTGCCTCCACAAGCATTTCCCAGTATGTGTTATCACCCATTTCATACATGAACTGGATTCTCTTTTTCATGGCCGCATACTGGTCATCGGCAGTCTTTATTGCTTCGTTAAGCTGATTGGTGGTTTCATCAATCTGGGCTTCCTTGGCTTCAATCTGAGCTTCCAAATCGTTAAGGTTTGCAACGATTTCATTTAAATCCGAATTAAGGCCCGAAAGCTGGTTCTGAAGCTGTCCCTTCTTTTCATCAAGGGCCGCCTTCTTCTCCTCATTCTCGCTTATCTTTCCCTGGATTTCCTGCTTCTCCTGCTTAGCCTTATCAAGCTTCTCCTTTGTGGTCTCGGCGTGAACGGGCATGGGTGGATAAGAGCACCAAAAAAGCACAAGAACCAAAAGAAGAGTTAAAGGCTTCTTTAATCTGTTCATGTGCTTCTCCTTTCCCGGGAAAAATTACATATCAAGAGTAATCTTTCTTCCTGTTTTTTTATACTGATAAAAATCTACGCCTGCTGCCTTAAGCATCTTCTTAGATGCCAAGGTCGTTGGTGTGTCGGCGTACTTATCACTGTCGTAAACGATAGTCTTAATGCCCGCCTGAATAATCGCTTTCGCACACTCGTTACAAGGGAAAAGCGATACATATAATTTCGACCCTTCAAGAGTGCCACCTCTGTAGTTAAGAATGGCGTTAAGCTCACTGTGGGTTACGAAAGCATACTTGGTGTCAAGGACATCGCCCTCTCTCTCCCATGGAAACTCATCATCAGAACAGCCTCTGGGGAATCCGTTATAACCCATGGAGAGAATCTTATTGTCATCACTGACAATGCATGCACCAACCTGTGTATTGGGATCCTTGGAACGCATACCTGCAAGATGTGCTATACCCATAAAGTACTCGTCCCAGGAGATGTAATCCTGTCGTTTCATAATTACCCCCTGTAAATATAGAAACTATTTTGTTCCGAAGATTCTGTCGCCTGCGTCTCCAAGTCCGGGAACGATGTAGCAGTGATCGTTAAGTTTCTCATCAAGAGCACCTACATAAAGGTCTACATCGGGATGAGCCTCAGTCATAGCCTTAACGCCTTCGGGAGCTGCGATGATGCACATGAAGTGAATATTCTTGCATCCCTTGTCCTTAAGCATCTGAATAGCTGCTACGCTTGAACCGCCTGTTGCAAGCATGGGGTCAACTACAAAAATCTCTCTGTCTGCACAATCTGCAGGGAGTTTGCAATAATACTCAACGGGTTTCATGGTCTCGGGATCTCTGTAAAGGCCGATATGACCAACCTTAGCTGCGGGAATAAGTGAAAGCATACCGTCAACCATTCCAAGTCCTGCACGAAGAATGGGAACGATTGCCATCTTCTTACCCTTAAGCTCCTTAACTGTTGTCTTGCAGATAGGAGTCTCTATCTCAACGTCTGAAAGCTTCAAATCTCTTGTAGCTTCATAACAGATAAGCATTGCGATTTCACCGATTGTTGCTCTGAAATCCTTTGTACCTGTTTCCTTTCTTCTGATGTAACCGATTTTGTGCTGAATCAAAGGATGATCCATGTACACTACTTTAGCCATAATTGTTTTTCCTCCTATCATTTCCCTTTTAGTTAATTATATGATAAATCCACAGTGCATTCAATCAGGATAAATGAATGTGCTGTGGATTCATTGGCTAGTTTTGTTCAATTTGTGAGATACGTCTGGCGTGCTTCTCTAATCCTGAAAATTCGGTGTTAAGAAAAGTGTCAACGATACTAATGGCAAGATTGGGACCCACGATTCCGGCTCCCATAGAAAGAACATTTGCGTCGTTATGTTCTCTTGTAAGTCTTGCTGAAACGGTATCTGAGCAAAGGGCACATCTGATACCCTTTACCTTGTTTGCAACGATGGAAATACCGATACCTGTGGTACAGATAACTATTCCCTTGTCTGCCTCGCCCTTAGCTACTGCTTCGGCAACGGCTCTTCCGAAAGCGGGATAATCAACGGATTCTAAGGAATAGCATCCCTTATCATCGTATTTCTCGCCGATTTCGTCCAAATGTTTCTTAACTAACTCTTTAAGTTCGTAACCGCCGTGGTCACTTCCGATTGCTATCATGGTCTGACTCCCCGATATATGTATTGTTTTCTTCAAATATTATAAAACGTCTTGCCTACTTTTTCCATACTTAATCCACGTTTATTACGTGGTGGCCGGCAGCCTTTAAAAGCCTGTTCATTATAGCCTGTCCAAAGCCTGTGGCATCAAAGGATTCCGAGAAAATAACTTCTATATCCTCATCGTCGCATTCTCTTAAGACTCTGTATAATTCTTTTCCCACAGAAGCTTCGTCTGCCCTGCTTCCCACACTCTTTTTTATCTTTGCGGCAAAAGCGTCTTCGGTCTCATCAGTGCAGATAACACATACTTTTTTCCCGTCTTTAACCGCTTCTTTTGTTTTTTCATTAATATAGGAAATAACCTTCGAAGTTTCACCCTCTATTACGGTCAAATCACCCTTGGGAGCATAGTGGCGGTATTTCATTCCGGGAGCCTTGGGAGCAGCCTTTGAATTGCCGTCTAGGATAGTCTTATCAACATCCACTTCATTTAGTAGCTTAAGAAGCATTTCTCTTGTGATAAAACCGGGGCGAAGGATAGTGGGAACTTCACTTGTCAGATCTATAATGGTGGACTCCAAACCGATACCTACCTGACCGCCGTCAAGAATCATCTCGATTCGACCGTCCATGTCTTCCTTAACATACTTAGATAAAGTAGGGCTTGGTTTTCCCGAAAGGTTTGCACTTGGTGCCGCAACAAAGCCTCCCGCCTCTTTGATAAAGCCGAGAGCAATCTTGTTGTCAGGGAATCTTACAGCTACGGTATCAAGTCCCCCTGTGGTTTCAAATGGGATAGCGTCGCTTTTTCTAAAAATCATGGTAAGAGGACCGGGCCAGTACTCTGCCGCCAGCTTATAGGCGATATCGGGAATCTCCCTTGCCACTACGGGCAAATCCTCAAGTCTCCATATATGCACAATCAAAGGGTTATCCGAAGGACGACCCTTTGATGCATAAATCTTTTTGGAGGATTCGGGGTTTAATGCGTCTCCCCCAAGGCCATATACGGTCTCTGTGGGAAAAGCAACAAGCCCTCCTCTTTTGATAATCTCTCCGGCTTCCTTTAAAACGCTGGGATCCGGATTTTCTGTATCCAGTGTAATAAATTTGGTGTTCATTTTAGTTTTCGCTGTATGCGCTTATAACGTTCCAGATGGCAGGATCTTCGTATCCAAGTCTCCATACTGCCACGCCGCCGATTTCGTTGGCTTTCATGACGTTAAGTTTAACCTGGATGGACTCTGCATCCTCAAGCCAAACCTGATATAAGGTTCCGCCAAGGTCAACCTCCAAGTAGTTCTGGCATGTGGTTTCATCCCAGGTGTAGTTACCGCCGAGGCGGGATACCATGTCAGCCTGGTTAACCATTGTAACATAATCGTCTGTTACTGTGGTTCCTGTGGTTCTCCACTGAATGGTATATAAAGGAAGTGCGTTTATAACCTTCTTAGCGGGAACTGTCTTTAAGGTCTCTGTAATACCATGTTTAACGTAATCTATAGAAGCAACACTTCCGGGATCTCCGGATCCGTGGTAGTGTTCATCGTATCCCATAATGATTACGTAATCGGCAACCTCGCCCTGAGCGGGGATGTTGTACTGGGAGTTGAAGTTGTAGGGCACATAGTCGTCAACGGAAAGAACAAGGTTGTTGGCACGGCACTCGATGGAAAGCTCTCTTAAGAACTCAACATAGTGGGGGCCTGCGCTGTTTGAAACCTTCTCGAAGTCAACGTTGATTCCGTCAAGGCCTACATTCTTTGCTTCCGAAATAAGAGTCTCGATAATTCTTTCTCTCTTACTTGTATAGGAAAGGATTTCATAATCGTCCACGGTGTTAGTGAAGTCATCAATTACACCCCAAACCTGAAGTCCCATGTTATGAGCGATAGATACGTAGTTTGCTGTGGCGAAGCTTGAAATGTTTCCTGCATCGTCTGTGAGCTTAAACCAGGTGGGGGAAATAACATCCAATCCCTTCTGGTACTGCAAAGCCTCGTAAATTGTATCGTTACCTGCTGTGGCAGCAACTACGTGCCAGCCAAGGCTGATCTTTGAATCTGAAGTAAGGGATGTGTATTCAGGCTCTGTATAGTTGCTTGCAAAATCGGCAACGGCACTTACAGGTCCCTCATAATGCTTCTTCTCAATGTATCCAATGAAGCCATCCAGGGTTTCAACCTTGGACCAGTCTTCCATCTCCTCAAGAAGAATAAGCTTATCACCTTCCGTTACCTTCTTAAGAATAGGGCTCTTAACTCCGCCTCTGTGTCTTACGGCAGAATCCTTGGTAACTGTCAGCTCCTGATATTCTCTGCTCTCTGTATCGAGAATCACTCTCTTAGGATCCTCGTAAACTTCATAATGGAAGTTGGTAAACTTGTGAACATACTCTAAGGCTACATATAAAACTTCACTTTCGCCTTCACCTTCGGTAAAGGAAATGGGGTATCCCAGATCCTCTCCCTCAATCTCGCACTCATAGCCCATGCCGTTTGTAACGGTATAGGAGCTTGCTCCGATCTGGTTCACCATCTTAGCGGTGGGAGTTGCATACAAAAGCCAGTTCTCACGATTGTCCCAGTAGAATCTCTCGTTCAAAAGCTCGTGTACGGAATCAAGGTCTAAATAAAGCTGTCCGTTCTTATTTAAAAGCTTAGTCTCTAACTTTTCTCCTCTATATAAAATAGGCACCTGGTTAGGGTCTGTTATTCCGAAATACTCTTCCAAATTATCCATCTCATCTGAGTAGGAATACTTCTCTATTAACTTACCTCCAAGGGCTATCCCTGCAATCAAAATAATGAGGACGATTGCAATCAATGCGGGAATCACTCGTTTCATAATCTCACATCTCCTCCTAATCGTCCTCAATTATAGCAGACTATTAACTTGTAGTCATTATCAAAATTTTTAATAAATTTTGAATTTTAATGTTAGAAGAGGCCTTCCTTTTTTATATCAGACAGTTAAACATCGGCATATTTAATCCATGTTTTTTGCAATCAAACCACACTTATTGAAGGTCCGTGATATGAAATCGGTTTGTTGCAAAACAAATAGTCTGCATGTGATGCCCCGCGTACGAATAAAATAATTTAAATAATATGCTATAAAAATAATGAATTACTTTTTTCAACGTGGATTTTAGTTTGGAATAAAAATGTTGAAACACGGTAATAGACGCTCAGTCTATAAGACAAATTCGATATAATTCGAATCAAGAAGGGAGATCTCCCTTCCGAAGTGAATCGACAACTCTCCTTTCCCGTACATATATTACGGGGCCGTCACTAATGTAAAGTATAAATCATGCCGATAATAAATCAAAGAAACTATTTCTAAAAAAAGAATTAAAAATCTATAAACTCTACTTTCAGTGTATTGACTATTGGGGTTAGTGGATATAATATATCTTTATCCTAAAATATGTAACTGTTAACATGGCACATATTACGAAAAGGAAGTGATTTTGTGAAGATTGAAAAAGTGAATGATAATCAGATTCGTTGCACCCTTACCAAGGAAGATTTGGCATGCAGAAGTCTGAAGATCAGCGAGCTTGCCTACGGAACTCAGAAGGCCAAGGATCTCTTTAGAGATATGATGCAGCAGGCCTCCTTCGAGTTTGGCTTTGAGGCGGAAGATATTCCCCTCATGATTGAAGCAATTCCTTTCTCTGAGTATGTTGTACTTATAATAACGAAGGTTGAAGACCCCGAAGAGTTGGATACGAGATTTTCCAAGTTTGCTCCCTCCAATGAGGAAGAGGACGAGGATTTCGAAGAAGAAACCGATACCGTATACGACGAAGCGGAAGATCACACCCAGGAAGTTCTCAATCTCTTCAAGAGAATCAAGGATTCCTGTGACGAGGTTTTAAACCATGCAGAAGCACAGGGCGGTACAATGGCAGCTCCCACACCGGAAGTTCCCAAGGCCCCCGATGCAAACGCTGTGAAATCTTCAGTCAAAGGACTGATGCAGGCATTCATCTTTGTATCTATCTCAGATATCATCGATATTGCCCATCTGATAAATGATAGATTTAACGCACCCTCATCCGTTTACAAGAACGAGGCAACAGGCGAGTACTTACTCCTTGTTAAGCAGGGTGACTACACGGTTGAAGAATTTGCAAAGGTTTGCAACCTGCTTTCGGAATATGCAGTACTATTCAGAGCAATGAATAACGCCGAGTCCTATATGGAAGAGCACTTCTCTCCCGTATGTATCGGAAATGCACTAAATATGCTGGCTAAGATTTAATTAATAAGCGTAGCGTTTATATAAAAACGCTACGCTTACTATATGTTATAATCTGTTGGCATTTTCAACAATTTTATTTTGAGCATCCGAAATTGCTGAAATGGGAATATTCCCAACAAAAACCATATTTATATCTCTTCCATTTTTTTTCAAAACATCAATTATTTTTTCTCTATTATCCGGCGAGGTTCCCACCAAAGCCTTTGAAATCTCCTCTTCAGACAATGTGCTCATTACGCTCACTATTCGTTCTGGCAACATGTCGCCTATTTCTTCAAAAGAAAAAACAACATCTCCAAAATATTTATCGTAAACTTTTTTATCCACTGCCAGTTTTTTTATCTTTTCTTTTTCTTCCTCTCCACAATATTTCATAAGGAGCTTAATAATCTCCTCTGTATTCTGTTTTTCAAAAAACTTTTTCACATCTTCCAATATAGATTTTTGCTCAGATTCTTCCAAAGATCTTTCTTCAAAAATTGCATTATACAACTTAGCTCTTTTTTCTTCATTTAAGCAATTTAAAAAATAATAATATTCCATTCTTACTCCCTTTCTTTGATTATTTCCTTAACTTTTTCGCATAATTTGTATTTATGAAATTCATCAGAATTTCCAATATAATTTTGAAAACAGCATGGTTTGCAAATTCCATAATATGAACTGTATTCGCAATTTATACAAACATCCGGGTAATCTGTTACTGAATACTTGCTCATCATATTTTTGGCAAACGAGTAAAAATGATTATTTACAATTTCCTCCATGTCCTTATGTTTTAAACTATTATCCTCAGGTTTAAAACAGTATGAACCATCTATTTTATTCAAAAGGGCTGTATTGACATAAATACATGGGTATAATGTCCCATCGACCTCTAAGGAATACTCGTTGATTCCCGATTTACACTTTGCGTAACAGATTGTCTCACTGTAACCGGTTATTTCGTTTAGATATTTTAACAAAACAGGGGTCTGATACGGAAAGGATGTTCTGATATTAGGATACTTCTTAGATATTTCTGCTACTTTAACCGTAATTCGAATAAGCGTATCTATATCAATAGTATTTGTGTAATTCACTCCCCCGTTTCCCTGTGGTATCATTACACCAATAATAATATTGTTAACACCAATCCTAGTCCCCAACTTATAAAGCTGTTCAATATCATCATTTTGATTATCTGGAGTTATTGTATAATAAAATGCCCTCACGACTTCATCTGAGTATCCTGTTAACTCAGAATACCTTTGAGTTGCATTGCAAACGGTTTCAAAAGTGTTTCTTCCTCGAATAATATCGTGAGTTCTGGACTCAGCTCCATCTATGCTAAAACTAATATCAATTTTACGTTTAGCTAACGCAACGGCCATTTCTCCTCTTTCAAGCTTAATACCATTGGTATTCATGCTCACCTTGATCTCATGTTCGGCCATATAGTCAATCAATTCTTCAAAGTCCTCGGTTAAGGTCGGCTCTCCTCCTAATAAATGGATTCGTTTCACTCCAAACTTGGCCATTTTATCTATAACGTTTTTCTTCTCCTCAGTAGATAGTTCTTGAGTTCTTTTATATTTGTCTCCAGTAATGCAATGCTTACAAGATAAATTACACCTCTTCGTAATATCCCATCTTACTAATGAAGGCGCGTTTGAACATTGTACCATTTTACTATTCCTTCTTACGTCTTATCTGCACACCCATACACCCATACAACGGATGTGGCTGTTTCGTATCTGCTTTCAACAAGCGTTTGTACAAGATATTCGTCCATCTCATTCTTGTTTTTTTCAACAATCTCGGGTAGTTTTTCAATAGAAGAATCATATTGCTCTCTATCTATATAACCATTCTCAAGCCCCCAAACCAGCGCAGATAATGCAAATAATATCAGTACTTTTTTGTTTTTCATATTCTCTATCCCCTTTTCTTCTTACCGTGGCCCCGCGCTACACCAAACAATTGCTAAGGGTATCGGAGAATTACTCCTTAAAGTGGCAAGTTTGTACGTAAGTTTTTCGCGACTGTATGATAAAAAATCAGCGCGTACAGTCTTATCAGCTGAAAGTCTCTTGTCAAAAGATTTAATTTCATCATCGCTTCCCAAATGAAAAAATCTTCGTATTCTCGTCACCTCCTCATTTATACCATCACCCTCGTAGCTTGCCTTACCCAGTACGACCTGGATAAGATAATCATCTTCCATTAACATTCTCTCGATAAGCGCTTCTTCCATTTGTCATCCTCCCTGTCATCTCCTCTAATAATCTGCAAAGCTTCTTCATAATCCAACTCTGGTCTGGAACGTTTATATCTCGGACCCTCACCAACTTCATCTATACTTGCATTATACTCAGATAGTATATTTAAAAAAAACTGATTGTTTTTATTTTTCAACATTACAAGTTCTTCTATGTCTTTTGTGTCAGAAATATGGTATTTTTTTATTAGTTCATCTTGATTGGCAAGTAACTCCCATCTGAATTCTTTTTCGCACATTGCCTTATCAAGTATAGCCCCTAACAAAGGAGAAGTTTTAGAAAGGTCTGGATTTAAGTTACTCATGAATCGTCCTCCGCGCTATATGCTTATATCAAAAACTATATCAGTATTTTCTCCACTTATTTTTACGTACTTTTTTTTAATATGGGCTGAATCGGCATTTCCAACCCATATGGTTTTTTCTCTGTCCGTTTTAATAATTATACTGTATGTTTTTTCATCATTCAAGGAAAAATCCTACTATTTAGGCTTTTCCGCGTCAGTTTTTACAAATTTATGTGGTTCTGTTTTAATATTTGTTTCAATATGTTCAGCCTTCTTAACTCAATTCTTCCTTATCAAAGAAAGTTCATCTATTTCCTCCACTCCAAATATTGGAGTTGGAATGATACTATTAAATATAATTAATTACCTTATTGTCTCACCTCTTTTTGAAGAATATCTTTTTAGAAGGCTCCTTTTTGTTGGAATGATCAAATCTCTTTCTTTTTATGCAGTTAAAGCAAATCTCATCCAAGCTATTTTGTTTTCTCTTTTTCATTTTGACATAAACAAAATCTGCTACACCTTTGTTTTGGGAGTTTTGCTTGGAATAGTAATGCTAAATTATCCTTTCTCGACATGCGTTCTTTTTCATGCACTATATAATCTCACTGTCTTATTTCTTTACTATAAACTACTTGTTTTAAGCCCAACAACAATACTAATAGTCTGCTCTCTTTTTTTTGTGTTGTCTTTTTATGAGTATATAGAAAAAAGACGCGGTCTCCTGTGAAGGATACCGCGTTCTCAAGTGTCTTAATATATGTAACAAAAAGACCTGTAAAGTCCTTTTTACTCCAAATTCTCTGGTTTCTCCATTTCAGTGCCCTGCATCGATTCTCCTGTAATCTCATTTGGGACCTCTACGGGTGTATCTGCAGGAACTTCAGGTGCAGGTTCGGGGTTTTCTACGGGAACCATAACAGGATTTCCCTCTTCATCAAGAACCTGGTTGCCGTTCTCGTCAAGAAGAGGAACCATCTGCTGCTCTTCCGCTGCACGTCTTGCAGCTTCCTCCGCAGCTTTCTGTTCATCGATGGCTCTCAGTTCTGCCGCAGTGGCATTTACTCTTGCCTCTCTGTCATTCTCCGCATCTATTTCTTCCTGGCTCATTAAAGCCGAATTTCTCCAAAGATAGAAGTAGAAGTTTTTACTTAACATCTTTATGGATGCAGCGTACTCCGACTCATTAAGGGAAATCATCGTCTCAAGGTACTGAGACTTTCTGTCATCGTCCCAGTCGGCGGCTTTTTCAGTCCATACAGCCGAACCGGTTTCGTTGTTGTAGGTTACCATCTCGGAGATAAAGCTCTTATTGTAAAGCATGGCTCTGTGAACACCGCTGGAGAATATATCTCTTCCCGCAAGGAGTCTTGAATCATAGGGAATTCCGAAAAGGTTAAGTACCGTAGGGAAGATATCCACGTTACAGCAGTAGGTATCGCTTACGATGGACTCCTTAAGTCCTGCGTTATACATGATACAGGTTGAGTGGTATCTCTCAATTGAAGGATCCACGGGATGTCCTGCCAGGGAATCTCTTCCTGCCTCGGAAATGTTGTAGGGGTAGTGGTCTCCCACAAGAACTATCAGAGTCTTATCAAGGATGCCCTTCTCCTCAAGCTTGTTAAGAAGGTACTCCATGGCTCTGTCAAGTTCAAGCTCTCCGGCAAGATATCCGTAGGCCTCATCATCCATGGGAGGCTCGTCCGCAAGTCTCGCCTTAACCTCAGCCACGTTTCTGTTGTACATTACATTGGCGTTGGTGTAAGGGCCGTGACCGCTGAAGGTCATGTAGTAGGCCATGAATCTGTCATCATCTATGTAATCGGGAATGGACTGCTCCATCATCTCAAGGTCAGATGCAGGCCACTCGGTACTAAACTCCATGCCCTCGCCCATGAACTTACAGTTGGTGAAACCAATGTTGGGCCAGGAGAGACATCTTCTGTAGTACTCACTGTAGTAGTTGTGATATCCGTAAGTCTTTGCTCCGTCGGCCTCGAAGATTTTGCCAAGACCGTAGGGCATGTACTTGGATGCTGACTGAGGGAAGGAACCTACGTCACGTCCGGTGTCCGCAAGTCTTGAAACGTCGGGCCAGATTGAAGTAACGAAGGCGTACTCTCCGTTTGTGGTGGTGTTCTTAAATGAGTTGTAATAGTTGTTAAGAACAATACCGTTGTTGGCCATCTTGTAAAGGGTGGGGGTAACTTTCTCGTTTACCGCATACTCCCAGAAGGCCTCGGCACAGATATAAATAAGGTTATAACCCTCAAATTTGCCTGTAAATTCATTGGTATAGGTAGGCTTTTTTTCATTAAAGTAATCGCAAAGAGCCTTAATATCCTCATCAACTGCCGCATCACCAACCTGAGTGAAGTTGAATCTCTCATCAATCTGAGGAACGATTTCAACCTCTTTCTCCTCGGTTTCTGATGAAAGCACATCGATATCAACGTTTTTAAGTGCCGTATCATCCTCAAGTCTCAAGCCAAAGTAGTATGAAGCCGCCTCCACAAGGGATGTGGTCATGGCTCCGAGCTTGTTGGCTGTGGAGTCTGTGTCGGACATGGGGTTATGGTATGCGTTATAGGCACTCTGTCTGCCTTTGCCAAAAAGAGGAAGGCAAAGAACCGCAATAACCCAAAGGATAGCTGCCACAAGTAAGGCAACTCCACGAACAGGCCAGGAAACCTTCTCACCCTTAATCACCTTAAACACTTCAAGAAGGATGACTACAACAAGGGGTATAAGAAGAACGATTACCGCTCCTATTGATTTCTTGATTGTGTCAACCAATGCCCATCCGAAGTTTCCGATGGCATCTCCTCCCATTCCCACCATAGAAATGGAGAATAGAGATCCGAAGTTTTTAAAATAAATGGTCTGGGCCACATAGAAAAACGTTATTACAAATATTACTACGGGGAGAAGAATCTTATTAAGAAGTTCCTTGCCAAACCCCGAAAGCAGGGAGAAGAAAAGAGAAAGGGCGGGGACAAACAGGAAAAATGTAAGGTTTCTACCCTGAATCTTACCGTCCATGATTATTCTTACAGCCACTTCCATATATGTAATAACCGCAAAGAATACTGCCATGTAAATAAGCAGCGCTTTTAAGTATATCTTTTTAATCATAAAAAAACCTCCGGCTTTTACGCCGAAGGTATAATAACATATTATTTTAAAGGTTTCCATAAATAAAATGAACAAAAAAGTTAAATATTGCTTAATTTTCCTGTGCTTTTGTCTCACAGTAGGCACATCTGTAAACCTTGTTCTCCCTGTCGGTGAGTTTAAAGATGTGGGGAAGCTCCTGCTCTGTTGATGTGATACATCTGGGATTTTTGCACTTAATTACGTTTGTAAGCTTCTCGGGAAGCTCCAGGACCTTCTTCTCAACCAGCTTTTCATCCTTGATGATGTTTACCGTGGCACCGGGCTCTGCGTAACCTATAACATCAAGGTTTAACTCGATGTCCGCATCGACTTTGATGATGTCCTTGCGGCCCATTTTCTTACTCTCTACGTTCTTAATAAGAGCCACGGGATAATCAAGTTCTCCCAAATGAAGCATCTCGTAAAGGTCGAAGCAATGTCCTGCAGTTATATGATCGATTACCACACCGTTATGAATTGAATCTATATTCATAAAGTACCTGCCTCCTTTAACAATTTAAGAATGAGAGCCATTCTCATGTATTTGCCGTTCTCAACCTGCTTGAAGTAACATGCTCTGGGGTCATCATCCACTGCCACGGATATCTCATTAACTCTGGGAAGGGGATGAAGGATTGCCAGGTCAGGTTTTGCCTTTCTTAATTTCTCGGGAGTTAAGATGTAGCTGTCTTTCAGTCTTAAGTAATCCTCTTCGTTGAAGAATCTCTCTCTCTGAACTCTTGTCATGTAGAGGATATCAAGCTTAGGCATTGCCTCCTCAAGATTGGTGGTCTGCTCGTAGGGGATTCCCTTTGACTTGATGGCGTCCTTTTTAACATAGGAAGGAAGCTTCAACTCCTCAGGGGAGATAAGAACGAACTTGTTTCCTTCGTATCTTGAAAGGGCATTTATAAGGGAGTGAACCGTACGACCGAATTTAAGGTCTCCGCAGAAACCTACGGTTAAGTTTCCGAGGCGGTTCTTCTCAAGTTCAATTGTAAGCAAGTCTGCAAGAGTCTGTGTGGGGTGGCAGTGTCCGCCGTCACCTGCGTTGATTACGGGAACCGTTGCCTTGCTTGCTGCTACAAAGGCTGCACCTTCCTTGGGATGGCGCATTGCAATGATGTCGGCATAGCAGCTTACAACTCTTGCGGTATCGGATACGCTCTCGCCTTTTGATGCTGAGGATGAACCTGCATCGGGAACTGAGATTACATGTCCACCAAGTTCATACATTGCAGCTTCAAAGCTTAACCTTGTTCTGGTTGAAGGCTCAAAGAATAAGGTTGCCAGCTTCTTTCTGTCACAAACGTGAGCATACTTGTCGGGATTGGCGATAATGTCTCTTGCGACTTTGATTAAATCGTCAAGCTCTTCTGTGCTTAAATCAACAATGTCGATTACGCTTCTCATTTTAATCTCCTTATTTAATCCAGCTCTCATCTGAAGGGTTGTTTCTGAAGGCGATGAGTCTTTCTATATCAGCTTCGGCAATATAACCTTCCTTGGCTGCAACCTCCGCAATGCAATCGAAGTTTGTGAGGGAGATGTTTTTAACATTGGCTTCCTCAAGTCTCTCAAGGCCCTTCTTCATGCCGTAGGTGAAGATGGATACAACTCCGAGAACCTCGGCGCCGGCCTCTCTAAGTACATTTACAACCTCGATAACGCTTCCGCCTGTGGAGATTAAATCTTCCACAACTACAACCTTCTGGCCCTTTTCGAGTTTACCCTCAATCTGGTTTCCTCTGCCGTGATCCTTTGCACCGCTTCTGACATAACCCATGGGCATTTTTAAAATGTGTCCGCAGATGGCTGCGTGAGCGATACCTGCTGTGGATGTTCCCATGAGAACCTCGGCATCGGGATAGTTTTCTTTGATAAGTGTTACAAGACCGTTCTCCACATCATCTCTTACTTCGGGAGCTGTGAGTGTAAGTCTGTTGTCGCAATAAACGGGGCTCTTGATTCCGCTGGCCCAGGTGAAGGGCTCGTCGGGTCTGAAGAAAACCGCTTTGATTTTAAGTAAGTCTTTTGCAATCTGTTCTTTTAATTCCATTTTGTACTCCTTAAGTTTGGCTTAATCGCAGAATTCCCTGATGCATCTTTCATATGCAGCTACGGGATCCTCTGCGGCTGTAATGGGTCTTCCTACTACTATATAGTCTGAACCGATTTCCTTGGCATCGGCAGGTGTCATTACTCTCTTCTGATCTCCCTTGTCCCCATCCGCAAATCTGATTCCGGGGGTTACTGTAAGGAAGTTCTTGCCGCAAGTATCATGTACCTTGCCGGCCTCAAGAGGTGAGCAAACTACGCCGTCAAGTCCTGCATTCTTGGCGGTAAGTGCGTAGTGCATAACAACCTCGTCGATTGGTTTATTTATAAGGAGATCTCTCTCCATTGCTTCCTGGTCTGTTGAAGTAAGCTGGGTTACTGCAATAAGAAGAGGTCTTGTGCCGTCTTCTCTTGTAAGTCCCTCAAGTGCAGCCTGCATCATGGCTGTGGTTCCTGCCGCATGAAGGTTGCAGATGTCAACGTCCAAGTGTGAAAGCACAGACATGGCTTTCTTAACGGTATTGGGAATGTCGTGAAGCTTAAGATCAAGGAAAATCTTGTGGCCTCTCTTCTTAATCTCTTTTACAATGGAAGGTCCTTCCGCATAGTAGAGCTCCATTCCAATTTTTACAAAAGGCTTTCTGCCTGTAAATTTGTCAAGGAACTTAAATGTGTCTTCAGCGCTGGCAAAATCGCAGGCTATAATTACGTCTCTTCCCATTAATTAACGCCTCCTATAATGTCTTTTATGTTATCTATTCCGTACTTATCAAGGGTTTTGGGCAGGTCTTCAATAATCTTCTTACTTGCCAGGGGATCCACAAGGTTTGCGGCTCCCACTTCAACTGCGGTGGCTCCCGCAAGCATCATCTCGATTACGTCCTCGGCTGAGCTAACGCCACCCATGCCAACAACCGGCACCTTAACTGCATTTGCAACCTGGTAAACCATTCTTACAGCCACAGGGAAAATGGCGGGGCCTGAAAATCCGCCCATCTTGTTGGCTACAACAGGCTTTCTGGTTTTAAGATTTATTCTCATTCCAAGAAGTGTATTTATAAGGCTGATGCCGTCTGCTCCCGCTGCTTCACAGGCTTTTGCAATGGTTACGATGTCTGTAACATTGGGTGAAAGCTTGATGATTACCGGTTTCTTTGTCACTTTCTTAACCGCGCTTACAACGCTTGCCGCCGTTTCCGCATTGGTTCCGAAGGCCATTCCGCCGCCGTGAACGTTGGGGCAGCTTACATTTACTTCAAGCCATCCAACCTGCTCTTCTTTATCTAATTTCTCGCAGGTAAAAGCGAAATCCTCTACTGCAAAGCCACTTACGTTGGCCATAACCGGCTTTTTAAAACATTTCTTAAGCTTCGGAAGTTCATCGGAAATAACCTTATCAACTCCGGGATTCTGAAGGCCGATGGAATTGATAAGTCCGTTGGTACACTCAGCAATCCTTGGTGTGGGATTTCCGAAGTGAGGCTCTTTGGTGGTTCCCTTAAATGAGAAGGTTCCGAGGCAGTTTATGTCATAGTAATCTGCAAACTCATAGCCGTAGCCAAAGGTTCCGGAAGCGGGAATCACAGGGTTATCAAGTTCGATTCCGCAAAGGTTAACGCTTAATCTTCCCATAAGATTTCCTCCTTCCTAAGGACAGGGCCGTCCTTACAGATTCTCTTGTATCCTGTTATGGTCTTGCAGCTGCATCCCATACATGCGCCAAAACCGCAACCCATTCTCTCTTCGAATGAGTACTGGCCTGAAGTCTTTGCAGTTTTATATACTGCCTTAAGCATGGGCTCGGGACCGCAGCAGTAGGTATAAGTGTAGTCTTCAGGGAAAGCGTCGGTTACAAAACCCTTTGTTCCTTCGCTTCCATCAACGGTTGTCACTCTTACCTCGCAGCCAAGTTTTTCAAATTCCTTTTTGTAGAAAATCTCATCCTTTTTGTTAAATCCGAGAATGACTGTAGGTTTAACTTTCTTTTCAATAAGAAGTCTTGCCAGATTGTAAAGGGGAGGCACTCCGACACCACCGCCGATAAGCAAAGGCTTATCTCCCGCATCGGCCATATCGTATCCGTTTCCTAAGCCTGTCAGGGCCTGAATCTCCATGCCTTTAACCATCTTACTTAAGGCTTCTGTTCCCTTACCAACTACCTTATATATAATGGTAAGTTCATTCCAGTTCATATCACATACTGAAATGGGACGTCTTAAATACAAGCCATCAATCTTTATATTAATGAACTGTCCCGGAGCGGTTATGTCGCTGCAGTCTCCGTACAGCGTCATCTTATATACATCTTTGGTGAGGGCCTTGTTTCCCTCAACGGTTAACATAACATCTTTCATCTTGCATTCCTTTTTACTGTTTGCCATAAAAAACCCGGCCATTAAATGTAAAATACATTAATAAGCCGGGTAAAAATCTATAGTATTATTCTGTAGAATTCGTTTGTATAATCTGGTGCGTCTCATACTGTCAACCTTTCCGATATCTCTGTATCGCATTAAAGATTTACCTGTTCTGATTAGATATACTACCACATAGGAAAGGATGTGGCAAGGGGGAATCTGAATGTAAATGGTTAAAAAGCGGGGTGCTGTTGCACCCCGCTTTCACATTGATTACATATTCGAATAAACAACTTTGCTGTTACAAACCGTCATTTTATTTACGCCATACAATTCCCAGCCTTCAAAAGGTGTAGCCTTGCCCATTGAGACGAAGTCATCGGGATTAACCGTAAACTTCTCATCCAGATCCCAGATGGAGAAGTCGTGACCTTCCTTTATTCCGAAGCGTTCCATGGGATTGAACACCAGAAGCTTTGTCAGCTTATCAAGGGTTATGATGCCCTCCTTTACCAGCTTGGTGTAAAGAAGAGGAAATGCAGTTTCAAGACCAACTATTCCGAAAGCGCTTCCTGCAAGTCCCTTGGATTTCTCTTCCGCAGAGTGAGGAGCGTGGTCGGTGGCAATCATATCAATGGTGCCGTCCTTGATGCCTTCGATAAGAGCTGCTCTGTCTTCCCTGCTTCTGAGGGGCGGGTTCATTTTGAAACGGCCGTCTTCCTGTAAGTCATTCTCGTCCATAACAAGGTAGTGAGGTCCTGTTTCGCAGGTCACATCAACTCCCTCAGCCTTTGCTTTTCTTATAATATCAACGCTTTCCTTTGTGGAGATGTGGCATACATGATATGCACAGCCTGTTTCCTTGGCAAGTCTTACGTCTCTTTCAATTTCCTTCCACTCACTTTCAGAGCAGATTCCTTTATGCCCATGTTCCTTGGCATAGATGCCGTCATGGATATAGCCGCCGTGCAGTAAATCATTTACCTCACAGTGGGCCACGATGATTTTGCCAAGTTCTTTGGCTTTAAGCATGGCCTTTCTCATCATGTCCTCATCCTGAATTCCCTTTCCGTCATCGGAAAAAGCCACAACATCATCTTTTATGGCTTCCATATCGGAAAGCTCCTCGCCCGCTTCCTTAACAGTAATGGAACCGTAGGGAATGACATTAATAAGTCCCGCTTCCTTAATGGCCTTTAACTGGATATCAAGGTTTTCCCTTGAATCCGGAACGGGGTTAAGGTTTGGCATAGTGCAAACCGTGGTGTAGCCACCTCTCGCCGCCGCCCTGGAGCCCGTAAGGATGGTCTCCTTATAAGAAAATCCCGGCTCACGAAAATGCACATGTACATCACAAAAGCCGGGGAGCATTACTATAGTATGATCTTTGGGAAAAACATTTAACATAGCTTCTTTCATCATCAGTTCACCTTTCCGATATCCCGGTATCGTTTTAAAGATAAATTGCTTGCTTTGCTAAGATACTACCACAAAGTATCAATTGCCACAAGGATACAAATATGGTATATTTTTTTCGTTTAAAGATTTAATAAGGGAGTAAATAAATGAGTGAATTAAAGGACGAAAGAATCCAGAAAACTATACGTTCAAACAGGATAGCATTGGTAGTGGGCATTATTCTTGCCGCTTTGACCATCTTCCTTTTGGTATTTAACGAGTTTCTTACAAGAATCCATCAGGGAGCAGCCATTCCTTTTTATGAGGCTTATAATGATAAAAAGCTCGAAGAGGATATCTATGTTTATGTAGATACATATGATTATCCTTATGATATAGGCTATTATGACAGCAGCGAACAGTATTACTATGTCTTTGATGACAGCGATCTCTACATCTTAAGATGCAGCGAATCAATGTATGACAGAATCTGTAAGCAAATCGATGACAAGGGCGAATACCGTATCGTAGGAACCATCAGCGATGTTAATGCTGAGGTGAAAGACATGGCCATTGATGTCTATAACGAGGATGAGACAGACCCTGAATACATGCTTACAGATAGCGACTTCGACGATTACTTTGAGAACAAGGCAATCAATATGGAAGCCAAAACAGGCATGGATATAATCCTTATTGTCCTTGCGGTAATTGTGGGCATAGTTTCCTTTGGTCTGATTCTTGGCGGTGCATTGGGAATGCACAGATATTCAAAAGCCGTTAAGAAGCTTTCCGATGAACAGGCGGAAGAGCTTAACAGAGAAATTGAAAGTCCCGAGACCACTTATCTTAAAAGCTGTAAGGTGTTCCTTACACCCAACTATATCATCAGTACGGGAAACGCATTTGTGGCAGTTAAGTATACCGACATAGTGTGGGCATATAAGTTTGTTCAGAGAATGAACTTTGTTCCCATTCTTACAAATATTAAGGTTCATACTTTGGGACAGGCGGTTCTATCCATTGCGGATATGGCATCGAGTGTTCGCCATAAGGATGATTTGATTGCTACAATCTTTTTGGCTATCTCACAGCATAATCCCGAGGCCAGAATCGGATACTCAAACGGTACAACAAAACATATCAGCGAAGTGTAAAAACTAATAGGTAAAAAAAGCGCTTTGGAAAACTCCAAAGCGCTTTAATTATGTCTCTTCTAAATTAGTCCTGAACGTAGGGCATAAGAGCGATGTGACGAGCACGCTTGATAGCTACTGTAAGAGCTCTCTGGTGCTTAGCACAGTTGCCTGTGATTCTTCTGGGAAGAATTTTGCCTCTCTCAGATACGTATCTCTTTAATTTGGCAACGTCCTTGTAATCAATTACGTTGTCCTTGCCACAGAATACGCATACTTTCTTTCTTCTGCGAATTCCGCCTTTTCTTTTCATGGGAGAATCGGACTTCTCTGCCTTATTAAAAGCCATTTTATATGCCTCCTGTCTGATAATCGATTAGTTAAACGGCAACTCTTCGTCTATTCCATCAGGAATATTCATGAAGCCGTCGCCTGCTCCCGAAGGTGCGGGCATAGGTGAACTACTAGCGGAATCCTGTGTGCTTCCAGCATTGAAGCTACCCCCGTTACCTGCTGCATTCTTACTCTCAGCGAACTCCATCTCATCAACCATGACTCTTACAGAATAAACTGTCTGTCCATCCTTGTTGGTGTAGTTGTCGTTCTGAATACGGCCGGTAATAAGCATCTTGGTTCCCTTGCGTAAGTACTTCTCTGTAAACTCAGCCTGCTTACCGAAGCAAGTGCAGTTAAAGAAGTCTGCATCGGGCTCACCGTCACGCTTAAATCTTCTGTCAACAGCAATTGAGAAACGAGCTACTGCTGTACCGTTCTCATTCTGTGCGTATCTAACTTCAGGATCCCTGGTCAAACGACCCATAAGAATTACTCTATTCATATTTTATACCTTCCTTCTGATGTACGGAGCCTCTCCGTCATCGAGCGGATATCTCCGATTATTCTTCGTCTGTTCTGACAATTAAGAATCGGATAACGTTGTCCATAATGCGAATACGGCTCTCGATTTCAGCGGGAGCAGTAGGCTCTGCGTCGAACTGAATGAAGTAATAGAAGCCCTCTTTCATGTGCTGAACTTCATAAGCAAGTCTCTTCTTGCCCTGGTCGTCGATATTGGTGATCTGGCCACCAAATCTCTCGATGAGTGCTTTGCACTTATCTACGACTGCTGCTCTTTCTTCATCTTCGACTTTCGCACTAACAACAACTGCCAATTCGTATTTGTTCATGCTTAAGTACCTCCTTTTGGTCTCTGGCCCCGCTTCCAAAAACGGAGCAAGGATTTCATATCACGGAAAGTTATATTAACATATTTTTCAAGGCTTTTCAAGTATTTTTTGTCTTTTGACGTAAAAATGCGTGGCGAGTAATCGCCACGCATCTTAAAGTTCTTGTTTATCTATGGAATTATGCTTCCTCAATTGCTCCTACGGGGCACTGACCTGCGCAAGATCCACAGCTGATGCAAGTAGCCTCATCGATAACCATCTTGCCATCCTGCTCTGAAATAGCGCCTACAGGACACTGATTAGCACATGCACCACAACCGATACAAGTATCATTAATAACGAATGCCATTACGATATCCTCCTTACAATATTAATTAGTTTGCTTCTACGTTGTTAATTATATATCAATTTTTTTGATAGTTCAATAATCTATTTTATTCCATCTTCAGCACGTCTGTCCTTAATGCCCTTGATGATAAACTTTTTAAGTTCGATTGCTCTTCCGGGATCCATGGCTTTAACGCCCTTTAAAGGATAGTCGATGCCGAGATTCTCGTATTTTACCACACCCATGGTATGATAGGGCAAAACATCCAAAGCCTTAACGCAGGAATACTGACCGATGTGATGACCAAGGTTATAAAGGTCCTTCTCATCATCGCTGTAGCCGGGAACAACCACGTGCCTGATCCAGGTATCCACGCCCTTCTTGTCAAGGAGTTCCAAAAATGCCAGAATTCCGTCGTTTGGCTGGCTGCAGAGAACCTTGTGTTTTTCCGGATCGATATGCTTGATGTCGAGCATCACGAGATTCGTAAGCTTTAGAAGCTTATCAAGTTTCTCGTTGTAGGCGGTATTCTTCGGATTATAAGCGATTCCCGAAGTATCGATACAGGTATGGATATCCTTCTCCTTGGCCTTTGTGAAGAGGTCCAAAAGGAAATCTATCTGCATAAGGGGTTCGCCGCCGGTGACTGTAATTCCGCCTCCATTGTAAAAACTTTTATTTCTCTCATACTGCTCAATTATATATGATGAGTCCATTAGAGTACCTGCATTCATAGCCCAGGTATCGGGGTTATGACAGTAAAGGCATCTCATGGGACATCCCTGCACAAAGACCACGTATCGAACGCCGGGTCCGTCAACTGTTCCAAAACTCTCTAATGAATGAATTCTTCCTTCCATATAATTAATAAACCTTTCTAAATTGTTTTCTTAAGAAGCCACTTGTCTCCTCTTAATCTTACACCATAAAGCACCGCTCTGAAAAGCCATTCTGCCACCATGCAGACCCAGAATCCGGTGATTCCGAATCCCAGAGGAACTGCAGCCACGTATCCGGCGCCAACTCTGAATATCCACATTCCCACAAGGGAAACTATTGAGGCATAGGCTGAATCTCCCGCTGACCTTAGGATATTTGGAGTGATGGTTGACTGAGGCCAGATAAATACCATGGGAATCACCGCTATTATCATTATCCTGTATATTATGGGAGTGATAAGCTCCGATGGGTTATAAACAGGAAGAATAAGGGGCATCATAGGCAGGAACACAACTATGCTTACTGCAAGAGAAACTGTTCCCAGGGCCAAAAGGCTCTTCTCGTATTTCCTTGCCTCGTCGTTTCGTCCGGCTCCAATACATCTTCCGATTACTGCCGCCACCAGGTTTCCCACAGATTGAGGCAGTGCATATATTATCATCAAAACAGAGTTTGCGATGGCATTGGCTGCTATCATCTCCGTTCCGAGAACTACCATGTATTTTTGTACCAGGAGAGAGCCGCCCTGAAGGACGAACTGCTCGAATCCGAAGGGAAGGCTGATTTTCAAAATCGAGCTGATTACTTTCGTATCAAATCCCAGCACATGTCTTAGCTTAACCTTGGCTATATCCTTTCTGGTTCCGAAAAGATATATGGCTGCCACAACCGCTCCGAAGGCTCTGGCTATAATATACGCCAGGGCGCTTCCCATTACATCCATCTTCATGACGTTAATGAAGAGAATGCTTAAAAGGAAGAAGGAAAGGTTTATATAAAGCGTAAGGTTAAGGCAAAGTTTTGTCTCCCCAAGGCCTCTGAAGATTCCGAATACCGCTGTGTAAAAAGCGTAGGGAATCATGGATATTCCGATACCAATGAGGTAGATTGCCGCCTTGGCAAGAACCTTCTCCTCAGCCCCTCTGTAAAAGAAGTGAGTTATGGGGGAGGCGAAAATGATAAAGGGCAGGCTTACCAGAATTGTAATAAGCATTGTGGACATAATGGTTTGTCCCGATGCTCTGCTCACGTCCTCATCATCTCCCTTGCCCTTGTACTGGGCCACCACCACGGTACCGCCGGTGGAAAGAGCGCTGAAGCCACAAATCAAAAGGGCTCCCAAGGGGTTAATCATGCTGACTGCAGCTATGGAGTCCTCTCCGGATGAACTTACCAAAGAGGTGGAAATCATGGCAATGGCATTGATAAAGAATGCGTCCAGAATAAGGGGGGACCACATTCCGTAGATTTCCTTGTAGCTAAACAAATCCCCTGAATAGTACTTCTCCAGAAGGGCTGTAAATCTTTCTTTTAACTTTTTCATTTCAATTCCCTATTTACACATTTAAGTATTATAAAAGCCCTCAAAATGAAGGCTTTTAAATCTATTGTTTTTGGAGGTTCGCAAACTTGGTATACTCAGGTAACCATTTAAGTTCAACAGTTCCTGTGGGGCCGTTTCTTTGTTTTGCGATGTTGATCTCTGCGATTCCCTTTTTCTCCGTATCGTGGTTGTAATAATCGTCTCTGTAGATGAACATTACAACGTCCGCATCCTGCTCGATGGCACCGGACTCACGAAGGTCCGAAAGCATGGGTCTGTGGTCGGGACGCTGCTCAACCGCACGTGAAAGCTGCGAAAGCGCTATGACAGGCACATCAAGTTCACGGGCTACCGCCTTTAGGGATCTTGATATATCCGAAATCTCCTGCTGTCTTGAATCACCCTTGCCGGTACCTGACATGAGCTGTAAGTAGTCGATCATGATACAGGAGAGACCCTTCTCAAGCTTGAACTTACGGCACTTACTTCTAAGCTCCGGAATGGAAATTCCGGGGGTATCGTCTATTATAAGGTTGGATCCGCCGATAATACCGGCTGTCTCGATAAGTTTCTCCCATTCGTTATCGGAGAGCTGACCGGTTCTTATATGCTGGGAATCAACGCTTGACTCCAAAGCAAAAAGTCTGTTTACCAGCTGAACCTTGGACATCTCGAGAGAGAATATGGCCACGGGAAGATTCTGCTTAAATGCAATGTGCTGTGCAATGTTAAGAACAAAAGCTGTCTTACCCATTGAAGGTCTTGCCGCAATAAGGATTAAATCTGCGGGATGTAGACCGGCCATACGATAGTCCAAATCGATAAAGCCTGTGGGAATACCCGTAACCGCACCGCCGTTCTTGGCAGCAATCTCTATCTTGTCCATGGCGTCCATAACCACCTGTTTGATGGGAACGAAGTCGCCGTGATTCTGCTTCTGTACCAGATCAAAGACCTTCTTCTCAGTGTCGTTTAGAACGACTTCCAAAGGTTCTTTGCCTGCATAGCAGGTATTTGCTATTTCCTCGTTTACCTTAATAAGTCTTCTGAATGTGGACTTCTCGGCAACGATATTTGCGTAATATTTTATGTTAGCGGAAGTGGGGACTGCGGAAACAATGTCCCTGATAAACTCGGGACTGGAGGATTCCGGCGGAAGCTCTTTTTCCTTAAGAGCATTCTGAAGTGTAATCAGATCTACCGGTTTGCCTGCGTTGTAAAGCTCCACCATGGTGTCATAGATTACGCCATACTGCTTGTTGTAGAAATCATCTCCTGTGATGATTTCGGAAGCGGTAAGAATTGCATCTCTGTCCATGATCATGGAGCCGATAACCGACTGCTCAGCTTCTACACTATGAGGGAGAACCCTTTTTAAAATGGACTCTTCGGGTGAAGCCATTATCTATCCTCTAACTTTCCGTAACCTGTACTCTTAATGTTGCCGTAACGGCGGGGTGGAGTTTAACTCCAACTTCGTATGTACCGAAGTTCTTGATGGAATCTGCAAGGACAAGTTTCTTCTTGTCTACTTCGATTCCTGTCTGAGTCTTAAGCTCTGCAGCGATTTCCTTGGATGAAACGGAACCGAAGGCCTTGCCGCCCTCTCCGGCTTTCATCTTAACCACTACTTTGGACTCTTCAATCTTCTTGGCAAGGTCCTTGGCATTATCAAGTCTTTCCTGCTCAAGTTTCTCGTTGTTGGCTTTCTGAAGCTTAAGGTCGTTTAAGTTCTTGTTTGTGGCTTCAACACCTATCTTCTTGGGTAAAATATAGTTTCTTGCGTATCCGTCGTTAGCTTCGATGATATCGCCTTTTTTACCAAGCTTCTTCTCATCCTGTAACAATATGATTTTCATTTATGTATTACTCCTTTGTATGGACTAAATTGCTTCTTCATCCAGCATCTGATCCAGAGTATCCTTAAGAACGCCCACTGCCTCCTCGACACCAACGTTCTCAAGCTGGGCACCTGCTGATGATATATGTCCGCCTCCGCCGAGACGTTCCATAATAATCTGTACGTTTACCTCGTCTATTGAACGGGCGCTTATGTATATCTTGCCCTGATATTCCGTAAGGATAAAGCTTGCCTTGATTCCCTTAATGTTAAGAAGTTCATTGGCTGCCTGAGCTCCAACAACTGTAGGCTCGTTAACATCCTCAGGTGAACATACGGAAATGGCAAACATATTTCTGTAAATCTCTGCCTGGCTTACTGCGTCTGCCTTGGCCTTGTAGTCGATGGCGTTCTCTCTGAAGAGCTTTCTTACTCTTGTTACATCAGCGCCGTTTCGTCTTAAGAATGCTGCTGCCTCGAAGGTTCTGACACCGGTCTTGCTCATGAAGTTATTGGTGTCAAGGACGATACCTGAGTACATGCAGTCGGCTTCTTCGTTCTTAATCTTTATGTTGTCGCTGGTATACTGAAGAATCTCTGAAACCATCTCACAGGCACTGGATGCATAGGGCTCTACATATGAGAGAGTTGCATTTTCAATAGTGTCTGTGCTCTGTCTGTGGTGATCGAGAACCACAACAGATTTACATATTCTTAAAAGCTCGGGACACTCTGTGATGCCCGGTCTGTTTACATCAACCACTACAAGAACAACATTGTTTCCTGCCATGGCGATAGCCTGCTGATTGTTAATAATCATATCAGACTCGTAGGCGTCATTGTTCTTGAACATCTCAACCAAAGGCTCCATGGTTGAATTGTATTCGCTCATTACAATGTGGCACTTACGCTCCAAAGTTTCCGCAATACGATAAATACCCACAGCGGCACCGAAACAGTCCACGTCGGGATTTCTGTGTCCCATAACAAGAACCTGGTCCTTGGAGGTAATAATCTCTTTGAGGGCATGTGCTTTAACTCTCGCTTTAACCCTTGTGTTCTTCTCTATCTGCTGGCTCTTTCCGCCGTAGTAGGTTACGTTGGTGGGAGTCTTGACAACTGCCTGATCGCCGCCTCGTCCGAGAGCCAGATCGATGGCTGTTCTTGCGAACTCGTAGTTTTGAGCATAGGTAAGTCCGTCTACGCCGATACCGATACTTAATGTTACTGCCATCTCGTTACCGATATTAACGGTCTTAACATCCTCAAGGAGGTCATATCTGTTCTCCTCAAGCTGCTCAACTGCTTTCTTTCTAAGAATGATTAAATACTTATCCTTCTCAAGCTTCTTGCTGATACCGTCAAGGCCTGCAATGTACTTGTTAACCTTACGGTCTATAAGAGCAATGAGAAGTGAACGACGAACTTCCTCGACACTCTCCAAAGCCTCGTCATAGTTATCAAGATAAATAAGGCCCACAGCCAAAGACTGATCATCAACTTCCTGTAATGCCAGATGCAGAGCTGTCTGATCAAACAGATACATGGCAATAAGGAATCCATCGTAGTTGGCCGCATCTATAATGTCTGAGTTCTCAGCCATCTCGCGAAGGCTGATTCTCTTGAATTTAACCTGATAATCTGAATTCTCAATGGAAAGCTCCATCTCGGATTCGGTCTCTTCAACTCCCAAAGGCAATTGTTCCTTGGTTATCTCCGGCACAAGGGACGTTATGGTTTTGTTAATTCCTTTAGGCTTGCCTATGGCTCGTTCAAAGGCATTGTTATGCCATATAACCTTGCCGGTATCATCAATCAGAGCATATGGAAGCTCCAGCTCCCTTAGTATGCACTTTTGAATCTGTCCATATTGAGTGGCAAAACTTATCATCTCATTCATGAACAGAGGCTTATTGTAGAAATATAATGCAAGAACTATTGCTATGTAGAACAGAGTAAAGCACGCCAAAATAAGACCAGCGGTTTTGTTTACAAGGAAAACAACAAAGTTAACGCCGGCCAAAAGAACACCCAGATACAGGGTGAACTGGAGGTATGACTTCATTCTGCCTTTCATCTTAAGTCGTCTTTTCATTTTATCTCCCTTATGCATTATGACCCTTTTACCATTATATCATAAACACTAAGTTCGGAAACACCTCGCTAAGTGTTTAGATATAATACGCACGTAAGCGACCACAATACGGTCGCTAAGTGCTTTTATTATAGCATCAAATCGGGTGATATGTGAACGAAAAAAGAGCACTGAGATTGTGCTCTTTTTACAAAAATTAATTAAGTTTCCCTAAAAGCTCCTCATAGGACATCTCGCCGCCTATCCATTCGGTTCCAAAGTCCGCCAGCTCTTTCATTTTCTTCTCAACTTCCGCCTCGGAAAGGTTTGCTCCGGTGCAGTCCACGTACTTTATCTTGCCCTGGGCCTTTTCAATAGCTTCATCTGTTGTTTCCTCAGGATCGGGTATACCGTTGTCATTTAGATCGTCGAAATTGTATCCTTCCAGGTAATAGGCCGTTTGCATCTCATAGTTTTCGTCCATAATCATGTAGGATTCATAGTAAATCATTCCCGCATAATCCTGGTCGAAATTGGATACTGTCGCACGCTTTGTAATCATATCGTATCCGGCATTTCCGCCTGCCCCGTAAGGCCACTCATAAATCGGGCTGTGGATACTTCCGTTTTCATATAAATATAGCGAAACCATGCCGGGAAGGCTTACCACAAGATCTGGTGTGTCATCATCATTGAAATACACGAGACCGAACTTGACTTCCTCGCCATACTTAAGCTTTGCAAGGTTTGCGGCTGCCTTATATGCATCCTTGTAGGAGGCAAAGGACCCTGTATAGGAGTCGCCCAGAAGTGCCTTAGTCACAGTAGAAAGGGACAAGTCGTTTCCCAGCATTTTCTCAAGGGACTCTGAAAGGGTATCATTTGAATAGAAGCTGTCGTTATACTCTTCGGAGTATCTCTTCTCCCATTCGCAAATAGCTACTTCTTTTCCTCTTTCTGTTTCACCAACGATAATCACGTCATCGTTGCCATCAAGAGTGCAGTCCGCAAATCCGATTTCGTCGATTCTGTCGAATCCCACAGACACGAATTTGTCATCCTTGTTTACAACGAAAATTACACGGTTGGCGGTTAATTCTTTTCCGTCCTTTGAAAGGGTCATAAAAGAAAGGTCCGCTCCGTCTTCAGTGGTTTCGGAACTGATTGTAAGGGTTGTTCCGCTTCCGTACTGAGACAGGGGTGCATCCATGGTGTAGTCCGCTCCACCCTTTGTCCAAAGAGGTCCTTCAGAAGTCTTGGATTCCTCGGGTGTTTCCGGTATTTCAGTAGATTCTTCCTTGTTAAAGCCCTCGGTTTTCAGAGCGTTATTTACTTCCTCAAAAATTCCCTGACCATTTTCGGATCCCTTCACATCCGAAGCCTGAGCACATCCTGCTGCCAGGAGCGCCAATATAGCTGAACATAAAAAAATTCTCTTCCTCATATTTCACTCTCCTCTAACCAAATTTTACAGATTCATTATATTGGGTCAAAGTGAAATATAAACGAAGAGAATCTTTAAGATTTACGAAAGATTATGAAGAATGGCAAATTACCTTCAATGAATCCAGAATTCGCTGGTGCTTGATGCGGGTTGCATCGAATTTTACCGTATGGAAGGCGATCTGGACGATAGGGCCTGTTCCGAAGGCACAAATTATGGTTCCTATACCTACGGGACCTCCAAGGAGCCAGCCTACTAAAGTCGCGGTACTTAAAAGTATCACAAGAACTGCCCCGATGGGAAGCTTCTTCGCCCGTTTGGTAAGACCCACAAGCAAGGTGTCTCTTGGGCCGCAGCCAAGAGAAGCGCTCATATATGCGTAACAGGTGTAGGCCATTATAATGAGCCCGATTATCATCATGGGGATTCCTGTGGCATAGGAAGTTGCTTTAGGCACCAGGTTAATCTTATTGAAGAGATCAACCGCTTTTCCCACAACAAATGCATCGATAATCATCGCGATGCCGATGGGCTCCCTAAGAATTGCGTCAATTGCAAGAATCGTGCAGGAAACCGCGATTGACGCTGTTCCGTACAGGATTCCGAAAGCCTTCGACAGGCCAAGGTTCAAAACATCCCAGGGACCTGCGCCGATATTGGCCTGAATTGTAAGATATACTCCGAGGCCGTTTATGAAAAGCGCGATAGCGCTTAAGAGCGAATTAATAAAGATTGCACCTGTGGTGCGGTTGTTGCTAAGGTTTTTGGTGAATTTCATTGCTTTGTATTTCCTATTTCTTCGGCATCTATAGCCTTTATTCCTTTCTCTTCCAGCAGTCTGGCAAAAACGCCTTTTCCACTTACAAGTTTACCTGTGAAGGTTCCGTCGTAGATTTGGTTCACTCCACAAGAAGGGCTTCGGGATTGAAGAATTGCCAGGTCCACATGTTCTTCAAGTGCCTTCTTAAGGCATAATTCAGCGCCTTTTCTGAATTCCCTATCAACGGTTTTGCCCTCTGCGTTGGTTACGACTCCATTTACAATTTCGCTCGGAATTCTGGGTGTCGGCAATCCGCCTTCTACCTCAGGACATGCGGGGATTATCTCGTGTCCCTTTATGTATTCCGCAACTGCCTCGCTGTAGTTGTCGCCACCGTTGTATTTACATTTCTGCCCCAAAAGGCATGCGCTTACCAGTATCTTCATATTTTCTTCTATTCTTGAGAATTAAACAGATAGGTCAGCTGACGCATTCTTTCGTAACAGACCGTCCTCACTCTATCAAGAATATCCTTACTATAGCTTTCTCGTGGAACACTTTCAAGTATGTTATCTACATCTTTTTTTGAAAAGCTGAACTTTATATTTTGACCATATAGCTTTTCTGCAATCTCTAATTGTTCAAGGAAATCATCGCAAAAGGTCTTAGGCTTCACAGAATCTATCATATCATAGACATTTCCGTTCAACGGATAGTCGATTGTCGTATCAGCAAGAAGCGCGGCTCCCTGATCAAAAATCGGGCACAGCATATATTCTTTTCCCCCGTTAACAAGAATTGCCATATTATGAGTGTGCCTGTCTTCATTTAAAAACAGCGAATCTATTGTGAGCATTTTGGACATATATTCGCCAAAATTCTTAAGCCCCGTCAATCGCTCTGTCTCGTCGACTATCAACTTTAATCTGTTCGCATGATTCTCAGTCTTGTATATCATTGCATTAAGGCTCTGACCATACACGCTTTTGAATAACCTTTCAAGTGTGATTAGTTGCCAATCATCCCGGAGAAAATTTCTGCTTTTAACACCATGAAAAACACTGTTCCTATATTTAATGTCTTCCAAATCATAAAGAAGGAACTCGTCTTCACGCAAGGATGATTTTATGAGCAGGTGTGAAATAACGTACTCAGCCAAAGCTTCGTATCCGGTATAGTCAGCCTTATACCACCAGTCACCGTCTCTCCACTTTAGTTGATTGCCCTTTGAGGATTTATTTTCAATTTCAATAACATTTTTTTCAAATAACGCTACCACAGAATTACCTCTCTATTATAATGTGAAAATCATCATCTTCCATACGTCCACCCGTCTTTTCGACTATCAGAAAAGGATCATAAAATGGGATATCGTATTCCTTAAGCATTAGTTTCATTTTATCTCTCGTCCTTGGAAAACATCTTGTTTCCAGAAATTCCTCATAATCAGCAAAGGTTGGGTGCTCGTTTCTTCCAAAAGCTCTGAACAAAAGGTTGTCTGTGTAATTCTTGATATACACTCTCTGTTCAATCTCGTTTACATCAATCACAGTACAAAGCATATCTCTGTAATAATACTTAAGCCTGATGGGAGTTGCCTTCGGTGATACAGTATAATCCATCTCTATATTGGGATTACGTTTCAAAATCTCAATGAGAAGAACAATGGGCCCACTTATCTTTTCATCTCCGGACTCCCACCTTTCTACGGTAGGTTTGGAAACTCCGACGAAGTCGGCAAATTCCCGTTGTGTAAGATTCAGCATACTTCGCACATACTTTATTTCTTTAGAATTTGTATATTGGGGAGTAATATATTCTTTCGTCATAATATCACCTCTTAAATCAAATAAACCATTAAAATGATGGTGTGTCAAGTGGTTTTTGCCATCATTTTAATGGTTTAGTTATCTAAACAATATTATTTAAAAATTTTAGAAGCACTTCTTTTCGTGTTTCTGGGGGCAGCCTCCTACCTTATCGCACTTATAGCAAACTTCGTTTGAGCAGGTATCCTTCTCAAAGAATTCTCTTACATTGTTAAGTGTGGTGTCTGCAATGTTTGAGAGGGCTTCATTTGTGAGGAATGCCTGATGTGAGGTAACGATTACGTTTGGCATGGAAATAAGTCTTGCCAATGTATCATCATTCACAATGTGTCCCGAGTAATCATGGAAAAATACGTTAGATTCCTCCTCATATACATCAAGGCAGGCAGCACCAATCTTTCTGGCTTTGATTCCCTCAACCAGCGCTTCTGTATCTATAAGGGCACCTCTTGATGTATTGATTATCACAACGCCCTTCTTCATCTTATCCATGCTGTCAGCATTGATCATATGGTGATTCTCATCAGTCAAAGGACAATGGAGGGATATGATATCACTTCTCTGCCATAACTCATCAAGGGTAACGTATTCGATGTCTGTATCCTTTGCCGGGAACTTATCATATGCTATAACATGCATTCCAAAGCCACGACAGATGTCAATGAAGATTCTGCCGATTTTACCGGTTCCGACTACACCTACGGTCTTGCCGTGAAGGTCGAAGCCGGTAAGGCCGCTTAAGCTGAAGTTGAAGTCCTTGGTTCTGATGTATGCCTTATGAATTCTTCTTATGGAAGTAAGGAGCAGGGCCATGGCATGCTCAGCCACTGCATAGGGTGAGTACGCGGGCACACGAACAATATGAACTTTGCCAAAGGCATGCTCGATATCAACGTTGTTGTAGCCGGCGCAGCGAAGGGCTATCAGCTTGATGCCCATTTCCTGGAGCTTATCTACAACAAAGGCGTTGATATCGTCATTTACGAATACACAGACAACATCTGCGCCTTCTGCAAGCTTGTAAGTATCTGAGGAAAGTCTTGCCTCGTAGTAGGTGATGTCGAATTCCTCATTCTGATTTGCCAGCATAAATGAATTTTTGTCATAATCCTTAGCGTCAAAAAATGCGATTTTTGTCTTGTTCATTGTGTAACCTCCTTATTTCTCACTCTTTCTTATTATAGCGCAAGCTTTCACTGCGTCATAGAAATCTTTCTCTTCAACTCCGAATTTCCAAAGATTCGGCAATACTGTTTGCTTATAAACTTCCAGTGCTTCCTTTGAGAATTCATCGAAAATCACATAAGTTCTTGCGTAGTCGAATACCGCCGGAGCCAGCCTTGCATTCATCCAGTCAATAATTGTAAAATCGTAACTTTCCTCAGGAACCATGATGTTAAGAAAATGCATGTCCAGGTGGCATACACAGTATTTCATCTTCTTCGAAAGTCTTTCGATGATATCCAGAACTTCCTTTGCATCACTGTCGGAAAGGCCCATGGCGGCTGTGGCCGAAAGAGGCGGTATATCTATGCTTGCCGGGTCAACGCTATGTACGAAACGAATGGCATCAGCCAATGCAAAGAAACTGTTTACGTCTCCGGCTACAGCTCTCTTCTCAAGAGTTTCCCCTTCCACATAATCCATCCTGATAATGTGTGAGTCTTCGGTATCATAGTATTTCACAGGACATAGGCCTGCTTTATTTACGGCTTTCTGCTGCCTCTTTTCAAACTCGATCCACTCTGCAGGATAGGTGGGTTTATATATTTTGTAGGCATATCCTTGGTACAAAACCACCTCGGCTTGGGCGCCGGTCCCAATTAGCTTTTGAGATCCATCAAAAATCATCTTTGTATACCCCTCACCTGCTCATTAATGAGCCTTTGACTAAACTGTAATCTCTATCTGATTCCCTTCAATTCCTATAATACAGCTTTCATAGTAACCGTCCCCTGTAGTTCTGGGACCGCTGGTTACTTCATATCCTGCATCACGAAGCTTCTTTGTGAGTTCGTCAACTGCTTCCTTACTTCCCACAGAAAATGCAAGATGGTGGAAGCCTGCACGATATGGACCCTTCTTTTGATCGTCCACCTCAGGTCTTGTCATTATCTCAAGCCTTGCTCCGTCATCGAAGCTGATAAAGTACGAGCGAAAGTCTGTTGTCTTATTATGATAACCTTCGTTTGATTTCCCGCCAAGGTAAGTAACAAAGAATTCCCTGGCTTTCTCTAAATCCTTTACAAACATTGCAATGTGTTCAATTCTCATGTATAATTTCCATCCCTTCATTTTCTTATTTGAATCTATTGTGCGGCCCTGCTATTAGGTTAAGGCCATGCACTGAGGTCTCCATTTTCAATGTTATGTTGGCCAAGCATGTAATAATTTCTTATTTTGTTGCCTTTATTATGCCTATTAGTTTACATAATATATCAGTTTTCGGCCCGGCAGCGGATAAATCCTTGATTTTCATTGATTTCCCGCCCATTTTGACGATTTTATCTTGTTATGTAAACTAAATTGTAGAATATAACCCCCAAAAACCTATTTTATTATGCTTCCTTGGTTTACATAACCCCAAAACAGGCGGATAACAAAGAAAAAAAGCAGGAATTATCCGCCGAAGAAGCATTTGCTCATTATAAATCCGCCGGAAAGGCGTTTCTAGTTAACATAACACCAATCAGGTCGGTTACGGCGAGCGAATCCATGGATGGCACTATTGCGCTAACACGTTTGCTCTATTCTAACACATATCCGCGGCAACAAAAAGGCGCTGAGGGAAATACAGTGGCAACAAAAAGGCCCCGGTATCTTGCGATACCGGGGCCTTGAACATCTCGTGATTAGATTGACTCGTGGAATGTTCTGGAAATAACGTCTGCCTGCTGCTCGGGAGTTAACTTGATGAAGTTAACTGCATATCCGGAAACACGGATTGTGAGCTGAGGATAGTTCTCGGGGTGCTTCTGTGCATCTAATAATGTCTCTCTGTTTAATACGTTAACATTAAGGTGATGGCCGCCTTTGGTTACGTAACCATCAAGTAAATTAACAAGGTTGGAAACCTGTGCTGTACTTGCTGCCATAATGTTTATCTCCTTTCATTTTCTATTATTGATAATCGTCAATCCCCTGGTGCAGTGTAGGGACACTGCACGCTAAGGGAGTTCTTGAACAATCTGTACAACCCATGGTCTGAACGGCTACGGGAGATTCAGGTTCTTTGGTCTCTTCGGTATCCACATTAATGTGTCCGACACCCTTCGCCATTCCACCGTCAAGCATTTTAACTAAATCGTCAATCATTGCCTTTTCGTCCATACAGGCCACCTCCTTTGTAGTTTAAGAAGTCGGGTTAATTACTTTAAGTCCATCTCAAGGTCGCCTGCGAAGATCTTATCTTCCTTACCAAGAGCACCGGGGATAATTGTGAAGGTATTTGAGATACCATCCTGTGCATCATTGAAGGGAAGCTTAGCAACCGATGAAAGGGATGCAACTGCACCATGAGTATCACGGCCGTGCATAGGGTTAGCACCGGGAGCGAAGGGCTGTCCAGCCTTACGTCCATCAGGTGTGTTACCTGTTGCCTTACCGTAAGTAACGTTTGATGTAATTGTAAGAATAGAAGTTGTAGGAACACCATCTCTGTAGGTGTGATGTCTTCTAACAGCTGTCATGAATCTGTGAACGATATCACGAGCGATATCATCTACACGGTCATCATCGTTACCATATTTAGGGAACTCACCGGTTGTCTTGAAGTCTGTGATGATACCATCTTCGTCACGGATAACTTCAACCTTAGCATACTTGATAGCTGAAAGTGAGTCAGCAACGATTGAAAGACCTGCAACACCTGTTGCGAAGTATCTCTTAACGTTCTTATCGTGAAGAGCCATCTCTGCTCTCTCGTAGCAGTACTTATCATGCATGTAGTGGATGATATTGAGGGTGTTAACGTAAACCTCAGCCTGCCACTCCATCATATCCATGAACTTGTCCATAACGTCATCGTAATCAAGAACATCACCAACTACAGGACGGTACTTAGGACCAACCTGCTTCTTGGTCTTCTCGTCGATACCACCGTTAAGAGCGTAAAGTAAGCACTTAGCAAGGTTAGCACGAGCTCCGAAGAACTGCATTTCCTTACCGATAACCATTGAAGATACGCAACATGCGATACCGTAGTCATCACCGTGTGTAACTCTCATGAGGTCATCGTTCTCGTACTGAATAGAAGATGTTGTAATGGAGATCTTAGCGCAGTACTTCTTCCAGCCTTCAGGAAGTCTTGTTGACCAAAGAACTGTAAGGTTAGGCTCGGGTGAAGCACCAAGGTTCTCAAGTGTGTGGAGGTAACGGAAGCTCATCTTTGTAACCATGTGACGGCCGTCAACACCAACACCACCGAGGGACTCGGTTACCCATACGGGATCGCCTGCGAAAATCTGGTTGTACTCAGGAGTACGAGCGAAACGTACGCAACGTAACTTCATGATTAAGTGGTCAACGAACTCCTGAATCTGCTCCTCTGTGAAAGTACCGTTCTTAAGGTCTCTCTCAGCGTAGCAATCAAGGAAAGTAGATGTACGTCCAAGTGACATAGCAGCACCGTTCTGCTCCTTAACTGCGCAAAGGTATCCGAAGTATGTCCACTGGATAGCTTCCTGTACGTTTGCAGCGGGCTTAGAGATATCGCAGCCATAGGAAGCAGCCATCTCTTTCATCATCTTAAGAGCAGTAATCTGCTCAGAAATCTCTTCACGAAGACGGATAACATCGTCTGTCATGACCTTGCTTGTAGAAGCCTTCTGGTCCTCTTTATCCTCTATAAGTCTGTCGATACCGTAAAGAGCAACTCTTCTGTAGTCACCGATGATACGTCCACGTCCGTAAGCATCAGGAAGACCTGTGATAATGTGGCTTGTACGGCAAGCTCTCATCTCAGGTGTGTAAGCATCGAAACAACCTGCGTTGTGTGTTTTACGATGTGTTGAGAAGAACTCACTGATCTCAGGATCTACTTCGTAGCCGTTATCAGAGCAAGCTTTCTCTGCCATACGGATACCACCGTAAGGCTGTAATGATCTCTTGAAAGGCTTATCTGTCTGGAAACCAACGATTTTCTCCTTGCTCTTATCAAGATATCCGGGGCCGTGAGAAGTGATTGTAGAAACAACCTTGGTGTCCATATCAAGTACACCGCCTGCCTCACGCTCTCTCTTCATGCAGTCAAGCACCATGTCCCATAAGTCTTTTGTGTTCTGTGTAGGACCGGCGAGGAATGACTCATCACCATCATAAGGATGATAGTTTCTCTGGATGAAATCACGAACGTTGACTTCTCTGTCCCACTTACCTGTTACAAAATCTGTCCATTCAGGTCTCATTTGTAAACCTCCTATTCATACTTTGAATTAGTTAAACAATATGTGTATGCGAATACGTAAAATCGCACCAATCTCGTAACTATCATTATATGATTATAGCGAAATACAGTCAAGGAGCGGCGATGTACTTTTTTGTGTACAAAACTTGCATGTTTCAAGGCTTCGGTATTATACTATAGGGGATTCAAATGTAACAGTCGTGTAATATGTGAAAGGATTTTAGAAATGGCTAAGATTACGAAAGATACATTAATCGGCGAGGCATTAATGATTAATCCTGACATCGCGCCCGTTCTTATGGATATGGGTATGCATTGTCTCGGATGTCCCGCTTCTCAGGGTGAGTCCCTTGAGGAAGCTGCCATGGTTCATGGAATGGACATTGATGTTCTTATGCAGCAGATTGACGCAATTCAATAATTAACTTAACAGAATAACTCCGGTGTTTTTGCACCGGGGTTTTTGTTATCAAAAAGGAGGGGTACTATGGCATTAAACGACGATATCGCTACATTGAAAAAATGGGTTGATGAGAGCAACAACATTGTGTTCTTCGGAGGAGCAGGGGTTTCTACCGAATCAGGCGTTCCGGACTTTCGAAGCGTGGACGGCCTTTATAACCAGAAGTATGACTATCCTCCGGAAACTATTTTGAGTCACACCTTCTATCGAAGGAAGACCGATGAGTTCTACCGTTTCTACAAGGACAAGATGCTTTTTTTGGAGGTAAAACCCAATGCCGCTCATCTTAAGCTTGCAGAATGGGAGAAACAGGGCAAATTAAAGGCTGTGATTACCCAGAACATCGACGGACTTCACCAGGCAGCGGGAAGCAAAACCGTCTGCGAGCTTCACGGCTCGGTTCACAGAAACTACTGCGAAAACTGCGGCGCCTTTTTTGATGCCACCTATATAAAGAACTCCGAGGGAATCCCCAAATGCGACAAGTGCGGCGGTCCGATAAAGCCCGATGTTGTTCTCTATGAAGAGGGCCTTGATCAGAAGACCATGATGGATTCCATAAGATTCATAAGCAATGCAGATATGCTTATCGTAGGCGGAACATCACTCGCTGTTTATCCTGCGGCAGGGCTTATTGATTACTACGAGGGAGATAAGCTGGTTTTGATCAACAAAACTCCCACCCCCAGGGACAGACAGGCAGACCTGGTAGTTACAGGTGCCATCGGCGAGATATTCAGTCAGTTATAATCAGAGGTTTCTATGGCAGATATAACGAATGTAAATGTGGGAGATATAATCCGCATGAAAAAGAAACATCCCTGCGGCAGTGACGAATGGGAAGTTTTAAGGGTCGGCGCCGACTTCAGACTCAAATGTGTTGGCTGCGTTCACCAGATTATGACACCCAGAAAAAATGTAGAGAAAAATATGAGAAAATGAGTTTTTACCAAAAAGATAAGGCCTGTGCCCCGAAGGACACAGGCCTTTAGTTTGCCTTAAAGTTAATTACTTCTTAGCTGCCTGCTTCTTGAATGTACCGATACCCTCAATAACAAGGATAACAGCAAGAACTACCATTGCAAGAGCAAAGATAAGCTGGAACCAGTTACCCCAAGCCATAGCGCCTTCAGCACCCTGAGCCATTGCAGAAACCTTCTTGATAACTGTAATGCAAAGTGATGTGATTGTAGCGATGAGCATGAAGCACATAGGGATGTAGAACATCTTGTTGTTCTTTCCAACTTCGCCAAGCCATGCAGCAACTGCCATAAGAGCAATACCTGCAAGGAGCTGGTTAGCTGCTCCGAAGAGACCCCAGATCTGGCTGAGTGAAAGACCACCAAGGATACAACCGATAACTACCATGAATACGGTACCGAAGAGAGGATGAGCAAGGAGCTTACGAGCACCCTTTGCATCCTTATATGTCTCCTCATCGTCCTTTAAGAAGAGCTCGGAGAACATGAAACGTGAAAGACGAGTACCTGTATCAAGTGATGTTAAAGCGAATACGGAAACTGCAAGTGTAAGTAAAGCGTAGATCGTGTTGTAAGCTGTTGAAGCCTCAACATCAAACATTGTAGCGATACCTGCTGCAAATGCAGCTGCAGGTGAACCGAAATCACCGTTTGTGTACTTGGAGTAAACCATACCTACAGCGATAAGGGAGATGATACCGAGAGCAGACTCGATAAGCATTGAGCCGTAACCGATAGCCTTGGCATTCTTCTCTGTGTCAAGCTGTTTGGATGATGTACCTGTTGAAATAAGTGAGTGGAAACCTGAACAAGCACCACACGCAACAGTGATGAAGAGTGCGGGGAAGAGTGTTCCAATCTTTGTTGACCAACCTGTAAATGCAGGAAGCTCAAATGTTGCCTGGCCGGTAAATGCTGTAGCAACAATACCAACGATAGCAAGTGCCATCATACCGTAAAGTAAGAAACTTGATAAGTAATCACGAGGCTGTAAGAGAATCCATACAGGAACAAGTGATGCGATTGTGATATAAGCACCGATAAATACAATCCATGCTGTACGGCCCATTGCGAAACCACAGTTAAGGCCGATGATAACTGCTACAGCGATACCGATGATACCGATTACGGTAGCGGGACCAACCTTAAGTCCTGCACGGTTTGTAAGAAGACCGTAGATGATTGCAAGTACGATGAAGAGCAGTGAAATCATAGCTGTGGTCTGGTTACCGGTAGGTGAACCTACGAATCCAAACTGGCCTGCGTCAGCTGCTGTAAAGAATGTTCCCGCAACAACGTTAACGAATGATGCGATAACAAGAATAAGTACAAGTAATGCAAAGATAATGAAAAGTTTCTTTGCTCTGGGGCCCATGGAGTCTTTGATGATCTCACCAACGGACTTACCTTCGTGACGAACGGATGCAAAGAGTGAACCGAAGTCCTGAAGTCCTCCGAAGAAGATACCACCGATTACACACCATAAGAATACGGGTACCCAACCGAATACAGATGCCTGGATAGGTCCGTTGATAGGGCCTGCACCGGCAATTGATGAGAAGTGATGTCCCATCAATACTGCAGGCTTAGCTGCAACATAGTCGACACCGTCTTCCATCTCCACTGCGGGAGTCTTTCTGTCGGGATCAATACCCCACTGTTTCTCGAGCCATGAACCATAAAACTTATAGCCCAGTGCCAGGAGAATAATAGCGGCTAAGATAATAAATAATGCTGTCATGTCTTTTCTCCTTTTTTATATGTGAGTATATTGCTAACGAGCTTCTTCAATAGTCGACCCTGTAAATTATAATTTACATCCCCTGAAGAGCACTCGAGTGCAATCAGCCTAAAATTGCTCCAGCCCTTAAAGCCGAAGGCGTAGCTCTTATATCGCCTTATTTTCTTTATTGCTTTCTTTGTATCATCGTCAGTCCTGTCACAGATTAAATACAGCGTTACATCCGAATTTCTGTGGTTGGTGTCCGGGGAGACTTTGCTCAGGCCGTCCTTCCAGGACTTGTCAACGAGTGTCGTAAGTTCCTCTTTCGTAACACTGTCGGCGGTATAAAAGTAAACATATTCAAAGCTGTTTATGTCAGCATATTTTGCGGCTTTAACAAGCATGTACTGCTCGTTATGAATGGAAAAAGTTGCGGTGGCATCGAAGGGTTCAAGGCAATTATCTGTCTCCACATTGTAGTATGCCTCGTAAGATTTAAGAAATTTCTCAAGTGCTTCCTTAGTTGTCATATAACCCTTTCAAGTTGCCCATATTATCTAAACGCAACACCATTTTCACTTTATCACTTCAATTTGGCGAAGTCAATTGTAACCTCTCATTTTCAGTCTAAGTTCAATACTTTGTAGGTATGTAGTTTTGAAAGCCATACAAAAAAAGTCCTAAGAACATTTCTTAGGACTTTTAGTGGTTTACTAATTATTTTCCAAGTATCTTTAAAAGAACTCTGACGCAGGCTTTGGAAGCATCGTGAACCATCTTCGCAAACTCCTGCTCTCCGCCTTCCACACTGTCGCTTACTGCCTTGATGCAAAGGGCGGGGACCTTATTTCTTATACAGGTAAGAAGTATTCCCGCAGATTCCATTTCGCAGATATCAGCGTCATATTTCTCATGAAGGATTCTCTTCATCTTTGGATCAGCTATAAACTTATCAGCTGATGCGCAGATAACGGGTTTAAGTGTAGGAACCGCCTCAATGGCTTCTTTAAGAAGTTCCTTATCGGCAGGAATGTATATGTCAGGAAACTGTGCATACTGACCCGGAACTGTTCCCTCAACAAAAGGAGACGCATCAAAATCGTAATGAACGCACTTCTCGACTACCACAACATTTGATAATGTCATCTCGTCAGTAAGCCCGCCTACAACACCAAAGTTGATGATCTTTTCAACTTTAAATGCAGTAATCAAAAACTGTGTAGTGGCAGCTGCAGCTATCTCGCCCGCACCGCTTCCGGCTACAAAAAGCTCATGCTCACCGATTTTGTAACAGAAGATGTCATACCCATCAACCTTAAAACTGTCCATAGGCTCGCCGCATCTTTTAAGCAATGCTCCGATTTCCTCAGGTATGGCAACAATCATTCCAATCTTCATTAAATGTCCCCCTTGTAGTTAGCAAGATCTTAGAATCCGTCGGTAGTATTATTGGTAAACTCTGTATCAGCTGCACCGGTTGAAGCTTCAGGTTGTTCAGTTGCTTCAATAGCAGGTCCATTAATCAAATTTTCAAGCGCATCCTTTTTCACTTCTGAACCGTAATCGCAAACAGGGCAATGTACGAAATACTTTGATGAATAAGGAATAAGCGGAATCCAGAATAATGAGAAGAACTTTCTTACTCTGGTAATACTATAGTGTCTTACGTTATTACAGTGAGCACAGCGGAATTCATCATGTGTGGTTCCCATGTGCTTCTTCATAACTTTGGTTCCATAAACAATAAACATATCAATTTCCTTTTCTTACAATATAATCTTGACCTTTGGAATATACAGCAATTATCTAATACTGTCAACGTTGTTTACATTCCTCTTCGAGTATATTTGATTAGTTCCCTCCCTTATGCGGTTTACTTAAATAATCTTCGCATGCCAATTTCCATTGCTTCTCAGAAATGCCGTTAAATGCTCCAGTAATATCACAGTATTCTACCGTTTTGGAATATTCCTTTGCTAACTCCAAGCTATTATCAATGGTGATTGAGCGTTTGTTCAAAAAAGCGCGAAAATCGGCAAATATTGCTGAATCGGCGGAATCGACCTCCTTAAAAGTCAACGGACTCATCATTCCTAAAAAAGAGGCCAATTCACTCGTTGGATTATCCTCATAATATGAATCCACCGCATAAAAAATCATAGTAAATAACTCAAACTCATTCATCTTTGTATTTCCTCAAAGGATTATATTTTAAACCGGTGACATCATCCCAATTCTTCGGTTTGGAATTCTTCCCACCATCACTTATTACCTTGTTTTGATGTTCAACCCAATCTTGAGTTCCATCTGAATTCTGCCTTACATGCCAATCGTTACCCCACATATCTTTTCCAACATAGTATTTTTCATCGTTTGCTAATTCATAGAGAAGTTTCCTGTTTTCTGGAGTATCTGGCAAATGTCCTTCTTCATTTCTAAACATATGCTTAAGTTGCGAATCACCCTGCGGAAATTTCACGATTCCTTTAAGCGCATCTGGAATGTTATCGGGATTATCTCCATACGTTCCTTTGTATAAATCACTTTGACCTGCTCCCATCAATCACGCCTCGCTATGCTTGTCCAATCAGGATATTCTACAAATTTAGTATTTGGATATTTTTCTTCTATATGGTCTGGCATTTTACTATAAACAAGAACTACCTCTGGCTCAAGCTCCTCCATCATAGAATCCATTCCGGCTTCAAAATAATAACGATTTACCCTATCTTTCAATTGTCCATAAGAACCAACAGAAACTATTGAATGCCTTTCAATCCCACTAAATGCAACTTTCTCGGGCAGAAACTTTCTGGTGTATGTCCTCTCATCACCCCACCTTACGCATGGTATAACATATACACCATGCTTCTGGAAGCAATATCCTATGGCTCTGCTTCGATAAATATTTGTAATCTGTATAGCCAAAGGCATATCTCGATAAACCGAACAGTCAGGAGATATGAATCCCTGATACTTCTTGAGGATAGAAATGTATTCATCTGGATGCACAAGAATATCTTTAAATTCCGAATCGTTTTCATACTCGCATACTGCAAATGATTTAGGGTCTACCTTTGCGATTTTACTGAACGGAACAAGGTTACTCGGAATTATAAATTTCTTCGGCTTCTTGATAATTGGCATTTCAAAAACGCCATCAAATTCCGCGCCAATAACGAATTCCGGGTTGCAACCATCAGTAAGCGCAGCCGCATTTCTGGCTGCGCTGTCAACAACACTTCTTTTCTTATATACTCTTTTCCTTTTTCTCTTCTTTAAGGTTGCTTTCTCTTCAACCATTCAATTTCCTTCCATGTTAGGTACAAAATACATTTTCTACATTTCCAATAACTTACTTGGGTTACCTGCTAGTTCTTCTTCCAGAATATTAAGAACCGATTCCCTTGATTCTAGATAAAGATCCGTTTCCGGATCCATAAGCGCCTCATACACTGCAGTCTTAATCAAAACCTCAACTGCCTCATCCCTAGAACAATTCTCTTTTTCCATTATTTTTTCAACCAGGAAAGCTGCTATGTTGCGAATAGTCTTTTTCTGCTCTGCGCTCATAATCATTATCCAACCACCTGTCTTTTAACCTTATCAAAACTAAGTGTTTCTATTGCCTTTTGACTTCTGAAAAAATACTGTTTGGGTAGATTCTCAGGTTTAAGCTCTCTGAGTACCTTCTCGCATACTTCATCTGAATAATCTGATTCTTCCAATTCATCATAGTACTCACTTATGATTGTAGTAGTTTCCGCATCTGCAGTGGGCCCAATGACAATATCAAATTCATGAGTGCTATCTTCATTCTTTCTATTAGCGATAATAAATCGAAGCCAATCCTTATCAGCTTTCTCAAATATTTTGACTTTCAGATTATCATCTTGTTCATTATATAGCAAATTATATCTATAGGCTACTATCGGCTGCCTTTTTATATCCTTATATCGGACTAAATACTCTTGTCTTTTTTCTGCAATTTGCTTATTTCTAATCGCTATTCTCTCAGCGTGGGATGGAACGGCTGTCGCATAAAATCCTTTTCCAAAATCCTTATATCCCTTCCCCGCATTGACATCAATAGCATCAAAATCTGCAATCGACCCATGGAATAGCTTTTTCAACCTACGGCTCCCCCCTGCAATTCAATATAATCCCTCAGATCGTCTATGATACCTTGATTTCCAGAGGAATTATAAATCTCATAGCATAAATCTATATAACTAAGTACATCATATTTCTTAAAAATGTCCGATAGTTCAGAATATGTTATTCCCCATGCGTCTGCAAGTATTGGAATTAAAACCAATTGCATATTCAAAACCTCTTTATCCCTTGCACTCACTATTATACCTCCCATTAAAAACATCTCATTTAAGATGTTGCTCAACCTTTGCTTTATACTCAATAAGGCGAAAAACGTATTCTGGCATTTTTCTTTTCCCTGCTTCCCAATCTGTTACCGTCCTATAAGGAATGTTGTAATATTCGCAGAATTCTTTTCGATTCATTCCCATATCGGAACGAAGTTTTTTTATTTCAATCGAATAGTCCATAATAACACCTACCTTGAAGACTATTATATCCGCTGTAACGCATTGCGTCAATAATTGACAATAAAAAAGGGTCTTCAAAATGAAGACCACAAAGAGGTGCGAGCCGGATTTGAACCGGCGATGACGGTGTTGCAGACCGGGGCCTTACCACTTGGCTATCGCACCATTTAAACTCCCCAAGTAGGACTCGAACCTACGACACTTCGGTTAACAGCCGAATGCTCTACCGACTGAGCTATTGAGGAATAATCAATACCGAAAAATATCTTACCATGACTAAACATCATTTGCAAGCACTAACCATCTCTGGAAAAGCCCTCGACCGATTAGTAAGTGTCAGCTGAACATGTTACCATGCTTACACCTCACTCCTATCTACCTTGTAGTCTTCAAGGGGTCTTACTTTCTTAAAGAAATGGGATATCTCA